>Ga0209216_1000002_pt1 | contig 394678 bp, 331 predicted proteins | sample TexAe_OM2H0_O2_FD_187940 | JGI IMG/M metagenome (GOLD analysis project Ga0209216, IMG submission 187940) | Forest soil microbial communities from Davy Crockett National Forest, Groveton, Texas, USA - Texas A ecozone_OM2H0_O2 (SPAdes) (version 2) | ecosystem: Environmental > Terrestrial > Soil... | reverse complement strand
GCCGCAACTCGTGATCTCGTTTAGCCAGAAGTTCAAGCCTGCCGTGTCCGGCTCCCGATTCAGGAAGTCGATGTACTGTTGCCGCACAAAGAAGTTCGGTGTATCAATCGGGTTGGTACCGTTGACCGCGTCGTTGTCCGTTATCGTCAACGTCGCTGTCGCCGGCGTTCCCAGCGTCGCCCCACTCACATTACTCAACGTCAAACTGAACGTCTCAGCTCCTTCGGCGTACACGTCATCGACGATCGGAATCCCGATCGTCTTCGCCGTTTCTCCCGCCGCAAAGCTCAACGTTCCTAACGTCGTCAGATAGTCACAGCGCGACGAGGCTTGTCCGTTGGTTACGTTGCACAGGGCCGCTCCCGCCGTATCACTCGTCGCGTATTGCACACTCGCTGCTCCACTCGTGTCTCCACTTCGGCTCACGTCCACATTCAGCGTCGGGCCCCCTTCTCCCACACTGAAACTTGTTCCCGTCAGCTGAATCGTCTGCCCCACTGGCGTGGGTGTTGGAGTTGGTGTCGGAGTCGGAGTCGGTGTCGGTGTCGGCGTTGGTGTCGGTGTCGGCGTTGGTGTCGGTGTCGGCGTTGGTGTCGGAGTTGCTGTAGGAGTTGGTGTTGGAGTTGGAGTTGGGGTCGGAGCACAACTGGTAACATTCCAATTCAAATGGAGACTGCCAAAGTCGCCTCCTGAGCCACCGTTGTCATAACCATCAACAGCGATTCTGTAAGTGGTACCGGAAGTAGCGCTGAAAGTAACTGTGCTCGTCTTGTCCGTGTCGCTATTGTCGTCACTCTTCCCCAAAGAGCTTAACGACCCAACGTTGGATCCGGTATACACAGCTAACACTGTGTCATAAGAACTTCCAGCAGTAGTAAATGTGACACTACTCGTCGCGGGCGCCTGCCAGCGATACCAAACAGATCTGTTTCCGCCACCATTATCTGGTGCGTGGTTTGGTTCTAGAGGTTCCCTAGTAGCTCCAACGTTAGTCCCGACTATCGTGCCCAAGCATCCAACAACGACCTCCGCGCTCGCAAAGTTATCGTTTGGCGGTGGAGAAGGTGCAGGTGGCGCCGGTGGTGGAGGAACACTGCTGATAAGGTTCCAGCCAATTGTCTCGAGCGTCGCAAAGTCATTATTTGTGGCGACTTTGTGAACACCTGACGCAATCGTTGGATCCATTATCCCAATGTAGTTTCCGGTTAACTCGTCAGCTTTCCAGTGACTTGATTGTTTTCCATCCCCTCCGTCCGTAAGTACTCCACTTGGTCCACCCGTCGACAAACCAAGCTCGCTTGTCGGTCCGTTCACATCAAAAGTTTCACCAGTAAAATAAACCTGGGTGCCACCAATTGACATTATTCGTTGTGCAGTTGGAAGTGTTCCAACGGTAGTTCCTGGACGAAAGCGAAACATATCCCAAATCGCGACTTCTGAAGTTGGGCCTTGACCAGCACTCGAAACAAAGCCAATTGCGTGTCCAATCTCGTGAGCAGCAACCGCCACAAAATCGGTGGTACCACCGGTAATTCCATCGTCAGGATTGAAATCAAACTGAAAACCTTTATTGAAACCTATCGTCGCAACATTCTGATCAGAGGGACTCGTTAATGGAATTCCTAACGCAAACGCCACTGATCGATTAACCGCAACCACCGCTCCGTTTCCAACGTCAGTTGGAATAAACGATGCCGGCAAGTTGTTATAGCGCGCGGTTTCAGCAGGACCGGAGGATCCCGCAAACAAGTTGGTTCTTAATCCCTGGTAATCAATTTCTGTGCGTCTTGAGCTAGTTGAACCAAGCGTGTTTGGTCCAAATGGACCTCCCCCCGGCGAGTCTGGACCGTAATCGATGTTAATACTGATGGTAATCGGCGATTTGATCTTGTCAGTCCAAACGGCGGCAGCACGCTGAAAAGCAGCAACGACTGTCGCCATATTTGGATCGGCTTGAAGCTGGGAAAGTGCAACGAGGTTGATAGTTAAGCCAGTCGCGCTTTGATTAGGTTGGCGATTAGCAGCAGGTAATAACTGATCAACTGGAACTCCGTGATCCTCTGCCCTCGGGATTGTTGAAGAAATCTCATCCCGTGTCGCTTCGCGGCACGTACTCGTTCCGTCTTCAACCTCGATAATAAAGCTGTCGACCCCCTCGGTTTTTGACTTAGGAGTAAGTAGGTCGAGGTGATTGTCCGCAAGAGATGCTTTGAATGTGTCCCGTTCGAACGAAACGGGGAAGGTTCCGGCAGTTATAGGAACAACAAAAATGACTATTGAAAGAAGTGTCGCAACTGGACTACTCAAGCCGCGAAATGATGAAGATAACATGCTGAAAAAGGATTCCTACCGAAGGACCTGAATTAAGATCGCGAGGGAGAGAGCAAGCAAGCGCTTGAGGTCAAAAACATCAAGCTAACCGGAGCGCAATACCAAACAGTGGCATGCTCTTCAACTCTAAATGTCTGGCCAAAGAGTGTCAATAATTAATACTGAATGCGACGGTTTGTAGGGGCTTCCAAACCTTGGGCGCCCATTCTTTGTGGATGAACATGAAGATAGGGCGCCGCTGGAGTGACACCCATACAAATTGGCGAGAGAAGGCGTTAGTGGAAGTGCTGACCAATCTGTTCAGTTCCAAAGGTACCGATACCGTTTAGCCGGAAACTAAATACGACCCGATTTTCCTTGCGCAATCCAACGTTGAATGAGGAGAACTGCGTAGTGACCGCGCAACAATCCCATGTTCGTCCCAACGTCACTGTGGAACTGATCAACGAGCTGTCTCCTCTTCCGGGTCGTTTTTGAAAATCGAAAAAGACAGACGCGCCCCCGAACCAACCTCGGTCCCGGTTTCCAATGAACGCGGCAGGACTCCATTGAGATCCGCGAAGCGTACCCGCTTCAAAACCGCGAGAATCAGCAAAAGCTCTGAGGCTCGGATCCAACTCGATCGCACGCGTGTAGTAAAAACTTTGAAAGATTTGAAGTACTGAACGCGTGAGTCCAAAGGTCGTTGAAACTGAACGCAAGCCGGCTCCGGTAGTATCCACATCAGTGCGAAAATCTATGAACAAACTCTGTCTGGGTCGATAGCGCGTATCGATATTGACCGGGGAAAAGCGCCTGGGAACGCCTGCCCACGCAAAACCAGAAAGAGTATTTACCGGATAAAACACATTTCTTCTTCCAGGGACTAAAGCCCCGCCAAAGAAAGGGTCAAAGAAATACTTACCGCGTAAAGTTATCGTAAGGGCTTCATATGGCTGGCTGGACAACAGAGTCTTCTCATCAAGGTTCGTTGTCTTGATAGCAGCGTCGCTGACATTCTCCGTCGATCTTCGTGTAAAGAAGCGATTTGACACCCCAAATTCTATCTCATTGGTATCTGCTATTGCATCGACGTAGTCAAAGCGAATAATTTGATCGAAATTATTTATGCCAGTAATTTTTCGGTAGGTAACGTACGGCTCGATCACATGTCGAAAAAAGAATTTGTCACCTTTGTGATTGAAGTCTTTTGCTAAGCCCGGAGGTCGAACATCGAGCTCAAACTGTCCATAAGCTCTAGTGATGTTTCGACTAAGAACGTCTCGGGTGTTTGGATCGAGCGAGTTTGAATAAAAAGTAACTCGCCCCGCACCGGTTGCGGTAATTGACCAGCCTGAGAAGTTCAACGGTAACTCAAACATTGGATGAATATCCAACCGTTGCACAATCGATGGCGTGATGATTGGATTGCCACCAACGTCGGCTATGAACTGTGCGGCATCTTCAACAGTCTCTTTACGACTAACTCCTTCCGCTGCGCCTTCAAAAGAGAAATAGAGTGGCAACTTTGATAAGAAGTGCAGAATTGCGGGACGTTTATCGATGGTAATGCTCGGTAATTCACGAATGCGGATTCGAGAATTTGTAAGTGATGTTACTTGCGTTCGGGCCAGGAAGTTAAAGCTGTATTCGTTATGATCCTTATTGACGAAAACCTGTGATGTTTCTTCTGGCGAGATAGCCTGTTGAATGTTATCTGAAAAAACCTGTCTGAACGCCAGATTGGAAGTGATGTTTACATCGGATGCTGCGGTAAAACCGTTCTTAAAGTAATGGACACCTTCTACATAAAAGCTCGAGCCACCCTGGTCAGGATTCTGGGGAGAGGCACTCGGTCCAAAGATTCGATCTTTAACAGTGTAGAAACCAACATTCAAAAATGATCTCGAGTTTGCACGTGTGCGCAGATCGCCGCCAAAGCCCAATCCACGTTGCGTATAGATGTCATTGCGAAAGGTGAAATCAGCTGAGCGACCCAGCGTTTGGTAGTAAGCGTTGGAGATTCGCACTCCCTTCGACCCCGAACCACCGATTGTAGGAGTTAAAAAGCCGGAGGCACGGTCCTTTTGCTTAAGAGAGATCGACGCGTAGGGAAGGTAGAAAATTGGCACCTTCTTGATCTTTACTTTGGGTGAATAGATGCGAACACGATCGCCTGTCTTGATCTTTGCTTTACCAGCCTGGAAACTCCATTTGGGAATATCCTCATCGCACGCAGTCACCTGAACATTTGTTACTACTAACGTATCGAGACTAATTTTTTCCACTCGGTCAGCGGTGAAGTAAAGCCGTGTGCCATCCTGTGTTTGATTTGTGAATCCAGTGGAGTCAACGAAATAACCGGTCTTGGTTCGATAGTTCCATTCTGCACGGGACCCGGTTATACGTTGCTGGTCAGCCTGGTCAAAAACCACGCTGCCCTCAGCAACAACTCGGTTCTCAGCTTCATAAACCGTTACCTTGTCGGCCTGCATTCTGTACGTACCGATCCTAATATCGACATTACCTTCATACAGAACAACCCGCGCATTTTCATTCACGGAGATCATCGTTTGCTTGGTAGCGTCGACCGAAATTCGATCCGTACCAACACCTGGAACGCCACCTTGCTGGGGAGGTCGTCGTGGAATGTTTTGATCAGTGTCCAGCGGATTAACGTTGGGAGTATCGGTCATCGGGTTAGTTACCTTCCGATCGACCGGATTTGTTTGTTGCGCGGGGACGAGCTGACAAGCTACGGCGAGGGTCATGCTCGCTAGTAGCAGCCGAATAAGGTTTTGGAGACTGCTTGAGCAGGAAGCAAAGCGCAAAAGCGAGTGAACTCCTCCGAAGCAGTGTGCAAGCGCGCTTCGGAAGGATCAAACGCCCGCACCAAGGTTATTGATAAAGCGGTTGATGCTAGCACGAATTTTGAAAAAGGATGTAATGGGACAAGAGAATTGGTTTGGTTTTGGTCTGTGATCTTAGTACTTTGGTCTTTGTACTTTGTATCGTACTTTTGCCTTTGTGGGTTTGAGCTTTGGGCTCTGTTTTGAGATCTGAGATTTGAAACTTTGAGATCCTCCATGTCGAAGTCTCTTCAACTCATGTTAGTCGCCGGCGAACCGTCCGGTGATGCACATGCCGCCTCCTTAGTGTCAGCTCTTCGCGAGTCATCTCCTCATACAAAGATCGATTGCTTTGGCGCGACTGGACCACTCATGAGAAATCAGGGCGTCGAAACGATCATTAACTCAGATGATCTCGCGATTATGGGAATCGTTGAGGTAGGACGCGTTCTTCCCAAGTTTCTCGCAGCTTTTAAGACACTCAAAGCTGCGGCAATTGAAAGAAAACCCGACGCCGTCATCCTCATCGACTGGCCCGAATTCAATCTTCGTTTGGCCAGGTCGCTTCATCGTCGCGGTTTGAAAGTTATCTATTACATCAGTCCGCAACTGTGGGCTTGGCGGCCGGGTCGGATCAAGATAGTCAAACGCGATGTGGATCTCCTCTTGTCAATTCTTCCTTTCGAAGCAGACTGGTTCCAGACGCGCGGAGTAAGTCATGTTGAGTTTGTCGGGCATCCACTTTCTGGTGAGGTTCATGCGCGATACGACCGAGAAGAGTTTTGTCGTCGCCATGAATTAGATCCCGCCAGACCAATACTTGCACTTCTGCCGGGAAGTCGTCACAAGGAACTGGTTAGGATTCTTCCTCCAATGCTGCAAGCTGCTGATTTGATTTACCGTGCGCAGCCTGACGTACAACCGGTTGTCGTCGTAGCACCGAGTCGCGATTTGGGCGAGGTCCATCAAATCCTCCAACCATATTCAAACGGCATCAAGTTCACTGTAGTTCATCACCAGACCAGAGAAGCATTGGCTGCCGCCGACGTGGCCGCCGTTGCAAGCGGTACAGCCACTCTCGAAGCAGCACTGCTCGGCACACCAATGGTGATCGTTTACAAAGAGTCGGCGATCAATTGGCATACATTGGGTAGTCTGATTAACGTGGACCACTATGGTCTGGTGAATCTGGTTGCAGGTGAACGGTTAGTCACCGAGTTAATGCAGAACGATTTGACCGGTGATCGGCTGGCGACCGAGTTGCTGACACTCCTGGACCCCAAGGAGAACCTAGCGATGCGTGCCGAGCTTAAAACAATAAGTGAGAAGTTAGGCGATGCTGGCGCCTCCAAAAACGCCGCTGACGCAATTCGAAAGTTCCTGCGTATTGTGTGAGCGGTTCGCCTTCTCGAGAGTCTTCTTTGCCCCGAAGGGCGATGCTCTTTTGCCCCGAAGGGCGATGCTCTTTTGCCCCGAAGGGCGATGCTCTTTTGCCCCGAAGGGGCAATGCCTCAAAGCCCAGGGTTGCCGCTTCGGCTACCCTGGGAACTGAAGCCGTGAGTTTCAACCGCATCGCGGTTGTGCCAGTGAGGTAGGGACGGGCACAACCGCGATGCGGTTGCAAGGTCATGGATTGCTTTCTTACCCAGGGTAGCCGAAGCGGCAACCCTGGGCTTTGAGGCATTGCCCTTTCAGGGCAATGCAGATTATGAGTCAGTATCTAATGTGAGGAATCAATCTTCCCTTCTAATTCCGCAACCCTTGCCTTCAACTCCTTCAACTCTTCTCTCATCTGAGGCAGACGACCTATATGAGCGTTTAGTCGTTTGTACTCATCGAGCGGCTGCACTGGAATACCCCACCAAACACCAGGCCGCACAATCTTGCCTGGCAGGATTCCAGCTTTGGAGCCAATGATTGCCCCCTTCATAACCCTTGTGTGATCGCCAAAACCAACCTGACCGCCAATGACGGCGTCGTCTTCAATCACGACGCTTCCACTGATTCCAGTCTGTGCGGCAATCACGACGCGTTCGCCGATGTCGCAGTTATGCCCGACATGGACCATGTTATCGAGTTTTGTGCCTCGACCGATCCTGGTCGTTCCTAGTGCCGCACGATCAATGCAAGTATGCGCACCAATCTCAACGTCGTCCTCAATCACGCAAGTCCCGATCTGTGGAAATTTGTGATAGCCCATGTCGTCGCGCACGTAACCAAACCCATCGGCCCCTATGCAGACTCCCGCATGTAGAATTACTCGATTCCCAACGGAGACTCCGTCGTACAAAACCACGTTTGGATGAATCACTGTGTCGTCGCCGATAGTAACGTTCGAACCAATGACGACTCCGGCCTCTATGCGCGTGTGTGCACCGATGCGTGAGTATTCACCAATGCAAGCGTTTGGACCGATGTAGACTGATAGGGCTACATCTGCCGTTTCGACAACAAGAGCTGACGAATGAATCGTTGGGTCACGACGAAGTGGAGGATAAAGGACCTCCGCGACCAACGCGAATGCAAGTTTGGGATTGCCAACTTCGATTGCGGTCCGCCCCTGCAATGAGATTTTTGCGGCTGCTCCAGATGGAATGATCAAACAGGTAGCTTTGCTGGTCTTAGCCGTTCCAAAAAATTTCTCGTTGTCGACGTAGGCGATCTCACCTTCTGCTGCCTCATCCAGATTCGCGATCCGTTTTACAACAACAGATCCGTCGCCCGTTAAACGACCGCCGACATGTTCGGCGAGTTCCGCTGCTGTTTTCCCATTACTCATTGTGTGCAATCTTAGTTCCGTCTCGCGGGCCTTTGCCCTTCTTCAACATTTCCAGGTAATCCTTTATTAAGGTTGACAAGTACTCATCATACCCCTTGTTATTTTCCTCTTTGAGTTCAGGATTTGAATACTTCAGCTTCGCAGACACCGATTACTGAGGATGAGTTTCCTCGTCAGCTGCAACTTTTTCCAGATCGACCTCACTACGTCGCCTCGCTCGTGCAAAGCCTCTTTTTGATTGCCGGATAAACGTAACCAGGTGGGCCACGTTTTTGTCTTGAACTTCAGCCAATGTGCCTAGAACATCAACCAAAGGTAACGACGAACGAAACAACATTTGATAGGCACCGCGTAAAGCTCGTCTCGTTTCTTGACCGAACCCGGCACGCCTCAAACCAACACTATTTAGTCCGCGCACTCTGGGTGGGTTCCCGTCAGTGATGAAGAACGGCAAAACGTCCTGAACGATTTTTGATTTTCCTCCCACCATTGCGTAGCGACCAAATCGGACAAACTGATGTGCACCAACATTGTTCGATAGAAACACGTGATCCTCGACGGTGATGTAGCCTGCAAGGGCAACCTCGTTTGCGAAGATGTTGTCGTCCCCAATCTGACAGTTATGGGCGATGTGAACTCCTACCATCAAGAAATTTCGCGATCCAACTCGAGTTATCTGGTCTTCACCACCGGCGCGGTGCAGGGTGCAATACTCACGAATAATGTTTTCGTCGCCAATATCAAGGTAGCTCCGCTCGCCATTGAACTTGACGTCCTGCGGCTCGCCGCCTAGTACGGCATGTTCAAAGACCCGGTTTCCCTTGCCCAATCTGGTAAAGCTCTTGATTACCGCATGCGCGCCGATTTCGCAGCCATCGCCAATTTCGACGTGATCCTCAATGACTGCGAACGGGGCAATGCGCACATTCTCGCCTAGTTTCGCTTCGGGGCTGACAATTGCGTTGGGATGGATAGCCATTGAAAGAGTGGATGATATATCACAACGATAGTGCTTCAAGAGCGTAATACCCGAAATCGAGCAACCGAAACCCGGCGCAGGAGCACCTAAGAGCGCCAAAGGTCCTTGTTTTTCAGGGCTTTTTTCCGCTTGCCATTGCCGATTAGGCCATCTATCATGACTCGTCGTGTGGGCCAAGCGGCCTTGTTAGTGATTTGGGCGCGTTATTTAAGCAATAGTTAGACTTATTGTTGTTTCGCGCGTCTTTTTGTGACTGCCAACAGGAGAGAGACCTTTGTTTAGTGACCAATTTCGTAGAGGAGAATCGGAGAAGGGCAAATTATCAGGAGTAAAAGGTTCAAAGCTCATTTCCGGTCTTTCGGATGTTGCCTGGAAGGCTTTTCAATCCGTAAACCAGCGATTACCCGAAGGTGAATCAATTCGACCAAATTGGGCGCCCGGTCCGTTGCTCAAGTCTTACGAGCGAACTGCGCCGCCACTAGGGTTTCCGCGCGAAACCGACAGCCTTTGTCCTACCTGCGTTAAAGAAGTCCGAAATGCCGTAATCACTGGGGAAGTCTCCCTCGAGACTTTGATGAATGAGCATCCAGGCGAAATCAAAGCCCAGATCGTTGAGGACAATGGACAGGTAGTTATGAAAAAGACCTGTCCCAAGCACGGTGAGTTTGTAGACGTGATGTCGACCGATCCTGCGTTTCTGGAAAGGATCGAGTCGCTCTTCTTTGGCCGCGACTTCCGTGCCGCTGAAGATAAAGGCGTTCACCATCACGGCACATCAAACATCAAGTTCGGACGCGGTGCTGTATTAACTGTCGATCTAACTAATCGCTGCAACATGATGTGCAACCCGTGCTTCATGGATGCGAATCAGGTTGGCTACGTTCATGAGCCAACTTTCGAGGACACTAAAGCGATTCTCGATCGGGCAGTATCATTTAAGCCCCGCCGCCAGGTGATCATTCTCTTCTCGGGCGGTGAGCCAACGCTCTCACCGTACTACCTCGACGCTGTTGCCTACGCTAAAAAGATTGGTTTCTATCGCATTCTTGCAGCGACCAACGGTATCCGTTTCGCCGAAGATATCGAGTTTTGCAAGGCGGCCAAAGCAGCAGGTCAACACGGCGTCTACTTACAGTTTGACGGCGTCAGCGAAGAGAAAAACAAACATCGTGGAGTTGGTAACCTGTTTGATGTAAAGCTACGCGCGATCGAGAATCTCGCGAGCGTTGGCATCAAGGTCACTCTGGTAGTAACGATCGTCAACAGTATCAATAACGACGCGATCGGCCAGATTGTTGAGTTTGCGGCAAAGAACATCGACAAAGTCCAAACCATCGCGTTCCAACCAGTTTCATTCACTGGTCGCGATGAAGATATTTCCGATGAGATGCGTACGAAGTGGCGCTACACACTCGCGGGCATGACACATGACCTCAAAGATCAACTTGACGGAAAGATCCAACCGCTCCGCGATTGGTTTCCGCTGTCATCCTATTCAGCGTTCACGAGCGTTATGGATATGCTCCAGGGTGCTGATGCACCGTGGGGTTGGTCATCGTGTAATTGTCATCCAAACTGCGGCATCTTCACCTTACAGGTTGTGAACCGCAAGACCGGAGAGTTTAAGTCGCTGTTTGAGTTCTTTGACTACGAACAGTTTATGAAAGATGTGGCAGTAATTACCGATACTGCACGTGGCAAGAAACTCTCGTACGCGCAGCTCGGTATGGCCATCATGCGAAACTTCAACGCCGAGCGGGCACCTGAAGGTTTTCCTATTTCGCAGATCGTCAATCTGTTCAAACCGTCGTCCACTAATTCCAATTCTGATCGTAATGATCGAATGAAGGCGCAGCAGGATGCCGACTCAGACGTTTGGCGCGTACTGTGTGTCGAAGGAATGTGGTTCCAGGATCTCTTCAACTACGATTTCCGTCGCACTGAAATGTGCGTTATTCCCTACGGTACGCAGGAAGGTGAGATTTCATTCTGCGCTTACAACACCGGCGTGGGTTGGAGACAGATCATCGAGAACATGCACAAGACGGCAAACCTTGGAGAATGGTACGAAGAACACGGCCGCCACAAGGTCTACGCTGCTGGTAAACCTGTGCCGTTGACATCTACTAAGCACAGTTTGAGTCTACCAATCATTCAAGCAGTATTGGCCGAAGACACAGATGAGAAACCTTTGACGTCTACTCCCTACCTGGTCGACGAAGAAGCCGAATTAGTGACTCGTTAGTTTGTAGGGCGTCCCTCCCGTGTGGGCGCTCACATTCTTGAATTAGAAAGCCCTAAAAACAAAGAGCGCACATTAGGCGCTCTTTTTATTTTACGAAGCTCTGAAAAACGGAGGCGCCCACGGAGGAACGCCCCGACAATCAATCGGTGGGTCGTTGCACTTCTCTAAGTTGAGACACGATGTCTCTAATTCGGATTGCAAGTTCTTCGATGGTTACCGCCCGTTTCCTGGCTCTCTCACTTAGCTCTTCTCGTAATAGGAGTTGGGCCTGCCCAAGAACTCCGGTTAAAGGGTTATTGATCTCATGTCGGATACGGGCCACCAAATCCGCAGTCTCTTCAAGCTTACGACGGTACTTAGCGATCTCATCGAATTGACTTTCCGGCTCCGGGTTTGAAAGCGGTGCATCGTGTTCGGTCATCGAATCTCCGGTAATAAGATTTTGGCCAAAACTAGCTTTATCAGACAGGAGGGGACGCCGCAAACTGCGCGCCCATTTTGCCCTCTGAAAGTAGAGAGTTCAAGATCATTATGCTGGATCGACCGTTGTTTGCGCGCTGCCACAGACTTAGGGCCAGTCGGTTGACAACCTAAGCTTCGATACGTAAATTTCAAACTCCTCTTGCTGGGAGGTCGTCCAATGGTAGGACTCCAGACTCTGGATCTGGCTATCGGGGTTCGAGTCCCTGCCTCCCAGCCAATTAGCTCCAACAAGTTACGGGCAACCCGAAAATCGAGTTACCCGTTTTGTGTGCCACTCTTTCAATTTCGTCCATCAAACAATGAGCGCTTCACCGACTGCCGGATCTCCGTGGCCCATACAGATTTGATCAGTCAGATGCTCTATCTGTCTCCAGCTCAAAGCCTCCTAAGCCGGATTACGCGGTAGTCCTTTCACTAACGATAGTTTGGGTGCTTTTGTGCGGCATGAGGTTACTCCTGAGTAACGAGATTGGAGGTACGCCGGAACTTTTATACATGCTGGAGCGCGAAACGCTTGTTAGGCAGCCCGTAATGGGCAAAGAACCCTACTTTCTCTCTCTCTTCAATTTCGGGATTAACGGCGACTCCCATGTCGACCCATCCAGAAACTCTACCGCTGAAACCCACACTTCTACCTCAGCATTCTCGTGAGCGATCCAGGACTCCTCATGGGCCAATGATCTAAGCGAGGTCGAGTCGGTCACGACAGTGCCCTCTGTCCCATACTTATCCACAAAGACCTCTTCATAATGAAAATGATAGCCCTTGACCGCTGATGCTCCCTGCGCTTTGAAGGTAATTTTCACCAGCCCAGGCTTGCCAGCTATTGACTTAACGGAAGAGACCTTGAGGATTACTGGTGCACTCCGTTGCCGGATGACAGTCACGGAGGGACGGTGACTTCTCGCCAAAGGGTTGACGGTTGCGCCTTGCTCCTGACCCTGAATCGGGACGCTGAGGATCAAGAAACTGATCATGGCGAGAACATTTGATGAGATTCGAGTCATATGGCTTACTCCTTTGACCAGTTGTGAGCAATCGCCTATCAAACGATTATAAACCTTTGTTCAGCAAAGCTGCCTACCGTTGAGACCAATCTTAAACAGAACGATAAATCTCGATGCAAGGTAAAGCATATCGAGATGTGTGATCCTTTGAGCCAGGGCGCCACATGATAATGAGCTTGGTTGAAATTACTAGTCAGCTCGAAGAATTGGAAGAAGCAAACTAACCGACCACGGCTGGGGCCGTGAGAAAGGGCGATGAGATTTTTATGAGCGAATCAATACTTATTGCAAAGGCCGGTATTTTCCCATGTCCCAATTGCGGCCAGATGATTTATAGCGACGTCAACAAGTGCCGGTTCTGTTCCAACAGAGTTGACCATCAAGAAGCTACTCGAGGCGCTGATACTCAGTCGCGAGTCAACACTGCTTGCAATCAGGCGAAGATGCTGCGTAACAGCGCAGTAGCAATGTGGATTTTTGTTCTGCTCGGCCTAATTCCGTTCATGCCGTTCGGATGGGGAGCCACATTCTTGTTTTTTGTCATCCCAGTTTGGCTTGTCTATTGGCAGGTCAAATTCGGCAAACTTCAAACCTCCGACTGTCGATTACAAACGCGCCAAGCGCGACCAGCTCATTGCGCTGGGCATGTGGCTACCAGCACTGGGTCTCGAACTGGTGTCTTTGATTTGGCTATTGGCATCGACAGTCTAGAATTGATAAATCGAACAGTTTTCGAAGGGCATTCTCAAGAGGAACCTGTCAGCGCCAACGGTTGAGTTCAAGCATTGACGCGATGAATTGTAAGCAGACAGGGCTAACACTATTAGGATGGTAAGCAGGAATCTGAAGAGTGACGCTTGGGCCATAAGGAGAAGAGTATAAGGTTGCGCTTGAGCGGCTCGCCCACTCAACTTACCAAGGAAGCCGCTCATGGCGAGTGCCGTGCAAACGCATTTTTTTTAGTTCACCCACCGATTTGTCGCGGCTCGCTGACTCGCGCGACGACAATCCTTAATTCGTTTAGGTCGCGTTGTGATGCCCATCACTTCCTTTCCACAGGAAGATAGATTTCGAACATCGGCGACTCTACTTCCCCTTCCCATGAGTCCTTGTGCCTGCCGCCGAAGAGCGTTTGAGTGATTTTACATTCAACCTTGCCTTTCCAATGAGTTGGGAAATCATAATGGGTAAGATCCTCCGTGAAGGTGTACTTTCTCTTTACCTTAGGTGCCCCGTACGGGATGTGGCTCCAATTGGGCGGTATCTCTTTTCCTACGCCTAAGGAGTCATTTTGGCTGCAAAGCAGGACACCGATATAAGCTCCTTGCGGATTAGGTCGCAGGGAGATGGGCCTCCACTCGGAGTCACCCTCCTGCCGCGCGTATAACCTTACGGTCTCGACGTACCCCAGAAGATAATCGCAGTAATGTATCGTACGCTGCGAGGCGTTGCGTATAGCGCAGAACACTATCGGCCTGACGTCAGAAGCTAACCAAGTAGTTGCGGTAATCCTCAGCTTTGATCCATTCTCAACCGTAACCTTCTGCAGTAAAGCTACCTCAATAACCAGGGAGTATGCAGAGTTGCCCTCTAGCTTGGTCGTTATGTAAGACTTGCCTTCCATCTTGGTGGCTACGACGCGGATATTTAGCACCGGCGCATCCGGGGTGAGTTCGGCGTCTTTCGCAGACAAGTAGCCGATACCGGCCTTCTTCAACATCCTCTCGGCGCGACTCTTTACTTCACTGTGCTCGATCTCGCTCTTCAGTAGATCCATTTGAATGAATATGTGAGCCTGACCCTGAACATTTAGGAGTAGGCCACCGGCTTGCCCGGTGGTGCTTCACGTTCGTTGCTAGAACATTCAAGGTATCACCTCGCTGCGCGGAACGCGCCGGAGGAGTAAAAGCGAAGTTGTCGAAGATTAGTACGACCTCCGGCGCGTTCCGCGCCAAACACAATTGGCCGATCTTTGTTAGCAATGAACGTGAAGCACCACCGGGCAAGCCGGTGGCCTACTAGTAAATGGAGAGAAGAGCTAAGAGAGTGATTGCCGCGATGCGGCTAAAGGGTTTAAGTAATTGATCATTGTCAAATGACCAATGACCAATATTTCTTCTAAATGACCTATGTTTCTTTTCTGGAATGTTGGGTAACTTCGCGCAAGAGGAGATACACGGAAGAGCTCGAATGACGATAGCGGATGGACCGACTAAGGGGTTACAAAGATCCTCTTTGTCACAACCTTTGCAGTCACTTACGCATCCGAAGCGAGGAATCCTTTCGTGCTCTCCCGCTTGCAAAAGCCTTGGAGTCTTGCTAAACCTCGTCAAACGAAATGCCTCAGGGAGAAGTATCATGAAAACAACATTTCGACTCTCGCTCAGTTTCGCCCTGCTCTTGTCCCTTGTCGCACCCATTCTTGCCGACACCATTCGGTTGAAGGATGGTAGCGTGATCCGAGGCAAGGTCATTGGTTTTAAGGACCAACAGTTCACCATCCTCATCGGTAGTGGAGCGCGAGGCAGGCGAGGACAAACCACCGTGTACGTCGAGGATGTTGAGTCAATTGAGTTTGACAGTAACACCGGTGGTGCCACCGATGATTCAACTGCGAGCAATGTACCTCCCGTTTCACAGCCGCCGCGCAATACCCAGGCGAGTCAACCTGAACCGACAAACAATCAGCCTAACAATGTACCAACGTCGTCCAATAGTGCACCTGCTGCACCCACGTACTTCACAATTAAGGTAGGCGTACGGGCAGACAACCGTAATAACGGCTGGACCAACAGCGGCTTGGTTGTAAGAAAAGGTCAAAGACTGAGAATCAGTGCCTCTGGTCGTGTATCACTTGGAAAAGGCAGATTCGCTACCCCGGGCGGAGTTTCAACTATCGTCGACAACGACAAGCTGATGCGAAATGAAGCGACCGGGGCACTAATCGCCGTAATTGGCGACGATAACGATGATTTTTTATTGATTGGACCCCGCCGAGAGTTTATCGCCCAGAGAGACGGTGTACTCTTCCTGGGCGTTAATGAAGGCGATTTGGCCGACAATACCGGGGTGTACGATATTGTGATCGAGGCAGAGGCTAGTGGAGGTTTACCCCGATAGTGGTAAACTTCGCTCGTCGTGGGCGCATCAGACGATTGAACCTTTCAGGACAGGATAAAAGACCGGAGAGCTGTCAAAGTTCTCAGCCTGCCTTGGCTACCTCGGGAGTCGGATTTATGAAATTTCATCGACTAAATAAGTTTTTCAGTATTGCTCTTGTCTTCCTTCTACTCTTAGGCGCCACTTCGTATTCTCTCTCTCAGTCGCGCAGACAGCCGCCAACGACTAACGAGAAAAAGAACAAACGACCAGCCGATACGCCGAAAGAGGGCGATAAGGAACAACAGGATCCAGTTCCCACTGACATCGTTCCAACCAAACCCCAGGACATTGAAAAGCTTGCCATTACCACGCAAGTCGTTAACGTGGACGCCGTTGTCTACCAGAAAAAGAGCGGACAGATTGTTACTGGACTCAAGCAAGCGAATTTTGCTCTGTTCGCTGACGGCGTCGAACAGAAAATCACCAACTTTTCCACGCCAGAAGCACCTATAACGGTTGCCATGGTTGTTGAATACAGCAAGTGGTCTGAAATCTTCGGCTATTACGGCAACGGCGGTTATGACCTTGGGACTATGGAAGTGATTCGCCCAACGGCTTACTTCCTTACCCAGTTCATCAAGCCTCCGGATGACTACGTTTCCGTAGTCGCTTTCGACATACGTCCAACACCTCTGACAGACTTTACAAACGATCCAACACGGATCTCACAGGTGATCAATCTTCTGCTCAGAAACACCCCTGCGTTTCGTGAAACCAACCTATTCGACGCACTGAAGTTTGTGCTCGTCGGTGGACGCGGAGACTCGGTTGTACTTGAGGATTCAAAGTCCGAAAAGTCTGACTACTCAGGTCTGGTGTCAGTCCAAGGTCGTCGCAGAGCCGTGATTCTGGTGGCTTCAGGAATCGACACATTCAGCAAGATTAACTACGGCGACGCACGTAAGGTCCTACAGAACGCGGGCGTTCCGGTTTACATCATCGGCACGGCTAATTTGTTTAAGAAGAAGTACGGCGACATGCTGCCGGCAACCGATGGAATCGATGGCACACCAGGTCGAATGACCTTTGCGCAAGCTGATAACACGCTTACAACTTTCGCCAAGGAGACTGGTGGCGCTTATTATCCGGTCACGTTCGAAGGCGAGTTACCAAAAGTGTTGAGTAGTATTAATGCGCTACTCAGAAGCCAGTACAGTCTGGGATTCAATCCAGGCGATGTTCGCGATGGCAAGCAGCACAAACTGCTGGTGAAGGTGGATGTTAATGGCGATGGGACTTACGACGATAAGGAGTATGTGGTCCAAGCGCGTCAGTACTACAATTCGCCAAAGCCAACTGGAAGTAAGTAAGCTGTCTGGTATTGTTAAAGAAGAAAAGGGCAACGAGAGCGTCGTTGCCCTTTTTCGTTAAATGGGCTAGGCCACTTTTACTCAGACTGTGCAGAATCCCCACACGTGCAGTGTAGGGTTCGTTCAGATCCCGTCTATCACGGCAACTTCCTCTATCCTCCGGGCGCGCTACGCGCGATGAATTGAAACCGGTAGGCTCTCTTTAGAAAGGATCTGAACCATCCCCCAACTGCCGTCGGTGGAATTCATCTTCTTGATCCTCACTAAACCCCGTAGATGCGCAGACGAAACTCATCGTTGAAGGAAACGATCTCAACTCGTCGATTCGAAAAGCGTTTCGCCTCCAACAGCAGTCGCGGAAGGCCACGCAAAGTAAGCTTCAATCCGTACGCTTGATTGGTAAGAACCGCTGCTATCTGAGGATTCAGACGCAGCGGCATGCCGTATCGTATTGCCTTGTGAGCTACTGGTGAAAAGCCAGCGCTTCTCCTTGCATTCACAAACTCAATCGAGTGGTCAAAAATGTTGAGGCGACTCGGTAAGTCTCTTAAAGCAAGATCGCGATGTGATAGCAGATTGGTAATCGCTTCCACGACAACACCGCGATGATAATTTCCCCGAGCAGGTACGGGAGAAGACTCTGCGATGCTGTCGCCCAAACCCCTTGGACGAAACTCATGAAGATCACAGTAGCGCGTTACAAAGCTGGTCAGCGACTCGAACGTCGAGAATAAGTTTCCGGTGAACTTAACGCGTTCGATTACCGGTGACTGTAATGAGTCACCAGAAAACCTGGTCGCCGTAACTGCGGCACGAGGAAGTAACTCAGTTACACTTTCGTCCCTGCCAAACAGCAACAGTCCTGCAACGGTAGGAACTGTGTCGTGACCAAATGGCGTCGCAAGGAGAAGATCTCGTTCGAGAACTTCACTGGTCGGATAACCTGAGAATGAAGTCTCTTCAAATGCACCGCCTTCAAACTCTCTTAGAAAACTCCACAAATGAGCTTCGTCGATGTCCTGGATCGTCGCACCTAAAGCCGGCACGTTTTCGTACCGGATCGGTCGCGACTCATCCAACAGCTCAGACAATTCCTCACGTGACGCTTCACGCTTCTCCGCGCCAATGCGTAAATAGAATCTGCCATCCCGGGTTCGATACGGACGACGCTTGCTTTCAACATCAAGCGCAACGATTCTGCGTCCGTTATCGAGCGCGATGCGATCTATAAACGGGATTAACGGTGGTTGAATTTCATCGCGACAAATTCGGACTAATTCCTCTTGCACGCGTTCCGGATCATCCACTCCTTCCACGCGAAGTTGATCGTTAACACCAATCACAATCACACCACCGCCCGTGTTTGCCAGTGCAACGACTTCCTGAGCAATTTTCTCGGAGTTGGAGAGTTTTACTTTTAGTTCGAGATAAGTGTCTTCACCACCTCGAATGAGCCGGAGTAGTTCTGTACGGGACGTTTGCGGCGCAGGAGAGGAGAGTATGTATTCCTGAAAAGACCGTTCCGTGGTTGGTTCGTGACGTTGATTACTGCGAAATCTTCTTCGAGCCATTTTTGTAATGACGGGGCTCCAAACCCGCCCGGATGCCGTTTGGCAACTCTGGTATCTTCAGATGGTCCTGGTTTTGGATCTTGGGATCTCTGGTTTTAGATCTTTGGTGTTTGAGCTAGTTTATTGTTACCCAAGCCCATAACTCAAAGTCCAATTATCCGTTCTACTCAGGCTCTTTAACCGCCTCGAGTATCTCAATTTCACGTCGTTCCAGTGTGCGTCCCTGTAAACCTATCAATATGAGATACAAAGACACGGAAGCAACTGCGAGTCCAGCCAGTGTAGCATATTCAACCAAGATGCTTTCCGTCAGGTAGCCCAAAGCAGCAGCGCCAACCGGCGGTATCGCCAGCACAAATAGCATCGGAATCAAAAGTAAACCTGCAACGCCCGATGTGTTCAGTCGTTTGCCAAACTGCATCCGTTTGGGAAACCGGATCGAGAACCAGTTTCCAATTAACGACATGATGCTAGCGAAAATAATAAAACTCAGAACGGCAAAAAGAATCGAGTCAAGCCCAAGGTCACGAAACACAAGTCCATTGACTATGAGCAACGCCGCCGAAAACAACAGGGCAACAAAAGTTACAGCCAGGTTCTTGCCTATTAAGATCTTCCTTCTGCCAATAGGTGAAAGGATGAGCGTACGCATCCCGCCTTCTTCAAAAGCAAAGAGATTGCAAGACAAGCCCGCCAAGATGAGAAATACGTAAAGCACACCGGCCGTCGCAAGTAGTCCGGACCCATAGGTAACAATCGAATCAGTAACTCTTGAGCTATCCAAGCCGCTACCAAACCGTTGCGAATTTACGAATCGCACAACTATCAAGATCAGGGGCATGAGTGCCATCATTCGGATCTGAGCGTTGCGCATCACGTAGCGCAACTCCTTCTCCAATACGGCGGACAGTTCCGGCGAAACCAATGGCAATTCCCATCCAGTGTAGACAATCGATGGTTCTTGAGCTTCGACCTTACGTAGTTTCTTTCTTCCTCCTAATCCCAAAGCTGCCCGGCGCGCAATCCAAAAGGTTCCCAAAATGAGTGCGACGGTATAAGCCGTTAAGACCGCAAAACTCACCATGTAGGTTGCTGGTTCCTTGGACCAACCGCCACCAATAATCACGGCCGCAGCCCCAGGCGGAGTCCACCTCAGAACCTTAAACGATTCGGCATGACGTATGAGCATTGGACCTACTTGCCCGACGAGTGCACCACCCAAACCCGCAACTGCCCCAATCAAGGCAACTACCGTTTCTCCTCTCGCCCTCTTCTGGCGAACGAGAGAACCAATTGTTGTCCCCAACCATTTGGAGAGTGATACCCCAAAGAACACTGCTGGTACTGCAGCAATCAACGAGGGAGCTAGACTGCCGCTACCTAGACCAGCTCCGATCGACATCGCTAATATTGCTGGAATTGCAAATATGGATTGCAGTGTAGTCAGTTCACTTACAAAATCGACCGCAAAGAGTTTTCCTAAACTGATCGGGTACATCAGCAAACGCCCGGCATCGAACTGTTTACTTCCCCCGAGGCTTAATGGCAGAGTGGCCCACATTAAGTAGATGAAAGCGAGGATACTAAGGAAAATGAATTCGGCAGAAAAACCAGGTGAAGTTTGGCGACTTGCACTGTGTTGTAGCATCGCAGTCAGCGCATCGGGACGGCTCAACGCGTACGCAGCGACACCCAAGCCAAGCGCAACGCCTAATGCCAGGATCAGCGCGATAATCATTCCGAGCGCGCTTGCCACCTGGTTAGCTACCGCTTTTGACGAACGCATAGAATTGCGCAGCAACTTCCATTTCAACCAAATGAGTGTTAGGAGTTGTGACATTGCTGAGTCAGTATAGATTGTTCAGATCAGTCGTGGATAAATAATTCGAGTTGATCACATTGTAATGATTCAAAGTATCTACGTTGGACTGGGTTCGAATTTAGGTGATCGCGCAGGCTTCCTTTTAATGGCAGTGCGTGGACTGCTGGATACCGGGTTGCAAGTCATTCGTCTTTCATCGATCTACGAAACAAGGCCAGTGGGTTTCGTTGACCAGCCAGACTTTCTTAATCAGGTAGCCGAAATCAAAGCACCCACCGTCTTTAGCCCGGAACAAGTAATGGCTCGACTACTACGAATCGAATACTCATTGGGACGTACGCGAGATGTGACAATGGGACCTCGTACCATCGATCTCGATTTATTGCTCTATCAGAGTGAGACGCGTCACACTGAGTTCTTAACGTTGCCACATCCGAGAATGCATCTGCGTCGATTTGTACTCGCTCCTCTTACCGAGTTGGCTCCGCATCTGATACACCCGACTGTAGGTGAAACTTTTAGTGATCTTCTCAAGCAATTAAACGATGCTTCCTCCGTCAAACGTTGGTCTTCCGAAAACAAGACCTCTTTATGAATTTGTAGGGGCGTCCCTCCGTAGACACTCTTCGTCACCCTTGCTTTAACCTCAACCTGAGTCTGTGCAAAAAGAGGGACTCTCATTCTCCCCAACCTTTAGGTTGGGGTTCTCCGGCGCCTATGACCTGGGAACCGTTTCAACGGTTTCCCACCTCGTGGTTATCACCTCGATAAACCGTTGAAACGGTTCCCAATTCCTAATGGCCATTGATAACCCCAACCTAAAGGTTGGGGAGAATGAGAGGTAGTTTCCGCACAAAGCTGGTGAGGATTAGAGGTTGAGTTTTCACACACTCTCTAAAGGTTAGGGAGAATGAGAAGTCGTTTCCCCAAAAAACTTCAGAACTCTCGCACAACGAATGAAGTGGGTGACTGGACTTTTCCCCTTTTGGCCTTTTCCCCTATAATGAACCCATACTTGTTACCACTCCCGCGACATCTCCAAGCCTTTTTGTCACCTTGGCAATCAAATTTGTCCATAGAACAAACGTGTAAAGAGAGCTGAGATATGCCATATCTAAAGCCTGAGCGGCCTGAGAAGGTCAGTGCACCGTCGTTGCGTTCGAGTAAGGAAAGAGGCGAACGCCTGGTTTGTCTAACTGCGTATGATTACCCAACGGCGAGAATTGTCGACGAAGCGGGTATCGATATTATCCTGGTTGGGGATAGCCTGGGGAACGTGGTGCTCGGATATGGCAACACCGTCCCGGTGACGCTCGACGAAATTTTGATCCACTTGAAGGCGGTGCGTCGCGCGGTGCAACGAGCTCTTCTAGTAGCGGACATGCCTTATGGTACGTTTCACACCGGTGACGACGACACTGTTAGAAACGCGTTGCGTCTCGTAAAGGAAGGTGGCGCCGAAGCGATTAAATTAGAGGGCGGCCACAAACGCGTTCACCTTGTTAAGAGACTTGTGGACGAAGAAATCAGCGTCATGGGCCATATCGGCTTGACGCCGCAGTCGATAAATCAACTTGGTGCTTATCGCGTCCAAGGCAAAACCGCGCCAGCCGCCAGACAACTAATTGACGACGCTAAAGCAATGGAAGATGCCGGTGCATTTGCAATCGTTCTCGAGGTTGTACCCCGAGAGATCGCGCAAATGATTACTGAGAGCTTGAGTATCCCCACAATCGGTATTGGGGCCGGAGTTCACTGTGACATTCAGGTATTAGTCATACATGACATGCTTGGCCTATCATTTGGCAAGCAAGCGCGTTTTGTTCGTCCGTACGCAAACTTGCGCGAAATCATGACCGATGCGGTTACCCGATATGCCGACGATGTGAGAAACGGTACTTATCCTTCAGATGCTGAATCGTATGCTCTTCCTTCAGACGCCGCCGAAGAACTTGATATTGACCAACCTGCGAAAAAGCTGAAGCAGTCCTAGCCCACATCCAACTATCATGGAGATCATCAACCGTCGTCAGCGCATGAGTTCCGTCGCGCGCAAAATCCGTCGCGAGCAGGATCGGACCATCGGTCTGGTACCTACTATGGGAGCGTTGCACGAGGGCCACTTAAGTCTGGTACGAGAAGCCAGACGAATGTGTGACGTGGTAGTTGTTTCGGTGTTTGTGAACCCAACTCAGTTTGGTCCCACTGAAGATTTCTCCAGATACCCGCGCGACCTGACAAAAGATACGGCACTCTTGACTGACTATAATGTCGACTACATCTTTGCTCCGACCGTTGATGAGATTTACCCAAAAGGCTTTTCCACCTATGTCACTGTTGAAGGTCTATCAGATCAGCTTGAAGGATCGTCGCGACCTGGTCACTTTCGAGGTGTAGCTACCGTCGTTACAATTTTGCTGAATGCCGTTAGACCCGACTTTGCTTTTTTTGGACAGAAGGACGCTCAACAAGCATTAATCATTCGCCGGCTAGTCAAAGATTTAGCGTTCGACGCGGAGATCGTAATCTTACCAACGGTGCGTGAGGATTCGGGTCTCGCGATCTCGTCACGAAATCTCTATTTGAATCACGAAGAACAGCAGGCCGCTGCGGTGATTCATCAAGCGTTGACTCGTGCCAAGACTTCCGTCAAGGAAGGCGAACGAAGCGGCGGACGACTTGAGGCGTTGGTTAGATCGACCATCGAACTCGAACCGCGTGCTCGCGTAGATTATGTGACGGTGGTAGATGCAGAAACACTCGAACGTTTGGATAAGTTGGACGAGAGACCAATTCTCATAGCGGTCGCGGCTTACTTCGGAAAGACTCGCCTGATCGACAACATCATCCTCAATAAGGTCAAAAAGAAAGACGCGGTCGGAGTCAAGAACTAGTTACAGAGTTTGCGTCTTTGCGTCTTTACCCCTTTGCGGGGAATAATGCTTAGGGCAGAGATTTGCCCGGTAATCAGCGTCCTCAAATGAAACAGAAATCCCACATCACATTTAACCTGAATGGTGAAGCCGTAGAAGTTGCCTTTGCGCCCCACAAGACGTTGCTCGAAGTCCTACGTGAAGATTTGAATCTCACTGGGACAAAACATGGTTGCGAGTTGGGCGAATGCGGAACGTGTGCTGTACTGGTTGACGGACGCTCGATTCTTTCGTGCCTGATGTTAGGCCCGGATGCCGAGAACCGTGACGTAAAGACGATCGAAGGAATGGCGCTAGGAGCAGAACTACATCCACTGCAACAGACTTTTGCCGACACTGGTGCTGCTCAATGTGGATACTGCACTCCGGGTTTTCTCCTGGTTGCCGAGGAACTTTTAGAAAAGAATCCCAAGCCAACGCGTCCCGAAATCCAAGAGGCACTTTCAGGAAATCTCTGTCGCTGTACGGGTTATATAAAGATTTACGAGGCAGTTGAATTAGCTGCCGCAAAGATGCGCGGCGAGGAAATGGAATTACCAAGAGAGAGCGTTTACGGCCTCGACTAACCGAATGACAAAGTCGAACAACAACAATCTAAACGTGGTTGGCAAGCCGTTCCGAAAGGTCGACGCACGTGCTAAATGTGTCGGACAGACAAAATTCGCGGACGACATAGTGTTACCGCGAATGTTGTACTGCAAGATCCTCCGCAGTCACGTCCCGCACGCTCTGATTAAGAATATTGACTATTCCAAAGCATTGGCGTTGCCAGGCGTCTTTGCCGTGATAACTGGTAAAGACCTTCCAGTGTCTTATGGAATCTTACCGGTCAGCCAGGACGAACACGCACTGTGTATCGACAAAGTTCGTTTCATAGGCGATCCAGTTGCAGCTGTAGCGGCAATTGATGAAGATGTGGCGTTCGACGCGATGAACTTGATCGAGGTTGAGTACGAACCTCTCAACACAATCTCAACTATCGAAGAAGCCGTCATGATTGACGAGCCACGAATACATGACTACGGCGATTCGGGTAATGTGCATAAGAAAGTCTCGCTTGAGTTTGGCGATGTAGAAGAAGGATTCGAAGAAGCAGACTTGGTTCGAGAAGACACTTTCTTCTACGAAGGCAACACGCATCTGCCGATGGAGCAACATGCGGCCGTTGCACATTTTGATTCAGATCAGAAAATAACATTGTGGAGTTCAACGCAGACTCCCCACTACGTGCATCGCGCACTCGCAAAAACTCTTGGACTTTCAGCAAGTCATATTCGGGTTATCGCCACTCCTAATGGTGGAGGTTTTGGCGGGAAGAGTGATCCCTTCAATCATGAAGTGGCAGTTTGTAAGCTCGCCATGATAACGGGTCGCCCGGTTAAAGTGACGCTCACGCGCGAAGAAGTTTTTTACTGTCATCGCGGGCGGCATCCAGTCTTAATGAGAGTAAAGACCGGGGTCAAGAAGGATGGTGCCATCACCGGAATGCATTTCCAGACCTTCCTTGATGGTGGTGCGTATGGGAGTTATGGAGTTGCGAGTACGTTTTACACTGGCGCTCTTCAGACCGTTACTTACGATGTTCCGCGTTATAAATTTCAGGGCTTACGCGCATTTACAAATAAACCACCTTGTGGTCCAAAGCGGGGACACGGTACTCCTCAACCGCGTTTCGGCCTCGAAGTTCAACTCGACAAAATCGCCGAACAATTAAAGTTGGACCCCGCCGAAATACGCCGCAAACATCTCGCGCCGGCAAATTCAGTAACAGCTAACTATCTCCGTATCGGGAGCATGGGACTCGGTGCTTGTATCGATAAGGTTGTCGAAGGTTCAGACTGGAAAAACCGCTTTTCAAATTGGGATGTGAGCAATCGCAAACTACCTTACGGTAAAGGCATTGGTATCGCATGCAGTTCCTATCTCTGCGGTGCCGGATTGCCGATCTACTGGAATAACATGCCGCAGTCGGGAGTACAGCTCCGACTTGATCGTCAGGGCGGCGTTTGTGTTATGTGCGGTTCCACGGATATTGGTCAAGGGTCCGACTCGATACTTGCCTACGTTGTCGCAGAGGTATTGGGAATAGACCCATTCGACATTCGTGTAATAACTGCGGATACCGACCTGACGCCGGTTGATCTTGGCAGTTACTCCAGTCGCGTTACTCTGATGACTGGCAACGCTGCTATCCAGGCAGCCGAACGGGCCCGTGAATTGCTCGTGATGGCTGTGGCCGAAAAGTTGGGCGTACCAATTGAGAATCTCGGGCTTGCGGAACGTAGAGTTTTTGACGTAGAGAATCCGGATACAGGTGTCACTTTTGCTGAAGCAGTTGTGCTGGCGGAGTCGAAATTCGGAACCATCGGAACCGTTGGCTCTTATTCACCACCGCGGTCACCTGGCAAGTTTAAGGGTTCGGGGGTTGGGCCATCTCCTGCTTACAGTTACTCAGCAGCTGTCGCGGAGGTCGATGTCGATCCTGAGACTGGTATTGTGGTGGTAGAACGCATTTGGATTGCTCATGACATTGGCAAGTCAATTAATCCAATGCTTGTCATGGGCCAAGTCGAGGGTAGCGTATATATGGGTCTGGGCGAGATATTGATGGAAGAGATGGTCTATCGTGGTAATCGCAACGTTGTCCATAAATTTCCGTCGATGTTGGAGTACAAGAGTCCAACAACAATGGAGATGTGCGACGTAAAGACTTACCTCATTGAAGATCCAGATCCGAATGGACCGTTTGGTGCAAAAGAAGTTGGTCAGGGCCCATTGTTACCAATTCCGCCGGCTGTAGCAAATGCAGTTTACGACGCTGTGGGTGTACGAATAGACGAGGTACCTATTACGCCGGAAAAAGTCATGAAGGCGTTGCGCGAAAAATCCAGAGGTAGGGATGGACGCTACGGTCCCGAGTCGGTTCCAGCTGTGGAATGGCCTGAGCCTTTACGGGTGCTGACACCTAAAGAAGGCGGCGACGGACGAGAAATGCCTCACGTAGCGGTGCACTCGTAAGACTTAGAGCGAACCGGGGTTGGGGGTTGTTCGTAAATGAAGATGAAAGCCGCCTGGCTTTCTATTACCTCACCTATTAGGAAAGGAAGGCAAATCATGACTGAAAGCACGACCGGAGAAACAAATCATTCAAGGCCGTTCGAAGAGAGAGTATTCGCGCGATTCGATGTGATGGAGACAAGGTTCGAAGCACTTGACCGGCGCTTCGAGGTAGTTGATAAGCGTTTGGAATCTATGGACGGCCGTTTGGAAACACTTGAACAGCGTAAATACGATACCAAGCCAATTTGGGAAGAAGCCTTACAAACCATTCGCGATACAAATGAGCGAATGGACGCTGGATTCAAGGAATTAAGAAACGAAATCGGGGTAACCAATCTTCGCGTGGGGTCATTGGACACAAAGGTAGACACCCTCGACCATAAAGTTGAGAGCCTCGACACGAAGGTTGAAAGTATCAACACGAAGGTTGAGAGTCTCGACACGAAGGTTGAAAGTATCAACACGAAGGTTGAGAGTCTCGACACGAAGGTTGAAAGTCTCGACACTAAGGTTGAGAGTCTCGACACGAAGGTTGAAAGTATCGACACGAAGGTTGAAAGTATCGACACGAAGGTTGACACATTGAAGGACGAGTTGCAAAACGGTCTACACGGAGTTGAACGCAAGATTGACGTACTAAACAAAACAATTCTGGAGCTCAGAGCAGATCAACGTTACGTCGATAGTCGTCTGCAGAAGATCGAGACTCAGGCAAAACCTTCGTAGACAAAGTAAAAGGATTCCGTAGCGGCCATGATGAGACTGCCTAAATTTGAATATCGAACTCCGCAAACCATCGCGGAGGCAGTAAAGATCATGGCTGATGTTGGACCAACAGGGCAGTTTGTTGCTGGCGGCACGGATCTTTATCCAAACATGAAGCGCCGGCAACAAACTCCCAAAACTGTGATTTCAGTAATGCGTCTTAACGAGCTCAATGAAATCACCGGGGACGGCGTTCATGGTTTGCGAATCGGAGCTTCGGTCATACTTACCGATATCTGCGAAAACGCCCTTATCAATCGCGATTACCCGGTTGTCGCCAGCGCTGCTCGTACAATCTCAACCCCCTTGCTAAGAAACATGGGAACTATCGGCGGCAATCTGCTGCTGGATACACGTTGTAATTACTATGACCAGAATTACGAGTGGCGCAAGGGAATCAATTTTTGTTTGAAGAAAGATGGTGATATCTGCTGGGTAGCACCTGGAAGCTCAAAATGCTGGGCCGTTCAGTCATCGGATCTCGTTCCGGTAATGGTAGCGATTGGAGCAAAGGTGCGGTTTGCGTCTACTTTGGGCGAGCGCGTAATCGAGGCCGCCGGTTTATACAACGACGATGGAATCGAGTATTTACACAAGAGACCTGATGAACTCATGGTCAGTATCGACCTTCCTCCCGTTAACGGTTGGCGCGCATCGTACAAAAAACTTAGACGCCGAGGTGCGTTCGATTTTCCCGTGCTAGGAGTAGCCGCTTGGGTGCAAACAGACAAGAAGGACTTAGTCAGAGACGCACGTGTTGTTCTGGGTGGTATTGCACCTTCCCCAGTACAGATAAAAGAAGCATCTGCAGTAATGATCGGTAAGAGCATGTCGGACGATCAACTCCACGCAGCAGCGGAGGCCGCTTACGTCAAGGCGCGACCGCTCGATAACACTGATTTCGTCTATCAGTGGCGCAAACAGATGGCCCGGCAATACACTTTCAGGGCGTTAAAAGAACTCCAACGCTAGTCTGTTCCTCATGGATCAAGTCAGTGCCATCATTCTCGCTGCGGGTCGCTCCGAGCGAATGGGAGCGTTTAAACCGCTACTGCCATTTGGAGAGACCAGCGTAATCAAAGCCTGCATCAACTACCTGCACGCTGGCGGCATCGAGGACATTGTTGTCGTCGTAGGACATAACGCCGAACAACTTCGAAACGAACTACGAGACTCCAGAGTGAATTGTGTGCTTAATCCGGATCCGGCAGGCGAGATGAATTCGTCTATAGCTTGTGGAGTTGCGGCACTCCGAGCCGGCCAGCAAGCAACGATCATTGCGCTAGCAGATCAACCTGCCATTCCTCCGGATGTCGTTGTCGATTTGGTCAATGGGTGGAAAACTGGCGCCTTGCTGGTCAAGCCCACCTGGGGAGGTAGAGGCGGACATCCAGTTCTGGTGGATCTTACTCTTCGGGACCAATTGCTCAATTTGGACCCGCTGCGAGGACTGAAGGCTGTTTTTGACGCGAACCTAGCCAGTGTCAGGAGGGTAGCGGTCGAGTCGCCTTACGTTGCTCGGGACATGGATACGTGGGATGATTACTGTACCCTTCATCAGGAGGTCTTCGGGGAAGCGCCCCCGAGGCCGAATATATAGACCAACTAAAGACAGCACGCACTCATCTAAAGCAGTGTCGAAACATTACGCAGTGTAAGTTTTGACAAGGAGACGAGATGCTTCTAAGGAAGAGAAATCGATTAGTGGCGGGTTCGCTATCGGTTCTATTTGCTTGTCTTGCGTTGGGCAATCAAAATCGCCCGACCAGTTCCATCGATTTTTCCATGCGTTCTGTTGATGGACAGACAGTAACCTCGAGTAGCCTCCGAGGCGAAGTGGTGGTCCTGGCATTCGGGGCGTCATGGTTACCTTTGTCAAAAACTCAATTGCAGGGAGTTAAGAAACTCGCCGATCAATACAGTGATCGAGGAGTAGTCGTGTATTGGGTAAGTACTGAATCTACTGACACAAAATCCAAGAACTACGCCAGCGACGATCAGCTCAAAGCATTTGCGCAAAAGTACGGTCTTAAAGTCACTGTCCTAAGAGATCCAGATGGAGCAGTTTCCAAGAAATTTGGAGTGGATCAATTACCGTCCATCGTGATTTTGGACAAGCAAGGTGGAGTTGCTGGTGGTCCAATCGGTGGCCTCGACCCGAATGGCAATCTCGCGGGTCAACTGGCTGCACACCTGGATAAAATTCTATAAGCCTATTTACAATCCTTAAGGACTTTCTGAGCCGCCAGATTCTGGCGGCTCTCGTTTTTATCACCTATTTACTAATCTGTATCCAACATTTAACCTGTTTGGCATATGGCGCTTACATTTATCAATCCTTCAGTTCTGGGCGCACCCAGAGGCTACTCGAATGGCGTGTTGGCCGAGGCCGGTGGAAGGTTGCTTTTCATTTCCGGCCAGGTTGGCTGGGACGAAAACCAGAAAATGATCAGCGACGACTTTGTCGCACAATTTGACCGTGCACTCGCAAACGTAATCACAGTGGTGAATGAAGCCGGTGGCGAGCCCACAGACATTACGCGCCTTTTGCTGTATGTCACCAGCCGAGACGAATACGCTCAACGGACTAGTGAGATTGGCGAACGGTACAGGGCGCGAATGGGAAAGCATTATCCTGCGATGGCCCTCGTAATCGTAGCTGGACTGTTGGACCAAGCCGCTAAAGTCGAGATTGAAGGTGTCGCAGTTCTCTTTTGACCACCGTCTAACAACATGAAACAACCAACAAGCTTTCGCTACGAACAATCGAATAGGGTTGCAACGATAACTCTCGATCGTCCGGAGCGATTAAATGCGCTCACGTTTGAAGTCTATCGCGAGCTAACCGATACGTTTGCTTCGCTTCGACACGAAAAGGAAGTACGAGCTGTTGTGATTACAGGAAACGGGCGTGCGTTCTGCTCGGGTGGTGATGTACACGACATCATCGGCGAATTATTCAGCCGAGATATGAACGGCTTACTGGAGTTCACTCGCATGACTTGTGAACTCATTCATAACATTCGTGTACTTAACAAGCCGGTGATCGCCAGTCTGAACGGAACAGTTGCTGGGGCGGGCGCTTGTATTGCCCTGGCGTCTGACATTCGCATTGCAAACGAAAACGCTAAGATCGCATTTCTATTTGTTAAGGTCGGATTATCGGGAGCGGACATGGGGGCAGCCTATCTTTTGCCGCGAGTGATTGGTTTAGCGAAAGCTACCGAGCTGTTGTACACAGGAGATTTCATCTCAGCTGCCGAGGCCGAACGAATTGGACTCTACAACAGAGTTGTGCCAGCTGATGAGTTAGCTGCCACCACCCGAGAATTCGCGGAGAAGATGGCTCGAGGACCATCCTTTGCGATTGCGAAAACGAAAGAGATGCTGAATCGCGAACTTGATATGAATTTAGATACAGCGTTAGAGTGCGAGGCCCAGGCCCAAGCGATTTGCATGCAACATCCCGACTATCGTGAGGCTTATGAAGCCTTTGTGGCTAAACGTGAACCAAGCTTTGAGTGAACGTTCGAAACAATCAACAGGACCTAATTCAAACTTATGCTTGACCAGCTCCCCTTCTTCACTCCAGATCATCGCAATCTCGTTCAAAGTGTTACCACCTTTGCAGAACGGGAAATCGAACCATTCGCATCACAAGAGCACGACGTTGAACAGCTTGCACGTCACTACGTAAGTATTTTGGCTCAGGCTGGTTTGCTGCAGTACTCAGTACCCAACGGAAAACTCGATACGCGCACGTTGTGCTTGATCCGCGAAAGCCTTTCGTATTCGTCATCCTTGGCCGACCTTGCGTTTGTTATGCAAGGCTTGGGTACTTTTGCCATCAGCAGGGCGGCTCCCGATCATGTACGAGACTTTTGGTTATCTCGAGCCAGAGACGGAAAGTCTATCGGTGCGTTTGCTCTCACAGAACCTGAGGCTGGCTCCGACGTCGCATCGATCCAGACGACGGCTAAACGTGACGGAGACACATATCTGATCAACGGACGCAAGCGCTTCATTTCAAACGCCGGAATTGCAGACTTCTACACCGTGTTCGCCCGAACCGGAACAAATGAAGAAGGCCGTGCTTCACTTTCAGCCTTTGTGGTCGGAGCAAAGATGCCCGGGTTCACCGTCGTCGAACGCACAGCCTTGTTATCACCACACCCCATCGGCGAGATCGAATTTAAGGACTGTCGCGTTCCAGCGGAAGACATGGTTGGCAATGAAGGAGACGGGTTTGGGCTCGCGATGGAAACATTAGATACCTTCCGAGCGAGTGTGGGAGCTGCGGCATGTGGCATGGCTCGCCGGGCCCTGGTGGAAGCACTTCGCTATTCAACTGCTCGGAGACAATTCGGCAAACTGCTGGCAGAACATCAACTGGTTCAAGCCGCGTTGGCTGACATGGTTACTGAGCTTGACGCCGCCCGACTGCTAGTCTACTGGGCGGCGTACGTGAAGGACACAGGCTCAGCTCGAGTTACTCGAGAGGCAAGCGAAGCTAAGCTGTTCGCTACTGAAGCCGCTGGAAGAATTATCGATAGTGCTGTCCAGATTCACGGCGGTGCGGGCCTGGTTCAAGGCAGCGTAGTCGAACGTCTCTATCGTGACATTCGCGCTTTGCGTATTTACGAAGGTACATCCGAAATTCAAAGGCTTGTTATTGCCGGTCAATTGCTGAAGAACTAACTAACCCAATCGGCGACTGCATTTCTTATCGGCCAATATGAAAATTAATATCGTAGGTGGTGGACCGGCGGGTCTGTATTTCGCGATTCTAATGAAGAAGGCAGAACCGCGACACGAGATAAATATCTTTGAGCGCAATGGTCCAGACGATACCTTCGGTTGGGGAGTGGTCTTTTCAGGAAAAACGCTCGCTAATTTACGAGCGGCCGACGCTGAGTCGCATGCTGAGATAACAAAACAGTTTGAAGCCTGGGACAATGTTGACGTGGTCCACGATACAACCAGAGTATCGATTCACGGTAATAGCTTTTCCGGAATTGCCCGACTACGGCTTCTCAAAATACTGCAAAGACGAGCTGAAGAGTTAGGAGTAAAGACTACCTTTCGCACAGAGATAACAGATTTTGCCGCTCTCCGCGGTGAAAGTGATTTATTGATCGGCGCTGACGGAGTCAACAGCGCCCTGAGGCAAAAATACTCAGAACAATTTCAGCCAACACTCGACGTTAGAAAACATCGATACATCTGGTATGGCACGCATCAACTGTTTCATGGTCTAACCCTCACCTTCCGTGAAATGCAGGGCGGAGTTTTCGCTGCACATTCCTACAAATTCAATAAAACTACGAGCACGTTTATTGTGGAGTGCGATCCCCAGACCTGGCAGCAAGTCGGTTTTGACGGTATGTCTGATGAGGACACACGCAGGCTTGTTCAGGACGTATTTACGCAGGATCTTAACAATCACGAGTTGCTATCAAACAATTCAAAATGGATCAACTTCGTGTTGGTAAAAAACGCGAATTGGTTCTTTGAAAATGTGGTGCTGCTCGGTGATGCACTCCACACGGCACATTTCTCGATTGGTTCAGGTACCAAGTTGGCAATGGAAGACTCCATTACCCTGGCTGATTGTTTTCGACGGAATTCGACGGTGAGCGAATCACTCGAGGCCTTCGAGTCAATCAGAAAGCCCGTTATCGAAGACTATCAGGCTTCGGCGTTTGAAAGCATGCTTTGGTTTGAAAATGCGGCGAAGTATATGGATCTCAATCTGATGGAACTTGCTTACAGTGTCATGACCCGAAGCGGCAGAGTTGGTATCGAAGAACTTCGAAAGAGAGACCCAGAGTTTGTCGAGAGATATGAACTCGAGGCGGGAATCAACTCGGCATCCACTTAGGTGGCACTAATCGACGTCGCCCATCATCGACTGTAGCTATTCCAGGTTCGTCTAAGGCAACTCGATCCCAAAGTTTACAAGTAACCTGACGGTGGGTCTGGTCTAATGCTTCACAATAGTTCGTATAGGTGCATCTACGAACTTCCTCGCCGCGACCCATCAATACCTTTTTAAACCAATCAGGATCTGCCAACGCCTGCCGGGCCATGCCCACGATATCAGCTTCGTTGCGTTGTAATATCTGTTCAGCTTGCTCAAATGTAGTTATCCCTCCGGCGACGACGACAGGCGTCTTAAAGCCAGCTTCATTTACCGCACGTTTGATGGCTCCAACGAGTGGAACATTGCGCCCAAATGGTCCTTGCTGATCTGACAGCACCGTCGGCATACATTCGTATCCACTCTTACCGGTATACGGGTAAACAGCCTGGCCCACCTTGGGCTGTTGCGCGTCGTCGAACTTGCCGCCCTTGGAGAGAGAAAGAAAGTCGAAGCCCGCACGTGCAAACTCTGTTGCGTAGTAAGAAGAATCTGCGACCCGACTACCGCCATCTATAGCCTCATCAGCAAGAAAACGAACGCCTACGACGAAATCGTCACCGATGCGATCTCTCACAGTGCGATAGACCTCGAGCGGCAACCTCACCCTATTTTCTGGCGAGCCACCATATTGGTCATCGCGGTCATTCTTGGCGCTGAGGAAGCCGGCCATCGTATAGGCGTGTGCATAGTGCAACTCGACACCGTCGAAACCCGCCTCGCGCGCTCGACCGGCCGCAGCAGCAAACACATCAGGTAACTCATCTGGAAGACGCTTTATGTGATCCAGATCCGTGTCTGTGACTCGCTCACGATAACCGAATCGGAGCGATTCCAGTTCGCGTGCAGTGAGCACTAAATCTAATGTCTCGTCTGGAGCTGTCTTAAGGAAATCACGTACGTCTGCGTCGGTCGCATGTAACCATTTCTGATTGTTTGTGACCGTGCCCAGTTGTGATCTATGACGTGGATTGATCGACAAAAACCGATCAAAGTATTTAAGAGGATCTGGACGACGTCTGACCGCTAGAAAGTCTATGATCTGGATGAAGAGGAGCGTTTGACCCTCACTGGCTTCCTTCACCGCTTTAACGAGTTTGCGAAGACCCGGGATGAATCGGTCGTCCCCAATCCTTAACAATGGGCCACTTGGTATGTCGCGAATACCGGTTGCCTCGACCACAAGTACACCTGGCCGGCCCTCCGCAAAACGTGTGTACCAATCGAGATTCTGCTCGGTGACGAAACCGTCGTCAGTGGCTCGCCAGGGTACCATTGCCGGCACCCACGTGCGGCTGGAAGCAGTTAACCCACCAATCTGTACCGGGCTAAACAGCTGCGAGTGTGTCGCTTCCTGAGAAGTTGGCCAGCGAGTTGGCGGGATTTCGTGACGAATGGGGTTGGCGAACTTCCACATGCTATAGCGATAACTTTAACACGTAGAAGGAAAAGCCGGGACCCGCAGACCAGTCGGATTTGTGCATTCTTAACTGACTTTCCGCTATGTTACATTACTCTACGAGTTAGAGACTGAAAGGGGAGAACTGTTGAAGGACGAGTTACTCAAGTGGCGAGCTGAATTTCCGATTCTGGACAAGACTGTTTATCTAATCTCACACAGTCTGGGTGCGATGCCGAGGGCGACCTTTGAACGCCTCAATGAATACGCGGACACCTGGGCAACACGCGGTGTGCGCGCCTGGGCCGAGGGCTGGTGGGATATGCCAGTGACGGTTGGCAATGAGGTCGCCCGGATCATTGGTGCCGATCCCGAAACGGTAGTGATGCACCAGAATGTTTCGATCTGCCAATCGCTGATCCTCTCATGTTTTGAACCCACACCTAAGAGAAACAAGATTGTCTATTCGGAGCTCAACTTCCCTTCAGTGATGTATGTCTATGAGGCGCATGCGCGGGACGGCAAGTTGCGAATCGAAACCGTCAAGTCAGATGACGGAATGACGGTGCCACTCGAGCGCATGCTCTCGGCAATTGACGAATCAACGTTGCTAGTCCCGTTTTCGCACGTGCTGTTCAAAAGCGCATTCCTCCAAGATGCTAAAACAATTATCGATCGGGCTCATGAAGTTGGGGCGATGGTGGTGTTGGACACGTATCAATCAGCTGGGACTGTTCCTTTCAGCGTAAAAGACTTGAATACAGACTTCGCAACTGGTGGATCAGTCAAGTGGCTGTGTGGTGGTCCAGGAGCAGGATATTTATATGTGCGCCCCGATCTGCAGCAACGGTTAGAGCCTAAGACAACCGGTTGGATGGCTCACGAACAACCATTCGCGTTCGAGACTGAATTGCGATATGCGGCGAACATTACCCGGTTCCTTCATGGATCTCCGGCCATTCCAGCAATGTATGCCGCTCAATCAGGCTATAAGATCATTAATGAAATTGGCGTGGATCGGATTCGAGAAAAGAACATTCGCCAAACCAATTATCTGATCAGTCTTGCCGAAGAAGCCGGCTTCCAGGTTACAAGTCCCAAGAACCCTGAACAGCGCGGCGGAACAATTACCGTTACTCACGAACAATCCGCGGCCTTTGCCAAAGAATTGATTCGCCGTGAGTTTATTATCGACTATCGACCCGGTGCCGGTATTCGCATTTCCCCACACTTCTATACCACCGACGAAGAGTTGCGGCTGGTGATTGAAGAGATGAAGAAAATCAGGGAAACAAATGCATTCAAAGAACACGAAACTGCCGGGGCTGCGTTCTAGTCAACTGTTGATCGCAAAACGACTCTATTAAGCATGGCAGAAACATACGGTAATAACGCTCCCCTTTCATACAACAAGTATCTGCGCGTACAGGATCTGATCGAGTTGCAGAATTGTCTGTCTGATCCTGTTCACCACGACGAGTTACTATTCATCACCGTTCACCAGGCTTACGAGTTATGGTTCAAACAGATCCTGCATGAACTCGATGCCGCAATCGAAATGTTAAAGGAGGACCGACTCGCCGCCGCTACACGGGCCATCAATCGTGTCGTCGAAATAGAAAAGCTGCTGGTCAACCAGATTCACATTCTGGAAAGTATGACGCCGATCAGCTTTCTCGCTTTTCGGGATGAATTGAATCCTGCGAGTGGCTTTCAGTCGATGCAGTTTCGAGAGATCGAATTCACCTCGGGATTGAAGGACGATCGGATTCTGAGAGAATTCTCCAGCGATCAATTTGCGTACGAACGCTTGCAAACTCGAGTCAAGAATCCTTCGTTGGCTGATGCTTTCTACGAATCACTGAGCAGGCGCGGGTTCAATTCTCCGACTAGCAAACCAGGACTCGATGCGGAAAGTGACCAACAGAATTATCGTCTTCGCACCCAGGCGATCCTCGAAGTCTTGACACATTTCGAGCAGCGCTACGAAGAATTTCAGCTTGCAGAAGCCCTGATGGAACACGACGAGTACTTCTCCTTGTGGCGTTCTCACCACATTAAGATGGTCGAGAGAATGGTTGGCGCCAAACGCGGTACTGGTGGCTCAGAAGGTATTGGGTATCTGAAAACCACTCTGGACAAAAAGTTTTTTCCGGAACTATGGGAAGCACGAACATATTTGGACACCGGACACAGCGGAAGCGGATGTCCCTTCGCGGCTCGGTAGGGCCGGTTTCGGCACCTTGGAGAGTGTATGGAACATGAGAGACGAGGAGCACCACGCGCGCGCGTTAAGCTGGCAGCCCAGTGGGAAGGAGTGCTTTCTCAAGAGAAAGCGACGGTCACCGACATCAGCCGCAACGGTTGCTTCGTACTCTCAGGTGGAAGAATCGATTTGAAGGAATTGGTCTGGATCGAGATCGACCTTCCTGACCCACCACCCATTCAGTTCTGGGCCGAGGTCGTCGACGTCGCCCCTGAGATCGGTTTTGCAATTCGATTCAACTCCAGTAGTGACGAAGATCAGGAACGGCTCAGGAGTTATCTCGAAGAGGTGTTTCACTCCGCGGCTAAGAAGCAAACTTAACGAACTTTACTTGCCTCTCTCCGTCATAAATTCATTCGGATCAAGAATATGAATGTCTCGTTCCCTGATCGGTTCAATATGGCCGACTACTTTCTCTATCACAACCTCGACGAAGGGCGAGAGAATAAGGTCTGTCTCTACTTTGAAGATAAGCAATGGACCTACAGCGAAGTTGCCAGGCTTTCTAATAAAACGGGGAATGCATTACGAGAAGTCGGTGCTCACATAGAAGAACGGGTTCTCATTGTTCTGCCTGACTGTCCAGAATTTGTTTGGACATGGTTTGGCGCAGCAAGAATAGGCGCAGTGATAACCATGGTGAACCCACTGCTTCCTCCGGCTGATTATGATTACTACCTCGAGTACACGCGAGCACGGGTGGCGATTATTCATCATTCTCTCTTTCCTACTTTCCTTGATGCAGCAAAACGTGCGAAATATCTGACCAGCATAATGGTCGTGGGTCTTCAGGAAGATCAGAAGCAAACGATCGTGAACTCTAAAACTAGCTGGATCAATTTTGACGAAGCGATCGAGGCGGCGTCGGACAACTGCGAGAGAGCCGACACACATCGCGACGATATTGCTATCTGGCTCTTTACTTCCGGTTCGACTGGGCACCCAAAAGGAGCTGTACATCTTCAGCATGACCTGCCTTTCAACACAGAGGTGTTTGCCAAAGCTACGATGGGTGTGAATGAGCACGACCTAACACTATCGGTACCGAAGTTGTTTTTTGGCTACGCTACCGGTACGAACCTCTTGTTTCCGTTCGCCGTAGGCGGAGCCACTGCATTGTTTGCAGAACGTTCGACGCCGGAAAAACTGTTCGAGGTTATCGCCAGGTACAAACCAACGATCCTCACAACGGTTCCCACCATGATCAACTCGATGTTGAATCTGTCGGGCAAATCCGCTTCTGACCTTCAGAGTTTGAGATTTTGTTACTCAGCCGGCGAGGCGTTACCAATCGAGCTCTATGATCGTTGGACCAATACGTTTGGCATAGACATTTGTGACGGTATCGGTTCAGCTGAGATGTTTCATATCTACATCACTAATCGGCCTGGCGATATTAAGCCTGGTAGTCTAGGCCGCATCGTCCAGGGTTATACCGCACTAGTGGTTGATGCTGGTGGCGACGAAGTAGCAACGGGAGAGATGGGGACTCTCAAGATCAACGGTGATTCGGCCGCGCTTTGCTATTGGAACGCCCATGAGAAGTCGAAGGAAGTGTTTGCGGGCGACTGGTGTACAACCGGGGACCAGTTTCATCTCGACGAGAATGGTTACTACTGGTATCACGGGCGAACCGACGATATGTTGAAGGTGTCGGGCGTTTTCGTCGCCCCGGCGGAAATTGAGAACTGCTTACTACAACATGAGTCAGTCCTTGAGTGTGCAGTGATCGGGCATGAGTCGGAGGGGCTCGTAAAACCTAAAGCGTTTATTGTCCTCCGTGAGACTGCCGTGGCAAGCGAACAGTTGGCTGAGCAGATAAAGCAGTTCGTTAAGGAGAGTATCGCCGTCTACAAGTATCCTCGCTGGATCGAATTCGTACCTTCCCTGCCTAAAAATGACCGCGGGAAAATTGATCGAAAGCAATTGCGGACAAGCTAGCGTTAACTCGACTGAAGACTTGATACACCATCTACTATCGACTTATGGATTTAAACCATTCAGGTTTTGTCCTTAGTCTGGAATCCCCGTCCAATATCTGGACATCCTCAATCTCAGAACTCCGAGTAGGGTACGATTAAATGAAAGAACCTCAATTTTGGTTAGTGGTCTGGTATTTGCACACCGGATTCTAGAAATTCACGTCTTTTAGTGATCTTATCTGGGCATAAGATGATGTTGGTCTAATTCCCGGAGCCACCAGTGCTATACCCCCTGACGATTTGTCCCGAGGAAGGGTGCGGCGTTCCTCAAAACGCAAATGCAGGAAACTCTATAGAACCTTGGGAGAATAACCTTGAAAAGACTTTTACCCTTTGCCTACGTGTTAGTGTTGTTGGCCTTCCCAGCCTCAGCCTGGGCCGACACACTAACTTTCTCAACACCAACAACCGCTGCCAATTCGAACGGCGCAACTGACAACACCAACGAAACTGATTATTCAGGCGGCACCAGTCAGTTCGATTTGGACCACCATCGCGCTTATACCTGGCAAATTGGCGGAATCAATTTAAACGGACAGACATTAACTGGCGCGTCGATCCGTTTCAAAGATATCGCCAATTGGGACACCAACGCGAATACCCTGTTCGTTCACATGTTCAATAGCGCAGGTACATTTGCTAGTTCCAGTGGATCGAGAACGGCAACCTCCTCCGGCGTCACCTCATACGCAGATGACCCGAACGATCCTCAGCTTACGATTCTCGATAACTTTGCTGACGCTAACGTTGGCGCGAATCCACTCAACGTGACTACTGGAGCGAACAATACATTTCTCTTCCAGCAGTCATTCAACATGGTCGGACAGGGCGGATATCAGGCCCAGGATTTCGTCTATAACTTCACACCGGCTCAGTTGGCGGCACTTGCTAGTTACATCGCAAGCGGCGGCAACATAGCATTCGGTTTTGATCCAGATTGTCACTTCTGGAATAACGGCATCGTCGTCAACCTTTACACTTCACCAACGAACGTACCGGAACCGATGAGCATGGCGCTTCTAGGTAGCGGGCTGGCGGGTCTTTACCTCCGTCGCCGTCGCCGACAGCAGCAGTAATCGAAGCCTTATTACAGCCCCGACCTTCCGCAAAGACGGCGCGTTGTTTTCTTCAACGCGCCGTTTCTACGTCTACTAGTTCTGAAATCAACCGGCGATCAGACGTATATATAAACGTAAGCAAAGAGTACTACTGATTCTCACAACAATCAGGAGACCGTTGATTGGTCGGTCGCGTCTAAGACGTAAAGACAGGAAAGCACGCAAAGAAACAAAATCTCTCTTGCCCAGAAATAAAAAGGCGCAATTGTCACCAATGACAGTTGCGCCTTTTGTTAAGTAGTTCTGAATGTTCTAGTGTCGGCGTTCGAGATCGTAGTCACGCAAGCGTCTGTATAAAGTAGACGGCGATATTCCCAGAATCTCGGCCGTTTTGCCTCGGTGCCAGCCAGTCTTTTCCAAAGCGGCCAGAATTTGTTGCCGTTCAACCTCTCTGAGCGATCCTGGACTCGATGGCGCAGGAATTGGACCAGCATCGCTTCCAGGTGTTGTCGGCAAAACTACCGGTGAAACTGGTAATGCAGAATAGACAGGAGGCCGAGTTACTTCGGGCGGGAGTTCCGCCAAAGTGATACGTCCATTGTTTGAAAGAATGACTGCTCTCTCCAAACAGTTCTTCAATTGCCTCACATTCCCTGGCCAACTGTATGACCGTAACGCCGCCAACGTTTCATCGGTGAGTTCCGGAGGTGTCGTGCCGGCGACCTGTTTTAGTAAGTACTTGGTGAGTGGTTCAATGTCTTCCGGTCTTTCACGGAGCGGCGCAAGACTAATCTGAAATCCGTTGATTCTGTAAAGTAGGTCTGAACGAAATACGCCGTCATTAATTACTGTATCGAGATTACGATTTGTCGCGGCAACAATGCGTACATTGACTTCAACTTTGCGAACTCCACCAACGCGAAAGAATGTTCGTGTTTCGATGGCCCGAAGCAACTTCGCTTGCAGCTGAGCAGGTAACTCGGTGACTTCGTCCAAAAACAGGGTACCACCATCCGCAAGTTCAATCAGTCCTAGTTTCCGCCCCTTTGCACCAGAGAAGGCACCAGCCTCATAACCAAACAATTCCGATTCGAGCAACGACTCTTGAAAAGCTGCGCAGTTCAAATCAACAAAGGAGGCTTCTGCTCGGCTGGACAGACGATGAATCGCATGGGCCACCAACTCCTTACCTGTACCGGATTCACCAGTAATAAGAACGGAGGCCTCCGAAGGTGCAACTCGCTCTATTAAGCGAATAGCTTCTTTCATTGCTTCTGAAACTGAAACGATCTCGGGCAGCGCTGACTGCCGTGCCAGCTGTTCACGTAATCGAACATTATCAACCCGCAAGCGACGCTTGTCGGCCGCTTGTTTCACGCGTACGTCTAGTTCAGTAATGCTGTACGGTTTGGTGAGGTAATCGTAGGCGCCAAGTTTCATGGCCTCGACCGCAGTCTCAACTGTGGCCTGGCCGGTCAACATTATTACCTCGGGCGGATTTGGCCGCTCATGCACACGTCGCAACAACTCCATACCGTCGATTCGCGGCATGTTGATGTCGCAGAGCAACACGTCGACATTACTTTCCTCAAGTCGACGGAGCGCAGCTTCACCATCAGGCGCGGCTTGCACACGATAACCAAGCCGTTCCAATTCCTTTTGCAACACGAGACGCAGGTTGGCCTCGTCTTCTGCGATCAGAATCCTTGCTTGCTGCTGCTCACTCAAGCGTTCTGTTCCTCGATAAATTTAACTGCTGGAAGAGAGATCGTGAAAGTCGTACCGATTCCCACTGTTGACTGCACGTCAAGCGTGCCTCCGTGCTCAGTTAAGATACCATAACATACGGCGAGCCCAAGACCGGTTCCATGACCGACTTCTTTGGTGGTGAAGAACGGTTCGAATATTTTTGGGAGATTGTCTGCTGGTATCCCGATGCCCGTGTCCTTGACCTCCACCACCACTCGGTCGTCTTCGTTACGACCATTAATGGTTAGAGTACCGCTTATGGACATCGCGTCGAGTGCGTTAGTGGCCAACGCAATCACAGCTTGTTGCAACTGCCCCGAATCACCAGCGACACATTGGAGGTCTTTAGCTACCTCAATCGAAAACTTTATTGCAGTGTTTCGTTTTTGATGTGACAGCAAACGCTCTGCTGAAGCAATTACGTCCGCCAGGTTTACTGTGACATGGTCGGAAGCCCGTGTGCGACTGAAATCCAACAGACCCATAGTGATAGTCTTGCACCGGAACGCTTCACTTCTAATCAATCCCAGGTATTCGCGTAAGTCATCCAGCGCCGGAGAACCATCGAAAGCGCCTTCGTGAACACGTAGCTCCAGCGACTCGGCACAAGCAGAGATGGTCGCAAGCGGATTATTAATCTCGTGGACCACTCCCGCGGCAAGACGGCCTACCGCCGCTAGCTTTTCAGCTCTGGCAACCGCCCGATTTGCCTCGACACGATCTGTAACCTCTTCGCCTACTGTAATGACGTGGCTGACTTTCCCACTCATGTCGGCCCACATAGGTATCTTGCTTATGAGCCAGTATCTAATATCACCTTTAGGCGAAGGTGTTTCCTGCTCAATGCGCTCAATCTCGCCACTCTCAAAGACCCGTGCAAACTCTTCCTCCAAAACATCGCGCGGTTGGCGAGTGAGTACATTGAAAACATTTTTTCCAAGTACCGAACCTCGTGGCATTCCCAGTTCACCCAGTTCTCGGTTCCGGTTCCAGGCCACAACGCGATACTCACGATCAATCGCGTAGAGCGAGAGGGGGAGGCTATCAATGATCGCCTCAATAAACCGGCGTTGGGCTTCAGTCTCGGCTGTCCTTCTTTCAACTTCCCTTGCCAAACTGAAAGAAGTGTCGCGCGCGGCTTGGTAAAGAGAACAGATATGGGCAGCAAGAGACGTTTGCTGCGCTGCTGCGTCGATCAAGCGACGTTCCGTGTCGTTACAATCCTCACGTCGATCAAAGCCAACCACCAAAGCGCCCTTGGCACGACCGGCGAATCTGAGAGGCGCTACATATTCGACTGAGTGGATATCATCTTTGATGAGAAAGGCGTTGCTGTCAGTAATAAGACGAGTATTTGAAGATTCGTTAGATCGGAGCCACTCCTGAAGCGCATCAGGATTCAGTAATGAGGGATCCTCGGCACTTCCCTCTCGATCAAATACGCATGCTGCTTCTTTGTCTCTTCCCACCTTTACATAAACAGCGCAGAGTGAAGCGTCGGTAGCGTCGTAAGTAGCTCCGGCAACTCTGAGCACCAACTGTTCTGGCTCAAGCGCTCTTAGAAGTCCACGGCCGATGTCGCTTAAGAATCGAAGTTCGCGATTACTTCCGATAAGCGCCCACTCGCGCTGAGACGTCCGAACATGAAGACTGACACGCGATAGCAGCTCGCCAGGTGTGGACGGCTTTGTGATGTAATCATCCGCCCCGGCGCTAAATGCTTGTACTTTGTGAGCCTCATCATCACTTTCAGAAAGCGCAATGATTGGAAGCTTTCCGGTCGTAGGTTGCGAGCGCAACATCTTGCAAAGAGTCAGACCATCAACGCCCGGCATCTCAAGATCGAGAGCTACGAGGTCGCAACGAACTCCTTTTAACACGCGCAAAGCTGATGCTGCTTCGTTTGCAGTAACGACACGGTAATCCGCGTGCTCGAAGATACTCCGCAGCCTTTCTCGGCTGGCTGGATCATCATCAACAATTAGTAGAGTGGCGCTTTGGTTTTCGGCGGGAACTGCCATGCTTTCAATAGATTTCGCGAAAAGTCGGGTGACCCCGAGGCGAGTGTACACAAGGGTTCGACACGTTTGTGAAGCGTGCCGCTAATTGATTGAAAGCGATGAGCGATAGAGATGTCAAGACATACCAAAAAGGCCCCGCACTTTCGTGAGATTTTGGGGCTTTTTCGAAGAATCGAGGAAGTTTCTTAAACCACGGGTGCAACCCGGTCGGTGTCGACTGCCGGGAGGGGTTGATCAGGAGGGATGCTACGCTCGAGTCTGTGAGCAGTCTTCATACGATACATTTGGGCGTCGGCCGCGATCAGGAGTTGGTCCAAAGTCTCTCCATCTTCTGCAAACGTTGCGGTTCCGACACTAATACCAACGCGTGCCGTCCGATTTCTTCCTACGGACAGTGAAAACTTCGATACTGCTCCTTCAATTCGCAGGCAGAGTTCCTCGACCTGGTGTCCTTCAACCTCTTGGACCAAGGCTACAAACTCATCACCACCATAACGAGCGAGGAAGTCGTACTCACGAAGTTGACCGTGAATTATTCCTGCTACCTCGCGGAGCATCTTATCGCCAATCTTATGACCACAATTGTCATTAACGGTTTTGAATTCATCCAGGTCCAACATCACAACCTGGAAGGGTCGTTCAGAGCGTCTGGCGCGACTGGCTTCTTCTTCAAAACGGAGGGACAGATAACGTCCGTTTGGCAAGCCAGTCAGAGGATCGGTCAAAGCGTTTGACTCGGCAGTTGCATGCTGCATTGCATTCCACAAGGCGTCGGAAGCAAGACGAGTAACAGTTTCGAGCAGCCGCATGTGGTCGTCCGTATACTGTTCCAGGTCACTCGAGTAGACGGAGACTACGCCCAGCACCGTGTCATCTTTAAAAAGTGGCAAGGTAGCCATCGAGCGAAACTTGACGCCTGCCTGAGGGTTTATGTCGGTGAAGTCCAAACTGGGATGGAGTTGGTTTACCGCACAGCGATTTGCGAGAGCGAATCCTGTTACACCTTCACCCGGAGCTATACATCTACCCGCAAGTTTTTGCGCGTGCTTACCAACTACGTGCCGGGCTGTCGCGTAGCCTTTCCCTTCCTCGTTGAAATATACGACACAGGTATCAAACGGAACCACATGGCCCACTTTGTCTACAAGAATCTCGAGAGTGTGTTCGACACTCAGCGATGTACCAAATGTACGTGCAATCTCATATAGCGCGTAAACTTCGCGGTGCGCCTTCTTAATCTGGTCGTACGCCATGTACGAACCACGCTCTCTGGTTTGTGTCAGGTCAACGTCGCTTAGCTTGATCGGTTCGTGCGAAATGTTGCTGGTCAGCTGATGTTCGAGCCCGAGAGCAGCTATTTCCGCTTCAAAGCGCGGTAGATTCTTGATGAACTGCTTTACGACATATGGATCGAAGTGAGTGCCGGCTCCACGCAATAAAAGAGCGGTGGCCTCGTCCATGGTCATTCCTCTGCGGAATGGTCTGTCTTCACGTATCGAGTCAAAGCAGTCAACGACTGAGATAATGCGAGCCGTAATTGGAATTTGTTCACCCTTTAGGCGATCCGGATATCCGCGTCCATCCCATTGCTCGTGATGATGACGAACGATGGGAACTACTGGATACGGGAAGTCGACTCGACCCAGTATCTGTGCTCCGACGACCGTGTGGATTTTCATCTTCTCGAATTCAGCAACTGTGAGCCGTCCGGGTTTATTTAGGATGTGAGATGGGACAGCCAGTTTTCCGATGTCATGAAGTAAAGCGCCGGCCTTCAATGCGGCAATCTCTTCAGGAGGCAGTTCAAATACTTCGCCCATACCTGAAGCGTAGATTTGAACACGCCGAACGTGACAATGAGATGTTTGATCTTTTGCGTCGATGGCTGTTGCAAGGGCTTCAGCGGTTGCAAGGTGCAGCTTGCTCAGCGATTCGACCTCTCTGGCCTTAAGGTTCAAGCGTGATTTCGCACTGCGATAAATGAGATACGCGGCGAAGATCGAAACGGGTGTTAGTAGTAGGTAGGGTATTAATGCTTCATAGAGCGTGCCGTAACCCATTGCCAGGACCAGGGGAGTAATAAACATGGTCCATGAGATCCAAAGCTGGTTTGAAAGCCACCACTCTCTCACGGTGTCACGTAAGGAAGAGCTAACCTCGAGGAGACGGCTTGATTCAGACTTGCGGGGTAAGTCCATTCATACTCCAGCGAACTGTTAAATTGTTTGACTATCGGCACTACCGCACTCAACCCGGCTAATGGGGGTTGCCGGAGACAATACTGGGAGCAACTCAGTAAAGTCTCCGGCGAACTTGGGCAAGTGGCAGCCCGTCGGGCAGGCTGCCGTGCTGGGTGAGATCTGGTGACTCGTCATACACTGACGGTCTTATCTTTCAGAGAACTTGGCGGCTCCGAGCTCCGTGCGGAGAGCCCGGGAAGCCCAGAGGCTTCTCAGCCGCACCCACCTATTCTCAAGCGGTGTGCCGCTCGTCGATTTTGAGGGAACTCGTCCAAAATCCGCGCAAGATCGTATCTTTGGGTCTCCTATCAACCCAGTCACGACACCAAGAGAGTCTGTCTCTCTCCATTTTGACAGGTCATTTTGAGCATTTCGGTCAGGGTGGGCGTTCAACTCTTTGAAGCACCCGTTTGACAAGACTTTCCTGAGCGTTGCACTCTCACTAATGCTCTGGAAAGACAAAGTTTTTCGTGTGAAGAGGTCGTGACTTCAGGTGGAACAGTCTAGAAAAACTCCGGAACCGTATGAGCCCGTGGGGTATGTAGACCTACTTCGGCGCAACCGGAGTTTTCGACAACTATGGTTGGGCCAGGTCGTTAGCCAGATGGGCGACTGGTTCGACACCATCGCCCTTTATACCATCATCCTCCAGCTGACTGGATCGGGTCGTGACGTAGGCCTGTTACTGGTCGCGCGTTTTGTGCCTAGTTTCCTGTTTGGTCCGCTATCTGGCGTACTTGCGGATCGGTTTAGCCGGCGATCAATCATGATCGTTTCCGACCTCCTGCGGGCAGTAGTAGTTCTGGGCTTCCTATTTGTCAGACGTGCCGATCAGCTATGGATCATCTACGTACTCACCGTCTTCCAACTCGCGTTTTCCACATTCTTTGAACCGGCGAAAACTGCTGCGATTCCTTCAATTGTCGAAGACCGTGAGTTGGTAACAGCAAACGCGATCTCCTCGGTAACGTGGTCGGTAATGCTAACCTTAGGCGCAGCTATTGGCGGGCTCATCACTGGCTGGTTTGGTACTGATGTGGCGTTCGTACTAGATGCTTTGACATACCTTTTGTCCGCTGCTTTGATCGCAAGTATTAAGGTGCCGAAACGACAAAAACGGCCGAAGCAAAAGCTGTCGCTAGGTCGTATGCTCGGGGTTTCGGAAACAATCGAGGGAATTAAGTATGTTAAGAACCGCCCTCGAGTCCTCGCTTTTCTATTGGTTAAACCCGCGTGGGGACTCGGCGGCGGAATACTGACACTGCTTCCGGTGTTTGGAGAAAAGGTCTTTCCAGTTGGGAAGAGCGCGGCGACCGGCATTGGAGTCTTGTTTGCCGCTCGAGGTATTGGAACTGCTGTTGGACCAATTCTCGCACGACGCATTGCCGGTGAAGGCGAGCGACGTATGCAAACCTCAATCGGCATCGCATTTTTGATCGGCGGAGTTTTTTATGTCGCGTTCGGAAGTGCGACTAGTTTCATATTTGCTTTGGTCGTGTTGGGAATCGCTCACTGTGGCGGCAGCATCCTGTGGGTGTTTTCAACAATAATGCTGCAAAAAGAAGTAGTAGACAATTTTAGGGGACGCGTCTTTGCGGCTGAATTGGCTCTACTCACTTTAACAATGGCCGCGTCGAACTACGCAACTGGCGAATTGCTTGATCGATTTCTCATTTCTCCTCGAGTTGTAACGATCGGCATCGGCATATTCTTCCTGCTACCTGGCATCTTATGGTTCATATCGCAGCGTTGGTGGGAAACAAAGCGGGACAATACCGCTTCATCGGTAAGGCTAGAGGATCGCCAGGAACTATCCGTAGTTCATCAATCGGTCGAATAACTGTTACAAAATGAGAATCAGACTGGGTGTAATGGGATCAGCGTCGTCGAGTGGACGGCCAGACATTGGAACAGCTTTAACTGAGTCTGCGGCAAGCCTCGGGCACGCTATCGCCGAACAGGACGTAATACTCTTCACAGGGGCAACTACCGGCATAATCTACCTTGTCGGTAAGACTGCACATGACGCAGGGGCCTTCCACGTCGGCATTTCGCCAGCGGTGAACGAACAAGAACATATTCGACAGTTCAAGTTACCTGTTGACGCGTGTGACACGCTCGTCTTTACAGGCTTTGGTCTCAAGGGTCGAAACGTCGTGCTCGTCCGTTCGTGCGACATTGTTTTGTTTATCGCAGGAGCAATGGGTTCTCTCAATGAATTTACTATTGCACACGATGAAGGCAAGATCATCGGTTGTCTAACAGGCACTGGTGGTGTCGCCGATGAGTGGGAAAGCATAACGCAGAAGTTTGGGAAGAATACGCTGGCGACAATTTTCCACGATGACGATCCAGCCAAGTTGATTGACGCGTGTCTGGATGCATTTCAGCAAATACGGGGAGAATAATGGATTTAGGTTTGAAGGACCGCGTGGCACTTGTCGCCGCTGCTAGTCAGGGTATTGGGTTCGCATGTGCACTTGAGTTAGCCCGTGAGGGAGCTCGAGTATTTTTGTGCTCTCGGGATGCGAACCGCGCAAGCGAAGCAGCCCGGAAGATTCATCAACAAACCGGAGCCAATGTCGCCGGCATTGCCGCCGACGTAACTGACCAGGAGTCGTCGCAACGGTTTGTAGCTATCGCGCTGGAACAAGCGAGCACTATCGATATCCTGGTCACAAACGCCGGAGGCCCCCCGTCAGGACTGTTTGCTGAAACCGACCTCGAAGTGTTTCGCACTGCTTTTGAACTAACTACGCTGTCGGCAATTCGCCTCGCCAAACTTGTGCTACCAACCATGCGGGCAAAGAAGTGGGGACGGATCATCAACATCACCTCGATTTCTGCAAAACAGCCAATCGATGGATTACTAATGTCCAACACAATGCGTCCGGCACTAACTGGATGGGCCAAAACGGTCTCCAACGAAGTCGCCAGTGACCAGGTTACCGTCAATAACGTTGCGCCCGGCTACACTCTCACCGAACGTCAGGATGAGCATGCCATTAAACGCGCACAAGCATCGGGTAAGACAAAGGAAGAGATGCTGGAACTATGGGCGGCACAGACTCCTATGCAACGACTCGCTAGCCCGGATGAGATAGCAGCGGCTGTTGCGTTTCTGGCTTCAGAAAGAGCCTCGTATATAACTGGAATCACAATGCAAGTCGACGGTGGCTGGATTAAATCGATTCTTTAATTAGACACGCGGATTGATGACTTCACCTGACAACACGATCATCGCGCCTTTTGTCACCGGGATCTTTAATGGAGTCGAAGATCTCGATAGCAAAGCCTGGGGGAGTTGTGCTCCCATAAGTATCAGTAAGCTGTGGTCTGGAGAAGAGGCGCTTGAGCGACGCCATGCGCTTGCCAGTATTCTCTGGACCGAGAAGGCACTAAATGTCAGATTTGTTTGTAGGCAGCAAGAGCCTCTGGTTACTTCCGCGAATCCGGCACTAAACGAGAAGACGATCGGATTATGGGATCGTGATGTATGCGAGATTTTCCTCGCCCCGGACGCCAATAATGTCTCGCGTTATTTTGAGTTCGAAGCTGCGCCGTCGGGCGAATGGATAGATTTGGGACTTGAAATTACACCCAATGGAAGAGACACAGACTGGGATTACGCATCCGGAATGACAACCACTGCAAGTTTGCGAGACGAAGAGCTTATTGTTGGGATTCAGATTCCCTGGAGTGAATCGATTCGGAAACCTCGTGCGGGCGACTCCTGGCGTTGCAATCTTTTTCGGTGTGTCGGTCCGGAATCACCCAGCCGGTACCTTGCCTGGCAACCTACTCGAACGGAAGTCCCAAATTTCCACGTACCTGAAGTGTTCGGGAATTTGCGCTTCGCATGAACTAATTGACCGTCTGATGCTTGAGTAGCTTATCCACATAGATCCGAAAGCGCTCGCGATCTGCCTCGCTCACCTCAACGATTCGCCCGCCGATAACATATCCCGACTCTTCGGGATCTTCTTCGAGACTCTCATAACGTACCGGCGCAACAGTCATTTCAATTGGACCATCAGGAAGGTCAAGTTTCAGGTGGAAGCGTCGATCCACGCCTGCTACATAGTGTTCGCCAATACGAATTGCAGGAACAACGAGGGCTATACCGGTGGAACTGATGTCGAGTGTGTGTCCATTCAAAGTCGGCAGGCGACGTAGGCCATTCGAACTTGTCCTGGGGTCATAAAGGCTTAGGGTGAAATCTACGCGTACGAGGGCACGCTTCGAACGACGTCGGTTCCCGAGGAAACGGCGTAGGCGCGACACAATTCTACGAGGCAGTTCTGACATTCCCTAAACCACTTAAGTGTTCTCGGACCACTTGAGGAAGGGCTCAACTCGGGAGGCAATCTTCGCGAATTCCATTCTAGATAACCCCGAGGGATAGGTGCAATAACTATTTCCTGGAGTAGCGTCCAGGAAGTCGGGGACTAAAGGGACGGATTAGAGTAACTGGGCCAATATAGTCGGGAGTCGGGCGCAGACAACTCGATATAATACTCGCTTACGGCTTCAAAGACAGCGGCTTTCCTCCGTTGTCTCCACTTTTGATGCCGGAAGCGTCCAGGTAGAAGGATAGTCGACCAGTGCGGCCATACTGGGCAGGTTCGGCCGTTGCATACCAGGATTTCCCGTCTGCGGAGCGATTAATCTGGAACCGGTAGCCGGTCGAATCAACCGTCTCGATATCTTTGGGGATCAAACCAGCCGAAACGAGCTCGGCCAGGGTACCAAATTGACCATTGTGTCCCTGGCCGTACACGACCTGGACGACCGATATACGGGTCATCATGTCCTGCACGTCGCTGTGATGAGCGTTTATTCTGGTTTCAAAAAAGAAATTCTTCCCCGCCTTCTTCACCATCTCCAGGCTTTCGCGGTCACCCACCAACCACACATCACCGATCTTAATCAGCGAGGCTGGTTCAATTTTTTCTTTCCCATCAGCGTCGAGCAGCTTGATGAAAACGCTCGCCACATCTCCGCTTACCTGCTCGCCGGTTATGTCGACTTTCTCAGGAATCTTCTCGCTAACAGCAAATGCCATCTTCTCAAAATCTGGCCGTAGATCTGCAAACTCCTGTGGATTCAATGCGTCAATTGCAGGCTTGTAGATCGATAGACTAAACGCTTCGCGAAACCTCTTTTCTCGAAGAGCCTTATAGAACTCGCGAACGGTTTCCGTCGGAGTGCGAGGAGTCTGACCCGAAGCTACGGAGGAAACAACAAGGAATGAAATAACAGACAAGGCCAACAGGTGTCTGCCGCACGAAATTGATTTCACCATTTAAGGAGTCTTACCTCTACTTGTTCAAAAGCGCGCTCCTGACAGTAGCAGCGCGCCTTTGGAATAAACTCTAAGGTCTTTCACCAACCAAAATTAACCTCGTTTCGATTTGGGCGCTAGCAGAACTTCTCGACCCACGAGATAAAGAACAATCATTAATACTACGAAAGGTATCATCGAAAGCAAGTCAGCCCATGGACCGTCGAAGAACGGGTTATGCAGCTTGGACCAAGCCTCGATATGATCGCTACGTTCCTTCCAGACACCGGCGAAGAAAGCAATGAACACAGCCGCGAGTGCGCCACCGGCAATATAACCCGACGACATTAGCACACCGGGACTCTTGTCAGTTTCGGCGACAAACTCCTCTTCGGTCAATTTCTTGTGCTTAAGTTTGTCGCGCAGGTATTTGTCGACTAACCAGCGGATCATACCGCCGAGGAAAATCGGACTCGATGACGAAAGCGGCAGGTATACGCCGACTGCAAATGCCAGCGACGGAATTCCTGACATTTCGAGGACGACCGCAATCATAACGCCGAGTAATACCAATCCCCAGGGAAGTTGCTGATTCAGAATTCCCTTGATGATGTACGACATGAGCGTTGCCTTTGGAGCATCGTATTTGAATACGGACGATGTGCTATTTGGCAGCGTGCGATGTGTTCCGTTGATTCCAGGATCCACGTGATAGACGGGAACACCCTGATCGTCTACAAGGTATTTGCCTGGAGGACCATCCTTCTCTGCGATCTTGTGCCACGTTTTGTAAGCGTGGGTATCACTGCCAGCCTGAACTCCTTCAATCTTTTCTGCTGGTCCAAGAGCGTTCATGTCCGCCCGCAAATCTGCCGGGAAGTTTCGCTCAACCTTAAACTTCACGTTCCCTGAGTTGTCCACCAGGTATTCGCCAGGATCTAAATTGGCAACCGCATTTGCTCCGGTTTCATTCTTAAATACTCGATAACTTCCATGATCAGGTGGTTGAGTCTTTTCCGTAAAGGGAACAAGGGCAGTCAGCTTTGTCGCATCCAGTTGAACTGGTTTGTCCAGGAAACCGAAACTGGTTTGCGGTACATAAACCGTGCTTTGGGAATTGAGTCTGAGCAGGATTGGTCCAAGAATCAGGGCCGAAGCCAGCGCCCCAACAAGAATCGCAATCTGCTGGAACTTCGGAGTCGAACCTACCAAAAATCCGGTTTTCAAATCCTGCGACGTGGTACCGCCATTCGAAGCTGCAATACAAACGATGCCGCCAATAGAGAGTGCGGTTACGTAGTAAGCTGGTCCAGTCCAACCGACAATCAGGAATATCAAACAAGTGAGAAGTAACGTCGCGACCGTCATTCCCGAAATTGGATTTGACGATGAGCCAATTTCACCAGTCAAACGAGACGAGACTGTTACAAACAAGAAGCCAAAAGCGATTATCAGTATCGCGCCAAGTATGTTGAATTGAAGATGTAATTGTGGGAGTAGAACAATCGTACCAATGAGAGCCAGCACGCCACCCACCACGATTTTCATCGAAAGATCCTGGTCGGTACGAGGAACGCCATGCGCCGCCGACTGTCCCCCGCGAAGGTCGCTCAGACCTCCCTTGAGACCATGCCAGATCGTTGGCAACGATCGGAAGAGACTAATAATGCCTCCGGCAGCGACTGCACCCGCACCTATGTAAAGTACATATGCTCCGCGTATATCATTCGGTCCCATTTCACCGATTGGCATAGTACCCGGTGGTAAAACGGTGGTCATGCCTTCACCGAAAAACTTTATCGCGGGAATCAACACAAGGTACGCCAAAACGCCCCCCGCACACATGATAGATGCGATACGTGGGCCAATAATGTAGCCGACGCCCAACAGCGCCGGAGAAATCTCCGCAGACAATGAACCAGCCTTAAAAGGAGCGCCAAATATCTTTTGCGGCGTGTCTTTCCATCCTTTCAACGCCGCCATCCCAATCTGATAAACCAACCCGATACCAAAACCAGTAAAGATGGTCGTTGCACCTGACGCACTCGCGTCTGTAGCTGTCTTTGCTTTGTAAATGGGATCAGCAGCTGCACGTGATTCGTCAGATGCGCCGGCTTTCAATACTTCGGCGCAGGCAGTGCCTTCCGGGTATTTCAAAAGACCGTGCTGTTGGACGATCAAAGCTCGACGTAGGGGAATCATCATCAGGATTCCCAGTAATCCCCCAAGAACGGCAACAAGCATCACGCGTGTAAATTCCAGGTCGAAACCCAGAATCATGATCGCTGGCATGGTTACACCCACGCCGAAAGCAATTGACTCACCAGCGGAGCCAGCGGTTTGCACAATGTTGTTCTCGAGGATGGTGGCGTCTCGAAAGCCAGCCTTCCCAAGAAGCCGAAACAAGCTGATGGAGATAACCGCGACAGGAATGGAAGCACTAACGGTGAGTCCAACTTTTAATACCAGCCAAAGGGATGAAGCGCCAAAAACCATTCCCAGCAAGGTACCAATGATTAATGGAAGAGCGGTGAGTTCCCGCATATTTACGGCCGCCGGAATGTAAGGCCTAAAGTTGGCGACTGCTGGACTTTCAGGCGGAGTTGCCGTCGTCGTACTCACTACATCTGGAAATTCATTGGCACCGACGCTTTCAGAAGACATCCGGTTTGACCTCCAACGGGTTTTGAAAAACGGGGAGTAGCGGGAAAGAAACGCTGGCTACTTTACACGCGCCACCTCTGCTTCGGCAAGCACGTTTGCGGGCTAAATAAGCCGATGATACTGACAGTTTTGAGCCTCATTCAAGGGTTTATGGTTGCCTCGGTCTCTGATATCGGAATCGGCTCTGACCCTTTAGTGGCTACTTGAACTATACAGCCAGGGGGACTACTAAAGGGTGGCAATTAGGCGCACATGGTTTAAACTCCCATGGATTTTCAATTCGCCCGCACCCATCGGAACACATGCGTAGACTATTTCTGCTCCTGTTACTCACAGTCGGTCTGTTTCCTTCACTCTTCAATCATCCGGCGGCTTTACCGGCAACCGCCAATCAAAAGGTTATTCCAACTCCAGCAGACGTTTTGGGATTCGCTCCAGGTCAGGATCGCAAACTCGCTTCGTGGAGCAAAGTGGTTGAATACTTTGAACGGCTTGATCAATCGAGCGACCGCGTAATGTTCGAGACTTTGGGTAAGACAACAATGGGCCGCCCATTTGTGCTGGCGACCATTAGTACTCCCGAAAATCTTTCCAAACTAGACGAGTATAAGGAGATTCAATCGAAGCTTGCTGATCCGCGGAAGCTAGGTGCGCTTGCTGGACGTGATCGCGAAGCAAGTGAGCTGATTGCACGCGGTAAGACAGTAGTCCTGATCACCTGTGGAATACACTCAACTGAAGTAGGCTCATATTTATCCAGTATGCTCATCGCATATCAGCTGGCATCTTCTAATGATCCTGCAATTCAAAAAATACTCAACAACACAATTATTCTTTTGGTCCCTTCTCTTAATCCCGATGGCGTCGATATCGTCAAGAACTGGTACGACAAGACACTCGGCACTCCGTACGAAGGAACTGACCCGCCTGAGCTCTATCACAAATATACCGGTCACGATAACAACCGCGATTGGTACGCATTCACGCAGGTAGAGACGCAACTCACTGTAGACAAGATCCACAATGTTTGGCATCCACAGATAGTTCATGACATTCATCAACAAGGTGCTTTTGGGTCAAGGCTCTTCCTTCCGCCTTATATGAAGCCTGTCGAACCGAACGTCCCTAAACAAATCGTTCAGGGGTACACGGAGCTTGGCAATTGGATGGCCCAACAAATGCGCGCGAAGGGTTTTCAAGGCATTACGACTGACTCAACCTATGACGCCTGGACACCGGCTCGAGCATATTCGCATTACCACGGTGGAGTTCGAATTCTCTCGGAGACAGCGTCGGCGAAAATTGCCACCCCGACAAATATAAAGTTCGATCAATTGAATTCTCGAGAGGGTTATGATCCAAAGAAAGAGTCGGCCAACTTTGGACCACTATGGCGTGGCGGCGAGTGGGGTCTGCAGGACATTACGAAGTACATGACGACGGGCGCGTTCTTTTTGTTACAACATGCTGCTGAGAATCGGGAACAATGGCTGCAACGATTTTACGAGATTGGAAAAGAAGCAGTACGCGCGAGAAGGAAAGGTGAATTGCAGGCGTTCATTATTTCTCCCAGTCAAAACAGTGGACTGATTACCCAGATTCTCGAACGGGGCGGTGTCGAGGTGAGGTACCCCAGGCCGTTCACCGCTGATGGGAAGCATTACTCAGTTGGTACAGCTGTTGTACCGATTCAGCAACCATATGCAGCCTTTGCTGAGGCACTGTTACGTCCAAGACGTTATCCGGATCTGCGGGATCAATCTGGTCATCCGATTGCGCCGTATGACGTGACTGCTCACGCTCTGCCGCTCCTGATGGATGTCCGAGTAGGAGAAGTCTTTCATCCCCTGACGCTGGTTGACGCGGTCTTGCCAGAGACAGGAAACAATGGGGTTTGCGGTGATGCTAGTCCTCCTCGACGTGGTTTGTATCGTTCTTCAGTCCCGGTAATGGACGAAGGATGGACCAGGTGGGTACTTCAGAACCAGGCGAAGTGTCTCGATTCTATCTCCATCACTGATCAGACGATCAAACGCGGTGAACTCAAGAAGTCGTTCGACAGCATCGTCTTTCCCGACCAAGCCGCGCGGACAATTCTTAATGGGTATAGATCTGGAACAATGCCAGATGAAATTACGGGTGGTTTAGGAACTGAAGGAGTGAGAGCACTCCGCGAATTCGTTGAGGCTGGTGGCACTCTTGTCTTTCTGAATCGTTCGTCAGACTTTGCGATCGAACAATTCAAGCTACCGCTCCGCGATGTAGTGGAAGGATTGCCACGCACAGACTTCTACGTACCCGGCTCGATCCTCCGAACCGAATTGGATGTTACAAACTCGTTGGCCCATGGTATGCCTAAGGACTCAATTGCCTGGGCTGAAGATTCGCCCGTATTTGAAGTGACTAACGATGCAAGTGCTTCGGTTCCGTCGACAGACGTGAAAGTCGTTGCATGGTATCCTCGCGATGGAGATCCTTTGTTATCAGGATGGCTCCTGGGCGGAAATCGTATTAAGGGCAAAGCAGCACTAGTTGAAGTAAAGTTTGGCAAAGGTCGAATAATCCTCTTCGGCTTTCGCCCACAATACCGCGCCCAATCTCTTGCGACGTACCCTCTATTCTTCAACGCAATACGTTAATGCTGGGAGCGCAGGCGTCCCCGCCTGCGTACCGTGCGTAACGATCAACGCAGTGCAACTTAAGGTCTCAGTCCCTCTATCTCCCAAGCTCCAGGCCGACCACCTCGCTTACGAAACCACGCGCTACTAAAAGGCCAGTCAGAGGGCTTCGCACACAACTTTGCTTTGACTGGGTTATTTTCTATATATCGCAGAGTATTGTAGAAGTGCTCTTGATTGCGGATGAATCGATCGTAATACTCGATCATCCAGAACTGGCCTTTCCGATTTAATAATTTATTCGCCTCGTGAGCCGTATAAGATTTGTGAGCCTGCATGATTACCTCAAGTTCGGCATCTTCGAATCGAGTTATCAACGCATGCTCATGGTTAGGTTGTTCTCTATGATGATCGTCTTTCAGACTCATGTGAGGTTTTTCAACTTTCTTGAGTGAGGTTATTAATCTGGGCGAAGTATAACGCCAGCTTACTTCCGAGGTAAACTAATGCTGGAAGCGTCGCTTCCACTCATGTTCAAATTACGTACCAGGCAGGCGAGGACGCCTGCGGTCCCAGTAGCGAGTTGAACTTTTCTTCGGAGGATGCGTATAAATAGATACGCGGCGACGGATATAACGCTTTATGCAAACCCGACGCCAGACCAAATGGTCACCTTTCTTTTCACTTCTTTTTTAGTCTTAGCTGCTATCGCTGTTGCCATTTACTTTTGGCAAAAACCTGCGAAAAGCTCTCAATCTTTTCCACTTCCGGAAACCAGCAAACCTCGAAGTCTGTTTGAACCTCAACAGCCTGACAGCGGAGATATGCTTACACCAAAAATCGAAGAATCACTGCGGTTGTCATTATTGGAACGAGCTCAGACCGGGGACAACACGGTTCTCGTAGAGGCTCAGAAACTCAACGATCATGAACTCTCAAATCAGCTTTTGGATGCGCTCGTCGGGCAGGTCCAGACTCCGGCTCAATTTCTCGCTTTGGTTTCTTACGTGAGCAGAAACAGTCTTCGTGTGAACAAAACTCTGGCCGTTGCAGCAATCAATGGATGGAAGGAGACCCCTAACAAGAATGCAACCTCCAAGATGTTACATATCGCCGCTCTTTCCGACGATGCCGAAACATATCGGCACGCTGTGGAATTAGCTCTTTCTTTCTGGCGTGAGGGAAAACTGGCCGAACTTTCAGCCTGGGAACTTCAGGCTTTATTAAATGGTGAATTCTGGGTACTCTCGTCTGGCACCCGCAGTTCAGGCGCTGGCTTCATATTGAAGCGTACCCTCTCATCCGCACGCCGTGAACTTGAAGAGAATGTTAACAACTAATTAATCAACAGACTGCTTCCAGTTGTTGTGAAAGAGATACACCATGGAAAATCTTGATCTCGCTACCCTTTTGCCTGTGTTATTTGCCGCGTTTTTTCTCTTCATCTTTTTCTTGATTATCATTCGCCGCATTTTCGTGAACGTTGGTGCGGTAGAAATCGCAATCAAGGAGCGACGTTACCTCGGTGCAAAGATGCCCCCGGGACGAGTAGTCGCGACTGAAGGTGAAGTGGGAATTCAAGCGGATGTACTCAAGCCCGGTCTTCACCTAATCAAGTTCCCATTTGAAAAAGTAGTACGCAAAGTTCCATTGATTGAAATTGGCGCCGACGAGATGGGAATCATCGAAGCGGTTGACGGTGAGCCGAACCCTCCCGGACGCATCTTCGCACCCGACCGCGCGCAGAATGCTCATAACAACTTCCAGGACCCGATCGCCTTTATCAAACAGGGAGGCGTGAAGGGCATACAACTTCGCACTCTGCCACCCGGGTTGTGGCCCATACATCCTTACCTGTTTCGCGTTTCAGTTGCGAAGGCAACGTTGGTCCCTCAAGGTAAAGTTGGCGTGATTACCGCAGCTGACGGTGGGCCACTTGATCCGGGTCGTCTTTTGGGCAAAGCAATTTCGGACCATCGCAATTTCCAGGACGCTGAACAATTCATCGCCTCCGGCGGTCAGAAAGGACCACAAGTCGACATCCTTACGCCAGGCGTCTACCGAATTCTGACGCAATCGGGTGGGGTGGAAGGTCGAAGTGACGCAAAACCCGGTCTCTTTACCATCCGACTCTTTGACGCCACGGTGATTAATGAGAACCAGATCGGACTTGTCGAAGCGCTCGACGGCGCGCCACTGAATCCGCGCGATTACGTCGCTGAGTCATTTGCAGGTCACGATAATTTCCAGGACGGACATGAGTTTATTGGCAAGGGCGGACAGCGTGGTCCACAGAAGGACATCCTTTTGCCCGGTACCTATTACATCAATCCACTACTGTTCAAGGTAATCCCCGAAACCGCTAAAGAGGTACGGCCGGGTGAGGTCGCAGTCGTCGTATCGAACGTCGGCAAAGATCCGTCGGATGAAGTACGCCGCGAGATGGCCGCCAAGGTCCGACAACGGATGGAACGCGAGGAGAGAGAGCAAGCTGAACAATCTGCTATGCGTTTAGACAAGATGGATGACAAACGCACCGCCGAAGAGATCGCCGCAGAATTAATGTCGGGTGATCCAGCAGACCGACGGCTTGACGAAGGTGCTCATGAGGCATATGTAGTGCCTGAGGGTTTCCGTGGCATTCAGGAAACAGTGGTTGGTCCCGGCCGATACTACGTAAACACACTCGCGGTGTCACCGATCATTATTCCAACAACTAATCAAACTGTGGAGTGGACTGCCGGCGAGATAACCAACACATTCAATCCGTTCGAAGTCATTTCAAAAGATGGTTTCACCATGCAGTTGGAAGTGCGCGTGGTGTTCCGCGTGAAACCTGAAGATGCTCCTTTCATGGTTGCAAAGATCGGCGGCATCGAACGGTTAATTCAAAACGTGATGCATCCGTTGATCGACTCCATCTTCCGCAACCAGGCTTCGGAGTCGTCAGCGATGGCGTACTTGCAGAATCGACACGAAGAGCAGGAACGCGCTGAAGCTCGGGTTCGCGCGCACCTGTTGAAATACCACGTCGACGTTGTGAATGTGCTCATCTGCCACATTCATCTTCCCGAAGAGTTGATGAAGACGCAGACAGAGAAGATTCTCGCCGAGCAACGTCAGAATATGTACAACGCCCAGCGCGAAGCTGAAGAGAAACGTATTCAGCTCGAGAAGACCAAAGCACACGCTGACAACCAGAAAGACTTGATGGCTGCGACGGTCGGCGTGGAGATTGCCGGCAAACGAGCAGAGCAGCGCAAATCGGAAGGTGAGGGTGAAGCTCACTACATTCTGCAAACAGGTCGCGCCGAGGCAGAGAAGGTTCGCCTGATGGGTGAGGCCCAGGGTGTTGCCTACCACGAACAGGTAAACGCTCTCGGTGCTCAAGGCGTCGCTCTGGTCGAGACGCTCAAAGTCATCGGCGAGAAAGGCGTACGCATCACACCAGATGTTATGGCAACGGGCGGTGGTGCAGGTGAAGGTGGTGCCGGAATTGGCACCTTATTGCTCCTGAATCTGTTTAGGGAACGACTAAACATGTCGGGTAATGGCGAGAAGGTGGTCAAGTAACCTGACAACCCTTGGTATCAATGGAGGGCCTGGCACGAATCCAGGCCCTCGTTTTGTGTCTACAAGACTGCGCACAGAAAAGACAACAATTCACCACGCCCCTAAAATGCCACTCGGCGACAATGCCTGCGTTCTAAGTTCTTCTAGCCATCTATAAGACAATCAAGAAGGGTTGGGATGAAGCAGCCAGGCGTTATTCTGACGTTGATCGTCTTCATTGCCGCTGTAAGTTGGGCCCTGGCAGCTCAGCAGGAAAAGGTGGTGCGACCTTTGACTGCAAGCTTGTCAGGGAGCGCCGAAAAACCAGAAGCTGGTGATTCCGACGGTGGTGGTGTTGCTCGAGTTACCTTCTTGAGCGATGAGAATCGGATCTGCTACGAAGCTACGCTGACTAACATCCAATCACCAGAGTCAGTAAGTATCCATTCTGGAACCTTTGAACAAGTTGGTCCTGTCGTCATTAAGTTTGGTGGACCAGCTAATGAGATAAAGGGCTGCGCAACAATTGAGCACTACAAGCTTTTAGATATCGCAAGAACTCCTGCCAACTACTACATCAATGTCACCAACCAGGAATTTCCGAATGGCGCGCTTCGTGGCCAACTAGGCAAGTAGACTCGATCGACAAACCCTTATTTTTCCAGATACATCTTCGCAGCCATCTTGGTTAGCTTCCAAACTCGTGACCACGCAATCTTACTATCGCCATTTTCACGACCGGTTATCTTATCGAAAATCAATTGCTTGAAGATACGACCTTCACGTCGCAGCATAAACTCCTTCGCAAAAGGCTTGGCAGTCTCGAAGAAACTGAATCCCGGGTCAGTAATCACGCCTATGCCTTCCAAGGTCATGAGCGCGCGCATGACATAAGTGAAATTCGCGGGCAGTCGGAATGGATATTCATAAATTACTTCAGCGAGATCGTATGTGAGCTCTTTGAAATTAACTTCCCCAAGTTTCAGATTTAGATAATGCGTAAAGAGACTCTCAACCACCGGACGCACGGTTTCAGGATCAACGCCCGGCTTCAGGAAATTCAGATCAATGATGTCCTGACCAAGTCCCTGTACGTCGCGACCAACAACGTGGAAGAAAGCGTCGATCATCTGCGCCTGTAACTTTGGAGTGATACGGCCAACCATCCCAAAGTCAAAGAACGCCAGATGCCCAGTATCCATAACCAACAGATTTCCCGGGTGCGGATCAGCGTGAAAGAAACCATCTTCAAGCAATTGCTTTAGATAGGTTCTGATCAAAAGCCGGTTAACCTTGACTGGCGAGATGCGACGAGTTTTTAGACCTTCAAGATCGACAACCTTCGTGCCGCGTATAAAATCCATTGTCAGCACACGAGTGTTGGTGTGGCTCCAAAAAATCTTTGGGACTCGAACCGCACGCCAGGTGCGGAAGTTGTAGCGAAACCTATCTGCGTTGCGACCCTCTTTCACGTAGTCCATCTCTTCAAAGATGGTTCCGTGAAATTCGTGCAACATCCCTTCCCAATCTGCATTTTCATTTGCACTGGGGATAAACCTGTTCGTGAGTTTTACCAGCTTATACAGGATCGCTATATCGAAGCTGATAATTTCATTCAGATTCGGTCGCTGTACTTTTACGGCGACTTCCTCACCAGTTGCCAGACGAGCCCTATACACCTGCCCGAGTGAAGCTGCTGCTATCGGTTCGCTATCGATCTCCGCATAACATTCATGCAGACTTCTTCCAAGTTCGGACTCGATTCGAGCAAAAGCTTCAGCGGTTGAAAACGCTGGTACCTGATCCTGGAGTGTCGCCAATTCCTTGACGTACTCAAGCGGCAAAAGATCTGCTCGGGTACCGAGCGCCTGACCGATCTTGATAAACGTTGGGCCAAGGTCGATCAGTGATTCTCTTAACCAGATCGCCTGCTTTTCGAGACGAGACTGTTTCCGAGACGACCCCTCGGCGCCACGAAAAATCACGTAGCGCAACACGCGAATAAACCGATCGAAACTTTCAAAAAAGAGGATTCGAGCCCGGGCTCGAAATCGTGCAGCAACGCCAAGGCTACGAGACTTCTCTCGCAGTCTGTCAACAGCACGACGATTGAAATCTGCACGGATGTTGTACGTATCTAAGAACAGATAAAGTGAAAAGAGTCCCAGAATATGAGCAACACGCGCGGCGCGCAGCCACCCACGAACTCCCCGGCCCGCGAGTAGCTGTTCAACAACCTCGTCAGTGAGCATTGGCACCCGAGCAGACTGCTTCACTTCAGCGGATGAGGATTTCGCTGGACTGCCATTCTGTACTTCCGGTGGATTTACTTCTGAACGTCTTACCAGTGCTAAATTTGTCGCCATTATGACTATTTCTGTTTCCTAAATTACGGAGAGCATGTGCCTTGTACCGGCTCGTTCAAAATAGCTCTCAGCCCGAGCCACGTCTCTTTCAATCTGCGTTTTCAATTGCTCGATTGAGCCAAACTTTTTCTCATCACGCAAGCGATATAGAAAACGTATACGTACGACATTCCCGTAAAGGTCGCCGTCCCAATTCATTACGTAGGTTTCGACTGAAGGTTCCGTGGCCTCCCCGAAAGTCGGTCTCAGCCCGACATTTGTTACGCTTCGTCGCCATTGTCCTTCAATCAAAGTCCCAGTCACATAAACACCATTCTTTGGTATGACGCGGTTCTGAGGGTGGAGGTTGGCTGTTGGAAAGCCCAGCTTATGTCCCCGCTCCGCCCCACGCTCCACCCTTCCTTCTACACCATACGGACGACCTAACATTCGTCGGGCCAGATTAACTTGCCCTCGGGCCAGCAACTCTCGAATCTTACTTGAACTAACCCGTCGGCCTCGAAGTGTGACTTCCGGAATTTCACCCGCTACAAAATGCAATTCATCACCGAGTCGCTGTAACAGTTCTATGTTCCCTTCTCTGTTGTGTCCGAATGCGAATCCTTTACCAAGGTAAACTTCTTTTGCGTGCAGTCGATCTACAACTATGTCTTGCAGAAAAGCAGCGGCTGAAACACTCGCGAACTCCCGCGTGAAAGGAACGACAATAGCCTGCTCAATGCCCAGCACACCGAAGGCTTCTACTTTCTGATCAAGTGTCTGCAAAAGCGGTGGGGCAGATTGAGGATGAAGTACGGCACGTGGATGCGGATTAAATGTAATCACCGTAGGCACGGCGCCGATGGCCTGCGCTCGTCCAACGACTGTACGCATAATCAACTGATGGCCCAGGTGTAAGCCATCGAAGACTCCAAGCGTTAGCACAGTTGGCAGTTGAATTGCGGCATTATCAGTTCCGTGAAATAGACGCATAAGAGAGAACGTCGTGAGCCGGTATCGCTCGAATCGTTGAAACGTCAGCTGACAACCAGACCATCGTAGGCAAACTGAACGCCTGATGGAAGCTTGGCTGAGTCTCGCTCGTGTTTGATGTCGTGAGCAATATGGGTAAAGAAGGCACGACGTGGTCCTATTTTTTCTACATACTCTAATGCTTTATCGACCCACAAGTGAGTGGGATGCTCTTTAAAACGTAAGCAGTCGAGAACGAGCACATCCAGGTCCCTCAGGGCAGCAATAGTTTCAGAAGGAATCTCGTTCAAATCGGTCAGGTAGGCAAAGTCGTTAAGCCGGTAGGCCATCACCGGCAATCGCCCGTGGATCACTTCAAGTGGTTTTATCTCCAATTCACTTCCAATACAAAAACTTGCGCCCGGGTTAACCACGTTTGCGATTATCTGCGGCAGTCCGCCTCCGAAGTGTGATGGCTCGAAGATATATTTGAAGATGCGACGAATATCGATCCACGCCCGTTCGTTTGCGTAAACGTTTAGCGCGCCAAAGCGAAAGTTCAAAGGACGAATATCATCAAGACCGAAGACGTGATCTGCGTGACAGTGTGTGATCAAGACTGCATCGAGTTGTTTTAGACCAAACCGGAGGGCCTGCTGGCGAAAGTCGGCAGACGTGTCAATCAGAACGCTACGATTGTCGTGCTCAATGATGACGGAGACTCTGAGACGTTTGTCGTGCGGGTCGTCTGAAAGGCAGGTCTCGCATTCGCAACCGATGGAGGGGACACCTGTAGAAGTTCCGGTACCGAGGAAGGTCAGTTTCATGCGTACACGCTGGACGCTGTTCTTTGGGCTCTCCTTAAAGAAGAACGAAGGTAAAGTATTCGGTGATATGGATTGTCATTGGTCATATATCATTCTCATTGGTCATATATCATTTGAGATTTCTCATTTGTCATTGAAGACAAGAATTGACAACTGCTGACGTCGCCCTTGAACCCTATGACGTCATCACTTACGACTGGCGACGTCGACCTTCTAGGTTTTAATAAATGAAAATTGACCAATGACAAATGACGTATGACCAATGATCTTTTTTACCGTCAGCCGACTCCTACCTCCCACCAGTAATGTCCTTCCCCGAGAAAGCGCGTGGCTTTGCCGTGTTTGCCAGGGACACATACTGCATGCGCAGATCGTCCAACAAACCATCCAACATTTTTTTCTCCGGCGGCGTCAGGTTCCCTCTCGTCTTTTTCTCAAGCATTCCCAGCACGTCGATCCAGTGTTTACCCAGTTCGAGATCAACGTCTCGCTGGTGAGTAACCGGGTGTTCCATCATTCCCAGGGACGACGCAGCATTCGAAGCGAGCGACATAAGAAAGTTCAAGAAACTGGCTGGATCTCTGGCATCCGCCAACTCTTCTTCCGACATTTCGTCGTCGTCGGCTTCAGCGACTTCGATCGGCTCTGGTTCAGCGGGTGTCGCTTGCACTTCAGGGGCAGGTGTTTCTAGCTGAGCGGGTGCTTCCACCACAGCTACTGGTGGTTCTGGTTTCTCTTCTGGTGGCACCTCTCGAGGACTTCCGTCTGCATTAAAAAGACGCCGGTCGGTTACTTTGAAAGTTGGTTGTTCCTCATTCATCTCGTTTTTCGCCAGCGTAGTTCGAATCTTCCAATGAACCACTGCTCCAATCTCATTTATTGTCTGTGATTCGATGTTACCATCCGCATTCGTCGCCTCGCAAACACACCAGTACTTAAAGTAGATATCCCCTGTTGCGGACCTCGTCATTGCAAATTAGACTTGGCGCATGCCTGCAACATTCACTGATTTAGTCAATCTAATGGAGCGACTTCGCTCGCCCAACGGCTGTCCGTGGGATCGTGAACAAACCTATGCGACGCTCGCTCCCATGCTCCTTGAAGAAGCATACGAGGCATTTGAGGCAGTCGAAGAAGCGCGGGCAGGTCGTCCTGCGGAGTTTTGTGACGAACTCGGCGACCTGCTCTTTCAAATCGTCTTCTACGCACAGGTTGCAAAGGAACGCGGCGACTTCAACATCAACGACGTCACAAATGCTATTCATACAAAAATGGTGCGCCGCCACCCGCACGTTTTTGGTGATGTAAAAGCCGACGACTCCGCTACGGTGTTGCTCAACTGGGAAGCTATGAAGGCGGAAGAGCGTCGTACCGCAGGAAAGACTGAGACGAAAAAGGACTCACTTTTAGATGGGGTGTCCTCAAAAGCTCCAGCGTTGATGGAAGCTCATCAGCTTTCCACAAAGGCTGCTCGGGTTGGGTTTGATTGGAAGAATGTCGACGACATCTTCGACAAGTTGCATGAAGAGATCGAGGAATTGCGCGTCGCAATAAAGGACCACTCGCAGACAAACGACGAGGCTCATCATGATCGTGTAAGAGAAGAGATCGGCGATCTTTTGTTTGCCGCAACTAACATCGCGCGACACATGCACGTTGAACCTGAGGCGGCGTTAAAGTTGACCAATCGAAAGTTCCGAAAGAGATTTGGTTATATTGAGAGGAAGTTGCGCGAGGGCGACAAAACTTTCGATGCAACCACAATCGATGAACTGGAATCGCTCTGGCAGGAAGCGAAGACCTCGTGACGCTTAACTTTCATATCTAGATGATGATCCACAGACTACGCGGATTACAGCGATTAAAGAGACAACAGGCGTTTGAATTCCACCAACGCCAGTTGGTGTGGATGGTTCAGATCTTTTCTACTAAGAGCGTGTCCACCCGGTACTGCGCGCGTAGCGCGCCGAGGGATAAAGAAGGGGTCGTTGGTAGAAGGGATCTAACGAACCACCAACAGCCGTTGGTGGGATTTGCGAAAGGCTGCCGCGATTCTGATATGACTATTAACTTGCCGCCGTGGGTGCCGTTCGACAAACCAGCCACCCACGACTACCTCAACGAACCTCAATAATTAATGCGTAAAGAATTGAAAACATTCCGAAACGCATTGTCAAAATTTCTTTCTCCCTGAGGTACGACCGAGATAGCATAAAACAATTGGCCGTTGCGAAGTTGCGACGTAACCAGCTGAATGTTCTCAGTCCGGCCAGTGGCCTCGTTTACATTTCTAAGGGTTGCAGCTAACGCCGTTCGTCCCGAAATGTTCCCTCTCTGGTAATTGCTACTCAAGCGCAAATTATTGTTTCCTTGCGCCAGGTTATTTACCAACTCCTCGGTCGCTCTCTGTAGATCACCACTGTTGGTTTGCGCCACCCCTATATTGATTCCGTGCGTAAATACAGGCTGTCCGTTGTATTGACCGTAACCACCTTCAGGTACAAACCAAACGGAGTTTCCATCACCGCCGACCTGACGCCAGTTGCTCGGTACGCCAACCTGCACACCACCGTTGAAGATCGAGTATTGCTGGTAGCGTGTTGACGGATAATCCACCCGACCTGAAGGTGGATTACTTGTTGGATAGTTGCCCGTTGGATAGTTACCTCCTGAAGAACCACCCGCCGGGTAACGTTGGCCACTACGTGCGATCTCTGCCATTGATGGAGCTTGCGGATAGCCTCGCAGCCTCTCCTGGATCCGGGCAAAGTCTCGCAAGTCGATACGTTGACCACTCACCCTCAGCATCTGGGCCTCTCTGTTGATACGAGCGTAACGATCGCTTGGGCTCGGATGGTCACTCAAGAAGCCACCACCGCCACCACCCTGCTGTTCGATCGTGCGAAACATATTGGCCAAGTCGCGGGGGTCATAACCCGCCCGGGCCATGATCTGAGCGCCAAGGATGTCTGCTTCCGTCTCGTATTCGCGACTAAACTTGAGTAAGAAAACGGCAAACGGAGCCTGCGCAAGCTGTCCAATTGCTGGACCACCTAAGATCGTGCCGGCTATTCCGGCAATACCACCGAGAATGTTGTAGGTCTGTCCCTTTGTTGCCTGCGCAGTACCGTGGCGCAACGCAACGTGTGCGAGTTCATGGGCCATCACGCCGGCCATCTCGCCCTCATTCCTGGCAGCCTCGATCATTCCCCGATTCACATACATTGGACCACCGGGCAAAGCGAAAGCGTTGATGTCCCGCGCGTTTACGACTTTGAAATAATATTGGAATTCAGGATGTTGAAACTGCTGTGGAATCGCACTTACCAACCGCTCACCAACGCGTTCGACATACGATCGGACGGTTTCATCACGGAGCAGCGGAAACTGTTGCTCGGCCTCCTGCGCGGCCTGACGACCCAACTTGATATCGTCCTGAACACTGTACTTATTGTTGTGGTATTTGATCTGAGTTTGAGCGACCGCAGAGATCGGCATCACAAAGATCGCCACCAGCGTTAGCCACGTAATTACTCTTCGTCGTCGAATCATTGGTTCCTCCATTGAGATACCACTAAAAAGAGGCCTTTAATAGTTCGTTTTGATGAAAGCTTCAGGTTGGAGTTTGCCCATTTTCGGGTAACCCTTTTGCGGGGGCTTTGCACGAAATCGCAACAGCGACACGTCGAATTAGAACTGTTTTGTTTCGCGATTCCGCTTGAAAACGGCCAACCAACTCCTCCAGTCCTTACGGATGCAATGATGATGCCAAATGAGGTGATCAGGCCTGATTACGCGGCTCAATATGTTCATTGAACCATTGAGCTGGTTCGGCTAGCGGTGCGATTCGGTGGGGCTCACCACGACAAACTCGTATCATTGAGATGATTAAGAACACGAATGCGGCAGTTTTGAAAAGCACTTCTCCAAGTGAACTTCCGGTGATCGTGCTAATCACGCCGAAGAAAGTGTGGACTATCAAAAATGCAATTTGAAGAGCCAGCCCTTGAGAGGCATGGAAACGCACTCTAACTTCTTTCCGAGGGACCAGGAACAGTTCGATCAATGAAACCACCAGTCCGACATAGAAGGGCGCGTAGGCCAAGGTCGTCACCCATTTTTCGGAAATACCTAGACCCGCTACCGGACGTGACGGCGAAGGAGTTGCCGGACTTTGATAGACATTATTTATCGGCTGCTGTGATGGAGGTGCGTACGTTGGCGGAATAAAGACCGAGGGATAAGGCGCTTCAGAGGTTGGACTGTCGAAGTGCTTCGTGGGTGCTTCAGAATATACGTTTCGTCTCGAGCTTTCGGACTGATTGCCTATCTGTTGCGTCCCACCACCTACACGCTGTGTTTGGGTGGGGCCAGGTTGTCCCCATTCCTCAGAACTCTTTCGTTCAACATCCGGGTCGAGCGGATTCGTGTCATATTTAGTATTGTTCGTATCCATCAGTCCTTTACCAGGTTTTATCTTACTCGCCTGTAATCGCATACTCAACCTGCTGCCAGCGATGCTCACGCTCCGAGATTCTAAAGGCCTTAACGATTGGTTCGCTGCCTCCTAATCCAACAATTAGGTACGTGGCTGAAGGGTAATAAGCTAGACGAATATCTGTTTCTGATGGGCTTGGAGTTGTTGCCCGTGGATGTGAGTGATAGATGGCGAGAAGTTCTTCACCTCGTTCGCGCATCTGTCTTTGAGCGTTGAAGAGTTCCTCTGGGGCTGCTTCGTAACCCGATTCAGGGTTGGCGGTGACGTTACGAAGGCGATAAATTGTGTGCGCTTCCGTGTGAGACTTACCACCTACCAGTCCGCAACACTCTGCCGGAAAGGTTTCCCGCGCATGAGTCACGATAGCATCAAGGTGTTCGCGGCGAAGTTGGAGCGTTGCCATTTCGCTGCGTAGTTTAGAACATACTGCAGCCAAAATCCTTAAAGATTTCTTTGTCTAAGTTCTTCTTAGCTCTGCACAAGTAAATCACCCTCTCATTCTCCCCAACCTCTAGAGACCGTGTGAAAACTCGAACGGCAGTGGCAAGAGGTCAGTACCGTCACGCGGTAGCGTCGGGTCCGTGATCCATGTCTTGGCCCATGAAACGCAAATTGACCCGACGCTACCGCGTGACGGTACTGACTTCTTGCCACTGCGATCCATGTTTTCACACAGTCTGTTTAGGTTGGGGTTAAGCGGCACGGCGAAGAACTGTCTTAACGGTTTATCGATTCACTGAAACCTTCAAATAAGAGATAGCTATCGGCAGCCTCGGAGGAACGCAAGAGAAAGAGAAACGTGCCCACCGACATTCCTATTCCCAGGAGGGCCAGCGCAATTCCCACGGTGGTCCAATATTCAAAACCTAAAAATGGCGGAATCAGAGGGAAGCTTTCATCAAAATTAACAACACATCCGCTGTAGCGATCGTGTGCCACACCTTCCTTACAAGCCTGATACGAGAAGAGAAACAGATTGGGAACAATAAATCCGGCTTTTCGCAGAGTGCTGGAGGAGCCCATAAGGCTTTAGACACTCCAGTCCACCTTATTGTTCCCTATTGCAGATGTCTTATCCCTCGATGACCTTCAGATGCAGTTCGATAAGTTGTTTTGGATCTACTTCACCCGGCGCATCAATCATCAAGTCAGCGGCTGACGCCGTCTTCGGGAAAGCAATGACGTCACGCATGTTGTCAGTTCCCGCCAAGACCATCATCAAACGATCAATACCAGGTGCAATACCTCCGTGAGGCGGGGTTCCGTAGTCCAACGCATCGAGAAAGAAACCAAATCTTTCGCGGGCTTCTTCTGTCGTCATCCCTAACGCCTTGAAGACAAGGCGTTGCACGTCGCGGCGATGAATACGAATCGATCCGCTGGCCATTTCTACCCCATTAATAACCGGGTCATACGCTTTTGTCCGGATCTGGCCCAGCAAATTCGACTCTCCTCCCTCTACTGCACGTTCAAGCAGACTTAGATCTTCATCAACAGGAGAAGTGAAGGGATGATGCATCGAGTAGTATCGACCATCTTCTTCGTGATACTCGAACATCGGAAACTCCGTAACCCAAAGAGGCGCATAGATACCGGTAGGAATCAGATTCTCCCGCTTGGCTACCTCATTTCGTAAAGCACCCAAACTGGCCGCTACGATTTTCGGTTTGCCGGAAACTATGAGTACTGCGTCACCCTTTTTTGCTTTGGCAGCTTCAACCACGCGCGCGATTACTTCAGGACCCAACGCCTTCAACAACGATGACGATATTTCATCTCCCAACTTGATCCATGCGAGCGCTTGCGCTCCGTACCGGCGAGCAAACTCCTGTAGTTCGTCGAGCGCTTTGCGCGACAGGTTTGCTCCATTCGGAACAACAATTCCTTTTACTTTACCAGCTGACGAAAGGGCAGAAGCAAACGGCGCAAAGTCAGTACCTTCAACTGCTGGTCCAAGATCTTGTAATTCTATCCCCTTGATTCGCAGGTCGGGCTTATCAGATCCAAAGCGATCCATCACCTCTTCAAATGACAAACGGGGAAAGGGTGTTGCTAGATCGACGTTGATAAGCCTAAAGACGCTCGCGAACAAACCTTCAATCAGAGTGTAGATCTGATTCAGAGTTGCAAAACTCATCTCCACATCAAGCTGTGTGAATTCCGGTTGCCTATCAGCACGAAGGTCTTCATCGCGAAAGCAGTGTGCTATTTGAAAGTATTTATCGAGCCCGCCAATCATGCATAACTGTTTGAAAAGTTGAGGTGATTGTGGCAAAGCAAAAAAACGTCCTGGCTGAATACGCGACGGAACGATGTAGTCTCTCGCGCCTTCAGGTGTCGACTTGATCAAGATTGGAGTCTCGATCTCAGTAAAGCCTTGCTCAGTCATGTAGCGGCGAATCTCTGTCACCACGCGATGTCGAAGTCGAAGGTTTGCTTGCAGTTGCGGACGACGGAGGTCGAGATAGCGAAACTTTAACCGCAAGTCTTCACTTGCGAGTGCATCAGGCGAAGCATCGAGTTGAAAAGGTGGCGTCCGAGCGTCGTTGAGAATAAGCACCTCAGAAGCGTGGACTTCAATATCGCCGGTAGCAATCTTTGGATTGCGAGTGTTCTCATCTCGAGGTACTACTTCGCCTTTGATCGCGATTACGTATTCGCCTCGGATGTCTTTAGCTTTTGCGTGTGCCTCAGCCGCATTCTCAGCATTAAGAACGACTTGAGTGATACCGTCACGGTCTCTCAGATCTACAAAAGTGAGTTCACCGAAGTCGCGTCGCTTAGCAACCCAACCCATTAACGTCACTTGCTTGCCAATGTCTGAGCCACGCAATTGTCCACATGAATGCGTGCGCTCTAATTCTCCCAGGTTATCCAACATTCTAATTCGATTCCTTATCTAGTTCCGATCTAGTTCCGACCTAAGTGTCCGACTTGAATGTCCGACATGCTTTAGCTTGTCGACTTCAAAACAGTCATCTACTTTAATTACCTTCGATCCACGACCCTGCAGCTAACTCTTTGCTAGAACTACGACAAGCTAAAGCACGTCGGACATTCAAACTGCCTGCGCAATCTCGAGACGATTTCCACCTGGGTCACGTACATAGAAACGAGACCAACCTGGAGTCGGTTTTTCATCAGGCAAAATCTCAACACCGGCGGCACGAAACGTTTCTTGAGCATCAGCTAAGTTACTCACCGTATAACAAACGTGACGCTGACTGATGCACTGTTCTCCCAGAGCCTCTTCAATCGAAAGGTGCAATTGCATCTCTCCAAGTTGATACCAGGCACCTCCGCGACCACGCGAGTCTTCTGGCTTTGGTACTTCTCGTAAGCCCATGACCTCGCCATAGAAATGTTTAGAGTCAGCCTCTAACGACCTCGGGACAGTAACATTGACGTGATGAAGTTTAGCGTTCATAAAATCACTTCTTGTCGGCAAATTTCATTGCCTGGTCCATTCTTCCCTCACCCGCGCCTTTTCCCTGTTCAAGATATTGATTGAAAGCAGCGGATCGATTGCGCGGAATACTCAACGACTGCCATTCACTTGAGCGAAAATGCTTAGCGAGAAACACAAGCTGCCCGATGTGATACGCGTAATGGGCCAACTGCCGGTTGATGGCCATCACAATGGTGTGTTCCTGGCCACGAATCGAGACCTTCTTGTCAAAGTCTTCTGACTTTAGTGGCTCAACTGCGTCAAAAACACATTTCCATCCGCGCTCCCAATAGTCCATCAATTGTTCTTTGTTGGCGGTTTCAATCACAAACTCCATATCCCGATTGCGATCGGGTTTTTCGCCGTCAGTGGTCAGGAAGTCAGTCCAGCGTGAAAACATGTTGCCAGCCATATGCTTCATGATCACTGCAACGCTATTCGCTTCCTCATCTAACGTGATAAAGAACTCGTCGTCCTTGAGTTGTGCAATCGCTTTGTCGGCAAGTCCCTTATACGATCGGAAGGATGAAACCGCATCCTGATGATAATCGTTAATAAAGTCAGAATTCACCATACTATTTTCCTCTTTCCGGAATACTTAGCTTCAAGGACGCCGCTAGTTCTGATCTCTTATGCGATTGTTGTTCGCCTGACCTCATATCCTTAATAGCGACTTCGCCTTTTGCGCGCTCATCGTCTCCGAGCACAGCTACAAAAGGAACCCCTCGTAAGGAAGCAAACTTAAACTGCTTACCAAGCTTGTCAGCTTCAGGATAAAGATCGACTCGTAGACCCGCGGCTCGAAGCTCCTGGGCTAACCGAATCGATTCGCCGAATGAATCTGCATTCCAGATTGAGACCATAATGTCGGCAGGCGCCGAACCGACCGCTTCGGGAAACATTCCTCGCTCATTCATCACAACGAGGATTCGTTCCAAACCCAAAGAGAAACCACAAGCCGGGACATATTGACCAAGAAACATGCCAACGAGATTGTCGTACCTGCCACCGCCAGCGAGACTACCAGCAAGGTCTTTCACGTTGATTTCCATTATTGCACCTGTGTAATAGGACAACCCACGCGCAAGACTTGGATCAATCTGCAGGCGACAACTAGTTCCGAACGATTCTGAATAGTCTATTATCGACTGTAACTCGGTAACACCATACGCCCCCACCTCATTGTCGCCAACAAACTCTACCATCCTGCCAATGATGGCGCGGTTAAGCGCTTGGTGCTTGCGATCGGGATCTTCGCCGGTAGCCATTTCGGCAGCCTCATCCAACTCAGCCAGTTGAGAAAAGAAGTCGAGTAATCGGTCTGCGCTAACAACATTAATTCCTCGTGCTTCAAATTCCTTTCGCACGCCATCCGGGCCGATTTTGTCGAGCTTATCCAGGGCTATTAAAGCTGACTCATGGTGGTCAAACTCAACGCCGGCAACTCCAAGGATCCCTGTAAGAACCTTTCGGTGATTGATTCGGATGACGAAGTCGCTGAATCCCAATTTGGTTAAGACCTCGCTTGCGGCCGCACAGATCTCCGCTTCAACAATCATCGATTGGGAACCCAGCACATCAACATCGCACTGGTAAAACTCCCGAAATCGACCTCGCGCCGGACGATCAGCTCGCCACACTGGCTGTATCTGATATCGCTTGAAAAACTTTGGCAACTTGTCGCGATATTCAGCCACCACGCGCGCAAGTGGCACTGTCAGATCGTAACGCAAGGCGAGATCAGCTTCACCACTACCCTCATGAACACCGCGCTTAAGTATCTTGAAGATGAGTTGATTCCCTTCTTCACCATATTTCCCCATCAAGGTTTCGATGTTCTCAGCGGCTGGCGTCTCAAGCGGTTCAAATGCATACCTTTCGTAGACCTCTTTAATCACACCAATGACATATTCGCGTTTGCGAACATCTTCGGGCAAAAAGTCCCGCATTCCGCGCGCTGGTTGAGTCTTAGTAGACGGCATTATTTAAACCAGGAGAACCCACCATAGATGACAAATTGATTAAGACCACGATTTGAACCGGACCTATCGCCATTTGAAATGTGATGAAAACGGACACCTACCGTTACCGCACGACGTTCGGATGTAAAGATTCTAACGCCGCCTCCGGCTTCTCCTACAAACGCAAAACTGCCAGCGTCTTCAATTGGTACCGACTTATTGAACACCAGAAACCCGCCATTGACGTGAATGAAGGGATGAATCTTCGAACTATTCAGAAAGTCGAGTTGTAACGCGGCAGGCGTTAGACCAACACCATAGGCGGTCTCACGACGAAATGTTGTTACGCCTGCAATCGTTGTACGCGACACGATGTCGCCTGTTGCAACTGCAACGGGGATCGCATCGAGTGTGTACTGAAGTGCGAGACTATCGTTTGCAGCAAGGGTGCGTCCATAGCGAAACGCCGCCAGAAAGAATCTTCGATCATCCGCTTCATCTTCATGTAGTCCACCGAAGATGGTTGTGGCCTTGGGCGAGAAGCCGGCCCAAAAGCCAAATTCATTGTCACCTCGCTTTAGGCGATAAGGGCTATCGGTGTTCTGGGGAGTTGCAGATGCGGTTGTGGTTTCTTCCACCGCAGATGGGCCAGATGTGTTCTGGGCAGCGACGCAAACGGTCGACGCAATTACCATAATGAAGGCAAACAAAATAAGCGGACAGTTTTTCATTCAGAAGAGGGTTCCTTTTTTGATCTTTACTTAACCCGTGGGGTACGTTTTGGGTTAGCTGTAGAACGTTGCTTTTACGAATCAAGTCCTAATTCTTTTCTATACTCTTGCGTGTACTCGACGTAGTTCTTCCAAAAGATTTCTAATCCCGCGACTTCGACGTCAGTCAATTCTCTTTTTACTTTGGCTGGGAATCCCATAACCAAAGAGCGTGGCGGAATTACCGAACCAGGACTAACCAGTGATCCAGCAGCGACCAGCGAATTCGCGCCAATGCGTACGTCATCGAGTAGGATTGAGCCAATACCAACCAGGCAGCCGCGCTCAACGTAACAACCGTGCAACGTCACGCTGTGACCTACCGTTACTTCCTCTTCGAGGATCGTCGGATGTGTGCCGTTTCGCACGTGGATTACTGAATTATCCTGGACATTCGCGCGATCTCCGATTCGTATGTGATGAATGTCGCCCCGGACGGTACAGTTGCACCAGATTGAGGCCTGCTCACCAAGATGTACATCTCCAATTACCTGGGCGCTTGGGTCCACAAATGCGGTTGGATGGATCTGCGGTAATACACCACGAAACGGTCGAATCATGAGCCCGAGATAGTAACATAGGGCCTCATCTACTAAGAGATACTAAAGAGTCGTCAGTCTGTGCTAAATTGACCAGCATGGCCCGACGCCTTGTTCCTCAACTCATACTAATTTCTGCCTTACTATTTACTGCCGCTTGTGCCGGACCGCTTTTCAAGGTCAAACCAGTCACTCAACTGCCGCCGCTACCCACGACAGCCAAAGTCGTAGATGCGGGTGGTGTCGCAGTTCGTGTAGCTCCTTTATTGACGGATGAAGAAAGCCAGGAACTCTTCCAGGCTAACTTGCCTGTAATTGGGATGCTCCCACTGAGACTCGAGATGGACTTTCCCAGCAGTTCGCCAGTGGAACTGAAGAAGGTCAAGTTCAAACTCCATGACGGTCAAAATCGCGAATGGAAACTTCTGTCGACGAAAAGCGCCGTCTCCCGAATACTAAAAGGGAACGAAATTAGACTTTACAATCCAAACTTTCGTAAGCAGTTCGAGACAGACTTTGGTGCGTATGAGTTTGATCTGAAAACGCCGTTGTCGCCTTCCGACTCACAACGTCGCGGCTTCCTTTTTTTTCAGACACCCGACAAACGCCCAGTAGAGACCACTCAGTTAACTCTTACAATCGAACGTCTCCCACAGCCCGTGACGATTGCTCTAAACTAGGCGGTCGCTCAAAACCTCTTAACGAATTCAGTCGATCTGTGTAATCTGCCTAATCAGTGGAAAACCTGAACCGACGTAATTTTCTTCGCGGAGCAATCGCAACCAGTGCGTTGCTGATGTCTGCGCGCACTCGCGCGTCTCCGTTCTCGCTCGAACGTCGATTCGCTCGGGTCAACGTCTCACGTGAACGACTCATTCGCGAGGTTGTTGGATTAAGGCCATATCGCGACAGCGGTTTCGTGGTCGAGGCAACTCGAATCGGCAACAAACTGCTGATTCATAATTACGGACACGGCGGCGCCGGTATTACGCTGTCGTGGGGAACGGCATCACTTGCGGTCGATCTCTTACGCGCTGCCCCAACAAGCACGCGGAGATCAAACAATCGCCGACAGGCGGCGCACTTCGCTGTGATTGGGTGTGGTGTAAATGGTCTATCCACTGCAAGAGTGTTGCAACGACGCTATCAGAATGGGCCAGGCACGGTGACGATTTACGCAAAGGCACTTCCGCCGGATACAACTTCCAACATCGCGGGCGGTTTCTGGTCGCCAACCTCTGCTTTTGATCCTCTTCGCACCACGACGAAGTTCAACGATCAGTTTCTACAGGCATGCAAGATCTCGAATCGAGCTTTTCAGTTACTGGTTGGTAGCGAATATGGAGTGCGTTGGATTGAGACTTACGAGTTGATGCGTAACGAAGCAGCAGCCGAGCGAGAGTTGCCGGGTGGTAACGATCTCTATCCCGACCAGGAGATTCATAAGGATCCAGAGACTTACTTTGGATTTCCCTATGCGTTGCAATACAACACGATGCTGATTGAACCGCAGACTTATCTCAACGCGCTGTTGCGCGACTTCTACATCGCTGGCGGGAAGGTTGTGGTAAAGGAATTCAGCAGTCGTGACGAGCTGGCACGGTTACCTGAGCCAGTGATTTTTAACTGCACTGGCCTTGGCGCACGGGCTCTGTTTGACGACAAAGGTCTGATTCCAGTGCGGGGACAACTTGAGATATTAATTCCACAGCCTGAGATCGACTATTGCTATTTGAGTCAGGGGTATATGTTTCCTCGCCATGACGGAATCGTACTTGGCGGAACATTCGATCACGACGATTGGTCACTCACACCAAACCCAGATCAAGCAGCCGGCATTCTGGACATACACGCCAACATTATGAAAGGCCTGAAATAGGTTCGTAGCCGCATACACAGCGTTACGATCGTAGGCCAACTAATCTATTTTGTTTCCCATCAGTGGCCACTGATCATCATCAACACTGAATGTACTTGCCGACGGTGCTTGTGAACCCAAGCCACGCAACTCCTTCAGAGTTGCGCTTATTCAACGCTGCTTGGTTGATCCCAGGGTAGCCAAAGCGCAACCCTGGGCTGAGGTTAGCCAACACCTTCGGTGTAAAAACCGCGATGATGAATATCTCAACTCATCGTGTCATGATGTGAGTACCCCCTCGCGGTAAGGCGGGTCGGTACTGATGACTCCATCTGAGGAAGAGTTCCGCCAATCTGAGCCGTAAGCGCTACCGCGTTTTGCTATGGACTTTCACGGTTTCGAAGCACCCCAGCTACCCCAACTGGCAATCTCGGGCAAATCCGATTACGATCTTCACTCGTATATAGATCGGGGAAACAAGGTATGTTCAAGCTTTGCGCAATTCTAATTTTACTGGTGGTAACAACTATGATTTTTAACGCATGCAGTATGGCGAACGCTTCGGCGGTCGCTGTTCCTAACCCGAAAGTCGATGCTCCGCTCGCGACTACAAAAGGCGAGCAAACTGCGGTATTTGCTGGTGGATGCTTCTGGGGTGTCGAGGCGGTATACGATCGAGTAAAGGGAGTTTCTAAAGCGGAGTCAGGCTATTCAGGTGGATCGGCTGACAGTGCTCAGTATTACACGGTCTCATCGGGAGATACGGGTCACGCTGAAGCAGTACGCGTCACGTACGATCCATCGCAAGTAACCTATGGCCAACTCCTGAAGGTCTTCTTCGCGGTTGCACATGATCCAACCGAACTAAACCGTCAGGGGCCGGATGTTGGCACTCAATATCGCTCCGCGATTTTCTATGCCAACGATGAGCAGAAGCGTATCGCCGAGAGCTATATTGAACAGTTGGATCAGGCCAAAGTGTTCAGTAGCAAGATTATGACGCAGGTCGTTCCGCTCAAAGCATTCTATGAAGCTGAGGACTATCATCAAAACTATCTGGTGAATCATCCCAACGAGCCCTACATCGTCTACAACGACATGCCAAAGCTCGTGAACCTGAAGAAGGTTTTGCCCGAACTGGTCAAAGAAAAGTAATCCGCACACTCCCAGACGTAGGATCGAGGGCGACCGAATAATTGGTCGCCCTTTTTTCTCGACATCGAGCCGCCTTCATAGCATCAAATGAATACCAGCTGCGCTTTTGAAAAATCTTTTGCCAGCGTAGTCTATTGCTGGAAGGGGCTGACATGATTAAATTCAATTTCCTTGGAATATCGTTATTGACAGTGCCGCTTATACTGTTTTCTCCCAGTGACGGGTGTAATCACTCAAAAACGAAATCAAACATGAACGCCTCCGGTAGCCAAATACCAAATACTCAAAAGCAATTGACGGGTCAGTGGGGTGGTCAGGGAATTTCCCTGCAAATTGAAGGAGCGACTGCGACTGTTACTTTCGATTGTGCGCATGGTGTGATTTCTGAAACCATGGTGCCAGACGCAAGCGGTAAGTTTGCCGCTAAAGGAACTTTCACGAAAGAGCGTGGTGGTCCAACGCGTGAAGATGACGTCAATACTGGCTCACCTGCAACGTACAGTGGCATCGTTGAGGGTGATTCGCTCAAGCTAACGATTGTTCTTAATGGCACAAAAGAACAGGTAGGTAACTACACACTCGCACAAGGTAAAGTTGGGCGCATCAGGCGATGCATGTGAGATCGCGATTAGACATAAGAATGGGCGCCGGATGAAACTCCGGCGCCCATATTCTTGTTAATGCACTATATGTTTCACTGGTTGTGAGCCACAGTTACCGTTGTCGATTTAGTAACTACGTTCCCACTCCCGTCAGTGCAGGTGAGAGTTATGGTGTAGATACGACCGCTCTTGTCCTTTCCTGACCTTTCGGCGCGGAGTCGAACGTGTCGATTATCCACCACTTCCCAGTCAACTGAAGTGTTGCCATCTCCTGGACCATTTACTGGTTCGTTACTGCTTACCGTAAGAACGCAGCTTAGACCCGGACAGTTGTCGGTCGCCGTGTAATCAATCGTCACGTCATTCATCTGGTGGTTAGCTGGCCACAGCGTTGACGGCGTTGCGGTAGGATTGCTCACAGATGGAAGCTGAGCATCTTTAACCGTGACCGTGAACGTGCTGGATGCACCGGATGTCGCAGTGGTAGTGACCGTCGTTGTTCCAACCGGGAAGAACGAACCCGAAGCTGGACTGCTCGTCAAGACGCCGCAGCTACCCGTTGATGTAGGTGCCGCATAATTCACGGCTGCGCCACATTGATTTGGGTCATTGTTGACTACGAGGTCACTCGGCGAGCTAATCGCACAGGTCTGGCAGACCCCACCTCCGTCTGTACCGGTTAGGAGTCCCGAAACCGTCAAGCTGTAGCCAGCACAACCAGCATTCGCGTTCACTTCGTGCACCACTACAACAAATGACTGCCCAGCCGGTACGTTAAATGACATCGTTCCGACTCCGGCAAAACTTGAGCCGGCGTCAGCAAGATAGTTCTGTGACACGTTAGCGGGATTGAAACTTCCAAGGTATGCGACGTCAAATATGTTCGTACTGCATGACGACGCAAGGTCTACTTTCACGCAAGCAGTTACATTACTTGTATTAGTGAACGTGTAGGCATCGTAACGACGATTTGGAGCGACGTCCTGCGTTCCCGGGTAAGCCTTCGCGGTACCGCACGTACTAGCCACACCATTTCGCACTATCCGACCGGTCATAGTTGTATCTCCGGCCGCTATCGACCCGGAGATTACGCTGTTTGGTACAGCGCAACTTGCCTTAGTAAAGTTCAATACCGAAACACCCTGATCGGTGGTCACTGTCAACGTAAAGTTGATCGGAGTTCCACAGACGAACGAAGGTGAAGTGCTAAACTCGAATGGAACGCTATTAGTCGCTCCACCTGTGAGTGGAATATCCGAATAAGGTGAATTCGGCTGTTCAACTGTGACTCCTGGAGTGGTGGACGACAACACAGCTGACACATGTGTGGAGCCAGCACAACCCGGATTCGCAATGTTTACATTTAAAGAGTTGCACTCATCTACGTTAATAATTCCATCACCGTTACCACCCGATACGATCGAATTATTAACAACCAGTTTTGGTGAACCGGAAAGGCAGGTGTTGTAAGTCGAGGTGGCGCCATTGGCGACGTTTACTTCCGACGGGACCGAAGTCAAACAGCTATTGTTCTCGGCCGACACTTTGACCGTGTAAGTTCCTGGAGCCATCTGGATCGAGTAACTTCCATCGGCCAGGGTTACTCCGGTATGTCCATCCGAAACCTGAACGAGCGCGCCCACAACCGGGGCTCCCGTTTCACAATATGTGATGGTACCTGAGAGCGTTCCCTTCTGTGCAGGAGTGCACTCGGCGAATTTGAATGCTCCGATACGCGTTTGCCAACCTACCACGCTTGCAGCCTGTCCTGCAGCCGTGTAGTACTCAGTGGTGTACCAGAACGTACAGTCGTCAGATGGATCGACAGTCAACGAACTATAGTCACCCCAGCGATTACCAGTGCTGGTTTGCGCCCCGGTTCCGTTGATTAGGGTCGACTCACCTTGGGTGATCCCGCCCGGAGGATCAGTTCCAAGCCGACCCGCATAACGTATGCCAGGAAAGACATTTCCGCCTGCCGCGCCGCTGGATACATTGAAACCAATCGCTAAATTGCCTTGATGGTCTTCTGCGGCACTCGACAACCACCGACTTACGCCATCTGCCGGGGCGTAAGTGCCTTGTTCCTGGACGACGAAATTTCCTCCTGGCAACGCACGACGTAGCTCGTAATAGCGAACCCCTGCTCGAAATGTTCCAAACACTGTCGAGGCCGGAGCTCCTACACTGTGGCTAACGACTAACGTCTCATAAGTACCCTGATTTCGGTACTGCAAGCGATGCATTAGTCGATCGGCAATTGCGTCGAGAGCCGTTGTTACTGTTGCCGCTGGAGCCGGTTGTGGGATTGCCCTTCGTCCCTGGTTTCCTGTGGGTGTTACAACACTAAACGGAGCCACTGCGAGTGGAGCGGCGTAGGTACTTTCAGGTCTTTCGGTAAAAGTTGAATTAGCAGGCGTAGCGAAGTCTGCATGGAAATCAAAAAGACGTAGTCCATTCGCCGGGTCGCTAAAGTCCGTCGTTGTGAAATAGACGAATGTGTTTGGGCGTCCTGGCGGTGGCGGTCTTAGACCATCCGCATCAGACGGCAAGGAACCGCCGATCGCCTCAGGATGAGAGGCAAGGTTCAAATTGAAATAGACATAGTTGGCGGTTGGATCGCCGACCAGCATTTTCAAGCGATTAAAAGCATAAGCGCCGGTACCGTTGAATGGCCCACCCAAAGTGAACTGATGGACCATCATGTAGTAACCATCTGGCCAGACACCAAGTTTTGGGTAGTCAGGAAATTCATTTCCGACGGTCACAAAGTCGTAAAGAAAGTAAGCACCAGTTGGATCTGGGGTTTTTGATATGGCTATGCATTGGTGATACGGCGGCGCGTTGGTCGCTGTAAAAGCAAACTGACTAAGCATCCAACGATCTGAGAGCGGATCGTAAAGCACAATCGGATCTCCGGCGTCCGGGGCTGCGCACTGTCCACCGAGCGAAGTAAATAGTGAACTCAATCTAAAAGGCGCGGTTAGCGGCGTTCCAGTTTTGTTCCAGACGCGCACCAGGAGATTTGTTTGCTGCACGTAGTGGTTAGGACCAACGTCGCCAACAGTATCCGGAGGTGAGAGATTTCCGAATCCGGCGGCGATGTTTTCCGTTCTTCCCAAACCTTCAAATGTTAGCAATGGGGTTGGAATATTGATGGTTGGCGCTGAAAGTTGGACCGCCTCTCGTTTCATGGCTTCGGCAACCATGGACTTTTGAGCTTTCAAGAGAGCATTTGGGGAGACTTTACGAACTGCACGATTTTCAGCGGACTCTTCTTCTTCGTGAGACTCAAGGTCAGTTTCGACGCTGGCAAACGGTGATGCAATTTGGCTTAAAGGCTGAGACTCAGCAAATTTTTCCGCCTGAACGGAAACAGGTACGGCTGGAATCGCCTCCTGCAAAGGCCTGGATCGTGGAGCGACTGCGGCTTTCGGAGTCTTCGGTTTTGGTCTCTTTCGATCACGATCTTCAGCTTCTCTTTCGCGAGATGGACCATTCCCAGTCGCGACTCGTTTACTTTTTTGTGCGTGACTTGTAGGTAGTAGTAGGACCACCAAAATAACAACGATAACTGGTAGTAATAAAACGCGGACAGGCTTCATTCGGGGTCTCCTTCCTGGTTCTAATAACTTGTTCTCGTTAGACTTGAGCGGTGTGGTAAGACATCTTCAACTACCTACGAGGTTCGGCAGTAGAAAGAATCGCGGACATTATCCGAGATTTTGTAGCGTGTCAATGTTTTGAACGAAGGAAGGGTTCGGACTATAAAGTCAGGCCCACATCGGTTACGATCAATTGGATCTTATGAGTGACTTGTTTTTACAGCGAGCATTTGAGCTGGTATCGATTGCCAGAGATCTGCATGGTCACGGATGGCTGCGCGGTACAAGTGGCAATCTAAGCGCAGTGGTAGAGCCCGACCCGTTGAGGCTCGCAATAACACCAAGTGGCGCGGATAAAGGCGAGTTGAAGGTCGAACAGATTCTCTTGATCGATCAAGACGCGAAATGCGTCGAAGGCTCACATCAGGGCAAACCATCTGACGAGACCCTTCTGCACATTGCAATCGTAAAAGCACGTAGTGCAGGAGCTGTTATTCATACACATTCAGTCTGGTCGACGATTCTTTCTGATCTGTATGGACCCGAGGGTGGTTTTTCGATCGAAGGGTACGAGATGCTCAAAGGATTAAAGGGTGTCACCTCTCATGAACAGCGAGAATTCATTCCGATAATCGACAACTCGCAAGATATGCCGGCGCTAGCATCAAGCCTGGCGGACGCACTTTCAAAGCATCCCGACGCTCATGCTGTACTACTGAAGCGTCATGGGCTTTATACTTGGGGACGTGACTTGAAAGAGGCCAAGCGTCACGTCGAGATTCTGGAGTTTCTGTTTGAAACGCGAGCGAGGACACTGAGAATTGACCCCTCCGCGCGCGATAAAAACTGATTTCAAAGTCACGACACTTGTACTGAGCCGAGATTTAGCGAGAGGAAATTTGAGATGGCCGTTGTAACAATTGCTAAAGAAAACAGAACCCTAAAAGACGAAAAATCTATTCGCGAGTGTCTGAAAACCTACGGTATAGATTATGAGCGCTGGACACCCGCGCACCACGTGTCGCCTGATGCACCAGCTGAAGAGATCCTGACTGCCTACGCTCGAGAGATCGAGGAGCTAAAATTGCGCGACGGATACGTCACGGCTGACGTGATCGACGTTACATCTGATACGCCCGGACTCGATGAAATGCTTACAAAGTTTGATCGGGAACATTGGCATGACGAGGATGAGGTAAGGTTTGTGATTGCCGGTCGCGGGTTATTTTATATCCATGGTGACACTGGGGTGATCGCAGTTGAAGTTGACGCTGGTGATCTCATCAGAGTGCCACGAGGTACAAAGCACTGGTTCACTCTTTGTGCCGATCGTCGTATCCGTGCGATTCGTTTGTTTCAGGATGTTACCGGATGGACGCCACACTATACCGACAGCCAGGTTGATCGAAACTACGAGCCAATCTGTTTCGGTACTTCTTACCTGCCGCAAGACGCGGCGCGTCAATAATAAATTAGTAAGGGCTATGTCGATCGATAACTATCGTGCTGTCTTGCTCGATATAGAAGGTACAACGACACCGATTTCGTTTGTTCACCAGGTTCTCTTCCCCTACTCACGTACTCACCTGGAATCGTTCCTTAAACAACACTCGAACTCAGCAGATGTCCAACTTGATCTAGAAAGGTTACAGCAGGAGCACTCAGCTGACGCGGTTTCAGGACAACAACCCCCGGCATTAATTGAACAGTACGTCTACTGGCTCATTGACCACGATCGAAAGTCTCCAGCTCTAAAATCGTTGCAAGGTAAGATCTGGGAAGAAGGCTACAAGGATGGATCGTTGTGTTCAATTGTCTTCCCTGATGTTCCACGCGCAATTGAGCGCTGGCATGATCTCGGAATCAGCCTGAACATTTTCTCTTCCGGAAGTGTGCTCGCCCAGAAGTTGCTTTTCGCACACACAGATGCCGGTGACCTCACGAGTTTCATCGACAAATACTTCGACACGTCAGCAGGCAAGAAGAATGAAGTCGGAAGCTATGAAACTATTTCCGCGGCTATTGCGACAAGGCCGAACGAAATCTGTTTTGTTTCAGATGTCGTCGCAGAACTTGATGCAGCAGCCGAGGCAGGAATGAAAACTTATCTCAGCATCAGACCGGGCAATCCTGAACAGAAGCTCGGTATTAGCCATCCCTCAATTCGGACCTTTGACGAGCTCTAGCACCAGGAAAGCTCCCGAACGCCGTAATTCTTAATAACTCTTTCATACTTTCCTAAATACGCGTCCGGCCACTCACCGCTATCTTGTCTGCTTCCCCATGCGCCCGACGCTAACCCTTCACTCAGCATTAGGAGAGTTTTAATGAATACCACGTTAGAAGTTGAGCTAAATGATCGCGTTACCTCAGGCCGTAATGCGATTGTGCTAGGAGGAAGTCTTGCAGGATTCTTAGCTGCTCGCGTGTTATCCGATTATTTCGATAAGGTTACCATTATTGAACGTGACACGTACCCTGACTCAACTGTCGCCCGACGAGGGGTGCCCCACGCTAATCACGTTCACGCCATGCTGCTTCGAGGTCGACAAATACTCGAACAACTCTTTCCCGGTCTGCAGGACGAAATGATCTCGGCTGGTGCGCCGCTCGTCGATCTGGCAAACGACGTCACCTGGTTCACTCGCGCGGGTTGGGGTGTCAGGTTTCCTTCCGATCTAAAGGTTCTCGCATTTACGCGTCCACTTCTGGATCTACACGTCAGACAGCGGCTCGAGTTGAACCACAAAGTCCGGATACTGGAAAACACGAGTGTGGTTGGGTTGACTCACAAAGATGATGAAAAACGAGTCACAGGCGTAATCATCACTACCAATCACAACGACAGCGAACATGCAGTAACCCAAACTCTACGAGCCGATCTAGTGGTCGATACAACCGGACGCGGTTCACAAACTCCCCGCTGGCTCGCCGAGTTTGGCTATCCAGCCCCAGATGAAACTGTTGTAGATGCGCATCTCGGCTACGCCAGCAGACTTTACAAAATCCCGAAAGAGTTTCGGGGAGATTGGAAATGCACGATCATTCAGCGAGCCGCTCCACAACGTAAACGCGGTGGAATCATGTTCTCCGTTGAAGGAAATCGTTGGCTCCTTACACTAATAGGAGGAGCCAGGGACTATCCACCCAGTGATGAAGTCGAATTCCTCGAGTTCGCTCGCAGCCTTCCAGTTTCAACTATCTACGACGCGATCAAAAATGCGGAGCCGGTTTCGCCGATCAAGACACATCGAGGTACGCAAAACCGACTGCGACACTTAGAGTATCCGGGACATCTACCTGATAATTTTCTAGTTCTCGGTGACGCAGCCTGCGCCTTCAATCCGGTTTACGGACAAGGAATGACTGTGGCAGCAATGGGTACGTTGATACTTGACCGAGTACTACGTGAAACTGACACCTCCAAGGGACTCTCTCAAAGATTTCAGAAAGAATTAGCGAAAGTAAATAAGGGCCCCTGGATGATGGCCACCAGCGAAGATTATCGTGACAAAGAGACCGAGGGAGGATCACCTGGCCTGGTTTCGCGGTTTATGCATAAGTACATGGACCAGGTAATAAAACTGTCAACGAAGGATGTGATGACGCGAAATGTCTTGCTACACACATTCAATCTTTTGGTACCGCCTTCCGTACTCTTTCACCGCGCAATTGTTTTCCGTGTGCTACGACAATTGTTATGGCCTGGTACATCGTCTCGAATTGGATCCCAGAACCGGCCAAAAACGGTTACTCGAACGGGTGCATATCAATCGTAGTAGAAGTGACCTTCAGAGCGAGCGTAGGTTTACTACTATGTTGAAGCTACCTCTAAACGGAGACCGGAGTTTCGCCGTTGTAGATTATCTTTCCTTTGGTAAACACTGAACGGAATAAACTCTCAATCTAGGATGCAGCGATTGCGAACTCGGTCTTCAACAAAGTTCTCCGATCGACATCCCAGAGCTCTTCAAGTCGCTACAAATAAAAATTGCACATGATAGTTTTTTCCTTCGTTCAGAGCGTTGCTAAACAGGGCTAGTTCTTACCGAGGTGCCTGCCTTCTGCTTTGCAGCTATCTGCTCTTAGTCTTTGACTTCGAAGGAAAAAGCACATGTCGAACAATCTCGCAGTTATTTCCAGTCGATCAGCCTTGGAAAAACAGATACAAATGTCCTTTGGGGAATGGGTCTTACATTTTGGAAGAAAACTGACGGCAATCCTGGGTGGCGGAGTACTACTAACTGTGGGCTCATCCTCATACAAGGCCATCACAAAACTTCAAGACACGACTGGACCAGAGTTTCTCTTATTGTTCATAAGTGGTGTCCAGTTCAGCGTTATTTTCCTCGCCGTTCTCTTCTCATCCCGCGTGCCTCAATTGTTAGAGATTGATGGACCAGAACTTCTTGGTTCCACTGGAACGGAGGGAGCTCCCAAGGCTGAACAAAAAGTAATGAGCGCCTCAGGATATACTGACGCGAAGGACTGGCGGAACGCGAAGTCTCTTTCGATTGCTGTTCTGGAACAGTTCAAAGACAAGTGGCTAGCAATCTGGATTTGCTGGCTCTGCTTATACTTCATCTTAGCGATTTTGTACTTGCCTGGGACGATGCATCCATCTCTCAGGACCGTTTTAGATGCTTTGGCTACCTTTGCGAATAACCTCGCAACTCTCATGATCCTGTTTTGTTACTTCATACTCTCTCATCCAACGATTGTCAGAGCTCCCAATGGAAACTATCGGAGCACGATAGAATGGCACCGTTGGATAGCTGTCCTTTTTGTCTTCACGGTTATTGAAGTTGTGTTGCTGGCGTTTGCTTTACAAGTCATACCTAACAAATTAGACATTAAGCCCGATTTTGTGACCGACACAGCAAATTGGGTAAGCGGTATTGGAGCAGCGACCGTAATGGGTCTCTTCATTGGTCGGCTAGACAGTAAATTTCTCGAGTGTCCGACTTGGTTTTTGGTAATGCTCTATCTTTATGCGGCAATCCAACCGTTGTTTGCATTGTTGGGCCAAAATCATCGGTGGTGGACCATCATACTCCTAAACGCGGCATTACTGTTCAAGTGTCTACTATTCATTTACATAAATTGGCTGTTTCAAACTGGAAGACTTCTTTTCTTCCTCATGCGAGTTCGCAGGCTCTACGACCAGGTAGGTAGCGACTTCAAGGATTTTTCAATTATTTTGCGTAAGGCTAGCTAACCCCAGTGGTTTTGTCATTGACTTGGTCTAGACAATTTCAAACTGCTGTTCCATTACTTAACGGAATGATCGCTGATTCATTAAAATCGAAATCCGACGCTCGTGATGAATTGAAAATTATGCGTCGTCTTGCTTGGCACTGTAAACGGAATCAACGTGTAAATACCGGTCGCAGGATCAAAACTCAAACCGTTACCTCTGCGTCGGGAGAAGTGGATTATGGTGTCCCCAAAATCAAAACGTGTAACGATGCGACGCGAAGGATAAAACTCAACCACACCTCCCAAATCGACTGCGAAATTGTCTGAACCCTTTGATTCAAACTGAAACGGAAATGATCCCGTCGTTCCAGTTTGAATGATATTGAATTGCCCACGACTAAAATTCACTAGTCCAGGTCGTGCCTTCGCGAATATTCCCCAACTCCTATTTCTCTTTCCTACCTTAACCCCACCAAACAAATCGTAGACTCGACCACTGTTTGTACAACTATAACAATCCTTAAAAGATGCGTGCGTGGCTCCTTCGATAGCAAAGGTCTTGTTGAAGTTAAAAGTAAAGCGCACGCCGGCGCCAGGTTCCGGTCGTGTGCCTTCAAATGAGTCGCGATTAAGAGTCGTAAACTCTGCTGCAACTTCATATCTTGGCGGATCCTCAGTTTGTGAGAACGCCGTCGAGTCAACTGAGAGACAAATAAGAACTGATACCATCATCATCCTAATCATCGTTTCTCCTTCATTTGGTTCGGCCCAAGGCACACTTCGACTGCGATCTCATTCAGGGAGACCTTTAGTTGCGACACAGAACTGAAACTGTGCCAACCGATTTTTCAGGGAGATCTAAATAGGGAGGTTATGGGCTCTTGGGTAAGAGATTATCCATCGTGTCAGCACCGCCGATCATCACTCTTGGCGGTATCTCAGTTTGACTTTTCTCACGCCTCTGCGGGGCTCGTAACTCAACGCTGGTCACTGGACCCTTATTCAACGATTTATCAAGACCTGCACCTACAACTTGGCCCAGTTTCTCAAGCACATTTGGTGATTTGGTCATCGGAGCTTCAGAACTGAACAGTGGCGTATAGTTTGGGTCGTGTAATACCCATAAGTTCCAGCTACCACCGTTGGGTAGGATCGGAAGCGCCGAAATCCATTCGTAGCGCTCGCCGTTAACACTGAACTCAATCTTCTCGCCATCAAGCACTCCGAGCTTTTCGAATGAGTAGCCGTCGCGCGGCACCAGCGAAAATATGAATCGCCCACGATTGGGAACATAGAACCAAAGCAATGAACCACTAGCTCCAATTGATGACCGGCCCTTTCCAACTAACTTCCCATCGATTAACAACTGGTAGCTCTTTACTGATAGGGCGACGGCATCCAGCGTGAAGTCCTTGGGCACCGATTCAAGATAGTTATCGTGCAGAGTAGATCGATCAAAGGTTACTCGCACAACATCCACGATCTTCACTCCTGATTCCTGGTTGACCAACAACTCAAGTGAAACAGCGTCGCCGTCGTCGAGCGTCTGCTGTGCTGTTGACTTGGGGAATGTTGCAAACCCTTCGACTGCTTTGCGTGGGGCTGAGTCTTTTAGAAAAGTTCGGCGGAATGCTTCGTCCGAAGGCAACACGGCCAGGTTAAACTTTTTCGTCTGGGGATCAGCGTTTACCCACAAGTCGTAACCAAAGATCACTCGACCTTCAGCATCGGTTAGAACTCGATGGATGATGCGATTCTCACCAGGGAGGGCCTGCGAGTAGAGCAAAGCAGCCGGTGATTTACTTTCAGGCAATTGCTTGTTATCAGTTGCAGACGTCTCACTCCTAAAGGAGACGAAACCTCCGTTGGAAACTTGCAGTACCAACTGACGCTTAGCAGAATTCTGAGCGCTAACAAGCAACGCCGCACAGTGTATAAACAGCAGGAGGGTCAAGATTCTACTTCTCATTCGATGAACCTCCTTTGATAACGGTCAGCTTGATCTCCTCGAGTGGTCTAAACCCTGTCAAAGTAATCTGGTTTGCATCGTTCACGGGTTTTCGTGAGCCGGCAACTGCTGCGTCGCTAGCTGGTGCAATGATTGTTGGTTTCAATCTGCGAGGAACAACTCTATTTCGATACACCACTCGAGTAACAGTCCGCTCCTGAATCACCGGAATCTCTACCGGAACGCGAACAATCGTCGAAGCTGGAGCCGCAGCACTCTCTGTCTGGGACCGATGAGTCGCGAGCGCGAACGCTAGCCCAAGTGCCAAGACCAACAGAGCTGCAACTGGCACCGGCACTCTCACTGATGCAGTCACAACCTTTAGTAGCCAGGATCGTTCACGGCCGGTCTCGACACGCGGCGGCATTTGAGTATCCATTAGTTTCTGTTTAAGCCTCGCGTTGTAACTGGTCCAGTAGCCTTCCGGCGGCGACACTGTTTCCATCAATCTGGTCGTAAGTCGCAAGGTCTGTTTTAGCGATTCAAACTCTTCACGGCATTCTGCGCATTGGCCAACTTCACCTGTCAGGTCTGAGTCCAGATCGATGTTCCCGCTCAGAAGAAGTTCGGTGATGCGATCGCGTGTTGGTTTACATTGGTGCATAGGGGAAACTCCTCTCAATACTCTGCCGCAAAATTAGTGAGGCCTTCATCAGGCGTATCGTTACAGGCTTCAAGCTTTGCACGCAGTTTGCCAAGTGCTCGCCAAACAGCTTTCTTGGCGGTTCCAGTTGAACAATTCATTTCATTTGCGATTTCGTCATAAGACATCCCCTCATAATGTCGAAGCAAGAAAATCAATCGTTGCGTCGGAGTTAACTCGGCCAATGCATCAATGACATTCTTCAGTAGGACCTTGTTAAAGATGGTCTCCTCCGAGACAGAACGCGATTGCAAGGTGGTATCAGAGGTCCATTCCAAAAGTTGAACAATCGTTGTCTGGCCTTGCTTGATGAATGAATTCGATCTCTGGTGATTCAGAAATGTGTTGATGGTGATGCGACGCAACCAGGTGTAGAAAGACGACTCAGATCTGAATGTGTTCAAGGCCTGAAATGCTTTTAGCCAAACCTCCTGCGAAAGATCTTCAGCATCCTGAGCGTTTCGACAATAGTGGAACGCGAGCAGATAAATACGTCGACCGTAGAGTTCGGCAAGCTCACAGAAGGCGTCCACATCATTCGCCTGTGCGCGACGAATAAGATCGAATTCGCCTGTCTTCAAGTCAGTTTCGCCAGTGTGGCTGTAGCTCACTCGCCGAGTCCTCTGAGATGTCGTTGAAATATATCAGGCGCCAGAGTCTACCTATTTCAGCGTCTGCTGTACTACATAGACACGGATTTATCAATTCGGTTGGCAAATGCCCGACAGGCATCAGCTTGTCGGACATCCTTTCCAGACCCTCCGACGACGTTTTCAGCGTTTCGCCACTTTCACCCGCCACTCCTAACGATTAGCATGGTTCTGTGATTACAAAGACCCGAATACTATTACTCCTTGCTGTAATCTTCGTAGTTCTTTTAGCCGCTTCTCTGATTCTCTCTATAAACTGTCCGAGCGCTGGTATTGCTCTTACGCACAAGGCACGCATGCTGCACCGCTTGAAAAACCGCACAGCTCTGCCGCAAGACGTAGACTTCGATGCCCAAATTTCCCTTAACGCTTTGCTGCAACCAGGAGAGGACACTTCTAGATGGTCCACCCAGCGCGCTGCCAAAATAGAAGGGTATGTCATGGCCGTGGCTTATGCGCGGCTGGAAGCAACTAATTGTTTTCTTCCCTGTCGTCGCGATATCCACATTAATGTGGCTAGCCGAAAAGACGCTCCTCAAAGCGAACAGGTTGTCCTTGAGGTTACACCAAACCTCCGAGAGTGGGCTGCGAGACAGGGATGGGATTGGTCCGCACAATCTTTACGGCTACAGCTTTTGGGCCACTGGTGCAGCTTTGAGGGCTGGTTATATTTCGATGTGGGCCATGCGGATCAAGCGGAGAATACTGCCCCGCACAATCCCACCAACTGGCGCGCTACAGCCTGGGAGATTCATCCAGTTACAAGAATTACGGTTCTTAGATGAGGTGGTTGAGGACTCCCCGAAGCGGGCTCCAGCCCTTTAAACCGGGCGACGTCAGCTGCGCACTCATTGAAGGGGCACACTTTAGTGGCTGCTTCGCGAAAACGAGATAGCTCTTCTGTCGGAGCGCGTACGTCCTCGTGCGCATTTCACGCTAACTGCCTGATTCAATTCTAAAGATTTCTCCTTCTCCGGATGCGCACGAGGACGTACGCGCTCCGACAGAAGAGCTTGTGTGATTATCGCAACTAGGCTACTAAAGGTAATCAGACTGTGACCCTTAACCGTAGTGTCCAGACTCCCGATTACCGTCCATTGCTTTCGCGAGTCTACGTTTGAAGAAGTCAGGAATCAACGAGTATTCTTAGCAGCTGGCTTATAAATCAGACTGACGGCTATTCCTACGATGGTCCATTCAATGAAATAAGCAATTGCCTGCTCAATGGTGAGCTTGAGTCCAATGTTCAAGTTCACATAGTTGTGTATGACAAATCCACAAACCGAAAACAAGCCAATGAGCGCGCCGAGCCGAGTTCCCTGGGCCAGCGCTGAGCCGTCCCGATAAATACCTGCGTAGAGAACGGCGACTACTAGTATGGCCACAAAGGTGGCGGCGATTCCCAAAGGAAATAATCGCTGAATGCTTTCAGCAGATCGGAAGAGAGCAGGGTACTCGCGATAGCTCCCGGACAAGAGCAGTCCGAACACGATGAAACCGAATGCGAAATAAACAAAGAGTCCAACCAGAGCTGCGAGGGTAAGACGAAGATAATTCATATAGTCTCCCATTTAAGAAATCGAACTTCTTATGAACAGCAATAGCTTAGCGCCTGTATCGCTAGGGACAAAAGTCCGAATCCCATCAACGGCAGTTGGTGGATGCTTCAGATCCTTTCTACAGAGAGCGTGTCCACTCACGCTGCGCGCGGCAGCTCGCCGGAGGATAAGAGAAAGTTTGGCAGTAGAAAGGATCTGAACTATCCACCAACTGTCGTTGGTGGGATTCACACACAATACGTCTCGGGCTTCGTGTAGAAAGGATCTGAAGCATCCCACCAACTACCGTTGGTGGTATTCTCAACTTTTGTTCATCTCTTCTGCGCTGTTACTCAGTACGCTTCAGGCGCAGGGGTGGGTCGGACACGGTTCCGGACTTGTCTCCGCTCTTTTTAACTCAATGTCTTTTTTCTGCTCGACACCGCCGTAAGTCGTTATCAGCAGCACAACCGAACCAATAATGATCGCAGCCGCAACTGAAGTACGAACGGTTAATGGCTCACTCGCAATAAACCAGCCCAATATCACCGCAACGACAGGGTTCACGTACGCATACGTCGCCGCCTTTGCTGGAGCAACATTGCGTACCAACCAGCTGTACGCCGTAAATACCACAAGAGATCCAAAGAGGATTAAGTAACCCAGCGCAACAATCGATACCAAAGACGTGTGGCTAAAATTGAGATGTTTGAAATCGCCGGTAATGAGGGCCATGATGAAAAGCAGGGAGCCGCCGGCTAGCATTTGCATTCCTGATCCTATTGAAGTGGACAGGTTAATTGGGCGACGATTCGCATAAACCGATCCTCCAGCCCAAGCAAGTGCCGACATCACAACCACACCAGCACCAATCAAATTCATCAATGGACCAGCACCACCTCCTTTAAACTCGCCACTCACCAACAGCCCTACACCCGCGAGACCAACCAGCACTCCTAGCAAAACCTTCACACTCGGCCGCTGACGGGTCACCATCCAATTGAGGAGGACAATAAAAAGCGGCTCAATTGCGACCAGCAAAGCTGCCAGGCCGGAAGGAATATACTTCTCTGCCCACGTCACGCCTCCGTTGCCGCACAGAAGTAATAGCCCGCCAATGATGAATGCACGTCCCCACTGTGAAAGCGACGGACGAACGTTATTGGATCGAAAGCTGGACCAAACAAAAAGGATCGAGCCAGCGACAAGAAATCTTGTTGCAGCCATCAAAAAGGGCGGGAGTGTCTGAATCGCATAGTGAATCGCCAGGTAGGTGGAGCCCCAGATCAAATAGACCGCGGCAAAGGCCAAAATGACAACTGCTCGCGAACTTCCGGCCGGTGAGACAGCACCAGGTTGCACTCTCTCTCGAGGTTGAGAAACTTGAACCGTAGCTTGTTTCATTTGCGCGATTAAACACGCGCTTCTTTGCGTTAGGATGTCAATCGTGTCTGAAAAACTATTAATCGCGGCGGCGAACTACAACCAGAGACGTGTCGTCGACGATTGGTCGCGCGGAAGCATGATCCTGGACCGCACCAAGTATCGAGAACAATGCTTCCTCGGCAGTACTTTGCTGGACTCTACGAAGGTGTTCCTCAATTCGACCAGCCCCAAACTCCTCGTCGGCTCTATTCAACGATTCAACCACACCATCCGAGTACGCTAACAACAAGTCGCCCTGATTGAGTTGCACGCTGCCTCTGACGTACGGCGCGTTGGGCATAACTCCAAGCAACAGTCCACCTTCCGAAAGCGATTCGAGTTCCCCGTTTGCTCGAAGTAACAACGCGGGCGGGTGCCCGGCGCTGCAGTACTCAAACTTTCCTGTCTTGGGATCAAGACGCGCAACGAATAAGCTCGCGAGGGGGACCAACGATTGCATTAGGCAAACGTCACGATTTACACCCGACACGATCGTTTCGGGCTCAGTGAAGACAGCCGCACGCGCACCTACCAAACCAACAAGATGGGTGGTCCACATTCCGGCAGCCAGACCTTTGCCACAGATGTCACCAAGCGCAAGAATCACACCCGAGTTTGTCGTCTTGACAGTAAAAAAGTCTCCGGGTAAGTGACGCACAGCAAAGATCTCGCTGGCGATTTCGAAATCACCCTGACGCACAAGACGTGGTGCGCACATTCGTCGATGTACCTGTGCTGCTTCGAAAACTTCGGTGTGCAACTCAGCGTAGTTCTGCTGAAGTTCAGCAAGCTTTACCTCTAGTTCCTGTCGTCGCGCTCTTACAGAGCTTCGAGGCGGAGAAGTTTTGTAATCAACCGCACGACGAGTTGCTATTGCACTCTTGAATACAGCTTGACTCATAAAACACCTATAACCTCAACCAACAAACTTGTAACCACTTCCGTGAATAGTAAGAATGAACTTTGGTTCCTCAGGATTCGGCTCGAGTTTCTGCCTGAGGTGGACAATGTGTGTATCAACCGTTCTAGTGTTTGGGTAGTTTTCATATCCCCAAACAGCGTCTAATAGTCGATCACGACTAAGAGTTTCGGCCGGATGAGCAACGAAGTATGCAAGCAACGCAAATTCCTTCGCCGAGAGCTCAATGGGCTGACCACTTCTTCGGACCTCGTTGCTGCGCACGTTGACTTCAATGTCGCTAAATCGATAAGTGTCCGCCTGCGACACGTGCGGTGAGACTCGTCTCAACACAGCTTTTACGCGCGCCATCAGTTCCCGGATTGAGAATGGCTTGGTGACATAGTCATCGGCACCTAACTCCAGGCCTACTACCTTGTCGATCTCCTGACCCCGTGCCGTCAACATGATGATGGGAAGACCTGGACGCTTAGTTTTTAACTGCTTACAAACGTCAAGTCCGCTCATCCGTGGCATCATTACGTCGAGCACAACAAGATCAGGATTTCCGTTGAGCGCAGCTTCCAGGCCCTCGACTCCATCGGCGGCGCTAATCACCTCGTAACCTTCATATTCGAAGTTGTCACGCAGTCCAGCCACCATCGCCGGTTCGTCTTCAACGATCAAAATACGTTTTTTGTTCGCCGGGTCGACCTCGATTGGACCACCATTACCGGCTAAGTCGCCGGTACCGTTTCCGCTCCCATTGAATTTGACTTTTCTTTGCATAAGATCACTTCCCTGTTTTTCGGATTCGGGCTGAGTCCCTCACTTTTGCTAGCTGAGCGGAGCCGGACATAAGAGCGGGACACAGCCCGAAGGTCAAACAGCCTTGATGGATACAATTCCCACAATGTCCAAGAGCTAAGTGGTCGAGGCAAGTGGTAACGACAGAGTAAACTTGCTACCTCGTCCCGGCGTACTTTCAACAAAGATCTTTCCGCCATGTGCCTTGGTGATGTGTAGCACCAGTGACAAGCCAAGTCCGCTACCTTTAGTGTTGTGGACCAGCGGGTCACCGGCTCGATAAAACTTCTCAAAAATCTTTACTTGATCTCGTCGAGCAATCCCGATTCCGTGATCGGCGACTTCCAATTTTACCGACCCGTTTTCACGAAACAACTTAACCAGTAAATACTTATCTTCATTGGAATACTTAAGCGCGTTATTGATCAGGTTAACCAGGGCTCGGGCAATCGCTTCTCGATCAACTCGCAGCGCCGGTATGTCTGTATCGATGACTTCCTCCAGCGTAAAGCCCTGTTGCTCGATTTGATAACGATAGGTTTCGAGAGTGTTGTGCACTAATTCTGCAATGTCAGTTTCACGAAATTCGTACTCTTTATGTCCCGCTTCGATCCTGGAGAAATCAAGAATATTGTTAATGAGCGACGTCAGACGTTCGCTCTCTTTGCGAATAATCTTGTAGTACTGATGTTTTTTATCAGGCGTCGAGATTCTTCCCAACTCCAGTGTTTCGGCGTACAGGCGTATAAGCGCTAATGGAGTTCGCAGTTCATGCGAAACGTTAGAGACAAAGTCAGACTTTAGTTTTGCAACTGCCATCTCCTTACTGACAATGTGCTTCGTTAACAGCAAGCCTAGAACGATCATCAAGGATAGTATTCCCAGAATCATGAAGCTTCGGCGGACCCAAGTTTGACCCAATTCTGCAACGCTTGTGCCTTGGTACTTAATTCCAAGATACATTGGGCGGAATACCTCATCGAGCTTACGCGAAACTTCCGGCTTGCCATCTCCCCACCCCCCAGATGTGACCACGTAGGGCTTGATATCTCTCATCTCCGTGTCGGCCGGGTACATAACCATCACAAGCTGATTGCCGCCCTGATCGTATAGTTTCTGCGTCAGCACCTCGTTAAGCACGTTTGGGAAAAAGGTGTTTTGAAGATAGCAGGGATCATATGTAGCGCCGGCGATAACCATTCGATCGTGAGATACTTCAGGTAACGAAAAGAAGGCCGTAGATATGAACTCTTCGCCGGTCGCACGTTTTGCCATACCGCTATAAAAGTTAATGTGGTTCTTTTTCTTGCGGAGCATTTCACGAAGCTGTTTCGCCTCCGACTCCATCTTGAACCAGCTTTTGTTCTCCTCAGCCATCTTTTCGTGTTCTTCGTGGACGTACTTATCGCTCAACTGCCCGGGCTGAGTACGGAACGTCATACCATGCTCGTCGTAAATAAAGACATGTACGAGTTTCGGGTTGCTTGACAGAATCGAGTCGAGCTTCTTTTCTTTGGTAGGGACATCATCATCGGGTGACGGAAACGAATCTCGGATCTCTTCCGTCATTGCGTAGGCCGTCTGATTCATCTTTTTTTCAGTGAGGTAGAGGTAGTCTTGAAAGTCACGATGAATGGCGGCTTCCAGCACCTTATCGCGCTCGAAACTGCGCAACTGCATGAAATTCACAAGGATAAGCCCCGCTGCCGGCAAGAGAACCGCAAGACCCAGCGTGAGCATCAGCCGGAAGCGATTAAACCGTCCGAGAAATGGCCTCTTCTTCACCTTCATTTCGACCTCTAAAATTTAAGCAGCCTAACGAGCGACAGCATACCCCCAGTTAGACTTAGAGCGTGTCAACTTCGTGTAAAAAATTGTCAAGAGTTGTTAAGTCTGGTCAGCTGCGCTGAAACGATGCGATACCCTTTAGTGGCTGCATAGCGAAATCAAGACCAACTCTTCTGTCGGAGCGCGTACGTCCTCGTGCGCATCTCGCGCCTGCTGCCTGATTCCCTTTAAAGATATCTCCTGCTCCGGATGCGTACGAGGACGTACGCGCTCCGACAGAAGAGTTTGATTGGTTGATTCGTGTGGAGCTACTGAAGGGTACCGAAAGTGAGCTCGCAGAGCGATTTCGTCACGATGCTTTGGCGATTAGATAGGTGATCGATCGAGTTTCGTTTCCCTTCAGCCTTTTGGCCCAGGACGTCTTGAACTCTGGCCACTCTGAAGCAGGAAGAATGCCTCGTTCGGAAATCGGTAACCCTGCCATGCGATAAAGCGGACTGAGCACTCGATCAATAAATTCCAGTGAGATAGGTGCAAGTTCGAGCCGTTCGATTTCAGTGGCATCGCGACTCGGATCCAAACCGAGTACTACCTCAACCAACGCCTCAGTAGCGCACAATCTTCTTATGTTATTCAAGACACCAACATCTCCTGAGGCTACGGCTCTCAGGAGACTTCCCCACGGAAAATGAATGTGCACTTCTTCGGCAATGCCATCTAGTTCAGACGGAAGTTCTTCGACTGCCGCCTGAATGAAAAGCACATTAGGGGCGCCGCCCTTTGCAGGCTTTCGGTAGATCTTCTCCGACACCTTCCTGAGTGGAGAGGTGTTCGCGTCGATCCCTATGTAAAATTTGTTGGGGTTCTGCCGTGCAGATTGGTATACAAAGAGCCCGTCTCCGGTCCCGATATCGATTACCACACCCTCGCCGGTACGGGGCAATGAGTCGATTGAAATCTCGTTCGTCGAGTTATCAGTTGGTACTTCCACGGATCAACTTGATCATGGCTGGTGTTCCTTTCAAGGTACAGAATATCAAAAGGGGCGGCCTGAAAAAAAGCCGCCCCTCTCTTGTTACCCGCGTGGTCCAGTTGCCCGAACGCTAACCTCAGTACCGGCGTTTAAGTCCAGGTCGTTACGACCTTGAACATACACCGAACCAGCACCTACACCGGCGCCAACTGCCGCGCCGATAGCGGCACCTTTACCACCGCCAGCAATTGCCCCGATTATCGCCCCAACTGCGGAACCGATCGCTGTACGCGTGATTGTCTTGTTGGTTTGGTTGCTATCCTGAACCGCGCCTTCATTGTCCACTTGTACAACATCTCCCGTTGATGTTCGGATACTCTCGAGTATGCCAGCGAACCGATAGGTTCTTCCATCGCGCATTCGAATCGTGTCGAAATCGAGAGTCATTTCGGATCGTCCGGTGACACGTCCGCCACGATTCACAGAGGAGACATAACCCTCAATCCTCGCACCTTCAAACTGACCGGGCGAACGGACAGCCATACTGAACCGATCGTTTGGTTGAGCAGTCTTGGTCGACAGATTTGTGTCCATGACTGCGACTATCTGTGTACCATTTGGAATGACAAAATTTCCTGATGTAGTTGTAGTGTCTGTAACTGAACCTTCGGGATTAGTTTCGTAGAGATTCAACTGAGCCACATCTGAAACTCGATCGTAGTAAGAGCGCACAACAATCGGTTGCGAAATTCGGTCACTGTAAAGCGTTCGCGTCACAAGTAACTGCCGGCCACCATTTTCGGCGCCGAAAGTTACGGTGAAGTCATTGGCCCGCTCGCCATTACGAGCAATCGTCAACTGCTCCCCTGTCAGCGTGGCGCGCACTCTAATAGTCCGACCGCTGTTTGTCGTTTCTACTTGTTCGCGTCCATCTGCGACGAAGTTGATCTGCGGAGCCCTGCTCGAAACTATGGTCACCGAATTACCTCGTCGGTCGATTGCGATCATTTGTGGTGAATCGAGTCGTCGCAGTAACGAGTCGTAAACACGTTGTCTTTCGGCCGCCGAGACATTTCGCGTGGCGTTATCAACAGCCCGACGCGCATCGTCGCCCTGGGTGGTGTTTAATCGATACGTACCAATCAAGCCATATCTTCCATTTCCATAACCTCCATCCGTCGCCGTCGTAGACTGCCAGTTCCAACTAAGCTCGTAAGCGCTTGCCAAACGATCTAAGTCTTGTCGCAGGTTGGTCCAGTTATTTTCAGTCTGGTACGACAACTCCGTGTCGACGATAAAGCTGTTTAAGAGAGTTGCGGGAATAAGAAGATTCTGTACATCCTGAGAAGTAACTTGACGGTTGTAAGCACGATTGCGCAATTGCACTTCTGCGCTCTCAAACGCCGATAGCTGTTGCCGAATCTGTTCGATCGAATAGCGGCCGCTGGAACGACGACTATTGAGATCCTGTCTCAAGTTGCGGCCAAACGTTGTCGTACGCGTATCCAATCGCTGTACTAGTTGACGAAGTTGAGCATCACTCAGATTCAGATTCGGACCGGTAGAACCTGTAGATCCTCCGGAGTTCCATTGCGTGTTCAGGTTGTAAGTACTTGCGAGTTGATCGAGATAGGTTTTAAGCGTCTGCCACTCACGCTGTGTGCCAAAACCGATCCGATTGTTAACAAAGAAACTGTCGATGAGCGCCGCACGGTCGAGCACCAGTCGTGCGTCAGCAGATGTCGCACGATTAACACTCAAACGCCTGTCGAGTTGATTGGTTGCTGTGGTCAAATCATTAACTAGTCGATTGAAATCGTCGAGACGAAAATTTCCTCGCTCAGACGCATTTTGCACCGTGCTCCGAAGAGTATTGGTTTGTGCCTGAATGCGTTGTACGAGATCTCTACTTGCGGAATTACTACTTCCATACTGGGCCAAACCGGTACTCGTCGAGGCGAGCGCCGCTATGGTTACCAGCAGAGCGGTGAAAATTGTTTTCCTTAGTGTCCTCATCATCAGTCCTCCGGACAAATACATGTCAATTGTCGTGCCAGCAGAGAAACTTGGTGAGTCGGCAATGTTTTCGCAAGAATCTAAGAAGGACAAGAGCTGTTCCAACGGGGGAAGATGACTCAGCTTAGGACATAAATGGCCAACTCGTACGATTTGAATTCTCGGATGTAAAGACTGTTTACAAGAGTGTCGCGAAATCGTTGGTCCACTTAACTGGCATAATATCCACGTTTTGCGTGGACTGTTAGACCATTGAAGTATCGAGGCGAGGGACTTGGGCCCAAAGGTAAGGACTTTGCTTTGCCGATCGCCGCGAATACTGAAGGAACGACACTGCTCATCGAAGGAGCTGGAGTTTTAGGGGATTTTCTGGCTATAGTTACCGACACCAAAGCTTTGAGGGTTTTGTAAGCCAGACCAGAATTTTGTGTACCAACGAAGGTTCTAAGTCTCTTATTCCGGTTCTGGTGGAGCTGGCTTATCGGTACCACGCTCACGGTTGTAAACCGAATTTGGTAGCCACGACGGCATCTCATCAGCATTCGCTATTCGTAGACCCATGACCAGGGAGACGATTGAGATCATCCTTGGACCATCCCAATTCCAATCATCACGAACGATGTCAGACTGCTGGTGATAATCAGTTTTTTCCCATTGCTTTAACCGATCGATCCAGATCTTTTTGTCTCCCGCCGGTGCGCCGAGAATCATGATCCCGGGAATACCCCGCTTCACAAAGAAGTAGTGATCAGAACGATAGAAAGATTTCTCATCAGGCATTGGATCGGCAATTACGCTGAGACCATTAGCTGCAGCAACTTCATTCATCACTGTACCGAGTGTGGAGTGTTCGGCGCCAAAGCCCACTAAGGTCTTTACCGGTCCGTAGACCTCAGTTCCCATTCCATCAAGATTTAGATCAGCCGCCACTTGTTTTAACTTCCACGTTGGATTCTTTACCCAGTAGGTAGAACCGTACCCTCCATACTCTTCACCGGTAACCGCAAGAAAGATAATTGACCGTTTTGGTTTCGCCTTGATCATCGACTCCGCCACCGCGATCATCTCGCCTACACCTAACGCATTGTCTGCGGCTCCATGATAGATCCTGTTGTCGGCCGAGAGACCCCAGGCGTCGTAATGTGCAGAATAGACCAAAGCTTCCGCTTTCAACTTCGGATCAGATCCCTCCAACAGTCCCACCACGTTGTTGGAATTCTGTCTACCCTTCTTTAACTTTATCGTCACGGACGCAGACTGTTTCAGATCTATTGGAGTAAAGGTGTCACTCGCAGCTTTTGCGACCGCTTGTTCCTTAGTCATGCCTGATGCGGCAAACAACTTTTCTGCCGTTGCATCGCTGACGCTTATGAACGGGGGCAAAAAACCTGGCAGCTCGTCTTCGTCAGCAAGTTCCACTTGTCGACGTGTCAGGTAGTCGGCCATTTCTGAATAGGGATGTTCAGCATCAGGCTTACCTAGAATAATCAGCCCGGCAGCACCGCGTGCGATCAATCCACGTATCATGAGCGACTGCGCGTGTGCCTGCTTCCAGGATTCCTTGCTCACCTCGGGTGGCGGTCCTTCCAAAACGACGGCAATCTTTCCACGTATGTTTTCGACGCCAACGTCATTGCGTTTGAGACCAGGATACGAAAACGCATACGCGACAAAGACCAACTTGCCGTTAACGTTCTTATCGGTTGTGTATGGTGGTGTGACGATAAAATCTGGACCGAGCTTAAGACTCTCATCGCCTAGCTTCATGCCAGTCTCAGGTAAGAATTGCAGATCCCTAAACTTGATTGGTTGTAGATAAGACTCCTTTTCGCCAAGTGGCTTTAATCCGAGTTTCGCAAACCGATCCGCAATGTAGGCAGCGGCTTTGTCGCCGCCTAGCTGTCCGGTACCTCTCCCTTGCATATCGTCGGCTGAAAGAGTGCGCACTACTTCTTTGATGGTGTCGACCTTTATTGCATCAACGAGTTCTCGCTCAAGCGAAGAGAGAGAGACTACGGGCGCAACTGACTGCGACCAACCAAATGTATTTGAAACAACGGAGACGCAAATCAGGAGAACTACACACAGTATTTCGATACGTCTAGTCCGGTACTTTCTGATCTTCACGATGGTTTCTTTCCTGATGAGAGGTTGAAGGTGTGAATGTAAATCCAATGACGCAGGTTTATCCGGTTGAACCGAACCCACCCGATCCGCGGTCAGTATCAGTCAACTCATCAGCCCAAACTGGTTCAGGTGTGATGATTTGTTCGATAATCAATTGGCAGATCCGACTTCCCTTGACGAGTTCGATCACCTCGTCGCCGGTGTTTAGAAGTGCGCAACACAACTCGCCACGATAATCTGAGTCGATCACTCCGGCCAGAACATCGAGCCCCTGTTTCACCGCGAGACCCGAGCGTGGTGCAACACGTCCATAAAATCCAACCGGGATGGCCACAGCCAGACCAGTCCGCGCCAGCGACCTTTGCTTTGGTTCAAGACGAACGTCCTCAATGCAAAACAGATCGAGACCCGCCGATGTTGCGCTTCCGCGTTTCGGTAAGATCGCTTCATCGTCCAATCTCTTAAATGTCAGTTTGTCGACGTTCGCTAAGAGTGAGCGTTGTGGAATTGACATGCTGATTAAAGTTTTGGAAGTGTTACTCCGCGTTGACCCTGATACTTGCCACCGCGATCCTTGTATGACGTTTCGCAAACCTCGTCTGATTCAAAGAAGATTACTTGCGCAACACCTTCATTGGCATAAATTTTTGCTGGTAAGGGCGTAGTGTTGGAAAACTCGAGCGTAACGTAGCCTTCCCATTCTGGTTCGAATGGAGTGACGTTGACGAGAATTCCGCAACGAGCATAAGTACTCTTACCAAGACAAACCGTCAGCACGTTGCGCGGAATGCGAAAGTACTCGACGGTTCTCGCCAGCGCGAAGCTGTTAGGTGGAATGATGACGGAATCGCCCCTGATATCGACAAAGTTTTTCTCGTCAAACTGTTTGGGATCGACGATGGTGCTATTGATATTGGTAAAAAGTTTGAATTCATCGGCACAACGAATATCGTAGCCGTAACTGGAAGTGCCGTAAGAGACGATACGGCGACCTTCAACTTCCTTAACTTGTCCGGGCTCGAATGGCTCAATCATCTTGTACTCGGCGGCCATTCGTCGGATCCATTTATCAGATTTAATCATTAGTTTGAACTCTGGATTCTCTGCAACTCTGCGTCACGGAATCACGCTCCAAGTATATCTGTGAAGACGTTGAGAACTCAGATTGTGCAGAGAAGAAGTAGGAAACTCAAATGTACATTACCAGTGGAAAGTACAAACCACAAAGCACGATTTTGTTAAATCTGAAATCTATTGCGGATCGACCTTTTTGAGGTTTAAGGTTCCATCACCAACTGTGAATTTGAAAAACGCACCTCCTGCGCCGGCGCGCGCGCGAATTACCCGATCGTTGATACCCGGCTTCTCACGAACCTGCAATCCCTCGTACTCATTTACAATTCTTCCGGTGCGCAAAATGTCAGCATCGATATCTCCGTTAAAGCCAGTCGGTAACTCGATATTGAGTACTCCAGCAGCAACTCTGATGTCGGCGCCACCGCCACGCCAACTTCGAGCCGGGATCGATAGCGTCACATTCCCGGCAGTCACCGTCGTCGAAACGACCCCGCCCGTTAACTTGAGAGCAGTTTCGCTTTCAGTTGCACTGATGCGCATAGCTCCCTCAATGCCGGCTATCTTGACGGCGCCATGACCCGCATTGATTTCAAGGTCGGTTGTAGCAGGAACGCGGACACGAAAATCGATTTTCCAGGGCAGGTTTAATAACTTCTTGGGGAAATTCTTGAACCGTTTCATGTAGATTCTGTCATGTGTCCCGGTAGTCAAAAGGCTGACGTGATTCAAATCTTCGTCAAAGACGAACCCATTAACGGTTGCTAGCTGATCTAAATCGGCTTCAGTCTCAGCCTGTAATTCGATATCAGCAGTGACCTCAACTTCGCTTTTGTTCCAGCCCTCAACAGTTATTGAGCCTTTAGGCGCTCCAACAATAGTCACGGTCCCACCGTAACCAAGTCGCTGTGACTCATGACGCGTAGTGGTTCTCGTCAGCAGTGGACCAAGTGGAATTGTTTGAATCTTGTCCTGTCGTTGAATCTTTTCCTGTGCACTTATTGACGTGAAAGCGAAAAGCACTATGGCGATAGGGGCAATGTGTTTCAAGTTGAGCAAAGGCGTAGGTTTCCTCCGTTGAGAGAATAACATGGAGGTTGCCCGAGCGTTCGAAACGCATTGCACCAAAGTCTAAATACACCAACGGAACTGATATCTGAGATCTCAATTCCTTGGTGGTACTAGTCTCGGTAAAAACGGAAGAGGGAATGCGTGCGCAGCCAAATGAAAACGGACGCTGCACAACAACGTCCGTTGAATTGATCTCGTCATTGTTCGGGAGCTACCGGCGCATAAATGTAATCGAGCCATTGAAACTCGTTACAGAGACTGACGAACGTCCATCACCAACATCACCTACATATTTCCGGCCGTCCTGGGTCTTGAATCCGTTATTCCAGAAGTCACCGAGCGTGATCTTTCTGGCAGGCGAAGTCGCGACCATGCGAAAGGCGGAATTCCCGGGAATACGAATGGTGATGTCCCCTTTGGTGGATTTGAATTCATAGGTACCACCGCCAGAAAACTCGCCGTCAAAGAAAATGTTGCCGATCGTGTTCTGTGCGACTACTTGCGACGCAGTGATATTCGAGAGCGTAATGTCACCCTCAGATGAAACGTGAGCTCTCACAGATGAGCCTCTTATATTACTGACGCTGATCTGTCCTCTGCGTGTCTCGAGATCAACTGATGAGTTGATTGGAACCTGCAGTTTAAAATTCACATCTCCAATATCTCCGCGAGCACGGTTGTCACTCATAACATCGATTACCAGACTCTGGTCAATCTGCTTCGGTACAACGTGCGCGGTGGGTGATTCCATTGTTGCCGATAAACGTATCTCATCCTTATTCCAGGACTCGACTTCAATCGTACCCGAAACATTTTTCAGTTGGATGCGAACGTTCTTTCCGACATTGTAGCGTTTGGATAGTCGCTGCGGAGATTGTGCAGAGACGACAACCACCAAAAAAACAAAGGAAACCAGAACTGAAAAGAGACTGGCCAGGGATGATAGGGACCGAGTTGAGAATCTAATCTTCATCTTGTGGGGCTTAGCACATACCAATTAACGTCATTCAACCCGGCGCAACTATAAATCTGAAAATTCCTTCAGCAGTGCCAGCTTGTCATTGAGCGACTCATTCAACATTTGTTCCGACACTTCATCGTGCGGATTACGATTCAATTCATTCAACGAGTCGTTAACAGCCTGATCAATCACTCTGAGATTGCGATCAAATGTTTCGCGCATCTCCGGATTCCAACGTGCCTTGTTGAGTTCAACTCGTTGGTTCCAGTAACTGATAACCTGCTGGCGTTGAAAAATACGCTCATTGTAGTTTGCTTGTACAGTGGCCGGAACTACGGTATCCGGCGAGCCCCAGCGACGAATACCCACTACTGTTGCGAGCGAAACCAGCAAGACTAGTGCTACGACTGAGGCTGCCAACTGCGGCAACGAAACCTGCCAGCTCCGTTCGAAGAGCTCAGCCAGGAAGGACTTTCGAGGCGTCGCCGTTTGCGCGACAGTCTTGTTTGCAGACTCAGCTTCAACCACGTTGCGAATGCGCAGCCAAAGGGCGTGCTCATTGGGTGGTGCTTCATACTGGCCGCGACTGCTTCTGCAGAAGCCGACAATCGACGTCAGATCCTGCCGGACGCTATCGCAATCCAGACACCCTGAAAGATGCGTATTTAAAGTTAGCTCATCCGTGTTACTGATCGTGCCATCAAGCAGATCGTGGATGAGTTCCTGACAATTCTCGCAGTTCATTGCTACACCTTCGTCCTGTCACAAATACTCGAAATTCCGCCTTGAACTCGCTTTTTCTGACAGAACCCTACCGGTTGTCATCAATAAGGGAAGACTGCGTGAGCCCGTGTCTTTCTTGGAACGAAATGCTCACATCATTCGAGGCTATTCGTCCGTATTCTGTTGCCTAAGCAATCCGCGCAATTTCATCCTGGCTTTGTGTAATTGCGACTTCGACGTCCCAACCGAACAGCCCAACATTCTGGCAATTTCCTCATGTTCATGGCCTTCAATGTCATGGAGCGTAAAAACTGCTCGATAACCCGGCGGCAATTGAGAGATTGCTTTGTCCAGCGCGATCCGGTCAACAACCGGCATCGCATTGGGGTTTTCGGTACCTTTTACTATCTGAATCGGTGTTTCGCCATCTTCAGTTGTCTGTTCCAGACGCACTCCCCGCTTGCGGAAGTGCATCAACACCTGATTCACCGTCAGCCGGTGCAGCCAGGTAGTAAAAGCCGATTCGCCCCGGAAACTACCAATTTTTCGAAAGAGCTGGATGAAAACCTCCTGAGCGAGGTCTTCGGCTTCCGAAACATTCCCGGTCATTCTCAGGCAGAGGGAATACACGCGACGATTGTGGCGCTGATAAAGATCCTCGAAAGCCCCCATTTCTCCGTGGGCTGCTTTCTGCGCCAGCTCATAGTCTGTCGTTTGCGTTGTCTCGGATTCGGCAGCGGTCACGTGTTTATCTATCGGGCAAGCTGGGAAGAAATCTCACAAACTCCCGATGCTTGTTCGGCAAGATATCACGCTTTCGCCGATTTCAATGGAGAGGCACTTTTCCTCGGGATCTCCGCGTGGGGTTGCGAAGCGAGGTAGTCAGTACCCTCAACGCGGCTGTGATGCGTCGCGACGAGCGCGTCGTTGCCTTACCCGAGCCTGAAAAAAGTGATTTCTCCAGCCGAATCAACACTTTCGTAGGGAAACCGACCGTCTACTCAAAAAGCCTGAACCGATTGGTGCTGGTTCAGCCGACGGGTCTGAGCTTCGATTTCATTTGTGTTGTACGACCGACGTGCAGGATACGGTGATAGGGCTCTACTGACAAGTAAGCAAAGGATATGGTTTTGGGCTGAGCACCTGCCCTGGACTTATGACCTACGGTGCAAACTCGCCCTCTCATTCTCCTCAACCTTTAGTTTGGAAGAATGAGAGGGGTTGAAGCCAGTGCGACCACCGGACAGACTTCAACAATCGGGCCTATTCATCATCGAGATGCCAGCCTGTGTTGACTAAGTCGTTTCTTCGACGCACAAATATCTCAGTACCTCGCCCACTCTTTGTCGTTCGCTTCCCGTTTGCTTCGATCTCGTACTGGTAGGTGGTGTAAATCACTATGGTGTTGCCGTAAACCTGTAGTTCAGTCTTCGGGAACTCGAGTTTTACAAGCTTCGCACCGCTGTCTGCAAAACTCTTTGCGCCGGCGAGAATCGTTTCACGGTTGGCAAACTCTTTTGACCCACCGTCAATCGCGATAGCTTCTTCAGGAATAAGCTTCTCGAGAGCCGCGCGATCGTTGGCGAAGTACGCTCTCCAAACTTCCTCACGCGCCGCAAGAATTCGTTGTCGTAATTGTGGTGAAACGTTTAAAGGCTTGACTGACTGCTCTGCCCGCCAAATTGGATCAACAACGGTGTGTGAGGCTACTTGAATCCAGTTACCGTTACGTTTCGCATAAACGTCCATAATCCGAAACCTGTTGGTGGTAACAGTTGCAGTTTCGCTCTTGCGTTCAAACTCTCCATTGAAACAGGCGACCGCGAGGTCAGGGCTGTAGAACATGACGTCAAAGTCTTTCATTTGGTAACTCGCCGTCGGATTGAGTGTCGGTTTACTTCCTTTAGACTTGGGCCAATCGATACCATTGGCCTTCATGTATTCGTCGATCCCTTTAATTGGAACGCGACTGCCTTCCAAAAATCCCCGCCAGTCTTCCGAGTGCGTAGCGTAGATCTTATCAACGTCCCAATCGATAAACGCCTGAAAGATACTTCCTATGTGTTGGCGAATCGCCTCTCGATCGGCAGCTCGATCATCAGTTGCGGTAACTGATGATGAACTGAGAGAAACCGCAGTTACTGATTGATACGAGAAGAGGGCCGCGCCGGCAGCAAAAGAAATCACAGATGCGAAGAGTATTTTGGCAATCATCGACTTTACCTCCGACAAGTTTTTCTTAGGGTCTAGTCATTTTCCTGTTGCCAAGAGCGAGCTTCAACAAAGAATCCGTGATTGGTGGGGTTAATGCAGTGAACGGTAGTACCACTCTTCAATCCGGCGCATGCCACCCATTAGCGGCTGGGTGAAATAATCCACTCAAGCTCTTGTGTCGGAGCGCGTACGTCCTCGTGCGCTAAGTGACGGAACATTACCACTGATTCCCGGGTTGGAATGTTGCGCAACTTGGCGCACGAGGACGTACGCGCTCCGACAGAAGAGCAGGCTCGTTGTCGCAGTGGTGCCACTAAAGAGCTACAAATTTCGCAAACGTTCGTTGACTTGTTCTCGACGGCGGCGGCTGACCGGAACCCGGGTGCCATCGCGTAGAACAAGAAAAGTCTCACCAGCATCGTTGCGCATCTCCCGCACGCGATCGATGTTCACAATTGCTGAACGATGCGCCCGCACAAACTTGGTGGGATCCAACCGTTGGTCCAATGACAATAGTGACTCGCGAATCAAGTGACGTTTTCCACCAACATGAATCGCCGCGTAATAATCATCCGCTTCGATCCAATCGATCTCCTCGGCATCCAGCACCAAATCTCCCGCTGCGGTCGGAATCAAGAGACGTTGATTAACGACTGCCTGACTTTGCGCTTCCAACAACGCCAGCAGTTTCCGCGCCAGCAGCACATCTTCCGCCCAACTCCTTAGAGTCTGAATGCGTTCAAGCGCCTCATTGAATCTTGTTTCCTGCAACGGCTTTACCAGGTAATCAATTGCATGAGCCTCAAATGCGCGAACCGCAAAGTCGTCATAGGCCGTTACAAAGATCACCATCGGCATTTTTTCCACACCGATTTCCTTCAGCACTTCAAATCCATCCAGCTCAGGCATCTGGACGTCCAGAAAAATTAAGTCGGGCTGCAAATCACGCACTAAAGAAACAGCTTCGTTGCCGTTCCTGGCTTCGCCCACAATGCTCACATCATGACGACTGGACAATAGTTGTCGCACCCCACGTCGCGCTAACGGTTCATCGTCAGCGATAACGGCTCGAATAGGTGAGCATTCACTCGTCGCGTTCATTAGTTTCAGACTGCTTCAATTTGAAGCGGCAGGCGTACTACTACGATTGTCCCGCCAGCCTCCGGGCTATTGATTTCTAATTGTGCCTCTCCTCCATAAATAGTCTCGAGCCGAGCGCGGGTATTTGCCAACCCTAAACCAGCGCCCTTGCCCGGCTGATAACCTGGGCCATCATCCTCGACTCTCAGCTCAAGCACCTTATCGTCAACGCGAGCCACAATTCTGATCGTTCCTTTTTCACTTCTCTTAGCGACACCGTGTCGAATCGCATTCTCAACCAGCGGCTGCAGGACAAACTCGGGCACCAAAGCATCAAGCGCATCGTCCGCGATGGACCACACGACCTCAAGACGATCTGAGAATCGGACTTGTTCGATCGCCAGATATTGTTCAATGAATTTCAATTCCTGATCGAGTCGAACGAGCTGACGCTGTTCACTCTGCAATACCTGGCGCAACAGTGTGCTCAGCAATTCGAGCATTCGCGACGCTTCTTGAGTCCTTTGATCGCGAACCAACACTGTGATTGCGTTAAGACTATTGAACAGGAAATGCGGGTGAAGTTGCATCCGCAATGCGCTTAGTTTTGCTTCCGCAAGTTGGGCAGCGAGACGCGCTTGCTGAGTTTCACGTTCGCGTGCTTCGCGATAGTAGGTAAACGCGTAGACACAACCGAGCACTGTGAAATACATGAATACGGACCATGGCAGACTGGTAAGCAGCCATGAGACATAACCGTGTAAGAGATTATCCTGTGCTGGGTATCGATGGAGAATAAGACCAAGCAGAACTCCGAGTGTGGCCCAACCAAAACAAAGCATTAATGCCCCAAGCGTATGAATCAGGATATTTCGTCCGATTGCGTCTCGACGAAGTGGAAAGCGTTTGGCCGTAAAGTAAGTTATCGGCGTCAGGACACCGAGGAACAGCCACTCAGCCCCCGAGAAGACGACGTCACCCCAGTCGACCACACCACTGCCCAGCAGACGTTCCTGCAGATATGGTTTGAGCGCATCGAGAGCAGCTGGTACTAGACAACCAAGTGCAATCAGCAACCAAAGGGGAAGTGGTTTTTTGCCTGGTTCAACTGAGGGGCTGGCCACGTCGAGAGTTTACGACTTCATTTGCAATCTCGCAGCATCATGCAGCAAGAGGTGTCGTACGTGCAGCTAATGGGGATCGTTTGCTTCCATTCTCGCATGGCGGCCGAACGCGTAAATTGGACCGTTTCAACTTTGTAGTGGCATCCCTGCCAGCCCTGCAAATATCTCAGCACCTGTAAGGGATGTCGTGATAACGAACACACCGAAGGGGCGACCCTACAATCGTCAAGTCCAGTAAGTTCTATCGAGGGAGCGATAACCAACAGCTTCTGAGACATGATTAGAGGCAATCTTGGTACACCCTTCGAGGTCCGCGATCGTGCGACTCACTTTTAGGATTCGATCGTAAGCACGAGCCGAAAGACCAACGCGCATCATCGCACTCTCGAGCAGTAACTCACCATCAGCATCAATCTGACAGTACTTACGGATCATTCGCGGGGTCATTGCTGCGTTCGCAAAGATTTTCTCCCCTTTGAAGCGTTGTAACTGACGTTCTCTCGCGTTAATAACCCTCTGGCGAATTACGGCTGAACTGTCTGTCTCAGGAAGTTCAGCCCCCGTCAACTCGCGAAATTTTACTGCTGGAACATCGATATGAATATCAATACGGTCGAGAAGTGGGCCAGAAATCCGACCAACGTAACGTTGAATCTGCATTGGCGAGCAACGACATTCTCTCGTCGGGTCGTTCCAAAAACCACAAGGACACGGATTCATTGCTGCCGCAAGCATGAAGGAGGCAGGAAAGGTTAGCGACATCGCAGCTCGACTTATTGTTACCCGCTGATCTTCCAGCGGTTGGCGCAGCACTTCCAGTACGCTTCGATCAAACTCGGGTAGCTCGTCCAAAAACAATACTCCCTGATGTGCGAGTGATACCTCACCAGGTCGAGGAACTGCGCCACCGCCAATTAGACCTGCGTCGCTGATCGTGTGATGTGGCGACCGAAATGGACGTTCAGTTACTAGTCCCGAACGACCAGTTAATCCAGAGACGGAGTGAATCTTTGTGAGTTCGAGCGCAGCCTCGAATTCGAGTGGCGGCATTATTGTTGGTAGTCTCTTCGCCAACATTGTCTTGCCTGAACCCGGTGGTCCAATCAACAAGATGTTATGACCACCTGCACTCGCGATCTCCAGAGCACGTTTTGCAGAGATCTGTCCGCGTACTTCCTTGAAGTCAACGTTGAAGTGTTCAGTGTGATTTAGTATCTGCGCCGGATCGATCTTTAGCGGTTCGGGTGGTGTTGCTGATCTTAAGCCAGCCACAAGTTGAACGGCAGCACGAAGATCGGCAACTGCGTAGACGTTCACTCCGGAAACAACCGCAGCTTCCTTAGCGTTTTCTTCGGGCAGGATTAGATTTCGGACCATTGCTTCCCGCGCCAGAATGGCGATCGGCAAAGCACCTTTGATTGGACGTACCCGGCCATCAAGCGAGAGTTCGCCGACACATAAGACGTGAATCAGATTATGTTCTTCTACCAGATCTCCATTTGCACCCAGGATTCCCAGAGCTATCGGTAGATCAAAACTTGCGCCTTCTTTACGAACATCTGCAGGTGCAAGATTTATCGTCGTCCGCTGGAATGGGAAATAATAGGAACAGTTTTGAATCGCAGCACGAATGCGTTCGCGCGACTCACGGACGGCGGCATCGGGTAGACCAACGATCGTAACTGATGGTGGCTGATCACTTTCGCCACGTGCAGGAGTGATATCAACTTCGATGTCGACAAGATCGGCATCGATACCGTAGACGGCAGCAGAGAGAGTGCGAAAGAGCATGTGAGGTGGCTCCTGAAAAATTGATTGTGAGGAAGCTGATGCTTCTAGAACGAAAGGGCGCGCCTCGTTTACGAAAGCGCGCCCTTAAAAACAAACTGGACGGTTTACCAGTTTCGTTAGCTAAACCATTAACGACGGCGCGAGGGTACAGTCGCTACGGTTGCCGGAATCTTAATTACCTGGCCGGCTTTAAGTTCGGTATTAACTGTGATGCCATTTAATCTTGCAACATCGTTAGCATCCAGATTACGTCCAGCTGCGATGCTGGCGATCGTCTCCCCTTTGCGAGCACGATAGGTGTTCAGGCCCGGTTGAACTGGACCCGAATCAGGACTTGACGTTGCCCTGACCCACTTCGTGAGTTTGACGTTGCTATTTGGCACTACGAGCTTGGTGGTGGACTTCATGTCCACACCGCTATTCATCGCTTGAAGCTGCGCAACGCTGAGACCTGTTCGATTTGCGACGCTCTGCAGGTCTTCTCCAGGAGCGACCGAAATCACGCGAGCAGTCTCACGTCGGTCCGGAGTAATTCTCTGCAACACAGTAGCAAATTGTTTCGAACGTCCAGCCGGGACACGTACGTTGTAAATGTCTCCACGAGGTGTTACATCGCGTTTGAGTTCAGGGTTCAAACTACGAATGTACTCGAGGTTGCTATCAGTCGCATCGGCAATGAGCTGTAAACTGGTTGAGGTCGGAACCTGGACCACATCGTACGACATGGGCGCGTCAGCCTTAATTCCCTTAAAGCCATACTTCTCAGGGTTTTTGGCAATCAATATTACCGCCAGGATGTTTGGCACGTAGTTACGTGTTTCCTGCGCGATATAAGGATAAATCATCCAGAAGTTTGCCGTACCCGCTCTGGAGATCGCACGATCAACGTTTCCGGCGCCCGTATTGTAGGCTGCCATCGCGAGTTCCCAGTTACCGTTGTAACGGTTTGCCAGGTCTTTTAAGTGACGTGCTGATGCGCGCGTCGCTTGTTCAAAACTATTACGCTCGTCGATGTAAGCAGTTTGCCGGAGCCCGTACATTCGTCCTGTTGCGGGAACAAACTGCCACAGTCCAGAAGCGGCTGCCCAGGAAACTGCTCTAACTTTCCAGGCACTCTCGACCTGGCCCAACCAGGTTACGTCAACAGGAACGCCTTCCTGAGCAAAGATCTGACGCGCCAATTTCATGTACTGACCAGAACGACGCAGCCCATTTTCCATTGTCGAGCGACCGCGGCCCTGGTAGTAATTTATGTACTGCTGAATAAGTGGATTAAGAGTGAACGGTAGATTGACGTTCTTCTTCGCCTGCTCTAGAGCTAAGACATCATCTTCCGAAACAATCTGCTCACTCGGTGTCAGGACCAACTTGCTGAGCTCATCCAACGGCGACGGCTCAAATTTTTGATCTCTAAATCCAACCTGCGGAGTGGTGGCCTTGGGCTCTTGAGGTTGCTGATTCTGTGCAACTAAAACAGTTGAATAGTTCGGAGCGGCAGTCGGCTGCTGCGAAGGAACTTCTTCGCGATAGATGCGCTCGACGAGTTCGAGATAGTAAGTCTGCAAGCGCTGGCTCGCACGCACGTCAAAGCCTGACTCGAGAATCGAATCAACAGCCTTGTCGAATTCATCTCTAGCCTGCTCTCGTTTACTATCTTCGAGATTCAGTTTGCCTTTGCGAAAATGATCTTCAGCTCGCGCTATGATCTGACCAACGCGACCCTCAGACTGCTCGACTTCAGTAGGAATTGATCTGGCCGATGGGGCTACGGGAATTTGTCCAAAACTGCTTGCCGCTGAAGCGACGAGCGCCGTTAATAAAGCCACACGGGCCATCAAACGAGGAAAGCTCGTTGACATCAATCGTCGTTCTCCTTCACTGGTTGGCGCGAATCCGCTGGCAACTACCTTGTTCGGGGAAAGTTACTTGGCAGTATTCACGTAAGGCGCGGTATTTATTGACTCCTTCGCAATCTTCTAAAGCCTGTGCTCGCAATCGACAGGAGCCAAAAATCACTCCGGAGGTTACCACACGATGTTTTAAGGGTCAATCAATCCTACCCTTTAAGACAATACAAAACGGTGAACTTTTCCACTAAATCCGGAAACAATCTACCGGGACTTAAGAGATGCCAAAGCCCCTTCGAATGGTTGCGCCATGGCCTACACTTTCTGTTCGCCTGGCCCTGGCGGAGTCCGAAAGAATAAACGCTCCGTCTGGCCCATCCGTTGCAGAAATTTAAGATGATCAGCCTAGACTAGGAGGCCCGAAACTGAAATCATGGCAAAAACAATAGTAATTGGCGATATTCACGGCTGTTACGACGAGTTGATTGCCCTTCTCGATAAAGTTGAGTTGGGTGCCGACGATCGGGTGGTTGGTGTCGGCGACCTGACCGTTAAAGGTCCAAAAAACAAAGAAGTTCTCGACCTATTCATGAACGACCAGCGGTTTTCCTCGGTTCTAGGGAACCACGACCGGGCCCTATTGAGATACACGAAAGGCCTGACGGTCTCGCTTAAATCCTCCCAGGAACGTGCCTACAAAGAGCTACAAACAGGAGGCGAACAGTATTTCGAGTTTTTGGACACATTGCCGTATCTGATAGACCTCGGTTCGTATGTAGTGGTTCACGCTGGTCTGCGGCCCGGAGTAGCAAACGAGCAACAAAATGAGGACGATCTCACTGAACTTCGGACGCTTGGACCAGACCGAACCTCAAGAGAAGGTACGCCCTGGTATCAAGAGTATGCAGGACCTCAAACGGTCCTTTTTGGGCATTGGCCCGCAGCCGAACCACGACGAGGAAGGTTTGCTCTGGGCGTCGATACGGGCTGTGTTTACGGTTATGACCTCACGGCATACATAATTGAGTCCGATGAAATAATCAGCGTAAAAGCCAAGCAAGCCTACTCCTCCCCTTCCAAGTAGACTCATTTTCATACACCGGCGGCTCTTTCTATTACGGACACAAGTCCGTTTTTGCAGAAACCTGCCCAGCCTCACCCGAAACCGTTTGGGAACGACAGTTGCGAAAACATTACCCGGCATTGCTCTTCCCTGTGTCTGAATCGTACAGAGATGAGAAGCAGTATGCGCTCCAAGGGAGTTCAGCGTTTCAAGTCCTCGAGTAGATTGGTAACCAAGGAAAGTTATGTCGACAGTCGTTAAGCGAGAAACGAACCCCCGACAGTTTCCAAAACTAGTTGAACTAGACTCAGGTGAGATCCCGACTACTCAACTTTATCTCAATCGCGAACTGAGTCTTTTACAGTTTCATGCACGCGTTTTGGACGAGGCGCTCGATGAAAGTAATCCATTATTGGAACGAGTAAAATTCCTTTCAATCTTCTCTTCAAATCTCGACGAGTTCTTCATGATCCGAGTCTCGGGTCTCAAACAAGAAGTTGAAGCAGGAATCGAGGCACTTTCGGCTGATGGACTGACACCGGCTCAGCAACTCAAAAAAATCAGAGAGCGAGTGAAGCCGTTGGTTGGAAGAGAGGCCACGTGCTTTCGCGAGAATATTCGACCAAGACTTCGAGCTGAGGGTATTGAGTTAGTCGATTACTCCGAGTTGGACCACCACGAAAAGGACAGTCTAAGGAGTTACTACGAGGAAAAGGTCTTCCCAGTCCTGACTCCTTTGGCCGTTGACCCCAGTCACCCGTTTCCGTACATCTCGCCGCTCAGCGTAAATCTTGGATTGTTTGTTGAACCTTATGCCGAAGATTTGGGAACCGGTGCACTCAAACGTGAAGAACCACGCTTCGTCAGGATCAAGGTTCCATCCTCAGTTCCTCGTTTAGTGAAGGTGGGACAGTCAGAAACAAGGTTCGTATTACTCGAAGAGATTATTGAAGCAAACATTCAGTCGTTGTTTCCGGGTATGAAAGCCGGAACCCTTCATCAATTCAGGGTAACTCGTGACGCTGATATCGAGATCCGCGAGGAGGAGGCTCAGGATCTACTGAATCAAATTGAGGAAGAAGTTCGCAGACGCAGATTTGGGTCACCAGTACGCCTCGAAATCTCAGCGGGTATGCCCGATGAGATGATCGAATATCTCACTTCGTCCCTCGAGATGGACGGCAACGATGTCTACATCTTCGATGGACCACTGAATATTCAAGACCTGATGTCACTCTTCGATATTCCGCGACCAGATCTTAAGGACGCCCCAATTGTGCCGAACGTACCTAAGTGGTTTTCCGCAAACAAATCGATATTCGATGCTATTCGAGAGCGTGATCGGCTACTCCATCATCCCTACGATTCCTACGAGTGTGTAACGGAATTCATCAACCAGGCAGTTGAGGATGATGACGTTGTCGCAATCAAGATCTGTTTGTACCGGACAGGTCCAGACTCGCCGATTCCGCCAGCGCTGATCCGAGCGAGTGAAAAGGGTAAACAGGTTACAGCATTAATCGAGCTAAAAGCGCGTTTCGACGAGGAGCACAATATCGAGTGGGCACGCAGACTTGATGAAGCAGGTGTTCACGTTGTGTACGGCATTCTTGGTCTAAAGACACACTGCAAACTGACTCTAGTCGTCAGACGCGAAGGCGAGGCACTTAAACGCTACGTACACATTGCTTCCGGCAACTACAACCCGACGACGTCATGCGTGTACACCGACCTTGGTCTATTCACGTCAAAGGAAGACATCGGCAAAGACGTGACCGAACTCTTCAATTTTTTAACTGGCTTTTCGCGGCAAAAAGTCTACCGAACGTTGATGGTGGCACCCGTCAACTTGCGAGAGAGCTTCACCGAGCTCCTTGATCGCGAGATCGAACACAAGCGAACTGGTCGGCCCGCACGCATCGTGGCCAAATTTAACCGACTTGCAGACCAGCAGATCATAGACAAGCTTTACGAGGTTTCTCGTGCGGGTGTGCCAGTAGACTTGATTGTCAGAGGCGTTTGCATGCTGCGTCCGGGGATTCTCGGCTTGTCAGAAAATATCCGCATACGAAGTGTTGTGGGACGCTTTCTTGAACACAGTCGTGTCTTCCTTTTTGCAAACGGTGGAGACGAAGAGCTGTACATCGGTAGCGCTGATTGGATGTCGCGCAACCTTAAACACCGGATCGAAGCCGTTGCACCCGTTTACGATCCCGAAGCAAAAAATTACTTGAAGAAAGTCTTGCTCGAAGCGTATCTCCGAGACAATGTGAAAGCGCGTGAACTTCGGGCTGACGGAAGTTATGAAAAGATCCCCTCGGTGTCAGGTCAAACTTTCAATAGCCAAACCTATTTCATAGGAATGGGTAGTGAAAGTTTGTAGTTCCCTCAATTCACCCCCTGGATAAATTTTGGACCACTGGCTTCTGAGTTTTGCCAGAGCGGACGGAGGTATCATGCATCACCTAAACAAGCTGCGTAGCGTTGTCATTCTAATCCTGCTCTTAAGCATGGCCTCGGTTGATACCGGCCTTGCGAAGCCAAAGGAAAAAAAATCAGTTCCCAAGGGGGAGCCAATTCTTTGGCGCCAGCCTGACGACATAGGGTCTCGAGACCTGCTTCTCGGTCCAGGTGGTTCAAGCATGCGACCGGATCTAACCCGCTTAACTTTGATCAAAGAAGAAAAAGGCGGCTACTCGAAAAAGTATCGAGTACGTGATGCGTCTGGTCGTGAATGGGTCGCAAAGATTGGTAAAGAAGCGCAGTCAGAAACATCTGCGATCAGGCTGCTTTGGGGAGTAGGGTATCTCACCGAAGTCAATTACCTTGCGCCACGCGTGACGATTCCCGGCAAAGGAACTTTCACCAACGTGCGTTTCGAAGCTCGTCCCGACGGGTGGAAAAGAGTTGAAGAGTGGAAGTGGAAGAAAAATCCTTTCGTCAACACACCTGAGTTTCAAGGACTTAAGATCATGATGGCCCTGGTCAACAACTGGGACATCAAGGATTCAAATAATCAGATCGTGTACGTTCGCGCAGACTCCGGTGATGAACTTCGTTACATCATCTCAGATCTTGGCGCGACCTTTGGTCACGCCAGTACCACTCCACTGTTCTGGCGTTTCACCCGCAGTCGAAACAGTCCCGGCAACTTCGCCAAGAGCGCATTTCTGGAAAAAGTAAAAGGCAACCGGGTTGTGCTCCACTACGGTGGGAAGAATCGGGGTTTATTTAAAGACATATCTATCGATGACGCTCTTTGGATAGCAAACCTCCTCCGACAGCTAAGTGATCGCCAACTAAACGACGCATTTAGAGCTGCCAATTACACACCAAACCAAGTTCAGTTGTTAACAAACGTAGTCAGAAGAAGAACTGATGAATTGCTTACTCTTCGTCCAAACATTCGTATGGGACGAGGAGACTAGCTTTTTCGGAGAAACGTATGAGTGCGACTACAAATCGTAAACGAGAAGTCGCCATCCTCGTGGCGGTATTTGTTGGCGTGCTGTTAATCAGCGCGTTGATTGTTTATTCAATCGGCGGATCTACTAGATCCAATACTCCGGTCGTACAAACATCCCAGGCGCCAGTCGAAGCAGGTCGCGAACCGATTGAACGTCGCTCACCCACTCCGCCGCAGAGTGAGAACGAAGGTTTCATGGATCGACTCTTCGGTGCTACTAACAATGAGGCCCACATAAGTAGCGAGCGTTGGGCGGAAAACTCCGGCAGGATTGCATTGCGTCTCGTACTGGCAGCGTTGTTAGGAGCTGCCCTCGCTTTCAGACCGCGTAAGCGAATTCTGGCTATGAAGAGGAATCCCTACGTGGCGCAAACACAAATCCTGCTCGCAATAGTCGCAGCGGCGCTGATGATTATTGTGGGAGACAATGCCGCTCGAGCTTTTGGAATTTTTGCTGCCGTTTCTCTGGTTCGATTTAGAACCAACATTCGCGATCCCAAAGAGATCACGGTGCTCTTGATTAGCCTGGCGCTAGGCTTAGCTTCCGGTGTCGGGAGATGGGACCTTGCAGTCATACTTACGTTGTTTGCGTTAATAGTACTTTGGTTGCTTGAGTGGCGAGAGCCGCAACTGGTGTTTCGCGCTATGGAGGTGAAGGTAACAACCAAGAATGTGGTAACGACCCAGCGGGCGTTGCGAGACGTTTTCAAGCAGTTCGGCTTTGACAGGGAACTTCGTGGTGTCGATCGTGAAGTGACAGACGAGTCTCCAGGAAGTCTAGTTTATTCAGTGGACATCAGTCCGACTGTTAGTACTGATCAGATTAGTGAAGAGATACTGCAGCTTGACGGAGGAAACATCCAAGGCATCGAATGGGATCAGAAGAAGAGTTACTCTTATCTATATCAGTAACTTTAGTTGGAGTGCGGCGCAGAAGCACCGCACTCCAAGCTTAGTTATTTTTGTTTGGTACCTGAGGTGGCGGCTGCGGCTGAAGTATTGTTTTTGGAATAGCTAACAGCGTAATCCTCGACAAACTTCTTGAGATCGCCATGACCCCAGCGAGTATAGAAGTCGTAGTTCTTCATTTCCGCATAGACTTGATCATATTTCCAGTTGTAATGGTTAAACCGATAGACAGCTCCCATCACGCCTGTTCTATGTCTTCCACCGGCGCAGTGCACATAGAACTTGCCAGTCGACGGATCATCTACAAGTTTTAAGAACTCGCTCACCTGTTGGGTGAGTGGATAAGACTTATCGCTCATCGGAATGTTTACATAACGCATTCCAAGCGCTTCAACGCTACTCTTTTCATAAGCCTTTGGATCTTCTCTTAAGTCGATGACTGTCTTGATCCCAAGGTCAGCTAGCTGTTTGTAGTCATCTTTATCTGGCTGTGCCCCTCGGTAGAAGCGATCATCCATTTGTCCAAAATTCTTGATCTTAACATTACTGAAATCTGACTTGGTCGGGTCCTGAGCAAAAGCATTGAGGGACAATGTGAAAACGAGTGCCACTAATGCCAACAATACGGAAGGATAGGTACGTGTTGTTGTTTTCATTCCAAACTCCTTGATCTAAACCGGGTAACTGATCGTATTATCGGGGGCTTTTTGCTGCTGAGGTTTTAAACCCGTTGGGTGAGCTGAATCGCCATGTCTCGATCGCGTTAGCGACGGACTCAATGCGACTGTCGGGTGGTCGCGAGGTACTATCAAAACCGGTATTAAGATTCACATACTTTCACACAGGTTGCAAAGAATTTTCATACAACCAACAGGCTTCACTGGCCTCCCCTGCGTCTCAGCGAGACGCAGAGTTTCCCAACTACACGGTCCGCGCATTAGCAGCCTGAGGCATTCGCTGCGGTCGAGTACCTGAACTGACCGGCGGTACTACCTTTTCCTTTAGGGCCTCGCGAAATACCTGTCTCATGTTGTCGACAAAAACGAAGCGTATGTCCTTAAACGGTTCTTTAGGAACCTCGTCAAGATCGCGTCGATTTTGTTGAGGCAGAATTATCGTTGAAACACGCGCACGGCGCGCCGCAAGGACCTTCTCTTTCACACCGCCAATTGGAAGCACATTTCCGCGCAGCGTGATTTCACCCGTCATTGCCACGTCACGTCGAACTGGCCGACCCGACAGCGCCGACACCATTGAGGTAGCCAGCGTGATACCCGCTGAAGGACCGTCTTTCGGAATAGCACCTTCTGGGATGTGGATGTGCAAATCGTAGTTATTGAAGTCCTCTTCGGGGATATCAAGTTCCTTTGCTCTGGACTTGGCATAAGAATACGCGGCCTGGGCTGACTCCCTCATCACATCACCAAGCTGACCGGTCAGCACCAAATTACCTTTGCCCTTCATTCGTAACGCTTCGATGAAAAGCACATCGCCGCCGACAGCTGTCCAGGCCAAACCAGTCGCGACGCCAACTTGATCCTTCTTGAGAATTTCTTCCGGAATGATTTTGGGGGCGCCAAGAAACTCGTGAAGGTTCTTGAGCGACACACGAATGGCTCCCTTGTTACCTTCGGCAATTTTACGTGCAACTTTTCGGCAGATCCTTCCGATCTCTCTTTCCAACTGCCGCAAACCAGCTTCCTGTGTGTACTGTTGGATGATTGCGCTAAGAGCAGTTCTGGATATGTTGAGATCGCGCGACGTGATTCCGTTCTCTTCCATCTGCTTGGGAAGCAAATGTCTGATCGCTATCTCGCGCTTCTCTTCTTCCGTGTAGCCAGCAAGTCGGATTACCTCCATACGATCTCGCAACGCAGGTTGAATCGTGTCCAGCACATTCGCTGTCGTCATGAAGATAACGTTGGATAGATCGAAGGTGACGCCAAGATAATTGTCGCGAAATGAGTTGTTCTGTTCAGGGTCGAGTACTTCGAGTAACGCGGAAGACGGATCGCCGCGAAAGTCGGCACCGACTTTGTCGATCTCATCCAACATGATCAAGGGATTGTTTGTTCCGGCTTGCTGTACAGCCTGGATGATTCGCCCTGGCATTGCCCCAACGTAAGTACGTCGATGGCCACGAATTTCTGCTTCATCGTGGACACCGCCTAGTGACAAACGCACAAACTTTCGATCGAGTGCTCGCGCGATGGATCTGCCTAGCGAAGTCTTTCCGACGCCCGGAGGTCCAACAAGACAGAGGATTGGTCCCTTGGGTTTTTCTTTCAACTTGCGCACGGCCAGCGCCTCAATAATTCGATCTTTTACTTTTTCCAGTCCGTAGTGATCTTCGTTGAGAACCTTTTCGGCTTTTTGAAGGTCGAGGTTGTCCACCGACGAACGAGACCATGGCAGGTCGGTCATGATCTCCATCCAGTTTCTTAATGTTGCCGTTTCGGCCGCGTCGGGATGCATGCGCTCCAACTTCTTGAGCTGGCGCAAAGACTCTTCCTCAGCGAGCTTTGGCATCTTGGCCGCCTCGATCTTCTCGCGGAACTGGGCAATCTCTTCGGCCAGCTCATTACCCTCACCCAGCTCGCTTTGAATCGCCTTCATCTGCTGGCGTAGATAGAACTCTCGCTGCGATCTGTCGATATCAGCGCGGGCTTGTGTGTTGATCTCTTGCTGTACAGTCAGAACCTCGATCTCTTTGTTCAAAAGCTCATTTACTCGTCTCAATCTCACCGTAGTGTCAGCGATATCGAGTACTGACTGGGCATCTTCAACTTTCAGTTCCAGATTTGAGGCTGAGAGGTCTGCCAACCTACCAGCGTCATCGAGGTTGGCGATAATCGCCATGACTTCAGGCGAAACATTCTTCCCAAGATTAATTGCTTTCTCCATCGACGCTCTGACATTTCGAATGAGCGCTTCAACTTCGAGCGACCGCTCGGGCGGAAGCACCTCCTGCATGACGTTTACTCGAGCGCGCAGGTACTCTCCGCTTGTGTCAACAGACTCAATGTGTGCACGTGCCAGACCCTGAACCAGAATTCGAATTCGGCCATCAGGTAACTTAAGCATCCGCATGATCACCGCCGCGGTGCCTACCGAATACAAATCTTCCGCAGTTGGCTCTTCCTTATCCAGATCCTTTTGTGACGCCAAGAGAATCATCCGATTCTCACCGAGCGCCTCGTCAACTGCGCGTATCGACTTCTCGCGCGACACAAAAAGCGGAACGATCATGAACGGATAAATTACGATGTCGCGCAATGGCAACACCGGAAGCTCGCTTGGAATCTGCAGCTGCTGTTCGGTCGCGGTGGTGTCGATTGCTTCAGTGAAGTCTGGTTCTTTGATTGCCATGATTGAACTTTCTATCTGCCCCGAGTCTCATTGCTTTGATGCAAACTTACGGAGTATTAGCGTCCTTGACGCTAACCGTGAATTCTCCGCCCCTTCGATCTTCAATCTTCGGAAGTCGTATATGAAGGATGCCGTTCTTGAGTTCGGCGACTGCATCCTTCACGCTTATTGTCCAGCGAAGTGGCACAACTCGATTAAATTTGCCGTAACTACGTTCCGAACATAAATAAGAGATTATGCGTCTTCGGGCTGGCCGTCGTTTCTTTTCGCCCCAAATCCTTAGTTTCGTGTTGCTCAGGCCAATATTTATCTGATCGGCCGCTACACCTGGTAACTCAACCCGCAAAACTACCGCGTCTTGAGCTTCACATAAATCAACCGGAGGCGCCCACGCACCCGACGCTAGTGGATTTTCAGCTTCGGTCGCTTCCTCGAGTGCTGCGAACAACAGCCCAACTCGATCACGAAGCCGCTGAAGTTCAAGTCTTTCTAATCCTGTAGCTCGGACAGCTTTGATCATCACGTATCTCTCGCGAGTCATTTAGTCTTGACCCTGGTCACTTACGTCCCGTCGCTCCACTCGCTCTCGTCCGCACCAGATGTTTGAGCTCAGTCATAAACTCCGATACATCTTCAAACTCCAGATAGACCGAGGCAAACCTAACATACGCGACTTTGTCGAGTTCCTTTAAGCGTCGCATGATCATCTCACCAATCTTACTTGTTGGCCGTTCTCGTTCAGGCGATTCCTGCACGTACTTTTCGATAGCGTTAACAATGCTATCAAGCTTTGTAGAAGCTACTGGTCGTTTTTCACAAGCGCGTAGCAATCCCGCCATAACCTTATTGCGATCAAAATTCTCTCGCCGGCCATCCTTCTTGACTACCATGTAGGGTATCTCATCAATACGCTCATATGACGTAAATCTTCGTTCACAACGAAGACATTCTCTACGCCTGCGTATCGCATCGCCTTCGCGTGATTCGCGCGAGTCAACAACTTTATCTTCGAGGTAGCCGCAGAATGGACATTTCATTCAGTTGAACCTTTCCAGGCGTCTTAAGGTGTCTCGTTCGCCGTTCTCTCCAGATTCTGTCGATCATCTTGACTTGCGGCCGGAACCAATACTTCATCCTCAACTACATGCTCCACCGCTTCCTGCGATGTTAAAGCTTTCAATCTGGTCCAATTCAAATCGCCTTTTATGAAATAGAAGAAGCCAAACAACACTGCTGGACCAAAGTCGACGAGGTGCAAAAGAATCGAGATGGCCGCGGCAGTTTCTTTTTCCACTCCGAGAAACAAGAGACCGGCAGCCGTCGCCGCATGAAACGCACCGGCCGCGCCACCAGGTGTTGGCACTAACGACGCAACCAGGGAAAAACCGAGAACAAATACTGTGTCTGAGAGACTGAAATGGACACCGAATGCTCGTATCACCAACATGTTAGCGACCGCGATGCCGAGCCAAAGCAAAGCAGTCCATGCTAACGTTTCGAGCAGTTCGTTGATGTTGACGAGGACACGGAGTGCACGTGCCAGTTGTTCAAGCGTCCGCTCGACCAACTTTGTTAAGCGTCTGGGAATAAAGGTCCACTTTTGAAAAAGCCGATCGAAGAAACCAATAAACATCGCCGACTTAACTCGGAACCACCCAAGACCGGCGACGCCCAACAAGGCCAGCACCAATAGACCAATACCAACGACACGAACCCGATTGAAATCTGCTAAAAGAGCCGCAGGCGGCTTGAACCAGATCAGATTGATCGCAAACATCAAAACAACTGCACAAAGATCGTAAATTCGCTCAACGAGGATCGTGACCAGGGACGCTGAGGGCTTTACCCGAGGGTCGCGCATCGGTAGAACGACCGGTCTGACCACTTCACCAGCGCGTCCGGCGAGAAAGACTGCGCTAAACCCAATTGTTGTTGCAGCGAATAGATGACTTAGGCGGGACGGGCCCAATGGTTTTAATAAGGCTCCCCAGCGAAACGCCCGCACAAGGTAGGCAAGACAGATTATTCCGGTTGCGGCCAGGATCAGGTACGGATTCGCATTACTGACGGCGGTCCGAACCTCGGTCCAGTTCAAGCGGCGTCCAAACCACCACAGGATCGCGACTGCCAGGATGCACAAAGCACCAAACTCTATGTATTTGCGGTTTTTCGCCACTCTGAATCGTCCGATCCCAAGTTTCGCTTTAGCAGGATGTAGCTTGACTTATCTATCACCAAACCACAACATATTGGGCCGGCGCCAAAGGCTACTACAGCTTAGTTGCCAGAGCAAGAATGGACTCCAATCTCGAAGAGGTGTCGAGATGCTGGTTGAGGCATTCAAAGCTTAATGGCGCTTATGGCTCAATAAGTTTGTCCGGAACTTTAGTTTCAAACCTGTCGTAATCCGCTGTTGACAAGGGTTGCCACCTTGCCGGATTTGCAGACTACAGGTACCCGGAGAGGATACGGTGGGGGCTGTAAAGGCTTTGGCGGTCAGCGAAGGAGCTGAGTTAGTACGCAGGTGTCGCGCAGGCGACGGCGCGGCTTGGGAGGAGATTGTCCAAAATTACTCGCGCCGGATTTATAATCTTGCCTATCGCTTCACCTCACGCTCCGATACAGCTGAAGACTTGACTCAGGAAGTATTTGTACGAGTCTACCGTTCTTTGGATCAATACGACCCTAAACAGGGCGATTTGCAAAACTGGTTAATGCGGCTTGCGCGTAATTTGATCATTGACGATTACCGTAAGCGTCAACGAACGCCGCATGATAACCACGCCGATGATCTGGCTGACCATAGCTATCATCTGCACAGCCGCTCAAATACTGTTCATCAGGAGATGGAGCGGCGCGAACTAGGGGCTCAAGTCCAGGCGGGAATTGACAAATTATCACCTGATCTGCGGACTTGCGTGATTTTGAGGGATATCGAAGAACTGAGTTACCAGGAAATAGTAGACCTACTAAAGATTCCTGAGGGAACAGTCAAGTCTCGAATTAATCGCGGACGAATTGAGTTGGCAAAGATTCTTAGGCGTATGAAAGTAGTGGCGATGGGTGAAGCTTAGAAAACTGAGAGGCTATGCTTTCCCGCGCGGGCAGGCAAAAGAAAGCGTAGCACGGGCAAGTAGGGCAGGAAGCGACAACATAATGCTTTGTGTTGATTTTGAAACTCAATTAACTGACTACATCGAGGGAGAGATCGGACCCGAGACAAGTCGCCTGATGGCTGAACATGCCATGCGTTGTCCGGTTTGCCACGAGACCCTCACAGCCGTACGCAGCACACTCGATGCGTGCAGAGTTGCAATGGTTCCGACGCCATCCAAAGAACTCGAGGCGCGGATACTACAGAAAACAGTTCCTGAGACAGCTATGGGCTGTGATGACTTTGAGGAATTCCTGACGGATTACCTCGACGGATTCCTGCCAGCCAATCTCTATCATCGCTGGGAACGTCATGCAGCACTCTGCGATCTTTGCACCGAACTGCCTGGGGAAGTGGTCAGGTCGATAGGAGCTTGCTACACATACATTAGTGAAGAGAAACCGGTACCAGCTGGATTAAACGAGAGAATTCTGCAGGCGACATTAGGCACTGCAGTGGCCCAGGAATTCAAAGCCCCTTGGAAATCGAGAGCGGCCTCAAGGCTGCGCTCATTGCTCGATCCAATAGTCTCGCCGCAGTTAGCTTCGGTAGCTACCCTGCTCTTGGTAGCAGTGCTTGTCTTAGCTAACACGGTATCTGCCGACGGTTCTATTAGTGGTGTTTACGATGCGAGTCTTGAATTGGCCGCACGAACAAGTGGCAATTCAAACTCCGCTGTTAAAGAGATTTCGGATAGTTTGAAGCCTATTGAAGATCAGAAGCCAGCAACTCCTCCGGAGAAACCAGCGGCTGATCAGCAAAAGGATCAAGATAAACCGGGCACGAAATCAAATAGCAATAGCCAGCACAATCGCTGAGAGAAGTAAGACTGACATGATGTACTGCAGTTACCATGGAAAAAACCCCGCGGTCGTTCAGTGTAATCAGTGTGCCCGCTGGTTATGTCCTGCGTGCGATCATCGTGTAAGAGGTTTTCCGTTTTGTCAGGATTGCATTGTGGCTGGCGTAGAGCTGTTGCGACACAATTCGCACTCAACCGCGTCAAACATTTTGCGTCGTAAGAGTTCACCTTTTGTAGCCACGCTTCTTTCCTTTGTGCCTGGACTGGGCGCTGCCTATAACGGACAAACATCAAAAGCGATTGTTCATTTCGCGATCTTTGCAAGCTTTTTCCAGATGGCCGTTCTAACCGGTTTTCACTTCTTTATTTTGGGAGTGATTGGTACCTGGTTATTCGCCGCGGTTGATGCTTGTAGAACAGCGCAATTGATGCGGTCTGGCCTGGCGCCGGATGCCGAAGATGATGTCATTGCTCGCCGGCTTTACGGACACCCGTTTGCATGGGGAACGACACTGATCATTATCGGGACACTCTTCTTATTACACACGTTGCTGAGAGTTACTCTCCCGATTAGAGAATTACTTCCAGTGGCTTTGGTTGCGCTTGGCGCTTATATGCTGTTTGATTACCTTCGACGTGGACGGGCATCGGATCGGATTGTTCGTTTCGATTCGCGACGGCCACCGCCATCAGTGGTAGCAAGTAGCCGGCCAGTTGATACAGCTAACTTTCGTACCGGTGAGACAACTCAGTTTGCGCGTAGAGATGTCACGCCGCTTCCGTTCGAACGTCGATCATAAGAACGCGCTGTTGGAATTCTAGTAAGATCCGGGGTTAACTTTATGTGCTGTGGCGTTGTAAAAGTCTTCGGTGGTATTGGTGGCGTAATTGCCCTTATTCTCGTCATTGTGGCTCTGCTCAAACAGTTGATCGCTCTGGTTGGTTTTCTTCTAGCAGCGGTTAAAATTGCAATCGTAGTTATTTTTGTAGCGGTTCTGGTTCTGATAATCCTCGCGATCTTCAGAGACCGTTCTCGAAAGAGACGCGATTTTGATGACGTGTAATTAAATCCACTGCGAATTCTATTAAGGCCCTGTTCTTTATTGAGATCAGGGCCTTTTATCATTCTGACTTTCTTATATTTCACACCTCCAAGTTGCAACGGTTCTAGGGCGTATGATACGGTCAGGCGTTCTGTTTGGCGGCCGGATGGATTTCACCTCGGAGGGACCTTGAGGTTTTCAATCCACCCACTGCAATTTCTTCAACGTAGCTCGTAAGAAGACCTTTAAAACTTTAGGGTTTTGCGCAAATCGCTATTTGGCGGGTTTGTGCCTTTCGGTTGCTGACGCAGCCCTATTTCCCGCGACAGCGACAGGAGCACAGAATTATGGCCAGAGACGACCGGTTCTACGCATTCATTATCTCCCACACTTCTCGTTCACGATCCCGGATTCGACGAATAAACATTGAAAAGAAGGTGGTGAGAATCGTCTCTGCGATTTGCGTAGCGATAGTTGTCACCCTCGCCTTCGGCCTGTACGGTCTCACCCAGCAAGCGTCGCATCTCCGAACCATGATGGAGAACGAACGGCTCCGGTCTGAGAATAATCTCCAAAAGCAGCAACTCGAGAAGCTAAATAACCGAGTTGAGAAGGTCGAAGACACTTCGCGAAAGCTCGCTGAAAAATCTGGTGTAGTGGATCATTCGGCGGTATCGCCAGGCAGTGGCGGACCTGAACTACCTCTCGATGAGAATGCTCTCGCATCACTCGACGCTAAGATGAGTCGTCTAGAACACGACATGCGTTCCTACGAACTGTTGTTACGCCAACGCGGCTACACCCCAACGATTTGGCCGGTTGACGGCTCGCTCGAAAGTGGCTTTGGAGGCAGACGTAATCCATTCGGCGGTGCTGGATATGAGTTTCACTCAGGTCAGGACATCGAAGCGGCTTGGGGTACACCAGTTATTGCTGGGGCCAGGGGAAGAGTTTCATTCGTCGGTTGGCAAAATGGCTACGGACAGCTGGTCGTAATCGACCACGGTGGTGGGCTCAGCACTCGTTATGGCCACCTCTCACACATCGACACAGAACTCGGACAGATAGTTTCTCGCGGTCAATTTATTGGCAGAGTAGGTTCGACAGGACGTTCCACTGGACCACACCTCCACTATGAAGTTCGAATCAATAACGAGCCGGTGAACCCGATACAATACCTCCAAGTCAGTAACGGCCAGGGAACGTCGAAATAAGGATTTTTGCTCCGGATCTGACATAAGCGGCGTACGAAGGGCCGACGATAATTGCTGGCTAAGTTTAGGTTTCCCTTAACCTTAGCTGGTGGTCGTTAAACATTTTAGGCTTGACAGTTCTTAGTGTTTGGCTTAGTATCCGCCTCGTTTTAGTGAAGGGCCGCAGTATTGAGCCCCCCGCATTCTCGAATCCAAAAGCTTTACGTTAATGAGTTTCGTTAGTTTTGCCCCCGTAAGTCTGTGCATGCTGAAATAGCGCTCCCCGCGCGTTTCATCATGCATTTTTTGTTGGTTGTGTGTTTCCGTCTAGTGCCAGTTCAAGGCACGACCCGGCTCACAAGCATTAACCCTGATGGTAAGAAAGCCCCTAAAGCTTTTTTGCCCGTTTTACCGAATCGTTAGGAGGATTCGTTGTTATGTCTAGAATAACCGGTAAGGTCAAGTGGTTTAATAATTCGAAGGGCTACGGCTTCATTGAACAGCCAGGCTCCTCGGACATCTTCGTTCATTACAGCGCCATTCAGGGCGACGGCTTCAAGACCCTTGAAGAGGGTCAGGAAGTCGAATTTGAAGTGACGCAAGGGCCAAAAGGACCACAGGCCGAAAAAGTAACGAAGATGTAGCGTCTCCCCGGCTTGCTTCAGCAAAGCCACTGACTGCTTCCGGTCACGGGTCCGGTAAGCTCACAACGAAAAAGGCGACCATTGTGGTCGCCTTTTTCCATTCGTCCTTGAATATCTTTCTCAGCGGTCCGCTCTCGCCCTGAAGCTTACATGACCGCCCTCAACTGCCACCGAAAACATTACTCGATCACAACCAAATCGCTCTTTCAGACCGTCAGCCTTTGACGCAATCAGACGATGAAATCTTGGAAATGAAAAGTCCTCTGTTGGCTCGCCGCAGCTTCGTTTCGCGTCGACTAACGATTGATACAGGTTCTTGACCACGTCCACTTCCTTATGGGCATCGAGACAAACAAACGACATTTCGTCCGGCTCCTTAACACCCTCTTGCTTGACGGTAGCACGGGCTGCAGAAAGCGTATCTCGACCCTCTTCTCTTCCTTGCATCGTGCGTCGCCACAGATCGCGGAAAGCGTTGTATCTGGACGCGAGCGAGTTATATCGAAAGCGCTGCGCATATGTCAGCGCACGATCATCACCCAATCTCTTTATTAGCGTCTCTACCCGGCCTTTAGTGTCATAAGGAGGTCGCTTGGAAGCGCCATTAAAAAAGATATCGAACTCGATCCGGAGCCTGCGGATATCCTCCTCCAGGCGCGCGAGTTGTTCATCGACACTTGGTTTTTCTTCACCGCCGGAGAACGGATTCTTTGCCTTTGCGTGAAGCTTCGATCTTAATAATCTGTTGTTGTTATTGGCCACTAACGTGCTTTCTCCTGATGAGAAGGGCTGTCAGGCGGGACGTCTCATCGACGCGTCTTTTGCAGTCTAGGTTTTTCAAAAGCCAAGTGTCAACAAGGATCTTGAAATCAAGTCGAATAGACTCGACTTTGACTTGTAACCTATCAGTATGACTGCTACTTGATTGGCTAACATTGCTCAACTACGAACTGAAAAGCTATGCTAATTGCTACCAATGTCCCAACCTCGTAAGACTCCAGACTCTCATCTCAGAAACGTCCCTTCCATCGACGAGATTCTCAGATCACAAGTAGCAATTGAGCTCAGCCATTCATTCGGAATCAAGCGGCTGACGGCACTTGCTAGATTAGTAACGTCTGAACTTCGTCGTGAAATTCGAAACGGCAGTCAGCCTAATGCAGAGTCACCTGATCTTCTGCTGAATGAAGCGACGCGACGCCTGGCCGATGCCGCAAGACTCGAATCAGCCTCCGGTATAAAGCGGGTGATAAATGCAACGGGAGTTATTCTGCACACAAATCTCGGCCGCGCCCCGCTGTCTCGAGCGGCGCGTAAGGCAATCGACGAGGAGGCTTCGCACTACTGTACTTTGGAATATGACGCTGCTACCGGTCTACGAGGAAAAAGAGGAGCCAAAGTTGAAACGCTACTTTGCGATCTCACTGGCGCCGAAGATGCTTTGGTCGTTAACAATTGTGCAGCAGCTGCACTGCTGATCCTAAAAGTACTTGGAGGTGATGGCGAGACATTGGTCTCACGCGGCGAGTTGGTGGAGATTGGGGGAGATTTTCGCGTACCTGACATCATGACGAGTTCAGGAACGGTCATGATAGAAGTAGGCACGACCAACCGAACTCATCTGTCCGATTACAAGCGCGCAATAAATTCAAATACTCGTTTGCTCATGCGAGTGCACCCTTCTAACTATCGGATCGTAGGCTTTGCCACGGCACCCGAATCATCGGAGTTGGCCCATCTGGCCCATGAATCCGGAATCCCTCTTTACGAAGATGCCGGCTCAGGTCAGCTTACCGACCTTAGTAACTTCGGGATTAAAGACGAACCAATCATAAGGGAATTGATCGCCAGTGGAACGGACGTGATCTCATTTAGTGGTGACAAACTATTAGGAAGTGCTCAAGCCGGAATCGTTGTCGGCAAACGTGAATTCGTGGACCGAATGAGGAAACATCCTCTCTATCGTGCACTGCGTAGTGACAAACTACGCCTTGTCGCACTCGAAGCTACTCTTTCGTCATTTCAACGAGATTCGGCAGCGAGCGAGGTCCCAGTAATTCAAATGTTGTCGCAAACCGAGTCGGAACTGGAAGCGCGAGCACTTGCTCTAATCGAGCAAGTAAATGCAAAGTCAAACCACCTCAAGCTGAGCACTATCTCGGGCGAATCTGCGATTGGTGGAGGTGCTGGCCCAACCGAAAAGCTAAAGACAACGCTTATCACCGTAGTGGCCGATTCTCTCACCGCCCAGGAGATCTACGACAAGCTTCGATTATCGAAACCCGCAGTGGTCAGCCGAATCTCAGAAAATCAAGTGCTGCTTGACCTTCGTACAGTTTCAATTGACGAGGAAGTTGCGCTAGCGCAATCGCTCCTCAAGATCTAGTAACAAATCAAAGTTCAAAAAAGGGTTGAAATCACCGTTTCAGTGGTCTCAACTCCCATCCACTGCTCGCAAAACAGTAGCGAATACGTCGTGCGGCACAATCTTATAGATTTAACAATGTCAGTCACTGTATAATCCGGGCTGGCTTCAGTTCGAGGCCTCCAAATACTCGAAAAGCGAGCAATACCAACCAAGCTCGTCAACAGTTCCCTAATCTTGATACGTTCCAAACCTTTAAGTGCAGATATTACTGCCGCTGGACTCGCTCTTCTTGCGGGGCTGGCAACCTTTGCTCTGTGGAACCTCGACCTGGTCCCACAGATAGTTCAGTTTTTTGATCCACTCACCTCGGCTGTTCCATTTGTTTCCCTCAGAAGTCCTGATTCCCGTTCAGCCGCCATCGGAATTGTGTTGTTCTCCACTTCGGTGGGACTCCTGGTTCAATACCTTGGTCTACGTCGCGGCTTACCTTACTTGCTCGGATGCCTTCTGCTTGTTGTGGTCATTTGTACGGTCGCGGCTCACTTCTTCGCATTTGACCTCTTACTAACGCCGCTCTTGATCGGCGGATTGTTTGCAGTGATCAATGTTCAGTTATTCCGACTTTGGAGAGCAGACCGAAAAGTTACGCGAGCGTTATTTGACGCCTCGGCCAATGCGCAACAAGCGACATCAATCGAGACTACCCGGCTTACCAGTGGACTGAAGCTTCTGGATTCTGTGCTGCCGCTTAATGAAGCGATTGTGTTTCAAACAGCGGAATCGAACTCGCTGCAAATGGTAGCGCGATTCAAAGGCTCCCATCTGATCACAAACGATACAGGCAGAAACGCGGTCTGGCGCGAAGGAATTCGCCTTTGCGAGCAAGCGATTGGAAAAGGAAAGCTCGTTATTGAGGCAGGAGAAGATCGCAAGTCATCCAGCGTCGCCGTTCCTCTTCGGTTCGAACATGAGATCGTCGGCGTATTATTGATTCGATTGACGGACGCCTACTGTGATGATGATAACTCTCTGTTGGAAGCAGTTGGTCTACAGTTCGCCAGAAACTTGAAGCGCGACACATTCTCCAAGAGATCACCCTCAATTCACCCATTGAGCTACTTCTCCAATGCTGGAGGTCAAAGAAAACTCGAAGCACTCTATGTGTTGCAGGCTTTGTCCACTGAACAGCGCTGTGAGGCTAACGCGCTCACTCATATCGACGATGGTGTAGCGGTCGCGTATCTGGACGGAACTGTGGCCCTGATGAACTCAAAGCTGCTGACCTATGCAGGTCTGAGTTCTACTCAAACCAAGAGTTTAGATTTGTTTGGTCTGCTCGATTATTTTAGGACCGATGTTTTTGATGAACCGGTTATTGCCGTTCGTCGTGTGCTACAAACCGGCGTCGACTACGAGCGCGAGCTGAATTTTGACCAAAAGAACCAGATCCTCGGTCTAAGGATCTCATTACTCCGGGCCAAGGAAGGCGTGCTCGGCGAAGGAGACCCGATTGGGATTGTGATTTACGTTAGAGACCTGACACGCATTAAAGAGTACGAGAAGTTAAAGAGCGACATGATCTCGCTAATGTCGCACGAGTTGCGAACGCCTCTAACCAGCATCAACGGATTTGCCGAACTCCTAACTGCCGACGACACGATGCCGGAACAAGCAAGGGAGTTTGTGACGATCATCGCTGGAGAGTCACAGCGCATGTCGCGAATGATCAACACCTTCCTGGCAGTCACTCAGTTGGAACGAAAAGACAAGCAAGAGGTACTAAAGATTCCGCTTCGACTTGATGAAGTAGTGAGAGAGACGATTGCTTCAATGCAACCGATTGCCAAGAAGAAACGCATCCGACTCGTCGAGCAACCGACTCATCGAATTCCGCCCGTCGCCGCAGATAAGAGTTTGATTACTCAGGCAGTCAAGAATCTTTTGAATAACGCGATCAAGTACAGCCCCGAACGCACGACGGTAACAGTGTCAACGGCGCTTGAAGCCGAAGCGGTTCGAGTTTGCGTGGAAGATCGAGGGTTCGGAATTCCGACAGAGTCACGTGATCGAGTCTGGGAAAAGTTTTATCGAGTAGTGCGTGAAGGACAAGAAAAGGATGACGAGTCTACCGGATTGGGCCTCTCATTTGTTCGCGAAGTTGTTGAACAACACGGTGGAGAAGTCGGCCTGGATTCTGAAGTAGGTCGAGGTTCGAAGTTTAGTTTTACGCTACCTCGTTTGTAGTTCGTCACTTATTAATCGTTCCCCGACAATCTTTCGCACCACAAATACATTTCTTATCATCTGGATGTAGCGTTGTCTCATAGTCAATCGTGATCTCCTCACCTGGATTGATATCACGAAGTGCTATGAAAAGAATGTGGTCATAGATGATCTGCATGAAGGCGTTTGGTGTGCACGAGTGATTGATGTAGTGCGTACCATTGCCTCCTCGACTGCCATCAAGACTCCAACGTCTATTCACTTCGCAGATTCTGAGCATCTTGCGGTGGGCTCGTCTTTTTGCTTCTGCGTTTGTAATCCTCTCGCCGGTATATTCAGCAATCTTTCGTCGGCGAGAAAAGTGCATGGTGGCAAAACATCCTTTGCCATGTATTCGTGAAGGTCTAATAGCGAGTCCGGGAGCAAGTTGTAGATTCATCTCAAAGAGTACTTTGGTCAGGTATTAGAGCGACTGGAGTTTATCACTTAGTTGGGGTTCCAAAACGAACAACCCCTTGTTCTTCGCGCTGAAGCTTTTAGGCCACAAGAAAAGCCGCCGATTTTTGACCGGCGGCTTTTTCTGAAATTGGTAACGCTACTATTTGAGTTTGAAAGTACGAGCCATCAAATCTGTCTGATTGCGTATCCGAGTGAGTTTGTCTCGCAGGCCCGTGAAACGTAGCGCGTAAATTGTTCGATTGTCAGCCTGAAGATAATAGGTACGACCCAGCATTGGTTTACCGGTCTTGGTGAACTCGTAAGAGATAGTTACTCCGTCAAGTCTGCCATTAAACGGCTCTTGCTTTCCTTCAATAAAGCCGGGCAAGTAGCGAAGTTTCATGTCCTGGTCTCGACGCGCAAGTTCAGCCGCGGTTGTCCCAGCATCCACGACTTCTTTTCGCACTGTCAGATATCCGTCGAGTCGATCGCCGTAAACAAACTCGGGATGTTCGTGCGCGGCATCCGGCTCTGAAATCGCCCGCCAAGATGGCGAGGGAATTTCAAATGAATAGTCAAGTTTGTCGTGCGTGTACAGCTGCTGAGCAAACGCAACCGACGAAAAGATTCCGACAAAAACTAAGCCAAAAATTAGTAACCGTCGCATTCCTGAATTTGAGCCCTCCTCAACGCGCGAGACTACCTCGCGATTTTGCCACTGCTGAGATGCCGACTCCAACAAACGTCGTTGTCTTTCCGAGAAACGGTTTTAGCCCATCCGCGCTTGCGAGATCGCTTCAGATTGCAGGTTTATCAGTTTGTCCAGACCCTGAGTGGCCAAGGAGAGCAGGACATCCATTTGCTCTCTACTAAAGGGTTCACGCTCGGCCGTTCCTTGAACCTCGATGAAACGCCCATCACCCGTGCAGACAACATTCATATCGACTTCTGCTCGTGAGTCTTCATCGTATTTGAGATCAAGGAGCGCTGTTTTATCAACAATTCCAACGCTTACGGCAGCTACCTGATTTGTCATCACCGGGCGATTTGTTTTTCCTGATTTCATTAATCGATGACTGGCAAGCGCAAAGGCAACGTACGCACCCGTAATAGCGGCTGTGCGAGTCCCGCCATCAGCCTGCAAAACGTCACAGTCGATAGTTATCGTTCGTTCTCCCAAAGCCTTCATGTCCGACACAGCACGTAGACTTCTTCCGATCAAGCGTTGAATCTCGTGGGTCCTTCCTGATGGACCACCGCGTCCGATTTCACGTGACGATCTTGTCAACGTCGAACGGGGTAACATAGCGTATTCAGCCGTCACCCAACCCTGGCCGGTGTTCCGAAGAAACGATGGAACTCGTTCATCCAAAGAGGCCGAACAAACAACCCGGGTATCACCCATCTCCATCAGGACCGAGCCTTCAGCGTAGGGCATAAAATCGGTCGTAATCTTTACCGGTCGCAGCTCATTTGGCGCGCGTCCATCAGTTCGTTCGAAGCTCATCGTGTCCCCAAACCTCGACGGCTTCCAAAATAGAGGGAGCCGAGCCGAGAAATCTTTCAGCTACTTTAGCAAATCTCTGAGCTGCATCCGTTACGTAAAAATGATCGAGATCGTCGCATAGCTTTCTTTCCTGCTGGAAACGAACCCCATCTGGATGCGCCAGTTCGAGTCTTTCTAGTAGAGCTCTAACCTCAACAGCGGTGGCTTCGCCGGAGTCAATTAGTTGTACATCTGCGCCGAACGCCTCGCGAATGGTCTGTCGGAGGATTGGATAATGGGTACAACCCAAAACCAGTACGGTAACGGTTCTTTGTTTTAGTTCGGTCAAATACTCAACCGCTACTGTGCGGGCGACATCAGAGTTAGCCCAACCTTCTTCCGCCAGCGATACAAATAATGGACAAGCGCGTTCGATTACCTCTGTTTTCGAATCCACCGCGGCGATTGCTCGAGAGTACGCTCCACTTTGTACCGTAGCTTCGGTTGCGATGACCCCTATTCGATCTCCTTTTGCTAGTGCGACCGCTGCTCGCGCGCCTGGCCCAATGACACCGACGACGTCGACGCTTACTGCCTTGCGGATTGCCGGCAGCGCAAGGGCTGACGCTGTGTTGCAGGCTACAACCAGTAGTTTGATGCCATGCGCCTCAAGAAACTTTGCGTTCTCAACTGCATAGCGTTCGACGGTGGCAAGCGATTTGGTTCCGTAAGGAACGCGCGCCGTATCTCCAAGATAGACGAAACGCTCGTTGGGCAACCGTTCGTGTAAGGCTCGGTAAACCGTAAGCCCTCCTACGCCACTGTCAAAGATACCGATGGGAAGATTTCGATCCAATGGAGAGTTTTCTTTGCGGGGCCTTGCTGGGATCTGTGAAATCAATGGTGGAGGCGCCGAGAATTGAACTCGGATCCAAAAACCAACGCCGAAGGAATCTACATGCTTAGTCGTTTCTCTTGCTTATCCCGACGAGTCGGGATAAAAATTCGCTCTCTGCCGAGTAAGTGAAACGACAAGACCGCGGCAAGAGCTAGTCCGACTTTGATCTCACCCACTGCCACGAACCGAAGCAGCGGGCCAGTTCATCTAAGTGACATCTCCTTCCGCGCGCATGAACAACTTGCGGTGAGACGCTCGGTGCTTAATTAGGCAGCGAGAGCCAACTCATTGTTATTGGCAATTGTGTTTCCCTACGCTTTTTAACGAGCTGCATAAGGTAGCCCGGCATGCATCGCGACGATCGTTCAGGTTCCTGTCGAAGCCTGTCGCCCCCATCTACGAGCAGCTCGATTATAGAGTCTCCGACCCCGAAAGGGAAAAGGGCGTAAATTTGGAGTCCCTCCGTGGGCGCCCCTCCCGTAGTTGCGCCGGAGCCACTAAAGAAACGCGGGGGGCGCCCGCGGAGGGCCGCCGCCCTACAAATTTGCTGGCCAACAATGTAACGATCTGAGACATAAGGTTCAGTTTGACGGGTCGAGTTTGGGTTTTAGCTGGGCTATAATCATGGCTCTCTTCCCCGCTCCCAACCGTACTGTGGATAGCCACGTTGTTCTGGGCAGTGTCCTTACGTAATTCTTGAGTCGGGGAAGGTCTATTCATATGTCATCAAAAACTCCTGGTTCGAACGTGAAGACTTATTCATCAGAGTCTGACACACCGTCGCAGAAATCCATTCTAGTTCGCTTCTGGTTTCCGGCAGTGCTCTTGCTCGCATTATCTGCTGGTGGTCTAACCGGAATCATCGCGGCCTACGAGCTCAATTATTCGCGTGCTGCCAACGAGGTTGCAGCGCTTGCGACTTACCGTCCCAGCGTGGTTACCCGGGTCTATGCTGACGACGGTGAAACAGTCATTGGAGAGTTTGCCCTGGAGAAGAGAATTCCCCTCAAGTACGACGAGATTCCGCCCGTTCTGAGAAACGCGATTTTAGCTGTCGAGGATGTTAGGTTTTACGACCATATCGGAATTGATCCAATTCGTATTATTGGTGCAGGTTACAAGACGCTTACGACTGACAAAGTCGAAGGTGGTTCGACTCTCACTCAACAGCTAACCAAAAACCTTTTTCTTACAAAAGAACAAACTCTAACGCGCAAGGTAAATGAATGGGTACTCGCGCTTCAGATCGAACGTTACTACACCAAGAACCAGATCATGGAGTTGTACGTGAATCACATGTTTCTGGGTGCAAATGCTTACGGAATGGAAGCTGGCGCTGAAACCTACTTCGGTAAACAAGCTAAAGACTTAACTCTCGGTGAAGCCGCATTGTTAGCCGGCGTCCCCAAGGCACCTAGCGATTACTCACCAACTTCAAATCCAGTAAAAGCCAAGGAGCGACGCGATCTCGTTCTTGATTTGATGGCCAAAAACGGTTTCGCGACTCCGGCCGAAGTAGAAGCCGCAAAAGCAAAACCAATCCAACTTGCTGACACCGCCTACTATCAGTCGCAGCCAAGGTCGTCACCATATGACTACCCGGTTGAAAATATTCGTCAGGAACTAGAGGACAAGTACACAACACGTGTAGCTCAAGGCGGACTTTCTGTGTACACAACAATAAATGTTGAAGCGCAGAAACGAGCTTATGAAGTAATCCGAGCCGGCCTGCGTACCTACGATCGGTCGCACACCAGCTGGCGTTCTACCTACACGATGATTCCGACGACAGTTGCAAATGGCGAAGGCCCTGCAACGCAAGCAGAGCTCAACAACTACAAGCACCCTGACTGGTACGGTAACGACTATGGAGTTGACCGACACCTGATGGGCTTGATCATGAAAGTCGATCGCACGCGCAACGAAGTCAACGTTCGCTTTGGCAATTTTACTGCGACTGTAACAGCAGCTGACATGGGGTGGGGAAAACGACAACCCAAGGACGAATTCAAGAACGGACAGCTGGCTGAGTTTGCGATTAAGGAGGTTGACGAAAAGAGCCGTCGTCTAAAGGTTGAGCTCTCGCAGATTCCTGCCGTGCAGGGCGCGATGATGACTCTTAACGCGAAGACTGGTGAAGTTGTGGCAATGGTGGGGGGTTACGACTTCTACACGAACAAGTTCAACAATGCGACTCAGGCATATCGACAAACTGGTTCCTGCTTCAAACCTTTTGTCTACACCGCAGCAGTTGAGTGGGGTATGACGCCTGATACAACCGTCAGCGGTGCACCAATAAGCATTGGCGACTGGCAACCACATAACTACGATGGCTCTACAGGTTGTTCCGACATGCCATTGAAGACTGCCCTGGCTAAGTCGATGAACATCCCAGCAGTCCATCTCTTACAAACGGTTGGTATTCAGACTGGCGCCCAAATGGTTCGTCGCTTCGGTATCAAGGTACCAATGTCGCCTTATCTTCCCTCAGCGCTGGGTGCGACCGAAGTCCCGTTGGACCAAATGGTGTCCGCGTACTCGGCATTCCCGAACAAAGGCATTCGCGTTGAACCGCACTTGATTCGTCGAGTTCTCGATCGCGATGGCGCAGTACTCGAGGAGTGGGAGAGAACAACCTACAAAGTAGTGAACGAGTACGTTGCGTTGACGATGGTATCGATGATGCGTGGAGTGGTGACGAATGGAACAGCTACGGGCGCGATGTCGCTGGGCGTTCCCCTCGCGGGCAAAACAGGTACCGTCAATGATCATACTGACGTTTGGTTTATTGGGTACACGCCTACATATGTAACCGGCGTTTGGATGGGTTATCCAGGCAAAAAGAAACCGTTAGGAAATGACATGACTGGCGGCCACGGTGCGTTGCCGATGTTTGTGGATTTCATGAAGACCTTCTTGAAGGACAAACCCAAAGAAGAGTTTGATAAGGCTCCGGGTATGCCGGAAGATATGAAGGAGCTTTACAGGCAACGACAACGTGAGCTAGCAGCAGAACGTGCCGAGTTTGCAGCGGACGCGGAGAAGACTGCAGACGAGACCGCTACTCCAGCGTCGTCAACTGAACCAAAGATGGACCAGGTTACGCTGCCGCCACCACCGAAGACGGATGAACCGGCCGCAAACCCCCAACCGAAAACGGAAACACCCGCCCCCAAGGCAGAGACAACACCCGCAACTACAACTCGGCCACGCGAAGTGGAACCCGCCAAGAAAAAGGGTAAGAAAGGCGATGGCGAACCGGGGTAGAGAGAATCAAAAGATCATTGGTCATGGAAAAAATCATTGGTCATATATCATTTGAAATTTCTCATATATCATTTTCTTCAATCGGTCGCAGCTCGTTAGCTAAAACAGCTCGCTCAGCGCCCGACGATATTTGCCTCATAGCGCGCCCAAGTGATTAGCGCCAGCGCCCTTGGACCATTAACCGCTCACCTTACGCCATCAAATGATAAATGAGAAATTTCAAATGATATATGACCAATGATCTTTCCCACCTAGAGCATTTTCCCCAACGCATACGGAAGCATCTTCCGCCACCACGGCCAGTCATGGTCCACATCGTGACCCCAGAGATCCAGCTTGTGAGGAATTCCCTTCGCATTAAGAATGTCCGATAGCGCCCGGCTGCGTTCCGGCGCTTCATAGTTACCCTGCCCGGACATGATCATGATCGAATCTGCGTGGCGGAGTATCGGGAGGTACTGATCGTCATTAAGATTGGAAATGTAGTCGACAGGATTGTTGAAATACACGTTGTCGTCGTAGTACCCCTTTAGATAAGAGCGAACATCGTAACTTCCACTCATCGCAATAACACCACGAAACAAATCGGGATGTCGGAAGTAAGTATTGACGGCAAGAAACGCTCCCAGGCTTGCACCAGTTGTCAGGGGTCTTGTTTCTCCGCCAGCACAGTCTTTTCGAATAAGTGGTAAAACCTCATCGATGATGTATCGATCATAACGTGACAACAGCTCTGCTTTGAGATGAGCAGGCATTTGTTCGTTCAGCAAACTGTAGCGGTTGACACTATTGATCGAGTAAGCGCGCAACTTACCTGCCTCGATAAAAGGCTTTATAGCATCAACGAGATAGAAGCGTTCATATTCGAGATAGTCAGCAGCGGCTGTGGGAAACATCAGCAGTGGTGGACCAGCGTGTCCATAAGCCACCAGGGGCATTTCAGTACTTAAGTTCTGGCTAAACCAGGCAGTAATTCGGCGTTCCATGTCGACCTTTCAGTATTTTTCGGAGTGGGGCGGGATTTTGGCGCAGATTTCCTGTAAGCGCAAGGGGAGAGGATCCGCAGATCACGCAGAATTCAGAGATTTCAGCCGATAAAGGTCGGTTTTTGGTTTGTGATTGGTCGAATGGAACTTAACCGACGTAAACGGGCGCGGTTGACGCTCTCAGGGCCTTCTGCTATAAAAAACGCTTCGCGCCCTGACATAGTCGCCATCTATGTGAGGGCGCTTATTCCGCAGTAGCTCAATGGCAGAGCATTCGGCTGTTAACCGAAGGGTTGTAGGTTCGAGTCCTACCTGCGGAGCCAACAATTCTTAAACTGGGGAGGCATATTGCCTCCCCGTTTTCATTCTGGCTCTAGATGTTTTGGGTGGACATATTAGAGAACCCTCGAGCGGCTGTTAATCCCGACGAGTCGGGATTGTAGGTTCGAGTCCTACCTGCGGAGCCAACAATTCTTAAACTGGGGAGGCATATTGCCTCCCCGTTTTCATTCTGGCTCTAGATGCTTTGGGTATACATATTAGAGAACCCTCGAGGCGCATTCTATGTTGGTCAAACCTCCGACCTCGCTAAACGAATTGCAGATCACAATCGAACCGATTCTTTTGACGGGCACTACACCCGAAAGAATGGTCCTTGGAAACTAGTGTGGTGTGAGACCCACACCTCTCGAAGCTCTGCAATGAAACGCGAAAAACAGATCAAACGCATGAAATCTGCCAAATGGATTCGCCAGCACCTTCTTCCGAGCGATATCAGCGGCTGTTAATCCCGACGAGTCGGGATTGTAGGTTCGAGTCCTACCTGCGGAGCCAAAAATTCTTAAACTGGGGAGGCTGATTGCCTCCCCGTTTTCGTTCTGGCTGCAATGAAACGCGAAAACAGATCAAACGCATGAAATCTGCCAATTGGATCCGCCAGCACCTTCCTCGGAGCGATATCAGCGACTGTTAATCCCGACGAGTCGGGATTGTAGGTTCGAGTCCTACCTGCGGAGCCAAAAATTCTTAAACTGGGGAGGCATATTGCCTCCCCGTTTTCATTCTGGCTGCAATGAAACGCGAAAACAGATCAAACGCATGAAATCTGCCAAATGGATCCGCCAGCATCTTCTTCGGAGTGAGCTACCAGCAAACAGCATCGAAAAACATCGATGACTATATCGCAGCGTTCTCGCCGGATGTTGAAGAGCTTCTGGAAAAGAACAATTAGCTATCAAATACCGACCTTCACTCTATATGGTAAGTATGGTAATTACTTGATCTACTTTGCCGCCTAATGAATATCAGACTCAAAACTTTGGTAATAACGGTCCTCCTTTTGTCTGCGTACTGCGACTGCAAGGCAACTGTTCTTTATGTGAGATTCAGTCCTCAGGAAATAGTTATAGGCGCAGATAGTAAGCGCACACTGGAAACGGGAGAGACAGCGTGCGTCTGCAAGATAACTCGAATCGGCGATACGTTTGTAGCTTTAGCTGGACTCGCTGAGTATGGAGACTTTGACCCAAGAGAATTTGCTCGAGAAGCTATTACTACATCTCAAACGCTGGAAGCATCGCGAATGAAATTCGAGCAGCTTATTGAACAACCACTCATTGATGTTCTGAAGAAGGTGAGAACCGGGAGCCCGGCTCGCTATGCCACTTTTAAACAGGGCGCCGCCGTCAACATGATTTTCGCTAGATTCAATGATGTGCCGGAACTTGTCGGCACAGCTTTGACGCCCCGAGATACACGTGACGGTTCAATCGTGATCGACAAGAGACCCATCACCCTGATTGGTAATGTGAAACGAGCGCAAAGGATCGCTGTGGGTGTCAGTAAGAGGGCTGAGGGGCTTCTGGATCGACCGAGTTTCTGGGCTAAAGGCACTGTGGCCGGAATACAGCGAGTATTAGAAATGTCGATCGAGGATAACAAAGAAGCCGGCGGTCCAATCGACGTTGTTCGGCTCACCAAAGGCGCTGCACAATGGTTTCCGCAAGAACCTGTTTGCGACACTAAGAGCAGACGAGTCAACGAGCAACCCTCAAGTTGCAACCTGTCGAAAACGAATTAAGAAAACTTGGGCGTCACCGCAAAAGCTACGGGAACGATTCGAGATCTTGCGTCCAACTGTAATTAGGAGTAACTTCGATATCTCTCCTAACCGTTCGCTCTAAAAAGTTCTATCGAGACCTTGACCTCCGATAGACTCTCTATATCTGATCTGGCCGGCGTGTGATATCAAATAATATCAAATGAAAAAACAGACCACGGTTGCTCTGGGGCTCTTTCTTTGCCTCTCTGTCTCAATTATCGGGCAAACTCCATCACCCACCCCACAAACTCAACAAACGGATTCAGACGTGGTGCGAATCACTGCAAACCTTGTGCAGGTGGATGCAGTTGTCACAGATGTTAAAGGCCGGTTGGTCACTGATCTTCGTCCAGAAGAAATCGAGATTCGTGAAGATGATCGACCGCAGAAAATCACAAACTTTTCTTTCATCTCAGTCGAGCCCTCTATCACCAAGCCAAACGTCAGCAACCCTGACCCCATCAACAAAAATGATCCACCCGCGCCGCCTTCAAAATTGAAACCTGAAGAGGTACGCCGCACGATTGCCCTGGTTGTCGATGACCTCGGAATCTCTTTTGAGAGTATAGGATTTGTGCAAAAGGCTTTGAGCAAGTTTGTCGACCAGCAAATGCAGCCCGGGGATCTGGCCGCAATTATTCGTACCAGCGCCGGTATGGGCGTGTTGCAGCAGTTTACTTCCGATAAAAGACTCCTTCGCGCAGCAATCGACCGCGTGCGCTGGAATCCAAGCGGTCGCGGCGGCGCGAGTGCGTTTGCAGCAATCGAGTCAAATCCTTTGACGCGGGTATCGCCGGAAACGCCTGCTGCCGGGGGGCCTCCTCAAAGCCCGATATTTAACGGCGATGGGAGCCACGCCAATCAAAATAATTCGGTTGACTTGAATGACCGCCATATTGGAGATGACTTGGCCCAGTTTCGTCAGGATAGCCTCACCGTTGGCACGCTGGGCGCAGTCAACTATGTGGTGCGCGGGTTGAGCGAATTGCCGGGTCGCAAGTCTGTCCTCTTGATTACTGATGGCCTGCAGTTGTTTGAACGTAATCCACTTGCGAACCGCGACCGGGACAATCAACGCATCCTGGAGAACTTACGCAAGCTCATCGATCAAGCCAATCGCTCTTCGGTGGTCATCTACGCGCTGGACTCCCGTGGTTTACAACCGCTCGGGATGACGGCGGAAGACAACACAAACAATCTCTCGGGTGCACAAGTTCAGCAGCAAATAATGTCAAGGCAGCAGAGTTTTATCGACTCGCAGCAAGACCTCTCTTATCTACCAGAGCAGACGGGAGGTTTCACCGTGAAGAACCGGAACGACCTGGGCGCGGGTATCAAACAAGTGCTCGATGATCAAAGGGGCTACTATCTAATCGGCTACCGGCCAGACGAGTCCACCTTTGATCCGAAGACGGGACGCAGGAACTTCCACAAGCTGACGATTAAAGTGTCAGGCCGTCCGGGTTTGAAGGTTCGCTATCGCACTGGGTTTTATGGCATCACGGATAAAGAGATGCGCCCAGACTTCAGCACGCGCTCACAACAGCTCATCAAGGCCATCTCTTCGCCATTCGCTTCGGAGGGCGTCTCGCTGCGTCTTACCTCCTTATTTGGGAATGACGCTCAAACAGGTTCGTTCGTTCGCTCATTGCTCTATATTGAAGGAAACGATTTGACCTTTATAGAAGAAGCAGATGGTTGGCATAAAGCCGTTTTTGATGTGCTCGCTGTTACCTTTGGCGATAATGGACAGATCGTAGACCAGATAAGTAAAACACACACGTTACGTGTGCGCGGTGCGACATATCAGCGTGTTCTTAAGAGTGGCTTCGACTATCCGATTATCCTTCCAATCAAAAAGGCCGGGGCTTACCAGCTGCGCACGGCACTTCGCGACACGGCAAGCGAACGTGTCGGCTCGGCCAGCCAGTTTATTGATGTTCCGGATATCAAGAAGAAGCGGCTGGTCCTCTCGGGTCTTATCTTAAGCGGCGTTGATCCGACGACGACTAGTTCTACCACTAGCTCGACTATTAATGCTGCTGCGCCATACGTACCGGTAGCGACTGTTTCAGAGCAGGATGATCCGCAGGCTGGCCCAGCTGTTCGTAGATTCCGGCCGGGAATGATGCTGCACTACAGCTTTCTGGCCTATAACGCCCAGCTGGACAAAACAGCATTGCGGCCACAACTCCAAATACAGGTGCGCCTTTTCCGCGACGGCCAGCAAATCTTCGCTGGCAAAGCGGCACAATTGAATTTCAATAATCAAAAGGACTTGAAACGTCTGGCCGCCGGTGGAGTCCTACGGCTCGGGTCGGATATGAGGCCAGGCGAATATATCCTGCAAGTTATCGTCACTGACTTCTTGGCCAAGGAGAAGTACCGTACAGCAACACAGTGGATTGATTTCGAGATCGTTAAATAAGAACTAGTGGGATCGTTGTACTGTCACTGAAGAAACTTTGGAAACCTCTTGAATCTCCCAGACGGAAGCTTCGTTCAGATCCTTCTAAAGAACGACTCCTGCTCTCTCCTCCGGCGCGCTACGCGCGAAAGCAAATGCATTTGGAGACACCACCGGCTTTAGCCGGGTGGAGGATCAACTTTGTGCTATTCCGAGTCACTTATTCCATGTGGAGACACCACCGGCTTTAGCCGGGTGGAGGATCAACTTTGTGCTATTCCGAGTCACTTATTCCATTTGGAGACACCACCGACTTTAGTCGCGTGGAGTTTCAATTTCTGCCATTTACTTCAGTCGTCGTAGGTCGAAGTTGAAACTCCACGCGACTAAAGTCGGGGTGTCTCCTAAAGAATCTATCAGGCGTTAACTAGCGAAAAATTGAGCCTCCACCCGGCCGAAGCCGGTGGTGTCTGACTTTTGACACACTCTCTGCCGTTGGTGGTATTTCACTTGTTCTCACGTAAGTGGTTGATAAAGAAAGGCTACCCGGCGCAATGGGTCCGCGGTCTTGCATCGAAGAAACCGGCTCACCAGGCTTGTCTTAGAAACAAATTGTTGACGGGCTTTTATCCAGCGTTCTAGTATTTGTTTAGCGTCCTAAAACCAAGGGACCCTTGCTCATCCTCGAAACTCCCGGGCTCAAATCAAACGCAAACCAGTAACGCCCGATATCCCTTGAAGCTTGAGTTGTGACACAGAAACGCTGCTCACCGAGACATCAACAACCCGAGGTTTGAACCGATATAGCGACCGCATCTCGTCATTCCTAATCGCATCCTGAACGCGTTGATGCCTTGAATACTCCGCACATCTTCTGTTCCCAAAGATAAGGAAAACCATATATGAGTGCACAACCCGAAATATGGCGGGTCAGTACAATCGAAGGAGTCTTCGAGACCGATTTCGACACCCTTCAGCAGTGGATAGTTGAAGGCGCCGTTCTGCCTTCTGATAAGGTGAGTAAAGGAACGCTGAGCTGGATCGAGGCTGGTCGAGTACCAAAACTCAAAGGAGCCTTTAACGGAGAGGTTACAAAAGGTCCGATACCAGATCTCAACAGCTCGACGACTGCAGATCCGTCTGCGAATCCTCAACCAGTCGAAGCTCACGCACATTTCGCCGCTACAGCTGAGTCGACTTCGACAAGCCACGCAGCTCCGGCCAGCGCGTGTCACAACCACGCGGATGTGCCACCCGACTATGTCTGCAGAATGTGTGGTGAAGGATTCTGTTCTGAGTGTCAAAGATTCGCTAGTGGAAAGACACCGTTGTGTCCCCTATGTGGAGATCTCTGTTACGAGTACAAAACGATAAAGTCGAGATCTGACCTGGCTGAGTTTCAAACTTCTGGTTTTGGCCTTGAGGATTTCAAACGAGCGGTAGTTTATCCATTTCAACACAAGGGAGCGTTGCTCGGTGGCGCACTGCTTTATGGTCTTCTCTTGATGTCGGGGTTTCGAGGCAGTCTTGTTGCCTGGATGATTATGTTCGGTTGTATTTCTCATGTGATCAATCAGGTCGCGTGGGGTCGGATCGAGCGCAGCTTCATGCCCGACTTCAGTGACTTCTCCTTCTGGGAAGACTTGGTAATGCCTCTCTTCCTCGGAATTGGGATTACGGTCGTCTCGTGGGGACCGATGGTCGTGCTAATGATTGCATTGATCTTCGGCGTCGTTAGTAGTGGCGGAGCGGGCAGTTCTCAAGGAGGTAGCGATGCTTCCGCCGCCGAAGCTTCTGGTCCATCTCACGAAGACCTGTCGGTTCTGACGGATCCAAACGCGGATCCGAAGAAGCTTGAAGAAGCGAATCAGAAGCTGAACGAAACGAGACCAGGCGTTCAACTCGCGCGTGAAGCCGAGCAATCGAAAGCCGAAAATAATGATCCCACTGGATTAGCCAGGATGGTATTGCCTTACCTTGGTGCTGGAATAGTACTGGTTGGTTTGCTACTGCTGACTATAGCCTGGGCCGTTTTTTATTACCCGATGGCGCTCACGGTTGCCGGCTATACCCAGAGTTTGGGATCTGTGCTCAATCCTCTCGTAGGCTTGGATACGATTCGACGAATGGGAGCGACCTACTTCAAAGCATTTGGAATGGTGATTGCCATTCAGATCGTGGCCCTGATTGTTGGCGTGATTGTATCGAGGATTACAGCTCCCTTTGCATTGCCCTGGATTGGAAATCTTCCGGCCAACTTTATCAACGGTACTTTCACTTTCTATTTCAACCTTGTGATTGCATGCTTGCTGGGACTCTCGTTATTCAAGAGCGCTGATCGACTAGGAATCAACATCAACTAAAGAGATCTGAAACAAATCGGGAGCACACTCGCTATTTGCGAAGGGCTCCCGATTGTTTTGGTGACTTCAACTACTGGTCTAGAAGAAGAGCGAATACAGGAGTCGATTTGGTGAGCCGGTTCCTGGATTCGTTACAACATTTGTTGTTGCGTTATTTACGATCGCGTTACGCACGGTAACTCCAGACGCTGAAGGGTTCTGTTGTTTATACAACGCTGCAACGCCGGCTACGTGTGGAGAAGCCATCGATGTTCCACTCAACGTTGCAGTCGCAGTGTTTGACGAGAACCATGCGGAGAGGATCCCTTGGCCCGGTGCAAAAAGATCAACACAGGTACCAAAGTTTGAGAAGGAAGCGCGTGCATCAGTCGATGTAGTCGCACCGACGGTAATCGCGTTGGCCGCTCGCGCCGGAGATGAATTGCACGCGTTTGCGTTACTGTTTCCGGCGGCTACCGCGATTGCTACTCCAGCATTCGACAAATTGTTGACTGCGGTGTCCAGCGCCGTGGAAATGCCACCGCCCAGACTCATGTTAGCTACTGCTGGAGCGATATGATTCTGTCTGACCCAATCTACTCCTGCAATAACTCCTGAGGTTGAACCTGACCCGTTGCAGTCAAGTACGCGAACACCTCGCAGTAGCGCGCTCTTCGCGACTCCATATGTTGTCCCGCCAACAGTGCCGGCTACGTGAGTTCCGTGACCATTACAGTCAGCACCATTTCCGCCAAACGCATCGAATACATTTGACGCCCGTCCGCCAAACTGTGTGTGAGTGGTCCGAATGCCGGTGTCGATGATGTAGGCACGAACACCTGATCCAGTCCAGTTGTAAGTATAGCTCGCACTTAAAGGACGGTTTCTCTGGTCTATCCGATCAAGACCCCAGGGCGGATTGGTTTGAGTTACGTCAGCAGTAACGACTCCATCCTCCTCGATAAACTTGACCCGAAAGTCCTCGCTTAGTTTTTCCGCATCTTCTTCTGACATTTCTACTGCGAAGCCGTTGATGGCATTCTGGAAAACATGTTTGAGTTTCCCACGATAACCTTCGGCCATGTCAGTCGCGATGTAGGGAGCGATGGAATAGAGACCCTTTTCTCCAACAACTGAGTCGTCAAGAACAACTATGTAATTGTTGTTGATCTTGTCTGCTTTTCGGTGAAGTTTGCTCTTCTTCTGACTATTGACTGGAACTGAAACGAGTAACACAGCACCAAGACAGGTCAGAATTAGCATAGCGCCAAATTTCTTCATACTCATCCTCCAATGTGAAAGTGTGTTCAGGGGATCGAGCCGCCCGCAACGGCGACAAATCGAGCGGGAACTTACTTTCCGTCATGCTTCTTCGTTCTTTCAGTTGTTGTTAGAGAGACTTATCCCCAACAACTGAGACGATTAAGCGTGACTGGAGCGAGGTACTTTCGACTACGAGAAAAACCTTCTATGTAATCTGGGACGAGTGTCTGGGACGGGAGGCGCGCAGTATAACACCAAATCCAGGAAACAAGCCTGCCTCAAGCGTCGAGAGGAGGCAGAAGGCACACTTATACAATTCACCTAATGCATTGCCTAAAAGGTCTGAAGGCTCAACCTCTCATTCAGGTGACGTAACTACTATGTGCAATCCGACAAACTGAAGTTTGTCGAACACTCCTCTTACTTTCTAATCCGGACAGGGATAAGGAACACAACAACCGTGACAATTCACGTAGCCGTCTGGACATTCGATATCCATTACCGACACTTCACCTGAATGATTCCAGAGCGAGTCCACGATAGGCATGAGTTGTCCTTCGAGTTTTGCTAAGCGAGCAGCTTTCTCTTCAGGGGTTGGTGCTGAGACGTAGTATCTGATTGCACCCAATTCGAGCGAATCCGTGATGGTCCGCAGCCGGACATAACCGGGGTCATAGTCGACGCCTCCGACTTGTATCGCTGCTTTTGTCTGGTTGGATTTTGAGGTTGACTGTTTTCTGGACGGTTTTGTTTTTTTCGACTTTGGTTTTGCTTTGGGAGCCATTGTCTTTTCCTCCTAAGTGGGGTTACTTCGACTTGAGATTGTCGAGCATTGAGAGCGTGGACCACTTACCTTGCTTACCGTAATAAATAGAGCTCGCGTCCGGGGACCAGACTAACCCCGAAAAATACACGCGGCTGTCGGTGTTGGTAATGATCGTTTTGACAAGTCCTCCAGTTGCTGGGACCAAACGCAAGCTGTCTGTTCCATCCTCGCGCGTCACAAATGCAATCTGGTTCTTTGCCGGTGAGAGTTGGAGATTTAAGAAATAAGATGCGTTGAGTTCTGTAAGTTTTCGTGCTTTTCCTCCTTTAGCTGAAATTGAAGTTAACGTGACAGTAGCGGGTATATTCGAAAACCCCGCACCTGGAATTGACTTAATAATTAATTCCTGACCTGAGTTGGACCAACCGACAATTCCGAGTACCGATTCGCCTTCATAGATCTTTTGCCCGTTGCCTCCGCGAGCAAGCCAGATACTCCAGGTTGTTTTCTTCCCTGGCGTCGAGGCCATTGCCAGCCAGGCTACTTCCTTTCCATCAGGAGACCAGGTTGGATTAAGGAAGAGTAATGCTGGATCCGTGTTGTTTGAGACTTGCGTTGCAGCCGAACCGTCAATGGCTATCGTCCACACGTTGGCAACACCATTCGTCTTCGCACAATAAGTCAGATGTTTTCCGTCCCTGGACCACTCAATATCCTGAGTTTGATAGCGGTTGTAAGGGAGGAAGGAATAGCCGCCAAAAAAAATGCCTGTCGAGGTCAAGGCTTTCGCATCTCCTCCATCAGGGTGAACCGTCCAAATGTTTGGAGGACCATCAGTCTGACGTAAGAAAGCGATCAAACTTCCGTCAGGCGACCAGCTCGCGTTAAATCCGTCTGGAGCTAAACGTGTCTCGCCTGTCCCTGGATTTAGTACAAAAGGGAAACTCGTAAACACTGTCGTACCTGAAGCAGCAGGTAGTGATTGAAAAACAACAGTCTTGTTATCGGGTGAAACACTTGGCCATAGTTCAATACCTGCATTCGATGTCAGTTGGGACTCCTGGCCCTCTTCTACGCTAACTCTCCATAAGTCAGACTCTTCCCTTCCCGTAGCGTAAAGAATCTTTGATCCGTCGGGCGAGACGTCGAGCACATCGCTGTTGCTGTCGTTCACGCTCAATTGAACCGGCGTACCACCTTCCAAACTGCCGAGAAAGATCTGCTGCAATCCATTTCGAAATGAACTGTAGACGATGAACTTTCCATCGGGGGTCCAGGCAGGCTGAAAGTCAGGGTATTTGTCGTTAGTAATTCGGATTGGATTGCTTCCATCGAGATTTGCCGCCCACAAGTCGTACTGACCATCCTGCTTGTCGGAGTAAGCAACCTGTTTATTGTTTGGTGACACACTGAACTTTCGGTTAACCGGGTTCGCCGGATCAAACTTAGTCACCTCAGCGACTTGTTGGGTAGTTACATCGAACGAATTCAGATTGCCTTGAGAAACAAAGTAGATTTTGTTTTCTCTCCAGGCCACTAAACGACTACTGGTGCGCTCGAGTGATTTTAGTAATGTCGGCGAGCCGGCAAACGCAGGCATTGTCCAGATACCAAGCAGTTCTTCTCTTTTGGCCAGATAGGCTATTTGCTGGCCATCAGGAGACCAAATCGGCGTCGGGGATGTTGCTTCCACACTGCGGTTAGAGAACGGCTCACCGCCACTAATCTGCTTTAACCAGATCGAGCTAATCCCATTCTTGGTGGACGAGTACACTAAGAACTTACCGTCGGGTGAGAAACGAGCGTGATCTGGACCAGATTCACCCAACTCGTCCTTTCGAGTAAATATTTGAGTTACGCTGAGGCTCTGTGGTTGAAAGCTGGAGATAACTTTTCTTTGACGCCACGCGTAAACCCCCAACGATATAAGAATTGCTGTAAGGACAACCAAAGCGAGTAACAGCCAGCGGGGTTTGATCCGCGTTTCGATGGTATGAGTAAGATTCTGAACAGTTGAATGTCCAGACCCCATCGAGTTGCGTGTGATTTCTTGAGATCTAGCAAAACCGAGTCCTGAGGCAGTTCTCTCGAAAGTAGTTCCGAGGTCCAAATCTCGTTTCAGAGTCTTTAGGTCAAGCTCAAAATCCTTTACACCCTGATAACGCTCATCCCGATCCTTTTGGAGAGCCTTCCGGACAATTCTCTCTAATTCGAAGGGAATATCGTGAACGTAATCGGTTAATGGGGCTGGTTCAGTTTTAAGAATTGCTGCGGATGTATCGCTGGGAGTATCTGACTTAAAAGGCGTACGACCAGCTAGCATCTCGTAGAGCACAACTCCCAGACTCCAGATATCGGTTCGCGTATCGATATCCAGGGCGCGAGTTTGTTCAGGAGACATGTAGGCGGTCGTGCCTACGATAATTCCGGGTTGTGTTTGAAAGATCGCTTTCGTAGCGGCATCCGAGTCAACATTATCTCGGCCGTATGTTCCAGTCAGCTTTGCCAGACCAAAGTCGAGCACCTTCACGATGCCATCGCGTCTGAGCATGATGTTCTCAGGCTTGATGTCGCGATGGATGATCCCGGCCGCGTGCGCTGTCGAGAGAGCAGAAGCAACTTGAAGAGCTATGTCGATCGCTTTTGCCATTTGAAGTGGTTCTTCACCAATCCGCCGGCGAAGCGTTTGACCATCAATATATTCGGTGGCGATGAAGTGCTCGCCAGGCGCGATGCCGATGTCATAAATAGTTATGATGTTAGGGTGGTTCAAAGCGGAGGCAGCTTTCGCTTCCTGGATGAAACGCAGCATGCTTTGTTCGTTTGAGGCCAAATCCTCGGGCAGTATTTTTAGCGCGACTTTTCTGTCCAAAACTGCTTCTCGAGCTAAATAAACCTCTCCCATTCCTCCGGCACCGAGTAACGAAACAATCTCGTAGCGGCCGAATTTGGTTCCTGGTTTTAGGAGCGAGGTCATCGAAAGCTGATTGAGAATTGGGATCAGTTAGGTCAATCTCGGTTTCGATTTCCGATTAAGAATCGCGACACATCGGGATGCCTGCTGACGAGTCGAGGTTAGCAATCCGAAATTGCGTGGATTCTAGCTGAGTTACGAAAGTGAGGCTAGATAGAAATCTTTTAGAGATCCTATTTTTGACAGGCTCTGACACCGCCGGTCGGGGTTTCCAGTTTCTACCTAACTACGCGTTGGCTCTTGTTCAGGAAGACACCACCGGGCTTCAGCCGTGTGGAGTCTCGGTTTCTACCTAACTTCGCGGGTGTCGTCGACTCTACTTCTCGTTCTCCCCAACCGCTCATTTTCGCCAACTTCTCATTCTCCCAAACCTCCAGGTTGGCGTCACTGGCCATTAATAGAATGTAACCGTTTCAACGGTTTGGCACCGGAGAGTGATTAACGAAAAAGGGTAGAAACCGTCGTTAAAACGGCCCATTAGATTAAGGGGCAACGCTGACCCCAACCTAAAGGTTGGTGAGAATGAGAGGCGTTTTCTCCAAAGACGCCGGGCTCCACGCCTAAAAGCTGGTGATGTCTCCTAGAATCGAGTTTTGAGCTATTTGTTGAGTTATTCTGTCAATAAGTCCCCGTTCCTTGCAAGTATTTCTCACGTGGTGCATCATTCTAGGCGTTAATCCCTTCTCTCGCGCATCAACGGTGATGCGCCCCGCGCCTCGGTGAGTTGGCGGCGGCGTTTTTGGATGATTCGAGAGCAGGCCTGACCCAAACTACAGAAGCCGCTCTTTTTTGAGCATCCGAACTCGAGCTTTCGCTGCTACCGTTACAACGGAGCCCACTTCGATAAAAAGCTTCTATCAACACTCTCGATTAGCGGGAGAGGAGCATTTTCATGTCCATGAAACTTTATGTCGGCAACCTTGCTTTTCAGACCTCAAGTGAAGATCTGCAGCAACTGTTTGCCGGGGCGGGCACCGTCGAGTCGGCCTCCGTCGTTGAGGATCGCGATACTGGACGTTCGCGAGGCTTTGGCTTTGTCGAAATGGCTTCAAAGGAAGAGGGTGAAGCAGCAATTTCTCAATTCAATGGGAAAGAATTCAATGGTCGCAACTTAACCGTTAACGAAGCGCGTCCGCGTGAAGATCGCGGTGGCGGTGGCCGTCGTGGTGGTGGCGGTTTCGGTGGCGGTCGAGGCGGTGGCGGTGGCGGTCGTGGCGGCGGTGGTGGTCGCGGCGGCTACGGCGGCGGCGGAAACCGTGGTGGTGGTGGCTACAGCGGTGGCGGCGGTGGCGGCGGCGGCAACCGTGAACCTCGTTGGTAAGCCGTTTTGATCTTTTGATGTCCGACGAATTCGTTAATTCGTCGGACATCAAAAAAGGCCGTAATGAATAACTTAAGGAGACGTAGTGATGGATAAGCCGGTATTTACAATTGGTGAGCGTGTCGAGAAGCTTTGTATTGTCTGTAATGAGGTGCGCGGTCACGTAGTCGTCTCCATAACAAAGCGCGGACAAATCTCTCGTGTGAGTTGTCCGAAGTGTGGAGAGCGTAGTGCGTTCAAGAGCTCGGGGACTGCTGATGCTGGTGCAAATCGAAGTACGGCTAAAGCAGGTGCGCCGTACGACCGTACACGTACATATCGAACAGGTCAGGCAATGATGCACCCAACATTTGGATTGGGTGAAGTAACTAAAGTGATCGAACCAGGAAAGATTGATGTCCTGTTTGCGGATCGCATGCGTCGCTTGATCCACTCGATGCCTGTAGAACAACAAGGCTAGGTTCATGTTCGCCTCATCTAATGCTTACGAAGATATTCGTTGACTCGCTTTAGTCCTTTGGGGTAAAGAGTCTTCCTCTCGGATTCCCCAAATCATGAATAACAAATATTCTCCGTTCCATATTGGAACCAGCATACTCATACTGCTGGTTCTTACATTTTCAAACTTCAAAACAACTCATGCTCAGGATCCCAGCGATGCAGCCACACGCTCGCTACTTTCGTGGCTCTCGCTTGACGCTCCTCCAGGTGCGGAACATCTGACAGCGGATGTAATTCAGAAGTCTACGCCGGGCTGGAAACGCGACGGATTGGGCAATCTGATCTTGAGCAAAGGCAGTGGCAGTCCGCGACGAGTTGTTGCATGTGGTTTGGATCGTCCTGGATTTGCCGTTACTGAGATCACTGAATCAGGTTACTTGCGTCTCCGTGAGAGTGGTACCGGAAGACAACATCCACTTTGGGTTCAGTTTCACGAGGGTCAACGCATTAGAGTGCTGACACGACACGGGGTTGTTCCCGGAGTCGTAACGGTCAAGAGTACTCACTTGCAAAGAGGGCGCGTACCGAACGCTCCGCTGACAAATCTCGATGATTTATGGGTAGACGTGGGTGCCGAGTCGAAAACAGATGTTCGACGACTGGGCATTGCGTTGCTCGATCCAGTTGTACGCGATATGGCGCCGTGGGCCTTTGCAGATTTTGTTAGCGCACCTTCAAGTGGACTGCGAGTAGGTTGCGCAGCTGTAGCAAGCGCCGCACAAGGTACTATCAAAAGCGGCGAAACAATCTTTCTACTCACGACACTGCGAAGTATGGGCCACGACGGACTCGAAGCTGCTCTACGCAGTTTAGGACGCGTCGATGAAGTTTTTCTTATCGATCAAGCTGCGGAAGGCGCAACGCAAAGAGACGGGATATTGCAACGACGAGTGGAAAAGCCTACCTATCTCCCGGAGTCAACAGGCCTCACTTCACTGGCAATACTCTCAGCCCGAGTGCGCTATGCCGGCTCGCTCGTCGAAAGCGTGCAACTCACAGATGCAAATGCTCTTTTAACTGCGGTCGAAAAAGCGGCAGCAGTATCAGACTCAAATCACAATTGGATCAATCTGGCCAAATCAACATCGCCAGTGAAAACAACCCGATCTTCTGTGGATACGTTTGCCGAAACGGCAACTCTGTTAAAGACACTCGCAGATGTTTACGGGGTGTCGGGTCATGAACATAAAGTTCGTGAACAGATAATCGCCAGTTTACCTTCGTGGGCGCGCCAGAAAGCAACGACTGACAACGAGGGCAATCTGGTTGTTGAAGTTGGACCAGACCGTGATCCAGTGATCTTTGTAGCCCACCAGGATGAAGTGGGATTTGAGATCACAAGTATCGCCAACGATGGGACGGTATCGCTGAGAACTCGAGGAGGGCTCTTCCAGTCTCTGTGGGAAGGCCAGCCCGCGTTGCTACATTTTGACGGTTTGCCAAACTCCAGTTCGTTACGCGGCATCTTTGTTCCCCGGGAAACGGCCACCGCCAAACAGCCCGAGGCACTTACAGCCTGGTTCGGGGTCGATGCCGCTGGTCTAAAACAACTGGGGGTAACAACCGGCTTATCAGTTACTGCGGACAAACATTCCACGAGACTTGGGATAAACAGATTCACCGCGCGAGCACTCGATGATCGCGCAGGCTCCACTGCGCTCATCATGGCCGCTCGTCGCCTCGATCTCCCGACTCTAAATAGAAAAGTGATTTTCGCGTGGTCGGTACGTGAAGAGACGGGGCTTGAAGGAGCTATTGCATTAGCGCGACGCTATGGAACGGTAAGGCGTGTCTACAGCATCGATACTTTTGTTTCTTCGGATTCGCCCGCGGAGAGCAGTCGCTTTGCCTTCGCACCATTGGGCCAAGGTGCAGTGATTCGTGGATTAGATAATGCCACCGCGATACCAGCAGCAGAGATTGATCGGTTAATAAATATGGCGAAGCTACAGCGGATTCCATTGCAGGTTGGTGCGACGAACGGCGGAACCGATGGCTCAGAATTCACTCGCTACGGAGTAATAAACATCAGCTTGTCCTGGCCCGGTAGATACAGCCACTCCCCTGTTGAGGTACTGGACCTACGCGATCTGCAATCATTGTCGAGACTTATCTACGCAATCGCGATAGCGAAATAAATCAGATCCTTTCTACGAAGAAGAACTCCTTAAACTCTGCAACCCCACCAACGGCAGTTGGTGGATTGGTTCAGATCCTCTCTACAAACAGCATCTTTCTAAGTTCATAAAAAAATCCCACCAACGGCAGTTGGTGGATACTTCAGATCCTTTCTACAAATGGCTCGTTCTCTCTCCTCCGGCGCGCTTAGCGCGCAGCATTAAGGGGACACACTCTCAGTAGAAAGGATCTGAACCAATCCACCAACTTCCGTTGGTGGGATTTGTCGAACTGCGGGCGGTCGCTTTTCGGTAGAGAGGATCTAAACGATCCACCAACTGCCGTTGGTGGGATTTCTTGAACTTAAGGAAGTTGCTACGCTCGACGTAAACCCTGACCTAATACTTCGCTACTCTCGGATCGACGTCATCGGACCAGGCAGTAATGCCACCCTTAAGATTGATTAGACGTCCACTGAAGCCAGCTCGTTGCAGTGCTTCAATTGCTTTGGCACTTCTTACGCCTCCCTTGCAATGGACCACAGTCTCAACTTCCGGATCTATCTCGTTCATCCGACTAACAACGTGACCGAGAGGTATTAATCTCGTCCCCGGAATTTTCGCGATTTCAAATTCGTGCGGCTCTCTTACGTCTATGATCTGAAGCTTGTCGCCGCGTAACCTGCGTGCGTTGAGTTCTGTCGCAGTAATCTCATCGAGCTTTGGACCAGGAGGCGGCACTTGATGTGGAGCTACCCCGCAAAACTCTTCATAGTCGATTAGTTCCTTAATTGTGGGATTCTCACCACAAACTGGGCACTTCGGATCCTTCCGCAACTTGAACTCGCGAAACTTCATGGACCATGCATCAAACAGTAATAACCTGTTCACCATGATGTCTTCGGCGCCGAGGATCACCTTGATCGTCTCGTTGGCCTGAATTGCTCCGACAATTCCAGGGAGCACTCCGAGTACTCCGCCCTCCGCACAGGAAGGAACCAGGCCCGGCGGCGGAGGTTCAGGATACAAACACCGATAGCACGCACCTTTTTCTGCCCAGAACACACTTGCTTGTCCCTCGAAACGAAAGATCGATCCATACACATTTGGCTTGCCACTCAATACACACGCATCGTTCACCAGATACCGCGTTGGAAAGTTATCGGTTCCGTCAACGATGATGTCGTAGTTCTTGAACAGACGCATCGCGTTTTGGCTCGTCAGACGCGTCTCGTGTGTTTCTATTTCAATATGTGGATTGATGTCGCGAAGACGATCGCGTGCCGACTCAATCTTGCGACGTCCAAGATCCTTGGTACCGTGGATGATCTGACGTTGCAGGTTTGATTCCTCAACCACGTCAAAATCCACGATTCCAATTCGTCCGACACCGGCGGCTGCAAGGTACATACCTACTGGTGCGCCTAATCCACCCGTCCCGATCATCAAGACACTTGCGGCCTTCAGTTGACGCTGTCCGTGCATGCCGACCTCAGGCATGATCAAATGCCGGCTGTATCGAAGGATCTCCTCGTTGGACAACTCCGGTAGACCGTGCTCCACTTCAGCATCAACCACCGCACCACCTGCAATCGAAGGAACAATCATAATCGAATCGCCGTCCTTAACTGGCGTTTCAGGCCCTGACGCGTGACGTATATCCTCGTCGTTCAGATATACATTCACAAAGTTTCGCAGCACGTTTTGATCGTTATACAGGTGGCGTCGCAGAGCACTGTGCTCGGTCGTCAGCAGATCCAGAGCTTCTCCCGCGGTCTTTGCCTCAACGACAAATTGAGACTTTCCGGCCGCAAACTGTCGTAGCGGCGCCGGAATTGAAATTGTTACAGCCATGATGATTCCCCTCCGATAACTGTCCGACAACTAATGTCCGACAAACTTTAGTTTGTCGCTATCTCACATAACATTCAACTTCCACCTTCCACACTTACTCTTACCAACCATCACGACAAGCTAAAGCTTGTCGGACACTATTTCTTCCTGATCAAACTGGGAACGATCCGGACGTTGCTCCCACGAGAATAGATCTGTTGCACTGTCTTTTCTCGTGGACACTATGATGTAGGAATAAGTAGGCCAAGCGTGCTCAAGATCGTATTGCGAGGGGACGGCGGGCGAATCCGGATGCGAGTGATAAAACCCAACGACCTCCAACTTATGCTCCCGCGCGTAACGCTCTCCTCGCATTAATTCTTCAGGTTGAATTAGAAAGCGGTTCCGCTTTGCACTCTCTTCCCTGGAATTTGAGATAGGATACGTCTCCTCGACTACTTTTCTTCCACTCTCCTCGTAGCGTCCCAGCAATAAGCCGCAACACTCATATGGATAGTCGCGGACACCGTGCTCGCGAATTTCACCCAGCCGCTTTTCGTTAAGACTGATCACTGTTGCTGCCCTTCATAATCTAACTCAATGCCAACGCCTGCTCGATATCTGCTATCACATCGTCAACACTCTCGATGCCGATGGAAATGCGAACGAGCCCGTCTGAAATCCCCAACTCTTTTCTGCGCGCAGGAGTGAAGTCTCTGTGTGAAGCCGTTGCCGGATGCAACACACTTGTAAATACATCTCCCAAACTTGTCGAACGTATACACAACTGCAGTGCATTCATGAACTTGAACGCCGACTCGCGAGTGCCACTAGCAAGCTCTATGGAAACAAGCGCTCCGGCGTGCGGTGGTCGGAGCATTCCGTTATCAGAGTCGGGGTAATACACCTTAACTCGAGAGTCGCGACCAAGGTGCTTAGCCAGGCGACGAGCATTGTCGCATTGCCGTTCCACTCTTAAAGCCAGCGTCTTCATTCCACGCATTATTTCGTGTGCCTCCCAAACTCCAAGCACACCTCCAACCAGTTTCATGACTCCAACCAGTGCGAGCTTGTCCATCTCGTCACGCGAAACAACCAGTCCACCCATCGCGTCAGCGTGTCCACTCAAGTACTTGGTGGCGCTATGGACCACCATGTCAGCGCCAAGCTGTAGAGGTTGACAGAGGAAGGGGGACGCAAAAGTATTATCAACAATTAGTCTTGCCCCGGCTTTGTGCGCAATTTCCGCGCACGCGGGAATATCGCAGATCTTCAGCAACGGATTTGAAATCGTTTCCGCTACGAGTACCTGTGGTCTGACTTCGTTCGCCTTTTCCTGAAGTAGCGGCAGGTTGTTGAAATCGGTCGCGACCGTTTTTATGCCAAAGGTTCCAAAAATGTTTTGCAAAAGACCCGTAGTTGCGCCGTACAGATCCTGCGAAGCAAGAACAGTCGAACCAGGCTTCAGGTCACAAGCGAAGAGTGCCGCATGAAGTGCAGCCATTCCGGTCGAGTAAGAGCAAGCCGTCGCCCCGTCCTCAACTACCCGTATCGCTTCTTCAAGAGAAGCAAGTGTGGGGTTACCGTACCGAGTGTAGAGGTAACCAGGTTTCTCACCTGAGAATACCTGGTCGATCTCTTCCATTGAACTATAAGTGAAGGTCGCGGTGGTATAAATCGGAGTAGCGACTGGATTCACGTCAGCAAGCTCTTGTCTTTCACCAGCATGTACGAGCTTTGTGTTGATGTCGTACTTTTCGACCTTGTCAGTCATTCGTGGGACTTTCTCAGTGGACCTTATTGTTCGTTGAGATATCTTTCACCACCATCGCACAGTATGGTAACGATCTGGGCCGGTTCAGTCAGAGATTTCGCTAATTCACGCACCGCAAAAACATTTGCTCCCGAACTTGGCCCAACAAAAAGACCCTCTTCCCGAGCGAGTCGACGGGTCATCAACAATGCATCCTCGGTTTGTACTTCCAGCGTACCATCTGCAAGGGTCGGGTCAAAAATGCCGGGCAGCCTCGCGGTCGCCATGTGCTTCAATCCTTCCAGCCCGTGAAGTGGTGACGATGGCTGTACCGCAAAAGCCTTGAGAGTCGGGTTCAATTGTCGGAGTCGTCTAACCACACCAACAAATGTTCCCGATGTTCCCAGACCTGTAATGAAATGCGTTACCTGCCCGGAAGTTTGTTCCCAGATTTCGTTAGCAGTACCTTCGTAATGGGCCAACCAGTTTGCGTCGTTATTGTATTGGTCAGGATAGAAGTACTTTTCGGGATCTTGTTCGAAGAGTTGTCGAGCAATTAGCTGGGCGCCATCAGTGGAGAGCATCTGATCTGTCTCGACAATCTCAACCCCGTAACCACGAAGAATTGTCTTTCGTTGTGAACTCGCGTTCTCCGGTAAACATACTGTGACGGGGTAACCACGTGAGGCGCCAATCATCGCGTAAGCAATTCCGGTATTTCCACTCGTAGCGTCCACGATGGTCATGCCAGGACGCAACTTGCCACTTCGTTCTCCTTCAAGAATCATCGACAAGGCTGCGCGATCCTTGATTGAACCCCCTGGGTTTAAGTGTTCCGCCTTTGCGAAAATCTCAACGGCTTCGGGTAAGTCAGTCGTAACTTTGCCAAGTCGGATCAGTGGTGTTTGACCTATGTGCGACTCGATCGAGCCAGATGCCCGACTTATTCCACATTCGTCCAGAACAGCGCTTGCCATGTCCCTATATCCTTCTGATCCCTTGATCTTTTCCAGCCAAAAAGAAAACGGCCGCGTCTTTTCTTTGAAAAACGCAACCGATTTCGCCGTTATTTTTTGCTGTCAGTAGTTAGCTCATTTGCTTCCTCCTGCTGCACACGGCCCATCGGTCGCGCTGCAATAGCAGCACCAGGGACAGTAGATGTGACAGCAGCAGATGTTGATCATCGCTATGAATAAAGACTGGTTGTTACTCAAGACTATAGGCTTGGCGTATTTTGCTGTCAAGGCACCCATTGTAGGGGCGTCCCTCCGTGGGCTCCCCAATTCTTCGCAGGCTAGTCCTTTCGGTTTCGCGAGCCTACTAGTTGCGAGGTGCGCCCACGGAGGGACGCCCCACAAATCAGCAACGGGACAAGATGCTTTGTTAGACAACCTGTCATATATTTAGCAATCACTAAAGAATACTCGAGGTCAAAAAAATGTCATCTCCAGTGAATCAACTCGAAACCTGGCCTGCACTTCCTCTCGAAGAGTGGGAAGCCACCCGCGCCACATTACATATGTGGACACAGATTGTGGGCAAAATACGTCTGGCACAAACACCGTTAGTAAATCATTGGTGGAATGTACCGCTCTATGTATCAGCTCGCGGTCTAACCACGACCGCGATGGCTTACGGGCAAACTTTCTTCGAAATGGAATTTGACTTTATCGATCACAAACTCGTGATCAAATGCAGTGACGGCGCGTTACGCACTATTTCGCTGAGTCCAAAAACTGTGGCCGCGTTTTATCGCGAAACAATGGACGCCCTCCGCGACCTTGGTCTGGAAGTGAGTATCTGGAAGATGCCTGTCGAGATTCCGGATCCGATCCCCTTCGATGAAGACGAAATACATGCGTCGTATGATCCTGTATACGCAAATAGATGTTGGAGGATCCTTCGCGCGTCAGACAGAGTTATGCAAGAGTTTCGCTCGCGCTTCATCGGAAAGTGCAGTCCAGTGCATTTCTTTTGGGGAAGTTTTGATCTAGCCGTAACTCGTTTTTCTGGAAGACCCGCGCCCCCAAGACCTGACGCGGATCCGGTTACTCGCGAAGCCTACTCACATGAGGTAATTAGTCATGGGTGGTGGCCCGGACAAGGGCCACTCGGAAAGCCGGCTTTCTATTCCTACACAGCGCCAGCGCCAGAGGGATTAAGTGAGGCACAGCTACGACCCGCCGGAGCGTTTTACAGTAAGGATATGTCTGAATTCTTGATGCTGTACGACGACGTCAGAAACGCAACCAACCCTAATCAGGCGCTGATCGACTTTCTTCAGAGTACCTACGAAGCCGGCGCCAATATCGCCGGCTGGGACAGGTCAGCACTGGAACGGAAATAGGTGGACAGGATTACTGTCTTGCGCTGGACGGTTTGAGCGGCCGCCAAAATGTACTGAGTCGCCTTCCGCTGGCGGATTGCAACAAGCTCATGACTCCCATGTAGCCAAAGCCAAAGAAGAAGAGAAACAAAAACGGAATTGTCCCCCACATGTGAAGCCTGACCGCGTAGGCGATCGCCAACAAAAAGTAGATCGCAAAGCCTAACTCAAGTAAGGGCAGGAGCCCGCGCTTGCGTTTGTATTTCTTTCGTTTCCAAGTCGCGTCGGTAGTGTTCTCAACCTTGTATTTCGGAGTACGAACAAACTCCGTCTTAACTCCCAACAACGCTTCGAGAACCGCACGGGCATTTGAGAAAGCCAGACCTATACCTAACGCCATAACCATCGGCAGATGGAGTAATCGTGGAGCTCTCTTTTCGTCGAGATACCAAACCGCTGTGCCGTAGAAAAGCACGACTGAAATTGAAGAGAAAAAGAGGAGTGGCAAGTCTAGCACCATCAGGTGATAGAAAGGCTGATTGTACCGGACCAGCAGGAGCGGAAACTGCAGGAAACTCGCGATGATCATCAGCGGATAACTGATGTTGCCTGTTAACCGGAAAAACATCTCGAGCTTTACACGCAGAGGTAATGGAGCCAGCCAAATCCGCGGATAAAGCTTAAGTCCGACCTGCATTACACCCTTCGCCCAGCGACGCTGTTGGGCTTTGAATGCATTTATCTCTACCGGAATCTCTGCGGGAGATTCTTCGTCGAGCAAGTAAACAAACTTCCAGCCCATGAGTTGGGCACGAAAACTAAGGTCCGTGTCTTCAGTTAGGGTATCGTGCTGCCAACCTCCACTCATCTCAATCGCCTGGCGTCGCCAAATACCGGCGGTGCCGTTGAAGTTGAAAAAGCCACCAGTTCGATTGCGTGTTGTTTGCTCTACAACGAAGTGACCGTCGAGCATGATGGTTTGCAATCGTGTCAGCAGGTTGTAACCGCCGTTAATATGAGCCCAACGCATTTGGGCGCAACCAACTAGCGGATCGCTAAAGAAGTCGACGAGCTTCCGCAAACAATCTGGCTTGGGCACAAAGTCGGCATCAAAAATTGCGAGCAACTCACCCTTTGCAAACTTGTTCCCGTTCTCGAGCGCTCCAGCTTTAAAGCCAGTACGATCTGAGCGGTGAATGTAATGAATGTCGAAGCCCTGCTCGGTATATTTCGCTACTACTGCCTCAGCAACCTCTACAGTTTCATCCGTAGAATCATCGAGTACTTGAATCTCCAGCTTCTCACGCGGGTAGTCAATCGCGGTGACAGCTTTCAGTAAGCGATCAACGACGTAAAGTTCGTTGAAGAGTGGCAACTGCACTGTTATGGCTGGCAGATCTTCTTCAGCAAAGTGGCCGGCAGGCTTTGGCACAAACTTTCGATAACGCCAGAAGTCAATGACCTGCTTGATTCGGTACGCGCCGTAGATCGCGAGAGTCGTAAGAATGGTGAAGTACGCTAGCAGAATCACCCAATCGAATGTGTCCAGCTTGTAGAGCGGACTGATGTTGCCCCAGGTCTTGTTTACCAGATCATGAAAATACTGCTCGAAGAGCTGTTGGGGTGCTGGACCCATCGGCGTGGGCCACGGCGTTGGAGCTGGAGCGGGTTGGGTTTGAAAAATCATTTTGTTGCTGAATCCAGGACTAGCGTTAATACGGGGCCTTTTGTGTCGCCACATTGAAAACGCCGTCAGCTTTCAGCCAGACGGCGCGCCCAGAATTGCCTTAGATGCGGTATTTCTTGTACATGAACCGCTTTTTTTACAGCCCAGATTCTACCTTACTTGGGGGTTAATCGAGAAGCTGCCATGTCTCATCGATACTCTTTAGCGCTAACTAAGCGACCACCGCTCAAGCTCTTCTGTCGGAGCGCGTACGTCCTCGTGCGCTTACTCTCGCTTCAGACTACTAAGAATTCTTCATGCGTACCATGCGCACGAGGACGTACGCGCTCCGACAGAAGAGCTTGAGTGATGATCGCGACAGCTTAGACTGAAGGGTGTCCTTCGTGCCTTGACCAAGCCACACCTAAATTCGTCTGGACGGAGCGCTATAATCACTCGGTGCGCTCGCAATACTCTCGGGCGAAACAAGAGTAAAAGTGTCAGGAGTTCGCAGCTGCTTACCCCAGGTTCTTTGACTCAACTCAACCATTCCCGGAACAACGTAGAGAACTGTTACGCCACCTAACAACAGACCCGTCAAAAACCGGGAAGTGTGAGTGTTTTCCCAGATACCGAAAAAGGTCAAACTGAAGTCGACCACCAACGGAACGGCCGCCCAGAACAGGAACTTACGATCCGGAGTTGTAGTCACTCGTAAGGATCGAACCAAAGGGTAAAGCATAAGCACGAGGACAAATCCAACATATAGTCCAGTACATCGCGCGCAAACCGCTAATTGGTGTCCGGCTATGAAGAACGATCGCTCAGGCAGCTGGTGACACAACACCCCGAACGGCCGATAAATTGCGAAAGCTAGTTTGTAATGATTCGAAGCAGCCGCGAGTGGAGCAACAATTATTTGGGCAACAAATAGCAGAACACCAGCGAGTGTGAGCAGCCAAACTGTCAGCGGACGGCGAAGCGACCTCGTCTGTGACTGATACTCAGCAGGCGGAAAGAGCATTGCTAAGCCAGATCAAAATCTAATTACTGTATCGGGACCGCCTTCGATATGAAGCGTGTCGACGAAGCGAATGTGTCGCGACTCGGTCGTCATCACGACTGAATGCGTACGTTTTCCAGCTCCGAAGAAGCGCACACCCTTCAACAATGCGCCGTCAGTTACACCGGTAGCGGCGAAGATGATCTTTTTCCCGGGCGCAAGATCGTCTGTATCGTAAATCTTGTTGGGATCTCTTATCCCCATCGAGGCCAGCCGATCGAGTACCTCTTCTTTGGACGGTACTTTGTTCTTGTCCACGCCTAGCTTGTCAGGATCAAAAACAAGCCGCGCTTGAATTTCACCGTTCAAACACTTCATGGCAGCTGCCGTAATCACTCCTTCGGGCGCGCCACCAATTCCCATTAGCGCGTGGATGTTTGTTCCCGCGACCGCTGCTGAAATACCCGCCGATAGATCGCCGTCACCAATCAACCTGATGCGGGCGCCAGCTTCGCGAACATCCGTAATCAGCTTTTTGTGCCGCGTCCGGTCCAGAACAATGACTGTTAGATCTTCGATATCACGTCCAAGCCGGCGAGCGATGTTCTTCAAGTTGTCCTTGACAGGCGCATCAATATCCACAACCCCGCGTGATGATGGACCTACGACAATCTTATCCATGTAGATGTCGGGAGCATTTAGAAGCCCGCCACGTTCAGCGGCGGCCAGAACCGCAATCGCATTGTTGGCCCCCAGGGCACAAAGGTTTGTTCCTTCCAGCGGATCAACCGCAATGTCAACCTCGGGGCACGATTGGCCAATCTCTTCTCCGACGCCAAAACCGCCTCCTACCTCTTCGCCGATATAAAGCATTGGGGCTTCGTCACGTTCACCTTCACCAATGACCACTCGGCCGCGCATCGGAACAGTGTCCATAACCTCGCGCATTGCTTCTACGGCTACGTGATCGGAGTATTTGCGATCGCCCTGGCCCATTGTTCTGGCCGCGGCGATTGCTGCGGCTTCGCATACTCGCAAGAAATCGAGAGACAACTCTCGCTCTGTCCTCAGCTCGTGACCCATTCGTTCAGCGCTCCTGTTTCTTGAGTTTTAGCTGCTTAACAAGGAATGATTCCGGCTCCTGCTAAGAAGGAAATGCGCGGCAATACTAGCAGAGGGAACTACAATTTTGTAGTAAGGCTCGACCGGACCCGCGCGTACCTCGTTCACTGGTTCCGGAAGGTGACTTACCTTAAAACCAGAATACTTTTAATAGAGTAGTCATTCCTGAAAGGTAGCGAGTATCTGGGAGTTGTTTTGCGATTAAACTTGTTTAGAAATTGAAATCTCCACCCCATCAACACTTTTCCATAACTAATGAGTGAATAGTATGCTTCCCATCTGGTTCCGCTGGCTGAACGCTCCTATTCACAAATCAAGCTGAACCACGTAAGTTAGATTCGATTCGACTCTTGTACATTGCCGAGTTCCCGCCGGAGGTAGTTTATTTATGAGTAAAGACTCCATCCCTCTAACCCTCGATCTTAGCCAGGTAAGTGCTGACGATGTTGAGCTCGTCGGCGGAAAGTGTTCCAGCCTCGGTGAACTCTTTCGCGCACTATCGCCGCGGGGCGTCAGGGCTGTTGATGGTTTCGCAACCACCAGCACCGCTTATCGACTCTTACTTGAGACGGACAATTTGGGAACACGACTTCGAGAGTTGATGAGTGGACTGGACCATAACGACATCCGCGCGCTGAACGACGCCGGACGGCAGGCGCGCGCTTTAATGCTCGACACTCCACTGCCCAAGGAAGTCCACGAGTCAATCATCGATAGCTATCGACGTCTTTGTAAACGTCTCGGCCGGACGCCGGAAGTCGCCGTGCGTTCTTCTGCCACTGCGGAAGACCTTCCAGACGCCTCCTTTGCGGGACAGCAAGACACAATTCTTAATGTACGCGGCGAACAAAACTTAATCGAAGCATGTCATCGTTGTTTTGCTTCACTTTGGACCGACCGAGCAATCTCGTACCGAGCATCACGTGGTTTTGATCACTTCGACGTCGCCCTCTCGATAGGTGTTCAACCCATGGTCCGCTCTGACCAGGCCTGTTCGGGCGTCATGTTTACACTCGACACTGAGTCAGGCTTTCGTGATGCAGTTGTAATCAACGGGGCCTGGGGATTGGGTGAAGCCATCGTGCAAGGCATGGCAACGCCGGATGAGTGGGTAGTTTTCAAACCAACACTCAAAGAAGGTGCGCGCCCAATAGTCAGTCGGCGGATCGGCAGCAAAGAAGTAAAGATGGTATACGGACTCGATGGACGTGGCACCCGTACTCGAGAAGTTGTCGAAGCCCAGCGACTCCGGAGCTGCCTGAGTGATTACGAAGTACTCGAACTTGCACGATGGGCGTGTACTATTGAAGATCACTATTCACAGCGTGCGGGCAAATCGACACCGATGGACATCGAGTGGGCCAAGGATGGTTACACAGGTGAGTTGTATATCCTTCAGGCTCGACCCGAGACTGTTCACTCCACCAACCACCAAACTTTTCTCCAGACCTATCGTCTCACAGGTGAACATAGTGATCCTTTGGTTACCGGAATCGCTGTGGGTGAAAAGATTGGTCAAGGGCGCGTTCATGTGCTGGCCGACCCGGATCATCTGGCCCAATTCCAACCGGGCGATGTGCTGGTCACTTCAATGACCGATCCTGCGTGGGAACCAATCATGAAGAGGGCGGCAGCAATCGTCACTGACCGCGGCGGACGAACGTGTCACAGCGCGATTATCAGCCGCGAGCTCGGTCTGCCATGTATCGTTGGAACTGGCAACGCAACGAACATCTTGCAAACGGGAACCCAGGTAACTGTTTCATGTGCTGAAGGAGCGCAGGGAAACATCTACGAAGGCGATATTGAGTTCGCGATTGACAAACGATTAGTGGGCGAAGAGCAGCGTCCTCGCACTCAAGTAATGATGAACGTGGGTGATCCCGATCATGCTTTTTCCGTGGCGGCCTTGCCTAACGACGGCGTCGGACTCGCGCGACTCGAGTTCATCATCAACAATCACATTGGAATACACCCGATGGCACTTGTCCGCTATCCAAGTTTGCAAAGTCCCGAGGTGGTCCAGGAAATAGAACGACGTATTGGCGAAGAAGATCCGCGCGATTTTTTCGTTAGACGATTGGCCGAAGGAATCGCACGTATAGCAGCCGCTTTCTATCCCAAACCTGTCATTGTCCGGATGTCCGACTTTAAGTCGAACGAATACGCAATGTTGATAGGTGGAAAAGAGTTCGAACCAGTTGAAGAAAACCCGATGCTGGGCTTCCGCGGTGCGTCAAGGTACTACGACGAACGTTATCGCGAAGGGTTTCATCTCGAGTGTCAGGCACTTCATCGTGTGCGAGATGAAATGGGCCTTACTAACGTCAAGGCAATGATTCCGTTTTGTCGGACAGTTGCAGAAGCTGAGAGAGTGATTGCGTTGATGGCAGATTTCGGATTGAAGCAAGGCGAACAAGATTTAGAGATCTATGCGATGTGCGAACTGCCCGCCAATGTGATTTACGCTGACGAGTTTTTGAGGGTGTTCGACGGGTACTCGATTGGATCAAACGATTTGACTCAATTAACACTTGGACTGGACCGCGATTCGGAAATGGTGGCCCATTTATTTGATGAGCGCGATGGCGCGGTTGAACGAATGGTGACCATGGCGATTGAAGCAGCACAAAGGGCCGGGAAGAAGATCGGGATCTGCGGTCAAGCTCCGTCTGACTACCCTGAGTTTGCTGAATTCCTCGTAGAAAAAGGAATCTCCTCGATCTCTTTGAATCCGGACACGGTTATTCAAACCACGCATAAGATACTCGAGTTTGAAGCGGCGCTGGCTAATCCAAATGCGTCAAATCTCCTGGCCTCCAAAGCCAAACCCTGATTCGTTTCCAGATGTCACTTGAATCGTTATTTGAGTCATTTCGGGGTTGTTCACACGCGCAACCCCGAACCCGTTTTACCCCAAATCAGTGACCGCACTTCTCCAGCCTTGACTTGCCAACACCGAGACGCTAAACAACAGTCCTCTTTCCCCTATAACCTTTCTTTTTGGGAGGCCTTCTTATGTCAACACCGGTTCAGAACAGACAGATAGATGAAAACAAGATGAATGAGTTTCTGGGTAGAGTGGTAACTGATTTTGGCGCGTCCCTGGGTTCAGCCTTGGGCTACATTGGCCAAAAGCTTGGGCTCTATGACTCTCTGGCTGAAGGTCCTTTAACTTCAGCCGAATTGGCGCAAAAAACGTCTACAAACGAACGCTATGTCCGGGAATGGCTGGTAAATCAGGCAGCCGGCGGTTACGTGGAATACGACGCCAAGACTGGACGATACAGCCTTAGCCCGGAACAGGCGACGGCGCTTACCGACATTAACAGTCCGTTCTATGTCGGAGGTGGTTTTTTCGTGATCAAAGCCATGACTCGGGCCGTCGATCGTATTGAAGATCATTTTCGCAATGGTGGCGGTATGCTTTGGGGGGAGCATGATCCTGACCTTTTTGTAGGTACTGAAAGATTCTTTCGGCCCGGTTACACGGCACATCTAATTGCCAATTGGATTCCGTCGCTAACCGGAATTGAGGCGAAGCTAAAAGAAGGTGCCAAAGTCGCAGATGTAGGGTGCGGACACGGAGCCTCGACCATCATAATGGCCAAGGCGTATCCGAAGTCTGAGTTCTGGGCTTTCGACAATCATGAAGCGTCGATCAATCACGCTCGCAAAGCAGCTGAAAAGGCCGGGCTTTCCGATCGAATTCATTTCGAAACGACCAGTGCCCAAACCCTCCCTGACAAGCAATTCGATCTGGTAACGTTTTTTGATTGCTTACATGACATGGGCGATCCGGTTGGTGCGTGCAAACGTGCGGCCGAGGTGCTCAACGATGGAGGTAGCGCATTAATCGTTGAACCAATGGCAGGAAACTCCATCGAAGAAAATTTCAATCCCGTCGGTCGCACTTTCGCCGGCGCCTCGACACTTTGTTGCACGTCCAATTCACTGGCGATGAATGGACCAGCCCTCGGTGCAGTAGCAACTGAAGAGGCCCTTCGCGACACAGCGTTGGCAGGAGGTTTCAAGAGCTTTCGTCGTGCTACAGAGACACCATTCAATAGGATCTTCGAAGCTCGAAAGTAACCCAATCTAGAAACGCAAAAATGAATGTCCGGGGCGAAGCAAGCATTCGCCCCGCTTGTTTTGTCTACCAAAGATTTGAGGTAGACAAACGAAAGTTCTACGAGTAATCTCAGCGCCACGCTCTTGAGTCCTCACGACAGCAACGAGCCCAATCCACTTTGCCCTCCAAACTAATGAGCGCGCGTGCTCTCTGTCTGTTGGTCCTTATTTGTTATGGATCGAAGAATAGAACTCGTCATCACGCGGATTGAGAGTGATAGTGTTTCAAATCAGGATCTAAAACAGCTGGGGGCGTTGGTGAATCTATCATCATCGCGGCTGCGTCATTTGTTTAAGCAGGAAACAGGGACCACGCCAACCCACTATCTGAAGACTCTTCGAGTGCGAAAAGCTGAGTTATTACTTAGAACAACGTTTCTCTCAATAAAAGAGGTCGCGAGTAAAGTTGGGATTAACTCCAGCAGTCACTTTGTCCGGGAGTTTAAGAAGATGTATGGCACGACACCAACTAAATACCGGGTTTTGGTGAATAGGAAACGGCGCAAAAGTTGATAGCCACTTTCGTCACATCTTAGCCATTTTCATCAACATAGTTTTGTTGACACAGTAAGCACCGTGACATAAATTCTCGCCCGTCCAAATCGTCAGTATCAACCTCAACCATACTCACTTATGGAGCCTATAAGAAATGCCGTACTTCTCCTCACGACCAGCGAACTCCAGATACAAACACGCATTAAACAGCTTCACCAAAGCTCTTTTTGTGATCGTTTTGATTCTTGTTCCTAACGCTTCATTGATTGCTCAAGCACCCGATTCAATCGTCGCGTCTGTCAATGAAGGAACCATAACTTTGAAGGACGTTGACAAGGCGATCGCAACGCAGATTGATCCCTTACTCCGCCAGTTGTACGCGTTGAGGAGAGCGGCCCTCGAAAATCTAATCACCTCCAGGATTCTCGAAAACGAAGCGCGAAAGAGAAAGATCTCTGTTGAAACATTAAGGCAGCAGTTGATGACGGGCGAAGTTAGCGTGACGATTTCGCAGGTAGAAACTGCGTATCTTCAGAATGCTTCGTTCTTCGGCGCGATGAGTCCCGACGAAGCCAAAGAACGTCTCCGTCTCGATCTCGAGAATCAGGTACGCATGAAGTACTACCGAACAGCACTTGAATCCTTAAAGACAAAGGCGAACATCAGAATTTTGTTGGACCAACCAGACGTTCTAACACTGGACGACGGTATCTCACCGACACGCGGAGGGGCAAAGCCGCTGGTGACAATTGTTGAGTTTTCCGACTTTGAGTGTCCCTATTGTCGATCCGTACAGCCGACGCTTACGCAATTGCTCAAAACCTATGGAGATCAACTGCGTCTGGTCTACAAGCACTTGCCGCTTGAAGGACACAAAAACTCTATGTCCGCTGCACGCAGGGCTTACTGCGCCGGTGAGCAAAACAGATTCTGGCAATATCACGATGCCATCTTTGCATCAAAATCACTCTCACCAGAAACCCTTGACCAGATTGCGGCGGATCTTGGCCTTGGTTTGGAGAAATTTCAGAAATGCCTCGCCTCTGAGGCTTCCAGGTCAGCCATTATTAAGGATATCGAAACCGCCAGGTTGGTCCACGTGAACAGCACGCCAAGCTTTATGGTCAATGGGAAAATCTTAACTGGCGCGCTAAGTTTCGCTGAATTTCAAAACGTTATCGATCGCGAATTGAGTCAACTCAATACCAGTAAACCTTCCTCAACCAAATAGGAGAATCCTCATGAAGTATCCTTGCTCTACACCCTTGGTAGCGGTGTTGATGTGCCTGTTGTGTGTTCAACCATTGTGGTCCCAACAGACCTTACGACAAATCGAGAGAAAACCTTCGGCCAAACCAATTAGAACAACGCCTCAAGAAAAGCTCGTAAAAGAAACCTACGAGAAGTTAGTTAAGTATTACGAAGCAGCGCAAGCTTACAAGAGCGGAACAGCAACGCCTTCTAACACCCCGGCACCGACATTGTCATTCCAAGTAACGGGCTTTCACACCGGGCCAATTGAAGAGATTCTTTATCAAAAGTACGCTGAGCTGGTGACGTTGCCGACAGGAGATGTCATCTCGCTAACTCACGGTGGCATTCGTATGGATGGGGAGGCTGAAGAAGCTACCTTTGATGCGGAGTGGGTAGCTGGGCGATACGGATCGGTTTTTGACCCGCAATGGTCCATATCGGACGTCCTCCATTTTGAAGCAGCCAGATATCATGACGTACGAAACTACACCTCCTATCAGGTGAAAGTTTCACTCGGGGAGAGGACGCGAACTTATCGTGCACTCGTTGTATTCCACGCTGGCGCAGAATCTCAAACAGGACGACCAGATTTTTGGGATGCCATAGTCAATGACATGACACGCGTATGGGAAGAAAAATCACCTCCATTCCGTAACAAGACTCCTGAAGTAACGTCAGGACTGATTCCGTCCAAAGAAGCAAACAATAGCGTCAGTTCTGACCTGTCTGCCGGAGGCGGCGATTCACTTAATAGTAATACCGGTGAGAATTCGTTCACGATCCCATTAAGTTTCTGGTTGGCAGGTGATGAGACAGAACATGCCTCAGGTCGACACGGTGGAACCGCCCAGTTCTATGGAAACTGTCGTGAGCTACCTGCAAGTTATCAACGATGTGATGTGACCCTTACAAACTTTGAGCACTTTGAGACCGGAACTCTCTCCAATATGACGCCCCTCTTCTCACACGTAGGAACGAAGGATACTCGGGCTGAAGGATCGAGTGGACAGATAGGAACGACAGTTAGGTGTGTGGCGGCAGCGGGGGTTTCGTTCTCTTCCTGTCTTTTTGGCACAAATTGCGGCGGTTCGGCCACGGTATCACTCGGCGTAAATGTCTTCTCGGCCGACGCAACCATCGCGGGTGGAAACATGTGGAAGGCTGTTGAGACAGAGCACTTCACTTGCAGCCTCAGTGTAGCGAGTGGGGGCACTTGTACAACGCCCAGCTTTAACGGTTCGTGTCCTATTGGAACAAGCCCGAACGGTTTGGGATTGTGTTGCTTCTCTGGCGCCGTGGGTGGTTCATGCAGTACTGCCTTTGCAAATCGTTGTCTTAGATTCGGAGGCGACTACGATTTCACACTTTGTACCTGTACTGGGTGTGACACGTGTGGCGGATCGCCGATCTTAATAGACATCAACGGTGACGGCATTGCTTTGACTGGGCCAAGTGGAGGTGTTGATTTTGATCTCAATGGCAATGGAACGCGGGACAAGCTAGGTTGGACTCAAGCTAATTCAGACGATGCGTGGCTGTCACTGGATCGTAATGGCAACGGTAACATCGATAACGGTGCTGAACTCTTTGGAGACTTTACGCCCCAACCACCAGCGACGAATAAAAACGGCTTTCTGGCTTTGGCGGAATACGATAAGCCCGCCAACGGCGGAAACAATGATGGCCTCATCAATCGGGAAGATTCGATCTTCAACAGCTTGAGACTCTGGCAAGACACTAACCATAACGGAACCGCCGATCCAGGTGAGCTTCATACTCTTGCCCAACTAAACCTGAAAGCACTCGAATTAGACTACAAGGAGTCGAAACGAGTGGATCAGTTTGGAAACGAATTTCGATACCGTGGAAAAATCAAGGATACAAGAGAAGGTCGAATAGGACGATGGGCTTGGGACGTCTTCCTCTCCCATCAAAGCCTCGATGAAACTGCTCAATAATTAACTAACTGAAACTCACACAAGAAATCCCGGGCTCCAATGTTGGACCCGGGATTCTTCTAATATGGACACAAGGTTCTACTTCTTCCAGGTTGGAAGAACTTTGCGGGCGGGTTTCTCTTTCTTCAGACCTAAAGCCCAGTCGGCCTGCATTAAGGTGTGAATATCGCGAGTTCCCTCGTAGATAATCGCGGCTTTGCAATTTCTAAGATAGCGTTCAACCGGATAGTCGTTTGAATAGCCGTTGGCACCATGTACTTCGATAGCCATTGAAGCTGCCTTCTCACTACGGGTCGTTGCCTGCCACTTTGCCAAACTTGTCGCCTTAGCATTTGGCTTTCCTTCATTCTTCAAATAACCCGCATGCAGCCAAAGCAAATGACTCATTTGATAATCGGCTTCCATCTCCGCAATTTTTTGCTTTACAAGCTGATGGTTTCCGATCTTCGTGCCAAATGTTTCGCGGGTGTTGGCGTAAGAAACAGAGGCGTCGCGAGATGCTCGTATTATTCCAGTCGCTCCAGAGGCCACTGTGTAACGTCCCTGCTCAAGGGCGAACATCGCAATCTTGAAACCTTCGCCTTCCTCGCCCACCATGTTCACTTTGGGTACGCGCACATCCTGCAAAGAAAAGTAACCGGTGTTGCCGGCACGGATTCCCAACTTGCCGTGTATAGTGCCCGAGGAAAAGCCTTTCATGCTCCGCTCGACTATGAAACAGGACATGCCGCTATGATCTCGATTACGACGCTTCTCTTCGTCGGTCCAACAGAAGAATAGAAAATTGTCAGCAACATCAGCGAGACTGATCCACATCTTCTCGCCATTCAACACCCATTCGTCACCATCACGCCTTGCCGTTGATCGCGCGCCCACCACATCTGATCCAGCGCCCGGCTCGGTCAAACCGTAAGTGGCCAACTTGTCACCCTTCGCCTGTGGAACCAGATACTTTTGTTTCTGTTCCTCGGTGCCCCACGTGAGAAGGGTCAGAGAATTAAGGCCCGTATGGACAGACATTACGACCCGCATGAACGTGTCGACGGCCTCCAATTCTTCGCAAACCAAACCTAACGATATGTAATCGAAACCAGCGCCGCCGTACTCCTCAGGAATACAAACACCGAGCAGATTTAATGCCGCCATCTTCTTCAATACCGACGGTTCAAAGTGCTGCTTTTCATCCCATTCTTTAATAAACGGCGCGACTTCCTTCTGCGCAAACTCTCGTACTGTCTGCACAAGCGCGTTATGGTCCTCAGTTAGTTCAAATTCGATCATCTTTCCACTCTTTTCAATCAGGTTCTGAAAATGACCGGACATCTTACTCAAGTCCAAACTCCTATGTCCAAAGTCGGCGGGTAGGACTACTGGGTTGTTATTAGGCGCCTGTTACCGGTACATCGACCTGCGGGAGTTTTTTTTGAGAGCTTTGCTATACTTCTTGCCATGCCGAAAACTAAGCGAACCGCCACCGTGACCACGGTCGGGTTGGTACAAATGAGTTGTGACAAGAAGCCGGAAGTAAACCTGAAGAAGGCGATTGCCGGCATCAACGACGCAGCCAAACGTGGTGCACAGATCATTTGCCTACAGGAACTTTTCCGATCTCAGTACTTCTGTCAAACAGAGGACATCGAACTCTTCAAACTGGCAGAGACTATTCCTGGACCGTCCACTGAAGCGCTAAGCAAGGTCGCCAAACAGAAAAAGGTAGTCATCGTAGCCTCGTTATTTGAGAAGCGCGCAGCAGGTGTTTACCACAATACTGCCGTTATGATCGATGCCAACGGAAAGATCGCGGGTAAGTACCGCAAGATGCACATACCTGATGATCCTCTCTACTACGAAAAGTTCTACTTCACACCGGGCGACCTCGGTTTTAAAACTCACGACACCGCTTACGGAAAAGTAGGCACGCTTGTTTGTTGGGACCAATGGTTTCCTGAAGCGGCGCGGCTAACCGCCTTAAGCGGCGCCCAATTCCTATGTTACCCAACCGCAATCGGATGGCTTCCAGACGAAGATCAGGAAATGAATACTGCGCAACACTCTGCCTGGGAAACCATTCAGCGCGCCCACGCTATTGCAAATGGAGTCTACGTGGTAGTAGTAAATCGAGTTGGACCAGAGGGCAAATTAACTTTCTGGGGACAATCATTTGTTGCGGATCCCTTCGGTCGAATCATCGCCAAAGCGTCATCCGATAAGGAAGAAGTAATGGTGGTTGAATGTGATATGTCAAAGATTGAAGAAACTCGACAGAATTGGCCCTTCCTACGGGATCGTCGCATTGACGCTTACGATGGACTAAGGTTTCGCTACGGTGAATAACAATGGACTACGGATTGTTCGACCTGCTAGGCAGTATCGGTGCATTACTGTTGATGATTACGTACCTTCTGTTGCAACTCGATCGGATTAGTTCGAGTAGCATTGCTTACTCACTACTGAATTTGATTGGCGCTACCTTGATCACAATCTCGCTGACATCAAAGTTTAATTTGTCAGCATTGGTAATCGAGGTGTTCTGGATTCTTATCAGTCTCTTCGGAATATTCCGTCATCTAAAACTACGAGTCAGTAACTCCTAAAACTCCTCATGGGATCGACAGTCAATAACACACCATCTGAACTTGGGTTCCACATGCCGGCCGAGTGGCGTCGTCATTCGGCAACCTGGCTATCGTGGCCGAAGGATCCTGAAACGTGGCCCGGACGCGTACATGAAGTGGAAGAGATTTTTCTACTGACGATGGCGGCGCTTACGCCTCACGAGGTTGTGAATTTGTTGGTTGATGACGAGCCAACAGAATCTGACATCCGTGCCCGGTGTACCTTCGCAAGTGCGGCTAACATTCGCTATCACAGAATCGAAACAGTCGACTCGTGGATCAGGGATTATGGGCCCAATTTTGTTGTCAACGATAAGGATGGAATTGGCTTTAACGACTGGGTCTTCAATGCGTGGGGAAACAAATACGAGGAACTAAAGCTCGACGATCAAATTCCCAAAACTTTAGCAGGTCAACTTCGCTGCCAACGTTTTGAGCCGGGTATTGTAATGGAAGGCGGCTCCATCGAAGTCAACGGAGCAGGATGCGTTCTAACTACTGAGCAGTGTCTGTTAAATCCGAACCGCAATCCGGATCTCAACCGGACTCAGATTGAACAGTATCTAAGAAACTATCTGGGCGTGACCAAAGTCCTGTGGCTTGGTGAGGGCATTGTCGGTGATGACACTGACGGTCATATCGACGATATTGCGCGATTTGTCTCGGCCAATACCATTGTTTGTGCCGTCGAAGAAGATCCAATGGACGCGAACTATCACCTCTTACAAGAGAATCTCACACGTCTCAAAAAGATGACTGACGCTACGGGAAAACCATTTGAAGTCGTGACCTTGCCAATGCCTGGAATCGTTGGCGGTACGAGTACTGACAAAAGAGATCTGGAACGACTACCAGCCAGCTATGCCAACTTCTACATAGCTAACAATGTAGTACTCGCGCCCATTTTCGGTCATGAAAACGACTCGCGGGCAGTAAAAACACTACAGGGATTATTTCAAAACCGTCAGGTCGTTCCAATTTACTGTGAACCGCTTGTCTGGGGAATGGGCACCATTCATTGCGTCACTCAGCAACAGCCTGCAACTTAGTTATTGAGATGTTCCCGCGCTGCGGCGATCGCCTCATCGACTGATCTGACCCGACCATCGAGCTGCATTTCGTAAATTGCCTTTGTTATCTCGCCAATTCTTGGACCAGGCTCCAGTCCCAGCTCCAGCAGATGCCGGCCCAGTAGAAGGGGAGCTGGCGCGCCACTTACAACTTCAAGATCTCTTGCTTTTACGATAAACCACTCCTGAGCTTCAGCGTCATACCACTTCTCTCGCGGTACCCACTCTGCGTTCCGACCCAGGGAGTCTGCCTTTGCAACTCGATAAAGAAGATCGGGTTCGCAGCGGCGTGCCAGTCTCCGAAATGCCCCATCACCTACTTCGTCCCGCTTCTTGTAAAACTCACCTGGCTTCAGGTGTTCACGGACCAGTGCTACCACTTGCTCCCGCGCATCGTAGCCTTCAATCGTGTGAATATTTAGTCGATCAAGGAATCTCTTCGTCGGTCCAACTCCCGCCTCCTCGTGACCTCTCGAGCGCCAATGGCCCTCAATGAACGCGGTGGTCGGTGGCTTACCAAAGTCGTGAGCCAATGCCGCCAACATCACCGTTACCTGTCTCGGATAGTCAAGATCACCAATCAGATTTCGCGCGCCATCAACAACCAGGAGCGTGTGAACAAATACATCGCCTTCAGGGTGCCACTGTGGATCCTGAGGGACGCCAATAAGACTCTGAATTTCCGGGAAGAGCTTCTCAACAGCCTTCAGCTCGACCAGGTGGTTCAATCCTATCGAAGGTCGCGTCGCAAGCAGCAGAAGCTTTTCCATTTCGCCCCATATTCTTTCAGGGGGCAAATCACTTAGGTCGATATTCTGACATAGCGCGACCGTAGCTGGATCGATTTCAAAATCGAATCTAGCAGCGAATTGAGCCCCACGAAGAACTCTCAAACTATCTTCGCCAAACGTCTCACTCGATACAGCGATTAACTGTCGTCTCTCAATTGCTTCGCGCCCGCCGTAGGGATCGATCACTTCGCCAGTCAAAGGATCCAGGAGAATCGCGTTGATCGTAAAGTCCCGTCGTTTCGTTGCTTCCTCGATACTCATCGAGGGATCACCTTCAACCACAAACGCACGGTGGCCTCTGCCGGATTTGCGCTCTCGTCGCGGTAAGGACACATCCAAATCACGACCCAACTTGTAAACTGTGAACGATTCACCGACAACGTTTACTGGTCCAAAGTCATTAAGCAGTGTTCTTAGAGTCTCAGGCTCCACATTGTAGACTTCGACATCCCAATCTTTGGGTTCAAGACCCATCAGCGGATCGCGAACGCAACCGCCAACAAGTAACGCTCTCCCGCCGGCATGACGAATCAACTCTGCTAGTCGCGTAACTTTTTCAGGAATCTCATTCACGGCTAAACTCTCTGACGTTCGTTGCCTAATGTCAACGCGTAACTCAACCTGTTCTTTATACGGAAATCTTACGAAAGTTGGATTGAAGCGAACCGCTTGGGGACTATTCGTCGATAGGATCAACGACAACTTGCAGTCCGCGAGTGGATGGCAAACAACTTATTATCTGAGCTCTATCTATCTTCGTCAGTTCGGTTCCGGCTGCGTGCCAGATCTTTACCCAAAACGTCCGACTCGGACCATGAATCGCAAACGTGGAACCATCCAGCATCACAGGAACCGGCTCAGCGACGGTACCATTGCGCAGGGTTTCAAGTAACTCCGGAACGTAAGGCTTGAACTTTTCAAACTGGACGAGGACTGACTGGTCTGCGATTTCAGCAGGCGGTAATTCCACCGGTTCAATGGATTCAAGCAACAACCTTGTTTCGGTTTGCTGATTACGCTTCTTTACAACTGGCATAATCCAATCTCAGATATTGGTTTCGGGAAACGGCTTAAGCTTTTTAAGTAAGTGCTCAGCCAAATCCGAAACCTTGATTCTCTCCTGTTCCCAAGTGTCGCGATCCCGCACCGTCACTGCTTCGTCTTCCAATGATTGATGGTCCACCGTGACGCAAAACGGGGTGCCGATTTCATCCTGCCGCGCATATAACTTTCCAATACCACCAGTGTCGTCGTAAACCGCACGCAAGACTGGTTGCAGCGAACGCTTAATTGCTTTTGCCATTCCGACTATCTCCGGCTTGTTCTTTGCCAGCGGCAGTATTGCGGCTTTTATCGGCGCGAGCTGTGGACTGAGTTTCAAAATAACTCTCATCTCGCCTTTGTCGTTGGTTCGCTCCGAATAGGCGTCCATAAGAACTGACAGAGCTGTTCGATTAACTCCTACCGCAGGCTCTATGACATGCGGATAGAATCGTTGCTTGGTCGCCTCATCAAAGTACGACAGATCTTCCGTTGAATCAGGATTGGCTCTATTTCCTTCTTCATCGAGCGCCTTGCTGGAATGAGATCTCAGATCAAAATCGGTCCGGTAGGCTATTCCCATTAGTTCTTCCCATTGACGCTCCTCTTCAGCACGCTCCGGAAAATAGCGGTACATGATATCGACTGTCCGTTTTGAGTAATGGGCCAACTCTTTCTCCGGAACCTCATACAGCTGCAGATTACTACCATCAATTCCCAATCCTTTAAACCAGTCGACGTACTGTTCAACCCACTCGTCAACAAGCTTGAAGTGTTCGGCGTCAGGCTTAACAAAGTACTCCATCTCCATCTGCTCGAACTCACGCGTTCGCAGAATGAAGTTGCCCGGCGTGATCTCGTTTCGGAATGATTTACCAATCTGCGCAATACCAAACGGCAACTTACGCCGCATAGTCGTCTGCACATTCAAAAAGTTGATAAAGATTCCCTGTGCTGTTTCGGGCCTTAAGTACGCCAGCGCAGTCGGATCATTTTCATCAGCGGCAGCACCCAGGGTGGTGCGAAACATCATGTTGAATAAACGTGGCTCCGTAAGATCCGTTGAACCACAGCTGGGACATTTGAGCTTCTTCTGTCGAATTAGTTCCGCGACGTCGCCACTTCCTGATAAATCCGGGGGTATCTCAAGCTTGTCTGTTCGGACTCGCTCTTTGCAATTTCGACAATCGGATAGCGGATCGTGAAAAGTCGCTTCATGTCCCGAGTACTGCCACACCAGCCGGTTGAGAATGATGGAAGAATCAATTCCTTCAATGTCATCTCGCTCATAGACTAACCAGCGCCACCAGGACTGCTTTATGTTGTTGCACAGCTCGACACCAAGCGGACCGTAATCCCAGGCACTGCCAAGACCGCCATATACTTCGGAGGAAGGAAAGACAAATCCTCGTCGTTTAGCGAGGGATACTATAGTTTCGATGTTTGGGGCTGCCACTTGTTAGTAACCTTTACCTTTAGTAAATCGTGAAATAGTAGAAGACCAGGTCTAAAAAGAAAAGAAGAGAGAGAGATAAATCGCTCCCTCTTCTTCTTCTGATGTAACGATATCTATTTACTTGGGGTTTGGATATTGACGTCGATCTTCTGTGTCCCACCACCTCCAAATATTCGACCCCTAAAAACAAAGAGCCCAATCAATATCACAATTACGAAGATCGCAAGCACTGCCACAACGCCTGCACTTCCACCGCCACCACCATCTTCAGCCATTGAAGTGGTCCTCCTTTGACATCGGAAATGTAGCAGGGGGCAAACTGTGGGGAATCTGACGGTGAACAGTTAACACATCCGCTTCGAGACCGTCAAACCGCAAATGAAAAGGGCAAGGGATTGACTCCTTGCCCTTGGCGCAACCTAATTGGTTAAGACTATCAGTTCTCGACGCGTCGACGTCTGGGTGCCGTTGACGGTTTGGGTCTGACATCACTCGGTTGCAAAGTCGGCGTGGGCCTTGGCGGTGTGGCTCCCTGCGGTACAATCCAAACTTCCAGGGCATCCTCCTCGCGATAACCGCCGTTGCTCATCACTATGCGAGAAGCATCGATACCACGTTGAGTCACCAAATATTCTCGCGCTCGAGTAAGGAGACGATCAGCTTGTCCAACTGGACTGGTGCGACCTCCATACCCAAACAGGTAAGTTGTGGTCGTCGGGTCTGACTGCATTTCAACAGCCAGGTTGTCCAAGCGCGCCTTCTGGTCGTCGTAGGTACAGCTGTAGCAAGTGTCGAACTCTCGACCGACGATCGTTCGTTTTTCCTGTGGCGGTATCGTAGTGAATGACTGAGCCACTTGCCGGCAGTTTCGATCGCCTGATCCGTCATCAACAACCAGCGTAACACTGAGTCGTTGTCCACTTATGCCCGTTGAATCGACCGTGATGGTCGGAGTTCCTGCGCCACTTATGATGTGGGCATTAGAAGGGCTAACGGTCCAAGTGTAAGTCAAAGCGGACGAGCCGGTGTAAGTAGCATCAGCCGCGTACGTGATGATCTCTCCCTCGTTAACCTGTGATGGCGCGGACACGTTAACCGGAAACGGACACGGTGAAATCGGCGGCGGTGGTGTTGGTCTATAGTTAAGGGCGATGCATTTAATGCGGCCGGCCGGAAGGTCGATATCCCGAACCCAACTCTTACCGTTAGGAAGGACAACTACGACGTTATGTACTCCTGGTTCTAGATCAATTGCCCGATAGTCCGAAGTGGTCTCACCATAAGCCTTTCCATCAACTGAGAGCGCCAGTCCTCCCGGATTTGAGAGAATCTTGATCGTTCCGTACTTCGCCTTTTTATCCTTGGCTTGCGACACGGATGTGGGGTTTGCAGCAAGGAACGTCATCGCAATAGAGGCGACGAACGCAATTTTCAACAATTTGTTGATGGCCAGGTTTTTCTTCAACATCGTTATGCCTCCTCGCTGGACTTTATTTCAGCTTCAAGCTTCGTCCTTGCGTATCGTCTACGCGCGCCAGCCCCCAGAGCTGCAAGACCAGATGCCAGGAGAAGTATTGAGGCTGGTTCTGGGACTTCCGTAGGTGGTGGTGTTGGAGTTGGCGAGCAGTTCAAACACGTAGGTGTAGGCGTGCAATCCAAACATGTGGGTGTGATGCAATCCTCACAGACTTCTTCGTCACCGCCGTGATTAATGAAGAAGAATGGAATCGCTGCAAGAAAAAGAAGCGGCCACTTGGGGAACCCTCCAACTACCGGAATCTCGCCACAATCGCAAATCGTCCCATCGACGTCCGCAGTAACAATTGCCTCGACACCTTGAGGATCTGATGAGTAAAGCGACATTCCAGACATTAGAGAATCAAGGCCGTCTCCCCCCTGACCCGAGTTAATCGACGACGCATTCACTTGTAATGATGATTTGAGTCCGGAAGGCAGTACACCATTGTTCTCGACTGAGTTGCGCAATCTAAGATCAGGTGGATTCTGATAATTACTCAGCACCTGGACCACATCGCTAATCGCGATTGGTGCAGCATTCGCCGGCACACCGGTCAAACAAATGATACTGATTAGCGCAGCTATGGAACGTAGTAAATGATTCCTCATGGGGGGCGGAATCTCCTCTAATTTCCCTAGCTTAATTTTGGGGGCTTGGGAAAGGATTGGTGGATTAACAACTTCACAAGGCCGTCTATTCCGGGCTTCGGCTCATCTAGTGATAGAAGGAGAGTATTAATTGCCTGAAGTTTCCAGCTTCAGGGACGTGAGATGGACCAGCAGTTCAAATATACCGAGGTTTGCGATGTGAGCTGCAAACCCCGGCTATCCGCACTCTTGAGTTATTTACACTAACCAAACTTGATTAAACGACGTTTTACTCCGAATCGCTCGCGCTGGCGGCCTCTGCGTTACGGTTCTCATCGCGGAGTACTGCCTTACGAGACAGCTTGATCTTGTTACCTTCTCGGCCGATGCACTTAACCAGGATTTGTTGACCCTCTCTTAACTCATCACGGACGTCTTTGACGCGGCGGTCGGCAATTTCCGATATGTGTAAAAGGCCATCAGTTCCAGGAAATATCTCAACAAAAGCGCCAAAATCTACAATTCGCGAGACCGTGCCCAGGTAGGTTTGCCCCACTTCAGCTTCAGCGGTGATGCCGCGAATTCGCTCTACGGCTGCATTGGCTGCATCTCCACTCGAAGTAGCGATTGAGATAGTTCCATCATCGGAGACGTCGATCTTCGCACCTGTTTCTTCAACAAGTGAGCGAATGACTTTTCCGCCTGGTCCAATGACGTCGCGAATCTTGTCAGGATTGATTTTGATTTGAATGATTCTTGGTGCGTACTTGGAAATACTTTCGCGCGGCGCTGCGATCGCCTGCTCCATGACACCGAGAATATACAGTCGACCTTTCTTTGCCTGCTCAAGAGCCTCTGCCATGATCTGAGCGTTGATACCAGCGATCTTTATATCCATCTGCAGAGCTGTGATTCCGTTGCGTGTACCTGCAACCTTGAAGTCCATGTCGCCATAATGATCTTCGGCGCCTGCGATGTCGGTGAGAATCGCGTACTTGTTACCTTCCATCACGAGACCCATTGCAACTCCGGCGACCGGAGCTTTCAACGGAACTCCTGCGTCCATCATCGACAACGTGCCTCCACAAACAGTGGCCATCGATGACGAGCCATTCGACTCAGTGATATCAGAAACGATTCGCACGGTGTAAGGAAAATCCGCATCGTCGGGTAAAACCGTTTCCAGCGCGCGTCTTGCCAAAGCTCCGTGTCCAATCTCACGCCGACTAGACGAACCAAAACGACCAACCTCGCCCACGGAATACTGTGGGAAGTTGTAATGGAGGAGGAAGCGGCGTTTGACTTCACCCTTCTCCAGATCATCCATGAACTGTTCGTCTTCTTTTGTACCCAATGTGGTTGAGACTAACGCTTGAGTCTCGCCACGTGTGAACAAAGCGGATCCATGAACTCGGGGCAACCAACTAACTTCGCAAGTTATCGGCCGGATCTCTGAGAACCGACGCCCATCGGGACGACGTCGCTTGTTGAGAATGTCGTCGCGAAAGACCATCTCTTTGAGTTGATCGAACACCTGCTTTGCCGTCTGTCTGGCTTCTGGTTGATCGTCGGGATAGGATTCGACGACTTCCTTCTTCAGCGCATCAACCGCGGCATAACTGGCGCGCTTCTCTTGATTCTCCGTATCCAGTGCTGTTCTCAGACCATCGCTGTACTTCTCAGTAATCTCTCTAACCATCGTCTCATCGAGCTGCTCGGTGACGACTTCACGTTTCTGAATTTCGAGAGCCTTGTACAGTTCTTTTTGCCATCTGCAGAGACGGTTGATTTCCTTATGGGCGAGCATGAGTGCCTCAACCATAATCTCTTCGGACACTTCACTGGCCCCAGCCTCAACCATGACGATAGCTTCTTCAGTACCTGCCACGACTAGGTTCAAACGCGACTCGCGAACTTCATCATAGGTAGGGTTAACAATATAACGACCCTCGATTAATCCAATTCGTACTCCGGCTATTGGATTCATGAAGGGAATATCAGAAAGATAAAGGGCACATGAGGCGCCCGTAATTGCAACAACGTCTGGATTGTTATCTGGATCGGCTGAGATGACGCTAGCTATGACTTGAGTCTCGTTCTTATAGCCCTCAGCAAAAAGAGGTCGACAGGGACGATCGATCAAGCGGCTTGTCAGGATCTCTTTTTCATTCGGCCGCCCCTCTCTCCGAAAGTAGTTACCGGGTATCCGGCCAGCCGCATAATTTGATTCACGATACTCCACCGTGAGAGGAAAGAAATCAACACCTTCTCTGGGCGTCGGCGCTCCTACTGCTGCTACCAGCAACATAGTGTCGCCATAACGGATGACAACTGAGCCATCGGCCTGCTTAGCGACGCGACCGGTTTCTACGGTCAGCTCTTTATCACCAAGTTTGATTGATTCCTTCAGGTATTTCTTTTCTGCCATTTTTCTTCTCCTTCGTACATTAACACCTGAATGGTTTTTCAGGTCGCGGGCGTCTCATCCGCCATCGCTGTTTAGGCAAGTTTTTGCTTTGAATTCCTTTGAACCGCGCCAACGTGAGGCGGGGTGGTTTACCGCTAAAGAAAAAGCGGCACGAGCTCCTAAGACCGTGAGCTCATGCCGCCTCTAATGCTTGAAGCCAGGCCAAACACGTCTGCTTGTTTCCAGTCAAATCGCCGTCACGTTCGGCACTGCCACAAGCTCTTCGATCGACGTGGGCTTTACAAATCAGAGATTCGAAGATCTCTCGCTTTTTCAACTAGGTATCCAAACTCAAACTTATCGACGTAGTCCGAGACGACTAACCACCTCGTGGTAACGCTCGATATCTGTTTTCTTGAGATAGTCCAAAAGACTTCTTCGTTGCGAGACCATTTTCAGCAGGCCGCGTCGCGAATGATTGTCCTTCTTGTGGGTTTTGAAATGCTCGGTTAGGTCGTTGATCCTATGACTGAGTAACGCGACCTGAACCTGTGGTGATCCGGTGTCCGATTCATGAGTACGGAAGTCAGACACAATCTGCTCCTTGGCTTGTTTTGCTAACGCCACTTGCTTAAATGATCCTCCTCGAACGCAGTAAACTCCGCTAAAACGCGGGAACCGCTAAACTTAAAAATCGGTGTCAATGTAACACGCACGATTAGCACTGTCCAGTTAGTAACTATTCAGACATGTTTCAGCTCACTAACATCAACTGTTACCTAAGTTTAGCCGTTTCAAACGCAATATACCTATGATTAGTGCCTCTTGATTCGTAGTTTGCTACTATCCCCCTAAACCAAGACAGGGAAAATTTATTATGTCGAAGCGCAGAATCTTAATCCTCGGCGGTGGCTTTGGCGGACTTTTTACTGCCCTCGAACTCGCCTCCTCCGCAGACGTGACACTCGTGAGCGACGAGGATCATTTCCTCTTTACGCCGATGCTCTACGAGTATCTCAGCGGAGAGGTTGAGGCCTGGCACATAGCGCCGAAATACTCTGAACTGCTCGACAAAGGCGTTAATCTCATTCAAGGCAGCATCGCGGAAATCGACCTCTCGTCCCAATCGGTGTCCCTCGAAAATGTCGACGATAAACTTCAGTATGACATTCTTGTACTCGCAGTCGGTGGAATCACAAACTATGTCGGGGTTAAAGGCGCCGAGGAGTTTTCTCTTCCATTTCGCAAACTTTTACATGCTGATAGACTTCGGCAACGAATGGTCGAGGCATTGGACCATGTCCCTCCTGACCAGGCGCCTCAAGATATTCGCCGTGATCTGACTTTCGCGGTTGTTGGCGCTGGAGCAAGCGGCTGCGAATTATCAACAAAGATGGCCGACCTTCTCCTGGATGCGTTCAAGCGTCGTGCATTAAAAGGGGAACCACGTGTGCTGGTTCTTGAAATGGGACCAAAGGTTGTTCCGGGGATGGGTGATCAGATTCGCGCGTTTGTCGAAGACGCTCTCCGACACTCTCATGTGGAGGTCCATACACAAACAAAGGTTGTTGATGTGTCCGCAGACGGTGTCACATTCGAACATGACGGGAAGCAGGAACACTTGAAGGCTGCGGCCGTTGTTTGGACAGGCGGTGTGAAAATGAGTTCGGCAATTGAACAACTGCAGGTTGAAAAGAATCAACGGGGTCTGCTTCGAGTTCGACCAACTCTGCAACTCATTTCACACGATAATGTTCTTGCGCTCGGTGATATTGCATATTTTGAGGATGCTACCCCGATTCTCGCGGGTACAGCGCAGCTTGCCTTCCAAGAAGCCTCGCTGGCTGCGCGCAACGCGTCAGCGCTACTCGATGGCAAAGAACTACAAACAAAACATTTTGAAGAGTTGGGCGAAGCAATGAGCCTGGGTACTGAGCGTGCCGCAGTACTTACCGGTGGAAAGGCTTTCGGTGGTGCGCTCGCGCGACAGGCTAGATTCGCGCTTTATACTTCGAGACTTCCCACCTGGCACCATCGACTGCGTGTGGGCGCAAGTTGGTTCTTTGAAGGAACTACACCGCGGCCGCTTCTACCATTGGGTCTGGAGCGGTCAAGCTAACTTTAGGCCACCGGCTTGCCCGGTGGTGGCTTACGTTCGCTGCTAACTCGCAAGTTGATTCTACGACTGTGCGCGCAAGCGCGCTGCCTAAAAAAGGAAGCTCTTTGTAGCAGCGAGCGTAATAACCACGGGACAAGCCCGTGGCCTTATTAGCTCAAAGCACCAATCAGTTAGGGAACTGATTTTGAGATTAGGCGATAGTTGCAGCTTCGCAGGAATCTAGTTCGGGCGCTGGCTCAACAGCAACGCCGTGCTCGCCGTAGTAAGGCTTGCCATTCTCAACGGCGTCGAAGTACTCCTCGATCCGATTGAGAACTTCATCAACCGAGTGAGAGTGGTAGATAGAAGTCCGAAACAGTGCTCCACCCTGGAGCCCGCGTGTGAATTGTCCGGCGAGTTGCTTCATGCGGTTGATTGCGGGGGTCTCGGGCATGTCTTCGCGCAGCAGGTCGAAGTATTCATGAAGAATCGCGCGCTTATCTGCAAGAGTAGGTGCAAATATTTCTCGACCATTCATTGAATCTTCTATCTGCCGGAAAATCCACGGATTCGCCATCGCACCCCGGCCAATGAGTACGCCATCGCACCCAGTTTCACTAAACCTGGCAAAAGCACCTTCAATCGTAGTCACATCTCCACTTCCAGAGACCGGGACTTTTACTGTTTCCTTGATCTGTTTCACAAGGTCCCAGTTTGCTAGTCCTCGATAGCCTTGTTCCTTTGTGCGACCGTGCAAAGCGATATGCTCAACGCCACATGCTTCAGCTAACTTAGCAGTCTCGACAGCATTGATTGTGTGATCGTAAAAGCCTGCCCGAATTTTTACAGTTAAAGGAATCTTAATCGCCTTCTTGATCTCTTTCAGAATCGATTCAAGGCGTGAGTGGTCTTTCAACAAGCCAGAACCGCCGCCGTGCTTTACTACTTTTGGTGCAGGACATCCACAGTTGACATCGAGGATGTCGGCACCTATCTCTTCAGCCATTTCCGCAGCCATTCGCATCCGTTCGGGTTGACCGCCAAATATTTGCACCGCAAACGGTCGTTCATCCTCATAGAATCGCATCTGACGCTTCGACTTCGGATTATTTCTTGTCAGACCTTCAACGGAAATAAACTCCGACACCGAGAGCCCAACTCCCCCGCGACGTTTTAATAGTCGTCGAAAAGAAACGTCGGTCACTCCGGCCATTGGTGACAAAATCAATGCCGGCTTAATTTCTACGTCGCGAATCTTGAAAGACTTTACTTCAGGCATTACGGCAATATCGTAACTGGAGTACCTATCTCAACAGCGTCGAACAACTCCTTGATATCTGCATTCTCCAACGCAACACAACCCCATGTCCAATCGCTTTTGGCACCTTCACCGTGAATATAGATGAGCCCACCCAAATTTGTGTATTGCGGCGGCCCTGTCTTTTTCTTGATGGCATCAATAATTGCTTCGTACTCACGGCGAGTGATCAAACGATTCTGGAGGCCGCGTTCAGCGTCTTCAGCGTTTGGATAGCTGACTCCGAGCGACAAGTAATACGCACTTTTCCTGTTCTTAACAAAGATATAGAAATCACCTTCCGGCGTAGCCCCATCACCTTCTCGCACTTTATCGGGCACGGGGTTAAACCCGAGGCCTACTTTGTAGGTCTTGAGCAAATCCTTATCTGAGTAAAGCTCCAGTTTCCGTTCCGCCTTGCGGACAATTATCCGCGGCTTGTCGATCGGTAAACTGAAACTGGCAGCTTCGCTCCTGGTCATTTGTTTGATCGGGACACTCGCAGTCGTTTGATTAGTCGAACATGCGAGGCAGACTAACGAGACAACTCCGAAAACTAGCATAGTAATGTATGCGTTGCTCTTCATTAGCACTCCAGCGATCACAAAGGCTAGGAGTTAGTTTGCACGCTCAGCAATTCATACAAACTAGAGGCGTCCTGGCGCGAGGTTTGGCGAGTATCTGGAACGGACACAACTCTAAATTTTGACGTCGTATCACGTTTTTGGATTTCTATAACGTCGTCAGGCTTAACTGGATGAGCTGACTTCGCTAACATCCCGTTAAGCCTGACTAAACCTGCGTCGCAAAGCTTTTGAGCGACGGTCCGTCGTGGACAGAGGCGACTGGCTTTGAGGAAAAGATCCAGACGCATAAGTTTGGACCACTGTTTAGCGTTATGGTTTCTTACTCTTCTTGTTGTCTTCCTTTTCAGAACCCTTTGCCGCAGCTGGCGGAGTGAGTTTCAATAACGGCAATACGCTTGCTTGATAGGAATCGGTGACCTTGATGAATGCTTCGTTTCGTAGCGTCTGAACGTATAACTCGCGCTCCTTATCCTGATGTTCCATCAACATTGCCTCACGCACTTTGTTTTCATTGAACGTGGGTTTTGTTCCAGCAGGAGTTCTGGCATCAACTTTCAAAATCTGATAACCCTCCGGGGTCTTAATCGGTTCAGTTACACCACCGACTTTAACATCCTTCAGGGCTGCGATCAGATCGTCGCGAAGATTTGTTACTTCAAACGTCCCGACAACACCTTTGTCTTGAGGCGCCGTGCGCTGGCCATTCTTTTCGCGTTCAGAATTCGCTGAGGCAAGTGCGGCAAAGTCCGCACCCGCGCGAGCTTGGGCTGCTAGCTCAACTGCTCTCGCCTTGACGCTCGCATCGTCTTTACTATTTGAGGATAAATAGATCTCTGACAGCGTGATACTTTCAGGAGTGCGAAATTTGTCCTGATGCGCGTCGTAGTATTTCTTTACTTCATCAGGGGAGAATCCAAGATAGACTCGACGATCAACTTCCTGTTGCAGCACAGCCTGCTTCATCATCTCAGCTCGCATCGTTTCACGAACTGAGGTTGGATCGATCTTACTCTGACGCATCGCCTCTTCAAGCTTTTGAATTGAGTTAATTCCCTGCTCTTGCGCAATACTCAACATTCGCCGGTTTACTTCAGCTTCAATGTCAGTGGCGAGATCCAATTCCTTACCTTTTTGTAATAAGAGTTTTTCGTTAATCAGCGTGGCAATCAATTCGGGTTGATGCTTTGCAACCTCATCAGTGGCCTGCTGCTCCGTCATTCCTCTCTGCTGCATCAATGTGTCGACGCGTTCTTTAGTCTCGCGTTTTAGCATCGAGAGCGTGATCACATCGTCGTTGATCTGAGCTATTACTTCATCAACAACAACTACTTCGCCTTCCTGAGCCATCACGCCAGCAGGTTGAAAACTGAAGGCTGCGATCACAAGTGCAAACATTCCGGCAAGAGTGAAAAATTTAGATCTCACAAAAATTCTCCTGTAAATCAAATAATACCTGGGTCAAACGTCGAGTCCTAAAATTATTGACTCAACTTGCTATATCGGCTGGGGATTCTAATCGGAGGACTTTAGTTCCAGCAACACTCCGCGGGCTACCTCAACAATATTGTCCTGGTCATCCTCGCTTAGCCTGAGTCGCAAAACACCCGTTGGAGTGAAAACCGCATCCGCGTGCGAGCCAACGAAATGTGCGAGCTTTTCGGGCGAAATACGGGCCTTTTCACTGAATTTAAAGGCTACTCCGTCGGGAGTCTTATCAATGGATACCACGCCAGTTTCCTCGGCAACTCGCCTTAATTTGGCGTAAGAAAATAAACGGTCAACTGATATGGGAACTCTCCCATACCGATCCTCGGTTTCCGCCCTGATACCTGCCAGTGTCGTCTCGTCCTGGGCCGAAGAAACTCGCTTATAGGTGCGAAGACGTTGTCCCATATCCGAGATGTAATCATCTGGAATTGCAACATCTACTCCGAGATTGAGTGCAACACTCGTTTCGTCTACAACCGCTTCGCCTCGTAGTTCGGCGACCGTACGTTCGAGCATTTGTGTGTAAAGATCAAACCCGAGAGCGTCCATATGCCCGGACTGCTCGCCGCCTAACATGTTTCCGGCACCTCGAAGTTCGAGATCCAGGGCGGCTATTCGAAATCCGGCTCCGAGGTCGGAAAACTCCCTAATTGCTGCCAAACGACGTCTGGCAATAGGTGAAAGCTCGAGTTCACCCGGTATTAAAAGGTACGCATAAGCCCGGCGACTGGAGCGCCCAACCCTGCCACGGAGCTGATAAAGCTGAGAAAGTCCGTAATGATCAGCGCGGTTTATGATGATAGTGTTCGCTCGGGGGATGTCTATTCCGTTCTCGATGATGGTTGTTGCAACGAGAACATCATATTTGTAATCGATGAAATCGAGCATAACTCGCTCCATTTCCTTCTCATTCATCTGACCATGACCAATAGCCAGTCGCGCCTGGGGAACAAGACGTTGAACGAGTGCCGCGATCGTTTCAATTGTCTCAACTCGATTGTGAATAAAGAACACTTGCCCACCACGAGATAACTCGAGGTCGATCGCAGACTTAATTACATTGTCGGAAAACTGTACCACCTGAGTCTGTATGGCTAGCCGATCGCGTGGAGCCGTTTCAATCAACGACATATCGCGCATTCCACTGAGAGACATATTCAACGTCCGTGGGATTGGAGTGGCTGACAGCGTTAGCACGTCAACTCGTTTCTTTAACTGCTTCAGTCTCTCTTTATGAGCGACTCCAAATCGTTGCTCTTCGTCAACCACTACGAGACCCAAATCTTTGAAGCGAACATCTTTGGAGAGCATTCTGTGAGTACCAATGATTACGTCCACTTCTCCTGCTTCAATCCGCTTCACAACTTCTTTCTGTTCCTTTTGTGAACGGAAACGAGATAGCAGTTCAACCTTGACCGGAAAAGGCGCAAAGCGAGAGCGAAATGTGTCGTAGTGCTGATAAGCAAGGACCGTGGTCGGAGTCAGCACGGCTGCCTGTTTACCCTCCATTACGGACTTGAACGCCGCCCGCATCGCCACTTCAGTTTTACCGTAGCCAACATCACCGCATAACAAGCGGTCCATGGGGATCGCCTCTTCCATATCCTTCTTTACTTCATCGATGGCGGTTTCTTGATCGGGGGTCAGGACAAAAGGAAAGCCGTCTTCAAATTCCTGTTGCCAGGGCGTGTCGGCCGAAAAGGGATATCCGCCCACCAGTTTTCGTTCTGCGTACAGGCGTAACAACTCATCAGCCATATCGCGCATCGCGCGTTTGGCCTTAGCTTTCGTTTTTTGCCAGCCCAGGCCGCCTAGTCGATCAAGTTGAGGCTGATGTCCTTCAGCACTCGAGTAACGTTGGACCAGATCGAGTCGCTCGACGGGAACAAACAGCTTCGCCTCGTCAGCATAGAAGAGCAACATGAACTCGCCACTTCTCGTTCCGAGGTCCAACGTCTGTAATCCGCCGAAGCGAGCGATTCCATGATCTATGTGAACAACATAGTCGCCTGGTCTAAGGTCTCGAAAATCAGAGAGAAAAGCTGCCGCCTTTGATCGTCGCTTCCGCTGCTCAGTCTTCGGTCGTTTACTCTCCGGGCCAACACCTCGCCGCTCCACCGAGTCGGCTGACTCATCAAAAACATCAGATTCGACGTGGACGATGAGTTGAGCCCTGGGAAGCTGAAAACCTCCGCTCAAACGTCCCACCGTAACAACGATGGGGTGTAGAGACTGTGAGACTGAACTCTCGTCAATCAGAGACAGACGAGCAGTTATCTGATACTCAGCGAGGATCTCAACGATTCGTTCTGCGACACCAAGGCTAGGCATTACGAATAGCGCGAACTTTCCGGCTTCGGTTGAGCGCACAACCTCAGCTGCAAGATCTGCGACGCGTCCGTGGTAACGCATCGTCGACTGCGCCACCCATTCGACCTCTGTGGCAGATTCGACCAGCGGAAAAAGGAACATTGGGACTCTGGTTGAACGACTTCGCCCGATCTGTACCGTTGGCGCTTCTGCTTCCAGCGCAAGATTCTGATCAATCTCGGACGCCGCCCGGCCCAATGTCCGTAGCTCGATTCGTTGTCTCGCCTGGATCAACTCCCGAAGTTCTTCGATTGATAGGTAGAGTTCACTGGCGGGCAAAGCAATATCGTCAGCCTGATCGATCTCTTCATAACGCTCAGCCAAATTTTGATAAGCGTCTCCCAGATAGGCTTCAATGCCTGACGGCTCGTCGATAACCAGGACTGCGTCGCCGATGTGCTCGAAGATGTTTGAATCACAATTCAGAGTAATCGGAATCAGCCATTCCCAACCTGAGAAAGCTTCACCCTCTTCAGCGAAGGCCGTTCGATCTCGAAGCGAGCGAGTGTACCGTTCATCATTCCAGCGCTCTTTTGCGGCCATGGCCCAGAGACGAAAATCATCGGGAGTCACCGACAGCTCGTGCATAGGTGGAACTTGCACTGACGACAGCTGACCGGTCGATAATTGTGTTTCAGGATCAAACTCGCGTATTGAGTCGATGGTGTCGCCAAAGAACTCGATGCGTACGGGTAGATCATTACCGGGAGGCCACACATCAAGTATGCCACCGCGACTTGAGTACTCTCCGACGCCGCTTACGGGATCTTCACGAACGTAGCCGGTTGAGATCAACTTATCCACCAGCTCTTCGGGTGAATGGTCTTCGTCGCGATTGAGAACAGCGCCAGCCGCCTCAATTGCTTCAGGCTTTACTGTTCTCCGTGCAAGTGCGCGAGCCGTTAACAACACAAACGCAGGAGGTCGTCGGCGAAGACGCCACAACGACAGTGCCCTCTTCTCCAGAGTTTGCGGGTGTGGCGAAACACCGGCGTAAGGGTCAGTCTCCGACGCCGGTAGAACCAGGATCTCATCATCGCAACTGTTCTTGCGTGCAAGCGCACAAAACCAGAAGCGCAGGTCGAGTTCCCACGGTTCCAGATCTCTAGTTGCGGTAGTGACGATTGCAAACGTCTTACCGCTCTCGCGCTGCAATGCCGCAACTGCGAGTGCTCTCGCCGCACCTGAGACCAACCCGCTAATTGAAATAACCCGCGCATTGTTACGAATATCCGCCAGGAGTTTTTGATACTCGGTTGACGCAGTTATTTGTCGAAGTGTGTCCTGCAGAGTGCTATTGCTTTGGGTAGTACTGCTCATCTTAATTACTACTTCTCTTAACTCTCGGGAGTAACGACTCACTTCCCCTTGATCTTTTCAATCATCGAGGTGGTAGAGGCACCATTTACAAACGGGAGAGAGACGACTCTCCCACCAGCTGCTTCAACCTCTTCTCGACCGTGGATCTGGTCCAAATTGTAATCGCCACCCTTTACCAGAACATCTGGTAACAGTTGGGCAATCAGACTACGGGGCGAAACATCGTCGAAAATCATGACGTAGCTAACTTGCCTTAGGGCTGCGAGAATTTCGGCTCGCTCAGCTTGAGTAGTGACCGGTCGCCCTTTTCCCTTGAGTGCTTCGACAGTCTTATCGCTATTGATAGCCACCAGGAGTGTGTCTCCAAGTCTCCTAGCTTCAGCTAGATAACGGACGTGTCCGACGTGCAAAAGGTCAAAGACTCCGTTTGTAAAAACGAGTGTCGATCCCTCGGAGCGCAGACGTTTGCGCTCTCCGAGCATTTGTTGGAGGCTCAGAATCTTGTCGACCATTTAAGGCAAGAATCTACCACGGTTGGATTAGTGAGCTGAAATGCAGCTTGCGATTTCAGCCCCAGCCACCGAGGCGAGGTCATTGCGCCGATCAGTCGCGCTCCCTATAATCACCTCCTTTTCTGGGGAGAAAACGTTGTCATTGCCGCTCATCGAAGAGAATGATCAAACTCTCGCGCGCCGCGAACATCTCGACGCGCTGCGACAACTCGTGGGTAATGTTTATCCAAACAAGTTTGAGAGAAGTCAAATCGTTCATCAAGGTCGAGAAGACACAATTAGTGCCATTGTCGAGAAGTTCCGTACTTTTGAGCCCGAACCAGGCGAAGACGGCCGGCCAACCGCTGAAAGTTTGGACTCGGCAAATGCAAAACTCAACCAGCTTGTCGTGAGACTTGCAGGTCGAATCGCGTCACCGCCGCGAATTATGGGTAAAGCGGCGTTCGTACATCTCTCAGACGGCCTTTCTCGTCTGCAGATCTATTTGCGCAAAGCAGACATCGTGGGAATTCATAACGACTCGGAGGGTGGTGAAATTGACGGCTGGTCTCTGTTTCAATTGTTGGACCACGGAGACTTCATTGGTATTGAAGGTTATCTCTTTGTAACCAAAACGGGCGAACTCTCCGTACATGTGCAAAAACTTCAATTTCTGGCGAAGGCTCTCTTACCACTGCCGGATAAAATGCACGGCATCCACGACCCCGAGATTCGACAACGTCAACGTTACGCTGATCTTATCGCCGGCAGCTTAAAGCTGGAAAAAGATGAGGGTCTCACCTCGCGCGGAGTGTTTGAACGACGGGCTACGGCGGTGAGTGAGATGCGACGTATTCTGGAAGACCATGGTTACGTTGAAGTCGAAACGCCGATGTTGACGCCGCTCGCAACTGGAGCTGCCGCGCGACCATTCAAGACACACCACAACTCTTTGGACATCGACTTATACGCGCGAATTGCTCCGGAACTGTATTTGAAGAGACTGCTAGTCGGCGGTTTTGAAAAGGTCTTTGAGCTCAATCGTAACTTCCGCAACGAAGGCATTTCGACCCGACACAATCCGGAGTTCACGATGCTCGAGTTTTACTGGGCGTATGCAGACGTAAATCGGATGATGGACTTCTGCGAAGCAATGCTCCGCTCGGTTGTCTTTACTACCCTCGAACACACGCATGCCCAGTTTGGAGAACACACTATCGACTTTGGTGAATCATTTCGCCGAGTTGGTATGAAGGAAAGTTTGGCGGGTTTCGTTGAAACTGATCAGATCACAAATGAAAATGTAGTGGAGTTGTTTGAAACACACGTAGAACCTGGTTTGATTCAACCAACCTTCATTACTAAATTTCCAAAGCAGATCTCTCCACTTTCGAAGGCATCACCTGCTGACTTGAACGTTGCTGAGCGGTTTGAGCTCTATATCGCCGGAATGGAGATCGCTAATGGGTTTTCCGAGTTGAACGACCCGGTTGAGCAGTACGAGCGGTTTAGTGACCAAATGAAAGCGCGTGAGCGTGGCGATGAAGAGGCCATGCTGATGGATGAAGATTATATTCGAGCTTTATCCTATGGAATGCCACCCGCAGCCGGAATTGGAATCGGCGTTGACAGGTTTGTCATGCTGATCACCAACAAGCAGTCGATCCGCGACGTAATTCTGTTCCCCCACCGTCGTCCTGAACGAAAAGACAGTTAGTCCCTGACGAAAAGAATCATTGGTCAATCGCGCATGACCAACGTTTCTTACCTGTGTGATGGATCGGAAGGGGAATATTTCCCCTTCCTAAGAGACGCTTAATTCTTTACTTCGCGGGAGTTTCCTGATGCGACGCGGCGTACCATCTACCGCCACGTTTGACGTAGGCACTGCTGGCCCAAACTGCCGCGGGGACCGCCTGACCGCCACAAGTGGCGTCCTGTGTTCCTTTGTAAGTAACTATGGCAGCGTCATTGTTCAGGAAAGTAACTTTGATATCGCTTAGGTCATACGACTTTACCTCGCACGCCATTCCTTCCATTGCCTTCAATGAATCCGACTTGTTTGCAATACCTTCGTCACCAATCATGACGCTGTCGGCGGAAAGGTTTGTCTTAAAAACTTTAAAGTCCTTCTTCTTCCAGGCTTCCCAGAGTTTTCTTTCGGTTCCAATTATGAGCTTTGTGCTTTGAGCTTTACTCATTGCGGGTTTTGGCGCCGGGGAGGGGCTCGGAGTAGCTTCCTGGCCAAAAGCCAGAGCGGAAAAGATGAAGATCAGACCCATCACCAAGGGGAATCTAGTGATCATTGTTTGGGGCTCCTTAACTGTGTTCACAGGGATAGCAAAAGCGGCCTACTTTTACTACTGCTGTTAAGGGGTGTCAATAATAATGGGGCCAGTATTTCAACTGGCCCCATCCCTGGATCAATAAAAATTCTGCGATGTTACTTAGGCTGAGTTCCTGCCTTCTGACGCAAGGCGGTGAGGCGTTCATCAGACCACACTACTTTCAATCCATCACTTTCGATCTGACTCACATATTTTTCCATTGCTTCGAGCGCACCCTTGTAATCTCCTTGCTTCTCGCGGACTCGACTCAAATCAAGCAGGAACTGGGCATTGCCGGCCCCGTATGCCGCAGCAGCCTGCGCAAAAGCTTGCTCAGCTTGTTTCAAGTCGCCTTTCGCCTCGTAAGCACGCGCGAGATGAAAGTAACTGATCGGATAACGTGAACCATCGCGACTTGCAACTTGTTGCAAGTTCTCAAGGGCTTCGTCGTAACGTTTTAGACTGATCAAGACAAAGCTCACTTCAAGATTCGCGGGCGCAAAATAACCGCCCTGGCGACTAATCAATCGCCGATAACTATCGATTGCATCTGACAAGTTTCCACGGTCAGATGAATTCCGGGCACGTTGCAAGTAATCAAAGCTGGTTTGATCAATCGTGAGAGTATGTGGCTGTCTGACAGCTGATCCAGATTTCGTAGTAGAAGGTTTTTCCCCACTTCGTTTAGCCACGGGGGCATTACCGGCGCTGTTTTCGGGAGCACGCGACGTCCCTACTGTCTGGGGCTCAACAACGATTCTCTCTTCATCTACTGCATGTCGCGACAACGCGAGCGCCGCAGCTTTGTGCTGTGGATCGACTTTCAAGGCCCTTTGCCATTCGCGCACGGCAAGATCCGACTGACCTCGCGCAGCATACACACGACCGAGGTTATAGCTCGCTTCGGCATAGTGAAAACTCTCCAGCTTTAAGGCCGTCAACAGCGCGTCAGACGCTTCGTCCCAACGACCCACGCGCAGCATCACCACTCCCATGTTGTTATATGCTCGAGCGTAGCTCCCGTTTCGTTGTTCGATTGCCTTGCGATAGGAGTTGATCGCAGCGTCAGTCTCTCCTAATCGCGCATACGCGTTGCCAACATTGTAGAAGGTGGTAGGGTCGAAAACTTCTGACTTTGAGATGGAGTTCAGTTCCTGCAGCGCTTCAGACTTCTTCCCTATCGTTACCAGTTGTTCGGAAAGCGACAATTGCAAGCGAAGTTTGTCTGGATCTTTTGCAGCGTTGATTTGCTCGCGCAGTACAGCTACTGGATCTTGATCGGCCGTGACAGGTTTGGCCTCTGCTGGTTTGCTATCTGGAGTCGTCTCAGGCTTAGCAGCAGGCTTCGCGGCCGGAACCGCACTGACTGCGGACGATGGTGTTGCCTCCTTTTGAGAAGCCTCTTTTGCGGTAGCCGCCGGCTGGGTCACTTCTTCTTTCTTGGTCTCCGTCCCTTGTACCGCTTGAGTCTGGCTCTCCGAGGAAGATGTGCGGCGGACGCGTGACGAGGAAGTACTCGCACTCTTGGATTGTGACGAAACCTTCTCTTTGGAGGTTCCTTGTGCGGATGCATCGGCAACGAGAACGCTGCCTGCAATAGTGAGACCGATAAGAATTGATGTTGTCTTCATTGCTTCCCTCTTGTCCCGATGTCCGACAAACCTTAGCTGTCGTTAATTGAGATAGTTCAGCCGTGTCATGAGCCAACCCTGGTAGAAGATAAATCTGTTTATTGCGCCATCGTAGGAGAATAACTCTTTACGTAGGTAACGATGGTGCCACCAAACCCGACGGCCCAGCCGTGAGTTCGGTCAGCGAAAAAAACTCTTTCAAGAGGATGAGTGGTATCACATGACTGTGTGGACCAATTGAGTCCGCCGTCAGTCGTATGTATTACCGTTCCCTCAGCCCCTACTGCCCAGCCTTCAAGAGCGTCGAGAAACTTCACATCGAACAGATCGGTTTGCACACCGGAGTTTTGTTGTTGCCAGGTGCGACCACCGTTTGTGGTGCGATAAATTACGCCGCCGCTACCAACGGCCCAACCCTGACGGTTATCTACAAATGATGCGGCCGAAAATCGCGTTGCGGTTTCTTTGGTTTCAGGTAAACGCGTTTGGTGCCAGGTGTTTCCACCATCTGATGTTTGAATAATGGTAGCGCCAGCGCCGACCAACCAACCCCTGTCATCATCGATAAAAGTTCCACCGAGTAACAAGTGACGCGTAGGCGATGGCAGCCGTTTCCAGTTTTCTCCGCTGTCACGCGTGGTATAGATGACACCAGCTTCACCAAATGCCCAACCACGTCCTTGACGACTAAAGACTGCGCGAAGCAACAAAGCATCAACATCAAGGCCTTTGATGTCAGTACGTTCCCAAGTCTCGCCACCGTCCGTAGTCTTCATTAGATATGTTCGGGGATCTTCTTTTGTTTTCAATTGATAGACGTTTACTTCACAAACCATCCAACCAGTTGAGTCATCGATAAAGTAGATATCCCTTACGACGTCGGGAGTTGAGGATCCATTCTGGGTCCAGGTTTTTCCACCATCGTTGGTCGTGAGCATTGTGCCTTTGCTGCCCACGGCCCAACCACGATTCTGGTCCAGAAAGAAAACTGAATGCAGCCAGGAGAACGTTCCAGAACGCTGACGAACCCACGCAGATGTTTGAGCCGAAGCTGAAACTGAGATGAGTATCAGAAGCGAGGTACAGACAAAGGAGAGTCTTACAGATCTATCAACACCAATTGATTTTACTCTCCTGAGTCTGCTGAGAACGCTACCGATCATAGGTTGCTCCGGAAGCCTTCAAGAACTAGTAAGGCACCCCGAAGATACGAGCAAAACTGAGAACCGAGGCAAAACTCATGATCTTCTGGAAGGTCTTAAGTTTGTTACCTGGGACGATGACTTGATCGCCCGGAACCAGGTAGGTGGTGTCAGGAGCTTTCCCCTTATAAATTGCGTCGACATTGACCTGAATAGGAGTAAGCACACCGTTGGGAGTGCGTCGCAGCACAGTTACCTTGCTCTTATTCCCGGTAACGAGGACGCCACCAGCTTCGGCCAGTGCTTCAGTAACAGTCATGCGGTGGCTCATAAGACGAATGCCTGGTTGGCCCACATCACCAATGATGCTGTAGCGGTACGAAGCAGCTTTATCGAGCGAAACGGTCACCTGGGGATCGATAATGTATTCGTCGTAACTCTTCTTGATGATTTCGGCTACTTCATAGACTGTTTTGCCGTTCACGAAGACGCCGCCCTGAATTAGGGCCAGAGAAATACGTCCGCTCGGCGGAATAGTGATCCCCCCGCGAGAGTAGCGATCCTGGTTGAAGACTGAAACTGAAATGACGTCTTCTGGTCCAAGTCGATAGGTGTCGAAGAAGTTGTTATAAAAGGGAACAACAGCGTTCTCTTCGGACAGTTGTTCCTGACGATTCGCCTGTGTGACTTGTGGTATGTCAGTCGGAGTGCGAGACGCCTCGTCTGGCTCAAGTCTGTCGGTCGGTGTCTGAGTTTTCTTGTCCTGAGTACTAGTTGTCCGCTGGCGCGTCTTTTGGGGATCAGTCTGAGTTTGCCCAACTACACTAATTCCGGTCAGTAGTACGACCAGTGCCAGTGCTAAAGCAACTCGTTTGTTGTTCCGCTTCATTTCAAAAAACCTCCAACAACTGTCGTTATTGGGCTCCTCGCCCAAATAGAATTATCTTGATCGTCTCAAACATTATTACGGCATCCAGTAACAAACTCTGGTTCTTTATGTAGAACAAATCGTACTGAAGTTTCTGCCGTGCATCTTCGATAGATGCTCCATAGGGGTACTTTATTTGTGCCCAGCCGGTCAGACCCGGCGCGATTAGATGTCGCTGCTCGTAAAATGGGATTTCTAAGGCCAATTGCTCCACGAAATGTGGTCGTTCAGGACGTGGGCCCACGAAACTCATTTCGCCGCGCAGGATGTTCCAGAACTGTGGGATCTCGTCCACTCGGATCTTTCTGATTATCTTTCCCACCCTGGTGGTTCGATCATCATCCTTACTGGCCCAAACAGGACCAGACTTTTCAGCGTCAACTTTCATCGAACGAAACTTAGCCAGGACAAAGGGACGTCCATTCTTGCCAACACGCTCTTGTTTGTAGAAAACCGGTCCACGCGAATCCAACTTAACGAGGATGGCGGTGACGATGACTATCGGAAGAGAAAGAACTGCGCCGATGAATGCAACAAAACGGTGAACAGCGTTGCGAGAAATGGTAGAGATGCGAGTTTGTCGCCCACGACCCGTAAAAATGAGCCAGGAAGGACGAATCATCATCAGCGACACACGACCCGTAACTCGCTCATAAAATGAGGCGCCCTCTTCGATCGTTACGTCGCCTGCCAAACTAAGCTGAAGCAATTTATCGGTGGGAAACTGTCCTCGTCGTTCGCCCATAGCGACAACGATGCGGTCAATCCCCTCTTTCTTCACGATGTCACCGAGTTGTTCAGTTAACCCGATAACTCTCGGGTTGATTAAACTCTTACCAAGTAGTTCGGCATCAGTACCAACAAATCCAACAATTCGATACCCCGCATCTGGTCTGTTGAGTACTTCACGCGCAACTTCAACCGCGAGGTTTCCAGATCCTACGATTAGAATTTTTTCGCCAAAGTCAGGATGGCCCAGGAACCAGTGAATAGACACTCGCCATGCAACCATTAATCCGAGAGCGAGTGGCAGGGCTATCACGGCAATGCCGCGACCGAGCATTAGGTTGGGGTAGGCATAGAATGTGAGCGCCAAACCGATCCAAGCGAGACCGAGGGCTTGTATCAGTCTGAGGGTCAGTTCACGTCTATCGTGAATTACAACGAAGTCGTAGAGGTCGAATAGATAAAAAGCCGCCAAACAGAAGATCGTCGCAACCCCAGCTTTCCAGTAACCGTTTCTTGTGACCAATTCATATGGGGCTTCCGCAATTCCTATGCGCACATAGACTGCTGCCACTATCGCGCCGAAGATTAAGGCAGCTTCAGCACAAAGTAACAGAACGGTTCTTCCATTTAAGCGCAGGACTCTCAATTAACGACCGCGGCTTCCGCCTCTTGGACCTCAGAGACTTCTTTATCCTCTTTCGTCACACGAGGCTTGCTGTAATAGCGTTCTTGATAGTAGTAAGAAGTCGAATCGGGTTGCTCCTCAGCGCGGTTGAGCACTACACCCATTAGACGTTCTCGAGGTATCTGTTCCAGCAGCTTCTCAACTACTGAATAACGGGTCTTGCCGGCACGTACCACCATAAGTGCAGCGTCTGCTCTCGTCATCAACACGTTTGCGTCGGTGAATACACCTAGCGGAGGCGCATCGATAATGATGTAGTCAAACATTCTGCGGACATCAGTCAGCAGACGTGCGTAACTTGGACCAGATAGCAACTCGGCCACGTCATCTCGTGGCTGACCGCCTGGCAATAGATACAAACCTGATGGCTCAAGTCGAACGATCGCGTCTTCTAAACGCAACTGACCGCCTAACACTTCTGAGAGTCCAACTGGAGCCTCAATTCCCAGATATGAAGTTGCACATGGACGACGCAGGTCGCTATCGATTACGAGTGCCCTTACACCCTCGGTTTGCGCCAACAGCCACGCGAGGTTCAGCGTTGTAAGGGTTTTACCCTCTGCGATTCCAGCGCTGGTAACGACGAATGCGCGCATTTGGAGACGCTCGCCAGCCTGCAGTATGCGGGTTCGCAATGAGCGGAATCGTTCAGCATAAGCAGAGCGAGGCTGGCTGACCGCAACAAGATGTGGTTCGACGCGCGCTGGGGAAATATCATAAGTTAGAAATCCCCCAACACGCGTCGACCCGGCAGCGTCCAAAGTTGCCCCAGCATCACGCGAAGCTATTCCGTCGGGGAGTGCCGACCCGCCGGGTACATCCGCAGTGTGCGCAGTGGACGCTGAACTTCGCACCGTCTCATTCGAGGCCGACATGATCGAGGATCCGCTGAACAGCTGTTCCTCAATTTGCCTGGCTGAGAGCGCACCCTTGACTACATCGGGTCGCTCGTTACGGCGCTCTGAATTGCCAATTTGGTTGATAGCGCCACTGGGTTCGGGGGTGGCGCTTTGTTGTCGTTTTAGGGCGTCAAAAACTCTTCCCATCTTTTCACCTCACAACTCCTTCAATAGGAGTCGACGTTTCAAAACTAAGAAGTCTGTTCTACTTGAATAGCAGGTGTCTGTTCTGATTCCTGCTCAGTGGTCGATTTGCCGGCTGCCCACAACTCGGCGCGGCCTGCTGACGTGAAAATCGGAGCTGGAGCTTCGCGTTCTTCTCCGGCCTGCACACCTCGATCTGAGCGGGGCAACATGTCGAACGTCTCAGCAATGTCCTGAATGATTCCGCGATTGATCGTCGTCTCGCCAGCGGCGTATCCGGCCAACATCGCGTTATCGCAAAGGTTGTTTATGTTGCGTGGAATGCCTTCGGAACATCGGAAGATGTAGTCGATCGAACCTGGTGAAAAAACGTCCGTACGTTCCGCACCCGCAACCAAAAGTCGCGAGGTGATGTACCTGTCTGTCTCTTCGACGTTAGGCAGCGGTTTGATAATGCATCGCAACGCCACTCTCTGTTTCAACTGACGGAGATCTGGATTGTTCAGTACATCGCGTAGTTCGGGTTGTCCGGTTAAGACGATTTGGAGCTGCTTAGCTGTATTTGACTCGAAGTTTGAGAGCAGGCGAATTTCTTCCAGGACATGTGGAGAAAGCCCCTGTGCTTCGTCGATGATCAGGACTGTACGTAGACCACGTGAATGGCGTGATTCAAGCGCGCGTCCCAGTTCAAGTAATAGTTCTGATTTTGTTTCCCACTTCTGCACGTCGAGCAACGTAGCCACGTGCTGGTAAAACTCTGAGACTGACAGACGCGGGTTAAAGATGTAGGCGACTAAAACCGTCCTGTCCAAACGCTGCATCATCCAGCGCAGAATTGTGGTTTTACCGGTTCCTACTTCACCAGTCACCACCACTAACCCTTTTCCGCTCTCAATCCCGTAGTGCAAATTCGCCATCACTTCCGTATGAGACGGAGTGAAATAGATAAAGCGCGGATCGGGTGTAAGGGCGAAGGGTAGTTCTTTTAAGCCGTAGAATTCTGCGTACACTTATCTTGGACCTCCAGTTAGGGACCCAGTGTCCCTTAATAGCTTTTAGGCACGTCCTGATGACTGCGAAAGCAGCTCGAAAACGTGAGTAAACTTAAGCGCCAGGGCGAGTAAAGGTATGCTGACAATAGTTGCCGCAACACCGGCAGCCAACAATAAACGTCGACGTCTTGGAATCGACCGGGCTTCCTGCGGAGTTAATAATTCAGGGACAGCGATGAGCACTGGTAGACCAGTGTAGTGCCGTGCATCCTCGCTGGATTGGATGGTCAGCAATCGGGGTACTTCGACAATCGCAGTCAACAGCAAACCAATTGCCAGTCCCAGGCCGAGCCCAATCGCTGACAAGAGGAATCGTCGGGGCGCAACGGGAACCGACGGAAGGTTCGCTGGATCGATTATCTTGATACCCTCACCTTGCTTTTGGGAAACGGCGTCGGACGACAAATCAATCTTGGCTTGTTGGTCCAGTAGCTGATCGTAGGAAGCCTTCTTCGTCTGATATTCACGCTCAAGCGCACCTAGGAAAACTTCTGCTCCGGGCACCTTGTTGATTCGCTCTGTAAGCTGAGCGATCTGTTTATCGTTGTCGTCGAGCAGCCCCTGAAGTCTTTTTACTTCACCATCTATCAGCTTGATGTCATTCTCAAGCTGGATAACACCAAAGTCCGGGCGGCCTGCGAGTTTCTTCGTCTTCTCTGCGATCTTCTCTTTCCATTCGCCGACCATGTCCTCCATATCACCCTTTACCTGATCGATCTCTTTCTGCTTGGCAATTACGTCCGGGTGCTTGTCTTTTAGTTCCTGCCTCAGACGCGTGAGTTCGCCTTCCAACGAGGCCTTTCTCATTAGTAGCTGTGAATAGGCCTGAGTGGTTTTTGGATCGGTCGTGTTCTCAATCACATCGTCTTTGATTTGCTCAGAAGCTTTCTTTAACAGCGCCATTTGATTTGCGGAGGTTGATCGTCGGTCTTGTAGTCGACCGATCTCTGTCATCAGTCCCTTTTGACGATCACGTAATCCGGCAAGTTGACTGATCAGTGATGGACCTTCCGAGGGGAGGCTCCCAAGATTCTGATTCATATAGTCCAGACGCTTCTGATCGGCAGCATCCAAATCAGCTTTTGCTTGTTGGACCTGGTTGGCAAAGAACGCTCTAGCTGCTGTTGTCTTGTTTACTGATCCGGAAAGGTGCTCATCTATGTACTTGCTGGCTAACTCAGCGGCCACTGCCTGGGTAGTTTTTGGATCACGATTCTTAAAAGTGATGTTGAAACCGTTGGTGATATCGTTTCGGCTGTTATTGATTTCAACGTTGATATCCCTACGCATTAGTCCTATTACAGATTCCATTGGCTCACCGCGACGTCGTTCAGTAGCATACAAGTCATAATTCTTGACCAGTGGTTCGAGCGAACTTCGGCTGGTTACAACCTGCGCGATCGTGGTTAGCTGTCTGGAGATATTGTCTTCGCCGGAAGTTCCCACCACCGAGGTTGGTAGGGTGGATGGTGTGACTACAATCAGCGTAGTTGACTCATAAACATCTGGAAGCCTATACACGACCAGCGCTACCGCCGACGTGACAGCGATGATCGGAAGGATGATCAACCACTTCCGCCGGCTAATGATTTTCAAATACTCACTTGGGGTTCGCTGTCGAAATTCGATACTCATATCAACTCCTGATCTCTAGTTGCTGTTGAACTCGTCACGACCAATCCTAAGTCTCAGTTGTTACAGTGAAGCTAAAGCCTTCTTGGCGTCTTCCAAATCAGGAAAGGGCGTCTTCTCACCAAGCTTGACTGACTCCTGCAAGGCTCTCCGAGAGGCATCTTTGTCGCCTTTTGCTTTCAATGCTTCGCCAAGGTGGTACTTATAAGTCGGGCTTGGATCGATTTTGGCCTGCCTTGCCGCTGCTTCATCAAGCGCAACTGCTTTCTGCAGCTGCTCAACCGAGGCGGCATAGAGGTTCTTTTTGTAGTAAACCCAACCTAACGTATCGATAAAACCGGCGATGTTTGGATACTTCTGAACGACACCCTGCGAGAGTCGAATGGCTTCGTCGAGATTGCCCTTGCCATAAACCGCATAAAGCCAGGCCAGATTATTCGCAGCGATAACTGAGTTCGGGTCTTTCTCGAGCGCCTTGCGGTAACTATCGGCCGCAGCGTCATAATTCTTCCGGGAGTCCTCGAGCATTCCGATCATCGTGTAGGCTGCGGAATTGTCAGGTCGCACCTGAGTTATCTTCTGGTACTCTGCGATGGCGCGTTCTTCTTGACGGGTATTGATAAAGAGCGCCCCCAGAGCGGAGTAGGCGGCGAGATAGTTCGGATCGATTTCCAATGCCTTCATCATCTCAGCTTCGGCTCCCGGTAGTTCCCGCTGGTAACCGTAGACTTGACCCTTCAGATAATGCAGTGAGGGGTTTTTCGGATTAGCATTGATTGCCTGATCCAATACCCCATGCGCCTTATCAAACTCCTTGTTCTTTGCGTAGGCGGTCGTCAACCCGTTCAGAGCCACAAAGTTCGTCGGATCGAGTTTGAGCGCAGCCTCGAAGAAAGCGATCCCATCCTGAGGTTTGCTTTCATTCATCGAGACGATTGCCAGATTGTTAAAGCCAGATGGATCGTTAGGCAGCGTATCCCGTGCGGATTCAAAATCTTTCCGAGCTGCAGCCAGGTTGCCCAACTGCATTTGCGCGGTACCGCGTGCAAGGTAAGTTCGTTGGCGAATCTCACTCAGTAACTGCGGTGAGTTTTCATTGTCCGGAACTGCTTTGTCCAAATCAGTAATTAGAGAATTCGCGAGCGCTAGTGCGCCTTTTGCGTCTCCGCTAGAGAGAGTGATCTGTACCCTCAACAGTCGTCCTGGCAAGTAAGCGGGATAGTTCTTCTCCAGGTCGCCTGAATATGCGCGAGCCTGGTCCATGAGGCCCAGGGAGACATTGGTCTGTGCCATAAAGTAAAGACCGGCACGAGAGTTTGGCTCCTGTCTAAGGACCTCCTTTAGATCTTCGACAGCGGCTTTCAAGCCATCAGAGTCACCACTCTGAGATCGTAATCTCGCGCGGAGGAGTAGCGCCTGACGGTCCGACTTGTCTTTTTTGAGAGCTTCCTCGACTTGAGCATTGGCGCCTTGAGTGTCACCTTTAAGCAACAATATTTCCGCAAGCCGGTAACGACCCTGGGTGTAATCAGGTGATTTACTGAGGATCGATTGATAGATTCTTACCGCGTCGTCTGTACGATTGACCGAGGAATAAAAGTCTGCGAGAACCGCCTGACTTTCGGGCTTGTTTGGTTCGAGATCTGCCATGGCTTTGTACTCGGCCTCGGCCTTATCGAACTGCTTGTTAACCATGTAGAAGCTCGCCAGCACAAATCTCGAGTCACGGTCTTTTGGAGCTACATCAACACCCTTACGTAACTCAGCTTCGGCTTCTTGAGGACGATTGACTTGGACCAGAAACTTTCCGTACTCGGTGTGCGCCATTCCGGAATTAGGATTGATTGAAATTGCTTTCTTAAATGTCTCTTCTGCTTTAGCTACATTTTGACCAGCGACATGATAGAAACGAGCTAGACTTAAGTAAGACTCGACTCTCGTCGTATCCAGGTCGACTGCCTTTTGCAGTTCCTTTTCAGCGTTCTCCTTGTCACCGTTGGCGAAGAGAACAGACCCCAGCAGGATATGACCCTCAATATTGTTTGGGTCCTTCTGCAGTACGTCGTTGGCTAGATTCTCGGCTTCCTTGATTGCGGATTTGTCACCTTGGGAACCAGCCAGATAGTAGTTGCCGAGCTTGTTGCGAGCCTCGAGATTCTTCGGATCAAGGTCCTTAGTCTTGCGGAGTTCATCAAACATTTCCGGGAAGCGCTGGAGCTTTTCATACGCGCGTGCCAGACCCCAGTGGGCTGCGGCGAGGCTGTCATCGATTTGCAGCGCATTGCGGTATTCGAGCGCAGCTTCCTGCCACCGGGATTCGGCCAGGTAAGCGTCGCCCTTGCTGAGATGTTCGGCCTTGGCTTTTTCGGGATTAGTGCAACCAGCTAACGAGAAAATGGCTGCTAGTAGAAGGCAAAGAAAGGTCGGGTAAAGGATACGTCCGCGGCACTCGCTACTCATGTTATTCAGCTCCGTGATGCCGCTGCCTATAGCAGCAGCAGATTATGTCGTAGGCTTTTTCTGACTCATCTCCTGCGGGCAATTGCCTGAGATGTGTCCAAACCCAAGACAACTATCAAAAAACACCAATCCAAGTCAGATTCCCAAAACTTACTGTCTAATTAGGTACAAAGTCAGGCAGCACCGACGACGTCGTGGCAGCAAACTGCTTTGCGGTTTCCAGGGCTTCAGCCTCTGAAGTTCCCACATGTACTGTGACACGCACCATCGCGGCATCAGACCGCCGCATACTTATGCTATCGAGCACAGTAAATACTTTCCCAAGATACTCGTTTACAACCACTCGTCCCCGGCCCTGGTACCAGTAAAGCATCAACTCCCGGGTACCCTCATTTTCGATGATGTACTTGTTCGCCTGGAACGATCGTCCATCCGGCATTGTGACCGTTGCAATAGCAGGTTCACTCATCGTCCATCCCGCACCCGGCAGACAGTTGAGCGGGCTATGAAAACTTGCGCCATCACGTTGAGTTGCGTAATAACCCACGTAGTAGTTGGCGGTCTTACCCTGACCATTTCGATAATCTCGAAGCAGATAATCTGAAGCTCGCAAAATGGCCATTGTTTCCGCGTCGAGTCGCATATCTTTGCCGGTCTGCTTCCATGTTCCGAGGTCCGTTGGAAAGTCCTTCAACTCTTTGCGATCTACGTGCGCTTCTCCGAGGGATGCCCACGAATTGACTAAGATGCCGCCGGCGACCAGTAGTACAAACAAAATCCAAAATCGACGTGAGCTATTCATCTAATCGTTTCCTTCTGATTCCGCGACACGACCTGTAGCAACAGCAGCCTTGACTCGTTTGGTTCCCAAAGTTACTTCCTTGGTGTTCGACTTGCTCGACTTTCCTCCATGAAAACGCTCCAGCAACCAACCCACCGCAAAAAGCAGCAGGAATGCCACAATGTAAACAACCCAGCCTGAAAATGAATGAAAGAAGCCGTCGGCTACCTCGGTTCCGTAGTAGTGCGCAAGGACACCAGTACCACTTACGCGTGATGCATTAGTGATGATTGCTATCGGTATAGCCGATCCAACCAGGATAAATGACCGCCAGAATCCATAGCTCTTCAACCATGAAAAGCGCCCCGAGCTCTTATCGGAACCATCAACCTTGGACCCACTAGACGGATAGGTGAAATAAGCGAACACAACCGCAAGCGTCAGTAGCGTCATTAGAGATCGAATGCCACTGCACGCTTCGACAACTTCAAGTTTCTTTGTTTGCAGGGAGTTCAGCGGCAACAACTCGATCACGTTCCCCTGCCGCAAAACGGGGATATCCATGGCTCGCATGGACCAGACAGCACAGCGCGACGCAAACAGCTGAAGCGGGAAAGCGATCTTGTTAAAGACAATTACCGGAATCGGCATTGCCAGAAACAACAACGCGAAAGGCACAACCATGTAGCGAAGCAGTCTGGCGCCCCAGAAGTAGATAACTATTCCAGCAAGAAGAAGGATGAACGAAAGACGCTGTACATACAGTTCAGCGCCAGCGACTCCCGAAAACAGTCCCATCAGGGCCAGGACTATTGCGCCACCCCCGAGCCACGTTGACGGATGGGCTGGTTCTTTGGCCAGACGTTCACGCTGACTCCAAAGGATGTACCCGATGATGAATGGGATTAGAAGGCCGTGAGAGTAATTCTCGTCGTTCCACCAGTCTTTCGAGAGCTTCACGAAGACTTGAAAGTAGACGAAGGCTACGGCTAAAGCGATAAGTAAGGCGCGCCAGAGATTCTTGGTGGCCAAGACACTCATACAAATTCCCTTTATATTCCCGCAAGAAAAAGGGCAATTTCCCCTTGCGAAAACGTGGGCGTTGAAAAACTGCGCCCGATTGTTTAACTCGCGACAAAGCTTATATCAAAGCGGCGATGGTGACAATCTGTAAAGCGACGTCTCCGATTCTAATAAAGTATTAATTCTGTGACGCTTCCAGCATTTCGGCTCACATTATCGGAAGCGCCTCTTCCAGATCGACTTCTTCCGGACTTCCGCTCGTATTTGGCGCCCATCTGGGCATATTTCCCCCTGAAAAGTCGCCCGTAATCAAACCTCGAGCTTTTAGAGTGTCAGGGTCAACGCCATACGGTAACCCTCGCGCTTTCACGATTTGTCCGGTCAGTTCTTTTAGCTCGGAATCAATCGTCTCTCCTTCAGACAGTCTGTACTCAGTGGTAAAGAAACTGGGATAGTAATCAGCCTGAGAGTCACCAGAAGCTAGACGGTCCAACATGTATTGCGCAACGTTGACCCGATCGTGATGCTTCTCGACGAACGGACGACCAGCCTGGGCCAAACCCAGCCTGAGACTCTTGTCGGTGAGCAGTCTCCTCAGCTGATCGTAAAGATTATCCGGATTGAGATGAAGCACCGGAACGTTCTTTGGAATAGGAACCAAATTAGAGTGGTTGCCACCAGCTACCGCACAACCAGTAGCCATTCCTTCGAGACCCAACATGCCGTAGTGAGCTTCGTTTAACTCATCGACTACAACGTCGGCATTGACCAACTGTCGAATCACTTCTTCGTTCGGCAGACCTTCCATCAAGGTCAGTTCAAACTCAACCCCTTCACCTTTCAGCCTTTCAAACGTAGCCAGAATCTCAGCGGTTCCTTTTATCTGTCGATTCGACGGCGCATGTACCACAACGGGTACATCACGCGCTGGCACGTTATGCGGATAAAGCTCGAGATTTAGTGCAAGGTAAAGGTGATGATAAGGCCTGACTGCTAGTTCGCCGTATGAAGGTTGAAAGAAAATAACGTCAGCATACTTTTCTGCCATTCGTAAACGTCGCAGAGAGTCGTTGATGGAGTTCTTGTTTCGATAGGCAGGATATGCCTTCAGTCCAAACGCTTCACGTAATGGTTCGGTTGCTGACCAATGTCGAATATCACTCCCCTGAAAAATAGAAATGATCTTTTTGCCCGCAGCCTTAAGAAGCGGGAAGTCTCTGTTTTCCGGTAACAAACTCTCACCAAACTGAAATACGTAGATGTCGTAGGCGTTGAGAAAGTCAGGGAACCTCAACTTCTTAAAAGTGCGGTAAGTCTGATTTAGCAATCCTCGCGGATAGCGAACGATTGGGTTTTGCGACTCTGCAAGCGCCTTCGGTAGTGGAAGCTCAGGATCGAGAATAAAGTTGTAGGAGAGTGCGGCGTAAAAAAGATGCCGGCTAAAGAGTGCCGTCTCGGCTACGTAACCCAATCTACGAAATGCATGAGACAGCTCATGAAGCTGACGAACTATTTCTACGGTGCCAAGAAAGATTCGCTGTTCCGACATGCTTAATAACTAGGCGCGTGTTCCACTAACCGCTCGGTTATTGATCTGTGAGCCTTTGAGAACATTTTCGGCTGGAACCTTCGCCGGTTTAGGTTGCGGCTGAGGGTGTGGCGCTGTGTACTTCAAGTAAAAGCTCTTCGGTACGCGCTCCGCTTTATACAATAACCAGAAAAGCCAACGCAGGCGCTCAAACGTTTTCTTATACGTCTTGAAATCATGATAAGTCTTCTCGGGAAGGTTCATGATTTCTTCAAACTCGAGGTCAGAATATCCCAGGCGCTTCTTAACCATTTGTACGAGGTCAGGATCATATTCAGGAGGTACGCTTAAAAGATCTAAACCCTCTTCACGAGACATCTGGCCCGAACGTACAAGTGCGGCATGACCCAGAAGCCGGCCATCAATACCAAAGCGCTTGTACATAAAATAACTCCAATAAAAGGCGGTAAATCGATTCTCAAGATGATGACCGCCATACCATTTCCACCCAAGTTGGGTCGAAAGCATCTTCTTCACGTCCTCTTTCTGATAGTTCATGTAGTAAAGGGGTCTGATCTTTTTGATACTTGAAACGGCAGTCCATCTCAGAAATGAGCTGAGCCAGAGGTTCGGAAAGGTTTTGAGCTTTCGAGTACCGTACGTTTTTTGCACGCTCTGGATGTATTTTCCATCCATGTACAACCAGCCCAGCGGGCAAATACCTTCAGTGCGAAACGAATGGCCTTCAAACATGTACCTGACTTTGTAGATATCGCAGGCCATATTGAGTGTGACAGCGAGTCCGATGTCAGTCGGGCATTCAACGTCTCTAACTCCTGCTTGTAAAAATGACCGATAGATATCGTCGTACTCTTCGTTGTCAACAACATAGGTATAGAGATCGACGTCTAACGCCTTGAGGACGTTTTGAATATTCTCCACCGCGACGGTTGAATCCCACGTATTATCAAAGTGGACCGCGACTGGTCGAAGTCCCAGTTCTTTTGCTTTGTATAAAAGGTAAGAAGAGTCACATCCTCCGCTCACTCCAACTACCACGTCGTACTGTTTGCCGCGCCCTTCACGTCGAATAGCTTCTGCTATCTCGCGTAGTTTTTTCTCTCCTTCTTCACCCGCAGGGTATTCTGCCTCCATTGCGTCGTGTTGATGGCAATAGTTACAGACTCCGGCTGCGTCGAAGGAGATCGACGGCACATCGTCATCGTATAAACAGCGAGAACATCTAATCGACATTTCACAAACCCCGTTTGCTAACCCTGTGTTTCGTCGAGCACACTTCGCAATTCTGCCCTGGTGGGAAAATTAATCAGCACCGCACGATTGCGCCCGTGATAGACCACCATACTTCCAGCGGCCACTGCCGAAGCCCCACCCTGCTTAACGGCGAGACCAAAGTCTTCGATTTTACCTGCGCCACCGCCAGAGATGACGGGGATACTGACTTCTTGAGTAACCATCTTGATCAAGTCGATGTCGTATCCAGACATTGTCCCATCTCTATCGATTGAGGTAAGCAGTATTTCACCAGCTCCCATCTTCTGCATCTCTACAGCAAATCGAACTGGATCAAATGAAGTGGCTTTGCGACCTCCATGTGTGAAGACCTTGTAACCTCCGAACAACGTTTTCTTTGCGTCAATGGAAACGACGATGCTCTGGCTACCAAATCTGTCAGAAGCCGCTTTTACGAACAAAGGGTCTTCAGCAGCATGACTATTCAAACTAACTTTCTCAACTCCCAGACTAAAGATTTGCCGGATGTCTTCAAGCGACTTGATCCCGCCGCCAAATGCAACGGGCATAAAACATTCGCTGGCTATTTCCGAAATTATCTTAAATGGCGGTTTCCGATCTTCAATCGTCGCGGTAATGTCGAGAAAGACGAGTTCATCTACTTCTTTCTCGTTATAGATCCTTATCGCGTTTATCGGGTCGCCAACATAACCCGGGTTCTTAAACTTGACCGTCTTGACTAGAGCCGATCCCCGTAACAAAAGACAGGGCATGACACGCGTAGTCAGCATTCAGCCCAACTCCGCGAAATTCTTAAGTAGTTTCATGCCAAATTTATGACTCTTTTCTGGGTGAAACTGTGTACCCGCGATGTTTCCGTGCTCGAGTGCCGAAACAAAAGCACTACCGTGGTGAGTGACCGCAAGTACGTCTTCGTCACGATTGCACACTACTCTGTACGAGTGGACAAAATAGAATCTGGCCTCACCTTCGAGATCTCTAAACAGCGAATCGCTACGCTTTACCGTAACGGTATTCCATCCCATATGCGGAATCTTCAAGTCAGGTTGATTCGAATCCAGATTAAACTTAACGGTCTCTCCATCGATCCAGCCTAGTCCGGGTAGTTCACCTTCTTCACTACGTTTGGTCAACAACTGCATTCCGAGACAGATTCCCAGCGTTGGAGTTTTGCGCACAAGGACTTTTTCATTCAGAACACTCAGAAAACTCGATTCGTGCAAATGCTTCATTCCTGTGTCGAACGACCCAACACCCGGCAAGATCAACTTGTCAGCACTTTCGATGTCTCGAGGATCATCGGAGATCTTTGCTTCTGCGCCAATCTTCCTGCACATGTTGAGAACAGAACCGATATTGCCCATCTTGTAATCAACAATAACGATCATTGAATGAATCTCTGTTACACCAATCGCGAGATAGTCACATTTCCATCGTCGCTGATTTCAACTCGACCATTCGGCCGACAAGGAACACCAACTGCCACTGTGTAAGGAGGAATATCCTTATTTACAAATGAACAGGCACCAATTACCGAGTGAGCCCCAATCGTAACGCCTTTTTTGATCACAGATTGACTTCCGATGTGCACACAGTCGCCAATCGAGACCGGAGCGTACTCATACTCGGCTTTACCGCGGGAGAGTACCCATTTCACTGTGTCGTGAGTGTAGATCTGAACGCCTGCACTAATGTTGCAGTACTCGCCGATCGTCAGGCCACCAGTCCCATCGAGAAGAGTAAATGGCCCAATCCACGTATGGTTGCCAACTTTCACGTCACCATACACATAACTGTTGTGGTAAATATTTGCTCGCTCTCCAAATCCCAGAGTCTTAGCTCGCTCCCAACGGTCAAACAACAGTTCTTCAAAAGGAAGGTCTCGTTGCCAACGCTCCTGCATGTTCTGCCGAAGTCGCTGGTATGAATCCTGAACTGACTTAACGAATTCTTCGTGGTCCATGTCGAATAAAACGCGCTAGATTGCGACCGTTGCTGACTTCGTACCCAAAACTTCTAAAAGCTCAGAGATGACTAGTTCCTGATCCGCGGTTGTAAGACCGTCATACAACGGCAACGTAAGCGATCGTTCGGATATGTCATCAGCCACAGGGAAATCTCCTCGTTTATAACCGCCCTGCTCACGGAAATACCTGGTCATCGGTAGATGATAGGTTCCTATGGTTGTTTCTACGCCCCGGTTTTTAAGGTCGGCAATGATTTCGCTTCGTTTTGAAGCTATCTCACCTGGCAACAACACCACGTAGGATTGGTAGACATGATTTGACTCGGGCAACAAAGTCGGAGGTCTGAGTTCAGTGCCATCGAGCAGTGAGTTGTACGTGTGAACCAACACTTGTCTTTTGGCAATAATCCGGTCCAACTTCTGAAGCTGAGTAAGACCGAGAGCCGCCTGGAATTCAGTGAGTCTTAGGTTGTAGCCGGGAAGAATAAAGTCAGGTTTTGGTGCATCGGGATCCTGACCATGATTCCTTAAGGCACGCATGCTTCTGACGAGCTGCGGATCGTTGGTGGTAATCATGCCGCCTTCACCCGTAGTTAGTGCTTTGCGGGGATGAAAACTAAAACATCCCATTGTGCCCCACGTTCCAGCAGCCCGCTCAGCCAACGAAGCGCCAATCGCACACGCAGCATCCTCAATCACAATTGCACCATATTTGGCAGCAATTGCATTGATTCTCTTCATATCGGCGATCCCGCCAAACGTGTGAACAGGGATAACTGCCTTGACTTGCTGAGAGCTCAAACTCGTCTCGAGCGCATCAGGGCTCATGTTAAAGGTGTCAGGCTCGATATCAACAAAAACTGGCTTTGCGCCACTGAGGACAACGACATTAACTGTTGCAGGCCAGGAGTAAGTCGGCACTGCTACCCAATCACCTGGTCCAACTCCAATCGCGAGTAACGACAAATGAAGTGCGGCGGTACAGTTTGAAACCGCTACAGCGTAAGTTGTACCGACGTAATTCGCGATGCTTTGTTCAAATTCCGCTACGCGAGGGCCTTGAACCAGAAAACCAGACTCCAGTACATCGCGTACTGCTTTTAGGTCGTCCTCATCTATCGATGGAACTGTAAGTCTAATCACTCACCAAACTCCTGGTAGTAACGTGCTGTGAGACGAATTCCTTCTTCCAAGTCAATTTTCGCCTCAAAGCCTAACAGGTCTCTCGCTTTTGCCGCTGACGGAATGCGTAACCCAACGTCAACTTGATCGCGACTCGTGAAACTAATGGTTGATTTCGAGCCGAGCTCTCTCACCACAGTTTTCGCAAGATCGTAGATTGTCGCAACCACCCGTTGATTGCCTATATTAAAAGTCTCACCAACTGCGCTCGGCTCAGTAAGAGTTAACATCAGGGCATCTAACATGTCGTCGATATAACACCAGGCCCGAATCTGTGTACCGTCACCGTGGATCTCGATCGGTTCATCTTTGAGTGCTCGCAAGATAAAAGTGCGAAGCGCTCCTTCACCAACCTGACCTGGACCATAAACGTTGAAAGGACGGACCACTGTTGTTCGCAGCCCTTTTTCTTGATAGTACGCGATTGCAAGATGTTCTTCTGCCAGTTTGCTTACTGCGTATGTCCATCGTGCTTCTCCAACTTTTCCGACGATGGCTTGATCCGTTTCTGAGGATCGAAATGCTAGCTGCCCGAATACCTCACTCGTTGAGAAGCAAACCACACGTTCAATATTCGGTAAGGTTGCAGCCGCATCCAAAACATTTACCGACCCCACAATATTAACTCTCATCGTTGTAACCGGACTTTTGATTACTGTGTCGATTCCTGCGACGCCTGCGCAGTGTACGATCAGATCAGAGCCCTTCATCGCCTCACATAATTGCGAGTAATTCAATACATCGGCTTGCACCAATTTGAAGTTGGGGTGACTTGTGAGCGGTTTATGTTTTAGAGAGTTTCGCTGAAGGTGATCGTAGGCAATCACCGTGTTTTTCTCTATCAGCCGGGTCGCCAAGGCAGATCCAATAAACCCAGCTCCACCGGTGATAAAGATAGTTTTTCCCTCGATCATGTTCTAGTTTCGCTTTCAGCCTGCTGTTTTCTTATTTGACTGTTCAGGTTGCTATCATAGAGGCGACAACGTGCGAACCCTAACTAGTCTGGTGAAATTTCCCTGTGTAAGCGTCAAGCCCTCCGAGAAGAAGGAACGCCTTGGGTTCCTGGGAACCTCGTTTAGTTTGACTCAGATTAGCCCGTTTGAGCGCTCCTGCCAAATCTTCTGACAAATGGAATTTGACCACTATTAGTGCTTTGAGTCATTTAATGTCCATGAGGTCACAAGCAACAAAGGTCTTTTTCGACTCCCTCGCTACACCCTGATCTTCATATAAATGTTTAATTTGCGCGAGATTGCGGAGAAGCAGGCATAAAGGGGTCCGGTTGGCACCTTTCCGATCTGATTTCGGTATATTGGTTGACGCTGCATTGATCCGGCTAAATAATCACCAATAACGGCTAAGGCATGGTTATCAGGCTACAGACGAAATGGCCATAGAACAGCAACAAGCACACAATCTCGCGATTGCTAACCCAAGTGGTCCTGTCGGGTCGAAGGAACCACTGGTCAAAATTAGGCCTGCTACGTCGGGTGTGGCTCTCGACCTGGGTCGAGCCTGGGCCTATCGTGAGTTGCTGTATTTCCTAATTTGGCGAGATGTGAAGGTTAGATATAAGCAAACACTGCTTGGCGCGGGTTGGGCCATCATCCAGCCCCTGTTCACGATGCTGATCTTCACGCTCTTTTTCGGCAAACTCGCGGGAGTACCATCGGACAACGTTCCTTATCCCGTTTTCGTTTACGCAGGTTTGCTCCTGTGGACGTTTTTCTCAAACTCGTTGCTGAACAGTGGAAACAGCCTGGTCAGTAATCAGAATCTTCTGACAAAAGTTTATTTCCCTCGAATCATTATCCCCGGAGCCACGGTAGGAGCAGGTCTTGTCGATCTGGCAATTGCTTTTCTCGTTCTAATCGGATTAATGATCTACTACCGTGTAATGCCAGGTTGGCAGATCTTATTGGCGCCGGTTGTGCTCGTAACCATAACGCTCCTCGCCGTTGGCGTTGGAATGTGGACGTCGGCCCTGAACGTGAAATATCGAGACGTTCGTTTTGCACTCCCGTTTGCCGTACAACTCTGGATGTTCGTTTCGCCTGTTATCTATCCAACCAGTTTTGTTCCGGCCAAATGGCGGTGGCTACTCATGCTGAATCCACTCACCGGATTGATAGATTCCTTTCGCTCAGCGTTGTTCGGGCATCCAGTCAATTGGATCAGTCTGGCAGTTTCTATCGCGATCACTCTCGTAGTACTTGTCTACTCAGCCTACGTCTTCAGAAGGATGGAAAGGACGTTCGCCGATATTGTCTAAGCCATGACGCCGATAATTGAGGTCCGAAATCTGAGTAAGGAATATCGTCTTGGCGAGGGTCAGGAAAACTACGGGACGCTCCGAGAAGCCATTGTCAACGCAGTACAAAATCCACTCAAAAGTTTGCGGACCAGAACGCCGCCAAAAACGATATGGGCACTGAAGGATGTCAATTTCAAGGTTCAACCAGGCGAGGTAATTGGAATCATCGGCCGGAATGGCGCAGGCAAATCAACGTTACTGAAGGTCCTGTCGCAAATCACGGATCCAACTTCAGGAGAAGTTGACCTGCATGGTCGAGTCGCAAGTCTGCTGGAAGTTGGTACTGGATTCCATCCTGAGCTGACTGGACGTGAAAACATTTTTCTTAATGGTGCCCTGCTCGGAATGAAGCGAGCGGAAATCGAAGAGAAGTTCGATGAGATAGTCGCTTTTTCCGAGGTGGCAGAATTTCTCGACACACCGGTTAAGCGTTACTCCTCGGGTATGTACGTTCGCCTGGCTTTTGCCGTCGCAGCCCATCTTGAACCCGAAATACTAATCGTTGATGAAGTTCTTGCGGTTGGCGACGCTTCGTTTCAAAAGAAGTGTTTGGGAAAGATGAGCGACGTGGCGAAGCATGGAAGAACAGTCTTATTTGTCAGCCACAATATGGTTGCGGTTAAGACTCTTTGTACTCGCGCGATACTGATCGAGTCGGGGCAACTCAAGCTGGATGGTCCACCCGACGAGGTGGTCAACCAATATCTAACAGCCGACACCGACGATACGTCTGGCCAGGGGATCATTCCGGACGAGGCTCCTCGACTGCATAGCACGGATGAAGCTCGACTCCGCAGAGTGCGATTGACAGACGTAAAAAACAACGACCTTTCACAACTGTATCTTGGACAGCCATTCCGAGTTCACTTAACTTTCGAAGTTTTCAAAGAGATACCTGATGCCGTTATCGAACTCGGTATCATTGCGAGAGATGGCATAAGAGTGACGCACTCAAGCACGATCGACGGAGGTTATCCTCCCTTTGTACTACCTGCCGGCTTCCACACGTTTACCATCGAGCTCGATGCAGTACTGATGCCATTACAGTACACCTTTCTAGTTGGGCTTCATCACATCGGCGGTCTAACAATCGATTGGATCGAACGGGCGATGGATTTCACCGTATTGCGAGTCGCTGAGAGTAGTCGTGACGGCTATAAGTGGTCCAATGTACGAGGCTACATTCGTCCACCCGCACGCTGGCTCGCGAATTCAGTTTTGGATCTTGAAAACATGAATACCGATGAGGATATAGCAGCGAAACTCGCTGTTGGAGGTGAAGAATAATCTCAATAGGTGAAACTAATATTGCCGTTGTCGGATGCGGTTACTGGGGGAAAAACCTGGTCAGGAATTTTGCACAACTGGGGGTCCTCAAGTCCGTTTGTGATATGGATGAAAAATCAGTTCAACGTCAGGTTCAGTTATACCCGAATGTTCAGGGCACAACTCGTTTCGAAGAGGTCATTGCCGATCCAACGATCCGCGGAGTTGTCCTGGCGACACCTGCAGCCTTGCACTATGAACAAGTAAAGGCGGCTCTAAAATCAGGCAAAGATGTTTTTGTGGAAAAACCTTTGGCGTTGCAGTACTCGCAAGGTGTTGAACTAGCGGAACTCGCAGAAAAGCAACACGCAGTCTTAATGGTTGGCCACATTCTCGAGTATCACCCGGCAGTATCGTTGCTGAAGGATCTAGTAAGACGTGGCGAGCTTGGCCAGGTTCTCTACATTTATTCCAACCGTTTGAATCTCGGTAAGGTAAGACAGGAAGAAAACATTCTCTGGAGCTTTGCACCGCACGACATCTCGGTGATTTGCAGCTTGCTTGACGCGGAACCGATTGAGGTGAGCGCCTGGGGTGGGAGTTATCTGCAGACAGATATCGCAGATGTGACCGTTACCACACTCGTGTTTGACAAAGGGATACGAGGCCACATTTTTGTAAGCTGGCTACACCCTTACAAGGAACAGAAATTAATACTTGTGGGTGATCGCAAGATGTCAGTGTTTGACGACACTGCTCGGGAGGGAAAACTCAAAATCTATGACAAAGGAATTGAGTGGCGAGCTGGGCTCCCGGTACCTCGCCAGACTGCCGAAACCACCCTGTTCTTTGAAGAAGTGGAGCCATTGCGACTTGAGTGCGAGCACTTTGTTGAGTGCATAAGAGACCGGAGTCAACCACGCACTGGAACAAAAAATGCTCTTACGGTACTAAAGGTCCTGGAAGCCTCGCAGCTCTCATTAGAGCGACACGGCGACACAGTTCGTCTCGAAGAATTAACAAATGGAGTTATTTGATGAGCGACTACTTTGTACATGAGTCGAGTTACGTCGACGAAGGAGCAGAGATCGGCGCTGGCACAAAGATCTGGCACTTCTGTCACGTAATGCCTCGAGCTCAAATTGGCGAAAACTGCAATATCGGTCAGAACGTATTGGTGTCATCGGATGTACAGTTGGGTCGAAACGTTAAGATTCAAAACAACGTATCGCTCTACACCGGCGTGATCATCGAAGACGATGTTTTTCTCGGCCCATCGATGGTGTTTACGAATGTAATGAATCCCCGGAGTCACGTTAATCGGAAAGACGAGTACATGCGAACACTCGTAAAACGTGGCGCTTCAATCGGAGCAAACGCAACTGTCGTATGCGGCACAACTATAGGTCAATATGCCTTCGTGGGCGCGGGATCAGTGGTTACACGCGATGTGCCAGATTATGCATTGGTTCACGGCAATCCTGCGCGCGTACGCGGCTGGATGTGTCAATGTGGAATCAAGTTAGAGTTCCGCGACTCACACGCTACGTGTAACAGCTGTAACTCCACGTACCGCAAAGAAAACGACATCGTGACCGCAACAAACGACAGAACTTAAATCCTTCACGAGATCGTTTCCCAGAAACAGAAAGCAGACTTGTCTTGAGTACAACTGAACAAATAACTAAGCCAATTCCCTTAATGGATATGGTCGCCCAGTACCGTTCTATTCAAGCTGAAATAGATGCGGCCGTGCGGCAGGTATTAGAAGCGGGTCAATTTATTCTCGGACCAAATGTCGGTTCGTTGGAAAAAGAGGTTGCTAGCTACCTCGGTGTTGGACGTGGCGTCGGAGTCGCTTCGGGAACAGACGCCCTGTTACTCGCCTTGAGAGCTTTGGGAATCGGGGCAGGCGATGAAGTGATTGTACCGTCATACACATTCTTCGCTACCGCGGGCGCAGTCCTATTATCCGGTGCAAAACCAATTTGCGTTGATGTTGAGCCCGCGGCTTACACCATCAATGTGGATCAAATCGAGTCTGCGATTACAACGCAGACCAAGGCGATCATACCGGTCCATCTGTATGGCCATCCTGCAAACATGAATGGCGTGATGGAAGTTGCACGTAAACACGGGCTAAAGGTAGTTGAAGATAATGCGCAAGCGTTTGCTGCTGAATATGAAGGAAAGAAAACCGGCAGCATCGGTGACGTAGCTTGTTTAAGTTTTTTCCCGAGTAAGAATCTGGGAGGGTATGGCGACGGAGGGATGGTTGTGACTAATGACGACGCCATAGCTGATCGAGTAAAGATGCTACGTGCGCACGGTTGGCGTAAGAAATACTTCCCCGAGGAATTGGGTTACAACAGTCGTCTTGACGAACTCCAGGCGGCAATCTTGAGAGTAAAGCTACGCCACATCGACAATTGGACCACGCAGCGCCGTGAACTAGCAGCCAGGTACAACAAATTGCTGGCAAGTTCCGGCTTGAAGTTGCCATCCGAAGCCCCGGGGTCGAGTCATTGTTATCACCTCTATATTATTGAAGTTGAGAATCGCGATCGCGTTCAGCAAAAGTTGAAAGATGACTACAACATCCCAACGGCTGTTTACTATCCGCAGGCACTTCATCGTACGGCTCCACTTGCTGGACTCGGATATCGAGCTGAAGACTTTCCTATCTCAGAAGCAGCCAGTCAACGAACCCTATCAATTCCGTTCTACCCGGAAATGACGGACGACCAGGCACGAGTAGTAGCAAACGCGGTGCTTGGTGCGATCAGTTCTTAATCTATCTCTAGAATGGTCCATTGGTGCGAATGAGAACAGATGCAATGAATACATCAAAGGTATTCGAAAATCGGGAGCCAATTCGCGAAGAAAGTGAATTTCTCGACACCTGGCGAGAAATACGCACCTCAATAGCGAAACCTTAAGGCAAGCCAGCCAAGGCAAAATAAAGAATTTGATACTACCAAGATGGTCTTAGCTCTCAAGGACAAGGCGATAGTCTCACTCCAACTAGAGAGGTGGACTGACGTATGGCGTAGTCGGCACCATATAATGTCGAGACTGGCGACGCAGAATACGGTCCTCTTTGCTTCCGCTCCTTTCTACGTGCGTGAGGTATTTGAGAAGACCGATCGGGACGGACTATCAAGGATTTCAGAGAGTTTCTATTCTTACGTTCCGCCAAAATGGCTTCCGTATAACTATCGCTTCTCACGATTGAACGATGCTGTTGCTTACCTGCGAAGTCGTCATTTACAACGAACCCTAAAGAAGCTCGGCATGCAGACTCCAGTTCTGTACATCTGGCATCCATCAATGTTGGACCTGGTTGGAAGATTCAACGAGAGTCTAATCGTTTATCACGTGTACGACGAGTATGCGTCATTTACAGAACAAACTGATGGGGAAGTCGATTTGATCAAGAGACAGGAAACAGAATTACTTCAAAAGGCCGACATTGTATTCGCTGCGTCGGAAGAAATCCTCGAGCGTAAGCGAGCAACGAACCAGAATACTTATCTCGTAAGAAATGCAGTCGACTACGATCTGTTTTCCAGGGCTGTCGATCCGGATATGACAGTTCCTGAAGATTTGAAATCGATCTCACGCCCAATTATCGGATGTGTGGCAACGCAAACGGCTTACATGGATCTAAAGCTGATTCGTGATGTGTTTACGATTAGATCTGACTGGTCGTTCGTATTTGTTGGTGTTGAATTGAAGTCTAAAGAGACTGCGAATGATGAACTGCTCGCGTTGCAAAAAATGCCCAATGTGCACTTCATCGGCCGACGGAAAATAGCCGAGATCCCCGGATATCTAAAAGGGTTCGACGTTTGCGCGATTCCATGGCTGCTAAATGACGTCACTCTGGTCTCGAGTTCGCCGCTAAAGTTGTATGAATATTTTGCTGCAGGTAAGCCGATAGTTTGCAAGCCGCTTCCGTTACTGGCCCATCTCAAAGACACTCTCTATTTCGCAACGACTTCGGACGAGTGGATTACAGCAATTGAGAAAGCCTTGCAAAGTAACAGTCATAACGAAATCGAGAAGCGGCAGGCTTTGGCTCGCGAAAATACCTGGGACCAAAGAACTGAATTTATAGCGTTAAAGATTGCTGGAGAATTAGCTGCCCGACAGGGACGTTAGACAACTTTAAGATAGGATTTCGGTCAGGGTACTTACGATTTTCTGTGCCGCGTGCCCGTCACCAAAAAGAGTTGGGGATGCGTTTGACGGCCAATCATTCTTACGGACGGCGGACAAAATTTTGTCTGGATCAGAACCGACCAAACGGTTCCATCCAGCCTCCACTGTTTCGATCCATTCAGTTTCGGAGCGAAGCGTTACGCAAGGGACACCAAGGAAATAGGCTTCCTTTTGCATGCCGCCTGAATCTGTAACTACCATTTTGGCATTCTCTTGAAGCGCCAGGAGATCGAGATACCCAACTGGCTCGATCATTTTGATATTTGAATTTGGTGAAAAATTGAGCTCTTTAATTTTCTCTCGCGTACGAGGGTGGACGGGGAACACAACTGTCTCGCCTATTCCGAAGAGTGCGTCTAGAATGTTCCTTAAATTGCCCAACTCGTCCGTATTGCCGGGCCTATGAATCGTGGCCAGTAGATATGTTTTGGGTCTAAGATTCAGGTCACTTAGTATTGATGAACGCTTCTCCGCAATTTTCCGGAATTGCTGAACGGCATCGAACATTGTGTCCCCTACGAGAAAAACATTCTCGGTAATTCCCTCTCGTAGGAGATTGTTGACGGCGGTCGAGGTTGGACAGAACAAGAAGTCGGCACAGTGATCAGTGATTACTCGATTGTGCTCTTCGGGCATCGCTCGATTATAGGAACGCAAACCCGCCTCGATGTGAGCAATGGGTCGACGAAGTTTGCATGCCGCCAGAGCGCCTGCTAAGGTTGAGTTGGTATCGCCATATACCAATACACAATCATAATGGCGTTCTTGCATGATCTCTTCCAGGCGTATCAACATCTCGGCGGTTTGTTTGCCATGAGTAGCTGAGCCGACCTCAAGATTCACGTCTGACGGACGAATCTCCATTTCTTCAAAGAAGATCTTCGACATGTTGTGATCGTAATGTTGTCCCGTATGCACCAGAAACTCATGATGCCCAGCTTCTAAGAGACACTTTCTAACCGGAGCAGCCTTTATGAATTGCGGACGGGCACCCAGAACCGTCAGTATTCGCAGAGGACTTTTCGCCAAATATTCAGGCATTTGATATCGAATTGGTTGGATAAAAGACGACGAAACAGGGTTGAAGAACCTTGTTTGGAGACGAACATGCAGCCCCAACTGGCTTACGATATGATGTTTCAGTACTCGTCGCAAGACTCATCGCTAGCGTTAATATCGTTCCAGAAATCCTAAGGAGTAATACTACCGAATGTGTGGAATTGTCGGAGTTGCGGGTAATTTCAGCCACGATCAGGGCCTTCAGATCGTGCGCCGAATGAATGATTCGATCATTCACCGCGGACCCGACGATCAAGGCGAGTGGGCCGAAGATGGTTTCGCCTTTGGAATGCGGCGCCTAAGCATAATTGATATTGCAGGCGGTCATCAGCCTATGTGGAGCGCGTCCGGCGACCTCGGTATTGTATTTAACGGTGAGATCTACAACTACAAACAGATCCGCGAACAACTCATCAAAGACGGCCATTCGCTGCGAACGCAGAGCGACACCGAAGTTGCCCTCGTAAGTCTGAGTGATCAGGGAATAAAAGCGATTGACTCGTGGAATGGGATGTTTGCCATTGCCACCTGGGATCAACGACGTAAGCGTTTGTTGCTGATCAGAGATCGAGTTGGCGTCAAGCCTCTCTACTATTTCTGGGACGGCAAAACGTTTCTTTTCGCTTCCGAAATCAAAGCGATTCTGGCCGCAGGCATCGTAGAGAGAAAACTCAACACTCAGTCAGTCTGGGATTACCTCACCTTTCGCTATGTACCTGGCCCAGAATCTATCTGGAAAGGAATTCACAAGCTCAAGCCCGGTCATGTCCTGGAATTCGACGCCGTAAAAGGACCATGTGAACTTCGTTACTGGCACACGGATGTAGTAGACGAGGCTGACTCACTGCAATCCGAGGAGGAATTGGATCGCGAGTTCGAAGAGCTGTTTCTCGATGCGGTTGAATTGCGCCTGGTCGCCTCAGATGTCCCAGTTGGCCTGCTGCTAAGCGGTGGTCTTGATTCAAGTGCAATAGCCGCAGCCGCCGTCGAAATGGGACACCGAAACTTCCACACCTACACTGTTGGCTTTGAAGAGGGTGGTCCATATTCAGAGCTTCCCTTTGCTCGCCAGGTCGCACAGCACGTTGGCGCGCATTATCACGAGGTTGTAATCGGGCAAAAAGAATTTCTCGACATGTTACCAGAGGTCGTGTACCAGTCCGATGAGCCTCTTGCAGACATGGCTTCCATACCACTACTAGCCGTTAGCAGGCTCGCACGTGAAGGCGTTAAGGTCGTTCTTTCTGGAGAGGGTAGCGACGAGATTTTTGCGGGTTACGATCTTGGAATCGAAGAGAGACGGTGGGAGATCGTGCGACGTCTGCAGGGTCTGCCGAAACCTCTTTTGAAAATGGCTTCCGCACTGTCTGTGCTCCTTCCTTCGAAACAAGAATCGAGAATCCGGAGGGTTGCAGAAGTTCCCTTGTCTGACTGGTACAAAAGGGACCACCCATACATGACTAATCTGTTGGACCATGATGAGAAATCATGGTTGTGGCCTTCAGTTCAGGCTGAAAACTCGCAGAGAATACTTGCCGAGCTCTACCGTTATGCTTCCTCGAGCGAGCCTTTGCAACAGCTGCTGTCCGCCTATCAGCGTTCATGGTTGGTAGAAGACTTGCTGATGAAGGCCGACAAGATGAGTATGGCAACTTCGCTGGAGCTGCGAACGCCTTTTCTCGATTATCGTTTAGTGGGATGGGCCAATCGCAATCCGAAGTGGTTAAAAGTAAAGCGAACGGGTTGGTTCAATTACGAGACTAAGAGTGTTCTGCGCCGCTTTTGTGCTACCAGATTGCCGAGCGAAATCCTGAGCCGTCCAAAGCAAGGGTTCCCTGTGCCGGTTAATCGTTGGCTCACAAATAGTTTGGCACCATGGGCTGAAGATACGTTGCTCGGTAACGAGAGCAGGATAGCTGAGACATTTTCACGCGAACAATTGCAACAACTGTTACGAGGCGCAAAGCAGGGACATGCTGATTCAGCAAACAGCACGTGGCTTTTGATAGTGCTGGAGTTCTGGTTACGAGCGTGGGATGTGAGATTAGTTTAAGAGACCGCCAAAACGAATGTTCGGCGGTCTCTTAGTTTGTTGAGCGAGATTGAAAACGAGACGAGTTGTGCCCCTCACTGCACCACTATTGTCGCCTGGTTACTTCTTATCCCTCCCGCGATCACTGTAAGCTGCACGTTTCCCGCTCCTGCCAGTTCTGGTATTAGGACCACTGTTATCTGATCAAGACCAGGTATTTCCCAGGTTGTTCCGGCAAACTCTACTGGCAAGTTGAATACCCTGCCATCTGGTAGTCGAGCTTCACAGGAAACCGTCTCAGCCAGATTCTCAACTCGTTGTCCCGTACTAAGGAAAACGTCGTTGTTGAAGTCCGTGTTGAGCAGGCCCGTACTAATGCCGGTTGCCATGATGGAAACACGGGTTCGACTGTCTGAACCAAATAAGACATCGGTTGTTGTCGAAAACGCTCTCGTTTGCAACCCAACTGAATCCAACACTGCGCCAGTGCCACTGAGGCTACCGATGCCTTCAAAAATCGTAGGATTCAATCCGGCGATACTTGCCGTTGTGTGAGACATGTAGCCTTCACGGGATGTCATAACCACATCTGACATTCCACCCCACAGACCGGCTGGAACAACGAAAGTAACTTCTGTCGGCGAGACCGTTTTCACTATTGCAGCGCGTCCACCAATGGTGAGACTGATGTCGCCCAACTCGAAGGAATCTGAAGACGAATTCACGGTTTGGCTGCCAAAAGGAATTGACGAAGTGGCGGATATCTTGCCGATGCCACCTGAAAGCAACATGTTGCCATTCAGACCCACCGGAGTGACGTATGGCTGGGTGATAGTAATATTTGGCCAAACGTTTATTTGCTCACCACTTGTTAGATCTGAAGCCGAAATACTTCCCTGAACCATCAGATCTTCACAGAAGCTCAAATACATGTTGACCTTCCTTAGACGGTCAATCACTCCTGTGCCAGACGTCGTTTGTCGCGACAGGATCGAACTTGAACGCGCCAGATACAACGAGGCAAACAAGTACCTTCCTAAATCCGGCGTCGACGCAAACATATCCCGCTCACTTACGTAATCGTCGTAAGCCTGCTCTATATCAGATACCAATGAATCGAGCTGAGTTGATGCTTGCTCCATAGAGCTGCTCGAGGGATCTATAAACGATTGGGGGATCGAAGTCTCGATATTGTTAGCTTTATTTCTTCCATTACCGACGGACTTTAGAGTCTTGCTAATCTTCACACTTACTGGACTGGAGGAAACGGTGGCCCCAGAATTGTTTTGAGCGACCGCGCTCAGCGTGTAAGTTCCTGCCGACATGGTGGACCAATTAATGCTGTATGGCGCCGCTGAGGAACTGCCGATCAACGACGTATTTGCGTAGAACGACACGCTGTTTACACTACCATCCGTCTCAGTTGCGTTTGCGTTTACTGCTACAGTGGTACCGACACCATAGGTTGAGTTTGTTCCTGGACTCGTCAGGTTAACGGTCAGCGTTGCCGGAGTCGCTGAAGGTGTGGGAGTCGGCGCAGGACCCGGACTACCGGTCCCAAAATAAAGACCACTTATTACCGCAGTCTTAGCTCCCGTCCTGGTTACTGTGATCTTAACGTGACCTCTGATGTCATAGACCAGGTATTTCCCTCCATTAAATTGCGAGAGTGACCTGGTATCTAACTTAATGTTTGTATCCCAATCATAGACCTCAATGCGCTGGGCTCTGTTGTTGCCATCCCAGTCCAAACTGTACAGCGCGACGCGATGGCTCAAACCGTCAGTAATATTTAGATCTATTGTGAACGTTGAGCTTGCTTCCCAACGCGCCGCAACTCGATCACTTGTTACCGCCTTCTGTAAGGCTCTCACATCTGTGGTCGACGACGTCCAAGTCTGCGTGTTGTATCCGGTAACGTCCACTTGAACATAGCTCGGATAGGTCATGGTGTCGTTGACAGTATTGTGTCCGTCACCGCCGTACGTGTTTTTCCAGTTACCCCTGGTAGTCGTGTCTTGTTGGACAAAGCTCAGACCTGCCGCAGGAGTTGGCGTAGGGGTTGGCGTTGGAGTCGGTGTCGGTGTCGGAGTTGGAATTGGCGTCGGCGTCGGTGTTGGAGTTGGTGCACCAGAGGCTGGCCCAAAGAACAACCCACTCACGACAGCATTGGAGCCACCTGTCTTGGTCAAATTGATCTTGACGTGTCCGCTGACGTTCCAAACAAAATACTGACCACCCGCAAACGACGCAACGGATCTAGTATCGAGTACGGCGTTGTTCGAAGCGTCAACGATATCGATCGTTTCCGATCTGGGCATGTTGTCCCAATCCAAAACATACAAAGCCATTCTGTGGGTTTGTCCATCAGTCAAATTCACATCGATGCTGAAGGATGGACTTTGATACCAACACCCTGCTATCCGTCCCGATTGAGTCGCTCTTTCCAAAGCCTGAACAGAACTAGTATTGGGATTCCAAACAAACGCTTCCTGCGATTGTGCTGAAACTTGGGCGTACGACGGATAGTTAGTCGTATCGTTGATTACGTTGTAGCCGTCTCCGCCATAAACACCCTTCCAGCTTCCCTGCGTTGATGAGTCAACATTCACAAAAGAAGCAACTGCACTACCCGGTGGCGCCGGCGTTGGTGTCGGAGTTGGCGTTGGTGTTGGTGTCGGAGTAACAAAGGGTGTCGGCGTTGGAGTCGGAGTTGGTGCCGGCGGAGCGCCACCGAGCGCGGCCAACAACAAGTCCATATCCACGCCAATGTCTTTTCCGTCTGTCGCTGCTCGGAAGCCTGGTGACGACGGAAGCAGTCTGTAGTCACCACCTGCTGGATTAGTAAAACCGACCGCACCCAGGGACCCTACCGTCAAACTACCCGGCCACCACAGCTGCACTGTCGCGTCAGTGGCTTCAGAATTGTTTCGAATGATCAGGTTTTTGTTACTCGAATAGCTCGAGAGACATGCGGAAGGAGACTGCCCCAGATAACAATTGACGCCGTAGTTATTGCTATAAAGAATATTGTCTTTGATCGTGGTAGTTCCATTAACCCCGTAACCGCCACCGCCGAATTCGATCTGGCCGCCACCACCGTTTGTATTCGAAGCCATGATCGTATTGTGGGTTACCGTAACAGGACCATCTGCACCACGACCGCCTAGAGCAAAGAACAAGGCAGAATTTCCGTTGATATCATCATTACCACCTGGACCATAAGCGAGGTTATTGGTGATAAGAATGTTGCCACCTGTTTCAGTTAAACGTGAGTACCCGGTGATGGACATTGGGCCATAGACATAAGAGAACCGCGTAAACAGGTTGCTCCTTAACGTTACATTTCTGATGGCCGACCACGGTGCGCCACCCTGTTGATTTTGCAGGCCAAAACCGATCGTATTCGGATATCCCTGACAAGTATTTCCTTCAAACAGAATATTGACGCCATTCTTGAATTCGATGTAGCCCTTTGAATTGGAGCCATTGACTGAACGCCAGTACGACGCGAAAGCGTAATCCGTATTGAAGGTGTTATGCGTTATCGTCACACCATTGATCACGTATCCCCGCCACAAGACAGGCTGACCAACTTGAGGCGCAGGTGCCGGCGTCATTGCGTCAGGACCAGCAGGAACGTCATTTACTTGTCCGTTCCACACTAACGGTGCCGTGCAAGTAATAGTGTTGCCTACCACGGACGCAATTTTGCAGGCCGAGTATTCTTTACCAGGATTACCTACAGCGATCATGTCACCCGAGACTGGCATTGAACCACCACCCAGGTTGATCGAGAACGACGAAGGCGTCGTCGCCCCAGTTATAGTTCCGAAATTGTCGCTGCCAGTGTCCGTACCGCCGATGAGCATTCCCGTGTACCAGGCATCAATGTAGTTGTTGTCTACAAAGATTGGACCTGGGCCTAACGAGTAAGCAATGCCCTCAGAGTCCATCGCCATGGTTGAAGCATGCCGGTACGCACCAAAGAATCCGCTAATGCGGCAATTACTAACCGTTAAGTCTGCAACGTTTAGTGCGATCGCATGAGAAGCTGTGCGCAGATTGTAATTGGGATCGCTTGTCGGTAGGCCGTCCTCTTGTGGGTGCAAATAGCAACGGTCGACTATGAAGTGAGCTGGTTTACTGTCGCGCGAGTAGACAGCATCAGCTGAACCAATTAAGTCTTGGACGTGTTCTCCCGGAGTGCCGCTCGACGAATTCGTGATCTCAAGACCTACGAGCTTCCAGTACTTCGCGTTAGGACCGACCTGAAATGCACCTCGACCACCAAGCGCAACTATCTTCGCCATATTCACTTTGTCGCTAGCTGAGACACGTCCAGACGGCAACGAAGCAAAATTCGAAGTAGTTATTGTTATGTAGTCTGCAGCGGTTCCGGTTCCCCCACTCTTTAGCGGCAGGCTGTAAGCTACCTGACCACCAGGCGCAACATACGAGGCTCCCGCTTGAAGAACAATTGTGTCTCCAAAGTTAGCAACATTTATTGCTGCCTGAAGATCTCCTCCAGCTGGCACGACGAGCGTTGCGGCTTTGAGTGAAACAAATCCAGAGGAGACTAGAATTACAAGTGCGGCGAGAAGTCTCGTATAAGTGCGCGATGAAATAAAAGTTAAGTTATTTGATTTGGGGGTCATTCCGATACCAGGCTCATCTGCGTTCTGGCGCAGTTCCACATACTTGGTCCAAGAGCGATAACGTTCCGATTAAAGGATTGCTAAGTCAGGGCAGGAACTTGTTCAATCTTCGACATTAAAATGCGAAGGGAAAGACAAAATACAATACGAGATACGTTTCAATATTGCATGAGTCTTGCAACGCTCTTCTAATGCCAACATCAGGCGACGCTTGTAATTGCTGAGACGGATCTCAGCGACAAGAAACTACATCGAGACCTGGAAACAGGTATCGAGAGTTAGTCGGAACGACTTAACGCCAATCTAAAAATTGATAAAGAAGGACTGAAGGAAGGAATGGACCGATCACGTTCATGCCAATGCACCAGTTGAACAGGTTGGCTAGGCTAAGCGAACTCCTGGAATCACCGAGTAAGCTTTTTCGAAAATTGGAAGGTCCCTTTTCTTCGATCGCCTTCGGCAACCAGACAATCTTCATTGCTTGTTCAAAATCAAACTCTGCACTGAAGACTCACGGCTTTGCGTCCCTATCTCTCGATAGGTTTGCCTTTATCGGGTGCAATCGTAACGTGTAAAAGAACAAGGCCAACTGGTCTTATCTTGTGGCCGTCGACATTAAACAATGATTAGCATTCTTTGTCAACGCTTTGCGATAGGAAACTGTCAAAAACTGGTAACACGCTTTCACAAATGCGGATAGTGTTAAGAAACTACTGAGCCCATTGGGTTTAGTGGCTCACAGTAGGCGCTACTTTTGTCGCCTTCAGGCTACAAATTTCGATAGGTTGTAGGCTTGAATCAGACGGCTGACGTTCTTGCGAAGATCGAAATCGATCCTCGTATGCTGCTGCCCATTTTCTCCCATTCGAGTCCGCAATGCGGGGTCCTTTACTAATGCCAAAATACGGTCAGCAATTTCTGTCGCATTACCTCGCTCAACCAAAAAGCCTGACTCGCCATCAACAACAAGTTCAGGAATACCTCCGACTCGAGTTGCGACGACTGGCTTAGCGTGGGCCATGCCCTCGGCAATCATCCAGCCAAATAGTTCTTCCCAACGAGATACCTGACAGATAATGTCCGCGGCTTCATACACGCCTTCGCTAAACGGATCATCTACAAGTCCGGTCCAAATCACATTCTTCTCAAGACCTAATTCCTTCGTGCGTTCCATGTATTGGGGACGATAGGAACCTTCGCCGACGAGTACAAAGCGAACGTTTGAATTCTGACTGACAACTTGCTTAGCGGCCTCCAGGATGTCGGGAATACCCTTCTCAGGAATTATCCAACTGACTTGGATCACCACTGTACTGTCATCGGGAATTGAGTACTTCTTTCGAAACGCCACCCCACGTTTGTTGTTGTCAGGTATTCGAGCCAAATCGACGGCGTTGTAAACCAGCTCAAACCGATCCTGCGGCAGCAAGCCCAGTGTTGTCATGCAGCGATAACCGTAGCCACTGACACAAATCACTTTTGTGAAAGGTAGATTGATCATTCTCACAATAGCTTTTTTCCAAACCGGCGCTGCCTGAGGAACGTAGCCAGCTGGTCGCGACGAATGATCAGTAAAGAACACCTTCCTGGCAAAATAGAGTTTGGCCAACCACGGGTATATTCCTAGAAATCCCGTGAAGTGGAAATGAACGATATCTGGTTTGTGTTGCTTGAAGACTCGTGATAGGGCACTGCGTGCTGTTGCGTTGTAGGAACTTGTATCTCCTACCACTTCCAGCGACGTGTTTGGTAAATCAAGAAAAGCACGGACATCCTCAGGTGGCGCGCTCTGAAAACACAAGACACTCTTCCAGCCGACTTCGGCAAGTTGACGGGACAACTCGCGAGCGAACGCTTCGGTTCCTCCAATACGAAACGGCTCAACGCCGAAGACAGACACTAAGGTAGGCATAGAGGGATTGTGTGCGTTGCCACGATGGAGCGTTGAACGGAGAACTAACCTCCTGAAGCCTTTTTTAACCTGGCTGAGATTCGCTCACGAAGCTGACGCACTCGAAGCTGAACGCTGTAGGCTCTGGCTGAGGCGTTATAAAAGAAAGAAGGCTCTCCACGTCTTTCAAATGCGGGAATGTAATTTGTTTTGTTACCAAATCCGAGTACGCGCCTGTCTTCGCTTGATAGGTCTCCCAGCAATGCAGCATTTAGCAACAATGGGTGGTACCTGTAATAGCTAATATCCTCTTCTTGTAAAGGCACGTTCGGGTCGTGGTAGTTGTAGAAGACTGCCTGACGCGGTTCGAGCATTGGAACACCCTGGCGGTGTATCCCGGAGGTATCAAAAATGAAAGCTGTACCGGCGGGCCCTGTCAGTTTCGCAATCTGCGATTCGACCAAATCTGAAATCTCATCCTTCTTGACTGGTCGAGGGTGTTGCTTGCGATGACTGCCTCTTATGAAGTTAAAGGCTCCGCTGGTGACGTCTGTCAAATACATTGCCAACTTCAGTTCTCGATAGATCTCACGAGCGCCTGTCTTGTCGTACCAGGCATCACCATGCCAACCGTGAAAATCCCGATTGGTGGGCAACGACTTCCATCCTTTAGCTTCCGTTAACTCATAAGAGCTGCCCAGGTATTCTGTCATGATCCTTTGGACCAACGGATGAAGCGCAAGATCTACGAACCCCTGGTCCAACAGAAGCACGTCTTCGACCATGTGACGATATGGTTCAGTCTTCTGATAGCCATCGAAATTATTCCAGCGAATTCTCCTCAACTTCGTGGCGAATGCTCGCTGCATACTGGCAAGATTTTCAGCCGTGAGTAGACTGGGCATAACAACGATTCCGTCAGTCCTCAACTCACTCAACAATCTCTTCACCAGAGCTTCATCTGGCGGAGACTGGATCCTTGTTAGAAGCGAGCGCTCGGTTGAAATGTCTTGTTTCTTTTGCACAGCTATATGACTAACTTATCCTACCACGATGGCTGACTCGCGCTGCTGCTCGGCGGGTTTCTTCGGTAACTCTTGCATTATCTGCCGCAACTTGTAATCACGATACTCGTGCGGGTTACCACTGCGACCATCTACAGCCGCCATGACCATGTTGAACGCCTCGCGAGCAGACGCGAAATGAACCTTAAACTCGTTGGACTTATTGGCAAACTCGAGCAGTTCGCTCATGAACCGGCGCATTTGTTCGCCAATCATCGCGTCCTGGTCCCATTCAAAAAATCCGTGAGAATAGAGTTTGATAAAAATCCAGTCCGATCTTCCAAAAACACCAATTCGGGCTCCTTTCCAGCGTTGAAAGCGAGAAAGGGTCAAGGGATAGTTCTGCGCCAACGCGCCATCATCAACTCTTGGTATCGGCAACCCCTTAAGCCTACGACTCCAATCGAAAACCAAAGGCCCATTAAATATCACCGGTAATGATGGCTGATTCCCAACTCTCAAATCCGGACCTGATCGATGAGGCCGCGCTTCGGTGAGCGGATTACCACATTCGTAAATTGCATTTATTCGCGGTACCTGAGATTCATCCGGCGCCGAAGGTAGTGTGAAGTCGGCATAGCAACCCGTATCAGCGAGAATCTGCATTTCAGAGTCGACGCCACAGAAGCGATTTGAAGCCGAGTTTGCGAGGGCCCAGTTACCGTGAACAAAACCGTACATCACGGGGCTGTTTTCATTCTCGCGAGATAAACACTTGTGCTCATACGCCAATTTATCGCGAAAGTCTTTGAGGATGCTGGTGGTGTTTTCTGCCGTGTCTGGTTTGTCTACTCCATGATGAAAGTGAACCTCAACCTCACCATAACCCTCCGATTGGAGCGCCGCGATCATCTCCAGGCAACGATAGTCATACTGTTCGGCTGGATAAAAATTTGTGTGACGAAAGGGCGTCCCATCGTGATCTCTGACAGCGTTTCCCGTTGTTCGAGCAAGGTTGCACCAACTCTCAAGATCCTTAAGTCCTTCTGGATCACTGGTCGGCTCGAAGTGATTAGCTACCAGGAACACGACATGACGTGGTCCTGTTTGATGTCTCTCTCGACCTCGGAACTCGTTAAACCGCCACAACGGATAACGAACTAACCATGGCAGAGACCAGCGTAGCTTTTCGAAAACATTGTCTGAGTACATAACTAACTAAGTAGCCGTCAGAAGAGTAGATCTGTTTGAGATAGGTTTCTGTGCTACTAAAAAAATTCCTTCAACCATCAATTCATCGTCTGAGAGTCTCTTGAACGAGTTCCCGAGTGTGGGACGAATCTGGTTTATCAACTCCAGGGTGGATCCAGAATAGTCCTCCGAAACTCTGATCGTCTCCTTGTGCGGCTCAAGTGTGCCCTGACCGAGGACGCTGGTGATAAAGAACTTTGCTGCGTATCCCAGCCGGCTCACTTGATCCCGATAATACCCGATGCGTTTGCGATTTGGGATTCCTGAGTCTGACGCCATCAACCGGTAGACGCGATCCGAAATTGTCAAAAACGTCAGCGGGTGCATTCCGTTTTCGCGAAACATCCCGTAGTCGGTCAAATCAATTTTGTGAAGCATGTACCCACCCGGTGCCAGGACCTGATCCATCGCAACGAATAGTTCGTCGGGCTGATAAATCTCTTCAATTACTGCACGCGAAATAACCAGGTCAAATGGTCGTTTCAGTTCAGCAACGTGGTGGAGACCCTGCTCAAGCGCAACCCCGTTTATAGATCTCAGACGTTCCGGATTAAGAACGATTTTGTCAGCTAACGTCACAGCCTGATCAAACGCCAGTCTCTCGTCATCATTCAGCGTCTCTCGCAACGCGAGATAAACCTGACGTTCATAACCGGAATCTCTTGCCGAGTAAAACTTATCGATACCAACTACTTGGTCCGCACCGGCACTCAAAAACTTGAGCGCGATCCCCAGGTTGTCGCCAAAGCCAAGCTCAAGGATTCTCTTGCCTTTGAGCCAGTCACCGCTGAGTTCACCATACTTGAGATAATCAGCAAATTGCTCTTCGATATAGTCGATACTGGTTTTTATTGTTCTACCCGAATGACTCGAACCGTGTAACGACTCGATGTCGCCACGCTCGAGGCGCTGTCGTGTTCGCCAATTCTTAAGAATCGTGAACGCAATCAACATCGATCTAGAGCGCTTCGCTGAGCTCTTTAGCTTTGTGAGCATGACGTCAAATAAGCAGAAGGAGTTGGTTACTCTTTCGCTCCCACCTCCGCTACTTGAGTAACTCCGGAAGCTTCCATCGCCATGAACACTACACCGGGATCTTTGCCATCTGTCGCACGGCCTCGATATTTACTTTTTTCACTGAGGCGCCAATTTCCCTGTGCAGCATCCGTAAACCCGACGTCAGCGACTGACCTTGCAAACCAGTTGCCTAACGGAAAGTTCTGGTCCAAGGCGTAATTCGCCCCGACACCCGCGTTATCAATGATCAGATTTCCTTTAATCAAAGGTCGCGCAAAACAATTGCAGGCCATATTTTGCGAACACGTTTGGCCTTGAATAAAACAAGCCATTCCATACTGATTGTATTGAACAATATTATTTCTAAACACAAAGGCTGTGGTCGGCTTGTCGTAAGCGGAGGTGATGTTTCCCGCCTGCTCAACAGTATTGTGTTCGATCGTGACTGAGTCGCCGCCATTTATTTGTACGAAGTAAGCGATATCGCCCGGTGACACAAGGTCCGTAAACAAGTTGTTCGAAATTGTAATCCGCTTGGCCATTTGACTCGGATGATAGGTATCATTCCCGAGAATGTTTATTCCCGTGCTCGCATGGCTCACGATGTTGTTAGTGATCTCAACATCTTCAATTGTGCTCCAGGGTGCGTTTCCCTGCTGGTTGCGAACCGTTAGCACAAACGCGGTTTCCCTGATCGGACTGTTGATGACATTTCCATCAATTACCACTCTCCGCGCATTCTTCAACTCAACATTGCCTTTGATTGTGACCTTACCCTGCCAACTGGGTTGCCGATAGAAATGATTGCGACGAATCTCAATGTCTGAGGGGACAAGGTTAGCTATGGAGGGGTCGGCCCCACCAAACATGAGTATTTCGGCACCCGCTTCAAGGTAGTTATTGAGAATGTGAAATGGGCCTGGCCCATTCCAACCGGCAACGGCTTGCGTCTCGTCACCATCGCCGGCAAAGCCCGAAACATAAGAGTTGAGCACAGACGTTTCGGCGCTGTTAAGCGCAATGCCACGTCTAGCTTTGTTCAAGCCAGTCGAGTGGACATAACAGCGATCGAAAACTAAGTGATGCGGAAATTGAGATTCGGTTTTGTAATCGGAGCGACCCAGGTCGATGAGGTTATAAACGTAATTTGCATCAGCGGCGAGTGTGAATTCAATGCCAACAAATTTGAAGTGGTGAGCCTGTTCATCGGTTGAGACTGCTGACTGCTGATTGGGCGACACAATTTTTGGCATTGCTCGAGCATGCTCTGGTTTTACACGCTGTCCTTCTGCCGGGATTCCAGCAAGGTCAGACGTTCGAATTGTTATGTAATCAGCATCAGTGTTTGTTCCGGCGCCCTTGTTCATCAGCGTAACAGGCCCCTTGAAAGTTGCGCCGGCTTGAAGAATTATCGTGTCGCCAAAACGAGCGGCCTTGAGGGCTGCTTGAAGATCGTCACCCGCTTTAAGCGTCACCTGCTTTGTCCCTTGCGTTGGAGCCACTTCAGTTACTGGTTGTGTTCTCCTGCTGCGCTGGCCCAGAACGTAAAAAACTCCGACTACGGCGATCAGTGCCACCGCAGTAGCCGAAATCCCAATCTTCAAACTAGCCTTCATAACGTTCATTGCCACAGAAATTTAAGTCCAACCGTAATTCAAGTGACCAAGTAGATTCAGGTTGCACTCAACCTAAACTTGCGAGATTAGTTCCGAGACCTGCCGGTCGAATTCTCTCGCGACATTGTCAGCAGAAAATCTATCGCGAACTGTAGCAACACCCCACGTTGAGCGTCCCGCGGATTTCGACTTACGAATAAATCCCAAGAATGATTTGAGCCCGGCTATCGTCTTCTCAGTGTCTGCTGGATCACTTACCCAACCACCCAACTCGGTTATGAGTCGGGTTGCAGTTCCCGGCGGCGTTATTCCGAAGATTGGTCTAGCAGCTCCAACGTAGTCTATTAGCTTCGAAGGTAAAAAGACGCTGGTAACCGCGGGTGCGTCGATCACAAGCAGTCCGTCTGCAGAAGACATTAATGCAAGGCTCTCGACGTAAGTCACTGTATTCCTAAAAGTGACCAGTCCTGGAGGTAACTCAGTGAGCCCCATCTCATTCAACTTGAGGTCATGTAAAGAGCCAACGAACTCGACATTTACATTGCTCAAGAGTTCAGGCTCAGTGTCAAGAATGCCCTTCAACGCCGCAAAGAGTGGCGCAGGAGTTCTCTCACCATACATATCCCCTATGTAACGTATCGTGATTTGTGAATCGTCGAGTTCCACCTGTTCTGGATATAGGTGACCAGAGTACGCGTGCGGTAAAACTCTCGCCTTCCTTCTCAACTCATCCGGATACTTCGCCATCACCAGTTCAATAGTCTCTTCAGAGGTAAAAACAAGTCGATCAGCGTTCTCCATTACCTTCCGTTCTAGAGAAAGATTTATTGAACGAGTTAGCCAATTGAAGTTTTTGAAGATGTTGTCGACCCACGGATCGCTGAAGTGAGCAATCCAGGCAAGCCCGTATCGCTTCTTTAACTCGAGTCCGAGCACATGGTCACTCATCGGCGATCCAAATGTAACCAGTAAATCGGGTTTTTCGTTGGTTGCGAAATGCTTCTCAATCGCTCTCAGAACGGCCGGTTTCCAGTTTATGTATTTGTCAGGCCGTTTGTCGCTGAGCAGAAGATCAAACCGGTGAGCAAATCGACTCGAAAGCTTCTGCAAACCGTTCTCGACATAAGGAACGCGCAAACACTTGTCGATCGAAGAATCCTCCGAGGCTCGAACGTGGTCCATACGTTCATTTGGTTGGTCATAGTCTGCGCAGACTAGTAAAGTTCGCATGTCAGAGTGGCGCAGCAAACGCGAAACCTGAACGGCTCGCGGATTATTTGCTGGAGGGTAATAGAACGAGAGCGCTAACAACTTCGCCGCGATCGACTGCGGCGGCGGTGTTTTTTGGACCAATTCGTTGCGTTCGACTAACATCGCACTAATTACCTTGAGCCAAAGCCTTATTCAACGCATCCATATCTACACCCGGATCAGTTCCATCAGAGGCTTTACCTTTGTAGCGACTGTTAGAGTTGAGACGAAAGTCTCCGTGCGCAGCATCGGCAAAAGCGGCCTGGTTTAAGGTCGACAAGAAGTAATTACCGGCGGGGTAATAATCAGCAAGGTTAGCTGACCGGTCCTCTCTGGTATCAACGATCATGTTGTTTGACATTTTCATTCCTGGCCAGCAACTTCGGAAGCCACCAGGAACCATGCAGTTCATACCGTACGTACCATAGTTAACAAGATTGTCTCTGAAAACAAAGCTCTTCGTTACAGGAGAACCAGATATGATATCCCCCTGCTGAAAACAAGTGTTGTGATAGATCTGGACGTTGGTACCTCCAGCAAGCTGCACAAATTTGGAGGCAATACCGTAGTCTTCAGACCCGCGCGCGCCAGTACAGAGATTGTTCGCGATAATGATATTGCCACCCTCAGTAGAAACTCTTAATTCATCTTTCAGATTGAAGATGAACGGGTAACTAAAACTATCAAAGCGATTATTTGTAATTGTCACATCCCGAACGGTGGACCATGGCGCGCCACCACTCTGGTTTTTGACACTCGAACCTACGACCGACGGATAACCCTTAAAGACATTACCTTCAATGAGCAGACCCGCAGCGAGCTTGATCTCGATCCAAGCTTTGGGTTGATTGCCGCCCATAAGCGCTTTCCAGGCGATCGGTTTATCGAACGTGTTGTACTTCACCTGAATGTCAGCAGGTAGTTCTCCGTTCCATTGAGCGTCCGCACCTTTTGCTGGTGCCACACCATTCTTCAAACTATTTCCGCCGTTGTTATTCACCTGGAGTGGGGTGAACGTGATCGAGTTTCCATTCTTGGTCAAAACCTGACCGTTAGCGTTTTCACCGGCAGGCTGCTGAAATGAAATGAGGTCTCCCACCGATAGATTTGCAGTTTGACTCAAGGTTGCACTGGTGAGCGTTGCAACGTCTATCACCTTAGCCTGGTTCGAAGGAGGAGCTGGCGGATCGGTCCCACCAATCAATATGTTGTTGTACCACGCTGAAATATAGTTGTTCTCAATCAGGAAGGGTGCACTCGTAATGACGAGTCCCATCGAATCTATATTTTGATTCGGGTCGGTGTTATAGCGACCCATGAAGCCAGAGAGATAACTATTAGTAAGTTTTACATGCTTGGCGTTGAGGGAGATCGCGTGTGACACGCTCCGAAGCGGACTCGAAGGATTCGTAGTCTCTTCGATTGGGTGAAGAAAACATCGATCAAATTCGATGTGATGCGGCGTTTGTTCGTAAGTGGCATAGTCACCACCAAGAACTAGATTCGGTACGTGTTGGCCAGAGGCTACGACGTTTGTAAATTCAATTCCTACAAAACGGTAGTGATGGGCGGAATGATTGACGTATACAGCCGGTGTGCTCGACACCGTCACAACTTTGGCCATGGCTGACGCGTTGTCTGGGCTGACTCGTTTTCCTTCTGGCAGACCTGCGATATTAGAGGTCGTTATCGTTATGAATTCGCCTTGCGCACCGCATTGAGGTTTATCTGGCAGACCAAACGATCCTCCTGAAGGTGCAGCGTATGTCGCTCCCGCCGTCAAGATAATCGTGTCACCACACTTTGCTAACGAGATCGCCTTCTGTAAATCATCTTTCGGTGAAATTCGAATTGATGAACTGTTTCCCTGACTCGTTCCCTGATTTGTAGAGGTTACTGTTCGCGGCCGAGTCTTTTGTTCAACTCCTGACCGTCTTTGAGCCAGAGCGATGATCGAGCCGATCACTACCAGCGAGGCTAGTATCAGGATTATTCCGACAGAGCGCTTTCGGAGACGTTCCAGCATGATGAAAATTGGTCCACACCCAGCTTTATATGCCGAGACTGCATTGTACCTTTATTCAACTACGTCTAGACATGTGCGGAAATGGATGACAATCGATGCGGCAAGTCTTGAGGGAGTGGCGGGAGTAGTTGGGGTTGCAACCATTCAAGCTTTGCGACGCCTACGAGCTGCTAAAGCGATCAACCCACTCCCGAGACCAATTAGCGTTGCTGGTTCTGGGACGGGTTGGGCTGTTACAAATGTGTATGTGTACGAATCTGTCCATTCACCCGCTCCGTGACCTGAAGGAATTACGAAGTCGGGAATGCTGCTCAACAAGTCGAGAGCCAGTGTTGCTTCGAGGGGTTTGCAAGTCGTGCAGATTGAATTCACGGTGAAAAATAGGGTGATTGGCGGCTGCACTGTGCCAAATACCGGAATTTGGAAAGTCTGCGTAACCGGTGCACTTCCATCCTCGTGATAAGTGATTCTGAGAGTGTCGGTACCACCCGGCGCCAGCGTACCCGCTAGGTCGACTTTGAAACTCAATTGTGGCCCGGTCAGGGTTGCGCCCGGATTCGAGAAAAGGTCGATTTGAGTCGTGCCGCTGTTTTGCAGCGCCGTGAGATTGCTAAATACCAGTGGGTTTGCCTTCGTAGGGGAAGCGCACACCGCAACGAGTAGGAGTACGAAAAGCGTCGCCGCTGAATAGCGGATTTTGGAGTAAGTTGTTGGTATCATTGACATTATGATTTGAAATGGCCACTCCTCTAGGAGTATTTAAAGGCCTAATGCGATTCGTATACCAGAACCTCACCCAGAATTCGTGACTCCACGTACCAGGTAAAAACCGAACTTAAAATACTCGGTCGGGATAATTTGCCAGCCGCGGATATGCAGCCACCAAGTGGTCGGGAAGGGTGTTTGGATGCCAGTTCCGACCGGATCCATACCAACTCTTATTGTGCTGCCGCTAAAAACTCTTCGAAAGGTCCAGAGCGCACGTCTCGAGTGATAGGACGATGTAACGACTAGTATAGACTGTAAACGCCGTTTTTGCGCAAATTCATTAACTAGCTTGGCTTCATCCCACGTGCTGTAAATCGGAGGCTCTATTAGTTCAATATGATCGGCAGGAACGCCTTGTCGAATCAATTCTTCCGTCGCACGTTCGTAGGAATATGGATTTCGCTGAAGCGGTTCAGACCAGCTGCCTTGTTGATTGTCGGAAGTAAGAAGAATTCGCTGGGAACGATTCTGAGAATACAAAGCCGCAGCGTGTTCCGCACGCTCTCGGATCGTCGATGAACCACTCAGAACAACTATTGCATCAGCATGTTCAAGCGGCGCTCGAACAATCAGGAATTGAGCTCCTAACCAACTCAGTAACCACGCACCAGCGAGAAAAAGGACGGCAAGGAATGCACGGTGCAATTTCCGAGACTTGGAACCATTGCTAAGCCGTACTCCTCTAGCGGCCATCTTACCAACAAATTCCCTGATACGCAGGATCCGAACTCTTCGTAAATAAGCGAACCAGATCGATTACGATCTGACCATCGCGCTGTTTGGTTTCGATCTGTGCGAATTCCTCAGCTTTGTTTCCAATCACGAGAACTTCTCCGAACTCCAGAACCTCATCAATGGTTGAACGCATCAACTGTGAAATGTGCGGAATCTCGCGTTCAATGTATTCTTTGTTCGCACCAAACAAGCGAGCTAACGAAACGTCTCGATCGTAAATTGCCAACTGGAGGCCCTTACCAATCAACGCTTCAATCAACGTAACCATTGGAGACTCGCGCAGGTCGTCCGTGCCGGCCTTGAAACTGAAGCCCAATATTCCAACTCTTTTTTTGCCAGTGCGCAGCACCATGTCAACCGCGCGCTCAATCTGCAATTTATTACTTGGCAATATTGCCGAGAGTAATGGCACTTCAACGTCAACCTCTTTAGCCTTGTAATTGATCGCCCGTAAGTCTTTAGGCAAACAAGAACCGCCAAAGGCAAATCCCGGTTTTAAGTAGTACGGCGAAAGGTTTAGCTTCTTGTCCTCACAGAAAATATTCATCACCTCGTGACTGTCTACACCAAGGGCCTTGCAGATATTTCCCACTTCGTTGGCAAATCCAACTTTGAGTGCATGGAAGCAGTTGCAGACATACTTGACCATCTCGGCGGTTTTGACAGACGTCGCAAACACGGGAGCTTCAATTCCGCTATATAGCTGACGAACTGTAGCCGCGGTCGCTTCATCGTCTGCGCCGATCAGAGTGAATGGTGGTCCATAGAAATCCTTGACCGAAGTTCCTTCACGTAGGAATTCTGGATTGATGCAGACGCCAAAATCAGTTCCTGCCTTTTTGCCGGAGTGGCTTTCGAGAGTTGGGATAACAACTCCGCCAATTGTTCCAGGCAACATCGTGCTACGAATGACCACGACATGACGGTCCTTTTTCTGCCTTAGTGCCGCACCGATCTCAGCACAGACCTGGGTAACGTGAGTGAGGTCAAGACTCCCGTTGGTATTACTCGGCGTACCAACGCAAACCAACGAAACTTCTGTGTTCTGAATTGCCTGATTTGTATCATCAGTCGCCCGCAACCGACCTGCTTTAACTTCGTCCCTGATGATGTCACCAATTCCCGCCTCAACAACCGGACTGGCTCCTTCATTGATGATTCTTATTTTGGTGAGGTTCACATCAACTCCGACAACCTCGTGGCCCTCTTTGGCAAAGCAGGCTGCTGAAACAGAACCCACATAACCTAAACCGAATACACTAATTTTCATTCGTCAGTCACCGATCACTACTTATTGACGCTTGGCGATGCGTCCTGGTTTAAAAGCTCTTTGTTATGTTCCGATGGTAACAGCAGGACAAAACCATCATCGCCTCCGACGGATTGTCCAACTTCAAATCTTGAAAAGTAATTGTAAAGGTCGGTCCATGAAACCCTTGGATCGTCCCCCTCCACCCAATTCCAATCAACACGAGGACGAGGTGCCAGTAAGCGTTTAGCCAGCCAGACATCCCCGCCTTTACCCCACACTCTGTAGACGCCATCAGCAGCATCACGCTTCCAATGATCGACCTGCGAAGTATTGATCGCCAGTATCGCACCATAATGCAAATTACCGTTCCGATTGATCGGATTGAAAAGGTAATCGCGTGTGAAGTTTGCCAGGTCGTCCTGAAGGTGACTTACCAGGACCAAACTATTCTGATTTAACAAGGGCAATAGCTCGTTTACACGAGCTGAATTACGCGATTCTCTTGCCTGCAGCTTGCGATAGGACATCGCCGAGTAATTGGTAAAAATCAAAGCAGCAATGAATGCCACCGACAAATATCTGATCCACGGTATAGATTTTTCGTTACTAAGTGAGTACCCAAACACCAGGAACAAGAGAGGAAGCGTTGAAATGTAACGACTGGTATCGCCGGCTTCAAAAATGAACAAGGCAAAAATCACCGTTGGCAAAAGATCCAGGACTAGCAATGTAATGAATTGCCAACGTCGAGGAGACCGAAGCAGACTGATCAACATCAAGCCGAGCACTATGTAGCAGATAATTAGTTTCCAAAGACTCGAGCGAATCAAGCTTGCCGCCGAGACCGGGTTTAAAGGGTCATGTTTTAGATATCGTTTAAAGACGGAACCATCACCACTGAGATCGATCAACGAGTTCGCAAAACCAAACACCATTCGCGGAACGCCACGCATTCTATCCATTCCATGCGAAGCTGCCGTCACCCAGACCTCAAGTTGGGCCATACTCCTGATGTTTATTATCCCAATAACTATGAGGTAGCTGATGGCAGTACACACCGCCAAACTGACGCACGTCCAAAACAACAATTTGATCTGCAAAGTATCGAAACGAACCAACAAGAGCGGCGCTGCCAGAGCAGCTGGAATAAGGAGTACAAACGGTATCCACAAACATGTCGCGGCCGAAAGTAGCAGTCCGGCAATTAAAGCATTCTTTACACTTGGCACCGCGCGTTCAGCGTTTCTGACGAGTACGAGGATTGCTGCCAGGATCAAAGCGATGCCAGGGACATACGCGCTTCCGGTTTGACCATAGTTGAGAAACGCGGCTGAGAACACAAATCCGATGGTTGCGACGTCCGCAATCCACTCACGCTTGCAAACGCGCGACATCAACGACCTCAAAATCAAAACGCACGCTAGTCCCGCAAGCCAGTTGATGGCCATTAACGTGACCGTTATCTTTGCTCGTTCATCTCCAGGGAAAACCAGGTTCGTTAAAGGACTAAACAAGCGATAACTCAGCCAGCCAAGCGGACGCCAGAACAGATGGCCAAATTCCCAAAACTGAAGATAGCGTCCCTCGTTGTATGCCGAAATCGAGTCGACGTAATCGACGCTGTCGCCCATTAACCACGCATTTGTAAAAGTGGTTGAAAGAACAAATGCAATTAGCACCACCGGATAACGGCGGAACCATGAGCTGTTCGACCTGTCTCTAAAGTCTGAGCTAATCATGCAATGACTGGATCGACTAGCGCTCAGCAGCTCTACTCGACAGACACGGTCGAGGGTTGAAGGCGCGTTACAAAGTGAAGCGATCTGCCGAAGATCAAATTCATGGGTTGCGCATACAGCTGCAACCCGCCGTTCCACAGATCAATCTTAAGATTTAGTTGTTTGAAGGCCGCATCCCACTTCTTGCGCGGCCAGTAATTGTATGGAAGTACCACGCCGTGAGGAGCATTCCCCACCAAATCCATAAATCTCAGTGTTGGACCAGCCAGCACTCCATCACGCAAGTGATCTTTGATGATCAATGCCTTCCGAGCGACTCGCTTCGCTTCACTCAACAACACCATCGGATCATCCGTGTGGTGCAAGACATCGACGAACATCACTACGTCGATGCTCTTGTCGGGAAACGGAATCTGCGAACCATTGAACTGCGTTACTGGAATCCTGGTTTCGTTTCGTACCAGCACATCCATCCCGCTCAATTGCAGATCTCCGCGTCTCTCCATGATCAAACTGGCGAGCAGTCCGTCGCCGCACCCGACGTCCAGAACGTTTGAATTCTCTGGAATGAAACTCGACAGGCAGTCGCTTAAGACACGGACGCGCCGACTGTGTACGTACTGGCCATGAAGTCGGCCGACAAGATTCATTTACGACGCATCCCTAGAATGCTGATGAAGAAGCCGGACAGAATTGTTTGAAAACCCAGAGCGGTCAGCGTCACACCGGGTATCACATACCTCATAGTGTGGGCGTAATCCAGGTGCCCAAAATGCAGTAAACGCCATTGGTTAAAAGCGAGAAAACAGAGTACGACGCCAATAAGAAGTGCCGCCACACCTACTATTAATCCACGTTCAAGATTAACGATCTCGTAAAAACGTTGCATACGCCGGTTTTCAGGTAACAAGCCTTCGCTGATAGCGAAGGTTTTTGTGAAAACCGCAAAGAGAATCGATTGATAGCCGAGCAATACAAACAAGCTGGAAAAAAGCAGAGTGTGCGCGTCGAATGTGACGCCAATCGTTGTTACACCTGGTAGCGCCAAAGCGTATCCGAGTAGTCCGAGCAGAATTAGAAACACCCCGGGATACAGAAACAGCCAACGCGGGCTGTACATCATGAAGAAGCGCAGTGTGCGCCACCCATCGCGGAACGTTTTTAAGTGTGGCTTGTGAGCCTTTCGTCCATCGGGGTGAAGCGTGATTGGGACTTCTGTGATCTTGCTACCGTAGATGTTCGATTTGATGATCATCTCAGTAGCGAACTCCATTCCAGTACAGCGCAGTCCAAGTCGATCGTAAAGATCTTTAGTAAAGCCTCTTAAACCACAATAGACGTCGTGGATCTGAGCCCAGAACATATGGCGAACCAGAATCGAAAACATCGGGTTACCTAACCAACGATGGAGGAATGGCATCGCGTTCGGCATCACTGTCCCGCCACCAGTGGGCAAACGACAACCCTGAACCAACTCATATCCTTCTCTGAGTTTCTCAACGAACTTTGGTACTTCCAGAAAATCGTAACTGTCGTCTGCATCTCCCATGATGACGAACTTGCCACGAGCAGCTGATATCCCACCCATCAATGCGTTGCCGTAACCTTTCGCCGTCACATCTACAACTCGTGCACCCAAACTCGATGCGATTGCTTGAGAACCATCATCACTGCCGTTGTCAGCAACAATAACTTCACCATGAATGTTGTGCTCGCGCATCGCCTTCTGAGCCTTCTCAATACAGATGGCGAGCGTGTCGGCTTCGTTAAGACAAGGCATCACAATCGAAAGCTCGACGGAATTTCCATTCTCATCAAACTTACTGCGAGGTGAAATTACCGTATCGATCTGTTCGGATATCATGAAACTCTCCAATCGAGGACGCCGTTACGTCGCTCAGGCATACCCATTGAGGGCAGCGCACGTCATTTAACTTTGAACTTTAGGTGCAGTCCTGGCTGGCACCAAGATACGAAATAGAAAACTAGTTCCCCAGGTCAGGTGAATTGTGGCGAATATCACTGGCATTATCGGAAGCATTGCCAAACTAACTCGGGCTTTACGAAGCGCTAACCAACCTGCCACCAAAGCAAAGAATAGGTATGTCACGACCTCAGCCAACAATAGCCACCTGGCCAATGGCAAGAACAAACTGAGCAAAATCAGTAGAAAAAGCGACAAAACAAAAAGCGGCGCCACCAGGTGGCGTAGCTTTATTGACCCGGGCTGTAGCCTGATCATCTCGGCTTTCCAACCACCGTATCTGAGATATTGACGGCCGAGCGACCCCAGACTCGTACGTGCAAAATAGTCACAATGACCGCTTCGATCCAGAATTACCTCTTTGCCGGACTGACGAACTCGATAGTTAAAGTCATAGTCCTCATTAGTTAAGAGTGCTTCATTGAAGCCGCCCAAATCATTCCAAAGCGACTTTCTGAAACACGCAAATGCAACCGTGTCGACTGGCTCCTGAAGCGGGCCAGACTTGCCGAGTCTATAAGTCGCATCTCCAATTCCAAACGGGTGTGAGACGGCAACGGCAATTGCACGTGCCATCGAGCTGTTGTCCCCCGGGAGAACGTTGCAGGGCATTCCAACAACGCTGGCCCTTCCCTCTTGCAGCACATCAACACAGCGACGGACGTATCCAGCCGTAGGCACCGCATGAGCATCCATGCGTGCAATGATCTGTCCCCTCGCTGCTCGCACGCCAAGATTCAGAGCAGTTGGAATGTTACGTGCTGGGTTATCGACGACGGTTACTGTTACGTCGGATCGGCGTTGCCTGAAATCGTCAATTACGTCACGAGTGCGATCGGTTGAGAGACCGTCAATTATGATTATCTCGTAGCTGTCGGAGTCGTACTGATCTGCGAGTTGATCAAGGGCCTGTCCGATGTAACGTTCTTCGTTGAAGCAAGGGATCACCACCGACACAGTTTCCCGGTCCGAACGATGATTCATACTTTCTGGCGACGTTTCCACGTCTGCAGTTTGCACTTGCAACTCTATTGGTCCTTAAGCTGCCGGCTGCTTCCGGCTCCGCATTCCACCACGACCAAAATCACGAAGTGTGCCTTCGCAAATTCCTGCGAATTGTTTTGATACTCCGTACCAACCAAAATTCTCTCTAACCAATTTCGCAGCCCGCTGACCGAGTTCGCGAGCAACTGCACGATTTTTGATCAGCTCGACGACCGCGGAGGCGAATGTCTCAGGAGTATCTGCAATACGTATTACATTTCCGTCTGAAAGGCCGAGCCCTTCTGCACCAATCGTGGTTGAGACAATGGACTTCTCCATTGCCATCGCCTCAAAAATTTTCAAGCGAGTACCGCCGCCGATTCTGAGTGGGACAACATAAGCGGCAGCTTCTTCCATGTAAGGACGCACGTCATCAACCCGCCCAGTGACGATGATCGATGAATCACGCTTACTCAGTTCGAGCAAACTTGGATAAGGATTACGACCCACGACTGTCAACGAAGCGTCGGGAACAGTCTTGCGGACAATCGGCAGTACGTCCTCGATGTAATAACGAATGGCATCTTCGTTTGGTAACCAGTCCATCGACCCTGTAAAGACAACATTATTCGGATTGATCGTCTCCTTACCACTGGGCCGGAAAAACTCTGTATCAACACCAGTAGGAACATCGAAGACGGAGTCGACCGCGTACTGCTCTTTCATTTGCTCCTTGTCTTCAGGTGAAACCGCAATGACTGAATCAAAACGCCGGCACATTTCTTTCTCAGTCTTTTGCATTTTTCGCCATTGACCATAAAGGAACTTCTTCTTTAGCGGATTCGATTGAACAGTAAAGTGTCTTTTCCAAATCATTGCTTCTACATTGTGCTGAAACAGAATTGAGGGACACGATATTTCCACTGGAACATTGATGGCAGGTGCCAGGAAATCACAAATCACAATATCGACTGTCCCCTTGCTCGTCATTTCCACGACTCCTTTGCGCATCGCAGCATTCTCATATTTCTTGATCGCATAGGGATACGACGACGCAAGGTTTAGCAGAAGATCTGCATAGAATCCGGGTGAAAATTTCTCTCGTTGTTGATGAGGAACACAAACCAATTCGTGACAGTACTCTGTCGCGCGCTGACGAGCCTTAGCATCAGCGGTCCCGTCATCCAACGCGAGATACGTGATGTGATGGTCGCGCTTGAGCTCTTTCAACATGTTGTAAGTTCGGATCTTTCCTCCCTTATCAACAGGGTGAAGCAATTCTGTTTTTAACCAAAGTATTCGCAAAGTAAACTTAGTCCAATATGACGGGTTACTTCTCTTCAAGAAGTACAGTTGGCGAGTTCAGCCAAGGGAGAATTTGATGCGTCGTTGAATTCACCGTCGAAGAATTGGCGCTGCCACATTTCGAAGTTCACCAGAGCCCAGAGCCGTTCGTCGTGGTTCTCACCTGATTGATGACGTTTGACCAATTCCCTGACGGTTTGAGGGTCAAAAATTCCACGATTGAGTGCGCGTTCACTGAGTACATATTCGTCAATCACCGAACTGTAAGGACCACGGAACCAGGCACCAATAGGTACTGGGAATCCCATCTTTGAACGCGACAGTATCGCCTCCGGCAACAGTCCCTTCATACTTTCACGAAGTACATACTTCGTTGTTCTTCCACGCAATTTCATTCGCTCGGGCATACGACACGTGAACTCAACGAGCTTGTGATCAAGAAATGGCACACGGCTCTCAATCGAGGTCGCCATGCTCATCTGATCCTGTTTCATTAATAACTCATGAAGATACGTTTTTATGTCGGTGTAGAGCAGCCGATCCAAAAACGATTCAGCATCAGTTTCGCCCAAAACTCGACGGACTCCTTCGTATGGATCGATCCTTCCTACGCGCTCAAGCGACTCGGGCGACAGCAGATCGGCTTGTGTGGCCAATGGGAAAACCGCGAAGTTATCAAAATAAATGCTCTCGATATCTGGTGCGACATTAAGAAAACTACGCAACAGTTTCTGCCTGGCTCGAGACGAGGGTAAACCCTGCACTCCGCTTCTCAGTGCATTTTGCAACGGGGAAGGAGTCAGGCGTCGGTACTTTGCGCCAAGCGAAAGATTCAGAATGGTCTTTCGATAGCGACCATAACCAGCTAACAGTTCATCACTCCCCTCACCCGTCAAAACCACCTTGACGTGTTCTGACGCAAGCAAGGAGACGAAGTACAGGGCCACGCTGGATGGATGAGCTAATGGCTCGTCCTCATGCCAAACGAGTTTTGGTAAAGCGGCGAAGAAGTCGTCAGGACTAACAACGACCTCATGATGATTTGTTTTGAAGGCGTTTGAGACAATCCGAGCATATTCGAGCTCATTTGCTTCACGCTCATTAAACGCCACTGAAAATGTTTTTATCGGCTCGTTCACCATGCCGCTCATCACCGCGGCTATTGCTGATGAATCGATGCCTCCTGAAAGGAACATTCCGAGTGGAACGTCCGCCATCAGTCGTAGTTTCACCGACTCGCGAAAGAGTTCGTACCACTGAGCTACGTACTCGTCGTCGCTTAGTCTCTCCGCGTCCTGATTGGCAAAACTGACATCCCAGTAACGCTCAACCTTTAACTCTCCATCACGCCAGAGTATTCGATGCCCCGGTAGCAGACGCTTAACTCCAACAAACAAGGTCTCTTCACCGGAAGTGGCGTGATTCGCAAGGTAATCTGGCAGTACCCGGAAATTCAACTCGGGTTTGACTGCACCAGCTTCAATTACTGTCTTGATTTCTGATCCAAAGAAGAGCGAACCGTCTGCGGTGTGTACATAATAGAGAGGTTTAACTCCCAGTCGATCGCGTGCGATGAATAACTGCTTACGTCGTTGATCCCAAATGGCGAACGCAAACATGCCACGGAGAAAATCAACACAACGCTCGCCGTACTCTTCATATAAGTGAAGAATTGTCTCGGTATCGCAATGGGTCTGATAGACGTGACCTTTGGATTCTAGTTCGGAGCGGAAGTCAGCGTGATTGTAAATCTCGCCATTGTATGTAATCCGTAACGACCCATCTTCGTTGGTCATCGGCTGATGACCGGCGGCTACGTCAACAATACTAAGTCTGCGATGGCCGAGTCCGATTGGACCGTCAATGAAGAAACCACTATCGTCTGGCCCTCGATATGAGATGACATCGCACATCCTCGTGAGGACGGATGGATCCACCGAGCGGTGTGATCTACTGGAGAAAGCTATGCCGTTTATTCCGCACATTTTCTATTTCGAAACCCTTTATTCCTTGTCTAACGTTCCTGTTCCTCACAAAAGGTATCGGCTAGGACGGAAAGTCATTGGCGCCCATGGTAGCTCAAACCCGACTTGTTGATAACCTTTCGCGACTTTTCAGCAATTTGTTACGAGCTTGACAGGCCGCGGAATCTCGTTCGGACAAGTAGGAGATCGAGCATTTTAGAGGGATTTGACAATCTTATTAGCCGTTTGAGTTTCGCCCGACGCAGACTCAAGTCTCGATTCGAGGGCTCCCCCTCTACGTACATAAAGTACGAATGGGCCCCTTTCTGCATTCTTCGGAAACGGGCGATAGTCGCTCAGGACCATTTTCAGAACCTCGTTGCTTTCGTTCCCTACAACCCAAACCTTTTCCGCCACAATGAGTTCCGGGCGAGTGCGTTTAAGATCCTCAACTACACGTTGAGAGAGAGCGCCTCTTAAACTTCCGCCAAGAAGCAGTTTTGCCCAGAGTACCCCGGTAGGTGGGGGACGGTTGGCAAACAAATAGAATTGCGAGTTACTGCCATACTGGTAGAACGATTCTTCAGGGCGCAAGAGGGTCTGAATCTCGGTAGCCAACGGCCGCGCCAGATCCATGTCTGCTGTACTTAGACCCGTCCATTGCCGCTGGAAGTCCATGCGGTACCAGGAATATTGGGAAACGAATAGGAATACGAGAACTGCTAGACCGGCCAACTGAGGTACCCACGAGACCCGCCATCGCGCAAAAAGACTCCTCAACTCAGTGATGGTCCAACTAGCCCCGATTGCGAGTGGAGGCACCCAGAGTTGGTAGTAGTGTGGGTAAAACTGACCGCCAAGTGAAACCTCAAGCCAAGTCGCAAATAGAAAAACAGAGAGGAGAACCCATTTTGAATGTTTTCGGATGAGTCCTATCACGATCCCAATCACTGACAGTAGAAGCAAAGGATTGAGAGCGTCAGCTACAAACTCCGCCTTCCCATAGAACGGCGCCAAGGCGTTTCGCAGCAAGACACCTGCAACTCCAGCTCGTTCATTTGATATGACACCGCTTGAAGCAGCGTAATCGAGTGCATTCGAAATTAAGAGGTCGCGAAATATCGAGAATCGACCTGTCAACGCGAAATAGCCAAACAGACAGAACCAGGCACCTCCGATGAGCAACAGAATAACTACCGCTTGCTTGATCCGTTTCGAACGCAAGTTGTGCCCGTCTGAAAGCAAAGCGTAGGTAGGCACCAGCAGCATTGGGGCAATCAATGAGAGGTGTTTACTGAACGACGCTAGAATAAAAAAAGCTGCAGCGGCGAATACATTTTGCCAGGAACTGGCGCTATTGATTCGAACCAACATGACGAAGGCCCAAATCTGAAACATGTTAATAAATACTTCTGTGTCAGGATCACCAGCCTGTAAGTCACCGCAATTGCTCAGCACTACCCAAAAAGCGACAGCGAATAATCCACCGATTGCACCACCGTCTCCTTGTGAACCGCCGCTGTACAAACCAAGCAGGATTACAATCGTCGACACTACAAACACAAGGACTACACTTCGCTCGCCATGCTGAAATAAGTTGGCGAGTTCAAACATGATCATTGCGACGGGAGGTCTTATTTCGACCAGATCAGAGTAGAGAGGACGCCCAACTAACATCTCCTGACCCATTACGGCTAACGCAGCCGAATCTTTAGTGAAAGGCTTATCTTTCGCCCAGACTCTTAGGCCGCAGGCAAACACAATGAGTGCCAGGAGAAAGAGAAGCGGCAAACAACGCTTAAGACGATCAGCGGACCGTGGTGAACTAGTTCTCTGCGGCTCTGAAAGCTGCATTCCGGGAACCTCCCTAATCAACTTCAGCTGGGTTAGCCGGGGAACCGCCTATTATCGGGCAGACTGTAGCCCACATGGGCCAATCGGGAAACTGAAATCAGTGTTTTTTACGCTAAAAGGATGGATTATTGAAGAAGTCGTGTCAAAACAAGGTTTAATGGGAGTCGTAAGGGTCAGACGTAAGGTTCCCAAATTCTAACAATTCGGCAAATTCGATTGGAATTGAAGGATTGCTGTCGACTACAAATGAATTGCCTTCTCGCCGGGCTGTAAGCCACTCAACATGACTCTCGCTCTGAAACACGTTCACTCCCCGGAACTCTAAAGAAGTGCCGCTGAGTAATAGGATCTCTTCCGGTAACGCTGAGTCGCGCGACGCAAATCTCAGCCACGCCCATTCAAAGTTGGTAGTTAGACTCGCAGTCTCAACGATGCGTCCAGTACGAATTAGGAGCAGGTCTTTTGAGTCCTCTCGTAGCAGTTCAAAAGCCATTCCACCCACCGCTTCAACCTGACGCACATCAAATCTTTTCTCAAATTGAACAGGCAAAAGAAAACTGACGAAGTTCTGCGAGTCCTTTGCTCGAGCCGAAAAGATATAAGACCGCGCTGGTTCTCGTTCACCGTAACATTCTGATATCCAGGTATCTTCTCTTCTCCAACGACCCTGTTCGAGTGTGTCTGAGAACAGCCTGATATCCAATCCCTGTTCACCGTCAATATCCGAAATGAAGCCGGGCTCCTTGTCGCTGGTGGCCTCAATCAGAGGCTTTCCCGTCTTATTGAAGTGAAAATGAAGGTCGATGTTTTGCGCTATTTCGGTTTGAACACGATCGCGCACAACCCAGTAATTATGTTTCAAGAATAGAATAGATCTTTCATGGATTGACGGCAGATAACCGTCATGCTCGCCCGAGGCAAAATCAAAACGGTCTCTGCTTATCCATCGATTCAATTTACAACGCGCAATACTCTGCCACGAGAATGGACCATCTGAAATCGAAGACGACTGACCATTTATCGTTAAAGTGTTATGGGCTGCTGAACTGCGAAACCAATCGCGCAAGTCTCTTGCACCCGTGTACGTAAAAGTCCCCGGGTCGACAAGAACGGACCTGCCGGCAACAGCCAATTCGTAAGCAAGCGCGTCAGCATGCGCATGTCCACAGTTAGCATATCCGTGTGGTCCACAATCAAAGAACAAGTAGTTGGACTCTTTGCTCCAGCCGTCCCTCATCACGTAGTAACCACCACTATTGAATGCGACGCTTTGTTGCGTAGGCTCATGAGCCTCAAGTTGATCGACAACTCTTAGACCAGCAGTTCCAGTCAGAAAGAGGGTCTCAACGGAAACATCGCCAGCGCCGAATTTATAGTCACCTCTGGCGAACAAGGCTGCACCCGTCGATAGTGCGGCCCGAAAGTCATTTGCCGCGCTTCTCTCCAACATCAACAGTTTTCCGCCATCGTCATCTCCAAACAGAGGCGACGTCCCGTCAGGACGCGCTATAAACATCAGGTGTTCCAGTAATAGGTTCAACCGATCCTCAACCTGATGGGGAAGCGTCGCGCCATTTGCCCGTAATAACAATAGGAAGTGAACGTAGAAGTCAGTGGTGTAGCGGTGATAATAGCTTGTTTGTTCGAAGTAGACTCCGTCGGGAAAAACGTGAATCGGGAGCTGTTCAACCAGTATCGATTCTCCTACCGACCTCCATCGAGCTGCATCTTTAAACTCCGGAAACACAGTACCGATGTAGAAAAGACCTAGCGCTTCTCCGGTTAGGTGAGTGTTGGGACTGAAATAGGTGGAAAGATAAGTTTCCAGATGTCGCGCATGAAGGTACAGAAACTTGAGGAGACCTGAGAAGAAACTCGGGCTTATTGATTGGGAGTCTTTAAAGAAATACAGCGCCCATAACCATGAGATCGACCGGAACGACACTTCTAAACTACTGGCCCAGTTTATTCCAAATTTGGGTGGATTCTGATCCATCCAGGAGGTGAGATGAGAAACAAATGCGCTAGCATAAACCTCGTCGCCTGTTAACCAGTAAGCTTGTCCGAGCTTTGTAAGATATTGGTGCCGATTGACCTCCCAGATGATTTTTTTGTCACCAGCAACTTCAGCGTCGAGATAGTCGAGTTGACTCCAATGATCAAGTGGAGCGCGCTTCTGCGAGACTGGCTCGAGGTGCCAATCGATCGGCATTCCAAAAGATAGACCATTAAAGCCTAAAAGTTTGAAGCGACCCTTAAGGATTTCGTTGGCTTCGTCAATTGTCTGCTTTGAATGGTCAGGCCAGCGAGATCTCAGGACTTCGGTGGACTCTCTTCTATCGTTAAAGCCAGCAAAAAAGGCTGGCTCCGTACGAGTTCGAAAACGATCTAGTAACTGTTCCGTCGAGTTTGTTGAGGTTGTGAAGAGCTTTATGAGAGCTGCATCGTCAGGAAGTTTGTTTAAAGTCGAGAGCCCGTGACGTTCGGCGAGACTAGACCACTGCTGCGCAAGACGAACGCGCACCTCGTTTGCGCTAAGAGACTTTAGCTTTCTCCAATTCGGCATGTACAGTTTCAACCTTCGGCAATGGATTCGCGTGTACTTGTCTTTGACTGCGGAGGCAAAGCCTCAACCCAGCCCAACATTTCGCGATAAGTGCGCAACCATTGGTCCTTAACAGCCTGCCATGAGTACTTCCGACATTCAGATAAACCATTATTGATTAGGTGATTCGACAAATCATGTTCCCGCAAGAGTCGTAAAGCATCAGCTGCCAGCGCGTCATGGTCGTTCATCTTAACAATCATCGCTGTTTGTTCGTTGTGAACCATGTAAGGTATGCCGCCTGCATTTGTGGTCACGATGGGTAAACCACATGACATCGATTCAAGTAGCGAAAGGGGTTGATTGTCGATCGTTGAGCCATTTAGAAAAATGTCGGCCCGATCATACAGCTCGACCGCTTTGCTGTGATCGACGCGTCCCAAAAACTCTGTTTGTTGCAAACCTAACTCGGTTGCTAGTTGCCGGAGACGAGTCCTTTCTGGACCATCACCGGCGACTGTTAGGCTTGCTTCAGGGATTGCTCGCTGAATTAGAGCGAAGGCGCGTAGAACGATGTCAACACCATAGTGAATCTCGAAATTTCTATTGGAAAGAAATGCGGGTCGGAGCGGGTCACGTACACGAAAATGAAATTTCTCGGTTTCTATGATGTTAAAGATGGGCTCAGCCGGAAGTCCAAACTGCGCAAAGACGACAACCAGATAGTCAGAAGGGACAATAACTTTGTCGACGAGTTTGATTGTCGGTATGGCCGTTCGGCGCCAACGCTTTAGATGGTCCTCTGCTTCCCCGCTATGGTAGTTGAGCAAAAGCTTTCTACCAAAAAGTTTACCAACGAGAATCGCAGGCGTCGGCGACAGCAGAAAGGAAAGATACGAGGCAGAGAAAATATGGAGGACATCGTACTTCGGAACCTGGACAAAGAGACTTAGGTAATAAGCAAGCGATGTAACCAGAGTCCGAACATATTTTATTGACTGGAGTTTTCTAAGCGGTCCGGGTAAGCGTGGGTTGATCGGTAAGAATCCGATTTCGACTGTCTCTTCGTTCGCCAGGTTCTCCATCAAACGAGCAGCTTGTACCGCCTGGCCGCCGAGAATATCGAACGACGGGGCAATTACAAGAACCCGCATTGGTCTCACGTCAGAAGCCATTTCTTTTATCGCCTGGCCCGCACACTTAACAGTCTATCGTACAGCGCTTCAGTGTTTCTGACTTGTGCCTCACACGAAAACTTCTCTTCGACTCGTTCACGCCCGAGTTGACCCATTGACTGCGCCAGCTCCGGTTGCTGTAACAAGTCAATCAAATGTTTCGCCATGGCAACATGATCTCCGGATTTCACGAGATATCCTGTCTCGCCTTCAACAATTGCTTCCTTCGCGCCACCAACATCCGTGGCAACTACAGGACGTCCCGCTGCCATGTATTCAAGAATTGAGTTGGAGAATCCTTCTGCTTTGGAACTCAATACGCATATCTCGGAAACACTCAGGAGTTCAGCGATCTTCTCACATCGACCTAAGAAGTGTGTGCAATGATTGACGCCTAGCTCTTTTGCAAGGTCGGTTAATGACTCCGTGAGTTCACCTTCGCCGGCAAGCAGGAAACCGGCATCTGGAATAGTCTGACGAACGATCTGCGCCGAACGTAAAAACATTGGATAGTCTTTAACATCGTGGCGCATGTTGGCGACGATGGTGATATAGCGCTCGTTCGTAAGTGGCAGGCCAAACTCCCTTAGGACTTCCTCACGCGTTCGACTCGTCAACAACCTCTTAACATCCAGCCCGTTGTAAATAACCGAAATTTTTGTCGGATCCATTCCGTCTTGAATCAGTCTGTTTCTCACAGCTTCCGAATTGCCAATAACGTGGTTCGCGAGTGCGAAAGCTGCTTTCTGTAACTGCTTCTGTTTCCCGGTTCGCATTCCAGCTGTTTCTCTCATGGAGGCAATTCGCACCGGCACACGCGCGATCGCTGCCGCGGTAATGCCAAAGATATTGGTATAGAAGTCGTGCGTTTGGATGACATCGACTTTTAACCGGCGCAACAAGCTTACAAAACGACGGAGTTGGACCACGGCATTAGCATCATAAAAACTGTTCAATGGGAAGCAGGGAATTTCCGGTAGGTGAAGTTTCTCAACCGAAGCTCGCAAGGGTCCTTCCGGACTTAAGCTCGCAAGATGGACTGCGAAGCGATCACTCTCACAAAGAAGACGGGTTAACTGAACCGCCTGGAGTTCAGAACCGCCTTGATTAAAACTATCGATCAATTGGAGTACGGCTCGCTGCAAAAGCTAATAGCTCCGCGCTCAGACTGGAGTCGCCAGGAGACGATCAAAATTGGGCTTGCGTGACGACGGGCGTGCACCATCGACAAACCGACGGTGCCACAGTTCCAGCATCAACAAGGCCCAAAGACGTGAGGAGTGATCTCTACGACCTCTAGCGTGTTCATCTAACAGAACATCAAGATACTGAGTGTTGACGTACCCACGTTGGCGAGTGCGAGTGTCACTTAATGTGTCGCGCATGCGATCTCGCAACTGCTGGTTAATCCACTCCTGAACCGGAACGCCAAATCCTTGCTTAGGTCGATTCAGGATCTCATCCGGGACTAATCCAGTTACAGCTCGCTTGAGAATGTGCTTTGTTTCGTTACCCATCAGCTTCATGCCTGATGGGATTCGCGTAACAAAGTCGATCAACTTATGGTCCAACAAAGGAGCGCGGGCTTCCAGCGAAACCGCCATACTCATCCGATCGACCTTAGTCATGATGTCGCCAGGCAAATAAGTTTTGCTGTCGAGATAAAGCAACCGATCAACTGGAGAACCGGTTTTCACTTGCGCGGCCAGGGCGTGAAAGCTTTGCGAAACCGCATCCACGTTTGTCAGGTGCGAAGTGAAATGATCTGAATACAGCGAACGCTTCTGTAGTTGAGTAAAGATCGACACACTATCCAAATACCGATCGATCGGGTCGAGCGAAACGTTGTAAATAAAGTTGCGACCGAGTGCACCATGAGGCAAGGCCGAACTCAACGGCTGCATCATTCCTTTCCTTACGACCCCAGGCATATAAGAGAACGCGTTCCTGCGCCGATCAATCGCGTAACGCGTGTAGCCGGCAAATAATTCATCGCCTCCGTCGCCAGAGAGAATGACCGTGACATGATCGCGGGCCAGCTTCGAAACCATGTAAGTGGGAATCGCGGACGAGTCTGCGAAGGGCTCGTCAAAGTGCCAGGTCAATTCATCAACTATGTCACATATCTCCGGAGTCACGAAAAACTCGTGGTGATCCGTTCCATACTTGCGCGCAGTTAGGCGAGCATATTCCAGCTCGTTGTAACTGTCTTCATGAAAGCCGATAGAAAAGGTCTTCACTGGTTGGCTTATATTTTGGGCCATGAGGGCAACAATCGTACTCGAGTCGATCCCGCCAGATAGGAATGCTCCTAAAGGCACTTCAGACATCAAACGGATTCGCACCGATTCGTCCAGGAGTGCACGCAACTCCTCAACGTATTCAGCCTCGTCCTTTTTGCCGACCTCGCTGAAGTCAAAATCCCAGTAGGAAGCGATCTGCAAACCACTCTCACTAAAGGTGAGATAACAACCCGGAGGCAGTTTCTTAATCCCACGAAAGATGCTTTGCGGATCTGGTACGTATCCGAGAGTGAGATAGGCATCGAGAGCGTCAAGATCTACTTCACGCTTGACGTCCGGGTGTTGCAGCAAAGATTTGAGTTCTGAGCCAAAGACCAGAGTTCCGGCAGGTGTAACCGTATAGTAAAGGGGCTTCTTACCAACTCGATCCCGGGCCAGAAAGAGTTGTCGCGCACCCGCATCCCAGATTGCCAGGCCAAACATGCCGCGCAAATGTTGCACACATGATGGTCCATACTCCTCGTAAGCGTGAACGATCGCTTCAGTGTCGGAATCGGTTTTGAATTTGTGACCGCGCGCGACCAGCTGCGGTTTGATTTGAAGATAGTTATAAATCTCGCCGTTGAAAACTATCGTGACCTTTGAGTCTTCTCCTGAGATAGGCTGATGCCCACCAGCCACATCAATGATCGACAGACGACGCATGCCTAACGCAACACCTTCCGTAACGAAGAAGCCTTCGTCGTCAGGACCTCGGTGACGAATTACATCGCACATCGACTGGACAAGTTGAGGTCGTTCCTCTCTCGCCAGGCCCTCGCCCTCGTTCCAAAGGTCAACAAATCCTGCTATTCCGCACATATGAATCCACTACGTCCTACTTGTTCCACTCTCAATGAGAGTTAGACAAGCACGACTGTATTATGCTCCACAAATTGCCAAGACTCTTTTCTCTGGTGAATTTATCCCGCACGTGTTCTCTGGCCTTCTCACCAAGGGACTGAGCAAGTTCAGCATTACGCGCCAGCTCCAACATGTGCCTGGCCATACCGTCCTCGTCACCTTCATCAACCAAAAACCCAGTTTTACCTTCAATGACGACATCTGGAATTCCTGCGTGACGGGTAGACACTACAGGCAAACCGGTAGCTCCCGCTTCCAGAATTGAGACCGGAGTGCCTTCAGAATCACCAGACGCCGCTATGATTGAGTGTTGCACAAAACAGCGAGCGTTGCGCATTTCCGCTTCAACCACAGAATGGTTTTGCGCTCCTAAAAATGTAATCGTATCTGCGACACCGAGATCGGCAGCTAAGCGTTCACTTTTCTCCAGGAGAACTCCGTCACCAATCATTCGTAATCGAGCCTCGGGATGTTCTTTCACCACTTTCGAAAACGCCGAGATAGTAATGTGCGGCGCCTTCTTGTCAGTGAATCTACCCACAGCAATAAATGTTGGTGGAGCCTCACCAGGCTTCGCGCCACCAAAACGATCACAGTCAACGCCGTAAGGATTGTAGTGAACCTTAGTTTCCGGAGCACCCATTTCGATCAACTTAGTTCGCATTGGTCTTGAAACGGCAATGATTGCGGCAGCCGCATCAAACATGCGCGGATAGCTCTCGCGATGCTCCTCTAAAACTGACTTCAAACTCGCGTCGTATCCATGAAAATGAACAATCAAAGGAATGCCTGCCATGATCGTCGCGTTCATGACCTGGACTCCCATTTCGCCATACTCAGCAAGCACCGCGTCGATCCGTCGATCGCGGAAGAGCTTTAAGTAAGCGGCCGCTGTTTCTCGTTCCAAATCGGCTCCCGTTAAGGTTCGCCAGGCTTTGTAACCAACCAGCATCGGCCAGGAAAGAATGGGCTTGTCTCCGACGCGGGGGCGCCAGCCATGAACGAGCGTTACGTTGGCTGGTAATTGTTCGATGTGAGCGCGAATGAATGTCTCGGTGAGCGAAGGAACATAGGAAGTAGCGACACAAAGATTGGTCATTGCCGATTTCGATGTATGGTCTAAGTGTAAGCCGTTTTCCATAATCGACATCGAGATTCTCTAGCCTTCACCAAGGCTGGTCAATGTTTTGCGCGCCAGAATCACAAAAATCATTGAATCGTTACTTACTCGTGCCGTCCTGCGTCCCTCAATAAAACTGATACAGGTCTGAAAGAACCACGCGTAAGCCGGACGAACGAAGGAGGGAATTCGATCGTAAGTTGAGTCCTGCCACAACTGTAGTGCAGCTGATTCAAGTCCAAGTACGCCTTGCACATCGACAATGTCGAAGCCGCTCCGTTTGATCTCTTCCTGCAAACCATCAATGGTCCAGCGCCAGAAATCAGTTGGATCCGGATGATACGGCCAGATACCGTGCGTTGACAGAATTAGCGAACCACCCGGCCGCAACACCCGACGCGCTTCAGCCAAATATCTTTGGGGACTCGTAACGTGTTCGAGCACCTGCGACGACAGGACACAATCAAAACTATTATCGGCACACTGCACTTTGCCTTCGGAATCTATTAACAGATCGGCATCAGGGTTTCCAACTAAATCTGCACCCGTGTACGTCTTGAATTTTCTACTGAAGAGTGTTTTGTAAGGCTTGTTTCCGCAACCATAGTCGAGCAGGCTGTCTCCTGTTGGCAGCAGATCAGAATTGACCAGATACTCAATGCGCTTAAGTAAGACCAACAGCGAACAGTGAATACGGTTTGAGCGTTTGGGCGCGGTACGATCGCCTCGATCCAACATTGGCTGCGCCTGACTCATCGTATTTTCCGTACTCAATGGACCGCTCCAATCAATATGCTTCACGGAAAATTTGTTACCGCGAAGGAATCGCCTCGGACTTTGGCTTCCACAAAAGTGTTGAAGCTCGAATTACATCACGTAAAGCTCTGCGGCCCGAAGGAAGCAAGCTTAAGACTGCTATTACAGTTGTTCCCAGAATCAAGCCACACACCAAAACACCGAAGATCGGATTGGAGGGTTGAAACCAATGTCGATAAGCAAGCGCAGCCAGAATCCCACATCCTGTTGCGGATCCAAATGTCCCGATCACGCGGTACATATCAGACATTCTGACTGGCCCCTTGCGCCCCATGTACCAGTAAACCATGTGAGTCAAGGCAAGATGAACTGCAACGTACGAGATAGCTACTCCGCGCGCTCCCCACGGTAACCCCGCGACTATCGAGGCCATCGTAATGGGACCGCCAATCATAGCGACATTGAACATCTCCTTGGTCCTGCCTTGAGTGACAAATAGCCAGCCGGTCGTGTTTGTAATCGGCTGAATTAGACCAGCAATCCCGAGAATAACAAGTAAGGGAGCAACTGCCGACCACTGAGAACCTAAAACGATGGACACGATCCAATCAGCTGTCACGATCATCAAGGCAATACCAGGCATTGTTATCAGCGTTATCTTCTCCAGAATTCTTAGGTAAGCCCGACGATAGTTCTCATCGTTCCCCATCAATCGACTCAAGGAGGGCACTGCGACAGAAGTCACCGGATCATTAATCTGGTCTATTGGCAGCATCATTAGCTGATATGCTCGTCCGTAGATACCTAACTCCTGGGCTCCCCACACGCGACCAATCAACAGATTGTCGAGGTTTCGGGAAAAGAAATTAATAGTGGCAAAGCCCGTCAGGTTTCCACCAAACCTTACCATTGACCTTACTCCAGTATTTCGCTTCGGCAGACCTGGCAGCCAGCGACACACAGCTATCGTCATGAATGTAGTGGTCGCGGTGACTGCCAACTGACTGGCGACGAGCGCCCAGTAGTGATAGCCCTTTAAGGCCATAAAGATTCCTACGGCGTAGCCGGCAATCAAAGCAAAGAGCCCAATCATCGACAGCCAAACATAGCGCATTTGTCTCCTCAAAAGCGCTTCGTGCTGGACAGTGAGACCGCTGATAAGAAACCCGCACGCCGTCACGACGGTAATTGCCGTCAATCTTGGCTCACCATAGAACCGGGAGACTAGGGGCGCGATGGCAATCGTGAACAGTGTGATACCTGCACTCAAAGCCAGGTTTATCCAAAACAACGTGCTGATCTGGTCGAGTGTAATTTCATCCTTTTGAATTGTAGCTGCCGCCAGTCCCAGATCTTTGTAAGTGGAAACAAAAGCAGTGACAAAAGCGACCATCGCAATGAGACCATAGTCCTGCGGCGTCAACAAACGAGCCATTATTGAGGTGGCGACAATCGTGATGACAAACTTCACCGCCTGAGATGCTATGGCGAGGCTGCCACCTCGTACGGTCCGACTTCCCAGGTTTTGCTTCAGATGGTCAGTTCGAAAGTACTTGTGATTGTCCGAAGGCTGGACGCTGTCTGTGGTCATTGACGTGCTGAGAGTGGGGCAATTGTCATCAACGCTCGATGCATTTTCAAATTCCAGCCAAAGATTTGGAAGCTTCAAGGGGAGCTTGATCTGGAGATTGCAAAGGCATTTTTCCCGACGCTATCCAGAAGCGATCGATACAAATGATATATGCGACCAGGTAATAGATGTACCAAACAAATGCGACCGAGGCGAAGAAACTCGACACCATAAAGCCGACCAACGCAGCTTGTAGACCTATTGCAAGATAGGGTAAGCCTCGATCTCTCTTATCAACTTCTCTGGGGTGCGGCATTCTTCGAGTTCTCTTAAACGCCGCCACAAGAAATAGAACGTAAATCACACCCGCTGGAACTCCGACCTCTGAGGAAACCTGAGTGTATGCGTTGTGGGTGGCGTGTTCACTATTGGAATACACGACAAAGTTGTTCATCCCCACTCCAAGTAGAGGATGACGGATCGTGATATAGATCGAACGCTTTAACTCGTCGGTCCTGGCAGTCGCAGAATCATCTTTAGTGGTTGCGAGCCGACTGCGATAGGCTCCTGGTGCAAGGGCCAGAAAAAGGACTACAAGCAATGCACCACCTATGAAAACGATCGGCTTGTTACCTCTCATCAATCTCCACGCCAACACACCAAACATACAGATCAATCCGAGAAAGCCGGCGCGAGAAAAAGTGACTACAGTCCCCGCCAGGAGAATAAACGACGTTCCAAAGTAAAGCAGTTTTGAAAACGGATTTCGTGAACCCAGCCCAAGGGCAATAACGATTGGAATGACAGTTACAAGGTGTAGCGCGAGGTCGTTTGGATTCTCAAACAGGTTACCGATAATTCCAGTAATGCGCTTCCCTTCTACCGCTAGATTGCCGGCTCGATATTCGTTGAGCCCTCCAATGCTAACTATGCAACTTGCGACAAGGATCAAAAGTATTAGGGCTTTGAGCCTTGATTCGTTACGAATAACGTTCACCATGACGATGAACATGATCACAACTTTGATGTAGTCGACGAATGCGTTCCAGGCGCGCAGTTTGTCCGTTGCTAGTGGGACCGAAAGAAACCCCAACAGCAGCAAAAGAAGAACGAGATTTACTTCGCGGGGTCGAATCGTGAGTTGATTTTCAAGTCCTAACTGCGTGGGAACAAAGAAGAGCAAAGTGGCTATTGCGGTTATCAAGGCTCCCTTTGATAACCACGTCATCGATGGAGACCACTCATAGGGACGAAAGAAGACTAGAAACGTAAAGATGAAGAGACCCAAGAAACTGACCAAATGGCCAGCCTTCAAGGCCGTTTGACCGGTCCTTGCTGGCGTTGCGAATACCTGGCTAGGGTCCACCTTTGCGCTGATCACAGCTTCGGCAGCCTCATTTTCAATTGGCCCCGTCTGGTCTCCAAAAGTCTTTGAGCGACCCACACTAAATTCGTCTTCCTCAAACGCCTCCGAGCGTTTGGGGTTCACGAGCGGTTCGTAGTCTGCGAAGTTGGATTTACCCGACATCTAGAGTTTGTTCTAAGTGGGGAAGGACTTTGCCGGTATAACGCATCAACAGCATCTTAAGTCCCTTTGTCCTAAAAGCAAAAGAGCTGCCCTTGCCTCAGAGACAGCAGCTCAAAAGAAATTCAACCTTATCTTACGGCCAAGCCAGAAAGAGCTCTAGACTCCGACCTCTTTGTTAGCGAATTCCACTACCAATACTTTGACATGCTCGCGTAAAGCCATCTCAAATTGTTTGGCTTCTTCAACTTCGCTAAATGACAAGGCACGCAGCTCTTGTTCTATCCGACGCCGATAATCCGAAACCAGCGAGTCAGAGACTCCGAGAGCCGCTGCCACTTCTAGTTGCGTCGAATGTTCGGGACTCAAGTAGCAGTGCCACAAGACACCCAGAATTCGGTTGTACTGCTTCACCTTGCCACGAACCGCTTCATGAAGGTTCTGCAGAAACTGGTCTACAAACGCTGCGGCCTCACGATGTAACTCACGACGAAGCAAACCCTCTTCCGGGTTCTCCCTCTTGTCTACTGGTTCATAGCTATTCCCGTTTTCTGAATCGCTATCATCTCCGTCCAACGGCACGAGATAAATATCCATCACCGGAAGTCGTGACATAACCAGGCTGCGCAGAGTTCGCACATCGACTGGAGAGTCAACAGCATCCAGTACCGACATTATCAGGTCCTCGAGATCAGGATTACTTATCACGACCTGAGAGTCGCCGGTACAACCAACCATTCTTGTGTCTCGTTGCCGCACAGGGATCATTTGTACGCGCTGTTCGACTTCGTGAGATCCACGTCGCGGCTTTCGATCATTCCATTCACTTAACCCGTAAACTCGATCCGCCAAACGACGATGCGGCTCGTCGTCGATTCCACTTGAATCAAAACGACGGAAGTTTGAGCTGGATTGGATGAGTGTGGAGATGCGGCGCGCAAGACGATAACTCTCCGGGTGTCGTTTGCGAAGTTCAGCGGTCAGCAGGTTCGTAAGTTCGATCTGACTTATCTCACACTCAATCTCGTAATCGGTCATCTCGGTGTCGAGATAGTGTTCGAAACGGTTCTTGCTAAGTAGTTGGACAAAGAGTTCCTGGGTGAGATCTGAATATGCTGAGCCCGCCCCTTCTTCGATTAAGAGGCCAGCACTTCTCGAGGCCCGTACGAGTGGATGATGTGAAACGATGCGATGAAGTTCGCTCCACAGTTTGGTGACATCCGACGAGCGCAGGCTCTCAACCCACTTCGCATTCTTTCCGTACCGCTCGGAACCCTTGCGACCGCGTGATTGCTGAGATTTTTCAGCCTGGCCCTGCTCGAGTGCTTGTTCGTGATCTTCGCTGGTTGATTTCACAGGATTGTCCGTATTGACCCTATTGTCTCTGGGTGGTCTTTCTGCATCTCTCCCGGTGTGATGAGTCGGTATTGCGGGTTCCCTGTTTGGCCACGGGCATACAGTGTTGCTCAGACAAAGGTGATTGCGTGGATTTGCTTCCAAGTTACGTGAGTACAGAGGATGTACCAGGGCTGGGCCTTGGGGATCTCTTTAATCTTTCGGTATGGATACTTCAGACGCCAGCGTTTTGCCAGGCGGAGAAAAGGGTTGATTTTTGCCCAAAACTTGACCGCACTAAAGCGGGGCGGTTCCTGGAGATGCGTCAGTGAGCGATAAGCCCTACTGACTGAACAGAACGGATAGTAACAACATTTTAATCATTGAGCAACATTTTTTTACCCCAGAAAACACCATGTTCGGCAAGAGAGATGGGAATTTTCTCAAAAACTTCTGGAAACTGATGCTAATTGGCACTATCCGACTGTTGAACAAACTGAAGTTCGCGTTTCCGGTCTCGGCCAGAACCGTTCTTGTCCCCAGTATATAGACCTCATTTTCGCAGACAGAGGAGTTCCTCTGTTTGAAACATGGATATCACTCGCTTGGGGTGTTGGGGAAAACAATGAAAGGCCAAACCAGAGCTTTGCCTTTTAGAAAATCAGAGAGTTGCCCATCTTCTAGTATCCTGCTTTCGTTCAGGCTGGATCGTCTCTCACCGGTAATTACCAACCTTGTCCGCTACCACTTGGGAGTGTGTGAGTTTTGCAATGCCGAGCTACCCTTGCTCAGTCACTACAAGCGTGGCAAGAAGAGGTTAGAAAAGGTGCCCGAAATACCGATGAATCTTCGAATACTGGCCGAAGCGATTCTCTCTTCCCGAAGAAAAAGCGTGAGCTAAAGTGGTTCTCCACGAGTGGGGTCACGCGTAGAGTTCTTCAATAACGTCGCCAAACTTCTCGTCAATTATCCGTCTCTTAACCTTAAGAGTAGGTGTCAATTCACCGGAATCAATACTGAACTCATGAGGTAGTAAAGCTACGCGACGTATCCGTTCATAGTCGGCAAGCGAGGCTGTGAGTCCGGAAATGTCTTTTTGTACGAGCTTGATGGCTGCCGGATTCTTGCTGAGTTCGACTTTGTCCTTCGAGACCGATTCCCCACCATCTGCCAGCGCCTGGATGACATTTTCCCAATCGGGAACAATCAATGCGGCCGGCTGTTTTCGACCAGCTCCGACAACGACAACCTGACTCACAAACTCGCTCTCTTTGAGCAAGCTCTCAATGAGTTGTGGCGCGATATATTTTCCATTTGAGAGCTTGAAAAGATCTTTCTTGCGATCGGTGATGTAGAGACGACCTTCCTTATCCATGTGCCCAACGTCACCAGTATAGAACCAACCATCCTTCAAGACGGCTGCGGTGGCTTCAGGTTGACCGTAATACCCACGCATAACGTTCGGTCCTTTGATTAGAATCTCGCCATCCTCAGCGATCCTTATTTCTATTCCTTCAAAAGGGACCCCAACGGAACCAACCTGATTATTACCGGGTCGATTCGCACATACGATACAGGTCTCCGTAGCTCCATAGCCTTGAAGAATCGGAATACCCGCGGCCATGTATGAGTATGACAGAGCCGGAGCAAGCGGTGCGCCCCCTGAAACAAAGTATCGGAGTCTCCCACCGACCCCCTCACGCCATTTAGAAAAGACAAGGCGGCTCGCGAGTCTCTGTTTCACACGCAAACCCGCCGGCACCCACTTTCGATTGTCTTTGAGCTCACCGTACTTTTGTCCGACGGCAAGAGACTCCAGGAAAACTCGACGCTTCCAACCCTTTTCAGCCATCCCTTTCTTGATGATCCGGTGATAGACCTTCTCAAACAAACGCGGGACCGCAGTCATCACAGTTGGACCAACCTCGCGCAGATTCTCGCCGACTTGATCGAACGAAGCTGCGTAGTAAACAGAAAGTCCGCCGTAACAGAACACATAAAACCCGGCCCGCTCAAAGATGTGTGAAAGCGGTAACACTGAGAGAGCAACATCGGTCGAATCGATTGGCAAACCGTTTGTGATCGATAGCACGTTGGACATGAAGTTGTTGTGAGTCAGCATCACGCCCTTTGGTTCACCAGTTGTGCCCGATGTGTAAATTATCGTTGCTAGATCGTCAGGCCTAACGACCTGCAGATACGCTTCGAATGCGTCGGGACGTTGCTGGGCCTGTGCATATCCGCTAGCTTCAAGGCGTTCGAGCGTAGTCGATTTCTCAATATCTTCCGCAAAGTCCTGATCGAAAAAGATCAGATGTTCCAACTGGCGATTTGCCAGGACGGGACGAGCGTGGCGGAATAGCTTACGGCCGGAGATGAATATTGCACGACACCCTGAGTCAGTGAGGATGTATTCAATTTGATCAATTGCCTGGGTTGTATAGATCGGAACGTTGATTGCACCCAAACTCAGTATTGCCAGGTCAACAATCGACCATTCAGGCCGATTCTCAGACAACAACGCGATTCGATCGCCCGGCCGGATACCAAGATTCGCAAGACCGAGGGCGACATTCTGAACGCGCTCCACAAATGTCGCTGCTGAAATATTGATCCACTGCCCTTCATGCTTGTAATTGAGGGCATTCGGTTTTCCATGGGCCAACGAGGCATTGAGACACAAGCCCGGTATCGAAGTCGCTTCCTTCGCTCTAGCCTTCCTTTCTTCAGTTTTGGCAGAAGCAGCCGAAGCCAAAGCAGGTGTTCTCCTTTGAGCTTTCTAATTACAGGATTTAGATCAATTAATGCTGGAAGAGATGAGTAATCATACTACACCATCGGGATCAGCTTCCAAGGCCGCCGGACTCTCGACAACTGCGTGACTCCGTTTTCGTCGTTTGCGTTTGCGCGTTACTTGCTCGACTCGTCCGTTTAGTGTCGCCAGGGCTGCCATTATCAGAAACAGAAGCGCGTTGGAGGTTGTGTGTAACGTGAAATCAAAAAAGCTGTGTACTAAAACAGCGAAGCATCCACCTAAAGCGGCAAGCGCAATGCCTCTGCGAAAATCATCCAGCGACCGAGCACGAACAAATGCCCGGTAAAACAGGATCGCAACGAAACAAAAGGCCAACAGCGCGCCGACCACTCCTGCATCTGAAAAGATTTGCAGGTAGTCGTTGTGAGCTTGTTCCAAGCGAAAGAGTCCGTTTCTGGAATCGTACCGCGTATAGATAACTCCAAACGCCCCAAGTCCTGTGCCCAGAAGCGGGTGCGCCTTGATGATATCTAGCGTGACTGCCCAGAAATGCGATCTGCCAGTTGAGGGATCATCGGTGTTTACAGTGTCAATGAAGCGATTTATCGAGAACTCGCCACCTAACAGAATAACGCCAAGGAAAAGACCAACGATTAATGCCAAACCCAACCCAACCCGAATCGCTGCCCCGCGCAGTCGATTACTACTTCGACGATGATGCTCGTCACTCGGCTTTCGCCATATCGTGGTCACAATCACAAAAAAGCCTATTTCAGCTATCAGGCTGACGATTCCACCGCGTGAGGCCGTCATAACCAGTGCAACTGCCATCAAACCGGCCATGAACAAGTAAAGAAGAATCTTCTCTCTATCGACCGCGCCCGCAAAGAGCAACCCTAGAGGCAACGCAAGAGTTAACTCCATGTATCCAGCGAAGTGGTGCCGGTTAATAAATGGACCAAACGCGGTACTTTGACTTAACTCGCGGATGCCATAGATCTTTGTGGGGCTGGCAATCGATTGGGTTAGGCCAAAGAGCGCCAGACAGAACCCAAAAATCATTATTGTGCGGACAATAATGTGTAATCGATGAGGCGTATCGATGAACACAAGTGTCGCTGAAAAATAGATGAATAGGGTTGTAAGCTGAACCAGAACGAGGCGAGTCGAGTATGGATCGAGTGATAGACTCCGGACCACTCCAAGAGATGCTGAACCCCCTGGATCGACGTCACGAAGAGGCAGTAGCTGAACCACGCCCAGCAGAATTATTCCAAGCAAAGGAAGTTGGAGCGGGTTCCTGCTTATTCTGAGAGTTTTAAGTCCCCACGCATCAATCACCCAGAGGATGAGTACTGTTACAGCTCCGAGATTGAACAATCCGAGCGCCCAATAATGAACGGTGCCGTAGGCAAGAGCGGTCGACACGATTGCAACGCAGATCACCAGAAACGCAAAGCGGCTGGCGAGTGTGTGCTTGATGCGATAGCCGCTCCGCTCTTCCGAGCGAGCCTCGACCATCGGTTGAGCCGGCTGCACTGCCGGAACGCTAACCTCGGCGTTTGAAACTGAAGTCGTCATACCAAACTGCACCGAAGATTGGACATAAAGCAGTGTAGTCGTCATCACACGGTGATCGTAATATCCTTATGATTACAGCCTCTGATTTTGGTTTTGTCTTAAACGTAAAACTAACCTGACTCCAATCGTTAGTGCCATTGCGCGTCTGATTTGAACCGCCTAGCACTGAACTATCGGTGGCATCAATCACTTGAACGAATGGAGTGGAACCACTCTCGAGTCGCTGAGTGCTTACGTAACATTCAAGTTCGTACTCGGTGTCGGGAGCCAACATAACTGTTTGTGAAGCGTTGATACTATCGAGCCTCGACCTCACCTGAAATTGCAATCGCAAACTCCGCGAGCCACTATGCCCTTTGCCTGGATCAATTCCGATCTGCACCTGTTGAGTCGTTCCAACCTGCCAGCCAAAGACGGTCGTGCCTGCACTCAAGTTCTGTTCAAAACCTCCATCGAGCACTTTGCCTACTTCAGCGCGGTAGGAGTCGTTTGGTACCAACTCGTTGTAAATGTTTGCGGCATCTCGATAACGTCGCAAGTTGACCAGTGACCCAATGATTGCATCACCAGTTTCCTTGTTGGCTCTCTTTTCCTCAGCACTGAGCGTGTTCCAGAGACGCAATCCGGTCTCGAAATTCTTTTGCTCAACAAGGTACCGGGAAAACTCTGCTCTTAAAGCTGGCTTCTGACCCAACGCGTTCTGCAATGACTGAAAATCGGTGTCGTAGATGGCCCAAACTAGATTGAAGAGTTGTGGTCGCAGCTCAGTGTCGGCGTCACTTGCTTTTAACAACTCGGGAAACGCCTCGCCGTAACGCGCCTGCCTTAACAGTAAATTGCCGAGGTACCAACGAGGATATGCGTACGATGGAGCCAGTGACACTGCCTTCCTAAAAGCAAATTCACTCTTCGTGAGATCTCCAGCCTGTTCCTGAGCCGTACCTAGTGCGAGCCAGAACCGATAATCGTTTGGGGAAAGGGCGACCGCCTGCTGGTATTCAGCAATCGCGGTAGAGATCTGATCTGCTGGAAGTTTCTGTTGGTAGATCTGGCCCAGACGCCAATGCGGTAAAGGATCTTTTGGAGCAAGGGCGCTAGCTGTTTGTGCGAGATCGACATTATTGTCGACAGTGTTGAAATACTCTGCGAGCGTATTACCGAGATACCAACGAATTACAAAAAAAGACCAGACCAACACGAGGATCAGGAAAAGTATTAGAAGAATCCGAGTAATCGGCTTGTGTGAGTTGATCTGTAAAAGCTCTTGCGGCATTTCAAAACAACGACCAATGAACTTCGCTACCTAGTCCCGGCCCAAATCCTCCATTACGATTCGCATTCTCTTTACTGCGATTCGACGTTCAGAACAACAGCGCAACACTTCATCCACTCGGTCACTTGTCATCTTCAAGCTCGATATTACTACTTCGTCAACTTCCTGCTCTTCACATACAGATCCTAGATCACCATTTCCGCCGAACACACGCAAACCGTGAATAACTTTGCCGCTCTTGGACGGATCGTCATCAAGAAAGCCGACAGGTGACAGATTCAACTCGCGATTGTTTCGAAGTTCGCGCAATAATAGTTCACCCGCATCTCCCGCTCCGTAAATCAATACCTTTCTTCCATCCTTAACACTCGCAGCCGGCACGATTTGTCTGAACAGTCTAAAAGCCATCCGACTGCCAGCAAGAAACAGCAGCATCAAGACGGCGTCGATAACAAATACGGTGCGTGAAAATCCCTGAAACCGGAAAGCGAATAGGACCACCACCACGCTGGCGACTGAGCTTAGAAAAACGGCCTTTGCGAAGACGATAAGATCGTCAACACTCGTATAACGCCAGAGACCTCTGTAAACACCCATCGCCAAAAAGACGGGCATCTTAATAAAGACTAGCACTGGCAGCGTGCGAATAAAGAGATTCCAGGCTGGACTACCTGCTGGAAAATTGATTGCGTAGGAGATCCAATAAGCCAGAATGACGAGCACGACGTCCAACAGGACCTCAAAAATGCGACGTTTGTACGAAACGTCTACCAGAAATGTGTAGAGTGGCTTGTCCTTAAACGCAATCTCGGCTTCGCTTTGATCGTAAACCTTTACCCCTGCGAGATAGACACCGATCAGCGTCAACAAGATCGTAAACCCGGCGATAGCGGCGAGACTGACATCCAGTCTTGCTCGCTGCACAACAATCGCCAGCAAGCCCGACAGTGCCGCGAATCCGTAAAGCATCCAGACGGCGTGTCGTTCAGACATCCCCAGAGCGACCAAACGATGCGAAGTATGATCGCGACCACCTTGAGAAGCGGCACGTCCAGACAGTTTCCGAATTACGGTCACAAAGGTCGTGTCGAAGATCGGAATGAAAAGGACCAGGATAGGAACTGCGAGTACAGGCAGAAAGCTTCTCGATCTGCCTCCGCTGACATTGATAAGAGCTGAACTAGCAAGAAAGAAACCGACAAACATCGAACCGCAATCGCCCATAAAGATCGATGCTGGATTTGAGTTGTAAATGAGAAAACCCAGGAGTGCGGCTGCGAAGATAAGTAGTATCAAAGCTTCCAGGTACTGCCCGGAGTTAACAAAGCCAAGGGCCAAAAACCCCGCAGCGATTATCGAGATACCCGACGCAAGGCCATCCATGTTGTCAAGCAAGTTGATCGCGTTGGTGATTCCTATCAACCAGAATATCGCCAGAGCCATGTTCAATAGCGTGGAACTGGTCCAGGGCAAACTAAGACCGTAATAGACCACGAGGGCGGACCCCAGTATCTGTCCGATCAGTTTTTGATAGGGCTTGATATGCAGGATATCGTCGACAAGACCAACGAGGAACAAGAACGAAGTAGATAGAATAATTACCCAACCGTAAGTCGAATTGGGAACAAAGATTAGTAAGCTGACAACCACTGACAGCCAGATTGCGACGCCACCCAACATGGCAGTCGGCTTTTTGTGCCAACGATCAGTCTTTGGTGCTGCCACTGCGCCAAAACGGCGAGCGAATGCTCGCACCGTTGGAGTTAGAACCAGTGCGAGACCAAAGGAGACGGCGACCGCCAGCAAAGTGCGCGGGCTATAAGGCATACTTCACGAGGTCTGGATATCGTCCAAACTGTTGACTTAACTAGAGCTTTCTACGTGGGAAAACTATTCGATATGCAGGATCAACGCAAGTGGTAATGCCGAAGGGCGTTGAGGATTAGGCCACTGCCGACGGCGTAGCGCCGGATATGAGGCGGCGGCTATGCGTCACCAGCGGTAGCAGGTACTTTGAGGCAAAGCCGCTTACTTGCGGCCGCTTTGATAGTCAATCACGCTTTCGAGTATTCCATCGAGACTCATTTCAGGACGAAATCCAACCAACTCCCCAACCTTCGAAATGTCCGGAATGCGGCGAGGCATATCCTCAAACCCTTCCTCGTACGCTTCGTCGTAGGGCACGAATACAATTTCTGAAGTTGAATGCGTTAATTCTTTCACGCGCTCAGCAAGTTGCAGGATCGAGATCTCTTCATTTGATCCGATATTAAAGACCTGTCCGACCGCGGCCTCGCTATCCATTACCTTGACCAGGGCTCCGACTACATCCCCTACATAACCAAAGCAACGGCTCTGACGTCCGTCGCCAAAAACTGTTATCGGACGTCCGGCGAGCGCTTGCTTTACAAAAGTGGGAATGACCATCCCGTACTGACCCGTTTGTCGCGGACCCACAGTATTAAATAGCCTTACGACTATCGTCGGCAGTTTCTTTTCACGCCAATAGGCAAGTGCAAGAAACTCATCAATTGCTTTGGAGCACGCATAACTCCAACGACCTTTCGTCGTCGCGCCCATCACAAGGTTGCCGTCTTCCCGAAATGGTACGTCGGTGCTTAGACCGTAGACTTCTGAAGTAGAGGCAACAAGAACTTTCTTCTTTTTCTTGTTAGCAATTGAGAGCACAACTTCAGTGCCGCGAACGTTTGTCTCGATGGTCCTAACCGGGCTCTCAACGATGAGCTTTACACCGACTGCCGCAGCAAGGTGAAAGACGACATCCGACTGATCAACCAACTCAGCAGTTACGGGATGATTGTGAACACTCTCAATGGTGTAGTGAAACTTAGGATTTCCTTTGAGATGTTGAATATTCTCCATTCGGCCGGTGGATAGGTCGTCAATGATAAAGACTTCGTCACCACGTTTAAGATAAGCGTCAGCCAAATGCGAACCGATAAAGCCAGCTCCGCCTGTGATCAGTACTCGCAACCTGTAAGCTCCTTTTTGTTAGTCATGCTTTTGATTGAACGCGATGTCCTTCGGGCTGCGCCTTGATAGCGGCGAGGTCCGGCTCAGTCAACTCACGATACATGTTCTTGATGTCTTCCAAAAGCCGTTCTTTTCGATAAGTTCGCTTAACGAATGCTTGTGCTCGTTCACCAAGTTGTTTTTGGAGTCCGTGATCGCCGATCAGTCTTGCGAGAGCCTCAGCAAATGCCTGCTCATCGTCTGGCGGTACGCTGATTCCTCGCTCACAAACTTCGTATGACACGCCATCGAGCGGTTCTCCCAGCAAATCGACAACCCCGCCAACACTGGTAGCGACAACCGGAAGACCATTCGCCATCGCTTCTATGAGTGTCAGAGGCGTACCTTCATTTCGCGATGTGAGCGCAACAATATCGAGAGCCGGATAAAAATACTCAGGATCTCTTCTGCCGCCAGCGAAGATGACGTCTTGCTGCAATCCTAATTCATTGGCTTGACGTACGAGCGATTCACGTAATGAGCCATCGCCGATAACAACAAATTTCACTCGTCTTTCCAAGTCCATTTTTTTAAAGCGGGCGACTGATCGTATAAAGAGCTCATGGTTCTTGATCTCTGTAAGTCTACCGACTATCCCAACAAGAGTTACGTTCTGGTCTATACCATGTTCGTGTCGAAATCTCTCTCTGCGGTTCGAACCATTTGCGAATAAGTCTAGATCCAGACCCAGTGGAATGACGCTCATCTGGTTTTGCCTGCCAACTCGAAACTCATCTGCAATTTCTTTTCGCTGTTGTTCGCTAATCACAACAATTCGATTTGTAACCAGGCGAGCGAGTAGTTTCTCGATCGTGATAAAGAATTTCGTCTTTGCTGCACCGTAGTAGCTGTGAAAAATGTGGCCATGGTACGTGTGAACAAACTTGCAGCGACGTGGTCGGCCCAACAGCACACCTGGAGTGAACCAACGATACATGAAACCTGCGGCACGCCCAACGGTTCCGGCTTTGGCGGTGTGAGTGTGAACGATGTCAGGTCGTTCGCGTACAAATAGGCAATAGAGTTTCCAAACAGTAGTCGCGTCTTTCAACGTCACCTCACGGCTCATCTCCGGGATGTACAAAGGCTTCACCCCATTCTGCTCGGCGAAGTAACTCATATCCTCTTCACCGGGAGGAACTGTGCCAGCAACGAGCAACGTGTTGTACTCGGATTTTGGAAGGCCGGCAGTTAACCAGACGACGTGTTTAGCGGGACCTCCGACATTAAGTCGCGCAATAATCCGGATTATTTTGGTTGGTCGGTGGTCAGACATAAGGAATTACAAACTGAAGTGTTCTTCCCTGTTCGACAAGCTTTAGCTTGTCGCCAACCTTCGTGAATTCAACCGCGACAAGCTAAAGCATGTCGGACATTGCGGTCACCCAGAAACGACTGATGCATTCGTGGCCACCTCAAGCGACACCGGCTCTAGTTTATTAGCACCAGTTTCAGCAACAAGGTTCGACGCACGTTGCAAGCTTTCAAATGTTCCAGCGTCGGTCCACCAACCTTGCAGCTCTTCCCAGGACATTTCTCCGCGGTCGATGTAAGCATTGTTCACGTCTGTGATTTCCAACTCGCCTCGACCTGAAGGTTCCAATGTACGGATGATATCGTAAACCTCAGCGTCGTACATATAGATCCCAACGACCGCGTAGTCAGACTTTGGAATCGCCGGCTTTTCCTCAATGTGTATTACTTTGCGATCTTCAAATATGGGGACACCAAAACGCTGCGGATCTGTGACCCGTTTCAGCAGGATCTTTGCTCCATTCTTCTGTTCATAATAGCTTTGCACAGCCGAATGTATATTTCTTTCGATGATGTTGTCTCCAAGTACCACACATACTGGATCGTTCGCCGCGAAGTGCTCTACGAGTGATAACGCTTCGGCGATTCCGCCCTCGCCTTCCTGGTAGGCATAATTCAGATGTTTCAGTCCGAACGCTTTACCATTGCCGAGTAGCCTGAGAAATTCTCCTGCTGAACTACCACCAGTTACAACCATGATGTCTGTGATTCCGGCATTGACCAGCGTTTGAATGGGGTAATAGATCATCGGCTGGTTGTATACGGGAAGTAGATGCTTGTTTGTAACTGCAGTTAAGGGACGCAATCTCGTCCCTAATCCTCCTGCAAGGACTACACCTTTCAAGAAGGAACCCTCCTTTTCAGTCGATGAATCGTTGGAACCACAATTCGAGCATTAGCAGTGTCCACAGCTCGTGTGAGTAATCGCGTCGGCCCGCGGCGTGTAGATCGATCAATTGACGCACGACTTCAGGTTTGAACATACCTCGACCCAACGCCCGGTCACTGAGCAAGACTTCGCGCAAAAATGGCTGCATCTTGCCGCGGAACCAATGTCCAATAGGAACGCCAAAGCCCATCTTTCGTCGATTTATATTTTCACTAGGCAAGAGTCTGCGCAGCACTTTCTTTAGCAGGTACTTTGTCGTCAAACCTCGCAGCTTCAGATTCTCTGGTAACGACGCCGCAAACTCGATTACGTGATGGTCAAGAAACGGAGACCGTGCCTCCAACGAAACGGCCATCGTTGCTATATCAACTTTGACCAGGAGATCGTTGGGCAAATATGTCATCAAGTCAGCTTCCAACGAAGCGTCTACTATCCCATGACCATTTGCGCGCTGAAACCATGGTTCCAACAGATCGCGAGCCTGATTTGAACCAAGCTCATTGCGAAATGAGTCTGAGTAAATGGATTCTTTAACATCGTTCTTAAACACACTTACCCAGCGTAAATACCGGTCCACTTTTGACAGCGACGCTGCCTGGAGAAAACGTTTTGCTGACCTGAGACGGCTACGCGATATTTCTGATGAGGGTACTAGGTTAGCTGCCTCTTCAATGATTGACTTACGAAGGAAGTGTGGAAGCCTTCGATATCTTTCGGCCATTTGCATTGCGGCATACCGCTCATACCCCGCAAACGACTCATCACCGCCGTCACCGTTCAGGGCTACCGTTACGTGTTGTCGTGTTTCTTTCGCCACGTAATAAGTTGGCAGTGCCGAAGAGTCTGCATATGGTTCCCCGTAATGTTCGACGAGGATTGGTATAACTTCGGCTGCGTCAGGGCGAACGATAAACTCGTGATGATCTGCACCTACATATTCTGCAACCCGACGTGCATGATGAAGTTCACTGAAGTCCTGTTCGTCAAATCCAATTGAAAATGTCTTGATGCGATCCGTTGACTCCTGGCTCATTAACGCAACTACAGCACTTGAATCGATGCCACCCGATAGGAATGCACCAAGTGGCACTTCCGACATCAATCGGACCTTCACAGCATCTCGCAGGATCTCAATGGTGCGTTCTCCCGCTTCCTCTTCACCAATCTTCTGCTTATTTGAAAAGTCAGGCTGCCAGTAGCGTTGGATGGTCACGTCGCCCTTACGCCAGCGAAGCCAGTGTCCCGCCTCGAGTTTCTTTATTGAGTTGTAGGCGGTAAGAGGCGCCGGGATGCACATGAAGGACAGGTAATAGTCGAGGGCTTCGGAGTTTATGTCCCGACTAACGTCGGGATGTAGGAGCAGCGCACTGAATTCAGACCCGAATACAAGTCCACCATTTACTTCCGAGTAAAGGAGCGGCTTTTTTCCAACTCGATCCCGAGCCAGGAACAGTTCCTGCTTCGCCTCGTCCCAGATTGCAAAGGCGAACATTCCTCGCAAGTGTTTCGGACAATCGGATCCGTAACGGTCGTAGGCATGCACTATCGCCTCAGTGTCACTGTTTGTGTAGAACACGTGGCCGAGCTTTTCCAATTTCTCGCGCAGTTCGAGGTAGTTGTAGATCTCACCGTTGAAGACAATCCATGCGGATCGGTCTCGGTTGTGAATTGGTTGTTTGCCGCTCTTGAGATCGATGATAGCAAGGCGTCGCATCCCTAAACCGACGGAACCATTGACGTAAAAGCCATCATCGTCAGGACCGCGATGACGAATTGCCGCACACATACGCGACAATAAGTCTCCGTCAATCGGTTTTCCGTCGTTTCGAACTAGCCCTACGATTCCACACATTTTGTTTGGTCAGAGGTTCGATTTGATCAAGTTGGTGCAAGGAGGCGACAAGCGTGTGCTTTTTGTCATTGGACCTCGAAAACTATAATAGCCAACCTTCGTAGACCTGTCCAAAACGGGGAATCTCAAAGAGCAGATCTCCGATCTCAAAGTAGCTATGCTAAGATTTTCGCCTTCTGATTGCAGATTCAGCATATTGCTTCAATTAGTTCCAATTCATTAAGACACCAAAGGTTCATTCGAATTTGTGACTGATATTCCAGCCTACAGTACTAACGCTTCCATCGGTGAGAATTCCATCGCTAACAATCTAATTATTCCGTGCGGCGGACGGGTGATTGACCTGACAACCCCACACGAACAATATGAAGAGGCACTAGTACACGCTAAGAAACTCCCTACGCTAAAGCTTTCTGAGAGAGCACTATGTGATCTCGAACTACTCGCCACTGGTGGATTCAGCCCCCTTGATCGGTTCATGGGATCCAAAGACTACGACTGCGTTGTAGAAGAAATGCGACTCGCAAGTGGACAGTTGTTCCCAATTCCGATCACTTTAACGATTGGAGACGATGAACGAGTCAGTCTTGACGAAAAGGTTGCGCTAATTGATTCAAGAAACGAAATCGTGGCAGTGATGACCATCGACGAGATTTACGAATGGGATCACAGGAAAGTGAGTCAGTTGGTATTTGGTACAGCCGACCTGCGTCACCCGTTGATCGCGGAGATGCATCAATGGGGCAAACGAAACATAGCCGGAACTCTAAATGTACTGCAGCTGCCTCGGCACTTCGATTTTCGAGAGTTGCGACTTTCACCGAATCAAACTCGTGAACGACTCGAAAGCTTTGGCTCTTCTAAGGTTGTCGCATTTCAAACCCGCAATCCTTTGCATCGAGCCCACGAAGAACTCACCAAACGTGCATGTGAGTCAGTTGACGGAGTTTTGTTACTTCATCCGGTGGTTGGCATGACCAAGCCAGGCGACATTGATCACTTCACCAGAGTTCGAACCTACAAAGCACTCGCAAGCAAATACTACGAGCCCCACCGAATTCTTCTTTCGCTCTTACCCTTGGCGATGCGACTCGCTGGTCCAAGAGAAGCAGTGTGGCATGCGCTCATCAGGCGGAACTACGGCGCTAATCACATGATCATCGGCCGTGATCACGCCAGTCCTGGAAGCGATTCGAATGGAGAGCCGTTCTATGAACCATATGCCGCGCAGGAGTTGGCCCAGAGTCTTGAGGATGAAATAGGTGTGAAGATACTACCGTTTGGTGAGTTTGTTTATTTGCCAGAAGAAGATCGGTATGAAGACGTAACCAAGTTGAAGAAAGGGTCGGTGACGGCACAACTATCAGGGACACTCGCACGCGAATGGTTTCGCGAAGGAGGTACAGATCTGCCACACTGGTTTTCCAGGCCGGAAGTGGCCGCAGCGATCGCCGACACACACCCACCCCGTCATAAACAGGGTTTCTGCATTTGGTTTACGGGCCTAAGCGCAGCAGGAAAATCAACAACCGCAGAGATTCTTACGGTCCTTTTGCAGGAATATGGCCGTCAAGTAACCCTGCTCGACGGTGACGTTGTTCGCAATAATCTTTCCCGTGGTCTCGGCTTCAGCAAAGAAGACCGAGATTCCAACATCCGACGCATCGGCTTTGTGGCGTCTGAGATTGTCCGACACCAGGGTGCAGTCGTCTGCGCGACAGTTAGTCCGTATGCCGCTACAAGAAACGATGTTCGCAACTTAGTGGGCGCAGACAGATTTATCGAAGTGTTTGTGGACACTCCGATTGAAGAGTGCGAGCGGCGCGACATGAAAGGGATGTACGAAAAAGCGCGTCGAGGTGAGATCAAGAACTTCACCGGGATCGATGATCCATATGAAGTTCCACTTCACGCAGAGATTGAACTTGAGACGATAGAGAACTCGGCGTGGGAGAATGCGCAGTTAATTCTTAAGCATCTCAGCGAGCGAGGTTTTATCAAGGCCTGACTGAGTCGGGTGTTTCAAATTCTGTTGCATGTCGTCTGGCCCTTCTAGCGGCTTGTAGCTCCGCCAGATCCTGTTTTGCCTGCATTGCTACGCGGCGCCGATCCTCTTGCCGCTCTCTGACAATGATTGCTCCTACCGCAACAAAAATAAAGTAGAAGACCAGCAACTGTGAACGCTGCCTGTATGCGGTGCCGACGTTACCCTGGAAGAGTGAGTAGGCAAGCGTCAGCATAGTGGTGAACATTACAATGGGCGCGACTTGCCTCAGCCGGTGTTTTATTGCAAACCACAAACCAAGGACCAGCAACGGGAAACTGAACCACCAAATAATCATTTCGGGAAGAGCCAGACTCTGACGTACCGAAGCAAGTTGCCAGGGAAAAGGTGCAAAGAGGAGGTAAAGAAAGCCTATAGGTATTGCCGTAAGTGCTCCTTCAGTCGTCTGCACGTCTACGTCTTTAGCAAACCCCGATTCCGCGGAGCGCGCCTGGTCCTGTCGGGACATTTGTACCATCCGCATGTTGCCGAATCGTTCAAACTGGACATTTGCATAACGCACAACACCAAACCAGGTGAAGGCCATTCCAATCGCAGCGACGGCCACAAATCGGCGAAGAAAACTCTGCGCGTCCATTGCCTTCACGCCGATTATGAAGCTGCCAGCAACGGCAGCAGTCATCATGTAAAAGATGTAGAAACGCAAGCTTAGTAGAGCTAGCAGACAAGCAGTGAGAATACACACGTAGGTCGCACTCACTCGTTCCATTAGCCGGAGCGTTGCGAGAATTGCGAGCGCCAGCGCCATTACGATCAAGCCATCTTTGAGCGCTTGTGAAGACCACAAAATCAAAGAAGGGTAGAAGCAAACCAGAATGGCCGCGACCCGAGAAACACGCTCGTTGTTGAAAAGAGTCTTTGCGGTGAAATACACGACGCAGGCGGTTGCCGAACCAATGGAAGCGTTTATGAGCTGAATCGCGTAAAGGTTCGTCCCGATAACTTCATAAACCCCCGCAACCAGGTAGAGCATTCCCCAAGCGCCAGCGCCCGATTGAGTGAAGCTAGCGTAGCGAGCTGCGTGATAGATGTCTCCGTGCCATGAAGCCGCTAACGATTCGCCAAAAGCGCTGTACGTGTTTGCGTCACCACCAAAGAACTCCTCCATGTGGCCGACAAAGATCACCGTACCAAGTACGATTCTGACCAGGACTCCAAGCACAAACACTCTTAGTAGGAACGTCCTTTCAGGACCAGACCGCATGAGAACGATGAGCGTTGGGATAGAGGTCAGAATACAAAACGACAACGCGCCGGGCGCATAACCTGGGACGAGAAACAAGACACCAACGCAAACAAGCAGCGTCAGAAAAATTAATAGCGCATTCATGCTTAATTAGTTCAACACGAAACCTGTCACTCAGACGTCGTCGGGGAGATCAGGACGAGTGCGGCGTTCAATCAGAAACTCGTCCTCTTCACTTAACTGCTTAATTACTCGAGCTGGCACGCCTGCGATTAGTTTACCCTCTTCTTCGAACTTAGTTGTAATTACGGAGCCTATCCCCACAATAGTTCTGGCGGGAATTCCGCTTCCGGGCGCCATTCGAATCTCCGAGCCGATATAAGCCTTTTCACCAATGACGATTGGGAGTGTCCTTTGCCGGTTGTGAGTCCATAACGACGAGTTTCGCCCACCAAGAATCACCCGGCGTCCGATCTCTACTCGATCCGTAAAGTCTATTTTATGACCTGTTGTAACAATACTTCCGTCACCAAGGATAAAACGTGGATCAATCTCATTTACAACATCTGGATCGGGAATTGAGTTGATCTCATTCAGTCTTATTATTTCAGAGTAACGACCGAGGCTCACTTCGTCGCCCCCACGAATAATATTCAAGTGGCCGATACGCGTATGATCTTTGATCTCGAGTTTATCAACTAGCACGATTACGTTTAGATGTCCGATTGAGACATCGTCTTCAATCCGGCACTCACGAGCGTCGATGATGCTGAAACCTAGTTTTACTCGCTTACCAATGTGATAACCGAAACACCAACGATACAGCGCTCGCATAGCGAACGATGGCAAAAGTGCAAAGAACCCCATCACCAGCAGTCGTGGTTTGCTTATTCGTCGCATCCAGTCCGGCGCTAAACCTCACCAGCGTATTAAACACCAATCGATCAGCGTACCAACTGCCTGCTTGCAAGTTCAGCGGTCGCGCTCTCAACTTGATCTTCAGCAGCTTGCGCGCGAACCCACTTTAACAACTCTGGGATTCCATTCTCGAGAGAAACTTTTGGTTCGTATCCAAGTAACGCTCTTGCCTTCGAAATATCTGCCACGCAGTGACGAATGTCGCCTTCACGATACTTCCCGACTATCTCGGGTTCAATATTCAGACCGAGTCCTTTAGCAAGTAATTTACTCACCGCACTCACCGACGTCGCAACACCCGTTCCAATGTTCACTGCGTGATAATCGGCTCGGTCTGTTGATAGCGCCCGCAGATTTGCTTGCACAATGTCACTGACATGAACAAAGTCCCTCGTTTGTCCGCCGTCCTCAAATATCATGGGCGGATTGTGGTTAAGCAACCGTCCAGAGAAGATCGCGCAAACTCCAGTATAGGGGTTTGAGAGTGCCTGTCGCGTTCCATATACATTGAAGTAACGAAGAGCAACTGTTGGGATACCGTATGAACGCCCGACCGCGAGACAAAACTGTTCCTGATCCTGTTTTGTCACTGCATAGATGGAGGTTGGAAAAAGAGGTTTCTCTTCCGTTGTCGAAGTCGGCTTAGCGTCTCGACCACATTTGGGACATTCGACTTCCCAGCGACGGTCGAGTAATTGAGAAGATGGCCTCAACTGTGGAAAGACTATCCCACACTGCTCGCAGTCGTACGCACCCTCGCCATAGATAGACATTGACGACGCTACTACCAACTTCCGAATCTGTGATTTCCGAGCAAGGATTGCTTCGAGAAGAACCGCGGTACCAAGGTCGTTGGCACGAACGTACCGCTCAATCTCATACATTGATTGCCCGACACCAACCTCAGCGGCCTTATGAAAAACAATGTCAACGTCTTCGAGAGCGGCATCAACAGCCTCTCGATCACAAACATCCGCTTTGACAAACTCGGCTGCCGGATTCAGGTACGACGGTTTGGAATTCTCACCATGCACTTGTGACACAAGCGAATCCAAGACACGCACTGTGTATCCTTCAGTGATCAGAGCATCAACCAGATGTGAACCGATAAACCCTGCGCCACCCGTTACCAAAACATTTGCTTTGTTCAAATAGAGTCCTCGCTTCTAATTTTTTTAGCGATTCTGAGTGGCCGCCGTTTGTGATTTCAACACGGAGTCGACGCTAACGTTCGCATTTTGCAGAACAGATTGGAAAACTTCATAGACTCTCGGAGCCTGTGTTCTCGCCGAGTAACCTTGCTCAACGGTAAGTCTACCGGCTTTACCAAGTCGTTCACGTAGTTCCTTCGATTCGATCAGGCTCGTCAGTTTTTCAACCCATTCCTTTTCTGACGAGGCGAGAAACCCGTTTTGTCCATCGCGAATGATGTCAGTGTTGACACCTACCGGCGAACAGATAGTGGGAATTCCCAGGGCCATAAACTGCAGTGCTTTTAGAGCACACTTTCCCTTACTCCAATCATCGTCTGGCAGTGGCATAACACCGATATCGATGACACCCAGATCCTCGAGTTCGGTTTCGGATCTCCACTTCATAGCCTCAATCTCAACTCCTTCAAGTTGATAGTTTGGCGTACCAATAACGCGAACGGTAAAGCGCTGGGATTTTGCGAGAGTCTCCAGAGCATTCCTTAGAGTATCGAGATGTTGAACTGTACTGTGGCTTCCGGTCCAACCTACTACGGGAATCGCTGAATTCTGTTTTGAACTTACAACCTGATACTTGTCTGTATCGATGGTAGTTGGCACGACTGTCACACAGTCATTTACTTGTCGCGCATATTCCGCGAGGTAGGGATTGCCGACCATGACATGAGAGGCCAAACGACAAGTGGTCTTCGTTTTCGTCGCAAATTTCAAGTAACTAAGATAACCGTTTGAAGGACTGCGATACGAAACAAAGATCGCGTCGTCAAAATCAAAGACGATTGGCACTCCTGCACGGTGGATTAGTCGCTCCAACACTGCGGGTCCAAGCAACGCTGCTTCGCGAAAGATGTAGACGAGATCAAAATTCCTTGCTCTCTTTAAGGCGCCTAGACGCCGGCTCAGACCTTTTGTTACCAGCGACAGCTTTTGGCCCAACAGTCCCGGTTTGTAAAGCAGAGAATGAAGCTCCTCACATTCGAAGGGTTCGTAAGTTATCTCTACGCCCCGCTCGCGCAAGAAAGGCTCCCACTGTTCGAGCCGATAACGCTGGCCCGGCGACGTATCATAAAGTGCTGGCATCAACGCAAGTACACGCATACTTATCTCTCTAAACCTTTACCATTCCCAGTTTGGATCAGGATTCCCTTGCACAGAATCACTTACAGAGCGCGCGCATCAGTATAAGAGACGGTGCTCACATCGTCTATCGCACCAAAATGAAGGTAGTAGGTTGGTCGCGATTTTTATGAGCTACAAATTGGTTTTGCCTCGAAGGGCGATCTCTCTAGACCAGGGTTGCTTCGGCTGCTTTGGGCTCTGAAGCACGAGAGTTTCAACGGCAACGCGGAGGGCGCAGAGGACGCTTTTATTTGGTTACCGGACCGCCGGCACATGATTGACGCGTTGCAGGTGTGGGTATAGTATTTGGTTTCTCAACACAACACATTTTTCAGGATTCCCCCCTCTCAAACGAGAAGACTGATTCCCCCCACAAGCGAGAAAACTACGGGCACTGGAGTTGTGCCTGGCTATTTTCCCTTACCTGAAACGAATAGGCTTCTGGCTGTATCGGTAAATCCCACAGCTGACGAAATGAGGTCTCGATATGAAGAAGATGTTCGCAAAATCTCTACTCGCAATTCCCCTTCTAATCCTCGTTTCCGCTGTTCCTGCTTATGCTGACCCGCTGCTGGTCGATCCAATGCTAGACTTTATTCCTAGCTATACTGGTCCGCACAATGGGGATCTGGACGTGATCGGCACCAACGTCAACCTTATAGGAACTAATCTTCTCTTCTCCGCCAGACTAAATGGGAACATTGGATCAACTGACCAAGCGTTTTATATTTGGGGAGTCAATCGTGGAGCGGGTACGGCGAACTTCGCCGCCCTGGGTCTCCCGAATATTGTGTTCGACACAGTCATCCGAATTAATCCTGATGGGACAGGAACGGTAACAGTAATTGGCGGAGCCACCACGCCACTTGCCGCGGGAAGCATTACCATCTCCGGCGACAGTTTTCAGGCACTGGTTCCCCTCTCACTCCTTCCGTCGAACGGATTTAACGTCTCTCAATACGGCCAGAATTTGTGGCCACGCTTCGGAGGCTCGGTGGGCAACGCGCAGATTGCCGATTTTGCTCCAGACGAGACGGATGCGGCTGTAACTACTCCCGAGCCGGCGACTTTGCTCTTGTTAGGCACCGGCCTGAGCGGCTTTATTGCTATGGTTTGGAAACGCAAACCTCGGTAGTCGTTTTTCGTCTGCCGGAAAAGCGATGATAGGTCGCGTCGATGCGGAAATAATAGAACTAGGTAGCCTTGCGGCCAGTAGCAACCCAACCGTAGTTCTCACCCACACTGGTAGATTCGAGACAGGCTCTTAATAACCAGTCTTGCACGTCGGCGCGCGTGTATCGATTCTCAATTGGCGCTGAAAAACGATCCAACTGATCGTTGACGCAGACGCGAAACGGAAAACTCGCATACTGTTTCATCGGTAACTCCTCAGCCAACCTGTCTACAACTGGAAGTTGCTTCAAGATTCGATAGGGCCAAACAAAAAAGAAAAACGCCGCTATCGCGCTTGGATAGGCAAAAGCATAAACAGCCTGATGTGGCAGACGAGTTGTAAAAGCCCGCACCGCGCTTACGCCCGACAAAAGTAAAGCTTTGATTGGACGTCGCTCCGGTTTCCAATACAAATAGATTTGGACTTCGCCGCCCGGCTTTAGAAAACGCAGCAGATTCTGAAACGCCTGCTCAGGATCTGGTAGGTGGTGTAACACGCCTATTGAATAGATGAAATCAAAGCTCTCAAGTGCAAACGGAGGGTTGTGCAAATCTGCCTGAACTACGTGAGTACTACCGAGCGCCTCCGTATTTCTTCGCGCAACTTCCACGGCTGGACCAAGGTCGATGGCCCAAACCTCGGCTCCATACTTTGTGGCGTAGTAAGCAAAGCGTCCACTGCCACAACCAGCATCAAGTATTCGTTTTCCGCGGAAGAACTCAGCCGGATGTGGCTGCATGTAATCGAGAAACTGTTTTTCCCATTCCTTGTACATTTCCGGGAAGCGATGCCATTCAAAACCAAAACTCAGCGCGGTCTCAACCTGTTTTGCGTCAAACCCACTTGCTTCGCCGCTGCCAAGGAGAGCTTCACGTAACGGAGGAAGCAACATCCTCGGTATACCGTTGATAATGGGAAATGATGTCTCGCATACGCTGCAGCGCAGCTCTCCGGAGTTTAGATCGTCCGAAAGAGACTCCGCCGAAAGCGTGCCCCGACACTTGGGACATCTCAGCGTATCTAATAGTTTTGCACGGTCCACCATGTAGTTTTGCGATATCTGCCATGCTATTGAACGTCCAACACTCTCTCGTAGAGGTCGGCGTAACGTTCACCGCCTATGCTTTCCAGATCGAAAAGCCGCTCAGCAACGTTTCGCGCTTCTGTTTTTGCTTCCGGATCGCAGGCGATCGCTTCGATTTGTCGAAGCGCCCTTGAATACTCATCTCGAGTAAAGTTATCGACCAGAACTCCTGCTTTCCACTCCTTAATCAATTGATCCGAGTCCCCAACGCCTGAGTTGAGAAGCAGGGGAAGCCCACAAGCCAGATACTCGCCATTCTTTGTTGGCGAAGAAGCGAGCTTCGAAAAGCACTGCTTAATAAAAGCAAGGCCAATGTCGCCAGCAGAAAGATACGAAGGAACTGTCGCTGCCGCAACTGAACGAACACTATAACTGTCTTCAGATATACCACGGGCAGACATCAACTCTTTGACTCGTTGTGGTTTACCGTTGGTGAGCCAGAGCATGTGCGCTTTACTTCGTTGCCCCAAAACGTACCCAAAGAAGTCCGCCATCTCCTCAGTTAAATACCAGCCGTCGAGCGAGCCGCTATAGACGAATGTGAACCGGTCACCGAGATTAAGCTCGGTGCGAATTCGGGACCGATCGTCACTGTTGAATTTGAAAAGGGTGAGATCCGCACAGCAAGGTATGACTGCGTGATGAATCGTTCTTCCTCGAAGTCCGTCCCAATCTTTAATGATGGGCCAAATTCTTTCAGTCAACGTAACGATCGCGTCTGTGCCCGCAAAGATCCGGCGTTCCGCTGTTTTGGTGATTCGGTACGCCGTACTGCCCTTTTTCCAGTGGCCCGCATCTACATATTCCTCCGCCATTAAGCCTCGGAGATCAAAAATCATCTTGATCCCCAGTTGCTTCTTTAACGAAAGGGCAATGGTCGCCGGAATATGACTTCGAGCATGAATCAATTCAATCTTATTATTGCGTACGAGTTTCCTCGCGTACCGAATTCCGGCCAAAACGTCATAAGCGGTGGCCGGCAACGAAGGTCGTTGGTGATAAGGTAGCCTGTGCCAATCAATCCCTTCTGCTGACAACTTTGTTTGTAACGCTTCACATTTTTCCACTCCATCTCGCTCGTAAGCCTTTGGTCGCTCAAAACTTAGTAGAGTGTATTGCACGCCTTTCTGTGTGAGCGTTCTCAGGTACGGTAGCACCTGAGTTTGGCCCAACGGATCGAGCATTCCATTGTAGGAGATAAATAGGACGCGACGGCCTTCAAGCCCCATTACCGGCCTCCACCGTCGCCTTGCGGCTCCAGCGTAACCAATCAAGCAACAGCCACTGAATACTGCCAATTATCGCAGCAGCATCGATCACGGCGAGTACGGACATAACTACGATTCCACGAAAGATATTGCGCAATAACGAACCTGGATAACAGGAGCTGTTGCGCTTTATGGACACAGCCGCCCGAGCTGCCAACATTAAGAGCCAACACGCGACCGGTATCCAAAACCAGACTGGATTAATAATTAGAGTCGCAACCAACAACATGGCAAGCACGACATATCGACCGAGTATCCTTGCTTGCCATTGTCGCCACAGACCAGCGCGAATGTTGTTACGAGAATAGACAAGAAAGCGACCGAAGGTACTGACGAGACCTGGTCTAAGGTTCCAAAACACCTGCGCTTTCGGCTCAAAGACAAATTGGTAACCAGCGCCTTCAACCCGGTCCATAAAGACAAGATCTTCACCTGACCGCAAGTCTTCCGGAAAACCTTTTACTGCTTGCCATGCTTTCCTGCGCAACAACGTCGAAGCAATAGACCTTGGTCTGGAGATGATACCGTTTCTTAATGACGGGGGAGGAACGTATGCGATTGCCGCACACTCTTTAAAGAATGTATCTGTCACTGGAGCCCACGAACCATAGACCATGTCGATTGACTCGTCATGCTCGGCACGTTCGGCCAACGCCTGCAGCCAATCTTTTGCCGGACGAATGCCAGCATCAGTAAAGCCAAGCCAGTCAAATCGAGCTTGAGCAGCTCCCAGATTTCTACCCCGGCCCGGCAATGCGGCTGACGTGCGAATAAGTCTTACCGGTGCTCCATTGCGAACATACTCCTCGATTATTTCCGGAGTTGCATCGATTGAACCTCCATCAGTAATGACAATCTCGTCGGGCATGCGAGTTTGTTCGAGCAACCCGTCGAGTAAGTCACGAATTGATTGCTCCTCATCACGCACCGGGACGATCACGCTAACTTTCATGCGGTTTGTCCGACAAATCTAGTTTGTCGATTGAAGTAGTTGATTCAAGCACGGGACAAACTAAGTTTGCCGGATAGATGGTAGTTCAATCGAGTTTGAATTCTGATCGCCAATCCACCTTCTCATCCAGAGGTGGCTGCCCTTCTTTGCTCAGCACAAAATTCTCGAGCACGAGATAGTCCATCTCAGTTCGCATGAAACACCGATAGCTGTCGGCAGGTGTACATACTATTGGTTCACCTCGAACATTGAAACTTGTGTTTACGACCACCGGACAACCCGTTTTATGTCTGAAGGCTTCGATGATTTCCCAGTAGAGCGGATTCGTTTCCCGACGTACAGTCTGTATTCTGGCCGAGTAGTCGACGTGTGTAACTGCCGGAATCTCAGATCTCTTCACATTAAGTTTTTCAATACCCCAAAGTGCGCTCTCACTCTCACTCATCTTGCGCTGTTTGGGTTGCGCGATGTCAGCGACAAGTAACATGTACGGGCTGTCAGTATCGAGATCAAACCACTCGGCGACGCGCTCTCTGAGTACGCTCGGGGCAAATGGTCGGAAGCTCTCGCGGTATTTAATCTTCAAATTCATCACCGACTGCATTTTTGGAGAGCGGGCATCGGCAATGATACTTCGTCCACCCAACGCACGTGGGCCAAACTCCATTCTACCCTGATGCAGTCCAATAACTTTTTCGCTCGCGAGCAGTTCGGCAACTACACCTGGAAGTTCTTCACGCGCGTATCTCGTGTAAGGTAAGTTTCGCGAGTGAAGAAAATTCTCAATCTCCTCATCACTGTCTCGTGGTCCAAGGTATGAACCCTTCATACCGTCAGCGTAGGCACTAAGACCATTATTAGATGCTCGGGACCTTGGCGAGATCCAGGTACCAGCACGCTCAGCACTCAGTCGTGGTTTTTCAAGATAACGATGCCAGATGGCCAAAGCGATTCCGAGTGCGCCACCAGCGTCGCCAGCCGCAGGCTGAATCCAAATGTCCTGGAATGGAACCTCTCTGATAACTCGACCATTGGCGACGCAATTCAGAGCTACGCCTCCGGCTAGACATAAATTCTTCATACCAGTTTCGCGATGGGCATACGTGGCCATCTTTAGCATCACCTCTTCGGTGATGACCTGAATACTCCGCGCCAGATCCATTTCGCGTTGGCTTAATTTTGTTTCGGGCTTGCGAGGCGGGCCGCCAAACAGTTTGCTGAACGCCCTGTTAGTCATGCGGAGGCCTTGCGAGTAACTAAAGTACTCGTGATTCATCCTCAAGCTTCCGTCGTCACGTATATGCAGCAGTTTGTCCTTGATGAGGTCGACATACTTGGGTTCGCCATAAGGTGCGAGTCCCATAACCTTGTACTCACCGCTATTCACTCTGAACCCTGTGTAGTAGGTAAAGGCGCTGTAAAGCAGGCCAAGGCTGTCAGGATATCGTAGTTCTTTTAACAGCTTCAGTTCATGGCCTTTGCCAATGCCAATGGAGCTAGTGGCCCACTCGCCAACACCGTCAATCGTGAGCACCGCTGCTTCTTCAAATGGTGAGGGATAAAATGCACTGGCGGCGTGACTCTCGTGGTGATCACCGAAGAGCAGCTTCCATTCAAACTTCTTGCCGAGTTTCTTCGCTCTACGCTCATCGTCTTCACCATTTGTTTTGGCCATCTCAGTTCGTATGAGATCGGGCATCCAAAGCTTTTCTCTCATCCAGAGTGGCATCGACTTTAGGAATGAGCCAAAGCCAGACGGTGAATAGTCGAGATAGGTTTCGAGCAGTCGATCGAATTTCAGGAGAGGTTTGTCGTAGAACCCAACGAACTGGAGTTGCGAAGCATTGAGGTTTGCCTCTTTCAAACAGTAGCGGGCTGCGTTTATTGGGAAGTTGTGATCGTGTTTTACTCTAGTGAATCGTTCTTCCTGAGCTGCGGCTACAACTTCGCCATCAATCACCAAACACGCCGCGGAATCGTGGTAAAACGCTGATATACCAAGAATACTTATCATCAGCCGAGTTCAGGCTTCCCCAATCGCTAAAACAGTGTGTATACAAAAGGAGCAATCGCTGAGCTCTTCGCAAGCACTAACAGGACGCCAACCAAAACAAGAGTGATAACAATCGGTGCGAGCCAGTACTTTTTGTTTTCTCTCATGAACTGCCAGAGTTCACTTACGACCTGTGCTTTTGACATTCGAACTCCTTAAAACATTTTCTCGTAGTGCTTCTTGTTCAATTGTCGCTCAGAGTAAGGGCGCCAGTACGACTCTCCCGGTTTTGAGCGACGGTGCAGGGGATCCCAACCCATTGCTCGTTTAATTAAACCGATCGGCGTTAGCACAAGAAAGAAAACAACTCCCAGAATAATTCTGGTCGACACATACGACATTCCTTCTGCAAGGGTCATCCACGCCTTATTTGGATAAACCAGTGCCCGAGGAACAATCAAACCCAGGAGAACAAGTGTTACGCCGAGCGCGACAACATAATGGGAAATGGCGCTCAGTTTGCCACGATAGATCCACCAGACTCCGAGAAGAGTGAAGACTCCACCAACGATTAAACCGAATTCCCGTTCTACGCGAAAAGTTCTCCGTCTCATCCGTTTCAATCAGTTAGTGACACCGGCAGTTTGCCTCGCGCCAGACTTTTCCAGCTCTCCGGCAATCCAGTGATAGGTACGATCCAGACCATCTTCCAGTGAGATCGTTGGTTCCCAGTTCAACACTTCACGTAAACGAGTATTGTCGGAATTTCGACCCCGAACGCCCTGAGGTTTGGTTATATCGTAACGCTTGCCGATCTTCTTGTCGGCTATCTTCGATACCATATCAACGAGTTCGTTGATCGAAATCATTCGATCTTGACCAAGATTAATTGGTTCCCGATGCTCACTACGCATTAAGCGATAAATACCTTCAACGCAATCGTCAACGTAGCAATACGAACGCGTTTGTTCACCGTCACCCCAAACTTCAATGTCGTCACCATCGCTGGCCAAAGCTACTTTGCGACAAATTGCCGCCGGCGATTTTTCTCGTCCACCGTCGTAGGTACCGAGTGGCCCAAAAATGTTGTGAAATCTGACGACCCTTGTATCTAGTCCGAAGTCCTCAGTGTAATGACGGCAAACTCTCTCCATGTAGAGTTTTTCCCATCCGTAGCCGTCCTCAGCGTCGGCGGGATACGCATCTTCCTCGCGCAAAGGTGTAATGTCAGTTTCTTTTTGCTTATACCCTGGATAGATACAGGCGCTCGAGGTATAGAGATAACGTTTGACGTTATTCATTCTTGCCGCCTCGATGGTGTGCATGTTGATAAAGGTATTGTCACGAACAATAACGGCTTTGTTGGTTTCTATGAAACCAATTCCACCCATGTTCGCCGCCAGACCGTAAACTTCGTCAATGCCTTTTGTAGCTACCAGACAATTGTCAGGCGACGAAAGATCTAATAATTGAAAGTCGTGAGCAGATGTGGGCTCGTATTCCGGTTCCTTGACGTCCACGCCACGAACCCAGTAACCGCGGTCAACTAAATACTTTGTTAAGTGATGACCGATAAAACCACCAGCTCCCGTTACCAAAACTTTAGTCTGTTGTGCCATTAAGAGTTTCCCCAATTTGATCAGTTCAAAAAAGAAAGAGACATTAATTACCCGCCCAAAGAAATGCAAGTGATCGATTGTCGAAGGAACGATTACGAACCACTGCCGCTCAGAGCAAGCCGACGTAAACAACCCCAGAATGGCCGATCAATCACTCCTTCGGGATGGGTCCCTAACGCCCTGATCAGCCACTTGGCCGCCTCAGACTTCCGGCCCGCCTCACTCGCTGCGTACGAAAGTCTTAGAAACCGGGTTGCGCGACACCAACGTTTGTCAGCCCCCTGCAATTGGGGCTCATAGAACTCCGCGATTTGATCAAACTCTTCCAGTTGTCGATGGCCTTCAGCGATGGTCTTGCTAACCTCGTGTAAACGGTAAGCCGCCATGGGCAGCGGAAGATACTCACAAGTGTGTCCGTTTAGAAGTAGACGAACGTAGAGATCATGGTCGAAATCGTAATTCCAACGCTCCTGAAAACCGGATCTGACAATATTGGTTTTCCAAAAGTGTCCTGGCTGAGGGGCCTTGTACGACCAGGCAAGACAATGTGCCGCCGACTTGGGAACAACCGAGTGAATCACCTGGGTTTCATGGCCTTCTCCGAACATCACTGTATCACCGCAAACCCATTCTGATTTTTGGTGCTGCTCGAAGTGTTTCATTACTGCGTTGAAGGTTCCGGGCAAATAAACATCATCACTGTTGATGAAGCCAAACACGTCGCCAGTCGCTCTTTCCAGACCTTTATTTATCGCGTGTACCTGACCGCGATCCTTTTCGCTAACCCAGTAGGTAAGTCTGTCTTCGTAGCGTTTGATTACAGAGACACTGTCATCGTTACTGCCACCATCAATCACCATGTACTCGAGTGGCTCATAGCCCTGATTGAGAACCGACAAGATCGTCTCGTCGAGAAATCTGCCTTGATTGTAAGACGGCGTAACAATAGTGAGTTTGAGCGACATGCAGTCTGGAATCCTAAGGTCGAAAATTCTTTATTGTTTCAACGACGTAATCTTGTTGTTCTTCCGAGAGCTCTGGAAAAATTGGTAGCGCAAGAGTTTCGCGAGCTGCTCGTTCGGCTTCCGGAAAGGCTCCTTCATGGTAACCAAGATAAGAGAAGCAATCCTGAAGATGAAGAGCAATCGGATAATAAACTTTTGTTCCTATTTCGTGCTGCTTTAGATGACTACTTAGAGCGTCGCGAACCTCAGGGACGCGCACAACATACTGATGGAAGATGTGACGCGCCTCAGGTCGAACGAACGGCACGGTCAATGAGAAACCAAGATTGGCGTCGGTCAACAATTTCGAGTATCGCTCGGCAATTGCAGCACGTCGGTTAGACCATGTATCGAGATGTGGCAACTTCACTCTTAGTATCGCCGCTTGCAGCTCATCCAACCGGCTATTAACTCCAACCTCGGAGTGTTCGTACTCGGTTGCTCCACCATGTGCACGAAGTCTTCTTAAACGCGCCGCAAAATCGCCGTCGTTAGTAGTCAACATCCCGCCATCGCCGCCTCCACCGAGATTCTTGGTTGGGTAAAAGCTAAAACAACCCACCAGTCCCATGGATCCAGCACGACGGTTCTTGTCTTCGGCACCAATAGCCTGCGCCGCGTCTTCGACGATCGGAATGTTATGTTCAAGTGAAATGCTCAGCAACGGATCCATTTTCACACACTGACCATAAAGGTGGACCGGAAGGATGGCCTTGGTTCGATTGGTTATGGCACCGGTGACCTGCGCAGTGTCGAGATTGTAAGTTTGGGGATCGATGTCAACGAAGACCGGTCGCGCGTTCAGTCTGGAAATCGCAGCAGCCGTTGCAAAGAATGTGAATGGAGTGGTGATGACCTCGTCGCCTGCGCCAATATCCAGGGCCATCAGTGCGAGCAGCAGAGCATCTGATCCAGACGCACACGCCACTGCATGCTGTGTATTTGAGTATTCGGCAATCGAACCCTCCAAACTATTAACTTCGCCAGCAAGGACAAAGCGTTGGGAGTCCATTACTCGTTCAACCGCCTTGAGCAGTTCGCCACGTAACGAGACGTACTGCGCCTGTAAATCCAAAAGAGGGACCATCATTTGAACAGGAGATAGTTAATTTGAAAAGAGGATCGTTTGGCTAGCAAAGCAAACTCAACCCCACAACGCGTGAAAGCGACGTCTATAAAACTACGCAGTACAGACGTCGCCAAAATCTCGTGTCACGCAGTTTCGCCCGCTGAAGTATTCTGGTTGCCGTCCGCTTCTGAGTAATAGCTTGAGTAATATCCCGAGTAGTAGTAATCCTGCGATTCGAGCCTGACATTATTCAAGACCACGCCAAAGATGTGCGCTCCCACATCAAGCAGCTGTTGCTTGGCGCGTCGCACGACAGCCCGTGAACTCCGACCGCCATGAACTACCAGCACAACTCCGTCAACCATGGTCGATAGAATCGAAGCATCCGTGAATGAAATTGCCGGCGGCGAATCGATAATGATGTGTGCGAAGCGCTCGCTTAGTCTGGCAAGGAGTCGTCGCATTTCTTCCGATCCCAGTAGCTCGGCTGGATTTGGCGGTACCGGACCAGAAGTCAGTACTTTGAGATGCGATCCCGCACGGTGAACCTGCAGAGTGGAATCAATATCCTTTTCGCCTGCCAATAAAGTAGTCAGCCCTTTTGAGTTAGGTACTTCAAACTGAGCGTGTAAGCGCGGACGTCGCAAGTCACAGTCGACGATCAGGACTTCTGCTCCCGTCTGAGACAACATGAATGCCGTATTTATTGCCGTCGTGGTCTTGCCCTCAGAAGGCTGACTCGAAGTGACAAGAATCGTCTTTGGTGGCTGACCCGCAGATGACAACAACAGGGAGGTGCGTAAGTGTCTGTAAGACTCCGCAATTGGCGACCGTACATCATCGATCATGGCGAGAGCCGTACTGTCACCCGGAGCACCGGGGACTGGAACTGCGGCTTTCAAACGTCCTCGCTCACCTCGTCCAGCAGGGATCAACGCCAAAGCTGGCAAGTGAATGTACCGATCGATGTCGTCTACTGACTTAACAGTGTCGTCAAGGAAATGCAGCAGGAACGCCAGGCCGATACCGGCAACCAGTGACAGGATGAACGCGATCATGATGTTTCTGATGCGCGCTGGTCCAACTGGACTTCTCGGCACACGACTGTAATTCTCAACGCTTACTTCATTTCCTCTATCACCCGAGGTGGCCAGCACTTCACGATAGCGCTGCATCAGTGTGTTGAGATACTGCTTGTTTGTCTCAAGCTCCTGCGTCATCGCCGCCATCTCGATTTGATCTCGAGTTTGTTGAGTAGTTGTTCCACGCTGCGCGGAATACATGGAGAGGAGGCTGTCCTCGTGAGCTTGAGCAGATTCATAGGCAGCTTTCAGGGCGCCGATAGTTTCCGCAGCTGCGGTTCTTACTTCCTCTTCAAGCGGCTTAATAGTGACATCAATCTTCTTAACTTCTGGCCACTCTGGAGTGTAGGTAACGAGGAGGGCCTCGCGTCGTTCCTTTAGACCTGAAATCCTATCTCGCAAAGCCTGAACCCGAGCGGACTTTTGCACCTCGGGAATCGAAAATGGATCGGTTGCAGATTTTGCATTGTTGTAGATTGCTTGGGCGTTCTTACGATCGTTTTGTGCTTGCAAAAGCTGCGTGCTTAATTGATTGACGCGTAACTCTTCAACGTTCACTCCCTTATCGGAGAGCGGAAGATTATGACTCTTAGCGTATTCGAATTGAGCTTCTTGATCAGTCTTAATCTTGCTCTGAAGCGTCGCAATCTGCTTCGACAGCGCAACGGCGGTTGCATTCGAGCCCAACTCGGACCGCAGTAAGTTGTTATTTGAGAAAACCTCGGCAAGAGTATTGGCTATTTTCTGAGCCAGTTCAGGATCGCTGTGTCGATATTTGATTGTGAAAAGATTGGTCCCTTGAATACCGGCGATGGTCTCACCACCGATGATCATGTCTTCATACGGTTCAAGACGGGCACGTTCTTCTGGCGATAATGGCTTGTCTTTGAGCTCAGCTTCGCCGACGATCTCAAGTCCCGTTGGACCAGCCGGCGCTGGGACTGCCGCCTTCCGCGTCGATCCGCGCGAAAACAAATTTCGAATTGCGGAAAAGACCCCGGCCTGAGATGAAGCACCAAAAAATGCTGGATTGTTTTGCAAATCGAGAGTCAGTACAACCTGACGTGCCAGCGCAGGACTTTCAAGGAGTTTTATTTGAGTTCCCCAAAAGTTTGGGTCCGGTTGAGCGTTCAGCACAAACTTGTCTGTCGACAATACACTCTTGTTTCTTTGCTCGATTCGAATCGTCGCCTCGGCCTCATAAATCGAAGGCTGACGAAACATCTGTATCGCCACCAGGGACGTCACGACCAGGCACAAACTCAAGATCAGCCATTTACGCTTTAATATGACGAAGAGATAGTCCCTCAACTGGCTCGGCTCATTAGCCGCAGGTCCATACGACCTGACCTGGTTGAGGTCACTTAGCGGCTTGTCGAGCGTTCGCTCGACAGCAGACATCGGCATCAATCGATTATCTTGCATTGGCTTTTAACTCTCGGTTACCTATTAAACCTTAGAATAATAGCAGAGACTCGCCGTCTGGCAAGCCGTTTAGCGGCCCTAACCGCCGAAAAAGTCTAGAGAAATCCTAACATTGTGGAACTCCAGCTCCCTCACACTGTACCCGGATTCGGGTATTTAAGTCAGGGAGTTCCTCCCCGGGTTTGGAACTTGAGCTCTCCTGAGACAAATTCCTCAAGCCCAGTGCGCCAGGAGGGCATTGGCGCAAGACCAACCTCCTCCGTTTTAAGACATTTGAGCCTGGAATTCGCCGGGCGCGGTGCCGGACGATTTAAAGAAGCGTTCGTAATACTTTCAACCTCGTAATGCTCCAATCCAGACAACATCAGCGCTTCATTAGTGAAATCCAGATAGCTCGCGCCCTCGCCGGTATTGACGACATGAAATATTCCCGGCTCATCGACGTCGGCCAACTCACGGAGCCGTTGAGCCAGGTGTCGTGCATAGGTCGGCGTTCCATACGCGTCTGATATCGCCTTGATCTTGAGTCCGCGCACAGCGTTTTTGATTACGCTACTTAGGAAGTTTGGGCCGTCCGGTCCAAAGACAAACCCAGTCCGCACAACTACTGTTCGCTCATTTGCCTGTTGTGCTCTCTGCTCACCAGCCAATTTTGATTTGCCATAGACGCTGAGTGGATTCGGTCCGTCACGCTGAGTATAGAAGCCCTCCTTAAAACCATCGAAAACGTAGTCAGTTGAGATAGTTATTAGTCTTGCGTTGACTTTGCGACTCGATCTCGCGAGATTCTCTGGTCCTTCGGCATTGGCCGCGAACGCATACTTAGAATCGTTTTCGCAACCATCTACATTTGTCCATGCGGCACAATTAATCACTACGTCTGGACGGATTGTTGAAATAGCATCCTCGACCTGATGAGTGTCGCTGATATCCAGTTGAGAATGATCATAAGCAACAAAGTCATCGGCAGATTCCTGACAAACCTGCACTAGCGCACGGCCCACTAAGCCACCGGAACCTGAAATCAGAAATCTCAATTCTTCACCTCAGTCCCGTATTGTCGTTTGTAGTAGTCGCGATAGGCACCACTCCGAGCCCTTTCAACCCACTCAACGTTTTCTCGATACCATTCAATCGTCTTTGCCAGGCCGCTCTCCCAGGTTTCAAGCGGACGCCATCCGAGTTCTCTTTCAATTAACTCCGGATTGATTGCGTATCTGCGATCGTGACCCGGTCTGTCGCTAACATATTTAATGAGCGAATCAGACTTGCCGACTGCAACGAGTAACGAAGTCAGTACATCCAGATTTTTTTGTTCGTTACGCGCTCCAATATTGTAGACACCACCAGGCCTTCCCTTCTCAAGAACCATGAGCAATGCGCGACAGTGATCTTCCACATAAATCCAATCACGTACATTGAGGCCGTCACCATACAGTGGGATCGGGTGATCCTGCATCGCATTTGTAAGTGCAAGCGGCAAGAACTTTTCAGGGAATTGCCTTGGGCCGTAGTTGTTGCCACATCGTGTTGTCAATGTATCGAGTCCGAAGGTGTGATGGGCAGCCCTCACGAGATGTTCCGCAGCGGCTTTCGATGCTGAGTAAGCATTATTGGGAGCAAAAGGTGAAGATTCATCGAAAAAAGCTTCGTCATCCTCAGCCAAACTTCCCATTACTTCGTCAGTCGAGACTTGCAGAAAGCGTTTCACTCGCTTCTCTCTAGCTACGTCCAGAAGTAATTGAGTGCCTATAATGTTTGTCCGCAGAAAGTCATCAGGCTCTGTGATACTGCGATCGACATGCGATTCGGCAGCGAAGTTTACTACCGCATCAACGTCAACTGGCAATGCGTCCAGCACATTCTGATGATTAGTGATGTCCCCTCGCACAAAGTGGTGCCTGCTCGAATTCACATCTTTGAGGTTATCGAGGTTACCGGCATAAGTAAGAGCATCGAAGTTGATCACTTCGCATTCGGACCAACGGTCCAGGACCAAACGAACAAACGCCGATCCTATGAACCCGGCACCACCAGTGATGAAGATGTTCCGCATTTACGGTCGATTCTAGCAGGCAACGTCTTACATTAAAGGGCGTCCCTCCGTGGGCGCCTCACGTTTGCACAATTACTTACCTATTTGCTGCAAGTTCACATAAGATGGGGCGCCCCCACGGAGGGGACGCCCTGCAATCTTACTTCGGTTTGGGCCAACCGTGACACAATCTCAACATAATGATCAGTTGACGACCCAGATCGAAATGCGGTATTTAACCGCGACACCCTTGGACGGGCTGATTTCTTTACTAAGCATCCTGGGGTCTTACCAAGGTAGCTTTGAGGTTTTAGTAAGTATAGCTAAGACTTTACCAGTCATCCCGTATCACACTCTTAAGGTAGTTGCTGGCCTCCACCTCGCTAATGAGCACTACTGACTGAGTCGCTAACCCTTCAGAGGACAAGATTGCCCAAAAATGTACCGGGCATTTAATCCAATGGCGGATCCATAGACTCCTTTCAAGGTAACTCGCTAGTCAGCAATACGGTCGCGGGTACTTTTAGTTCGACTACAAGTAAGCAGTAGCACCAAGGTCAGGCATTACCCTCGTTAGCTGTTTCACCTAATAGCGAACGGGATTCTCCTCGCACAACACGAAACACGGGAAAGCCCGAAGTCAACTGCAGAGTGACGCAATATTTGTGTCGATGCTTCGGATCACTCTAATCAGATCGCTCGCGCTTTGATTAGTTGATGCTCGTCTGTCGCGTCGCACTCTCGCACCTCGAACTGACGGCTTGAAGGAGAAACGTTCAGATGAAAACCGATCATTTTCCCACCAACTCTGCGCAATCTCAGACACTGATCCCTCCATTACGACTCGGAATGATCCTGGCGTCAGTGATCGCGCTTGTTGTCGTCACATTAATACCGACCTCCCTGGCCGAATCATCAAGGACAAGACTTGAACCACGGAGCAATAGAGAGTCGACGAACTCAATAGACCTGAAAAGGAAATCTCATCAAGTTGAAAAGCGTCTTCCAGACAGGTCCGGTAGTCGAATCTTAAACGCATTGTTATTACCGCAGGGCATACCAGAAGACATTGGCTCGTTTGAAGCCGACTGTACGACACCGAAGACTCATTTCACCCTTGGCGATACAGTTTGCTTGAAAGCAACGGGAACTTTTCTTGGCCCAAGAAAAATCTACTGGATTAGTCCCGATGGTGGCGTTATTCAGATTGATTCGAATTCTCAAGCCACTCGCACTGTGAGCGTACTCGGAAATTGGCGAGGTTACCTGGTTGCTGCAGATGATGGCACCCTGCGAGTTCCATCAGCATTCACTGTCAGCGACCCGCAACAACCGCAAGTTGATCTATCAGTGTTAAAGAGTATCGCTGACGGTTCACACACTCCTGGCGGATTCGTTAGCTATCAAGTTGTGGCAGCAAACCTTGGACCTGATACAGCAGCAACTGTGGAGATGATCGAGAACATTCCAAACAACGCGACCCTCATCTCTTCAAGTCAGGATTCCGGTCCAACCTTTACATGCAATTCAGACAGTACGAAGAGTACTTGTACCATCGGAAGTCTCGCTTCTGGCGCCTCTGCGACCTTTACTTTTATCTATCAAGTGCAAGGGGCCACAGCAATCGGAACTGAGATCGCCAATACGGCAACGATTACAAGCGCGACCTCGGAAAACCATCCCGGAGATAACTCCTCAGAACTTGTGAATAGTGTCGTCAGCGGTTCCGCTGGAGCAACCTGCACACTCGATTGCCCCAACAACAAAATCGTTTCTGCAAACACCACTCAGGGCGGAACCTCCGGCGCAAACGTTAGTTTTGGCACACCCGAGTCGTTTGGTGATTGTGGGTCTATAACAACAAGTGCTCCATCCGGTTCATTTTTCCCGGTCGGTAGCACAACAGTCTTTGTATCCTCAACCGAAGGAGGCGGAAGTTGCTCCTTTGTGGTTACGGTGACGGAAGATCAGGCGCCTGATATTAGTTGTCCTGCAAACGTGAATGTTCACCTAACCGATTGCCAACCGGCTACTCTGAACGTAGGTACACCAAACGTTTCACCCAGCAGCGCCACGGTTGAAGGCGAGCGAAGTGACGGACAACCTCTGGATGAACCTTATCCTGTTGGCACGACAACTATCACCTGGACGGCGACTGATGCTCAATCGCGTTCAGACACATGTACACAAACAGTCACTATTACAAGCGATGATAATCAAGCGCCAACGATCACGGCTCCGGCCGATGTAAATATCGCGACACCGGATGGGACGTCAGGCTCTTGCGGATTAGTCGTTGGTGAAACCGATCTTGGTAGTCCTGACGCAAACGATAACTGTTCCGTTAACGTTACGCGTTCGGGAGTTCCGGCGGGCAACTTCTTCCCAGTTGGAACAACCACTATCACCTACACCGCCACTGATGGTTCAGGTCATTCGGCTTCCGCCACGCAACGAGTAATTGTCACGGATGGAACTGCACCAATCATCGTTGCACCACCTGATGCGAGTTACGTCTGCTTGAGTGAAGTTCCTGCGGGTAACCCGAATCAGGCACATGGCGGAAATGAAAACCTCCCCAACGGTGGCCCTGTCACGGACAATTGTGGGATTCCCACAGTCAGTGTGGCCGACGCTACAAATGGCGGAAGTGGCTCCGTTGCTAATCCACTTGTAATCAGTCGCGTCTTTACTGCAACTGATTCGGTTGGTAACAGTGCGAGCGCAACCCAAACGATCACGGTGATCGATCCAACACCACCGACGATAGCTCTCAATGGACCAGATCCACTGATCGTCGAGTGTCATACCAGTCTGGTCGATCCTGGAGCAACGGCAAATGACAACTGCACTGGTAATTTTGCAGCAACCGCTTCAAGCAACGTAAACGTCAACGCAGTTGGTAACTACCAAATCACTTACACCGCCAACGACCCAGCTGGTAATTCAGCCACGCCATTGGTACGAGCGGTCACTGTGGTAGACACCACTGCGCCGACGATTCAATTAAACGGTGTAACTCCATCACTCTGGCCAGCCAATCATAAGTACAAGACCTTCCAGGTAACGAACTTTGTGACTGGCGTAACCGACAGCTGCAACACCTCATTAGGTGTTGGCAACGTTGTTATTGAACGAGTCACGAGTGATGAAAGCGAGAATGGGAACGGCGATGGAAACACAGTGAACGACATCATCATCTCCGCGGACTGCAAATCAGTTCAGTTGCGAGCCGAACGGAATGGTGGAGGCGACGGGCGTGTGTACACGATTACACTTCGTGTTACAGACGCTGCTGGGAATACCAGTACCGCCACCGTCAATGTCGTCGTGCCACATAACCCAGGTGAAACGCCAGTCAATAGCGGTGTCAACTATACCGTTAATGGCAGTTGTCCGTGACGGCCATTGATTCGCGTTCAGCATCCGGGCAGGTGTACCTCGACACCGGCCTGGTGACAACTACATTGAGGAGTAAAAGAGAAATGAAAAACTCACAAAGATATAAGATGGCACGTCGCCTTCTCGTTCTTGGTGCAATTGTGAGCGCTCTAATGGTTCCACTGATGTCTCGAGCGCAACCTCAGTACGCATCAATAACTATCGTAAATAATTCAACTCGCGAGATTCGGCACGTGTTCCTGTCACACGTGAACTCTGACGACTGGAGCGCCGATCAGCTAAACAATTCGACGATCCAGGCCGGGCAGACTCATACATTGCCAAACGTTTCTTGCGATCAGGAACAGGTTAAGGTCATCGGTGAGGACCAGGATGGCTGCTTCCTTTCGGCGGTAATCGCGTGCGGCAACGCCACTTGGACCATTACGAACCAAACCGTACCCGACTGCGGTCTACAGTAGATGGCCCATTAAACGATTTCAACTTTCACGAGCATCCCTCGAGATAAAAAGGAGAACGCAATGAACAAGTTCCGCTTTTTCTTAACAACAGTGGCGACCCTTAGTTTTACCCTGGTTTTGTGTTCGGTTGTACAGGCACAGGCAACTCGTACCTGGGTTTCAGGAGTTGGTGATGATGCCAATCCCTGCAGCCGCACAGCTCCCTGTAAGACTTACGCTGGCGCGATTTCCAAAACAGCAAAAGATGGCGAGATTAGTACTCTTGATCCAGGCGGTTTTGGCGCCGTCACGATAACAAAATCGATCACGATCAACGGAGGCGGTGGGGGACAAGGTTACGGATCGATCCTCGCCTCTCTTACAAACGGGATCATTATCAATATCACCGATGTAAATGATGTGAGAAAAGCAGTGCGTCTCGATTGGCTCAATATCAATGGCGCCAGTACGGGTATTAACGGAATTCGATTTGTTGCCGGTAGCCAGTTGTTCGTCGATAACACCCTCATCGACGGCTTCACTACTAACGGTATTGACGTGAACACCGGAGGTAACCCACAGATTCACATACACAATACGGTTATCCGAAACTGCGCCGGCAGTGGAATAAGCACGGTAGCGACCGGCACTAACTCAACTGCATTCGAGTTTAGTGCTGTGACAGTTCAAAAATGTGGTACTGGATTCTCGGCGCAAAATGGCTCTCGCGGCAGTATTCACGACAGCGTCTTTGGTCTTAACACAACAGGGATTGCGTTGACCCAGGGCTCTGGTCCAACCGAAGTCAATATCAACAACAGTCAATTCACTGGGAGTCAGACGGCAATCAATGTGGGGGCAAGCACACGTGCCCGCATAGCGAGGTGTGCGATCACGCAAAATGCCAATGCACTCGGCCTTGGAGGTGGTTTTGTCGACACAGGAGGAAACAATACCATCATGGGTAATACTACGAATCAGGCACCAAATGGCACTCTGTTCGCACAGAACTAAATGCTCAAACTGAAATGCGAGTCCCTCCACTCTCTTCAAGGGTGGGGGGACTTCCTTTGAAGTGCGGCGCTTCTGGCGCCGCTTTTCTATGCAGCGCACTCCAATCCTATCTTGATAACCATCTTCCCGTTGTTTACTCTGCTACCAACGCTGACGAATCAGACATTCTCTTGAAGAGATGCAACCAATTGTTGTCGTAGAAAACCTCAGCAAGCAATATCAACTGAGTCGCCGAAACGCTGCTTACAACACGCTGCGCGAATCTATCGTTCAAGCCGTGCGACCGTCTGCGAGAAACTCAAATCAAAACGGAAGTTCGAAGCCCGGTACCATATGGGCGCTGAAAGATGTCAATCTTGAAGTACATCCTGGAGAAGTTATCGGTATCATCGGGCGCAACGGCGCTGGAAAATCCACTCTCCTGAAGATCCTCTCACGCATCACTGAACCAACCACTGGCAAGGTCGAACTCTACGGACGCGTCGCCAGTCTCCTCGAAGTTGGTACAGGGTTTCATCCAGAATTGAGTGGTCGTGAAAATATTTTTCTCAATGGTGCAATTCTCGGCATGAAAAAGTCGGAGATTGAACGACAATTCAAAAACATCGTCGACTTTGCGGAACTCGACACGTTTATTGACACGCCGGTCAAGCATTATTCAAGTGGCATGTATATGCGACTTGCTTTTGCAGTTGCCGCACACCTCGAACCTGAAATACTTCTCGTCGATGAAGTCTTAGCCGTTGGCGATCATGAGTTCCAGAAGAAGTGTCTTGGGAAAATGGACGAAGTAGCAAAAGGAGGGCGCACAGTCCTTTTCGTCAGTCACAACATGACTGCCGTTAATCAATTGTGCTCCAGATGCTTGATGTTAGCGGACGGTCGAGTCGCCCAGAGTGGTCCAACTGGATCGGTTGTAGCTGAATACCTCAAAGTTGGCACAGGTGGTGCCGGCGAACAGGTTTGGCTGGATGTCGCGAAAGCACCAGGAAACGAAAAGATTCGATTGAGATCTGTTCGGATACTATCTGAGGGACAAATTAGTAATGACGTCGATATTGATAAAGAAATTTCCGTCGAAGTCGAATTTTTGAATCTTGCCCCGGGCCTGCGGAAGATTTGCACCAACATCTACCTTGTCGACGCTTTAGGCACAGTCGTCCTTAGCACTGGAAACACTCCAGCCGCGAATTCTCTGCCGGAAAAATGGTTCGATCAACCTCATCCCAAAGGCGTCTTTCGGGCTCGTTGCACATTGCCGGCAAACTTTCTGAATGAAGGACGCTACTATGTCAATGTATACGTCGTTACACTTGGACCACTCAGCATTGAAGTAGAAGCCTTACAAGCGATCGCTTTTACAGTCTTCGACACTGGTGTGATGCGCGAACCGGGAGGCGGTAGCGACTGGGCTGGAGTGATTCGTGTTCGGCTTCCCTGGGAAACCGATTTTCTCGAACAGTAAACAGCAATGGCAAAGATGATCATTGTCGGCGACGGTGAAACCGCTGAACTAGCGTACGAGTACTTCACTCACGATTCGCCACACGAAGTTGCGGCCTTTTGTGTAGAACGTACCTATAAGAAAAAGGACTCGCTGTTTAGTCTTCCGGTGGTAGCTTTTGAAGACGTCGCGGACCTGTATCCGCCGTCAGAGTTTCAGGCCTTCGTAGCAATTTCCTACACACAACTTAATCGCGTTCGCGCACGGCTGTACCTGGAGACCAGGAGAAAAGGTTACTCGCTTCTGAGTTACGTAAGTTCGAAGGCATTTGTCTGGCATAACGTGGTCCTTGGTGATAACTGCTTCATAATGGAAAACAACGTCTTGCAATACAGCGTCAAGGTCGGCAACAACGTCGTACTGTGGAGCGGCAATCACATCGGACATCAGTCGATAATTCATGATCACGTCTTCATTTCATCGCACGTAGTCGTTTCGGGTTATTGCGAAGTCGGCGAGAATTGTTTTTTAGGCGTCAACAGTTCCCTGGCTAACAATCTGAAGATTGCCAAAGACTGTTTGATCGGAATGGGCGCGGTGGTCCATAAAGACACCGAAGAGCGTAAAGTCTACGTGGGCAATCCAGCAAAGCCTATGGACAAAGATAGCTTCGAGGTTTATGGAGTCAAAGAATAATGCGGTGGACCAAGAAAGGCCGCATATTCGTACCAGATGGCTCGCAGTGGTGGGCTAAGAAATATGCCTTTCCGCCAACACCATACCGGTTGAACGATGAGGTACTGAGGATTTACGTGGCGTTCTGCGATGAAAAGATCGTAGGTCGAATTGGCTTTGTTGACGTCGCCGCGGATGATCCTTCTGAAATTGTGGCGGTCTCAAAAGATCCTGTGCTCGATATCGGCTCACCCGGTGCTTTTGATGAAAATGGAATTCTCCCAACCTCAATCGTAGAGGTAGGCGAGCGGTTGTACCTCTATTACGTTGGCTATCAACTCGGGATGAAGGTTCGCTACTATCAATTTGAAGGTCTTGCGATTAGCGAAGATGGCGGAAACACATTTCGCCGGCACTCCAAAGTGCCAGTGACCGATCGAACAGACGCCGAAATGCTAAACAGAACTTCCGCGTTTGTCCGTTTACGCAACGGACTTTTTGAGATGTGGTATGTCGGAGGCAGTGACTGGACCACCGTAAATGGTAAAGAATTGCCTATGTACAACATTAGATATTTGACATCTGTAGACGGAATAAGCTGGGGACCTGAAGGGAAGGTCAGCATCGACTACAAGGACAACGACGAACACGCGTTTGGCAAGCCTTTCATTCTCGAAGACGGACCACTACAACGCATGTTTTATTCGATTCGAACTCGCTCAAAGGGATACCGGCTTGGCTATGCGGAATCTGAAGATGGACTTAATTGGACCAGGAAAGATGACGAGATAGGGATAGATGTATCTGAAACGGGATGGGACTCAGAGATGATCGCCTATTCCAGCATCGTCAAACACAAAGATAAATTTTACATGTTCTATAACGGCAACAATCTCGGTGAGTCTGGTTTCGGATATGCCGAGTTAGACCATTGGTAAGCGAGCAGACGAGTACGATCTTGGAGAGCCTTTCCTCAAAACTCTGATTGCGAGAGCTCCAGCGCCAAAGGCGCGGAATATTGAAAGCCAGGGGCAATCCCGATTCATCGGGAGTCGCCCCTGGGTAAACAAGTCTCCAGTTTGCAGCTCTGAAAAGAGCGCAATAACTGAGTTTAGAGTCATGATACTTTGCACTGTCAGTGCTCCCGAATTGTTGCGACTTGTCCAGGGGCGACTCCCGATGAATCGGGATTGCCCCTGGCTTTCATATTTCGCGCCTTTGGCGCTTGTTAGTCTCAATTCAGACTTTTGAGGCAAACCACTTTGGAGCAAACAAAAACTCACGCAGTAAGAGAGTTTCACCAAAATGAAAGTCCGGACGACTTTCATGCCGAAGAAATCCGCAATATCGGATATACCGTGCTCGAGAGTGATTTCGATCAAGACGAACTCGCTCTAATTCGTGACAAAATCGATCTCGTCTATCAGCGACAGGTTGACGAGATTGGCGGTGAAACCAGGCTGACTGAAATCAACGATGCAAGTGTTGGACGCTGCCTGCTTGGTTATGACGATTATTTCGTAAAGCTCGCGGCTCACTCGCGGATTGTTTCGATCGTTAAGCGATTACTAGGCGAATACTTCATTCTCATGTCGCAAAACGCCATCATTAATGATCCCAATAATGAGCATTACCAGGTTACCTGGCATCGCGACTTGAACTATCAACACTTCGTAAGTTCTCGGCCACTTGCTGTCAGCGCTCTATATTCAATTGACGAATTCTCAGAACAGACTGGAGCCACTCACTTACTTCCGGCATCGCACAAATCCGAGACGTTTCCTTCTGCCGAATACATTGCCAAACACCAAAAGACAATCGCCGTCCCGCCAGGATCGATTCTTCTGTTTGATTCAATGGTCTTCCACAGAAGTGGCAACAATGTTTCAGGAAGACCTCGACGCGCGGTGAATCACATCTACACGCTTCCTTTGATCCGGCAACAAATTAGTCTGCCACGAATGCTGCAAGGAAAGTTTTATGACGATCCTTTTCTACGCAAGCTGCTCGGTTATGACATCGAAACAGCTGACAGCACAGTGGCGTGGCGGGAAAACAAAATTCGACTGGCACACCAAGTTGAGAAGTGAATCACCGACGATCTCGACTTGTGGCCTGGCTTAGATGACCGACAGCCAACAACAACTCGAGGATCTTCTCGCGCAGAGTCCTGACTCTGTGGCTGATCGAGTTCTAAAGAAGCTCGAATGGTTCAAAGAGAACACAACCTCATTTGTCCTTTACGGCGCCGGTACACTTGGTTGTGCGGTCCGAGAAAAGCTGCGCGAACTTGCTATCGAACCGTTAGCCTTTGCGGACGATACACCTGAAAAGCAGGGTGCCTTGATTGCAGGCTTGCCCGTCATGTCGCCCGGCCAGGTTGTTGAACGTTTCGGTTCGGACACAGCTTTTGTGGTGACAATACTCAATCCGCAACTCTCATTTATTCACGCACAAAAGAGATTGCAAAAAATTACAGAGGCACCTGTTATTTCCTTTCTGTCGTTGGCCCACAAATATCCAGACGTGTTGCTTCCCTATTATCAGTTTGAGAAACCGACAAGCTTACTAAGTAAAGCCAGTACAATTCGTGATGGATTCAAGTTATGGAGTGACGAGGAATCGCGCCGACAGTTCGTAGCGCATATCAAGTTCCGGTTGGATCTGGATCACGAATACCTGCCAGCTAACAGTCCTGAGAGTTACTTCGCCACGGATGTACTTCCGTCGCTTCCAGACGATACGATCTTTGTCGATTGCGGTGCGTACGATGGCGACTCAATTCGAGAATTCCTGCTGAGACAGGAAGACAGGTTTGCACGCATCTACGCGCTTGAGCCGGACCCGAACAATTTCGAGCGGTTGGTGGAATACGTAATCAGTTTGGACTCTAGCGTGGCCGGCAAAATCGAACTCATAAATGCTGGCGTCGGCAAGGAACGAAAACGGGTGCCGTTCAAGGCAACTGGAAATATGAGTGCAGCCTTCTCTGCAAATGGCTCGTGCTCGGTTGAGGTTATACCCCTCGATGAAGTTGTTGCGGAGAGAGGCAACACTGTGTTTCTAAAGTTTGACGTGGAAGGGGCGGAGTCGGAAGCATTAGCAGGAGCAACGAAGTTGTTTGCTCAACAAAAGCCTTTTGTCGCGATCAGTGTTTACCACCGGCCTTCGGACCTCTGGCAAATTCCACTTGAACTAAAGACGTTGGTCCCAGATTACAAACTCTATCTTCGTACTCACGGCGAGGACGGTATGGATGTTATTTGCTATGCTGTGCCGACGCGAATCTAAACCGAACCTGCCTTCGTCGATGAGCGACACAGTCACAATTCAACGATATAAGCCTGAGAACAAGAGTGTCTGGGATGACTTTGTCCGCGAGTCGAAAAACGGCACCTTCCTGTTTCTGCGCGACTACATGGATTATCACGCCGATCGCTTTCCCGATTTTTCTTTACTCGGCTACGACGAACAAGGAGAGCTTGTTGGGATACTGCCGGCGACTCTTTCGGGTTCGCAGCTATCAAGTCATGCTGGTTTGACCTACGGTGGAGTGGTTTACGGCGTTCGGATGAAGACCGAGTTGATGTTGGATTTCTTCGATTCGATGAAAACCTTGCTCCGCTCACAGGGAATTGAAAAACTGTTCTACAAGGCGATTCCACATATTTATCATCGCCTTCCTAGTGAAGAAGATCTATACGCTCTCTTTCGCAATCAAGCCCTGCTTGTTCGACGCGACCTGTCCTCAACGGTCGTTCTTCGTGATCGTCTGTCGTTGACTAAAGGTCGGCGCTACGCATTGAAGCAAGCACAAACAAATGACTTGGTTGTGGCGAGGAGCTACGATTTCATATCTTTCATGCAACTCGAAGCTAGCGCACTCGAAGAAAAGTACGGAGTGGGTCCGGTTCATTCAGGCGCAGAGATGACTCAGCTTGCGGCCACTTTTCCTGACAACATAAAGCTGTTCACCGTACATCAGCACAACCAGTTGCTTGCCGGAGTGTTGGTCTATGAAAATCCAAAGGTCGTTCATGCGCAGTACATCGCTGCAAACGAAACCGGCAAACGTCTCGGAGCGCTCGACCTCATTATCGATTCACTACTCGAGTCGTACTCTTCGACTAAGCACTACTTCGACTTTGGAATCTCGACAGAAAACGGCGGTCAAGTTCTTAACAGTGGATTAGTCCAGAACAAAGAGAGTTTTGGCGGTCGTGCTATTGTTCATGATTTCTACGAACTTGATCTAGCGAAAGGCCTGTAATGAGCGTTAACGACTGCCGGATCATCGAGCTACCCAAAATTGCCGACCCTCGCGGCAACCTGACTTTCGTCGAAGGCGAACGCAACATTCCTTTTACGATCAAGCGTGTGTACTACCTCTACGACGTTCCCGGAGGCGCCGTGCGGGCCGGCCATGGGCACAAGAAACTTGAACAGTTCATGATCGCCATCTCCGGTAGCTTCGACGTACTGTTGGACGATGGTTTCGAGAAGCGCCAGGTACATCTCGACCGATCATTTTATGGTCTATATATCTCGCCGATGACATGGCGTGAAATAAACAACTTCTCTTCTGGATCAGTCTGTGTGGTGATGGCCTCCGATTACTACGATATTGAAGACTATTACTACAATTACGACGAGTTCCTCGCAGCGGTCAAAAAACAACTTTCCACTTGAGACAAGAACTGATGAGTCGTCCGGTACCTCGAGTAAGCGTTTGCGTCCCTTCGTACAATCACGGACGCTTTCTCGCAAAGAGTCTGGACAGCATTCTTGCTCAAACATTTCGGGACTTTGAAATCTTGATCGTCGACGACGGCTCAACCGACGACAGCTTCAAAATTGCGGAGTCTTACGCCGCACAGCATCCATCCATAATTCAACTCTTCACACATAAGAATCAACACAATCGCGGAGTCTCAGCAACTGTGAACGAGGCGTTTAGACACGTGCGCGGTGAATACTGGATGGGTTTACCGTCTGATGATCTTCTGCAACCAAATAAGCTCGAACAGCAGGTGAAGTATCTGGATAAACACACTGACGTCGGGTGGGTCTATTGTCCTGCAAGTGTTGTAGACGAACACGACAGACCGCGACCAGGATTCGGAGATTTTGGCTTCGACATCAACCAAACAGAAGAGCCGATGGATACGCTCATTCAGGGCAATGTAATTCCAGGTATGTGTTGTTTGATGCGGACCGAAGTGTCGCAGCGCGTGGGTTTACACGAGGAGTCGCTAATTTACAGCGATTGGCACTATTGGATCCGAATGTTATCGCAAGCTAAAGCTGGATTCATTAATCGCAAGTTGGTCCAATATCGAGTTCATGGCCAGAACACGAGTCTCGGCGTCGATCCGGTTGAGAACGCAAAGCGCTGCCTCGATGTTGTCAACGCTTGTATTCGAGACGTTTCGAGTGGTGAGCTAAAACTGCCAACGGTGCGCACAAACGCCTTACTTCATTTACAAGAGAGTTACTTCCAATTCTGCATTCATCACAAAGACGAGGCGACAGATGCACTGAACAGGGCTTTCGCGATCGATCCGTCGTTGACTGATAATTATCGCTTCCTGGTCCAATGGCTACGCGGCCGAGCCGCCGCCTTAACTTACCTTTTTGATGAGAATGCCAGAGCGACGGAATTCTTAGATTGGTTAATGACTAAGCTCCCGAATCATTTGACTCCAACTTTTCGCAAGCGTCTTGAGGCTGAACGATTGGCTGAGATCGCCGTTGCAAAATACGCGGACGATCCGGAAGCCACTCGCAATCTGGCATTTCGTAGCGTGCTTCTCGATCCACGGCAAGTCGCGAACAAAGATTTGCGTGCCGTAATGATTCGCTCAGTTGCGGGGAAACGCGTCATGAAGGAGTTGAAGAAACTGAAAAACGCGAAGAGCAGGACTACCGGCGGCAAGTAAGAACCTCTGGGTAGCGCGCTTTTAGGCCACTGGCTTGCCCAGTGGTGTTGACGCCTGTTGCTACAAGAAACCCGGTTTTTCCTTCCGACGCGCTTGCGCGGAGGAATGAAATTCTAGATAAGCGATTTAGCAACAAACGTAAGGCCCACTGGGCTACCCAGTGGCCTTGAAAGCAACACCGCGAATCCGCAAGCACCAGAACCCTTACTTTGAGGCAAAGCTTCTCTAACCTGGTTTGCGAAACATTGCGTCGTCAATCGCGACGTTGTGCTTCACTTCGTCGAGCTTCATTAACAACTCGAACGATTCAAAAGCAAAGCGAATTGAAAACGGTACCTTCAACCCTTGAACAGCACGATAATCATCGAGATGAACTTTTACGAAAACCGTGCCGCGTCCAGGCTGTTTCCGGGCCATGTCCCAGCGCTCAAGCAATCCAGTCTGAACGTTGAAGAATAACTTTTCGCTTGGGCCCTTCGCTGGTTTTCCTTCAAGTATGTAGACATCGTGACCGTTGTTACGTGCCTTCATGTCGAAGCGAATACTTTCGTAGAGCTTTGCGAGTTTTCCGGCCCGGTAGATGTCCGAATCGCGCTCGATTTCGGCCATGGCTGTTGGACTTTGCTCACTCGTTGTACCCAACGGTGTCTGTACCCAACGGACATCTCCATCCAGCCCCTTCTTTAATTTACCTAAACGAGGAAAATCGATCGTCATCAGTGACTTGTTAGGCTCTTTGCTCCACGTTTCAAATGTTCCTGCATCACGAAACACAGAGGTCGTAAAAGTACCGCGCGTAGTGAGAGTAGTGACAGCATCAATTGCCGCTTTTCCTCCGAGTGCCTTTTCGTAGCTATCAATTATTTGTTGGACAAGCTCAGGTTGAGGTGGAGTTGGTTCGGAAGTAGCGCCTGAGCGTTTTAGATATGAACAAGCTAGCTGAAGGGTTAAACAGGCTGTAATGGAAACAGTTACTACGATCCGGGTTCTGAATGACATCTATTAATTGTCCTCTTGTCCTTTGTCCGACGAACTTTGGTTAGTCGTCTTTTGGTCGGTGACGAGAGCGTCAGAACAAATGATTCACTAACTAACACCAGAAAATCAATACTTAGTTTGAAGAAGAGAGATCCAAAGTAGGTGCTTGACGCATCTTCCATGTGTCAATAGACTGAGTTTGCCGAAACGAGCGAAATCCATCCTGCGAAAAAGTTCAACAAGTGTGAGTCAGTTGCCATCGGAAGTTACACAGATCACCGAGTCCTCTCTAGCTGCTATCTCAAGCCCACAGCTTCCCAGCGAACCACTCGTCGTTATCCAGCCCAACAGCAAGTGGAAGCTTCTGAAACTTAGTGACATCTGGGCCTATCGCGAACTCTTGTACTTCCTTACCTGGCGAGATGTAAAAGTGCGATACAAGCAGACTGCACTGGGCGCGGCCTGGGCAATCCTGCAACCGCTCTTCATGATGCTGATCTTCACGATTTTCTTTGGCAGGTTAGCCGGAGTGGCGTCCGACGGAGTTCCGTACCCATTGTTTGCTCTGGCAGGCTTAGTGCCTTGGACCTTCTTCTCCAATTCTGTAACCGCAAGTAGCAACAGTCTCGTTGGTAGCGCAAATCTAATTACCAAAGTCTATTTTCCTCGTTTGATCGTTCCGGCGGCCGCGATGCTCGCCGGTCTGGTCGATTTTGTTCTCGCCTTCATTCTCCTAATCGCACTGATGGTCTACTACCGCGTTACACCGACAATTAATGTGCTAATGCTACCGGTGCTGGTTTTTCTGACGGCACTATTTGGACTTGGCGTCGGCACATGGATGTCAGCACTCAACGTTAAGTATCGCGATGTTAGATTTGCTCTTCCGTTCATCATTCAACTCTGGCTATTTGTTTCTTCCGTTATTCTTCCGTCGTCCTCCGTATCGCCCAAGTGGCGCTGGATCCTGATGTTGAACCCAATGTCTGCAATCATCGAAGGATATCGAAGCGCCCTCTTCGGACTTCCCTTCGATTGGACAGCGCTTGGAGTCGCCTCATTGCTTGCCGTCGCTGTTCTCGTCTATGCGATCTACTCATTTGGACGTGTAGAGAGAAGCTTCGCTGACATCATTTGATCAATCCTCGAAGCCGGTGACGGCCGCTTTCAATTATGAAGATCGCGGAACAAGAAACATCGTCACCTCTCGCAGAAAGATCTGTGCTGTTCGTAGCTGGCGTCGAGGAAGCGCCGTTGCGTTATCGCGTTTATCTTCCAGCGGAGGCGCTCAACCTGGTTGATGTTAAGACTCAAATCTACTTCCACAGCGCCCCGGAACTTGAAGTAGCCGCCGCAAAAGCCGAGCTAATCGTTCTTCACAGAGTCAAAGCTTCGAAACGTATTCTCGAACTCATTTCGTCGGCTCGTGGCAGAGGGGTTCGGACTCTGTTTGATGTAGACGATCTAATCTTCGATCCAGAGAATACGGGCAACATTCCGTGGCTGAGATTTCAACCACCCGACCAGGCTGCTGCGTTCATTCGCGACATTAGTCGCTATCGAAGTGCCATCGAAGCGTGCGATGGTCTGATAGGAAGTACGCAAACTCTCTGTGACGAGGCCGAACGGCTTATCGGAATTCCGACGCGATACTTTCCAAATGGAGTTGGAGTACGTCTTGCGTACTTATCGGAACGCGCACTCAATCAGCCTAAAAACAAGAAATCGTTGCGCCTCGGTTATCTGAGTGGGACCAAGACTCATCAACTTGATTTTGAATTCATCGAGCCAGCGGTAATCCAGGCGCTCGAAAAATTCAATGACGCCGAATTGTGGCTCGTTGGCAATATCGAGACGAGCCGGCATTTGAAAAGATTCGGCGATCGGGTGAAACAACTGCGGATTCAACCATGGCAACACTTGCCGCTCTTAACCCGACAGCTCGATGTAAACCTTGCACCACTCACTCTCGATAACGTCTTTAATGAGACAAAAAGTGCAATAAAGTGGCTCGAGGCTGGGCTTGTATGTACGCCCACCATAGCAAGTCCTACTCAGCCTTATCGCGACGCGATAACACACGGTCGGAATGGTCTATTAGCGACATCTACTGCAGATTGGTACGAATGCCTTGCTGCGTTTCTCAATGACGCGGACCTTCGCGAGCGTGTCGGAAAGCAAGCCAGAGAAGACGCACTTACGAACTTGAATCCGGAAGCGCAGGGTAAACGATATTTGAAAATATTGGAGTGGGCCACACAGCTTGATCGTTCTCCGAGTGTTCACTCCTTCCCGGAAATAGACGACGGTTTCGTCAAGCCTCATGCGCTTGAACCGTATGACATGACACTGGTCACGCAAAGGACCGATCCAAAAGTACCTACGATGGATTTGAGTATCGCGGAGCCTCTGGAATTTGAACTTTCGTTGTGCGGAGCGCAACAAGTGCGGCTCGACCTGCTCTTCGCGACTTATGGTGGACCAGGCGGCGCGGTCGAAGTTGTTATCAAAGATTCAGCTGGAGAACTCATTAACGCAACTGTACCAGCGTCGCAGATCGCGGAAGGGACCTGGGCGGCGTTCGACTTTAACCTGAGTGCGCCAACAAACCATGCGACTGCTTACGTCAAGCTTAAAACGCCGTCACAAGGAAGACGATCGCGCATTGCGTTATGGGCGGATTTGAGTGGAACGCATTTATTTGGAAGTAAGTTAGCAATTGGATCTCCCTGCGTTCGTATTTGGATATGTGAAGGTGATCAGATTGCGATGTTGCCTGATGGTTCTGTCGCAAACATCGGGTCGTACGACACTTTGATGGCGCGATTCCGGCTTGCGAAGTACCTTTTCCATGTAAATGGATGGGAAGCAATGACCAAGCGTACGGGTGAATTTCTGGTTCGACGAGTGAGAGCAAAACTAACATCTTGAGTTTTCCATTCAACTCTCTGCGTCTCAGCGTTCTCTGAGTCTCGGCGCTGATCCTGGTTGTAAGTTACTGACAACGCCGAGACGCAGAGAACGCCGAGACGCAGAGAGTTGAAACTGACCGCTGACACTGCCGTGCCATCTGAACTTGCCATTATCGTCGTCAACTGGAATGGAGGAGACCTCCTCAAGAGTTGTCTCGCCAGCGTCGCTCAGTTTCCTCCCCAATGTTCATATGAACTGGTCGTTGTCGATAATGCTTCAACCGACGGCAGTCGCGAATGGCTTACATCTCAAGGTTCAAGAGTTCGATTGATTGCCAACGACGAAAATCTCGGTTTTGGCAAAGCAAACAATCAGGCTTTCGGAGCGACGGCAGCTCCTTACCTCTTCCTGCTCAACAGCGATGCGGAGCTTATGGCAGGTACATTAGACACGCTACTTGAGACTCTTAAGTCTGATAAGACACTCGGCGTGGTTGGTCCAAGATTGCAAAATGCCGATGGCAGTCTACAAGCTAGCGTTTGGCCCAACCCAACAACACCGTTCGAAACACTGGCGAATGCATTTCGGCTCTACAAACTGATGCCTAAGAATCTGCGCGCAGAGCGATTGTTAGGTTACCACTGGGACCACTCGCATCGACGCACGGCAAATTTGCTGAGTGGCGCTGCCCTCATGGTTAAACGAGAAGTGATTCAGGATGTCGGCGGCTTTGAAGAGAGATTCGACATGTACGGTGAAGATACCGAGTGGTGTCTACGAATTGTTCGTGGAGGATGGAAACTGGTATTTGAGCCAGCCGCGAAAGTAATTCACCATGGGGGAGCGAGCTCAGCAAAACGTTGGACCGACCTGGAGAAACGCCGCGCTGAATACCTGGCATTCTTTTGCTTTCAGCGAATGGCTCTGACAAAACGACTCATGATTGGAAATCTTTTGAGCGGCTGGTTCGCAAGTTCGGCACAGTTGTGCTGGCGGTTTATCAGACGACAACCTCGCGAAGAGCCTCGCATGGTGGCCCAACTGTATCGTAATGAATTGCGTGACGTGTTACGCAATTTGGAACACACGTCAAATGCCAAGTAGAAGGACTTTGCTGCTTTTACGTTGAAACAAAAAGTCGAATCCCAACCAACGGGATAAACTGTATAAATCCCCCACACGGCAGTGCGGGGTTTGTTCAGATCCTTTCTACTACGAAGAACCACTCAATTCTGCGCGCGGAGCGCGCCGGAGGATAAAGAAGAAGCCGTTTGTAGAAAGTATTTGAACCATCCACCAACTGCCGTTGGTGGGATTTGCCTTTTCAGGTTGGCGGGCTTCTGATTGAACACGTCCTTAGGTGTTTCTCTACTTTCTTAAGATCGCAATGACGAAATAGTCTCATTCAGACGATGCCTATCAAGGTGCTTCACATCATTCCTACCCTTGGTCGCGGAGGCGCCGAACGCCAACTCTTAAACCTGGTGTGCAATACAAGATCCGCCGAGCTTGAACATGTGGTCTGCTATCTACATCCTCCCGGAGATTTTGGAGAAGAGTTGCAACAGACGGGCTTAACAGTCATCTGTTTGAATCTACCAAATCGCTGGCCTTTTCTATTCGCACCTTTTCGACTGATACCGAAGCTCAAGGACCTCAAACCTGACATCATTCAAACCTGGCTATACGAAGCGGATTTTTCAGCACGATTTAGCACCAAGCGTCGATCGATACCCATAATCAATACCCTGCACCTGACCAGTTATGAGCCTGAGACGGTTGCGGCAGCAGGGTGGCCGCGCTGGAAGATGGCTGCCTTGCGACACGTAGATAGGTTAAGTGCACGTTGGTCACGACCCTTGTTTGTGGCGGTCTCTGAAACCGTCAGACGATCGGCGATTCGCCAGCTAAACATTCCAGCTCCAGAAATTCGAGTTATCTACAACTCGATCAACCAGGAGACATTACGCAGCGCACCAGGAGACGCCAACAACCTGCGACGCGAATTTGATCTTCCTTCAAAAGGATTTGTTTATGTGAATGTCGGACGACTAGCCCCGCAAAAGGGTCAACGGTTCTTACTCGAGGCTTTCAGGGTAGTTGCACAGGACCATGACGATGTTTTCCTCGCCTTTGTTGGTGATGGACCACTACGTGACGAGTTGCAGACACTTGCTGAAGAACTCGGGATCATCGATCGAGTACGGTTTCTCGGAAGTCGACAAGATATTGGCGCCTGTCTCGAAATGGGAGACGCATTCGTTTTTCCCTCTTCTTTTGAAGGTCTTCCTTTGGCCCCTATCGAGGCAATGCTCAAAGGACTTCCGTGTATTGCAACCAGAATTGGTCCAATCGAGGAGTTCGTAACTAATCGAGAAAATGGAATCCTAGTCACACATGGATCTGTGACCGAACTCGTGGATGCAATGAGGGAGATTTATGCTGACCCGGAGTTGCGAACCAGGATTGCTGCCCGCGCACGACAGCTTGCCTTCGAACGTTTTGATAGCAGTATTGGCATGCACTCGTGGAAAAAACTTTATCGTGAAGTTGCACTGTCTAAAGGGAATGGGTTAAAGCCTTAGTTATTGAGTTCCTTATGACTCTCAAAAGCGCTCTAAAACGGGTGCGCAGCTCTCAGCCCATCAACCAAATCAGCACTTCTCTTCTCCGTGGTTTCTCCAACGCAACCGGTTGGAAGCCCAAGGGCCTGATAAGTCACCTTCCCAGGGTTGGAGTGATTGATGTTCGACTTCCCAATGGTCACGTAATGAAAATGGTCTCAGATGGTGAAGATTGGATCCCAACTCAACTTTTCTGGCACGGGTGGTTGGGCTATGAACCTGAAGTAACATCTATCTTTTACAAACTGACGAGAGACGTAAGAGTTGTTTTTGACGTCGGAGCCTATGTCGGTTTTTTTAGTCTTCTGGCTGCGATTGGGCAACCGCAGTCGAGGATAATTGCGCTTGAGCCATTGGAACGGATTCACTCGCGTCTCTCACGCAACGTATCCCTTAATGGCCTTAACAACATTGATTGCATTCAAGCCGCCGCCGGTAAAGAGAGAACGCAGCAGGAGTTCTACTACCCCGACGATATCTCACCTGTTGCATCGTCATTACGCAGTGATCTACTGCTGGCGACGATGTCTGCAGAAAAGATCAAACATGTAAGTGTCCAGGTTGAGACTCTTGATGATGTCGCCGCTCGTCTGAACCTCGGACCGGTTGACTTAATAAAAATGGATACAGAGCGAACTGAACATGAAGTACTCGAAGGGAGTAAGGTGATCCTGGAAAGAGATCGGCCCGCAATTATTTGCGAAGTCTGGCCCGATGCCAACAACAGCCAATTACTTGAGTCGATGCTAATTCCTCTTGGCTATCGGTTTTATCACCTGCTACCAGATGGTCCACAACACAGCGAGAGAATCATCGGTGATGTCAACGCGCTTAACTACCTCTTCACGACAGCCAGGTAGGGACGTCCTTCCGCGGGCCCTTCAATCAAGAGCGGACGCCGACGGACGGACGCACCGACAAATTTGCTACACTGGTTGGACGTGGATCAAACCGTCGCGACGCATGAAAGGGCTGTATGAGTAATATTCCGTTAGTTGGTCTGCTTGATCAGTACCAAACGATCAAACCTGAGATAGATGCTGCCATTGAACAGGTAATCGCTGCCACCGCTTTTGTAGGAGGCGAGCAAGTTCAATCTTTTGAAACCGAGTTTGCAAACTATTGCGAAGCCAAATCATGTGTGGGTGTTGCTAACGGAACAGACGCTCTCTATCTATCTCTGCGAGCCCTCGGTATCGGTCGTGATGATGAAGTCATCACAGTGTCACACACGTTCATTGCCACAGCAGAAGCCATATCACTTACGGGAGCGACGCCCGTTTTTGTCGATATCGACGAAGACACAATGCTGATGGATCCCGCGTTGATTGAGGCTGCAATCACAAGCAAGACCAAAGCAATTATTCCAGTCCACCTTTACGGTCAAATGTGTGACATGGATGCGATCATGGAGATCGCCCGCCGTCACAATCTTAAAGTGGTTGAGGATGCAGCCCAGGCCCATGGTGCGAGATGGAGAGGCAAACGCGCTGGTTCGATTGGGGATGTCGGTTCTTTTAGTTTTTATCCCGGAAAAAACCTTGGAGCATTCGGTGACGCAGGTGGGATAGTTAGCCAGGATGAGGAGTTAATAAAGCGTATCAGGCTTATCGCCAATCATGGTTCATTCGACAAGTATACGCACCTGACCGAAGGGGTAAACAGTCGATTGGACAACTTGCAGGCTGCGATACTTAGAGTGAAACTGAGACATCTCGAGAGCTGGAATGAAAGCAGACGATCACATGCCGCATTCTATAAAGAGAACTTTGTCGATTGTGAGCTACCATCGCAAAGTGTCGCCGAAGAAGCGTTGCCAGTTTGGCATTTGTTCGTGGTTCGAGTGACGGATCAGGAAGGTATTCGCAAGAGGCTTGCCGATCAAGGTGTTGCGACGGGGGTTCACTATCCACTTCCACTTCACGAGCAGCCAGCGTACAAACACCTTGGAATACCTCGCGGAAGTCTGCCAATTACAGAAAAAGTAGCGAGAGAGGTCGTGAGTCTGCCTATGTACGCCGAACTCTCGCGGACACAACTTCAAACGGTTGTGAATGCGCTGGCGAACTATCGGGCCGAGGTCGCAGTCAATTGAGTTGTACTAAGACAAGTTCTTCTCAAATCATTTAATAGTCGACTGAAACGATGCAATTTATTCCGACGAAATTAGCCGGGGCTTTTATCATTGAGGTAGATCCAATTGAGGATGAGCGAGGTTTCTTTGCGCGCACCTGGAGTCACGAAGAGTTTTTGAAGTTAGGATTAAATTCAGAAATCGCGCAATGTAGTTTGTCGTTCAACAATCTACGTGGGACGCTTCGGGGCTTGCACTATCAGGTGAATCCTCATGAAGAAACAAAACTCGTGAGATGCTCAACTGGTAGAATCTTTGATGTGATCGTCGACTTGAGAAAAGAGTCTCCAACCTTCCAACAATGGATTTCGGTGGAATTAAGCTCGACCAATCACCGTATGCTCTTTATTCCGACGCGATTCGCTCACGGCTTCCAAACACTCGACGATAATGTTGAGGTCGTCTATCAACTTTCGGAATACTATCATCCGGAATCAGCACGAGGTGTCCGTTGGAATGACCCCGTATTAGATATCAAATGGCCTTTACCTGTCAGCGTCATATCTCAACGTGATCAAACTCTTCCGCTACTCGAGGATGCTGAAATCTAGGCGGGCCATGTTTTTGGTGAGGTTGCAGTTTTAAGGTACCTTTAGTTTCTATGGATCAAATCATTAAGGTACAGGGGCTCGGCAAACAGTACCAGATTGGCGCACCAGCGATAGCATACTCGACGCTTCGCGAAGCCGTAACGGACCTCGCCCGTAAACCATTTCGTGCGAACAGGAGTAATGGCGACCAGACATTCTGGGCTCTGCAAGATGTCAACTTCGCTGTAGGACCAGGAGAGATTGTTGGAATCATTGGTCGGAATGGTGCTGGTAAATCGACGCTGCTCAAAGTGCTTTCGCGGGTCACGGCACCAACAACAGGTCGCGTAGAACTGTTCGGTCGCGTTGCCAGTCTGTTGGAAGTCGGAACCGGTTTTCATCCTGAACTCACAGGACGGGAGAACATTTATCTGAACGGCTCATTACTAGGAATGGCCCGCAACGAGATTGCATCAAGATTCGATGAGATTGTTGCCTTCGGTGAAGTTGGAAAATTCATAGATACTCCGGTGAAGCGATACTCGAGCGGAATGTATGTACGTTTGGCATTTGCAGTCGCCGCACACTTAGAACCAGAAATTCTTATCATCGATGAAGTGCTAGCGGTCGGCGACGCACAGTTTCAAAAGAAGTGTCTCGACAAAATGCGTGATGTGAGCCAGCATGGCCGCACTGTACTATTCGTTTCTCACAATATGCCCGCGGTCGCTCGACTCTGCCAGCGAGCTATTCTGCTCGATCAAGGGCGAATAATCGCAGATGGCCCCGCGCACAAGATCGTGGGTATGTACCTACGAAGCGATCTGGGAACAAGTGCTGCGCGGGAGTGGCGGGAGCTTTCAACGGCGCCCGGGAATGAGGTTGTACGACTGCGGGCTGTTCGCGTTCGCAATCACAACGGCCAAATCACAGATGTGATCGATATTAGGAAGCCAGTATCGCTGGAAATGGAGTATGAAGTTTTGAAACCTGGTTCAGTGCTGGTGCCATCTCTTCGGCTTTTTAATGAAGAGGGTATTTTTGTATTTGCGACCTTCGATTCAGATTCAGAGTGGCGCGCGAAACCACGCCCCGTTGGACACTTCTTGAGTCAGGCCGAGATACCTGGAAATTTCCTGGCTGAGGGTTCCTTACTCGTCGCAGCCGCAATTACTACAATGGAGCCGCTGGTTGTTCATTTCAATGAGACTGATGCAGTGGCTTTCAATGTAGTTGACAGCCTTGAAGGTAACTCAGCGCGCGGTGACTATGCAGGACACATGCCTGGAGTGGTAAGACCGTTACTGCCGTGGAAAACCAACAGATCTTCAGCGAAACGGAGTAATGAGTCTTAAGTTATATGCAAACCGCGATTAAAGTAAAAAATGCTGTAATCAACTCGGCTGTCCGTCAAGTCAGAAGGATGGTTAAACTCAGTCAGGTTAACAGCATGGTCAGTTACCTGGCCGGCGAATACGAACTCGTCGAAGGTCCCCTGAATTACAACGCAGATGGATTGGCAGTAAATAATAACTGCGATTTCTTGAGTGACGAACGCTTCGTTAGAGCTTATGAGTGCGGGAGAAGGACGGGTTCCTGGGGGGATGCCGACGTGCGTTGGCGGGCATATGTCGCTTGTTGGGCGGCTAATCAAGTTCGGAATCTGTCAGGCGATTTTGTAGAGTGCGGAGTCAATCGAGGTGGGCTTTCAAGGACCGTCATCGATTACGTGGATTTCCCAAGCTTACCGAAAAAGTTTTATTTGCTTGATACGTTTCAAGGTTTGTCGAGCGATTGCATCTCGGAGGCGGAAAGAGCCCGAGGCGTTGAGCCAGGCGGCTACGAGGAATGTTATGAAGGAGTCGTGGAGACCTTCAAGCGCTTCAATGTGGAAATCATTCGTGGAGTGGTGCCCCACACGCTGGAAACCGTGAAAACCGAACAGGTGTGTTACCTGTCGATCGACATGAACTGCGCTGCACCCGAGATTGCTGCAGCAGAATTCTTTTGGGACAAACTAGTAAGCGGAGCGGTAATAGTGTTGGACGACTATGGCCGTGGAGATAGATACTACGAGCAGAAAAGCGCCTTCGACCGTTTTGCGTCGGAGAAATCAGTACAAGTCTTGTTGTTGCCAACAGGCCAAGGCCTGATTTTCAAACCTTAGTGATCTCAACTCAGCAGATTATATGAAAGTAGTGATCCTCGCGGGCGGTCTGGGAACGCGCCTCGCTGAAGAAACAGAATTGCGGCCCAAACCTATGGTCGAAATTGGTGGCCATCCTATGATTTGGCACATCGCAAAGCATTTTTCCCATTTCGGTTTCAAAGAATTTGTCGTCGCGCTGGGTTACAAAGGCGAGGTTATCAAACGGTTCTTTCTCGACTTTCAGTCTTTGAACGGAAGCATGACGATCGATCTCTCGAGCGGTCAGATCAACCGCCACGGTTCCGAAGGCGAAGGGTGGAAAGTTCACTTGATTGACACCGGTATCGCCACGAACACGGGCGGTCGTGTCAAACGACTCGAACCTTGGCTAAAAGGTGAGACTTTTATGCTCACCTATGGTGACGGCCTTTGCGATATCGATTATCAGCAGTTAATAAGCTTTCATCGTTCACATGGGCGTATTGCTACAGTCAGCGCAGTCAGGCCACCCTCTCGGTTCGGAGGTCTGATATTTGAAGGTGACCTGGTTACTCAGTTCATTGAGAAGCCACAGATCGGCGAAGGTTGGATCAACGGCGGATTTATGGTGTTAGAACCTGAGGTGTTCAACTACCTAAGAGGCGACGAGGATAGTCTCGAAGCAGACGCCCTTGAACAGCTTGCTGGGGAACGTCAGCTGGCCGCGTTTCGTCACGACAAATTCTGGCAATGCATGGACACTCTTCGTGACAAACGACTGTTAGAAAGTCTCTGGCACGACAAAAAAGCACCCTGGAAAATATGGCAATGAACAACTTCTGGCTAGATCGTCCGGTACTGGTAACCGGCGGCACAGGGTTGGTAGGTAGCTGGTTGGTCCACCGACTATGTGGTCTAAAGGCAGAGATTATCTGCCTCGTAAGAGATTGGGTCCCGCAAAGCGAGTTGGTTCGAAGTGGTGATATCGATAACGTTGTTACCGTTCGCGGAGATGTTACAGACCAGGTGACACTGGAACGCATTCTGGGTGAATATGAAATTGACACTGTTATCCACCTCGCAGCGCAAACCATTGTGACCATAGCGAACCGGAACCCGGTGTCCACCTTTGAAACCAACATCAAAGGCACATGGGCCCTTCTCGAGGCTTGCAGGCGCAGTCCAAAGGTTAAGCAGATTGTGATGGCGTCCTCTGATAAAGCTTATGGCGATCAACCAATTCTTCCTTACAACGAAGATACTCCTCTTAACGGAAAGCATCCTTACGACGTCAGCAAATCGTGCTCGGATTTGATCTCCCAAGCGTACGCTGAAACATATAATCTACCGATTGCTGTAACGCGCTGCGGCAATTTCTACGGTGGTGGCGATCTCAATTGGAACAGAATTGTACCGGGAACTATTCGCTCTGTATTAAGAGGGCAACGACCAGTGGTAAGGTCTGACGGAAAGTACGTGCGCGATTATTTTTATGTCGAAGATGGCGCTGCCGCCTACACCTTATTAGCAGAACAATTGCACAACGACTCGGGTCTTCGCGGCCAGGCGTTTAATTTCTCAAATGAGATTAGAGTCACGGTAATCGAACTGGTTGATAAAATACTCGAGCTCATGGGCTCAAACTTGAAGCCGGAGATCCTGAACGAAACTACTAATGAGATTCGCGAACAGTATCTTAGCGCTGAAAAGGCTAAGCAGCGTCTTGACTGGAGACCTCTCTTCTCCTTAGAGGAAGGACTTCGCCGTACGATCGACTGGTACAAGTCCTTTTTGCAGTCGTAATGATCAGCAAATGAGTTTGAATACTACCGCTACCGATCCGCAAGTGAAGTTCAAAGAAGAACTGCCGAGTGAAAAGACCTGCAGATCCTGTCTTCAGCCAACTCTTCTAAACATTTTGTCATTGGGTGAAATGCCACTCGCAAATTCGCTGCTGACGGAGGAGCAACTGAATGAGGATGAGCCCCAGTATCCGTTGGACCTGGTTCTTTGCTCAAACTGTCTGCTGGTGCAAATCACCGAAACAGTACCTGCGGAGAAGATGTTTCGCGAGTACCTCTACTTCTCGTCGTTCTCGGACACAATGCTTGAGCACGCTCGTGAGTTGACGGAACGTTTGACCCAATCGTTCAAACTCAATGATGAGCACCTGGTTGTCGAGATTGCGAGCAATGATGGCTACCTTCTTCAGTATTACAAGAAGGCAAACATTCCCGTGCTCGGGATTGAACCAGCGCTGAATATCGCGAAAGTCGCTCGCGAGGAACGTGGCATTCCTACGATTAGTGAGTTCTTTGGAGAGAAACTTGCTCAGGAACTTACAGTTGAAGGAAAGCTGGCAGATGTCGTGCATGCCAATAACGTGCTGGCCCACGCGTCTGACATAAACGATTTTGTCAGCGGACTCGCACGCATCTTAAAAGAGAATGGCTGTGCAGTGATCGAGGTGCCCTACGTTAAGGACATGGTTGAACGGTGTGAGTTTGACACCATCTATCACGAACATCTCTGTTATTTTTCTTTGACTGCTCTGACGCACTTGTGTGCGAGACATGCACTAGTTATTGCCGATGTAGAACAAATCGCTATACACGGTGGGTCGCTACGTATTTATCTGCGGAGAAATACGTCAACAATGGAAACCGCTGCCGGATTAGAACGAGTCGAGAAGCTACTTGAAAATGAAAGAGAGTGGGGCCTGACTTCTTCTGCCTATTACCTCGGCTTCGGCGACAAGGTTGAGCGACTGCGGCACGACTTAGTGTCGTTGTTGGACAGTCTGAAATCACAGGGAAGCAAGATCGCAGTCTACGGAGCATCGGCGAAAAGCAGTACCCTGCTGAACTATTTTGGCATTGGTAAAGACACCGTTCAGTTTGTTGTTGATCGAAGCACAGTCAAGCAAGGTAGATTTACTCCTGGCACTCACATCCCGATTTACCCTCCCGACAAACTATTGCAAGAGATGCCGGACTACGTGCTTTTGTTAACCTGGAATTTCGCAGACGAGATCCTCGCGCAGCAGGCTGAGTATCGAGCCGCGGGCGGACACTTCATTATTCCGATTCCAGAACTGGTTGTCGTGTAAGGCATATGTTGCTCATTTCCGAACACGCAAAGATCTCGCGACTGGCAGATATTGAAGATTCAGTCAAAGGCACCAGGATCGTCATCGCCGAGAATGTTACGATCGACGCCTTCGTGAAAATAAAACCCGCCGGTGGAATGGGCGATGTGACGATCGGCGCCGGTACCTATATCAATTCCGGTACGGTGATTTATTCGGGTAACGGAGTCACTATCGGACGCGACGTCCTAATTGCAGCGAACTGTACACTTGCACCGACAAATCACGAATATGGTTCACGAGATAAGCGCATTGTGGAACAGCGCTTCAGACCTAGCAAAGGCGGCATCGTCATTGAAGACGACGTTTGGATCGGAGTGAACACGGTGATTCTGGATGGAGCAATCATAAGACAGGGTTGCGTTGTGGGCGCTTGCTCTTTGGTAAAAGGTGAGCTGGAACCGTATTTCGTCTACGCCGGCATTCCTTTGGTGAAGATTGGTGAAAGGAAATGACACTGATCACAGTGCTTGGCGGGTCAGGTTTCATTGGTTCACACCTGATCGAGGAACTTAAACAACGAAAGCTCGAGTACTATGCCCCCAAGCGTGATGAGATTCTTTCCGGTCGCGATCTAGGCTCGATCATTTACTGCATCGGATTAACGGCTGATTTCAGATCTAAATTGCTTGAAACCGTTTCTGCCCACGTTTGTAAGCTCATCGAAGTAATCAAAGAGTGTCGCTTCGAGTCGCTGATCTACCTCTCGTCAACTCGATTGTACGGAGTTAACTCAACCCCAACACTCGAAGACAGTCCTCTTCAGATTCGTCCCTCAGACTTCAGCGACCTGTACAACATTTCCAAAGCGATGGGTGAATCGTTGACTCTGACAGCCACTGCCAACGGAACTGTTGTCAGGCTCTCAAACGTCTACGGAACTGACCGCGACTCCGGTAACTTCCTCTCGGAGATAATTCGCGCTGCCTTGAAAGAAAAGAAAATCCTGCTTGCGACATCATTAGATTCAGAAAAAGACTATGTTGATCTGGAGAGTGTTGTGAAGTTGCTTATCGAAATGGCAACAAAAGGATGTCAGGAACGAATTTACAATGTCGCCAGCGGAGTTAACTACTCAAATGCTACGCTGAGCGAAAAAATCTCCACGCAGACCGGGTGTAAAGTCGAGGTTACGCCAAACGCCGCATGTCTTAAGTTCCCTCGAATCGACATAACCAAAATCCAGCAGGAGTTTGATTTTGTACCAGGTAATCTTCTCGAGGAACTGCCAGGCTTAGTTAATTTCTATAAGAGTCTCACGACGGAGTCTTGATGATCTCAATTGACCTTGAAAAGGGTGTCCTTACGGTTTCGGACGCGCAGGACAATACCACTACTCACTCACTTGGTTCGCCAGAAGCGTTTGCGATTATCTCGGATGTCTGGTTACGAAGCGGATGGGACGCCAAGTATGTCTACAGCTTTACCTGGATGGGACGGCCAATCATTCAACTGCCTGAAGACATGATGCGTCTTCAGGAGATCATTTATTCAGTCAAACCTGACGTAATCGTAGAGACGGGGATCGCTCACGGAGGTTCGTTAATCTTCTATGCCAGCCTTTGCAAAGCAATGGGTACCGGAAGAATTATTGGCGTTGACATTGAGATTCGACCTCACAACAGACAGGCAATTGAGTCTCACGAACTGAAGTCTTACATCACTCTCATCGAAGGCGGTTCCACTGACGTCGAGGTGGTCCAACGCGTCAGCTCGCTCATCAAGCCCGGTGAAAAAGTAATCGTGTTTCTTGATTCGAATCACACGAAAGAGCATGTTCTGGGCGAACTCAATGCGTACGCCCCATTGGTAAGCAAAGGCTCGTACATCGTTGCGATGGATGGAATTATGGAGCAGGTTGTCGGAGCTCCACGTACGCAGCCAGATTGGACCTGGAACAATCCGCGTCAGGCGGCATTTGAGTTCGTAAAACAAAACAGTGACTTTGTAGTTGAAGAACCAGCGTTTTTGTTTAATGAAGGAAGTATTTCGCGGCGAGTTACCTATTGGCCCGACGCTTTCATAAAACGGGTCGACTAATGAAATGGTTTAATCAAGGGGGTAGGTCAAGTGAGTCATCGTCCTTTGGTCAGTGTTGGTGTACCGGTTTATAACGAGGAGGCGTTTGTTCGCCAAACGCTCGATTCGCTGTTGGCGCAGGATTATGACAATCTCGAGGTTGTAATCTCAGACAACGCATCTACCGACAGCACGCCGGTCATTTGTGAAGACATAGTAAAGAAGGACTCACGTGTCCGTTACTTTCGGGCTGAGACCAATCAAGGAGCAATTAAGAATTTCAATGCCGCGTTTCATCATTCCAAAGGAAAGTATTTTATGTGGGCCGGGGCTCATGACCTTTGGGAGCCAACCTTTATCTCGCAAGCTGTCGGGCTGCTCGAATCAGATCCGTCAGTGATTCTTTGTTACCCTGAAACGATGCTGATCGACACCGCGGGCCAAAGAGTAATGAAGGTTCCCGATGAGATGGATACGCGCGAGATGTCATCCGTTCGTCGCTACTTGAAATTCATTTCGAAAGTACACTGGTGCAACATGATCCACGGGCTGATCAGAAGCGAAGCGATCAAAAGCTCAAGTATGCTCAGGAGTGTCTGGGGACCAGACATATTGCTGCTTGCTGAGCTTTCACTACGAGGTGAATTTGCACAGATCCCTGAGGTGTTATTCTATCGACGCGAGAATCGGCCAGGAGATCATCAAAAATCCGATGCCGAGTCGGCCAAAAGGTACGTCAAAACCCTGGAAGGCTCCGGTAATGAAAATCTGGAGATGCCTGCGCCTGATTTGCGGCGTGGATTACGTGACGCAGTTTTGAAAGTAGTGAAAGAATCGGACCTTGCATTTCCAACCAAGTTGTACGCACATATCAAGACCGTTGTCTGTTACAGAGTTCGTTATGGAGTATCATTTCCCGGAGAGTTCTTAGTCCTCAATATTATGCGGGTAACTCATTCTTTGAAGGAGCACTAAGAAAGGACACCTTATTGTCAAGCGACCCCGACAGATCGAAGCGACAATTACCATATCCACTCAAACTAAAACATCAGCTGGGTACCAGACTTTTCAAGAGACGCGCCCAGAGAGAGCTCATTCGAGAAGTAACGCGAAGAGTCGAAACCGGTGAGTTAATTAAGCTGGTTGTAGGAGCAGGATCTAGTACGTCAATGTTCGGAGCACCAAACAGCATTTATGAGGGCTGGATCCTGACTGATCACGCTACGTTGAATGCTCTGGAAAAATCGGATTGGACCAAAGTATTTACTGCCGGAACAATATCCCGAATTTTCGCCGAGCACGTCGTTGAGCACTGGACCGCCGACGGGTTAAGGGAGTTTCTAGGGATAACCGGTAAATACCTCGTCCCCGGAGGCAATCTAAGAATTGCCGTACCCGACGGCTTTCATCCTGACGGTGGTTACATCGAGGAAGTTAAGCCGGGTGGTACTGGTCCAGGCTCGGACGATCACAGGGTGCTCTACAACTATCAAACGCTAAGCAAAATCTTTGCCGATGAGAACTGGGAATATGATCTTCTCGAATACTTCGATGAACATCACGAGTTCCATAGTAAGGCATGGAATAAGGACAACGGTTTTGTAGAGAGAGCGGAGCACACTGATCCACGAAACGAGAACAGCCCCCTGTCGTACACGAGTCTAATTCTGGACGCTCATCCCCGTAGCTAGGGAATTATCCGAATTCGCGCTTACTGAATTAGAGCTGCGCTGTTGATTCTATGAGAATCCTGATTCTTGACACGTACTATCCGCCGTTTCTTTCATCGCTTTATGCCAGGATTCCCGACCTTGGCGCCAAGCCATATGACGAACAGCTGAGCCTGATTCTTGATGAGTGTTTTGGGACGAGTGATTTCTATTCTGCAAATTTGAAAGAACTCGGTCACGAAGCTACCGAGATAGTGGTCAACTGCGAACCGTTGCAGAGGCAGTGGGCGCGTGAACACGGTTTACAGCTCGACGACAAACTCCGTTGGACCATAACCCGCAAGGGTCAGCTTCCCTGGCTAATACGAAGCAAACAATCAGACTGGTTCTATAAAGTACTCGCACGTCAAATCAGAGAGTATCAACCCGATGTCCTCTATGTGCAGGACATGAACATGGTGGGTGAGAACTTTGTTCTGGAAATGAAAGCCTATTGCGGCCTGATCGCTGGACAGATCGCGTGCCCGATAAAGCAGAATTCGAATTTCCGGGTTTATGACTACATAACCTCGTCGTTCCCGCATTTTGTAGACAAATTTCGTGCGGAAGGAATTGCGAGTGACTATCTCAAGTTGGGTTTTGACCCAAGAGTGCTTGAGCACACACATCCCACGGAAAGTCACCAGGCCGTTTTCGTTGGCAGCTTGTCAGTAGCTCATCAGAGTAGAATAAAACTACTCGAGAAGTTGTCGGCTGATCGGAAGATTGATATCTGGGGTTCAGGTATCGAGACACTTAGCAAGAACTCAACATTGCATCAGGTCTATCACGAGGAAAGCTGGGCGCTCGACATGTACAGCGTTCTGCAAAACTCGAAGATAGCTCTTAATCACCACATAGATCTGGCCGGGGTAAATGCCAACAACATGCGGTTATTCGAAGCAACAGGAGTTGGTACGATGTTGCTTACCGACTGGAAGGTGAACATCGGCGATATGTTTGAACCCGGCAAAGAGGTAGTAACATATCGCTCTCCAGAAGAGTGTGTTGAATTGCTTTCGTATTACTTGTCCCACGATGATGAAAGAGCAACGATTGCGCTCGCAGGGCAGTCACGCACTTTGAATGAGCACACTTATTTCCATCGCATGCAGGAACTGTCGGAACTGTTATTGAAGCAACTCGCAATAAAAGGAAGTGCCGTCGGCACTTCAACTTGAACAAGATAGGGCCAAGGAATGCCAAATGTGATTTCCACAGCTATGCAACTTCAGGCTAAGGCGAAGAAGATTGCATGGAAACAATTGCATCAAAAAAGAGTTGCCTCGTATCTGAAGTCTGACCGGAGGCCCTGGAGTCTCGGTTATGACGAATACCGCCTCCAGTACCTTGGTGAGTCAATCAACGATTCAATACTTGCTCAAACGTTCAAGAATGGTGGCCAGTTACCTGAAAAGTATGGCTATCGTCTCGATGCAAGGGTCATTGAGATTCCGTGGGTCTTGTCCAGATTGCCGGAAAGGGACGGTAGTTTTCTCGACGCCGGCTCGGCATTGAATCACGAATGCGTCCTTGAAGCTGCTCCACTCAAAAATAAGCAAACGACGATCGTGACGCTCGCTCCCGAGGGTCAGGCATTCTGGCGCCTCGGTGTCTCCTATGTGTTTGGCGATATGCGCAACCTGTATTTCAAAGATGAATGTTTCGATCAGGTCGCTTGTATTTCGACCATCGAACACATTGGTATGGACAACTCAATGTACGCAGGTAATGCTGACATTGCGCGGCGCGGAGATCCGACGGAGTTTCTTCTTGCGGTCAAGGAATTACGTCGCGTCATGGTGACAGGAGGAACGCTCTTTATCACCTTTCCATTTGGCAGGTATGAAAACCACGGCTGGTTCCAACAATTCGACTCGTCGTTGGTAGATACCCTTGTATCAACTTTTAGTCCATCGGATTTCAGGGAGTCGATCTTTCAGTACCATCCGACTGGCTGGCAACTAAGCGACCGGTCCTCTTGTCAAGCGTGTGAGTTCTTCGACATACATGCGCACTCCTCAGGTGATTACCCACCAGATTATCCTGCCGGTGAAAGGGCGCTTGCATGTCTTGAACTAGTGAAATGACTTCCTAAGTGAGGAGTGATTTTCGTCATGAACATTCGACGACTAGTACCACCTTCCGTGGCAGCGGTTATCGGACGCAAGACGGCTGAGATGCGTGAGTACGAGAGTTTTAATCACGCGTTAAGCGACTCTGATTCTTATGAAGATCCTCGCCTCGTAGAAATCGTGTTGGAAAAGACTCGGAGATACAGAGAAACGTTAGCGGGCGACAACTTACCTTCTATCAAGACCAGGCAAACAGCCCAAAACATGTTCGTGTTGTCCTACGTGGACCAGCATCGTGGACTCAACGTAATTGAGGTTGGAGGAGCGTGTGGAGCCGCATACTTCGAAGCTAATCGTCTCTTGCCTGGACGAATTGAGAGGTGGTCTATCGTCGAAACTCCGGCGATGGCCGCAGCCGGGAAGAGATTGGCAGACTCACACAAGTTATCGTTTCACACTGATTTAGACTCAGCTGCGGCTGCACTCGAGACGCGTGACCTCGGGATTGCTCAAGGTGCAGTCCAATACGCGAGTGATCCTCTAGGGCTCTTAAAAGCTCTGTTCAATCTTGGGCTAGGTTATGTTTACGTCACCCGAACTGTTGCGGCGCGTTCAGAGGGCGCAGAAATTCAATCGCCAATCTACACCAAGCAAGAGACTCAACTTTCTGCGCATGGACCGGGAAGCTTGCCTGCCGGTATGGCAGATAGTCGGTCGAGTCAACCCCTCACGATCGCAAGTGAGAATTCTATTTTTTCGGCCATACCACAAACCTACGAAGTACTTTGGCGATTTGAGGAGTCGAGCGATGAGTCTCGATCGATTGGTGGCAGAACAGTGACTGTTCACGATATAGGTTTTCTGGCTAAAGCCCGACATTGACTTTAGTAGTCTGGCTATATCTTTTGGACGTATTATCGATTTTCGACGCGCTTTCTCCACCAATTGACCATTTAATGAGTCGATGTCCTTAGGTTTTACAGCATCGCGACAAACGTTTATATTCAGCTACTTAATTAATCCTTCAAATATGCGCGGTACTGGGCGAACAGTCGGGCTCTACTTGGCAATGAAGTAACCCGAAGCACACATGAGTAAAGACACTGAATCGCGACCCACAGAGGGAATTGAGGTCGTCGAACACAATGGAACGAGGTATGCCGAAATTCTATGGGCTGATACTCGCGTGACTCAGACCAGATTCTTTTCTCCCGCCGATTCATCTTTTCAGTTTGGACTGCTGGCGCATGAGGCTGGATTTCTTGAGCCAGCTCATTATCACAAGACTGTAAAAAGGACGATCGATGATCTCCAACAGATGTTCGTGGTCCAACGTGGCGTTGTCGGAGTTGAGTTCTTTGATGACCAGGGTAATTTGTTTAAAGAGATTCAGCTTAGGGCCGGGGACGGCATTGTATTAATTCACGGGGCACACGCAGTTCGAGCGATCGAGGATTTTCAGTGCATCAGCGTCAAGCAGGGTCCTTTCCTGGGTGCAGAAAACGATAAGGTTAACGTAGAGGTAAAAAGTAAAAATGATTGAAGTTTTCGAACCCGTCATTGGAGATGAGGAAATCGAGGCCGTCGTAGCTGCGTTGCGACGAGGCGAGATTTCTGGTTCGTTTGGCGAGTCGATTCCGCGGTTTGAAGAAGAGTTTGCGGCTTATTGCGGTTGCAAATACGGTGTTGCAGTAAGCAATGGAAGTACCGCATTACATGTCGCCGTCGCCGCTGCCGGAATAGGCCCAGGTGATGAGGTGCTCATCAGCTCCAGCACGAACATCGCCACGGCACTCGGAGTGATTCATAACGGTGCGATCCCCGTTCCCGTCGATTCTGAAGATCTCACCTGGAATCTCAATTTGGATCTCATCGAAGATCTAATTACAGAGAAGACTAAGGCTATTATTCCCGTACATCTTTACGGACATCCAGTTGATATGGACCGGTTGATGGAGATCGCGCGCCGGCACAACTTACTCGTGATCGAAGATTGTGCCGAGTCCCACGGTGCAACTTGTCGTGGAAAGATGACCGGCAGTTTTGGCGACATGGCGTGCTTCAGTTTTTATGCCAACAAGATCATCACCACTGGCGAAGGCGGGATGGTGACAACGAACGACGAAAAGCTTGCCGACCGGCTCCGACTGCTAAGGAATCTCGCGTTTACAAAACCACGGTTTCGTCACGAAGAAGCCGGATTCAATTTCCGCATGACTGGTTATCAAGCCGCGATGGGTCTGGTGCAAACACGCAAGATCGACAAGATCTTGACCGAGAAACGAAGAGTGGCTCACACCTACAACGAGCTGTTGCGTGACGTTGAAGGCCTGCAGTTACCGTATGAAGCCGAATGGGCCCGTAACGTTTATTGGATGTACGCCGTGGTGGTCCACCCGGAATTTGGCATGACTCGAGATGAACTGATGGGTTGGCTGTCAGCCGCAGGGATCGATACCAGAACGTTTTTCTGTCCGATGAACCAGCAACCCTGTCTTATCTCCAGAACTGGTTTTCGAGAGATTCCGTGCCCCGTCGCTGATGACTTATGGGAGACGGGACTTTACCTGCCCTCGTCCTACAATTTATCCAGGGAAGATCTTTCCTTGATTGCTGACCGAATTCAGGCAGGTGCAAGAGAATCAAAAAAGGCTGTTCGCGCCTAGAATTGTACCCGGCGCCAAACCCGTCGACGCCTGTTGCTTCAATACATTTCCGCGCTGTCTTCGGAATGAGGATTTCATAAACGATGGTCTCTTATGCCGGTCGCCATGCTGAATTGTATGACCTTTTCTACGCAGACAAGGAATACGATTCTGAAGCGCTGTTTGTACACAAGTGTCTGGAACGCTTTGGTCGTGGACCAGGTAGCAAATTGTTTGAATTGGCTTGCGGCACCGGCTCACATGCCTTCGCGCTCGAGAGGCTCGGATATGAGATCACTGCGACTGACAATTCCGAGGGCATGTTAGATGTGGCCAAAGAGAAAGCTGCGGCAAAAGGATCTCGCGTTCAGTTTCGCTTACAGGATATGACAGAGTTGTCTACCGACGGCTCGTACGATGCTGTTATTTGCTTGTTTGATTCAATTGGTTACGTGCGCACAAATGAAAACCTTGGAAAGGTGTTCGCAGGAGTCAAGAAACGACTCAAGACCGGTGGACTCTTTGTTTTCGAATTTTGGCATGCCGCCGCGATGTTATGTCATTACGATCCAGTTAGAGTACGTCGCTGGAAGACTACGGCGGGCGAACTTCTACGAATTTCGGAAACTTCTCTCGATTGCGCAAAACAACTGAGCTCTGTGTCGTACTCAGTCTATGAATTGAACGACGATCGCACTTATTCAACCTTGCAGGAAACACACACGAACCGATATTTCCTCGTCCAGGAAATGGCTCAGTGGCTTACTGCCAATGGTTTTTCCCCGCTAGCATGGTATTCAGGATTTACTGACATTGAAAGCATTGATGATCAGACCTGGCACGTAGTAGCTGTCGCGAGAGCGTTATAGCCAGCGAAGAAGATGGTCCACAATCACCGTACAGGATTCACCAAATGATCGTAGGCGTTGTGCTCGAGGACTTCAGCGCTCATGAGGGTGGCGGCTATACGATTCAGGGAGACATTTTTCACTGGCTGTCTGAGCTCGCGGGAGAGAGTAGTCACTCCTTCGTGTTGTTTTGCAATCGTCCCGATGAAGTGCGGGCTCAACTGAAGAGTGAGCATATCAGTGTCGTTGCCTTCCCTGGCAATTTTGCTGACCGTGTCGTTTCAGTCGCGAGAAGAAAGCGCACCGCCTTTCAGCGTGGCCAGCGTCAGGAAACTAGATTTGAGGAGATTGCTCGTCAAGCCGGAGTAGAGTTTGTCTGGTTTGTTTCAGCTCAAGCACTGCAGGTCGACTTACCATATCTCGCAATTGTGTGGGATTTGCAACACCGACTACAACCATGGTTCCCCGAGGTAAGTGCAAACGGAGTTTGGGATCATCGGGAAGCTTTTTATTCGAGGTTTCTTCGTCGCGCAGCCTTTGTGATTGCAGGCACTGAAGCCGGTTCAAAAGAGATTCAAACCTTCTACCAGGTTCCTTCGGATCGAATCCGGTTATTGCCACATCCAACTCCGACCTTTGCATTTGCAGATACTAAAGACGCGAAAGCGAGTAACAAGAAGTTTCTTGAAGACGCAGGTCTGGCAAATGATTATTTGTTTTATCCGGCCCAGTTCTGGTCTCACAAGAATCACGCAAATCTATTGCTTGCGTTGAAACACTTGAAGGACCAACATCAATTGGATCTTTCATTGGCGCTTGTCGGTTCCGACAAAGGAAATCAGGAATACATCAAGGAGCTAACTCAAGAACTAGGTTTGAGTTCGCAGGTACGCTTTCTCGGTTTTGTTTCGGAAGCCAATCTAATTTCACTCTATCAAAATGCACTGGCTCTTACTTACATATCTTTTTTTGGTCCAGAGAATCTTCCGCCGCTCGAAGCATTTGCCCTGGGATGCCCGGTGGTCGCAGCCGACGTCGCTGGCGCATTAGAGCAACTGGGTGATGCAGCTCTACTAGTTGATCCGCGGAAGCCTGAAGAGATTGCAGCCGCGATAAAAAAAATACATCGAGATACCACAATTCGTTCACAGTTGATTGAGCGTGGCAGAAGACGAGCGCTGAAGTGGACGGGTAAAGAATTTACGAAAGGCGTATTTGCCATGCTGGATGAGTTTGAAAGTGTTCGCCGGTGCTGGCCTCGCGGTGCACACTCCCAGCTGGATTCCTGATTATCGAACGACAGATTGGAGAGGGATGAGAAAGAAAGCCTTAATTACAGGCATAACTGGTCAAGACGGCTCGTTTCTAGCTGAATTATTACTTGCTAAAGGATATGAAGTACACGGGATTATACGGCGTTCGTCATCCTTCAATACTCAACGAATCGATCATCTCTATCAGGATCCGCACAAGACTGATACCCGCTTGTTCTTGGTCCATGCTGATCTGAACGACTCGAGTTCCTTAAACACAATCATGCGCGATATTCAGCCGGACGAGATTTACAATCTTGCGGCACAGTCTCACGTGCGTGTTAGTTTTGATATTCCTGAGTACACAGCAGAAGTTGCGGGAGTGGGTACAGTCCGCATCCTCGAGGCAATTCGCGGATCCGGAATCAAGCCTAAATTTTACCAGGCGTCGTCGTCAGAGATGTTTGGACAGGCAGCGCCTCCGCAGAACGAAAAAACGCTATTCATGCCTCGCTCGCCTTACGCATGTGCAAAAGTCTTCTCGCATTACATAACAATAAATTACCGCGAAGCGTATGGCTTATTCGCTTGTAACGGCATTCTCTTTAATCACGAGTCAGAGCGTCGAGGTGAGACCTTTGTCACGAGAAAAATTACTCGCGGTGCAAGTCGAATAAAACTCGGGCTTCAAGACAAGCTATATCTTGGTAACCTCGATGCGCAACGAGACTGGGGTTACGCAAAAGATTACATCGAAGCGATGTGGCTCATCATGCAGGCCGAGAAACCTGATGACTACGTAATAGCAACAGGCGAAACCCACTCGGTCAAAGAGTTCGTCGAAGAAGCTTTTAATTATCTTGGTCTCGATTGGAACGAATACGTCGAGATTGATCCGTGGTATTACCGGCCGAGTGAAGTTGACCTGCTGCTCGGCGACGCGAGTAAGGCGCGGAAGGAATTAGGGTGGGAACCCAAAGTTGGTTTCAAGGAGCTCGTCCGCCTCATGATCGATCATGATCTGAGTTTGGCCGAACAGGAAAAACGACAACGGGACCTCAAGTAATAATCGTAACTTTAGAATGCATTACCACTTGATTGGAATTTGTGGAACCGCGATGGCCTCGCTTGCCGGAATGCTTCAGGCGAGAGGTCACCGAGTTACTGGCTCAGATCAAAATGTCTACCCACCGATGTCGACGATGCTTCAGTCGCTCGGCATCAATGTAATGCAGGGTTATGAGGCTGAACATCTCACACCCACGCCTGATTGTGTCATAGTTGGCAATGCTATTCCTCGAGGAAACCCGGAAGTCGAGGAAGCGCTTAACAGAAAAATTCTCTATCGTTCTCAGGCGGAACTTGTAAAAGAAGAGTTTATCAGGGGTCGACATTCGCTCGCTGTTGCCGGCACCCACGGCAAAACGACAACTACAAGCATCGCAGCATGGGTCGTTGATCAGGGCAGTCTGGATCCGAGTTTCCTAATCGGCGGCGTCGCGCAAAACTTTGGTTCAAGTTTCCGTGTCACCAACAGCGAGTACTTCATTATCGAGGCCGACGAATACGATACAGCGTACTTCGACAAGGGTCCGAAGTTTATGCACTATCTTCCTGAACTCGCAATCGTAAACAATATTGAATTCGATCATGCTGACATCTATGCTGATCTGGAAGCGGTTAAACTCGCCTTTCGGCGTTTCATGAATCTTGTTCCTGCTAATGGTCGACTGATTGTGGGATGGGATAGTCCAAACGTACGAGCGATTGTCAATGCGATGGGTAAACGACTCTTCACCAGGGTCGAGACTTTTGGAACTTCTCCTGAAGCAAAATGGCAAGTGCGAAATCCGCAATACGATGAGGGCCTGACAACTTTCGATATCTTTTGTGAGCAAAAATCATGGGGAACATTTCGCACCCCTTTACTGGGGGAGTTCAATCTCCTCAACTGTCTCGCAGTCGTAATCGCAGCAGACTCATGGGGCATAGACAAGGAGACAATTGCTGACGCGCTTGCCAGCTTTAAGAACGTGAAACGAAGAGCCGAGATCCGCGGTGAAAAGCGTGGTGTCGTCGTAATCGACGACTTTGCTCATCACCCAACAGCGGTCAGAGAAACGCTTCGTGCATTACGTAATCGCTATCCAAAGCGCAGGCTCATAGCCGTCTTTGAACCACGGTCATGGTCATCCAGACTTGCGGTGTTTCAAGAGGATTATGCACAGGCCTTTGCTGCGGCGGACTATGTTGTTATTGCGAGCGTATTCGATAGCCAAAGAGTCTCAGAGAAGGGTCGGGCACTGGATACGGGCCAGCTGATCAAGTCAATTTCGAGTCAGGGGAAACCGACATTTGCGATTCCGGATGCCGATCAAATCGTGTCACATCTGACCCCGGTGCTCCGTGAGGGTGATGTTGTCGCGATTATGTCGAACGGTGGTTTTGGTGGTATTCATGACAAGATTCTTCAGGTACTTGGGGATGTTTCCCCAAAACCTACAAACAATAAGTAAGGGACACACACTTTAACGAAATATTCGTAACGCTCTCGACGTGTTGCCGCGTTACACAGGAAGCTCCGCTGCCCAGGAGGCCCTCAGTGGAAAACTTCTCAGTTTTCGAACAAGCCCTAAAGTATTCCGCGACCGAACACACGGAAGACTTAGGTGAAATTGTGTCAATTTCGCGACGCACCTTCACCGAACGGGAAAGTTTCATCTGCCGCACTTCGCAAACTTCGCTTGAATACGCCTGCTTGATGATTGAGAACGCCTTACTTCTGAGGACCAATCGAACAGGTAGGGTTTACGCGGGATTTGAGAAGTTGTCGGCTATACAGCCCATTATCGATCGATACTTGCGCATCGCCGATGTGTCCGATTCCGTTTATCTTTTTGGTCAGGATGATTGGCGAGTTCCGCGACACCCAAACATAAGAGTGATGCCGCTATCGCCCGACACCCGGCTGGCTCACGAGACTTTCTTGATTACCCACTCGTCGACTCTCAACATTGCGTTAGTTTCCTTCGCGACAGAACATGTCGTATCCGAACTAAGGAATTCGGATGCGTTGAAGTACTGGTTGTTAAAAACAAGCAGTCCTCCGGTGGTGAGCAAACTCGCGAATGCAATGGAAATGCTGATCGACTGGACGCTAGCTGCGTAGCCAGGACTTTCCCTTAGTTTGTATGTTTGGATTCCTGGGTCGACTTTTCAACGAGTAACGGCATTGCTATGTCACTTCGACCCGCTCGCGGATTTTTGGGAGCTTCGATCTGGGCAGTTAAAACGCGACGTATCCTCTTCGGCAGCAGTCTTGCGGCAATCAATGCTGTAGATCCGATAAGTTCAACAACATCTCCGCCACCTCTCCAATGTTCACGAACAACTCTCGGTTCGGTAACGGTCATTAATCGTAGCAGTGTAAGTGCGATCAAATACGCGTCGTCTACCTGGCCAACAAAAGGAAGCATGTCAGGTATCAGGTCAAATGGCAGGACCGCATAAACGATCGCGCCACCAACTAAAAGTCTCTCCTTGGCAGGCACACGGGGATCGACCATCAAACGGCCGCTGAGATAGACCAGGTTTGGAACAAAGAGCAACAGATTCTTCATGCGCCGTTGTAGAGTTGTGTCCGCCATATTCGCTCCAGTAATTTTAGTTGGCGTTAGCTTGTCGCACTCGCCCACTAATTGCAACCAGGAAGTCCTAATTGTAGGGGCGTCCCTCCGTGGACGCCATTCTTAGCGAGCAGGCTGTAAAGAGTTAATGAGCATCCTCTGCAAACGTGGGGCGCCCTTGGGAGGGATGCCGCTACAAACTGGCTTGTTCTCACTAGTAGCATTCGTTAGACTTCGCATTCCGATAACCTACAAATCATGGACATCCTCGAACGAATTCGCCAACGCGCCACCTCAAGACCACAACATATCGTGTTGCCCGAAGGAAATGATCCGCGCACGGTCGTTGCCGCTGCTGAATGCTCGAGAAAACGCATTGCGCGTATCACCTTACTTGGTGAAGAAGAAACTGTTCGTAAACACGCGCAAGGGCACGGTGTTGATCTAGGTGGCGTTGAGATCATCGATCATCGACGAGCTTCAGATTTTGGAAAGATGGTCTCACTGCTCCATGAATTGCGAAGAGCCAAAGGCCTCACAACAGACGAGGCAAACACGCTTGTGTCGGATCCTCTCTACTACGGAAATCTAATGGTCCGAATGGGTAAAGCCGATGGCTCCGTTGCAGGTGCCACTAATACTACTTCGCATACAGTGCGTGCAGCACTTCACTGCATCGGTGTACGCCCAGGTTTTAATCTGGTGTCGAGTTTCTTCCTGATGGTTCTGCGCAATTCCGACTTTGGCCATGGCGGGGCTTTGATCTTTGCGGACTGTGGTGTGGTGATTGAACCGAGTGCAAACGAGTTGGCGGAGATTGCTCTTGCATCAGCGGACTCATGTAGAGCGCTTCTCGGTACTGAACCCCGCGTTGCAATGCTGTCGTTTTCGACGAAAGGCAGTGCTAAGAACAAGCTTGTAGACAAAGTGGTTGAAGCTACTCGAACTGCCCGAGCTCGGGCACCGGAACTTCAGATCGATGGCGAACTTCAAGCTGATGCGGCTCTCGTTCAGGCGGTTGCTCAATCAAAAGCCCCTGGGTCACCAGTCGGAGGTCGCGCTAACGTTCTCATCTTCCCTGACTTACAGTCTGGCAATATCGGTTACAAGCTGACTGAACGACTTGCTGGTGCGACGGCAATCGGCCCCATTCTTCAGGGTCTCGACAAACCGGCGAACGATCTATCCAGAGGCTGCAAGGCTGAAGATATTATGGATGCCGTAGCAATCACTGCCGTCCAGTCCCAGGCACGGCAAACCCCTCAGTAACGGGCAACTCACCAATCGCCGGGGCATCAAAACAACCAACTTTAGAAGCATTGGTTTAGAATCGTGTTGCTCTCTTACTTGCTAAAAGCTGCTCTTTTTGTCCTGCTCGTTTCGTGCCTCGTGTCTATTGGCAGAATCGCGGCACAACAACCCAAAACCGCACCTACAGCTGTTCCTTCCCCTTCGCCTTCGCCAACTCCTGTCACTGATGACCTGGAATCCGTCAAGGTTTTTACGGAAGAAGTCCGACTACCCCTGGTCGCGCTGGACGCATACGGCCATTACGACCCAACACTTGTTCCGGATGACGTGCTCGTTTTAGAGGACGGAGTTGCACAACAGATACGGAGTATTCGACATATTCCAGCCAATGTATTGTTCCTGCTGGATACTGGCGGTGACTCCATCGGACTCGGCGGAATGTCCAAGAGTAGTTCTTTGACACGCCAGGTAGCGACAAGTTTGGTGAATGGTCTAAAGGAAGGTTCGTGGATCGAAATAGTGCAATCGGGAAACTCGACCGATGTGCTTCAACCTTGGACCACAGACAAAGAAGACGTACTTAAAACTCTGAAGACAAAAATATTTTCAACTAAGCGCTCAAGGTTTTCCGATTCTGTAGTCGTCGCAGCTCAACAACTGGAAGATCGACCAGAGGGAAGCCGACATGTTGTCATGATCACCGACGGAGTCGACTCGCCGGGAAGCAAGGTTGAACGTGCCGAAGCTGTCCGGAAACTAATTGCAGCTCGAGCCACAGTTCATATTCTTAGTTACACCGAGTTTGTTAGACAGAAAGCTGAGAACCGAGCACCAGCAGTTACGACTGGACCTCGGCCCACAAGTTCAGATCCGATCACCGCGACCGATCCGACAATGCCTCCTGGCACTACACGTTCGCCCAGTTTTGGAGTGGGAATTCGCTTTGACCCTGCGATGCGTCGGGCCCGAAAGGCGTATGAAGCCGAGGTCAAGAAAAGTCAGCAGGTGCTAAGCAACATTGCCGAAGAAACTGGCGGAAAAATTTTTCTTCCGCTCGATAGCTCAGAAATGCTCACACGCGCTTCAGAAGTCGCTCATGCGATCGAAGCAGAATATGTCGTGACCTATCGACCGAAGCGTCCCCTAGCTGAAGCGAGCCCCGGAGAATACAGACGTATTCAGGTCAATTCACGCAGAGTTGGTTTGAGTGTGTATTCGCGAAGAGGATATGTAGTGCCAGCGCCAAAAGGTGAGTAGACGAACTTAGCCGATCACTGCCTCAAGTTGGTTTTCTACCGACTGGACCATCTGCCGAACTTCAAACTCATCGTGCTTTGGAAGTAATGACAGCCGGTGCAATTCTTCCCAGTCTTCCTTAGGAACGCGGTGAAATGCTTCGACTACTTTCGGATCGAACTGTCGTCCTGCCCAATCGTCCAGCTCCTTAGCAGCTGCTTCGTAAGACTTGCCACGTCGATAGACGCGGTCGCTGGTAATAGCATCGAAAGCGTCGGCTACAGCAAAGATGCGAGCACAAACGTCAATCTCTGCGCCGCGAAGTCCAACTGGATAACCCGAGCCGTCCCATTGTTCATGATGTTGGGCCACAACTTTGGCCGCGCCCTGCAGAAACTCGATGCCACGAAGTATCTGTTGGCCATGAAACGGATGCTCTTTCATTTGGACCCACTCTTCGTCAGTAAGCTTGGCAGGCTTGCGAAGAATAGAATCAGGCACTCCAATCTTGCCAATGTCATGTAGCAGTGAGCCAAACTCGAGCGCCTTCATTTCTTCGCGACTCAAGCCGTACTCTCGTCCTAAACGCAAACTGTAACTAACAACTCGTTCGGAGTGACCATGAGTTTCTGAGTCTCTAGTTTCGAGTGCTGTAGTAAGGGCTCTTAGTGTTGCGCGATAAGCGTCTTCCAATGAATCGAGTGCGCGATCGAGTTCTACCGTTCGTTGTTCGACTAATTCTTCCAGGTGGTTTTCATAACGTTGCTTGGCAACGATCAGTTCGTGATGTTCCAGCGCGCGTTTTACAACCGCTTCCACCTGTCGCAGGTCGAACGGTTTCATCAGGTAATCGAAGGCTCCAAGTCGGAGTGCGCCGATAGCACTTTCGACTGTCTGCATACCACTGATCATAACCACGACCGTGTCTGGGCATATCTCTTTGATGTGAGGAATCATATCGAGTCCACTCATGCCAGGCATGGTGATATCGCTGATGACTAACTCAAATTGATTGTCCCGCAAACAGATCAAAGCTTGTTCAGCTGAGCCTGCCTTCAGGCATTGATACTCTTCGCTGAGCAGGTCTGCGAGAATCTCGGTAATCTCCAGCTCATCATCGACGATAAGTATGCGCGGCAACGCGTTGGTTGGCATTTGTCCCTCCTGATTAGGACACGACGGCAAGTCGAACGGAATTACTAAAGCTCAATATATCGGTGAGTTTTTAATAGGCAGGGTCGGGAGTCCCTAAGCCGCTTACAAGGCTTCAGCATTTTAGCGGTTTTCCACAACCGTGGCAAACAAGTTTTTACTATCAGGGTAAGTAGTTTAGAAAAGAGGGGTTTTAGGTTCAGCGGACGGCTTTGCCCAAAGTCTGAATAGAAACAACCAACAGCGCCAAAGGCGCGAAATATGACAGGCAGGGGCAATCCCGATTCATCGGGAGTCGCCCCTGGGTAGGTTAGGCTCCAATTGCGCAGCTCTGAAAGAGGCGTAATAACTAGGAAGGCACTGATATTTCGCACTCTCAGAGCACTGCCTGAATTTGATGCGACCTGTTCCAAGGGCGACTCCCGATGAATCGGGATTGCCCCGGGCTTTCATATTCCGCGCCTTGCCTTTGGCGCACTCCTCGTCTCACTAATCTGACTTTTGAGGCAAAGCTAAGGCAGAGTTTCGGCAATAGCGTCCGCTAAGCTACCGGCATCCAGGCCCAACTCAGCAACGGACTTACTATCAGTATTCAATCAGTTGCGTGGTTGCAGACGAGGCTTTATCATGTCTGCCCCACGAAGCCGGAGTGGCGAAATTGGTATACGCACCAGACTCAAAATCTGGCGAGGTCACACTCATGTCGGTTCGAGTCCGACCTCCGGCACCAAACACACACGCATCCTTCTAAACTTCAAAATCACAACATTCAAAACGGAGTCGTCGGGCTCAACATCTTGCAAAGCTAAAAGGAAGAGAGTGGCTCTGTTTGCAGGCCGAATGCCAGCGGATTCTCGCCAATGATCGCTGCCGCGAAAAAGCGTGGTACGTAATAAACACTTTCGTTTTGGAAAGTCGGATCCAGTTTGTCGCTATTCTCAGTTAACACGCAAATACTGCAGCCACGATTCTCATCCGTAACGTACAACATCAAGTCACGCTCAACAGTACCTGCGCCCCGATTGTAAGCCAGGATGGCCAACGCCTCTTTCATAGGGTCGTCTTTAAACTTTTTGAGGGCACGCATGATATAGCGCGCTGCGGCATCTGCAGATTTCTCGACATCCAAAAGATCGCCTTCGCTTAGCCCGAATTGTTCGCCAGTCTTCGGTAGAAATTGAAACATGCCGCTTGCGCCCGACGTGCCAGAGGAAGGGATGTTCGTGTATTCGGATTCAATTAAAGGAATGTAGAGTCCGATTAATGGTGAAACTTTGCGCTTCTTGAAGATGGGATTCAAGATGCTCGCCAATGATTGACCTCGCTCAAAGATGGGGCGGGCGTCACTCCTTCCGACACTGCTATTACCAATACGCTGAACGTAAAAATCGACACTCCGGTGGATTGCTGCTTCAAAGGCCGGGGTGAATTGATAGTCGTTTCCCGACATCTCGCGAGCTACTCGACGAGCCTGCTGCGAAACAAATGTCGAACGCTCCAACACACTCATCTGTTGATAAAGCTTGCCTGACTGAGCGTTCACGACGGCAGAATTCGGCGTGGTCGCCAAACAGGTTGTGATTGCCAGTAAAGATAAAAACGTCCTCTTAAGTCTCATCGCTTACTTCTCCTCGGTTTGAGATTCTGTGGGAGCGCGCAAAGCATCCCCACCTTGATAAGCGAGTTCGTCATTCGAATGTGTTCACAAGTAGGACCTGTTTCGAAAGTCGTGCCAAAAAAAATAACTAGCACCTAATCCGCGGCCACGCGACAGTCCGCAAGCGAGAATCTGCACCTAAAGTGTTCATCGATTATAAGAAAATGTTTCGTTAATGCTGACGAAATCATCCAGAGCTTGGGCTCGAATAAAGGTGATAAGATGCGGTACTTGATGCTTGGTTTGGTACAAACTGACTTGGTTGGCGATGAAGTCAATTCACTGTCAGTCGAGAACATTGACTCTCCACGGTGCTGATTGGTTCCCTAACTGCCTGCTTTGCAGGTGGTACCGATTCCGGGCCGAACTATGATGACACTCGCGCCATTAGAATTCACTCGTCTGTTGGATAATTGGAAAAATGGCGATCCCACGGCGCTAGCTAAGTTGACCCCTTTCGTCTATGACGAGTTACGACGCATTGCACATCGTTACGCACAACGCGAACGCAACGGTCATACGTTGCAGACGACAGCGCTTGTTAACGAGGCCTATCTGCGTCTAGCGGCCACTGAAAAACTCGATTGGCAGGACCGGTCTCACTTCTTCTCCGTGACGGCCCAAGTCATGCGGCATATCCTGATCGATCACGCACGGCGCCGCCGGTACCTCAAACACGGCGGTGATGCGCAAAGAGTCTCGCTTGCAGAGGCCGCTTTGATGGCTAGCGAGAGGGCTGCCGAATTACTGGCACTAGACGAAGCCTTGGAAGAACTTGGCAGGCTGGATCGACGCAAAGCGAGTGTAGTAGAGCTGCGCTACTTCGGCGGATTAAGTTTGGCTGCCACGGCAGAGACATTGGGAGTGTCGCAGATGACAGTTAGGCGAGACTGGCGAGCAGCAAAGGCGTGGCTGTTTAGGAAATTGAATCCTCAAAAGGTATTCAACACAGCCGAATCCCAACACTCTGCTGGCCACTGGTGATCATCTGTAATCGGAAATCGGTTCTATGATTCCTGAACGTTGGCAAAAGGTCGAAGAAGTTTTGCAAGCCGCTCTTGATGTTCCCGAGACGCGGCGTCCGGCACTCCTCGCCGAGGTGTGCTTCGGAGAACCGGAATTACATCAGGAAGTGTTGTCCTTGCTCGCAGCTCATGAAGAGGCTGGAGACTTCATGGAACAGCCCGCAATTGAGCAGGATGCACACGTACTCCTCCGTCATGATGCACAAGAGTTCATTGGTCTCGAGATTGGACCATACAGAGTCATGAAGCGGCTGGGAGGAGGAGGAATGGGCGAAGTTTATCTGGCGGAGGATCGCCGGCTCGGCCGCCTGGTCGCTCTTAAAGTTCTTCCGCCTTACTTCGTTTCTGATGATGCCCGCCTGCGTCGCTTTCAAACTGAAGCAAGAGCTGCATCCGCCTTAAACCATCCGAACATCCTTACGATCTATGAAGTGGGACAAAGTGATGACATACATTTTATTGCCACGGAATATATCGAGGGGCAAACGATTCGCCAGTTGATCGGTAACGGAAACCTCACTCTCGGAGAAGTCTTTGAAATTCTCATCCAGTTACTCTCGGGTTTGTCGGTGGCCCATGCAGCTGGGATTATTCATCGCGACATCAAGCCTGAAAACATCATGCGTCGCAACGATGGCGCTGTCAGGATCCTGGACTTTGGAATTGCCAAGCTGATCGATGGATCAACGTCCGAAGTCAATACATTGACAGCCTCAGTGGCAAACAGTCAGACGCAAACCGGCACGATGCTCGGGACAATTGGCTACATTTCACCCGAACAGGTGCGCGGCTTACCCGTCGATGAACGCACAGATATCTGGAGCACTGGAGTAGTGCTTTATGAAATGCTGACCCTCCGTAGGCCGTTCGTGGGAGTCACCAACGCAGACACCATCGTAGCAATCCTCGAAAAAACGCCGGCGCCACTTTTCGCAGGTAATGAGCTGAACGCTCGAAGCTTACGACTAATGCAGCAGATCGTCGGCAAAGCTCTAAGCAAACAAGCTGACGAAAGATACAAATCGACCGCAGAAATGCTCGAAGACTTGAAGGCTGTGAAAAAAGAATTGGAGCGAGCGCAAAAGACAAAAGGGTTGTCGATTGGAACTGAGACCAGTGTCGATGAAGTGCAGCCGGTTGTGGCTCACTACGTTTCAGCGAGACGTCGTAATCGTCTTTTAATCTCGACGATCATAGTGTCAGTCGTTCTCCTGGTCATAGCCGTCTTTCTCTACCGGCTTTCGAGGTTCAGCGGCAGCAGCCCCAGTCCGCCTGCGGTTCAGAAGCTATATGCGCAGATGACCGAAGCCGAGCAACTCAGTTTCGTGAGTGAGCAGGAACAGCGCATCTCGTCGATGATTGGAGATCGCCCAGTAAAACTCAACGACGAAGCACTGCGAGCCATTAAATCTCATGTCGATTATTACACCACGCGCCAACGCGAGGTTGATGCCGGCCTCCCGGTCGTTTATGGACGAGCGGTCCCTTACGTTCCGGTGATCGCCAAGGCCTTTGCCGACCGCCGGATTCCGATCGTTGTCGGAATCTATCTGCCAATGATCGAATCGGCATACCGGCCATGCATGGAAAGTCACCTTGGCGCAAAAGGGTTGTTTCAATTTCTGCCTCAAACGGCGCAAGGTTATGGTGTCGCTCGTGATGAAATGTGCGATGTAAACAAGATGGCGCCTGCCGCCGCTCATTACATTGCCGATCGCATGGCTGAGTTGGGTGACGATTCGCAAAGCATGACGCTGGTCCTACTCAGCTACAATAGCGGAGCAGAACCTGTGCGCGACGCGTTACGGAAGCTGCGAGAGAGCGACCCTGGCTCTGAGAGAAATTTCTGGATGCTATTTTTGAACCGCGACAAGTTGGACCAAGCGCTCACCTCTGAGAGTTTCAAATATGTTCCCGGTTTCTTTGCGGTCGCGATCATAGGCGAGAATCCCAAAGCCTTCGAAATCTCAACGCCGCCGCTGTCAAGCCTGGTTACCATGCGCTAAATAGCACAGCAATGTAGGCCGTCCTGCAGGCAAAACCCAAGCGACAGACGCGATGCTTAACTAAAACACCGTCGCCCGCGATCAAAAACCAAACCGAAAATACCGCTCGAATCTACTTAGGCTGCGCCGGCAAGCTTTGCGACTCGCTCGGGAAGCCCCTTCACTTTGAAGGCAAGGATGATCAACAGTAAGCCGATGAGCAGAGCGTACGCACCGATCACCCAAATCAAGGCTAGTGCTCCTGCTCCCGGTCTTGCGAAGAGCACCAGTCCAAATACGATTGAGAGTATGCCGCTAAGAATAAGAAACCACTCGTCAGTGATTTCCTTACGCAGGCTGATGGCGGTCACGATCTCGGCAATTCCTCGAGCAATAGCCCAAAACCCAATCACGAAAACTATGGTCAGTGCTGCTGCGGCAGGCGAAAAAATCGCGTAGATGCCGACGATGGCTCCGATTAGCCCGAACAGCAACATTCCCCAGGCTTTTGTTCCGACACCAACCCAGATTGAGCTAAGTCCATCAATCAGCGCGTATGCACCAAATGCCAGTGCCATGGTTATAAGCGTTAGACCAGGCATCGCGAAAGCTATGATGCCAAACAGGATGGCCAAAACTCCTCGCAGGAGAAGAACCCACCATTTCTTTGCGAAAGCATCGACCAGAGGGAAAGTAGGCATGGTTTGTTTCCTTTCGTAAGGGGTTAGCCTTCAACTCCAACAAATGGTCAGCAGGAATAAACGTCCATGACTTGATCATATGGTCGATCAGAAGTGAATAACAAGCTTTTGCGAGCATTTCGCGGAGCAGCTCAACTACTTAATGCTTCCTTTCGGACTGCGGATTCAGATCCGTTAACCCGCTAACGGCTTACGATTCGAGCCGGCGCAATTGGCAGCAGGCGCGATTCGAGCTTTAGCTGATAATTAAACTATTCATATGGTTTGGCCTTCCGTGATAATACTATTGTGACTTGGGCGCTGGATTTTGCGCTGACCTTTGATCGCTGAGCATTGATGTTAAGAAAATCCATCAGTGACTGCCGTGACCTCACTAATCAATGACCGACATATCTAATCCTGCTGATAGGCGAACGCGCCAACGGATACTGGAAGCCGCATTTCTTCTGATTGCGCAGCGTGGACTGTCAGGTGAACTACTAAAAGATTCCGCAACTCTCGCCGAATATCCATTGCAGCGAGCCGAAGTCTTCTTTCGACGCGATGAAGACCTCGTGCTGTCTTTTTATGCAAGGCTCGCAGCGCAACTCGAATCACGTATCGGCGAATTACCCCAAGGTGATGTCGCCACACGATTCAAGGCGGCGATGTTGTTTAAGTTGGAAATAGTAACTCCTCATCGGAAAGCGCTTGCCTCTCTTCTTGCGACTCTGCTTGATCCGCGCCACGAACTGGGAGCTTTAAGCCCACAGACGCAAATCATTCGCACTCGCGTCATGAGTGTTTTTTACGCAGTCGTACTTGGGGCAACCGACGCGCGAAAGAAAAGTAATACTGAACTTGTGCGCAGCCTTTATGCAGCACATTTGGCTCTGATGCTTCTGTGGAGTCAGGACCAAACTCCAGACTCAGTTGCAACGCATGCCGCGCTAGACTTCGTGTGTGATCTGCTTTCTTTGAAAGGCAAGCTCTCATGGCTGCCAAACATGGATAGAACGCTCGGCAAACTCGAGGCGATCTCCACCCAGTTCGTCGATCCAGAACCTGATCCCGAACAAACGAAGCTAGCGAGCAGGATTCTTACGACACTCTTTCGTCATCGCCGTTTGCACTCCAACGCCGGTGGCTGCGCTGAAAAGCCTTGTGATCAGTGTTTAGCAATTCATCTTTCCAAGCTGCGACGCTCTATCGCAGCGGGTGAACCGATACACTTTCTGCTGCCTTCTTTCCCAGCTAAGTCTCCTAATCCGCAAAAGGTCCTTGGACGATTGCCCGATATGGCTGAAGAGCTCGCACTGATCTTTCTTGAACGCGTTTGCGCCGAGATAAAAGATTTGTATTCGCCAGGGGCACAGATCTCCATCTGCTCTGATGGCAGAGTCTTCAGCGATCTCGTTGGTGTTTCAGATACGGATGTTTCTGACTACGGAATAGAACTCAAGCGAATGATGAGTCGTATCGGAGTCAGGTCACTCGACCTTTTCAGAATGGAAGATCTCTTTGATACTCAGGATCACACGGCCATGCGCAAACAGTTGATAACTCACTATACTGAGACACTCGAGAGTATTCACGAGCGAATCCATTCATACGAACACCATACCGCACTCTTTAATGGTATCCAGCGGTTCCTCTTTGAAGACCGTCTGGCGATCGAAGCTGAGAAGAGCAGAAATCAGGTACGCAAGGAATGCAAAGATCTTGCGTATCAGGTTATTCAACGAAGCGACGGTTGGAGCCGGCTTCTAAACGACTGTTTTCCAACTGCGTTACGACTTTCAATTCATCCACAGGGACCACACTCTGAGAAGATCGGAATCCTTCTCGGTGAAGCCAACGACACATGGTTAACGCCCTGGCACGGTGTCGCAGTCAAGCAGCGAGACAAATTCATACTGATGCGTCGACACGAAGCTGAGAAGCTCGGCGCATCAATTGTCGAGCGCGAAGGTCGTCCAAGTCATTATCAAATGTGATGGATCAAATGAGCGAAGAGAAAGTAAGAGTCGGGCGCGATCGCTATCTCGCTCAAAACGGGTTGGGGATTGATAGCTATAAAGCGAAGAAGTTTCCGGTTTACTTCTTCCGGTGGGCTGTCTGGCTGCCTAACCCAGGGTTTCTTCCAACGCACGATCTACATCATGTTGTTACTGGTTACGGTACGGGTTTAGTTGGCGAAGCTGAGATCAGCGCTTACGAACTGCGCGGTGGCTGTGGATCGATCATGATATTTATCCTTTGCGTCGGAGCCATCACGTTTGGAATGTTTGTAGCGCCCAGACGCATCTTAAAAGCGTGGCAGCAATCTCGTGGAGCGCACAACCTCTACCATTCAAGTATTCCTTATGAAACACTTCTCGACATGAGCGTTGGCGATTTAAGACATCAGCTTGGTCTACCGCGGTCAGGATGTGGTGGAGATAACTAAATGACAGAGCAGCAAAATCAGTACTGGCAGCTGGAAAAACTCTCACCATTTGGGTTGATTGTCCGCTCGGACGTCGCTGAAGCTGACATGTCCGTAGTAGACCCTTCCTACTTGAAAGGGTTGATTGAGAAGCATCGAGTTGTGGTTATGCGCGACTTTGCTCCGCTTTCAGGAATTAACTTTCCAGAGTTTAGTCGACAGTTTGGAGAGATCTTAGAGTGGGAATTCGGAGCCGTGAACGACCTCCGAGTTCATGAGAACGCTCGGAATTATCTTTATACCAATCACGCTGTTCCCTTTCACTGGGATGGAGCTTTCCTGAACCGCGCTCCTCACTACATAGTATTTCACTGCGACGTTGCACCACAGCCTGGGACCGGAGGTGAAACTCTGTTCTGCGATACAACTCGGGTTCTTAGCGAGGCATTAGCCGAGCAACAACAGGTTTGGGATCGAATCAAAATCACGTACACGACCGAAAAAGTGGTCCATTACGGTGGGACGTTCAGCTCTCCAATGATCGCCACGCACCCAATCAATGGAGAAAGAATCCTACGTTACGCTGAGCCTGTTGAAGATCTAAATCCAGTGCGCCTCGCTATACACGGCCTTCCTGACGAGGTCCAATCAGACTTCATCAAAGAGATGAACGAGCGTCTAAACGACAAATGCTGTTGCTATGCTCACCAATGGATTGATGGGGATGTGGTCATTGCCGATAACTACACTCTTCTTCATGGAAGGCGTGCTTTTGAAACAAGCGCCGTGCGACACATACGACGCGTCAACGTTCTGTAAATAGCTCGGACTGTTGAAAGATATGCTTCGTTATCTTCTGTACATGTTACGCATCCGGCGAGTGGAATTCCGTATCGCTGAAATACCGATTCTCGTTATTCCTCTACTATTACTACTGCACGACACAACGCCTTTCAAGAGTTACTTCCTTTGGGAAGGAGTCTTCATTTTCTTTTTGTTGTTTGCCTTCGGAGACATGATCAACTGTCTTGCGGATAGAGATCTGGATGCGGTTTATAAGCCCCACCTATCCGAAGCGGTTTACGGTCTAGGTGTTGGATTCGTTACCTTTCAGGTACTTGCGACCGCAGTCCTGGCCCTCGCCTTATCCATACATCTTTCACTGGTTATGAATCGCTGGTCAATTGCTGTTCTCGTTGCAATCGGACTTCTACTCGGTGCTGCATATTCAGTTAAACCGATTCAACTCAAGGGACGAGGTTTGGCCCAACTAATCTGTTTGTGGCTCATAATCTTTGTCGGGCCCATGCTCTTTGTTGCTTTTCTTATCAATGCCGCGCTCTCCTTCACGGTACTCATATTTGCGGCCGCATATGGAACTCTTCAAATGGGAATAATTCTTGTCAACACAGCCGAGGACTATCCCGAAGACCTCGAAGCGAAGATTACGACGAGCGTTGTTGCCCTCGGATTACATCGTGGGATAGCGCTTGCGTCCTGGCTGGTGGCAGTTGGCGCCATTGGAGTGATAGTGGCACTAGCGTTGATGTTAAGAGAACGAGGTGCTGATTGGCGTTGGGCGATTGCGCTGATTCCATCGTTTGCCGCGTGTTTGTATGTCCTGTTTGCCATTGTAGGACTGAGACGGTCGATCAAATCTGCTAGTCTCAGTGACAGTATTCAGCAGGTAAAATCCAAAGCGAAACAAGTTCCATTATGGGTCACTCTAGTGGCCTGGTCCATACTCGGTGCAACCTACGCTCTCTTCCGAGTAGGTTTCGCGCAGTTGTGAAGCGAAGATCGGATGAAGGTTCTTTGGTCAGGTCACGCCACTCCGAACTTACAGTTTCCCCAACATAGTTGAAACTTCCACTTGATACAAAGGATTTGATTTAACCCCTCTGAGACCGACCTTTACCTACTCGATTAATCCCGATCCGTACAAAGATTCGTATTGCGCTGTTAGTCCTGCGATAAACTAAGTACCTTCATTAGCGCGCGGTACATTAGAACCACCCCAGCGAATACAGCAACCACCCTATTGCTGACTTTTCCAGGAGTTGGTTCGATCAACTATTCCAGCCAAATGGCTCTTAGCCGCGCACGACGTCTAGTCGCAACTGACAAAGTGCTACCCAGGATTAGCCATGAAAAAAAATAACGACCCGACTAAAACTCCCAAAGGCCAAAAAATCGCCGACAAAAGCGCAGATGGCTCGGCCACCCAGACCGTTGCCGAACAGCCCTTCAAGATGGGTGAAGGCAGATTCCGGCGGGCATTCGAGAATGCCCCGATCGGCATGGCGATTGTTGATTTTCAATACCGAATCAAACGGGTTAACAAGGCTCTCTGCAAAGCACTGGGCTACCCTGCTAAAGAGCTTATCGATCGACGCTTCGTCGATATTACCTACCCCGACGATGTAAGAAAGGACCGGGAGCTAGCTGAGAAATTATTTCGCGACGAGATTCCAAGTTATCGCCTTGAGAAGCGGTTCGTCACCAAGGATGGCGCCATAGCCTGGCTTGATCTAACTGCTTTGATGATCCGGGATGAAGCTGAAAAACCTCTCTATGGTCTCGCGATGGTTGAAGACATCACCGAACGTCGACGAACCCAGGAAGCGTTAAGAACCAGCGAGGAACGCTATCGCTCCTTTGTAGTAAATAGCTCTGAAGGAATCTGGCGAATCGAGAGTGAACAACCTATCGACATCAAGCTGCCCCCTGATGACCAGATCAATCTTTTTTACAAATATGGCTACGTTGCCGAGTGTAACGACGCGACGGCCCGGATGTACGGTCACGACCGTGCCGAAGACCTTATAGGTTCACGGTTTGGCGAATTTGCGCTCACCTCACAAGAACAGTACCTTCATTTCATACGCTCCTTCGTTATGAGTGGTTACCGCCTGCAACACCTACGAACCGAGGAACTTGACCTTCATGGTAACAAGAAATTTTTCGCGTGCAGTCTGATTGGAATTGTAATAAACGACCAGTTACTGCGAGTGTGGGGAGTGCAGAGGGATCGCACAGAACAGAGGAAAGCGGAAATTGATCTAGCTCGGTCACATCAACAGTTGCGAGCCTTGACCGCGTATCTGAACTCTATTCGCGAACGAGAGCGAATCGATATTGCTCGCGAGATGCACGATGTACTGGGTCAATCCCTTACCAGTCTGAAGATCGAGGTCTCGCTACTAAAAAAGAAACTCGCAAAAACAAATGAGATCGATCCAACAGAACTCGATTCCAAGTTAACCGAGCTCAATGAAATGCTCGAGACGACTATTTCTTCAGTTAAGACTCTGTCTACCGAACTCCGGCCCGGTGTCCTTGATAAGTTTGGGCTTGCTGCTGCTATCGAATGGCAATGCGACGAGTTTTCTCGACGAACCAAAATCGATTGCGAATGTCAAATTCCGCAAAACGAGTTTTCCCTCCCTCCGGAGTTTTCTACCGCGCTCTTCAGAATTCTCCAGGAGGCGCTAACTAATGTCGCCAGACACTCGGAAGCGACCTTAGTTCGCGTGATCCTGGCACTCGACGACGAGGGTATTTCACTAACGATCAGCGACGATGGGCGCGGAATAACTGAGGCAGAGTTGCGTTCACCGACGTCGCTGGGTCTATTGGGTATGCGAGAACGAGCTGAATTTCCCGGAGGTAGCTTCAACGTCACCGGCAGACCTGGAGAAGGTACTGTTCTGACCGCACGTTTTCCTCTGACAAAAGCTAAGGGAAAGTCAGCTGAGGGCAAAAAGTGATCAGCGTTCTAATAGTTGATGACCATCCGATCGTGCGCCGTGGGCTGAAAGAAATTCTGACAGCGGAATTGCAATTGTCAGTCGAGGAAAGCGCCGATCCTCATGATGCTTTACGTTCGATCAGAGAGGGCCATTTCGATCTGGTGGTGCTCGACTTGGATCTGCCTGGAATGAATGGCCTCGAGTTATTGAAAGAGATCAAACGAGAGAATGATCGGATTCATGTCCTGGTCCTGAGCGTATATCCGGAGGATCAATTTGCAGTGCGCGTAATTAATGCAGGAGCCGCAGGATTCATCTCAAAAGACGCCGCCCCGGAAGAACTTGTAAGCGCAGTAAAAAAGATTTTGCGTGGAAAACGACACGTCAGCGAACGCGTCGCTGATTTACTTCTCGAGCGACTAAACTCCAAAACAGATGCGCCGGCGCACGAACGACTCTCAGACAGAGAGTTTCAAATTCTCGGGATGTTTGGCGAAGGTAAGACCGTGAAGCAGATCGCCCAGGAACTATCGCTGAGTGCGCCTACCGTTAGTACTTATCGTGCTCGAATATTGAACAAAATGGATATGAAGAGTACAGCTGAACTGGTGAAGTATGCGATTCAGTATGGCATCTCTGGTCCGAAGTGACGCTGCTAGAGAAAGAGACTGGCAAGTTCTTTCAGTATCACTTTTAGAGGGATCGATATAACCACAACTGGAATAAAGGGAATTAAGGTCGCGACAAATAGGAAGATCAAAGCCCTAAGCTCAAACGGGACAAACTTCATATCGTGAACGTTTGCTACGATCTGATAGAGATCGGTTGTGGCAGAAAAATCCGATGCTTCGAGCGCTCCTGGACCGTACTTCTCAAAGTTTGAGAGCCACTTGTTTTCAAACTGTTCCCCCACATCGTGGGCCAGCTTACCGTAACGAAAGATGCCGCCCAACCTTGCAAAATAGAAGTTGAACACGAATATCATGAGTGGTGAAACAAAGAGCAGGGTTACAACAATCAAAAGGCCGAGTACGGTATTTTGGGCACTCTTAAGCGATTGGCCAAAGTTTACAATGTTGTTTGCAACCGAACCTGCCGGGATCACTCCAAGTGTAAAAGCGAGCGTAGTAAAAGCCACCAGACTTGAGTTTAGAAATCCAAGACCAGCAGCGCGATCCGGATGGGCAGCAATCAGCGAGAGTTTCATGCGGGAAACTTTGAAGAGCAGCCTTCCCCAAAGATGGAGGCGCCACAACCATCCAAAGATCAGGATAAGTAACAACGGCAAACTAATAGCTGCGTACCAAAGTCCGGCCCAGGAGTGTCTTAGAACGCCGTTTACAGGTCCCTGGTACCAATCGGGAAGGCGAACTGAAGATGAGTACGGAATTGCGACTGCGGCTATTCCGAAAGCAAGCAAAATCGCAATAGCTTCCACAACTCCCGAATTGATCCGCCTTTTAGTCGAATTAAGTAAGGCGAAGAAAGCTGGTTGGTCAGTTTTCTGAATGATATGAGAATTGACGAAGTACTCGACAATCCTTTCCAGTCGTGGCAGGCAGGTTCGCTCGCAGAGTATTAACAGTGGCACCGCCACGAGTGATCTCGCATGCACTCCAAAGTCCCAGAGAAACGGAGAGAGTTTGGAAGGTTGTGTGACTAGACCCTGAACAAAGACAAGGATCACAAGGGGAGCCCAACCGATCACAATACAAATCCACGCACGCGAAGTTACACTCCGACCAACTGGACGGAAAAGTCCAAGCGCCCTATGAAAGTGTGGAAATGGCCCGGAGTCAAACAGGGCCTCGGATCGTTCTATCTCACTCATCGACAGAACCAATCAGCGACGAAGAATCAGCCACAAACTTCTCCGACTTTTTAGTTATCCAAGACAGGTTGGACCACTATACTTGAACCGGATCAACTGGCCAATAGTGAACTTTGTCGGATGCCTTATCCGAACCGCAACAACCTTTAGGTATGTTACTGATGTCGAGGCCACCTTCCTACTTTAAGTCTCCGAGCTTGAGCCTGATTCCAGTGGTCAGAATCAGATCGTTCTGCTTCAGCCCAAACGGAGGATTGGAAAGATACCGATCGCTAAGCGTCAGCTGCCAGCCTATTCGCTTCGTAATGTCGGTTACCACTGACGTGTCAAAATTGATCCGGTACTCGCCACCATCGCTGAGATTGGGGAAAAAGAATAATTGTTCTTTTAGAGACGTACGCGAATTGAACTGATGCGACAAGGTCTGCCCGATTTGTGCTTCCAGAGATGTACGATCGTTATCAATTCCTTTGAAGTACTCCTTGTTCATGGCTAAGCCGCCAAGGATGTCTAGTTCTGTTCGCTCGTTTCTGATTGCGTGATAACCTGCACCACCGCCAATTACCCAGCGAAGATTTAAGTCTTGCAAAGGGTTTCGTTCGAGATCAGTAAATACGTAACCGAACCACCTCCGATTGAAGTCCCGGTCATAACGAACTCCAAAACGTATGGTGTTAGCCACCGTGCGAGAAGGTCCGCTCGTGCTGTCGCGGTTGTAGATTGAGGCTGCGTAGACACTCGTCTTGTCGTGTAGAGTTTCGCGCGAGACTGCTAATCCAAGGGCAACGTTTGTAGTGTCGGAGTTTCCCTTGGTGAGCGCAATTCCAAGGTCAGCACCTCCAGTCCACTTCTGAAAAATGCCTGGATGCAAACTACTCTCATAAGCCATTTGTTCAGCTTCTGAGCGAATGAATTGAATCGAACTTCGACTAACTGATACCTGACCTCCCGAAGATTTAATTTCGGCTTTGTCGTTCTCAGCAGTGACAAGTCCTGAAACCGTTCGACCATCTGCCAGGCCTACATATAGAGGCTTGTCCGAAACAATCGATGAAACATTTTCCAGTCCGATTGTTATCTCACCAAACAGGTCGCTCTTAACCACGAGACTCTTACCGTCGGCTTTAACAACTGTTCCAGTGACCCGATCACCGTTCTTGAGTGTGACCTGATCAGCAAGGACTGAGCCGCTGAAAAGACTGATCAATAATAGTGATAAAGCCTTTCGCCAATTCTTCATAGCCGTGCCCTCGAGTTCGATAAAAACGATCTGCCGACCTACATACTTACAATCGACAGATCAGAGCAATTGGGGGAATGAAGGGACTACAGAGGTAGGTCATTTTGATCCCTTAATGAAAATGAGATTGTTCGAGTGAATTGTGTTTACCCGACTGACGCCGAGGTTCCCCTAATCAATCGATATAGACCAAGAAGGAGCATGGCCCCAATCACCGACATAGCCCAACTCGTAAACCATCCTCCAGCGACATTTAAGTAACCCGCAACAAATGCGCCTACAAACGCGCCGGCGATTCCCAGAAGAATGGTTATGATGAAACCTCCAGGATCCCTTCCCGGCATCAAAAGTTTTGCGGCTAGTCCAACTAAAAGACCAAGCAAAATGAGACTGAATATCTGCATCGGGGTATTCCTTTCGCCACATTCACTGCGGACGTGCTGCTCCGCTTACAAGCCTCTGAATCTGAACCAGATTTGAAGGCAGCGGTGGCTGCATCGAAGCAGGAAGCCCTTCGTCGTTGTGGCTCAATGAGGTTGGTGAACTGCGTTGGCCGCAGCTGCTTACATACCGGTAACCGGGTCGCGCCCGATCGCCACAGAGTTTTGCCGCTACGGCTTCCGCCTTACGAAACATTGCGAGGTAAACATGACAGTACGGATCTTTCTCAAACATTGTCCCGCTAAAAGTAAAGGTACGAACAGGACAGCCACCATGACATATCGACAGAAAGTCGCACTCGATACAGTCGTTCGGAATGATTGCCGCTGGCCGCTCGATAAACTTACGACGCGCACTGCTCTCACTTAGCATGCGCGTCAAATTTTCGGTCTCGTAAATATTTCCAAAGAAATATTCAGGATAGCTCGTAACCCAACAATCACATTGCGCGACAAACCCGCGGGCATCGATTGAAATAAACTCGTCCGCACAATTGGACTGCCAGATGCACGGCAAACACCCTCCTCCGTCTGAGAATGTCTTTACCAGTTCGTCGATTGGACCAACAGAAACACTGCCGTATCCTCTTTCCATCCACACATCCGTCAAATCCACGAAGAACTGACCTAGTTGATCGACGTCCAGTCCCAACGAACGTTTGGCTGTGTTCTCTTCACCACCCGGGAATGGAGTGTTAACTTGAAAGCTATTGACACCAATCTCGTCTACAAAGTACGAGTAAAACTTCTCCGCACCAACATCGAGCGTTGCTTGATTCGGTACGGCGATGACTCCCATCCCAATTCCTGCGGCCATCGCTGCCTGCACATTGATCTTCCAGATCCGCGTGTAATCCGTCGACGATCCGTTAAAGAGTTTCCGGTGCACGTTGGGATAGTCCATCGAGGTACCTACAGTGTTTCCAAACATGCGGCGAATGATGTCGTTCCAGCGCGGGTTGTATCCAATCATATTCGACTGCAATCCGTGCTCCACAAACTTGCCTCGTTTCGCAGCCGCGTTTTGTATCAAGTCGTAAGCCTGAGCGAACCAATCAGGTGGCATCGTCATGATTTCACCGCCCTGCCAATGAATCGTGAGAGCGGCGATGCCTGATTCGTCCATGTGGTCCAACACCTTATGGATCACTACAGACAGTTGATCCATCGTCATACGATCATCTGTCTTATCTTCGAAACAGTACTCACAATTCACGTTGCACTTGTTCGTGGGCAACAAAATGATCGAAAAATGATTCCCCATCATGATTGATGTTGGACCTCCATCTCTTGTTGAGCAGCAAGATCCTGCTTTAGTTCAGCGGCAGCCAACTTTAGGGTGCGAAATAGTTTCTTAACGCCCCCGCAATCGTAAGAATTGTCGGGCCACTTAAAATAACCACCGCACCGGGAAAAATACTCGCAGTCAAAACACTCGCGCTTTTCGGAAAGGAGGTTCGAAACATAGCCGTCTACAAAATCTTCTGGATCTTCTATCTCAGTGTCTGAAAAACGCCTTGAGATCGTTTTTTGTCCCGCGTCATTGATGTAGACCACCTCTGCTGGATCCTCTTCTGCAACGCTCCAGAGTGACATTGGCTCGCCGCGGAGAAAAGCTAACAGGGCTGATTGGAAAAACTCGACAGGCTGACGTACGTTGCTGCGATGCAGGTAGAGATCGAGAACTGCTTCCAGCTCTCCGATGAGTTCAGGAGTGGGCTGATTTATCTCCAGCTTGACAGAAAAGTCTAATGAGACTGCCGCCTTCACCGCCTTACTGAAACCCGCTTCAACTGGAATCGATATTCTTACCGGATGTGTATCGAGTAAGTTTTTGTATGAGTAAAGCTGCGCGAAATCTGCGGCCGGATTCTCGAGAACTATTTCGATTGGCAATCCAATCGCAGTGCTCTCCAAAGCACTCGTATCCGCGGAGCTGGAGATCAATTGAATAAAACGCACAGCCTCAGGGTCCGCGTGTTTGAGGCTTTCGGCGAGCTCGTTTGGATCGTGTGAGCGAACAATGAGGTTCTGCCCTTGATACGCGTCAATATCCTGGGCGGGAATATTGTAGACGATTGAGTTTTGCAAGATAGGACCTCTTGGAGTAGCGCTGATGTCATATGAGATTGGAGAAGGATGACAGCCTGGGCTGACATCCTCCTCAGTGCATCTCGGTTCTGTTGTTCACTACCAGCCGCGACGATTAACCCAAGCAGCGCCGCCTCCGCCGCCAGAGTGATTGACCCAGGCAGCTCCACCACCGCCCCCATGCCCATTCACCCATGTTGTTTTACGGTTCACCCAACCACCGCCGCCGCCATTTATCCAACCACCGCGGCTATTCACCCATCCTGAAGTTGTTTCGCCCGGAAGTAATACCGCTCCAGCAACTGCGATACCTATAGCTGCGGCTGACCACTTCCTGAGTCCAGCAAGAAAGTCTCGACGCGAAATCAGTTGACGCTCTTCGGCATTCTCATCTGGTTTTTGGATTTCTTCTTCGTTGTCCATCATTTCCTCCTGCGGTCACTACTTAGTGACGGGCGGTGTGAAGGCATTTGACATATGGAGCATCGTAAAGCGCCACTTGCCATCTTGCTTCTCCACTCCAGCTGAGACATTGAGTTTGTAGTCTCTGGGTTTTCCTGCCAGTGAATCTTTTGCTGAACAGCTCGCCGCAAGCCACGCCATGGTCCCGTTCACATCCGCGCCACCGGTTTTCCAGTCGCAATTGGTTTGCAGCGTGTTTGGATCGTAGTCCTTAAACATCTCTGTATAAGCGGCCCGAATTTCCTGTTGACCCTGCCATCTTTCCTCTGCACCTGTGCCGAGTACAACGGTCTTAGGATCTGTGGAAAAGGTAGCCATTAATGCGTCCAGATTCTTTTCGCTGAGAGCCTTGTCGTGCTGTTGGAGCACCGCTCTCACTTCCTCTACCACGACTTTCTGGTCTACCGTAGCTGTGGGTTTTGCATTGTTGGTCGCCGCCGTTTCGGCTTCCCGATTTGTGCCACTGGGCTGACATGCGACTACCAAAACGGCTAATGAAGCTGCCAGCAAGAGAATAGCCACTCGTACCTTCACGACTGTTCCTCCTTATAGATAAATGTGAACTAGGAGTTCACCAATAGTTTAGGCAATCGCGTTTGAGACCCGCGCGGTTTACTGGGGACAGGCGTGCACCCTCTCCCCAATACCATTTAGTCACTTAGTTGGAATTCTTATAGGGAGATTAGGTAATCAATCCAGCCGGGATAATCAGGTGAAGTGTGTAAATTGGATAGGGAAATGCCTTAGAGGGTCATGTCGAAGGCCATACGGAATGACCCCCAATCCCCTCCAAGTGACTTGTCCGTCTTCAAATTAGAATAATGACAGCCAGCAGTGATTATTTCTTGGGCGGGTAGTATTTGAACATCTTATCTACGACTTTTTTGATTTTCTTCGTGGCTTTATCGGCGTCTTTGGCAGGATCTTTAATAGGTTCATTGCTAAGGGTATCAGTACCGGTTGCGCGCCAAAGTTCCGATTTGGTCGAACTGTCTTGGATCTCCAAAATCAGTGCCCCCTTAACTACCAACCACGCAGATTCGACGCTCCCGGTTCCCGCTCCCCAGGTGCCGGGTCGCGCGACTGTTGCCGAGTCAAATGTATTTAATACCGTGGCATGATAAGAAATCGTCATGTCGGCGTTGTCATCCTTGCGAGTCAGACCTTTGGCGGACATGTGCTCGTCGACCAGGGCGATTATTTGTTTGTCGATGGCAGGATTTTTTGCAGGTACACCAGTGGTCCATGAATAGGTTTTGTACTTAGAAAAATCTACAGCGTGATCAAACCCTACCGCAACTTTTTGCGCCTGGGCTGATGACGAAATCACAAAAAGTAGGAGCAGCAAAAGCCAATTACTCTTCGTTAGCATTTAGGAATGACCTCCAGCTATAACAGGGGAACCCGAGTCGCGCTTTGCATTTGAGTGTACTCGTTCTTTGTACCATCTAACCTTCATACTGTGAAGCTCTGCCTGAGCCGGCACAGTTTCCAGGCAAGTTCGAGGCAGTGCTTCACTTTGGGCTGTTCTCACAAACGCGTAGGAATCCCACACACGGGAGTATGAGTTTTTTTCAGATCCTTTCTACAAAACGGCTCTTCTCTATCCTCCGGCGCTCACGGCATATCTTTCAAGACAGTCTCATAGTCAACCTCTTCCCAAGTCTTGTCCGGGTTGTAAGTCGTCATCGCTGCCGCAATGCTCGCTGAGTTTGGTCCAAGATTTTTTTGATAGACTCTTGATGAGTAAATCAGCCATCCGAAATTAACAACCAACTACTAGAAACGTCCGATAATTAATACTATTCCAGCTGTTTACTCCTCTTTCGTCTTCACTAGTGTCTTAGTGCCGTTCTGTCCAAATCTTTCGACTCCTGAGTGAATCGAATAGTAAATGTTGTCAGCTCCAATCGATTCGCTAACCCCCGCTCGATCCATAATCATCCGCACCCAACTGGAAGCGCGTGCAACTCCCAGAACGATTCCTTGATCCGCCAGGCTTGCGCGCAACGATTCAATCTCGTAAGTGCCCGAGACGTCCATAAACGGTATCGACTCGGCGTCAAGTAGAAAATGTTTAGGAGGGGATTTTGAATCTCTCAGCAATCCATGTACGCGATCGCTGAAATAGTCGGCATTAAAGAAAACCAGCGATGCCTCAAATCGGTAGATAATCACTCCCGGGATCGGGATACCTCCGTTCTGCTCTGAGATGAATTCATAACCATCACCACCGGGAATTAGACCAAGGACTTCATCGCGTGGACGTGAAGCTTGCAGCAACAGTTTCAGCAGTGCCAGCCCGATTGCGATTAATACTCCTGGCAACACACCAATCGTCATTACGCCAAGCATGGCCACGAGGGAGTGTCTAAACTCAGGCTTGCTGATCCGGTAGTAACGCTTGAGCGAAGCAAAGTCGAACAAACCCAGTGCAGAAGAAATTAAGATCGCGGCTAGGGTGGCAATCGGAACGTAAGCAAGTGGACCAGTAAGAAACAGCAAAACCAGTGAAATGACCACAGCTGCTACCAGCGAAGTTACCTGGGTCTTTCCGCCGGCTGAATCTGCAACGGCGGTGCGCGAATCTGCCCCGCTTACAACAAATCCGCGATTGAATGCAGATGCGAGGTCCGACACTCCAAGCGCAAACATGTCGCGATTGACATCAATTCTGTAACCATTCTTTGCAGCAAACCCGCGCGCCGTCGTCATCATGCTGCAAAAACTCACAAGCGCGATTCCCCCCGCCCCAAATAAAAGCGGCCAGATCTCTTGTTTGTTGACCTGTGGAACCAGTGGTGAGGGAAAGCCGGCGGGAACAGAGCCCACTACAGCAACACCTTTTGCTGATAGGCCCATAAAAAAGACTGCTGCACAACCAAGTACGGCTACCACTAGCGGAGCAGGAAGACGTGGCACAAACTTTTTCAGAAGGAAAATAAGAACGAGAAGTGAGACCCCGAGTATGAATGTCGGGAGATGAGTTTGGTTCAACCTTAAGAACGTTCCAGCAACGGTATGAAAAAATCCCCCTTTTGGCACCTGGAAGCCACATAGAGCACCCAGCTGACCTGCGATGATGGTCAACGCAATTCCATTTAGGTACCCGGTTAGGATTGGGCGCGATAGGAAGTTAGCGATTACACCGAAGCCTGCGAGACCACCAAGAATGCATAACACTCCAGTCAGCGCAGCCAGGATTATCGACAACTCAAGGTATCGATCGGCGTTACCGGCAGCTAAAGGTGCCACTGTAGCAGCGACGATTGAACAGGCCGCCGCATCGGGATTAACGATTAACTGTCTCGATGAACCAAAGATCGCGTAGGCAATCATCGGAAGAATGCAGGAGTAGATACCGACGACCGGGGAGAATCCAGCAAGAGATGCGTAGGCGATACCGATTGGTAGTGCAACAGCAGCCACGGAGAGACCCGCCATAAGATCACTCGAGAAAAATTCGCTCCTGTAGGTACGAATCAACTTGATTCCTGGTATCAAGTCTTCGACTCTGCGATTAGTGTTCATAGAGGTAATCAACGGGAGTCTTCAGTCGAGGGGTGATGAATCCCAGCGACGGAACGTGAGCTACTGAAAGGGACCAACCTTGTCGGAAACTTCTGCACGCAGGGATGCGTAACTTCAACCTCTTCTCAATTCGCGGCTGGGTAGATTACTTTCCAATCCTGTTTCATATCAACAACGACCCATTTGCGTGCGATCGCTTCGTCGAGGGCCGTACTCAACTTCCCAACCTTTGAATCACGATCGTAAGCCCACTCGCGCACGGCGTCTGTGTGATGGACCAACCCCATGAACTTCAGTCCGTTACCAGCTGCCGTCCACTCGAGCATCTGTTGGTCTCCGTCAGAATTTCCGAACGCAAAGATCGGTCGACGTCCAATGAACTTTTGTATGCCAACTGGCTTCCCTGGTCCATCGTCAACGAACTCTATTTTAGGTTCCCGGATCAGTACAGGAATTCCACTGGATCCCAGCTGAAACTTTGTCACGAAGCTGGTCCCCACAATTTGCTCCGGTGGAACGCCATAGACCTTTTCAGCAAATGCGCGCATGAATTCTATGGTGCCACCCGAAGCTATAAAGGTCTTGAACCCATTATTCCGGAGATACGTTAGAAGTTCCAACATTGGTTGGAAAACGAGCTCGGTATAAAAACGTTTCTTGGTGGGATGCTTTGCCGTTATCAACCAGTCAAACACCGTTTTTGTAAACTCATCCGTCGTCATACCTGTATGAGTTGCCAGGATTAACTCGACGACTCCCTTTTCTCCCGACGCCGAGAGCGCCTTCATATCGCCTTCAAGCACGGCTTGAAAGGGTTGCTGGGTTTTCCACTCAGGATGGTTTGGCGCCAACGCTTTTACACGATCAAGAGCGAAAGCAAACTGAAAGTAGATTGGCTGTTCTGACCAGAGCGTGCCGTCATTATCAAAGGTGGCAATACGTTGTGGAATCGGAACGAACTCTGGACCACCTTCTTTAGTAACGCGGTTAACGAAGTCAATAATTGCGCGTTTGTTCACCCCATCGTTCCATGAAGGCAATGGATCTGTTGTTTGCTGCCCAACTGATGGTTGTGCGTGGAGACCAAGTACAAACGCGACCGTTACAAATAGAAGTATCCAGCGCTGAAGATCTATCTTTCTCATACTCTTCCAACTCCACTAAAGGATTCGGACTGATGGAAAGCGGGACTGACGATAACTACCCTACGCGGGACGGCTTGAATGCCGCCCCGCCATGCACCGCGACCACCTTAACTACGCCTAATTTCTCCACTCCACCAAAACCCCGTGACAATAAATTCTTAAACCGCAATTCTCTGGACCAATCGAATTAAGTCGCTTCCAGCACCTTGACACTACGCCGGTTGAAAACCAGAGATACGGGAATCCGCAAACAAGACCTGAAGTCACACGCCGGCCTAAGAAGTCGTTAGCTATCGCGTGTAACCCAGACTTTCACCTCAGGGCTCAATCTGGCCCAAAAGGCTTTCGGGGAAAACCTGTCAGACCAGCCAACTGTTTTTCGGGCAATGATGAACTCAGGTTAAAGAATTGGCCTGGGTGAAATAATCAGGTGAAGTCGGTATTTCTCGGCGGGGATTCTGGTAGAACTGCGGGGTTTACACATCGTAAACTCCCGGCGCAAAGCAGTCTCAAACGAGCAATCCAAAGACCATTTCGTTAGGTGCTAAAGGACTGAGACACATCGAGATGTCCCCCGTAATTTTTCGGGCTTGTAAGCTTTCGATCTCAAGCGTAGACTCTCAGACAATCCAAGGACGCAGCAGCCCAGTTTTAGGAGTCTCAAATCGAGTCTTAGCTTACCCATAAGAAGGTTTGAGAGACTTCCAGAATTGGGATCTCAGTTAAACGCGCAATTGGTTGTTGCCAGGTTGTGCGGATCGACGAATAAGCCCAGTACAATATTTCCCCCTAACTGCTTGCCGGAAACTAATTCTTACCAGGGATCCGATGCGAGCTAGGAATTGGACTCCCCGCTTGTTAGAGGGCTAGCTGGTCGGAACAACAATCATTGCTGCATATGCGATGGCGCTCCCCACACTCTGCCATAGCTGGCATATTTGTCCCCGCGACGGTCTTTCCATCCCTCGTTAGATGGTTTAGGCGTCGTAAAAACTCTGCCGTAATTGATCAAAGAAGTAAGGGCCGAATACTACCAGTAGTCGTATTTACCCGTCTGAGTTATTTGCGGATGATGTTCAGTCTGGCCCTTCTGCTACTCACAACTCAAGGCGTCTTTTCTCAAAGCACCGACAATCAAAAATCTGTACTGGTGATACACACTTTCAGAAGAGACGGCATGGTAGCCGCAACCGCCGAAAAGACTTTTCAGGAAGTACTGAGTGCTGAACTGGGTGGACAACTCGACTATTACAGCGAATCGATTGACGTCGCACGTTTCCCGGGTTTGGACTATCAGGCAAGTCTCTTCCATTTTCTTAAAGACAAGTACAAAACCAAATCGTTTGAGGTTGTTATTGCAACCAGCAAAAGTTCTAACGAATTTGTGAAGCGGTATCGATCGGAATTGTTTCCGAAAGCCGCTATGGTTTTTGTGGGCCAGCCTGGCTTCGTTCCTGGTCCAGACAGTGCTGCGGTCAACGTCTCAGTTAACACAAAAGGCACCCTGGCCCTTGCTCTTGCCTTACAACCCAAGACCAAGCAAGTATTTGTTGTCAGTGGCTCTGCTGAAACTGATCGTTTTTACGCAGACCTAATCAAACAACAATGTAACGAATTCAACGGCCGCGTGGAGATGAACTACCTCACTGGCCTTCCGATGTCTGAGTTATTAAGCAGACTAGCGACACTACCCACTAACTCCATCATCTATTACTCACTCCTTACTGAGGATCCGAATGGCGGACGATACGTTCCCACGGAGGCGCTTAATAAAATCGCCGCAGTTGCAAATTCCCCGATCTACAGTTGGTACGATTCGGCCTTAAACCATGGCGTCGTTGGTGGCGACCTTTACAGCGTTGAGCGAGTAACGAGAGAGGCTGCTCAACTGGCCCTAAGAATCCTTCGAGGAGAGAAAACCGAGAACATTCCCACCGTCGAAGTGAATCCCAACCACCTCGCGGTTGATTGGCGCCAAATGCGTCGGTGGGGAATAAGTGACAAGCCACTTCCTCCCGGTACGGCCGTCTTTTATCAGGAGGGGACCTTCTGGGAAAAGTATAGGTGGCGCTTTATCGCGATGGCTTTTGTGTTGTTGCTTCAATCCCTGTTGCTTGCAGGCCTCCTGATCGAACGCAATCGAAAAAAGAAAGCGACCAATAGGCTGGCCGAGAGCGAGAATCGCTATCGCAACGTCGTTGAAACGCAGACAGAAATGATCTGTCGTTATACACCCGAAGCAATCCTTACGTTTGTGAATGATGCTTACTGTCGCTATTTCCAGATGACACGAAAGCAGCTCATTGGCTCGTGTTTTCTGGATCTGATTCCAGAACATTCTCGAGAAGCAAGCCGGCAGCACATTCAATCTCTTATTGAGAGTCCGCGCAGAATCACTTATGAGCATGAAGTCATTCGACCAGACGGGACTATTGGCTGGCAGTTATGGACCGATCACCTGATCATCAGAAGCGACGATACTATCGAACTTCAGGGAATAGGCAGCGACATAACTGAGCGAAAGCGTGCCGAGGCTGCGCTCCGCGAAACCGAGGAACGAAATCGCGCCATCCTATTAGCTATTCCTGACCTGATGTTCCTGCAAACCGCGGATGGTGTTTACCTCGACTATCACGCAAAGAATCCGAAGAGTTTGTTTATTGGGCCAGACGAGTTTTTAGGCAAAAACATGACTGAAGTGTTACCGCCAAAACTCGCTGATGATTTTCGCAATTGCTTCACAAAGACTTTTGAGACTGGCGAGACCCAATTACTTGAATTCGATCTTCAGTTTGAAGGGAAACGAAAGTGGTACGAGGCGCGGGTGGCGCGTTGCAATGGCAATAAAGTACTGAGTGTGGTCCGTAACATAACTGAACGAAAGAGGACGTTGGAAGCTTTAATTACGAGCGAGGAATTCAATCGTCAAATCGTTGAGAGTAGTACGGATTGCATAAAGATACTCGACCTCGAAGGTCGTCTACAGTACATGAGTCCGAATGGGCAACGACTGCTGGAGATTGACAATTTCAATGACTTTTTGAATGCGTCCTGGGTTGAACTGTGGAACGGCGACGAAAAACTCCTGGCACGTGAGGCCGTTAAGCACGCACAACACGGGGAAGTTGGGGTCTTTCAGGGTTTTCGCACGACGATGAGCGGAAAGCCAAAGTGGTGGCATACCGTGATCACACCGGTCGAAGGCGCGAGTGGTGGAATCGAGCGATTGTTGGCCATCTCCAGAGACATCACCGACCAAAAGCTCGCTGAAAAGGCCGTGCGTGAAAGTGAACAACGATTTGCCAAAGCATTTAGGGCAAATCCTCAACCGATGTGTATCACGACTCTTTCGGAAGGCCGTTACATCGATGTCAACGACAGCTTTGTAGAAATGAGCGGATACTCTCGTGAGGAAATCATTGGAAAAACATTCGTCGAACTGAATTTCTACGAAACGCCAGCTCTACGTGCGAACATAATCAAACCCCTATTGAAGGACGGTCAACTTCGTAACCTTGAACTTAGGTTCAGAGCCAAATCCGGTAACCTTCGAGTACTTCTATCCTCAGCTGAATTCCTGGACCTTGCAGGCGAACGATGTATCCTGGCTGCTTCTACTGATATTACCGAACGGAAGGCTCTCGAGGAAGATTTGTTACTTAGTGAAAGAGAGTTTTCAACTCTAGTCGAGAACTCGCCAGACATCATTTCGCGTTTAGATTGTAATTTGCGCTACATCTACGTAAGCCCCGCGCTGCAGAGAGTAACCGGCGCTCCACCGGACCGCTTTATTGGTAAGACTCAAAGTGAAGCGTCATTACCGGGTTACGACTGGAAAGGGTTCGAAGAGAGCTGTCGCGAAGCGATCAAGACAAAGAAGGCAGTTCATCGGGCGTTTGAGTTTGCGGGTAAAAGTTACTGGTCGAGGATAATCCCGGAGTTCACGCGTGACGGCGAGGTTGAGTCACTGATGACAATCAGCGAAGACGTATCAGCTCGAATCAGAGCAGAGAAAGAGCTTACTGACCTAACCATCAAACTATTTAACATCCAGGACGAAGAACGACGTCGCATCGCGCGTGAACTTCATGATGGTACCGCCCAAAACCTGTTCGCAATTTCCATAAATCTTGCAAGGTTGGCCCAGCTTGACGTGGAAGAACTTGATGAAATGGAACGTCTGATTTCCGAATGCCAATCGCTGGGGGATCAGTCACTTCAGGAGATAAGAACCCTTTCCTATTTGTTGCATCCGCCTCTCCTCGACCAGGCAGGTCTGGTTTCGGCGCTGCAGTGGTATGCAGACGGATTCAGTAAACGTAGCGGAATTTATGTTGACGTTCTCGCGCAGCCAATCGGACGTCTGGAAGCAGAAATTGAAACTGCGCTCTTTAGAATTGTTCAGGAAGCTTTAGCTAATGTTCGAAGACACTCGGGAAGCGAAACTGCAACAATAAGACTGGATCGAACGAATGGACGCGTAAAGCTTGAAATTCGAGATCGGGGCCATGGCATGAAAGCGGATGGCAGTTCTGCTTCAAATGGGCTTGAAGCAATGGGTGTGGGGATTCCAGGGATGCGACAGCGTTTACGTCAGCTCGGAGGTTCGCTGGAAATAAATTCTAATGGCAAGGGAACAGCAATCGTGGCGGTAGTGCCACTTGCAAATGGAGCTAGCTATGGTGCGAATTCTTCTCGCAGATGATCACGACGTTGTTAGACGAGGACTTAGAGATCAACTCAGCAGACACGAAGGCTGGGAAGTTTGTGGCGAAGCCTCAGATGGTCGAGAAGCCGTCAAGTTGGCGCTCAAACTCGAACCCGATGTAGTAGTTCTTGACCTGTCAATGCCAGACTTAAACGGCCTCGAAGCAACTCGCAAAATAAGGCGAGATCTGCCGAAAACTGAGGTATTAATCTTCACAATGCACGAAACTGAGCAACTTATTCGTGAGGTTCTGGCGGCAGGCGCCAGGGGTTACGTGCTGAAATCAGATGCTGGTAGATCCCTCACAAATGCAGTTGAGGCATTGTCGCACCACAAGCCATTCTTCACCGCCAAGGTTTCTGAGGCATTACTCGATGCCTTCCTGAAATCAAACTCGGACCCCGATGAAGGCTCTGTTTTCCGCACATTAACGGACCGGGAACGTGAGATTGTACAGATGTTAGCTGAGGGAAAGAGCAACAAAGAGATTGCGACACATCTGTCGATTAGCGTAAAGACAGTCGAAACCCACCGCGCTACAGTCATGCGCAAATTGGATATCAACTCGATCGTTGAGCTGGTTCACTATGCAATCCGGAACCAGCTGGTTGAAGCGTAAAACAAAATGCGTCTGGCTTTTACATAATGCTCCCACCCGTAAATACAGGTTCCACCCTATTCCGGGACCCATCTGAACTCTTCTATTCTCCTTCCTGAACAGAGACCATATTTCAGGCCCCAGTCAATCGTAGCGGCCAATGCGCTCTAGTTTTTCCGCCGACAAGATCAACTGAAAACGTGGCTCTATGCGTTGATGTGTTCGCGGAGGAGGTTTGCTTCGAAAGGCTTGAAGAATATCTCGATTGCTTGCCCCTGTAGTGATACCTCTCGTAAAGAATTACCAGAAGTTAATGGTCCTTCGTTATCAGGAATTCAAGTAATGAGCGAACTCGCAGTTTTTGTCTTCAGAGATCAATACCGGGCTCCAGAAGTATTAAACGAACTGCGGCGCCGCGATTGGTTCTGGGTAAGGGATCTCGACGAAGCCGTAGCGGTAAGCTTGGACCACGATGGCAAGGCGACGGTCCAACTCAGCATCAACTTATCAAAATCAGATGCCGGGGATTGGGCCAGAATTTGGGCATCGCTTTTGAGTAGTACGCTCTTTCTGCCGCTTACGAACTTAATGGTTGAGGCCGTCGACGGTATTGCTTTCACCTCGAATCCATTAAGAGGAACTTCACGTAGCGTCATCGAGCCACGACCTGAAGCAAAATGGTGGCGAGACAGGTTACAACTTTCAGATACCTTCATGCGCGACGTTGCCGCGCTATTAAGCCCGGGAGGATCAGCAATTTTCATGGTGTTGCGTCCTGGAACAGTCCCAATCGCACTCGAACAGCTCCGTAACTATGGCGACACCATTCTACATACTTCTTTGAGCGCGAATGAGGGGGACAAGGTGCTCGCGGTAATGGCGCGAGAATAGGAGCGTTTTATGAGTACTCGACACTCAGGGGCGGTTAACACGCTTCCGCAAACAGAGCTATTTGAATTTCGCACAGGTCATTTTGTCTCGGTAAAGTATTTCTTTCGTCGCATCTTTTCCTGCTGGCATTTGAAAATGAGTCGCCCGATCACACGTGGACGAGAGACTTATCGCTCTTGCGTTCGTTGCGGAATGCGGCGGGAATTTGATCTTGAGACATGGACCCTTAAAGGTCGTTTCTATTCCCCATCAAACTCAAATGGAGGACTGCTAGATGAACTTTCAGACCATAACTGACACGCTGCTGGTTTGGCTGGCCGCGTTTGGATTCAAAGTGCTGGGTGCAATTGCCCTCTGGGTGATTGGACGCTGGTTGATCTATTTCTCGGTAGGTCTGGTAACGAAGTCTCTCCGGAAGCGACCCATCGAACCAACGATAATAAAGTATCTCGGTTCAACGATTTCGGTCCTGCTTAATATCACTCTTGTCGTCGCCATTCTCGGCTATTTCGGGGTGCAAACTACCACGTTTGCTGCATTACTTGCTTCTGCTGGTTTAGCAATCGGCCTGGCATGGAGCGGTCTCCTATCAAATTTTGCGGCAGGTGCCTTCTTAATGATCTTGCGTCCTTTTAAGGTCGGAGACTTTATCTCTGGAGGTGGCATTACCGGAACAGTCGAAGACATTGGTCTATTCGTTACGACTATCGACACTCCTGATAACGTCCGCACCTTCGTTGGAAACGGAAAGCTATTTGCCGACAATATTTCTAACTACTCAGTTAATCCATATCGTCGCGTCGATCTGGAAGCGCAGTTGGATCACGTAGTGGATGTCAACCAGGCAACGCAGTTGCTAAGAAAGCGCCTACAGTCGATTCCCAATGTTAGTAGCGACCCGGCTCCAGATATTGAGCTCCTTCGCTTTTCTGAGTTTGGTCCAGTTTTGGCAGTGCGGCCATACACAAACAACGCTCACTACTGGCAGGTCTATTTCGATACCAATCGTTCCATTCGTGAAGAGTTTTCAGCCGCTGGATTTCCCGCTCCGCAGCGTCACCTGGCGATGAAAAACGGCGCGGGCTACGAACAACGAGATAGCCAATCGAGTGCGGCCGCACATTGATCATGAGGGATAAGCAGATGAGGAATATGAAACCATTTCGTGTGCGCTTGCTGGTCGCCGGAGTGATCCTAGCGCTGACTGCAAGCTCGCTGAGCCCTGTCATCTCGCAAACTAAGAAAAAACGCCCACCGGTGTACCACACGATTTACGCCAACCAGGTGATGCGTGTCCGTCTTAACGAAGAATTAGATTCTGAGACTGCTCGGATTGGCGACACCTTCACATCCACGCTCGTTGATCCACTCTATGCCAAAAATGGCGTAATGCTGGCACCGCAAGGAAGCATCGTCAATGGTCGCGTCATCAATGTGACGCGGGCACAGAAGGATGGCAAACCAGCCACCCTCGATGTCACTTTCACTTCGTTACGACTTCCGAACGGCATCGGCCGGACCATCAGTGGTTCGCTTACTGACCTTCAATCGTCAACCGGCAACAGTGACAACGAAGGTACGATCACGGCGCACAAGACGAGCAAACGTAATGTGAAGTTTATCGGTGGCGGCGCGGGCGGCGGTGCCGTCATCGGCGCGATTGCTGGTGGTGGAAAAGGTGCAGCGATTGGCGCAGGTGTTGGAGCAGTAGCAGGAATAATTGGCTCCAAACTGAAAAAGGGTCATGAAGTAAAAGTGAAGTCAGGTACTGAAGTGGGCGTGATTCTCAATCGCAACTTTTCACTGCCTGCTTACAAAGCAGTGAACGGCTAGAAAAGCAACAAGTTTGGGGTGTGTGCGGTGCAACCTAACAGGAGGAGACAGCACTGATAAGCACCCCACCGCGGGCTGGGGATTGACTAAGGTCAGGGGCGCCCCAGCCCGCATTTTCATGTAGTCATCTCAACCTTGTAAAGATCCCGTCCTGCGTTCTCAACAATCAGCGTGTCCTGATCGGGCCGCAGCGCCTCATAATCAAAAGACCTGTAGTCCAAATAATCCAGATTGACTCGTCTACAAGTCGCTTCGTCTATACCGGTAGCCATTGTGATCCGATATCTCGGTACCACCCGACCGCTCTCGTCGGTCCGGCCGGCGTACGCGACATGGGCCAAGTGAGCGGCGATACAAAGATTCTCACGAAGCTCCTGCGAAACCCCCAACATATCGCGAACGGATTCAAGTGGAGCGTAACCATACTTCTCGATCAGCGCACCGTGTGTGTCGGATAATCGTGTCAGGTGAGGGGCGTAGATGATCAACTCGCCTCCATCTTCGATTATTCCTCCGAGTTTGTAACTCGCTTTACCACCGACCCACATTTCGTCGTAATGAGGATCCAATAAAGCAACAACTCTCTTGTACTTTCGTCCTGTATAACGAATGTGAATGCGTCGACTTATCTCAGCGGCCTGCCGAAATGCTCCACGTATGTCCCCGGCAAACAAGGCATGGACATTCAAGTTGCCACTATCGGTGCGGTACACAACTGTGTTCAAGGAAATTATTCTAGCTGTCACCAATTCAGCGGCCGCCTCAATCAGCCGCCGTGTTGGTGTTTCAACTTGTCCGATAATATTTTCAATGCCAGCGAGCGCTCCCAGCCAGTGAGTTGAATGAGTTAGTTCTGGACCAGCAACGCCGGGAAAGAAATACTTCGCACCACCCGCAAAACCTGCAACCTCGTGAGGGACTGTCGCACCGAACACAAGCACCACGTCATAAACACCCGGCGCCAGCAGTTTATTTAGACTCACTGGCACTGCTTGATTCACCAGGCCGCCGGTTAGATCTCTTACCTTCGCGGCTGAAAGTTCACCGAGCGTGATAAGTTCCTCGACTTGATTCCACTCGTGGTCAAACACATTACCCGAAAAACCCTTAAGGCCAATCTTCGCGTACTTCTGATCAATTGACATCGGCGGGTGAGTACCTTGAGCAACAAGCGCGTCAAAGGTGGCCACCCGTCGTTTTGTCAGATAGTCGACCGCGATGGGAAATAGAAAATCAGTATTATCATCGCGCGTCTTGTCAGGAATGATAGCCAGAACTCGAGACCCTGGACTAATGGTCTCGAGAGCCTGCAACGTTATTTCGGTTTGAGTGGCGGCTGTGAGCGGATTAGTGGCCGAACCCTCACCGATAACAGGAGCTGAAATAACTTCCGTTGACACTGATTTTGAATCTTGATTCGCCGCTTTTATGTCGGGGAGACGAGCTCCACGATTACGCTTCGAGCGAAGCCGTCATCGTGATTTCAGCTTTGAGCAAACGTGAAACCGGACAACCAGCCTTCGCATTATTTGCAGCTGTTTCAAACGCTTCTTTAGTTGCGCCCGGAATCTTTGCAGTTACATCGAGGTGAACTTTCGTGATCGTGAAACCGGCGTCAGTTTTCTCTAATGTCACCGCAGCAGTGGTATTGATCTTTTCGGCAGTCATTCCAGCGGTACCAAGCTGTCCTGAGAGCGCCATCGTAAAACAACCAGCATGAGCTGCTGCGATTAGTTCTTCAGGGTTTGTACCCTTACCATCTTCGAATCTCGTGCTGAATGAGTACTGAGTATTGTCGAGTACACCACTGTCTGTTGATATTGTCCCTTTACCGTCTTTCAATCCACCCTGCCAGGCTGCTGAAGCACTTCTCTTCATAAGAACCTACCTTTGTCTCGTCATGATTTTGAGCAGCGTTATTGTCGCTTGATTGGAGCAACCTCGCAACCAGGCAAGTTTGCAACAAGGTTTTTAGACTTCGATATACCTTTTAGATATTACCGCCAGACGAGACTGGACGAGGCGTTACCTCTAGGAATGAAGTTCAACAATTCAAACGGACCCGACGCTACCGCGTTTCGGTACTGACTTCATCACCACTAGGGCGCTTTTATGCCACGCGCGTTATTCTTATGAGAAGGCTGAGAAGAAAAAACTAGAGTGAGACGGTTTGTTCCGCCCAGAACTGAAACTCACGATGTTTGTGAATTTCAGCTTTGGCCCTCACGTCACCGCTGGCGACCTGACAAATCTGGTCAAAAACCCGCTTACCAACTTCATCAATTGTCTCGGTTCCATCGATGACGCCGCCGGCAGAAAGGTCAAGGTCATTCGACATGCGTTCGAAAATTGGAGTGTTCGAAGCAAGTTTGATTACTGGCGCAATGGCATTACCTATAGTTGTGCCGCGACCAGTGGTAAAGACAACCACAGTTGCTCCTGCTGCAACTAGTCCAGGAGTCGATTCCTGATCGTAACCAGGTCCCTGCATCAGGTTCAGCCCGCGTTGTGTCGGAGTTTCAGCGTACTCAACGACACCTTCGACACGAGTTGTACCAGCCTTCGCAACCGCACCAAGAGACTTGATCGTGATATTGAGTAGACCACCAGCGATGTTGCCTGGACTCGGATTGTTGTTGAGCACAGCGCCAAATTTCGAAGCGTATTCTTTATACCAATCGACCATGCGATACACGGCACGTCCAGTTTCGGAATCCTTGGCTCGATTTGCAAGCAAGTGCTCGGCACCGCAGAACTCCGGGACCTCGGTAATAAGGACTGTACCGCCAGACCTAACGAGCATGTCGGCAGCTCGGCCGAGTGATGGATTTGCGGAGATTCCCGAGAACCCATCCGAACCTCCACACTTCACTCCCAACACGAGTTCACTCACCGAACATTCGGTGCGCTCGATCTCGTTTACCTCAGGCAACATGAGTTCGACTTCTTTCAAACCTTTTTGAATAGCCGCCTGCGTGCCACCCACATCTTGAATACCGATCTTGGCGACTGGCTTATCGAACGCTTTCTCTCGCTTTAACAGGTAACTCTCAACCTGGGCCAAATTGGTTTTTTCACACCCAAGATCGATCAGAATGACTCCGCCAACGTTGGGATGATCAGCATAGTTCGAGAGAGTGCGCAACATAACATCGATAGTTGAGCCTTCCTGACAACCACACCCTTTATTGTGCGGAATCGCGACAACACCATCCACGTTAGGAAATTTCTCCCGGCTGTGAAGCGTGAATTCGGCGATAGTTGAAATCTGTGACGCTTCATGACTCGCACACATACTGGTCGGCACAATCAAAACATAATTTCGAGTACCGACTCGGCCGTCTCGACGGCGAAATCCCATGAATGTTCCGCGCTCTGATACAGCCAGATAATCCGGCGGTGGAGTGTGCAAGCTGCTGGGAAGATCACGAACGATTGGTACATCGTTCGTCATGTTTCCGTGAGTGATCTGTTCACCACTCTTAATGCCGAGCGAAGTACCAATTGGCTGACCGAATTGAAGCACGAAGGTTCCTTCCGGAATATCTCGGGTCGCAAAGCGATGTCCCGGAGGAACTGCATTAAGAACCTGAACACTTGAGCCGTCGGGTAGCAAAACTTCCAGACCTGCGGAAGTCGATTTCTTTACGACCGCGACGTTATCGTTGTGATCGACAATGATTGCGTACTCACTGATGACTGCCGCTCGGGGTATTTCGATACTCGACATGATTTGCTTGAACTCAGTCTAAAACGTCCTGAAGAATTAGTGATCGAACATTGGGGTGAAGTCGCAACCAGAGTCCGGGATTTTCATCGAGCTGCGTCGCCTTTTTGCCTGCGTCAGCCGCAATTTCGGTATCCAACAATCGCCGATAACTCTCACGTTTTGCGGGAGCTGTACTTGCGTCAACAATTGATTGGACGATCCGTCGTGCGCCAAGAATCGCTGCTGGCCCCAGGGTCAGGATGTGTTTGGCTGCGCGACATTCTGCCTCGTCCGACGCTGATACGTTAGTGCCTCCCGCTTTGAACTTGGTGATGTGATGTTCAAGAATACTTTCCGAAATCGGAATCATCCCGGCAACGTCATCTGCGGTAGCGCCTGAACCAGGTTTAATATACGCCAGATGGGATGCTCCGCCAGCTTCTGGTCCCATCCCAAGAAAAAAGATATCAATACCGCCCAACGCCTCGAGCTCTTCAACGTAACGAATCAATTCTGCTTCCAGGTCGTCTGCATCTGTTTTTATGCAGCTAAACCTCTTCACCTTCCAGAAGAACTCCGTACCGAGAAGTCGCTCAAAGTCTCTTACAAAACTCAACCCGTTGTTCATCCGCAGAGGCGCCAGGGCGTCTTGAGTGAACACGTGAAGTCGTTGCAGCAACCAGTCCTTCTCCGTCGTTTGGGCAAAAGCTCCCAGCTGACGATGTAAGGCCTGAGCACCTCGGCCTCCCAGCAATACGATTACCAGATCACCAGTCTTATCTCGAGCTGCAGCCTCGATTTCCGCAAGCATCGCACTTCCGACGGCATCCTCTGAAGGCATGACCTCGTACTTTAGCGCTTGCGGCACAAGACGGCTTAGAGAGTCTGTGGTGGCGTTGGTACGACCAAGCCAAATATTATTACCAACGACCCTCCGACCTATTCGCAGTTGACCAGTTGCAGATACCAAATTGCCAAAAACCTTCGACGTTTTTTCTGACTAGCAAAACAAATCAAACATTTATGTATGGAGTGCTTTTGATTCCGGCTTTCCCTTGCAGCAACTGAGCCAAATTGGCGTCAGACTGGTTTGACCAATCCGGAATTGGAAGCACGACTTTACCATGCGTGGCTAAACAACACAAGTCAGATTTTCTGCCACTGGCCACTAACAAAAGACCGCTATTTAGTGCCTGTCATTACACTTTTACCGCTTGACGAGGGTCTGTGCTCAATGTTACACAGTAAGCGCCCGATTAATAAAGTGGTCTAACCTTTAGCCAACAAACTCTCCTGTTAGCGCAAAGGCTTGGGATTCCCAAAAACCGAAGCTGTGGGATCGAACTTCGGTTAAGATAGCCGCTTCAAAAACGTTCTTAATATCCAAAAAGTTACAGGTCTGGAAGCAATCGTATGAGCTATCCCCGTCTCGCACTCAACGACAAAGTTGCTGTGGTTATTGGCGGCACTTCAGGTATCGGACTCGCTATCGCTCGCGGAATGGCAGAGGCTGGGGCCGACGTGATTCCAACTTCACGTCGACTTGATCAGGTAGAAGCTGCAGCAAAGGAGATCGAGGAGCGCGGCCGGCGCACTCTACGAGTGCCATCCGATGTCTCTGAGCGAACATCTTTGCAAAATGTGCTCGATGAAGCCATCAAGACATTCGGCAAGGTCGACATCATGGTCAACTCTGCTGGCCGCACAAAACGAACGCCAACCCTGGATGTATCAGAAGAAGAATGGGACGCGATTATCGACACCAACCTAACCGGAACTTTGCGAGCAGCGCAGGTCTTTGGCAGACATATGTTGGAACGAGAGTACGGAAGCATCATCAATATCGCTTCGCTATCATCGTTCGTAGCGCTTTACGAGGTCGCTGCGTATTGTGCAAGTAAAGCGGGGGTTGCGTCCCTGACTAAATCACTGGCTATCGAATGGTCGCAGCGAGGCGTTCGCGTGAATGCGATTGCTCCCGGTGTCTTTCGCACACCGCTTAACGAAAAGCTCTTGGATGAAACCGAGCGCGGGAAAGAATTTCTAATGCGCACGCCGATGCGCCGCTTTGGTAAAGTCGAAGAACTTGCAGGTGCTGCGATCTTTCTCGCGTCCGATGCGGCTAGTTTTGTAAATGGCGAAGTGCTTACCGTGGATGGTGGATTCTTGGCAAGTGGCGTCAACCAGTAGATCTTAGTTCCCACATTCCCTGGCGATCAGGAGTTCAAAATATGAGTGACGTTAGCGATACAATAAAAGGGGCAAACGTCCCCAAATCGAAGTCCGAAGTATCCCCTCCGCAGGCTGCCGCCTCAAGCGTCGTGGCCGCGGGCGCAGCGGTTGTTGAAGGCGTCGCGGAAAAAATTGGTCGCTACCGTTGGATAATTTGTGCGCTGTTATTTTTCGCTACGACAATCAATTACATCGATCGTCAGGTGCTCGGTATACTTGCTACTGACCCGCACTTTAAAACTGCCATCGGATGGAATGAAGCCGAATATGGTTACGTGAACACAGCTTTTCAAGCGGCCTACGCCCTGGGATTGTTAGTAGTCGGCGGATTAATGGATCGCTTCGGAACACGGAAAGGTTTCTCTGTCGCCATTACTTTCTGGTCAGTTGCAGCGATGCTTCACGCACTCGCTCGTTCAGCTTTCGGCTTTGGAGTCGCGCGCTTTGGGCTCGGACTTGGTGAAGCCGGAAATTTCCCGGCTTCGATCAAGACCGTAGCCGAATGGTTCCCCAAGAAGGAGCGTGCACTCGCAACGGGAATTTTCAACAGTGGCTCAAACGTCGGTGCGATCGTCGCACCACTCGTAGTCCCAGTAATCGCGGTGAAATACGGGTGGCAATGGGCATTCATCATTACGGGAACGCTCGGATTCTTCTGGTTGATTGCGTGGTTACTGATCTACCGGAAGCCGGAGGAACACCCAAAACTATCCGCTGCTGAACTTGCATACATTCAATCAGATCCGGCTGAGCCGACGACCAGAATTCCCTGGGCCAGGTTATTGCCCCATCGTCAGACGTGGGCCTTTGCTATTGGAAAATTTCTCACCGATCCCATTTGGTGGGTTTACCTGTTCTGGCTACCGAAATTTCTCAATACCAACTATGGTCTGAACATCACGCAGATTGGTCTTCCCCTCGTTGTAATCTATGTCACTGCTGACATCGGTTCGATTGGAGGTGGCTGGCTTTCGTCTTCGCTAATCAAGAGAGGTTGGACCGTAAACAAAGCTCGTAAGTTGGCAATGTTGATCTGTGCGTTGGCAGTCGTACCCATCATGTTCGCTGCTAAAGCCTCAAACTTGTGGGTAGCAGTGGCCCTCGTATCACTCGCTGCAGCGGCACATCAAGGTTGGAGCGCCAACATTTTTACGATGACCTCAGATATGTTTCCCCGTCGCGCCGTCGGATCAGTCGTCGGTATCGGCGGGATGGCAGGGTCAATCGGCGGTATGCTAATCGCAACAGCTGTTGGACTTATCTTGCAGTTTACTGGTTCATACCTACCGATCTTTATCATTGCTGGTTGCGCCTACCTGGTAGCGCTATTAATCATTCAAGCGTTGGTGCCTAACATGGATCCCGCAAAACTCGACGATGTTGCTGCCTGATCGAACATGTCAGAGACCTTAAATATCAAAAGTAAAGAGTCGTGTCGTTGGGACATTGTTTCACTTGGTGAAGTAATGCTCCGTCTTGATCCCGGTGAAGGACGTGTTCATACAACCCGTAACTTTCAGGTCTGGGAAGGCGGTGGTGAGTACAACGTCGCGCGTGGTCTGAAACGATGTTTCGGAATGGACGCAACGGTTGTTACAGCACTTGCGGACAATGCCGTTGGCAGATTGGTCCAGGATCTTATCTATCAAGGCGGCGTCGATCAGTCTCACCTAAAGTGGGTTAAGTACGACAGCGTTGGCCGTTCTGTTCGCAACGGACTGAACTTTACCGAACGTGGTTTTGGCGTACGCGCCGCTGCGGGCTGTTCCGATCGCGGGCACACTGCGGTTTCTCAACTGAAACCTGGAGAGATCGACTGGGACGAGATATTTGCGAATGAAGGCGCACGTTGGTTTCACACCGGAGGCATCTTCTGCGCTTTGTCAGAGACGACGCCGGCAGTCGCGCGCGAAGCAATGGAAGCCGCCAAGAAGCATGGCACCATCATTTCCTACGATCTCAATTATCGAGAGTCGCTCTGGAAAGCCATCGGCGGACAAGCAAAGGCTGTCTCAGTTAATCGCGAATTGGCACCACTCGTGGACGTCATGATCGGAAACGAAGAAGATTTCACAGCAGCGTTGGGATTTGAGGTGGAAGGTCAAGACGAGCATCACTCAAAACTCGATGTACAGAATTTTCGGCGCATGATCGAAAAAGCGGTCGAAACGTTTCCTAATTTCAAAGTAGTCGCCACCACTTTACGAAATGCCAGGACAGCTACAGTAAATGATTGGGGTGCTGTGTGTTACTCAGATGGTGAGTTGTATCAGGCTCCTGTCAGAGAAGGGCTCGAGATTTTTGATCGAGTTGGCGGAGGCGACTCGTTTGCTTCCGGTTTGATTTATGGATACTTAACTGAGCGCGGAGCTCAATGGGCGGTTGAGTGTGGTGCAGCACACGGTGCACTTGCGATGACCACGCCTGGCGATACAACCATGGCGACGCTTTCGGAAGTAGAACGAGTAATGAAGGGCGGAAGCGCCCGTGTTGCGCGATGACATTATTCCAACTGACAAACTCTTGTTTGCTCTGACCTACCTGCGACGATTTTCGGGTTCAATCACATGAACAAAACTGAAGTTATCCAACAAATACGAGAGACGGGTGTTATTCCCGTAGTACGCGCTACGACATCCGATGAGGCGATGCGCGCGATTGACGCAATCCGCGAGGGCGGAATTTCAGTACTGGAAATCACCATGACTGTACCAGGTGCTCTCAACGTCATCGCAGAGGTTTCAAAACGGTATGGGAAGGATGCTGTGGTCGGTGCGGGTACGGTACTCGATGCTGAGACAGCTCGATCCTGCATTTTGAATGGAGCACAATTCGTTGTCAGTCCGGCATTGAATGTCGACACAATCGAATGTTGTCGTCGCTATGGTGTTGCGATTATGCCGGGTGCTCTGACGCCGACTGAGGTGGTCCATGCCTGGACCGCTGGTGCTGACTTTGTGAAGGTGTTTCCTGCTGGCGCTCTCGGAGGTGCGAGCTACCTCAAAGCACTCAAGGCACCACTACCGCAAATAGAATTAGTGCCTACCGGAGGAGTTTCACTGAAGACTGCGGCCGATTTCATCAAAGCTGGTGCAAGTGCTTTGGGAGTTGGCGCTGATCTTGTGGATATCAAAGCAATCCGCGATGGCCACGCTAGTGTAATCACCGAGCGAGCAAAGCAATTCGTCGAGATTGTCCGCGAAGCTCGCGGGTAACTTTCCCGGGAGTCTCGAAGCGGAACCAATCAAAGTCGGCGTACCCATGTTCAGGACCTGCTGATCCGGCCAGGCTGAACAATCCAACCTTTGCTCCGATCCATCTTCCTTCTCGCGCCTTGAATGGACTGCCAACTTCTTTGAAGTTGTCGCCATCGCTGCTGTAACTAAACCGGCATACACCGTCGTCTGTCATGGTTATGCGAAGAAAGAGTGCGCTCTCTACCTTTTCGACTTCTGCTTCCGCGACCTCTTCCTTACCAGTTTGCGCGTCTTTACAAACTGTCTTTTCCAGGTTGAATCCAGTATCGGTTCGCACAATAGCAAGATACGAGTAGTCCATGCCCATCATTACAAGTCCGGCTTCTTCGTTGGGCAAGAGGCCCTGAGTATCAATTCGTGTCGTGACTGTGAAAGCAGGCGCCGGCAACTTTTGTAAAAGAAGATTTGGTACCGGCCAAAGATTCGCCGCACTCGCCGGCAACGGCAGCGAGTTCAGACGTAGCCATCCCGATCTGTCTGTCAGGGACCACCACGCTTTTTCAAAGTTCGCATGCCATTGCCACTGCAGACCGAGCTCTTTTGTTTGAAAGTCATCATCTGTTTGCGGCAATTGGATTGGGGAACGTCGGCCAACGTTTGGCTTACGATAACTCGTTACTGGTTCGCCTTTGCCATCTCCGTCTTTGTCGCTACCGATGACAGGCCAGTTATTGACCCATTTCATCGGTTGAAGGTGAACGATACGACCGTAAGCACCTTTATCCTGGAAATGAATAAACCACGACTCACCTGATTTCAACTCAATCCATGCACCTTGATGTGGGCCATTAATCTGGGTGGAACCCTGGTCCATGACAATCTTGTCCTCGTAAGGACCATAAATATTCTTCGAGCGTAAGACAGTTTGCCAGCCGATGGGCACTCCACCAGCTGGTGCAAAGATGTAGTAATAGCCGTTTCGTTTATAAAGCTTTGGGCCTTCGATAGTGGGATGATTTGTCCGGCCGTCGAAAACCGTTTTTCCTTCATCAAGAATCTTCGTGCCATCGCTACTCATCTTGTTGATTGTCAAGATGCTCTTAATACCAGAACGGCTATTGGCCCACGCGTGTACCAAGTAAGCATTTCCATCGTCGTCCCAAAACGGACACGGATCGATCCAACCTTTTGCGCTCTTTATCAAAAGCGGGGCGGACCAAGGACCAGCCGGGTTACGTGTCTTCACCATGTAGATTCCGTAATCAGGATCCGGGTAGAAGATATAGAAGTACCCGTTGTGATACCTGATCGCAGGCGCCCACACGCCCTTTCCGTGCTGAGGTTTCTCAAAAACCCCACGCGGTATTTGTTGTTCAAAAACGTGACCGATGATGCGCCAGTTAATTAGGTCTTTGGAGTGAAGTATCGGCAACCCCGGTACGGCGTTAAAGCTTGAAGCAGTCAGGTAAAAATCGTCGCCCACACGAATCGCGTCTGGATCTGAGTAGTCAGCATAGATGATTGGGTTTTTATAGGTGCCGTTTCCATTGTCAGGGACGTAGATCGCGCCCGGTCGTTGACGCGATTGACCGAAGCAAGGGAAGCAAGAAACTACCAGAGCGATTGTGAGGGTGAATTGGTTTACAGATCTTGGCTTGATCACCTTTAGTTGGTTGAGATCTCTTCTTCCTGTTCCTGGGCTTTCTGAGCCAACACTAAGTGGTCACGCATCGCGTCCCGAGCAGCATCAGGATTTCGATCACGAATTGCCCGATAGATGCTGCGGTGCATTTCCGCAGACTCCTTAAGGTCGCGCGCACGCTTTACAGTTTTGCTTCTTACTTCAAAAAGTATAGTCGCCACCATGTTCATCAACGCGGTTAGGATCCTGTTACCAGAAGCCGCCGCCACTGTTTGATGAAATCGCATATCGTGAACCAGAAACTGTTCTGGCTCATCAAGAGACGCAAACATGCCCGTTACTTCTTCCGACATCGAAGCCATCTGATCACCGGTGGCACGTTCAGCAGCGAGACCGGCTATTGCCATCTCGAGTGAACGCCGCGCTTCAAACATCTCCGCGGGAGTGAATCGCTGCAGTGAAGCCATCAAACGCAATGGACTACTGTCCAGGGCCGGAGAGCCCTCCGCTTCGACAACAAATGTGCCTGCTCCACGACGTGGTTGCAAAACTCCCACGGCTGCGAGTGAACTTATACCCGCTCGCAACGTGGGGCGACTAACACCAAGGAGCTTAGCCAGATCTCGTTCGGGCGGAAGACGATCGCCAGGTCGTAGTTCTCCCTTGTGGATCATCTCTCTGAGTTGAGCGACGACTTCCTCCGAGGTGGTACCACGCCGGTCGGTATCGATCGCTTTGAACAATGCGGTTGAATCACTCATTGCTTTGTGTTTTTAGGTAACCTCTAATATCAGACATTCTTCCTGTGCCAGTTACTTTTTTCGTGTCTGTTGAATCAACCAGAGCGCGAGATCGTTTGCCGCCTTAAAGTTTTCGTACTCAGCTGGCAGCTTACGGCCGTCCACATACTCGTTGTAGAGCCACGGATCGCCAACGGCAAACACAGTGCCCTTTCCAACTTTGGCTACGGCCATAATATTGTCGCCATTATCAACAAAGACCGGATGTGCCGGAGAAACTAGTTGTAGTGTCGAAATCTCCTTTAGGTAGAGAGTTCGCGCTGTTTTGAAAATCGAATGTGGTGGCGTGACCGTGAGTTTGCCTTGTGCAAAATCATTGCCCGGCACTTTGTTACGACTGTCCTTCTTGAATTCAATTCCGAACACTTTTGCCAATTGGTTGAAGTGATCAAACTCGCAGTTGCCCACATCGTTTCCCATCAGAACCAGAACACCGCCAGCCTTTACCCAGTCAGAAATAGCTTTTATGTGTGGTTCCTCAACGTAATTTGGCCTATCAGTTTCCTGGGGTGTGTCAGGATCAACGATGATGTAGATATCTGACCCTTTCAGATTAGCTGCGGTCGGAGCAGCTCTCAGGGTTTCGGTCTTTACACCGAAGGAACGGAAAACATTTCCCCATAACAAGAAACCACCGTTGGGAAGTTCGTCCCATTTGTAATGCCAGGAGACCATCTCGCCGGTCGAATCTTTCTTGATTTCATTGTTGAAATAAGAATCAAGCATGACGGTCTTGCCAGCTCCGACCGCTTGATGTGTGGCGATCTCAATTTCGTTGCTCGCCATTAAGAACGCACCAACACCCTTGGGATCATTTGTGACGACCTTCTCGCTCAGATAGTACTGATAGCTACCGTCACGATATGGATTGCCTCCTAAACCGGCGACAGCAACTGTGCCATCAAGATTCGTCTGACCGTTGGAATCTGTCTTAATAAAGTGCTCAACGAGCCCTTTGTATCCTTTCTGCGCAACTGGTAGATAGGTGGCGGGCAGATATCCTTTGCGAACTCCTTTTGCAAGCGCGTAGACAAACATGCAAGAACCAGACGCTTCCAGGTAGTTGCCCTCTTCAGTTGCCTTGTCCATCACCTGATACCAGAGCCCTGATTTTGAATCCTGATATTTTGCAGCTGCTTTTGCAACTCGATTTAGAATTGCAATCAACTCCGTGCGTTGTGGACGTTGTGCAGGAAAGTATTCGAGTGTGTCGACCAGGGCCATCGCGTACCAACCCATTGCGCGGTCCCAGAAGTTCGGCGATTGACCCGTGGTCGGATTAGCCCAACGTTGTTGCTTCGATTCATCCCAGCCGTGATAGAGCAATCCCGTCTTATCGTCGCGTGAATGCTTCTCCATCAAGACAAACTGTTTAGCTATGTCGTCGAAAGCTGCGTCATCATGAAATGTCGCAGCATATTCAGCGTAGAAGGGCTCGGCCATATACAAACCATCGAGCCACATCTGGCTGGGGTAGATCTTTTTGTGCCAGAACCCGCCATCCGAAGTGCGAGGTTGAGTCCTTAACTGTTCTCGTAGAGATGTTGCGGCCTTCTTGTACTTCTCTTGTCCTGTTACCTTGTAGAGAAGAAGAAGACTTCTGCCTGTGCGGATGTTGTCGAGATTGTAGTCCGTCGAATTGTAGGTGCGAATGGTTCCGTCATTGCTTACGTAGTTGTCGATTCCCTTTTGAATGTAGGCGAAATAACGACCATCACCAGTCTGTAACCAAACTCCTTCAAGGCCCTCTAATACGACACCGTATTCGTATGTCCATCTGGACGGAGTACCCGCTTCGTTCCTGGCGGGGTTCTGCCAGAGTGCAGTCATCGCTGTCGCAGCAACACGTTCGGACAAAGTTTTCTCCTGCGCGCCTGCAACGAGAAGCTGAAGCAAAATCAGAATCGAACTCACAAATAATCTTTTCATATGACTAAGCACTGTGTTCGCGACCTACGGTTGAACCGCTGTTTTTAAATACTTCGCCAATCCCAGTTTTTGCTCCTTGATTCCTTCAACTGCGATTTGGGCCATCACTTCGGCGCCACGCGGATTGAAGTGAGTATTGTCCTCTATTCCTTGAGGATAGTTTGGGTTCTCATTCGGTTTCAATTGGAGAAACAACATCTTCGACTTTTCAGCTCCGTACTCGCGCAGCACAGCTTCACTCTTTCGATGCATGTCGATTAACGGAACCTTGAGTTCGCTTGCGACACTCCGCACCACGTCCGGATATGAACCATGGGTGTCGTAAAAACTTCCCTTTTCATCAAACCGTCGGCGTACGACAGGGGTTAAGAGGACTGGGAAAGCTTTCTTCGCTCGTACTTCCATTACGAACCGGAGCAAGTTAGTTCGGTAATCCGCCGGCGAGGCGTAGCGTTCCGTGTTTTCCTTTTCGTCATTGTGCCCAAACTGAATAAAAACGTAATCTCCAGCTTTCACTCTTTCTATGAGTGTCTGCCACAACTTTTCCGCGATGAAGCTACGAGTGCTTCTTCCGTTCTTTGCGTGATTCTCTACTTTGACTTCCGTTGCATCAAAGTACGGGACCAACATCTCACCCCATCCTGTTTCAGGACGCTTGTCCGCTGTCTTCTCGGCCATCGTAGAGTCGCCGGCGAGAAAAACAGTAATAGGACTCTTCGCATGAACATTTACCAGAAGGACAAGTGAGATGACACTGGCTGCGAACAGCTTCATCAGGGCAACTTCTCCAGTTCCTTGCCATTGATCTTTACGTTTGCCAGCATCGCATTGTTGACGTTCTTTACGATGTTCGCCTCAGCCACATTGTCGAAAGTGCAATTTGTTAATCGCAGATCATAAATAGGCGCTCCCGCAAGACCCTGCACGTCTAGCGCGTGAACACTCTTTGCGCTTTTCAGTCCCTCGACAGTGTAGTTGCGAACTACAGGTGTAAAGCCACCTTTAGCACCTTCTTCATAATTAAAGTCTATTGTGATAACTGCATGAGCTACTTGGCCCACCTCTATGTTGCGAAAATGAAGATTCTCAAGCAGGCCGCCACGCATTGCATTGTTTTTTACTCGCAGTGCATGGTCCAAATTCTGACTGTCGAGTTTGCAGTTTTCAGCAAACAGGTTCCGGACACCTCCAGAAATCTCGCTACCAACCGTAATCCCTCCATGTCCGTCCTTCATCCGGCAGCCACGCACGATGATATTTTCAGTGGGTGCTTTCAGACGTCGACCATCGGCGTTTCTTCCAGACTTTATGGCGATGCAATCGTCGCCGGTGTTGAACTCGCAGTCCTCGATTAGTACGTCAGTGCACGACTCGGGATCGCAACCATCATTGTTTGGTCCATGACTGTTAATCTTTACTCCGCGAACCGTTACGTTCTTACAGAGAACTGGATGGAGCTCCCACATCGGCGAGTTAACGATGGTCACTCCTTCGATTAATACATTTTCGCAACGGTAGGGTTGAACAAACTGCGGCCTGAGATAGTGACCGGCACCAAACTTTCTTTCTTCAACCGGAACGCCTTTCTCGGCCATTTCCAGGAGCGCTGTCCTGTCGGGGCGCTGATTGGGTGTGCCTTCTTTCCAACCGTAGGCACCTCTACCATTCCAGGGCCACCAGTGCCCTGCGTCACTCTGACCATCGAGTGTTCCCTCTCCGGTGATCGCGATATTCTTCTGATCAAGCGCATAGATGAAGGGCGAGTAGTTCATCAACTCGACCCCTTCCCAACGTGAAAAGACTACCGGCAGATAGTCCTCGGGATTCTGGCTGAACTTGATTGTGGCGCCCTTGGATACAACCAAATTTACATTGCTCTTTAGATGGATGGCTCCGGTGAGAAAGGTACCGGCTGGAACAACGACTCTACCTCCGCCAGCTTTGCTGCATGCGTCGATAGCTTTGTTGAATGCTTGAGTTGAATCCGTAAGTCCTGTTCCCTTAGCACCGTAACGAGTTATCAAGAAGTCGCGCTTCGGAAATGTGGGAGGTTTTATGCGCCCGAGGATCTGGGGCATTGTCGTTTCCCATGGATTATTACCCTGGGCCAAGGATCCAAATAGCAATTGGGGTGCTACAGCTACAACAGTGCCACCGACTACAACGTGCTTGATGAATTCGCGTCGTGATGTCATATGTTTAAAGAGTTCCAATATCCCTTGCCCAATACAACTGGCCTCAACCGAGTTCAAGCTGGAGTTCAGCAAACCAAAGGTTCGACCTTTTGGTCTTACCATTTAGCCAAAAAGGTCGGGAGGTTGCGGGCCTTGACACAACATGACGTGTCAAATGGTATGTTTCAAGAAATCTATCGATTGCTATTGTTCTTCGGTTTTTTTGCTGATTGTTAGTGCATCAAATGCACGTCAGTCGCGAACATGAATCGCTTGAGTGAGGCGATTCTGCCCTAGCGTTCAGTTCGGTGTCAAGACTAATAACATTTACCAATCAGCCGAACTAAATAAGCTCCGGTAAGACCACCATTGGTGCCGTTCAGTGTCTTCGCTAATAACACCACTCAAGCTCTTCTGTCGGAGCGCGTACGTCCTCGTGCGCTAACTCACGCAACATTCCAGCGAATTGATCAGTATCAATTGACCAATGACGAGTGCTTCTTTCCTGGAATGTTGCGTG